>Ga0209475_10000151_pt1 | contig 199179 bp, 193 predicted proteins | sample tdDd471_FD_187128 | JGI IMG/M metagenome (GOLD analysis project Ga0209475, IMG submission 187128) | Marine sediment microbial communities from the Atlantic coast under amendment with organic carbon and nitrate - tdDd47.1 (SPAdes)... | ecosystem: Environmental > Aquatic > Marine > Coastal >... | reverse complement strand
AGCCCGGAAAATGATGCGCCGGTTGTGGGGGCAATCAGCCTGCCCGAAGGCACGGAATATCAGTCTTACACGGTGACGAAAGCTCAACTGCTGGGCAACGCGTCCGATGTGGATGGCGATGCGCTGACGGTCACCGGTGTGTCCGGTGGGTCCAATTTGGCGATCACCGATAACGGCGATGGCACCTGGACGATCATCTCCGATGAAGAAGGGGCGGAAGACATCACCTTCACCGTGTCTGATGGCACAGCCGAAGTCACACAGACGGCGACGATTGATTTTGCCGATGTGGATAATACGGCCAATGATGATGCGGAAACGGTTACGGAAGATGGCTCCAAAACCTTCAACGTTCTGAGCAATGATCAGATCATTGATGGCGGGGAGCTGACCTCTGTCACCCAGCCGACCAATGGTGTGGTGGCGTTTAATGCCGATGGTACCGTGACCTATGAGCCCAATGATGATTTCAACGGGACCGATACCTTTACCTATACCATCACCGATGAAGATGGTGAGACGGTCACCGCGACCGTGACCATGACGGTGAGCCCGGAAAATGATGCGCCTGTTGTGGGGGCAATCAGCCTGCCCGAAGGCACGGAATATCAGTCTTACACGGTGACGAAAGCTCAACTGCTGGGCAATGCGTCCGATGTGGATGGCGATGCGCTGACGGTCACCGGTGTGTCCGGTGGGTCGAACCTGGCGATCACCGATAACGGCGATGGCACCTGGACGATCATCTCTGATGAGGAAGGGGCGGAAGACATCACCTTCACCGTGTCCGATGGCACAGCCGAAGTCACGCAAACCGCGACGATTGATTTTGCCGATGTGGATAATACGGCGAACGATGATGCGGAAACGGTTACGGAAGATGGCTCCAAAACCTTCAACGTTCTGAGCAATGATCAGATTGTGGATGGCGGCGAGCTGACCTCTGTCACCCAGCCGACCAATGGTGTGGTGGCGTTTAATGCCGATGGCACCGTGACCTATGAGCCCAATGATGATTTCAACGGGACCGATACCTTCACCTATACCATCACCGATGAAGACGGCGAGACGGTCACGGCGACGGTGACGATGACGGTTAATCCAGAGAATGATGATCCGATTGCGGTTGATGATATTACGGTCACTGAGGAAGATCAGGCCGTAACAATTGATCTGTTAAATAATGACAGTGACATTGATGGCGATAGCCTGAGCATTACACAAGTGGATGGTCAGGATATTGCAGCCGGTCAAACCATAACCTTGTCTGACGGGTCCGGTACGGTGACCTTGAATGCGGATGGGACGGTTAGTTTTGACCCGAGCGATAATCTGAACGGAGATGTGGACTTTAGTTACACCATCTCTGACGGTCACGGTGGAACGGATACAGCGACAGCCACGGTGACGATTGATGCGGTTAATGATGGTCCGGTTGCGACAGATGATAGCTTCAGCGGTGATGAGGATACGACCATTACCTTTAGTGCCACTGATTTGTTAGGCAATGATAGCGATGTGGATAGCACTGGATTGTCTATTGCTCAGATCAACGGGGTCAGTCTGGATAACTTCCCGGCGGAAGGTATGGATCTTGGCAATGGAACGCTGACATTTAACAGTGCGGATAATACCTTTAGCTTCGCCCCGACCGAAGATTGGAGCGGGACAGAGACCTTGAGCTATACCGTAACCGATGGTGACGGTGGATCTGCACAGGCCAATATCGCATTGAACGTGGATGGTGTTGCCGATACGCCTGATCTTGCGGTTTCATTGGTTGAAAGCGGTCATACGGGTGACAGTGTCACGGTGACCTTCCAAGATACGAATGCTGGATATCACAATACCTATGGGTATTATATTCTGGATGAAAACGGTGAACCGAGTACAGGGCAGATTATTTTTGCCGACCTGCATGATCAAAGTCAGGGCGATAGCTTTGTTCTGGACGGGGTTGATCAGGACCGTGTTGGTTTCTTCTTATTGTCTGATGGCGATGGTGAAAACACAGGCCTGAGCAATGGCATGGATGTGACTTTCCAACAGGATGCTGCCGGAAATTGGCAGGTGGTTGCGGATGGGAACGTCCTTGAACATGACAATAACGGCGGCCTGTATTTCAGTGATGAAGAGTTCAATGCGGATGATCTGGATCATTCGTTTGATGATAGCGATGTCATTGGAACGCAAAACTGGGAAGATCAAGCCAGTCAGTATGGCGGTAATGATTTTGATTTTGATGATGCCTCGTTCAATGTGGACTGGGATACGTCAAATTCCGAAACCACATATGATGTGAATATCTCGGCCGCGATCACTGATGATGATCTTTCTGAAAGCCTGACTGTAACGATTGAAAATTTCCCAGAAGGTGCGACCTTTAATATGGGTGAAATCGTTGACGGAACGTTGGTCATCAGCGGAGATGATCTGAACCGTCTGGAAGATTTGACCATGACGGTGACAGGTGATGTTGCGGACTTCCAAATCAATGTGACGGCGACAGCGACAGAGCCGAATGGATCAACAGCCAGCACATCGCTGACAGTCAGTTCCAGCTTTGATCCAGATGCGATTGATGACACGGGTTCCGTGACAGAAGGTCAAAGCATTACGATGGATGTGGTTGCCAATGATGTCGCGGGTGACAGCGAAAGCCTGAATATTGTTGAAATTAACGGGCAGTCTGTTGAAGCTGGTGATAGCGTGAATGTTAATCACGGTACGGTGACGTTGAACGAAGATGGCTCCATTACCTTTGCTGCCGATAATGGCTACGAAGGGCCTGCTGATTTCACTTATACGGTTTCCGATGGGCAGGGTACAGATACGGCCACGGTCAATCTGGACATTACCGATGGGAATATTGCCCCGGTTGCCGGTGATGACACAGCAACCACGAATGAAGATACATCTGTTGTGATTGATCTGCTGGATAATGACAGCGATGCCAATAATGATGCACTGAGCATTACCCAGATTGATGGTCAGGACGTGAATGTCGGTGAAACGATTACACTGTCGGATGGGTCCGGTCAGGTAACGCTAAATAATGACGGGACGGTTACATTTGATCCAAGCGATAATCTGAACGGTGACGTCAGTTTCGATTACACCATCCGTGATCCGGAAGGCATGAGCGATACGGCAACCGTTACGGTTGATATTGATGCAATCAATGACGGCCCGGTCGCCGGTGCCGATAATGCCCAAACGTTGGAAGATAACGCGGTTACTTTCAACCCATTGGGCAATGACAGTGATGTGGACGGCGATAGCCTGAGTATCACGCAAATTAATGGACAGAATATTGAGGCTGGCGGCAGTGTCGAATTGGATAACGGAACCCTGACGTTGAATGAAGACGGCACGGTTACCTTTAACCCGGATCAACATTATGCCGGCACGCAGGACTTCACCTATACAGTTTCTGATGGTCAGGGTGGTGTGACAACGGCGACGGCAACAGTTGATGTTGAAGCCGATGCGGATGCACCTGTGATTTCCATTAATATCGGGGCACCCGAAGCTGTCAGTGATGATGGTGTGGTTGCCGGTGGTAGTGTCAGCGGTGACGATGTGGCATCCGGTTCTGTTCAAGGTGTGACAATCTCGGGCTTTGATTCAGAAGGGAACCCGGCGGCGGTTGAACAAGTGACCAATGGTCACGGGGGCGGCATTGGTGTTGCAGCCCATACAACAGGATCGAAAGACCTGTTGGGTTATGACAGCAAAGAAGGTGCAAGCGAGAGCCTCGTCTTTGAATTTGACGAAGATGTAAACAATGTCAGCTTCAACGTTGAACAATTCGGTGAAGGCGGCAATGGGGCGAATGCAAGCTTCGAACAGGGGATCTGGGAAGCCTATGACAATGGTGAACTGGTTGCCAGTGGTACATTCGATGGTCGTGGTTTGAACAATGCCGATGATACGGCCAGCGTGTCTATCAACGGTGTGACCTTCGATAAGCTGGTCGTAAAAGCAGATACGACCATTAATGCGGACGGATCAACAGCAGCCGGAGACAGTGATTTCGCAATTGATAATCTTGAATTTACCTATGCCGATGCATCCGGGGAAGTCGCTTATTACGACTATCCGTTGGATGTGTCTGCTGAACTGGTGGATCAGGATGGATCGGAAAGCCTGTCCGATGTGACCTTGAGTGGCTTGCCTGAAGGGGCTGTTCTGACACAAAACGGTGTCGAAATTACAATTACGGATGGAAGTGCAACAGTCTCTGTCGATAATCTTGATGGATTGTCTTTGCGCGTTCCAGCCGATGCGGAAGATTTCAGTATTGATGCGTCTGTGACCTCAACCGATAGCAATGGTGATCAGGCAACATCAACGGCAAGTGATACGGCGGAAATCCCTGATATTGATATCAACAACGGCCCGGATGCTGTTGCAGATAACTTAAGTGGTTCAGAAGACCAGCCGATTACGTTTAGTGCCAACGATCTGTTGAGCAATGACAGCGATGCAGATGGCGATAGCCTGAGCATTGTCAGTTTTGATCAACCGGAATTCGGTACGATTACAGATGATGGCAACGGTAACTTTACATTCACACCGAATGAAAACTGGAATGGTCAAACTGACTTTACCTATACGATCTCTGATGGTCAGGGTGGGACAGATACGGCCACCGTTTCCATTACGGTTGATGGTGTAAATGATGGCCCGGTCGCGACACATGATGAAGCTGATACGTTGGAAGATAACGCAGTCACGTTCAATCCACTGGGTAATGACAGCGATGTTGAAGGCGATAGCCTGAGCATTACGCAAATTAACGGTCAGGATATCGAAGTTGGCGGCAGTGTTGATGTGGGCAATGGTTCCGTCACCTTGAATGCGGACGGAACCGTGACCTTTAACCCGGATGGGAATTATGCGGGGTCACAATCCTTTGAATATACCGTTTCTGATGGTCAGGGCGGTACAAGTACCGGGACTGCAAATGTCGATGTGGAAGCCGATGCAGATGTTCCTGACTTAAGTGTTTCTGTCGGTGAAGGTGTCACGCAAACAACAGGTGGTGAGCCGGTTGATGTGATGATCAATTCCGAAAATGCGACCAGTACAGGCGGTGGCTTTACAGTTACAGCACGCACGGTCGATGAAAACGGTAATCTGGAAGATACGGATATTGCCTATAACAATAATCCGGTTGGTTTCGGTGTTGCCGGTGCGTCTTCCGGTGCGGCGTCTGAAATCGGATATGACAATACGCATCAAGCATCCGAAGAACTGGTCTTTGATTTCGATCACGATGTATCTTCTGTTGATGTTTCCGTTTCCTGGTTGCATGGCGGTGAAGATGCGATCTACACCATGTATAAAGATGGTGTGGAAGTCGGTCGTGGCATGATTGACGGTGGTTCTGATCGTGTTGATCCGGCCATTAGCTTGACGGCAGATGGCGGTGTTGATTTTGATCAGATCGTCTTTAGTGCCGAAGGCAGTGGCGATGATTATCTGATCCATTCTTTGGAATTTGAAGTATCCGATGGTGGGGAAACCACAACGACCTATCCATTGAACATTACATCTGGTCTGAACGATACGGATGGTTCGGAAAGTCTGAGCCTGAGTGTGGATGGCCTGCCTGATGGGGCGGTTCTGTCTGCCGGAACGCAAAATGAAGACGGTAGCTGGACACTGTCCGCCGGTGATTTGGAAGGTTTGACGGTTACTGTTCCGGGTACAGGCGAAGACTTTACGGTTGAAGTCTCTGCAACCGCGACAGAAAGCTCAAACGGTGATTCTGAAACCGTAACAGCCAGTGCAAACGTGGTTGCCAATCAAGCACCAGAGGCAGGGGATGACACCGGAGCAACAACGGAAGATCACAGTGTTGTTCTGGACCTGACAGCCAATGACAGCGATGCCAATAATGATGACCTGAGTGTGACACAAATTAACGGTCAGGACATCGAAGTTGGCGGCAGTGTTGATGTCGGTAATGGTCATGTTACCCTCAATGAAGACGGAACTGTGACCTTTAACCCGGATGGTGATTTTGCGGGAACGCAGGACTTCACTTATACCGTGTCCGATGGACAGGGCGAAACCAGCACCGCAACTGCTTCTGTTGATATTGAGGCCGTTGCGGATATGCCGGAACTCAGCCTTGAAATCGGTGAAGGTAATAAGGTGACCTTGGGTGCCTCTGAAGGGGAAAGCTCTACCATCTTTACAACGACCTTTGGTCAAACCGATGGCGGGTTCTATACTTCACCTGTCGATGGCTGGAACACATCTTCCGATGCAATTGAGGTATGGGACACAGATGGTGATGGTTCTTATATCGAACTGAACGATGACAATCGTGACCATTATGCAGATGCGACGAGTATTAACCGGACGGTAGATACGGTCGAAGACGCGACTTACACGGTTGATTTCGATTATTCAGGTCGTGCGGGTTATGATGAAACCGTCAACGCCATCGAAGTTCGTGTCAATGGGGTTGTGGTTGGCGAGTTCAACCATGATAACGCCAATGGCAATGATAACGACTGGCAGGATGGCTCCTTCACCTTCACAGGGACGGGTGAGCCGATGACAATTGAATTTGTCAGTGTTGGCGAGGCGATCGATTATGGTCGTGGCATGTATCTGGATAACATTGAAGCAGTTCAAACCCTGCCGGATAATGCGGGTGAAGAATTTGTCGAATACCCGCTGAATCTCAGCACTAATTTGACAGATACCGACGGTTCAGAAAACTTGTCGGCTGTGACCTTGTCCGGCTTGCCGGAAGGGGCTGTGGTTCTGGTTGATGGTCAGGAAGTCACGGTTAGCAATGGTACGGCGTCTATTGCCAGCAACAATCTGGATGATGTGGTTCTGCGTGTGCCGGCGGATCAAACCGACTTTGATCTGTCTGCAAGCGTCACATCTACTGAAAGCTCCAATGACGATAGTGCAACCGCAACCGTAACCGCTAGCGTCAATACCAACAGCGAACCTGTTCTCAGTGATGACAGTGCGGTGACGAACGAAGATACCAGTGTGGTGCTGGATCTGGTTGCCAATGACAATGATGCTGATAACGACACATTGACGATTACCCATATTAACGGGGAAGAAATCAGTGTGGGCGGACAGGTCGATGTTGGTAATGGAACCGTGACGCTGGAAGCTGATGGGACGGTGACCTTTACACCAAAAGGCGATTATGCCGGGGCACAAAGTTTTGAATATACGGTGTCTGATGGTGAAGGTCATAGTGCAACAGCAACAGCGGATATTGATGTTGAGGCCGTCGCAGATGCACCGGAATTGACGGTTAATCTGGGCGAAGGCCAACTGGTTGGGGGTGAGAGCTCCGGTGGTGCAGGTGATAGCACAGGCGGTGGATCCGCTTCCTATGACAATACAATCACAGGAACAACCGACAATGACTACAACATTGTTGGAACCAATGATGATGATTATATCGACGCCTCTCATGGCAATGACAGGGTCTATGCCGGTCACGGTGATGATTACATTGACGGCAATACCGGAGATGATGTCCTTTATGCAGATAAAGGGGACGATACGGTCATTGGCGGACATGGCAATGACTACCTATCCGGCGATCAAGGCGATGATTATCTGGATGGCGGAACGGGCCATGACCGTATTTACGGTGGGTCCGGTGATGACACCATCATCGGGGATCATGGCAACGATACACTGTTTGGTGGATCGGGCGATGATACGATTTCTGCCGGTACGGGCAATGATTATGTCTCCGGTGAAGATGGTGACGATATCATCGATACGGATAGCGGCAATGACGTGATCTATGGCGGCAGTGGTGATGATACGATCACTGCCGGTATGGGGAACGATTACATTAATGGTCAGGGTGGCAACGATACGTTGGTCCTGAGCGGGAATTCCAGTGAATATGCCATCAATGCTTATGGTGGCGGCTATCTGGTCACCCATTACGGCAGTGACGGAACGGACTACATCGAAGGTGTCGAAGAACTGCAATTTGCTGATGGTACAATTGATGTAACCGATTTTGCCAATGGCGGTTCTGTTTCTGACAGCTCCGGTGGTGGTGACAGTACAGGCGGTGGATCCAGTGGTGATGCCTATATGGAATATCCGCTTGATATCACGGTTGACGAAACTGATGTAGACGGTTCGGAAACATTGTCGGCTGTGACTTTGTCTGGCCTGCCCGATGGTGCGGTTCTGTTGCTGGATGGTCAGGCTGTTTCCATTACGAACGGGACGGCAACCTTGTCCAGTGATGATCTGGATAACTTGACCCTGCGTGTCCCCAGTGATGCAGGCAGCTTTGAATTGACAGCTTCTGTTACCTCAACTGACGGGGATGACAGCGCAACAACCACCGTGAATACAGCGGTGGGCAATGACGCACCTGTTGCCAATAATGATTATGCAACGACGAACGAAGACACTGCAATTGTTCTGGATCTGGTTGATAACGACACGGATACAGGCAGTGATAGTCTGAGCATCACACAAATTGACGGTGTTGATATCTCCATTGGTGATACGGTCAATGTTGGTAATGGGACGGTTACGCTGAATGCAGACGGTTCAATCAACTTTATGCCGTCTGATGATTTCAGCGGGGAAGTCAATTTCGATTACACCGTTTCTGATGGTCAGGGTGCGAGCGATACCGCCACAGCATCTATTGATGTCGCAGGTGTTGCTGACGGGGCCGAGGTCAGTGTGAATATCGGTGAGGGCAGCATTCAAAATGGTGCAGCTCAATCCGGGACGATTTCGCCCAGTAACTGGGATGATGCCAATGATGGTATCAGTGTTACCGGTTATACCTATGACAGTAGCGGTGGTTGGCATTCCAGTGCGGATCATATTCAGGAAACGCATGGCGGTCTTGGTGTTGCAGACAGCAGTGGTGGCAAAGAGATTACAGACGGTGAAAATATTACCTTCACCTTTGAGAATGATCTCAGCCAAGCCACTGTGAATTTAAGTGGTCTAAAATCACAAGAACAAGCCGATTACACCTTGTTGGATGATAATGGTCATGTTGTCGGCTGTGGGACGATCTATGGTTCCGGTGACGGTGAAATTTCTGCGACCTTGACAGGCAGCAGTGAATTCTCACGCATTGTGATTACGGGTGAACATAAAACGGATAGTTACTGCAGAACGTCCAAGTTTGTGGTCGACTCTGTTGATTACACACCGGCTGCTGCTGCCGCAGTTATGGCTTATCCGGTGACCTTCGCCCTCAGCATGAACGATGCCAGCGAAAGCCTGCTGGGGGATGAATTGAGTGTGGATCTGTCAACGATCCCGCATGGTTCTGAACTCAGCATCGGGGATGCAACGGTCAGTATTGATCAAAATGGTAGCATCTCGGTAACCGGCGGGGATGACGTCAGTGTTGACGGTTCAACCTTGAAAATCCCGAGTGCCACATTGGGTGAAGACCTGAGCGTCAGTGGAACTGTAACGGTTCCGGTTGATGAAAACGGTCATCACGATAGTTTCGATCTGACAGCCAGCGTTCAAACAGTGGACGGCATGGATGTCAGTATTGAAAATATTGATGCTGATGTTGCCGGTACCTACAGTGATGAAATCGGTACCGATGGCAATGATATCCTGTATGCCGATGATAACGGGGCGCAGTTGGCCGGTGGCGATGGCAATGACATTCTGGTCGATGGTGACGGGGATGACGTTATGATCGGCGGCGACGGCAATGACACATTCTACGTCAGTGATGGCGAAGATGTTATGAGCGGTGGCGACGGTAATGATCTCTTTATCTTTAGCGGAAGCGCCGACAGTGGGACCAGCGGTCAGGATTGGGTCGATGGCGGTGCCGATTTCGATACGATCCATCTCAGCGGTTCGGAAGGTTGGACATTGACCATTACCAACGACGATGGTTCGCAGGATGTTATTTCTTCGGACTCCGCAACCGCCGAACAGATGGCAGATTACCACGATGTATCCGGTCTGACAGGTCAGATCGAATTCGACGATGGTTCTACGGTCATCTTCGAAGGGGTGGAAAAAGTCGAGTGGTAAGCCTCTTGGCAATTCAGAAAAAAGGCTGCGGTGTCAAACCCGCAGCTTTTTTTTAAGCTTGTATAGGCTGTCTAATTTTGGTCTTCTCTTTTTATGAGAGAAATGCCGAAAATCGCCTATGATAAGATAGGCAAATACACCGTGAAACGGATAATCCGCTCGACGGGAAGTTCTGATCTTTATGAATGTTTTGACCCCGACTTACAGAGTAAAGTGGCGGTTAAAGTCTTTGATGTCAAAAAACGCCTGTTGAAGAAATTACCCTATTCTGTTGCCAGTTGGCGTCGGCGTTTTTTACGTGAGGCCCGCGTTCTGGCGCAAATCGATCATCCTCATGTCATAGCGGTGCGTGATTTGTCATATGTGGGGGACAAACCCTTTTACGTCATGCCCTATATTGCGACAAATTTGTTATATGAAATGGGGCGGGACGGTCCGGCACAGGGTTATGCACCGGAAATTCAAGATGCGCCGGAAGCTCGCATGCTGGATATTGTACGAGCGTGTGATGTTTTGTTTCAGGTTGGCAGTGCTCTATCGGCGTTTCATGGACGAGGCCTTGTTCATCGTGATATTAAACCGGCAAATGTTTTATTAACCCAGTTAAATGTCGGGTTGGTGAAGCTATGCGATACCGGCATGGTTAAATTTCCGAATAGTGAGGAATCGCAGGCTGGATATTGGATTGGCACGGAAGATTTTATTGCGCCGGAACAAAAACGTGATTCTAAAAGCGTGGATGCGCGGGCGGATATTTTTGCATTGGGCGTTTTGGGGTATCGGATGTTGACGGGGGAATTGCCGCGTGGTGCTTTTGACACCCCAAAAGAAATGCGCACGGATGTCCCGGAAGATTTAAGCCAGCTTGTGATGCGCGCTTTATCGCCTAAATTGGAAAGAAGACCCGCAAATGCCTTGGCCTTTTTGCAAGAGGTCGCACCGATCCGGGCAAATATACGTATGAAAGGAACGAAAATTGGCTGACTTGCTGGAAAAAATCAAAAGCTGGAGCTTCAATTGGCGGACGATTGCGCAAGCCGGTGGCAGTGATGAAACGTTAAACTTGTCCCCGGATTTGCCTGTGCATCAATGTCAACAGGTGCGCAAACAATTGAATGCCTGTTTGCAGTCTCAGGGCGGAGAGGTATCGGCGCGCCAACGGGCAGCAACCTTGGGGCAGGCTTATTTGGAACTGAATGCAGAGGGACGTAAACGGTTTTTAAAAATTCTGGCAGAAGATTTTGGAACGGACCGTCAAGCGGTTGATCAATCCATTTCTAATTTCCAAAATGCCACGGATGAAGAAACCAAACGGGGGTTCGAAATTGAATTACGCCGCAATTTAGAACCTGCGCGCATGACGTTGCTCCGTCAGTTCAATGCTTTGCCACAAGGGGTTAAGTTCTTGGTCGATTTGCGGGCCGAGTTGATGCAAATGGCCCGTGAAGACAGTACTTTGAAAGTGGTGGAACGCGATTTGAAAGACGTTCTGATTTCATGGTTCGATGTTGGTTTTCTGGAATTGCGCCGCCTGACATGGGATAGCCCCGCTAGTGTTCTGGAAAAAATCGCGGAATACGAGGCTGTTCATTCCATCCAAAGTTGGTCGGATTTGAAAAACCGTTTGGCGCGTGATCGTCGTCTCTTTGCCTTTTTCCACCCCCGTATGCCGGATGAACCGTTGATTTTTGTCGAGGTTGCTTTGGTGAACGGTATGGCGGACAATGTGCAGGATTTGTTGGATGAAGATGCGCCCCTTTTGGATCCGCAGGCGGCTGATACTGCTATTTTCTATTCTATTTCCAACGCACAGGCCGGATTGGCAGGCATCAGTTTTGGTAATTTTCTGATCAAAAAAGTTGTGGCAAGCCTGAAAAAGGATCTGCCGAACCTGAAGACATTTGCCACGCTTTCTCCTATTCCCGGTTTTCGAAAATGGCTGGATGAAACGATGGCTGAAGGTGATAGTGCGCTTTTACAAACCAGTGAACGCGAAGCCCTGAAAATGGCCAGCGGACAAAAAGGGGCTAAGGGGGGATTAAAAGCCCTGCTTGACGAGGGACGTTGGGTGAATAAGCCGGAGGCATGTGAGGCGTTAAAGGCACCGTTAATGCGCTTGGCTGCACGTTATTTGACGGAAGCAAAACGCAAAGGGTCGCGCCCGCTTGATCCGGTTGCGCATTTCCACCTCAGCAACGGGGCGCGTATGGAACGTCTCAATTGGTTAGGGGATGTGTCGCAAAAAGGTATGAAACAATCTGCGGGCATGATGATCAATTATCTTTATAAACTGAGCGATATAGAGAAAAACCACGAAGCATATCGCGGTGATGGGCAAATTATCGTTTCCTCACAAATCAAATCTTTGAAAAAAGGATAAACAGGGTGTCGAAGGCTTCAAAACTACGCGCTTTATTGGCGGGAGATGACTTTTTAATGATGCCGTGCTGCTTTGATGGCTTAAGCGCTGCGTTGATCGAACGGGCAGGGTATCCCTTAACATTTATGAGCGGCTTCAGTGTTTCTGCGGCCCGTTTGGGGATGCCGGATACGGGCTTGATTTCTTATGGGGAGATGGTCGATCAGGGGCGTTCCATCTGTCAGGCGACGGCGTTGCCGGTGATTGGGGATGGCGATACAGGCTATGGTAATGCGTTAAACGTCAAGCGGACTGTACAAGGATATGCGCAAGCCGGGTTTGCCGGGATTATGATTGAAGACCAGTTGTCCCCCAAACGATGTGGGCATACCAAGGGGAAGCAAACAGTGGGGTTTGATGAAGCCTGCATGCGTATTCAGGCTGCCGTTGATGCCAGAAACGAAGGGGCTGACATTTTGATTATGGCGCGCACCGATGCCCGTCAAACCGAAGGACTGGACGAAGCAATTCGCCGTATGAAGGCTTTTGAAAAGATCGGGGCCGATATCCTGTTTCTGGAAGCCCCGCAGTCTGTTGACGAAATGACACTTTTTTGCCAAGAGGTCAAAGGGGCAAAAATGGCTAATATGGTGGAGCAAGGCAAGACACCGGTTTTGCCGCCGGCGCAATTGGCTGAAATGGGCTATAAAATCGCTGCTTATCCTTTGACACTTATTTTATCGGCCATTCAGGCGATGGAAACGGCGTTAGAGGAATTGAAAAGCGGATATCATCCCAAGTCACTGGCAAGCTTCGAACATCTGCAAGACGTTATCGGTTTTCCTGCTTATTACCAAAATGAAGAACGATATAAAACGTGAAAGCAAAAAAGGCTCCCTTAGGAGGGAGCCTTTTCTAGAATGCAGACGTTTATGCGCCCTTTTGCCTCAGGTCATTGACGAGGTCAGTCATGGCGCGATCAAGTGTATCGGAACTTGCGAGCAATTCATCGCTTGCGCTTTTGACTTCATCAGCAGACAGCATCGTTTGATTTGCATCCTCAGCAACAGCTGCAATATGACTGGAAATTTCTTGTGTGCCGCGTGAGGCTTCTTGAACGCTACGGCTAATTTCCTGAATGGCGGCATGTTGTTCTTCTACGGCTGCAGCAATGGCACTTGAGGCTTCACGCATGTTGGTAATTGTGCTGGTAATGCCTTCAATTGCGCTAACCGCATCACTGGTTTGATTTTGGATTGCGGAAATTTGTTGTGAGACTTCATCCGTTGCCCGTGCGGTCTGGTTGGCCAGGTTTTTAACTTCTGAGGCCACGACAGCAAACCCTTTTCCGGCTTCGCCTGCGCGGGCGGCTTCGATCGTGGCGTTCAAGGCCAGAAGGTTGGTTTGTTCTGCAATATCTTGAATGATACTGACAACTTCACCAATTTTTCCGGCTGCCCCGCTCAAGCTCTGAATAACAACGTTGGTTTGTTGTGCTTCCTGTGCTGCGGCCTCAGCTGTTTGATTGGTATGTTCAACTTGTCTACCGATCTCGTGACTAGACGCATTCAACTCTTCAGTGGCGGCTGCAACTGTTTGGACATTGGCAGAGGTTTGTTCAGAAATACTGGCAACCGATGAACTTTGCTGGTTCGTTGCCTCTGCATTGTTGTGCATGGTATCTGCCGATTGACCAAGCTGGTTCACAACGCCACCCATTTTTTCCATAACACCATGTATTTGGTTATGGATATTGTCTGCCATATCAATAAGGCTTTGTTTTTGCTCTTTTTCTGCCAAAAGCCTGTTTTCTTCCTGGTTAGTACGCAGTTGGTTGGCTTCTATACTGTTTTGTTTGAAAACTTCAACGGCACGCGCCATTTCGCCAATTTCGTCGCCGCGATGCTGACCCGCGACCTCAATATCCAACTTCCCTTCGGCAAGGTGGGACATCTGATCTGAGATACGGCTCAAGCCTTTGCTCAGGTTTTGTGCAACCAAGAATGAAATCGTACCGGCAACCAGTAAAGCCACGACCACCATAACGGCAAAAATCTTAAACTGTGCCCAAAAGGCCGCATCCACATCATCCGTGTAAAGGCCACTCCCGACAATCCAGCCCCAGTCTTTCACAAGCGAGACAAAGGAAATCTTTTGGACGGGTTCCTCAAATCCAGGCTTGGGCCAATAGTAATCGACAAACCCGACGCCGTCTTTATTTTGGACAGCTTTAATAAACTCGGAGAAGAGATATTTCCCGTTCTTGTCTTGAAGCTTGTCCAGCGTTTTACCATCCAATGCAGGCTTGATCGGATGCATAATCATTATATTTTTTGTATCGTTAATCCACAGGTATTCAGACCCACCATAACGGATGGATTTAATGATCTCGCGCGCTTGCTTTTGTGCGTCTTCGGTACTGAGTTCACCAGATTTGGCTTTGGCAACATAGCCTTCGAGAATGCTATGAGCTTCTTCAACAACGCTGCGCACTTTGTCCTGACGGTCTGTGAGCAAAGTTTGCTTCATGTTTTGTGCTGCAATACCAGCAACTGCAATCAATGCGATGGTAAAAATAATAGCCGGAAGCCATATTTTTGAGCTGATTTTTAATTTATCTAAGAACATGATTTTGCCCTCTTTTTAGTTAGCCCTTAGGGAAAGTAAGCAGCTGGCGTTTGGTTTCTCGGCATGCCTAATCTTATAACTGTTTTCCCAGTCGAGGTTATAGATTCAGATATATGGTATATCTTTTTATATCGAAATGGTACGGACAATATCAGGCTTGTTATTTTTGAGATAAGATAATAATCCTATTGCAATAAGCGATAAGAAAAATTAACTCCTAATTGAATACCATATCACATTGATCCATTGATTGATATGAATCAATCAATGGAGAACGATTAAAAATATTCTACTAAACGGCGATTATTTAAAGTAGTTTTATGTAAATATTTGATCCTAGTTGTTGTTGTTGACGACTTGATCGGCTTGTTTTCCACCAAGTTCTTGAAGATGATCAAATTGGTCAATATAGGATCCGATACCTAGTGTTTGTGATCTTAACTCTAAAATCATGTCTTGCAGTTCGGCCTCCGGGATATAGGCGTTAACCTCGTCCCAAGCTTTCCAACCTTCTTTTGCATCGAATCCAAGAATTTGACCACGTCGCCCGGAAATAATGCGCTGCACTTTTGAGGTGTAAACGCTTGGAACTTGAATGGTAACATTGTGAATTGGTTCCAATAAGACAGGTGAACAATCCGGCATGGCTTCACGCATTGCAGTTTGTGCGGCTTTTTTAAAAGCCATTTCAGAACTGTCTACGGCATGAAAACCACCGTCGCTTAACACAACGCTGATATCGACGACCGGAAAACCTAATGGACCTTTTTGCATATACTCAATGACACCGTTTTCGACAGCGGGAATATATTGTTTCGGGACAGCACCACCCGTGATGGTATCGCTAAATGAGAAACCGCTACCACGCGGTAGGGGGCTGATTTCAATATGAACATCGCCATATTCACCGTGACCGCCACTTTGTTTGCGATGTCTTGCGTGTTTGGTTGTGCTTTTACGAATGCTTTCTTTATAGGCGACTTTGGGGAGATGGGCTTCAACATCCATTGAAAAGCGATCCGCAAGACGTTCCAGTGCAATTTTGATATGCATATCGCCTTGTCCGCGTAAAAGGAGTTCTCCGCTGGTTTGATTTTGTTCGACGATTAAAGACGGGTCTTCGTCGTTTAATTTGGCGAGGGCTGTGGAAAGTTTGACTTCATCGGCCCGCTTGACGGCTTGCACGGCTTTGGCATACATCGGTGGGAGGGGATCCGGCCAATAGGGGGGCTTTGTGTCCCCGCCTTCGGATAAGATTTGTCCGGCAGTTGTATTTTCCAATCGACCCAATGCAACAACCTGTCCGGCGCAGGCTGTATTTATCTTGTGTCCTTCACTGCCTAACATATGTTGAATACCGGACACGCGTTCTTCATTTAAGGTCATGCCATCTTTCAGTTCACCAGACCAGATGCGTGCAAAAGAAAGTTTGCCTGCATGGGCGGCATGAATGGTTTTGAAAACCTGTGCGCAGTTGCCAGTCGTGACAATACCGCGTTGTTCGGCCGTTTGCATGACTTCGGGGGCATCATGGCGTAACGCTTTTAGAAGACGCGTGATGCCACCACGATGTTCGGCAGAACCGAAGAAGACAGGAACAATGGCATCTTCTGCGAGATCTTTATGAATGTTTTCGTAAATCTCGGATTTTGGTGGCTGAACTTCTTCCAATATTTCTTCCAGCAACTTGTCGTCAAAGTCCGCAAGTGATTCCAGAAGTTCTGTGCGGGCTTCCTGTTCACGGTCTTGAATAGCTTGCGGCATCTTAATCAATTCAGATCGTTCTCCGTCATGCCATTTATAGGCTTTTTCCGAAACAAGATCGACGTAACCTGTAATCTCGCCATTTTCACGGATGGGAACTTCGCGCAGCAAGAGCGGATGTTCGCTAATGTCTTGCAGGGCGTTCATCAATTCGCGCACGCTGGCTTCCGGTTGATCCATTTTATTGATGAAAACCATATGGGGAATGTTGTGCTGATCCAGAAATTTGAGAGCCGGGGCAATGGTAATGGCTTTTTCCGGTGAGGGATCGCATACCACAATTGCAACATCACAAATCATTAAGGCCTGATAGGTGTCCTGCATAAATTCGACCGAACCGGGGCAATCTATAAAGGTCCATTCCTCTTCAAGGTATGATGTTGTGGCAATATTGAGTTGGGTTGTCATGGTATGAGCACGCGCTTCGGCTGACGAGTCGCCGACCGTATTACCCTGATTGACATTGCCTTTTCGATTGATTGCGCCTGTTGTAAAGAGAATTTCTTCCAACAGGCTTGTCTTCCCGCTTAGATAGGCGCCAACGATAGCGCAGCAGCGCGGTTGTGATGGTTGTTTGGACACGATTTCGACCCTCCCGATCTATATCAGGGACGCGTCCGTACAATTCAAGTGGGCACAGGCGCGTGCCTCTCTAGGATTCTACTTATCTTATAAAAGAGGCTAACGCGAATTGCCTGTAATGAAAAGGGCATAGATCAAATTGAGGGCGGCAAAAAGTGTAAAGCCGCATAAAAATCAGGAAATACCTTCAAATTCACTACGTTCAGCAAAAAGATTAAATTCATCAATGCGTAAAGGTCGGCTGAAATAATAGCCTTGCCCCAACTGACACCCTTTTGCAAACAGGAAATCATTGTGGTCTTTGGTCTCAATCCCTTCGCCGACGACTTCCAGTCCCATACTGTGTGCCATCGTTAAAATGGCGGCAACCACAGCGGCATCTTCCGGGTTTGTGGTGACATCGCGCACGAACATTCGATCGATTTTCAAGGTATCGAGCGGGAAGCGTTTGAGATAGTTCAGGCTGGAATACCCTGTTCCGAAGTCATCAATGGACAGGCGCACACCCATTGCTTTTAACTCATGCAGCATTTTCAAGGCTTCATCCAGATTTTCCATCATCAGCGTTTCTGTAATTTCTAATGATAACTGGTTGGGATTGAAGCCTGTTCGATCCAGTACACCTTTGATGACAGCGGGTAAGTTGTCTTCTTTAAATTGACGGCTGGACAGGTTGATGCTGACACGGAAAGGGGTTTGCGATTGTTCCGACCAGCTTTTAATTTCGCGGCAGGCCGTTTCCAGAACCCATTCACCAATGGGTAGGATCAGGTGGTTGCGTTCTGCCAGCGGGATGAATTGATCAGGCGAGACAAGGCCCCGTTCCGCACTATGCCAACGGATCAGAGCTTCGGCGCTTTTCATCTGACCGGTTTCAAGATCAACAATCGGCTGATAGACGAGATGGAATTCGTCAAACGTTTTAATGGCGTGGCGCAAATCACGTTCAATCGCACGCTTGGCCTGTGCGGTTGCATCTAGATCAGGGGTAAAGAAATGATAGGTGTTGCGCCCTTTTTCTTTGGCCTGATGCATGGCGCTATCGGCATTTCGTAGCAGGGTTTCCACGTCATCGCCATCGCCGGGCCATGTGCAAATACCGATGGAGCAGGAAATATGAATTTCTTCATTTTCAATTTCAAAAGGACGATCCAGCGAGGCTAAAATGGCTTCCGCTGCTTGACGTGTTTCTTCATCATCCTTGATGTTGGGGAGTACAGCCGTGAACTGATCGCCGCTAAAACGGGCAACGGTGACATTTTGTTCAAGTGCGTTGCTAAAGCGCAGGGCGACCTCTTGTAACAACTTATCACCGATAGTGTGCCCCAAGGTATCGTTAATAACTTTAAATCCGTCCAGTCCGATAAAGAGCAAGGAAGTCTGTGTCCCGCTTTGACCTGAGGTGTAAAGAGAATTGATAAAACGATTGAGGAACAAGTTCCAGTTGGGCAAGTCGGTAACCAGATCGTAATTGCTGCGTCTGTCCAGTTTTTCTTCCGTTTCTTTCTCAGACGTGACATCGCGGAAGAAAAAGACGAAGCTTGCCGTGTCCAAATCTTCGTTATGCAGATTTTGGATATGTGTTTCGACACGATAGATATTGCCGAACTTGCTCTCATTCCATAACAAGCCTTCCCAATGGCCTTCCTGTTCCAGACTAATTTGGACGGCGGGCCACAGTTCATCGCGCTTGTGATGGGCAATTAAACCGTTAATGGGGAAATACTGAATTTCATTGGCATCATAGCCAGTCAGGGTCGAAAAGGCCGGATTGATACTGATGATTTGATAGTTGGCGTTTACCAAGGCAATCGGTTGAGTTGCTGACTGAAAGACAGACGACATCATGCGATAGCGCGCGACCTCGCGGCGCTGCGCAACCAACTTGCCTTTAAGCGAGGCAATCTCATTTTTAAGGCTCGCGATATCTTCAGTCATATCAAACAATTAGCCGATGAATAATGGAGTATTCCTGTCTATCGTCGTGCGCACTTTAGTTTTTCAGCCTAATGGTGTGCTTGATGATGGTCAAAATATTTATAGATTGAACAAAAAAACTGCGCAAGGAGTTACTCACCCGTTGCGCAGTTTTATCGATTTTAAACCAAGAATTACTTCAGTGCGGCACAGGCACGTTGGATGCGTGTGCAAGCTTCGATCAAGGCTTCGTTGCTGGTTGCGTAAGAAACACGGAAATGCGGTGACAGGCCAAATGCCTCGCCATGAACCGCTGCCACGCCTTCTGCTTCCAGCAGGTAGGTTACGAAATCTTCGTCGGTTTTGATTGCTTTACCATCGGGTGTTGATTTCCCGATTACACCGGCGCAGGACGGGTAAACATAAAATGCCCCTTCCGGTGTTTTGCACTCCAGACCTTCTGCTTCGTTCAACATCTTCACGACGATATCGCGGCGTTCTTTGAACACGGCGTTACGCTCAGCCACAAAGTCGTGCGGACCGTTCAATGCTTCGACGGCAGCAGCTTGTGCAATCGAACAAGTGTGTGTGGTGCTTTGGGATTGAATTTTGTTCATCGCTTTGATGAGTTCAACCGGGCCCGCGGCATAACCGACACGCCAGCCTGTCATGCTGTAGGCTTTGGACACACCGTTTAAAGTCAATGTGCGATCAAACAATTTGGGTTCGATTTGGGCGGGTGTGACGAATTCAAAATCATCATAGGTGATCAATTCGTACATATCGTCTGTCATCACGTGCACGTGGTCATATTTGACCAGAACGTCAGTCAGCGCCTTCATTTCATCACGTGAATAAGCCGCACCCGTCGGGTTGGACGGAGAATTCAGGATAACCCATTTTGTTTTATCCGTGATAGCGGCTTCCAGATCGGCGGCTTGCATTTTGAAATTGCTTTCAGCCGGGCAATCAACGAAAACCGGTACACCGCCAGCCAGCAGGGTGATATCGGGGTAGGATACCCAGTACGGCGCCGGGATGATCACTTCGTCGCCATCGTTCAGGGTGGCCATCAGGGCGTTATAAATGGTTTGTTTACCGCCACAACCGACGGAAATTTGATCCGGTGTGTAGGTGAGTTCGTTGTCACGTTTCAGCTTGTCGCAAATGGCTTGGCGTAATTCCGGTGTACCTGCAACAGCCGTGTAACGCGTCTTGCCTTCATTCATGGCTTTGACAGCGGCATCGATGATGTGTTGCGGGGTATCGAAATCGGGTTCGCCTGCACCGAGGCCGATCACGTCGCGACCAGCAGCTTTCAATTCTGCGGCCTTGGTGGATACGGCGATTGTCGGAGAAGGTTTAATGCGAGACAGTTTGTCAGCTAAAAATGACATGGAGCCCTGACCTTTTAGGTTTGTGTGTCAAAAAAACATCGATAAACGGACAAGCGAAAACATAGACCGCTTTGCCCAGACAGAACCTACGCTTGCGCTGCATTGGACGCAAGTTTTATTGGCTGTTTTATGACAATTTCTTGCTCGTGTGCTTGGATACTTAATTTTGGCCGTGTCGCGTTGGATTTTGCGGCGAATATTATTTGAATTCTAAACTGAAGAAGAAGAGAATCGACATAAAATAGGCGCCTTGTTGCAAGGCGCCTATTTTATTGTGTTTGATGAAAAAGATTAGTCTTCGACGTCGAGTTCTTGCTCTGTTGTACGAATAACCCGCGGGTCCCACTGCAATAATTCTTCGTTCTTCCCTTCATAGGTGACGTTGCTAAGGAAGTAACGAATCGCATTGATACGGGCGCGTTTTTTGTCATCTGATTTGACGATGGTCCAAGGGGCTTCTTTGGTATCGGTATAGAAAAAGACATCCTCTTTTGCTTTGGTATATCCGGCCCAGTGTTTTTGCGATTCCTTATCGACCGGTGATAATTTCCATTGTTTCAGCGGGTCATCTTCCCGGCAGGCAAAACGCCGCGCCTGTTCTTCCTTGGAAACAGAAAAATAGAATTTGAACATTTTCAGACCACTGCGATAAAGCATACGTTCGAATTCGGGGACGGAGCGTAAAAATTCTTTAACCTCGTCCGGTTCGCAAAAACCCATGACCCGTTCGACCATACCGCGGTTATACCAGGAACGGTCAAATAAGACGATTTCACCGGCTGTGGGCAGATGGTTGACATAGCGTTGGAAGTACCATTGATTACGTTCGCGATCTGTTGGTTTTTCCAAAGCGACAACGTGACAGCCCCGTGGGTTAAGATGTTCAATAAATCGCTTGATTGTCCCCCCTTTACCAGCGGCATCACGCCCTTCGAAAATAGAGAGAATTTTCTGCCCGTTGGTTTTAACCGAATTTTGCATGCGTAAGAGTTCAACATGCAAAGGGGCAATGATTTCCAGATAGTCAGCAGTTTTTAATTTTTGGATGGGGGCGTCAACACCATCTAATTGATCAATAGGTTTTCCGTTGATCAATCCATTGCCCATCGATTTAATTTTCTTCTTGGCGGTCTTCTTACCTTTGAATTTTTCCGCATCCCGGCCCGCCGGTTTTATTCGGGACAGATTGTCAGTGGCAATCATTTCTTGTTCCATCAGTTCGTCATCAATGGTTTCCTCATCGAATTTGACGATCTTGGCCGCTTTCTTTTTAACTGTCATATATGTCCCCTTTTTGTATCTTTTTATTGCTATCGGAATGTAGCATGCGCAAAGCGGGTGGTGTGTGATTTGGATCAATTCAAAGAAACTTCACCCCTTCTTTAGACCGCGAATACTGAAAAAGGTTTTGATTTTTTCAAGGAAAAGGCCTGTTTCTTTTTCAATCATTTCAGGGCTGCTGTCTTCTTTATCTTGAGACAATGCGGATTGGTTTTGCAGATCACGAATAGCGATAGCCTTACTCAGCTGTTCTGCGACTTCCGGGCTTCGGTCAAAAAGCTGTGCCATAACTGATTTGGTGATTTCGCAGACAACGGTATCTGTTACGCAGATAATAGTGGCGGAACGTTGATCCCCGCTAAGCAACGATTTTTCACCAAAGAAAGTGCCCGGTGCCAGGTCGGCAACTTTCAAAAGTTCACCGTTTTCACGCTCCACCAGAACTTCCAGCAAGCCTTCTGCCAGAATAAACATCGAGTCGCCAAGTTCGCCTTGATGAACGATGGTATCTTTTGCCTTATAGTTTCTAACCTTGACACCTTGGGCGATAAATTCCAAATCGTCTAATTCCAAAAATTCAAAAAGTGATATTTTTTGGATTTGTCCGACAAGGTCTTTGGGGTATGCCCAACTTTTCTGTCGCCACGGCATGCGGGTAAAATAAACGTCACGTTTTGGATAAGACAAAGTCAGGCCCGCATGGTTCAGATGTTCCATAACATGAGTGATAATTGTATTACGCGCCTTTGCTGTCGTGACAAAATCAGGATCGATATAGTAACGAATTTTGTACTCGACACCATAGGGGGTAATGTTATTTGCCCGTACCTTGGGCGCGGGTTTCGGGAGGGGGCCTTTGTCACCGATTGAAGCCTGAACTGCTGCGGTCAAAACACGAATGGCCCGTTCTGTCGGGACAGAAAAATCCAATGTAAAAACCAGTTCGAAACGCGAGACCTCGCCCAGTCCACCCATACTGTAATTAGATAAGATTGTGGTGGTGATAAAGCTGTTAGGAATAATGATGATGTTGCGCCCTGTCGTCCAAAGACGTGTTGTGCGCCAGTTGGTTTCTTCAACGCGGCCTTTATATTCGCCAAATCGTGTGTGAACGTTAATCCATTGCCCAACCTTGAAAGGGCGCTCCATATGAATGGCGAGGCCCGAAAATGTATCCAGAATAAGGTTGCGAAGTGCAAAACCAACCACGATACCAATAGCACCGGAGGCCGTCCAAAACCCGGTAATGGATTGCCCAAAGACAAAAGTTGCCGCACCGGATACCGCCAGAAAGACAATAACAATATTACCTAATTGTACAATTAATCGAGGCGGCGCCATACCGCTTGCGCGGGTAACAACACCTTCCCACAAAACTATACGTACAATCCTAATGACAAGTAGGGCGCCAACAATCCACGCCATGGTTGAGAGCGTGCGCACAGCTAAAAACAGCCAGTCTTGTGTAAGGCCCAGTTCAGAGAGGATAAGGTCAATTTGTGAGATCGTAAAAATCAACACGATCAAAAGGGTGCTGGAGGCCCAGACTTTGCTGAGAATATTTTTCATCAAGAGTACCGATTTTTTTAAATATAATAATTTTATGACAACTATGAATTAATTTTTTTGAGGGTCCATAAGAATAATCGCGGGTGATGCTTGAGCAATTGCAGTCTTCAGGTTATATCTCAATCCATGACAGTTGATGCGATATTTACTCCACCGAAACATCCTGTCCCCAAGGGGGGCAAGGATTTTAAGCTCGTCAGTGATTATCAGCCGGCGGGTGATCAACCGACGGCAATTCGCGAGTTGGTGGAAGGTATTCAAAATGGTGAGAAAGATCAGGTTCTTCTGGGGGTAACGGGATCGGGTAAAACCTTTACCATCGCCCATGTCATTCAGGAAATGCAGCGCCCAGCTGTTGTCTTGGCGCCAAACAAAACCTTGGCAGCCCAATTGTATGGGGAAATGAAAAGTTTTTTCCCGGACAATCATGTAGAATATTTCGTTTCCTTTTATGATTATTATCAGCCGGAAGCCTACGTTCCCAAGACCGATACCTATATTGAAAAAGACAGCTCCATCAACGAACAGATTGACCGGATGCGCCACGCTGCAACGCGATCTTTGCTGGAATATCGCGATACGATCATTGTTGCCTCTGTTTCCTGTATCTACGGGATCGGGGCGGTGGAAACCTATTCTGAAATGACGCTCGGCATTGAAGCAGGTCACGAATATGACGTGCGTGATTTGATGAAAGGCCTTGTTGAACTGCAATATACTCGCAATGACAATAATTTTCATCGTGGTACGTTCCGTGTGCGCGGCGATGTGGTTGAGGTTTTCCCCTCCCACTTTGAAGACCGGGCATGGCGTTTGTCTTTCTTTGGCGAAGAATTGGAAGATATTTGGGAATTTGATCCCCTGACTGGTGAGAAAATTACGGCGCTGGATAAAGTCACGGTCTATCCCAACAGTCACTATGTGACCCCGCGCCCGACCTTGATGCAGGCGTCCAAGAAAATCAAGGCAGAGATGAAAGAGCGCGTTGAATGGTTCCGCGCCAACAATAAACTGATTGAAGCCCAGCGTATTGAAGAGCGCACGATCTTTGATCTGGAAATGATCGAAACCACGGGCTTTTGTTCGGGGATTGAGAATTATTCGCGTTATTTGACAGATCGTCTGCCCGGTCAGGCCCCCCCGACCTTGTTTGAATATTTACCCGATGATGCCTTGTTAATCGTGGATGAAAGCCATGTCGGTGTGCCGCAAATCGGCGGTATGTATCGCGGGGATTATAATCGAAAAAGCACCTTGGCCTCTTATGGATTCCGCCTGCCGTCCTGTGTGGATAACCGCCCGTTGAAGTTTGAAGAATGGGATGCCATGCGTCCGCAGTCTATCTTTGTGTCTGCGACACCGGGGGACTGGGAAATGGAACGCACCGGTGGTGTCTTTGCCGAACAGGTGATCCGCCCCACGGGTTTGATCGATCCGGTCTGCATTGTGCGACCGGTGGAAACACAAGTGGATGATTTGCTGAACGAATGCCGTGAGACAGCGGCACGCGGCGAACGGGTTCTCGTCACAACCCTGACAAAACGTATGGCGGAAGATCTGACCGAATATTTCCATGAACAAGGCGTGCGTGTGCGTTATATGCACAGTGACATTGAAACACTGGAACGTATTGAAATTATCCGTGATTTGCGTCTGGGCGCGTTTGACGTGCTGGTCGGGATTAACTTGTTGCGTGAAGGTTTGGATATCCCGGAATGTTCGCTGGTTGCGATTTTGGATGCGGATAAAGAAGGCTTCTTGCGTTCCAAGCGATCCTTGGTTCAAACCATTGGGCGAGCAGCACGTCATATCAACGGGCGCGTTTTGCTTTATGCCGATAAAATGACGCAAAGTCTGGATTATGCAATTGGTGAAACCAATCGACGACGTGCCAAACAGCAGGCCTATAACGAAGCCAACGGCATTACGCCGCAAACGGTGAAATCCCACATTTCAGACGTTCTGGAGGATGTCTCGCAGGGCGACTATATGACGGTCGATACCGGGGCGGGTAACAATAAGCATTTGGTCGGTAAAGACCTGAAAACTGTTCTGGCTGATCTGGACAAGCAGATGAAGGATGCCGCCGCCAATTTGGAATTTGAAGAAGCTGCACGCCTACGTGACGAAATACGTCGTCTGGAAGCCGCTGATCTGGGGCTGAACAAAGCCGGGATTGCCAAGGGGGCAGCAGAACGCGCGGGTGCGGGTGGCGGAAAAAAAGCCAAACGACGCGGGCGTTAAATCGGCTAAGACTTTGTATCCCGAATAATGGCATGTTCAATTCGATGACAGTTTGCACAGAGGCATTGCAGATCATCCAATGTGGTTTCTCGTGTATCGCTCAGACTGGATAAAGGAGTCTTGTGATGAACTTCAATACAGCTTTCCCCGATTTTGCCATAGGCTTGGATGGGTTTCAGTCCGCAAAGTTCGCAAAACAGATATCCGTGCTTTAGTTTGAACATCTCTTTTTTACGTTTGGCTAACGTGCGATTTCTTTCCCGGACATAATGCTTTTGTAGGCGCTTTTGACCTTCATATTCACGCTCGTTTTGTCTGTCGTTTGCACTGGGCTGGTGGGGTTGCGTGTTGATGCATTCAAAACCACGCATTTGCAAAATTTTAATGGCAGTCCGGCTATTGAAATGAAAGGGGCGTATGCGTTCCCCATTGCGGCAAATGGAAAGGGCTTTCCCAAAAACCATTTTAACGGCGAGAGGCGGGCAAAGAGGAAAAACCAGATAGCAGGACTTTGCGCTTTTGAAATTGGCGTAGTTTTTATGAACTTGAAGAAAGTCGATTGCCTCCAAAATATGAATGTGGGAGACTTTCTCCAATTCTTCATTTGGAAGGGGAAGTCTAAGCATGTTTCTTTTTTCAAACATTTGTTATATCAAGAGCAACTAAAAAGTGTCAGCCATATAGAAGAGAGTCAAGTTGAAAGACCGCAGTATTTCTCGCCATATAATATATTTGTGATTTATAAAAACAGAACGATAGGAGATTTTTTAGAATGGATATTCAATCCCTGATGGCATTGGTCGGCGCAACGATTATTCTTGCCTTGGTTCCGGGACCCGTGGTTGCAGCCCTTGTTGGGCGCGCCTTATTTGGTGGGATCTCTTCGACATTTGGGTTTATCGGCGGTGTCTTTTTGGCGGATTTGCTCTGGCTTATTGCGGCCATTTCGGGGCTAGGATATGTCGCGGCCAGTTATTCAACATTGTTTTTGGTAATCAAATATTTGGGCGCATGCTATTTGATTTATTTAGGGATACAGGCCATTCGTCATGCCATGCAGGACAATCAGGAAATTAAAATCCCGAAAAAGTCTTATAAGGGCGCCGGATTCGTCAGTGGTCTATTGGTGACATTAGGCAACCCGAAACTGGTGGCGTTTTATGTCGGTTTTTTACCGACTTTTATTGATATGGAAGCCTTGAGTCTGCAAGAAGCCATGTGGGCGGCTGTCCTCGTTCCTGCGACATTTGCCAGTATCAATTTCTGTTGGGCATTAAGCGCATCCAAGGCGCGCCGTGTTTTTAAATCCGCAACCCCTATGCGTTTGTTGAATTTTATGTCCGGTGGCCTCTTGGTCGGGGCCGGTGTTGTCATGTTAAGTGAAGACTAAACACCATGCAGATGGCAAACGTGATTGGTCACCGCGGATGTGCGGCACATGCACCGGAAAATTCATTGGCAGGGATTCGTGATGCCGCGCGGGTGGGGTGTCGCTGGATTGAAGCGGATGCAACCTTGCTGGCGGATGGGACGGTTGTTCTTTTCCATGATGACAGTCTGGACCGTTGTACAAATGCATCCGGCTTTATTCGCGAGCAGGATTGGGAACAAGCGATCCAGTTGGATATCGGGCAATGGTTTGGCGATGGTCGTTTTGTTGGGGAACGGATGCCGCTTCTGCGTGATGCGTTGGCTTGTTGTCGGGCGTTGAAGTTAGGCTTCAATATCGAATTGAAGACCCATCGCGGCGAAGGGGAACAATTGGGCCAAGCGGTTGGCGAGATTGTGGGTGAAGAGACCTGCGACATCCTTGTTTCCAGTTTTGATCAGGCGGCCTTGCTTGGTTTCCGACAGAGAAATCCACATTGCCCACTGGCGATCATATATGACGAACTTCCACAGGATTGGGAACAACAGGCAAATGACTTGAATGTTGTTTCCATTCATCTGTGGGAACGCACTTTGACAAAAGAAGCCATTGAGGCTGTCAAGCAGTCAGGACGTGACCTGTACGTGTTTACCGTTAATGACCGCCGGGTCGCAAAACGGTTGTGGGCAATGGGGGTTGATGGTGTGTTTAGCGATTATCCGGATACGGTTTTGTCATCTTGATTTTGTAAGGTCATATCTTGGTACAGCCAGACCATACGATCAAAAAACCATGTTTTTGCACCCATTGTTAGGCCAATGCCACATAGCGTAATCCAGAAGTGAAAGAGCCAAAGGCCCACCCCTGTTAAACAGAACCCAAAAGCGGATAAGGATGTTAATAAATGTGCCGCGTACACATGGTGGTGGGGGATGGGATATGTTTTTCGTTTGAGGAAGATTTGTTCCCCAAACACACCTTTAGATGCCCAGTTGTTTATATCTTTTGGCGCATTGAATAAACGCGGGTTTAGCCAAATCCAAAAGACACATAAGATAAAGGGAATAAGGGCATACCAGCCTATCCAAATCCGACTCCAAATGGAGAGTGCGAGTAAAGGCAGTGTGGTGAAACGGGAATAAACACTTATCGGGTTGGCGTGTTTTGCCCATGTTTCGGTATCCATATGCATTAAGTTTTCGGCAATTTTATACATAGGCGTTGCCTCTCGTGATCATAATCCCAATTCGTGTCGCAGGGCCTTTGTTAGTTTTTCCACAATAATTGCATAGGCATCGGTGATATGCTGTATGAGATCCTCATCCGTCATGGCGTTTGGGGATTGAATTTGAATCCATTTGGCGCGGGCAAGATAAGGGGCGGGAACAATGCCGTCTTTCTGGGGCAAAACCTCATAGGCAAAATCATTGACCTTAAAACTGATCTTTTGAAATTCCCCTTCACCGACACGCGGGGCAATGGCAAATATTTTGCCGCCAATTTTCCAAACATCGGCACCGCCCCATTGAATAACATGGGTTGCCCCCTTTAGGGCGGCGCAGTGTTGATTGAATTGTTCTCGAGTGATCATGTATTAAACAGTAAGCTTTTCATCTCTGTTGCGGCTTCTGCAAAGGCGCTGTCAAAGGGCGCTGGCGCGTTTATCAGCGCAAGGCCCGTGCCGTACATACCGCGTTCTTTACGTGGACCAACGAGTTCATAAAAGGTTGCGTCTTTCAAATCTTTTTTCAGTTCTTCATGGCGATCTTCCGGCAGAAGAGGATACCAAACCATTTTCACGCCACCCGGCCAGCGTTTATGGGCCTGATTAACCAAGCGGGCGATACTGGCGTATTCTTCTTTAACTTCATAAGAGGGATCAACTAATAACAGACCGTCTGCATTGCGTGGGGGGAGGTAGTCGATTAAACGATCCATTGCATTGCTATGGATCAGGCGTTGGCGTTTATCACTGGACAGATTTTCTTTGAGAATTTCAAATTCGCCGGGGTGGAGTTCAAAGAACAAGCCACGATGATTGGCCGCCATCATCTGTGCGGTTAAGGCAGGGGAGCCAGGATAGATGTTTTCCTCAAAGGTTGCCACTTGGGCAACATAATCTTTCAAGGCTTGAGAATGGAGGTCTTGTCCTTTTAGACGGGCAATGCCGTCTTTCCATTCCCCTGTCTTTTCGGATTGTTCCGAGGTCAGGTTATAGAGGCCACGCCCACTGTGACTATCAATAAAGGTCACGAGTTTTGGAAGTGTGCCTAAATATTTAAGCAACAGTACGAGGGCCGTATGTTTATGGACATCGGCGATATTGCCGGCATGATAGCCGTGCTGGTAGCTGAGCATTATTTAAGAGCTTCGACTTCTGCGGCCAGTTTCTGCAGGTGATTGAGACGCCCGAGACTTTCGCAATTTAGCTCTTTGCGTACGGCCTCTAACTCGTCCAGATGTTTGTTCACACTGCGTAAACGATTACTGGCGGCGGATTTCTTGCCATTTTCCAGATCGTCTTTGGCCTGATTGATTTTAGCGCGGAATTCCACGAACGTAGGGTAGGTAATTGTTTGTGACATAAAACCCTCCTTCCTTTTACATCATTAAAAATGATGGCAAGTTAGAAAGAGCCTGTCAAAGAAAAAGGGCGCATGGCAAAACCATACGCCCTGTTTTCATGTTTCTTGAGAGTGCTTAATTAAGCACCACAAGCTGCGAGCATTGCTTCAGCAGCGCGTAATTCACGCTCCGCATCTTTTTTGGCAATGTCGTTGTCTGCGGCTTGCAAGGCATCGTTTGCCTTTTGCAAGCGGGCTTCAGCGTGATCACGGTTGAGTTCATCAAGCACAATCGCTTCTTCAGCCAAAACAGCACAGCGTGTTCCAGAAACTTCAGCAAAACCGCCTTCGACAAAAATACGTTTTGCAATTTTGTCGTTTTCATAGATGTCGATGATGCCGGGACGAACCGTCGTCAGCATCGGGGTGTGTCCGGGCAGAACACCGAAGTCACCTTCGCCGCCCGGAACCACAACCATTTCTACATCTTCAGACAGAAGCAGCTTGGCCGGGGAAACGAGTTCGAACTGGACAGTGTCAGTCATTGTATTGTCTCCTGGCTAGTGGTTTCTGAATGATTACGCAGCTTCTGCAGCCATTTTCTTGGCTTTCTCGAGGGCTTCCTCGATACCGCCAACCATGTAGAATGCAGCTTCCGGCAGGTGGTCGTATTCACCGGCCACGATGCCTTCAAACGCTTTCACTGTGTCGTCAAGTTTAACGTATTTACCAGGTGAACCTGTAAACACTTCCGCGACGTGGAAGGGTTGAGACAGGAAGCGCTGGATTTTACGTGCACGTGCAACCAACATTTTATCTTCTTCAGACAATTCGTCCATACCAAGGATGGCGATGATGTCTTGCAAAGATTTGTATGTTTGCAGTACGCGCTGAACTTCACGAGCCACTTTATAGTGAACGTCACCAACGACGCGCGGCTCAAGTACACGAGATGTGGAATCGAGCGGATCCACAGCCGGGTAAATGCCGAGCTCGGCGATTGAACGGTTCAAAACGGTTGTTGCATCCAAGTGAGCAAATGACGTAGCCGGCGCCGGGTCAGTCAAGTCATCGGCAGGTACGTAAATTGCTTGTACAGATGTAATGGAACCTTTTTTCGTGGACGTAATACGTTCCTGAAGGTTACCCATCTCGGTTGCAAGTGTCGGCTGATAACCTACCGCTGACGGGATACGACCCAACAGGGCGGACACTTCTGAACCAGCCTGTGTGAAACGGAAGATGTTATCAACGAAGAACAGAACGTCTTGGCCTTCTTCGTCACGGAAGTATTCCGCCAAAGTCAGACCTGTCAGGGCAACACGAGCACGTGCACCCGGTGGTTCGTTCATCTGACCGTAAACCAGTGCCGCTTTAGACTCGTCAGAGTCCAGCTTGATAACACCGGATTCAATCATTTCGTGGTAAAGGTCGTTCCCTTCACGTGTACGTTCACCAACACCGGCGAATACGGAGAAACCACCGTGGCCTTTTGCGATGTTGTTGATCAATTCCATGATAAGAACGGTTTTACCTACACCGGCACCACCGAACAGACCAATTTTACCACCCTTCGCATACGGTGCGAGAAGGTCGATAACTTTGATGCCTGTTTCCAGAACTTCAGTCTCGGTAGACTGTTCTGAGAATGTCGGTGCTTCACGGTGGATCGGCAGTGTGCCTTTGGATGTTTTCAGATCACCGCGTTCATCGATGGCTTCACCGATAACGTTGATGATACGACCCAGTGTTTCCGGCCCAACAGGAACGGAAATCGGCGCACCTGTATCGATAACTTCCTGACCGCGAACCAAGCCGTCGGTCGTATCCATCGCGATACAACGAACTGTGTTTTCACCCAAGTGCTGGGAAACTTCCAGCACCAAACGTTTGCCCTGGTTTTGAAGTTCCAGAGCGGACATGATTTCCGGCAAAGTTTCGCCGAACTGAACGTCGACAACGGCGCCCAGTACCTGTGTAACTTTACCTACATTTTTTTTGCTCATCGCAAAAAGCTCCTACTTCGCAAATATTTGCGTCTAACGGTTACAGCGCTTCTGCGCCGGAAATGATTTCGATCAGCTCACTTGTAATAGCGGCTTGACGTGCACGGTTGTAAGTCAGGGTCAGATTATCGATCATATCCCCGGCGTTACGTGTTGCGTTGTCCATGGCTGCCATACGGGCACCTTGTTCGGAAGCAAAGCTTTCCAACATGGCGCGGAAAATCTGTACCGAAAGGTTACGCGGCAGAAGTTCTTCCAGAATGTCTTCTTCAGAAGGTTCGTATTCATACAGAGCCTTCAGTTCGTCATCCTGTTCTTCCTCGTTGGTTTCAACTTCATCCAACTGGAAAGGAATAACCTGCAGCGGCGTGACTTCTTGTGTGATGGCGGATACAAACTTGTTGTATACGACCGTACAAACATCGATTTCACCTTCTTCAAACATCGTACGGATGCGAAGTGCGATGGCATCGGCGTCTGAATATTGCGCACCGTTCTTTGTCAGATCTTCCATCGTTTCAAGGATTGTGTCCCCGAATTGACGGCGAACCTGATCACGACCTTTGCGCCCCAGACACAAGACTTTTACAGATTTGCCAGCTTGTTGAAGCTGGGCAATCTTATTCCGGGCAAAACGGCCAATGTTTGCGTTGAAACCGCCACACAGACCACGGTCAGAAGACACCAGCACGATGAGGTGCTTTTCGTCCTTGCCGTTACCTGCAAGCAGTTCCGGAGCGCCTTGGACACCGTCGAAGCTCTTTGCAAGAGCTCCGACCATAGCTTCCATACGCTCGGCATAGGGGCGGGCGGATTCTGCAGACATTTGTGCCTTACGCAGTTTCGCGGCCGCCACCATCTTCATGGCCGAAGTGATCTTCTGTGTCGATTTGACACTGTCGATCCTGATCTTTAGGTCCTTGAGGTTGGGCATATGCCTAATTCCTCTTCTTCAACGATGAAAACGATTAAGCGAAAGACTTAGTGAAGTCGTCTAGGTACTTCTTCAGTTTTTCGGTGGTCTCATCGCTGAGGGCCTTCTCACTACGGATTGTTGTGAGGATATCAGCACCGTTTGCGCGAACGTCGTTCAACATGGCAGCTTCGTAACGGTTAACGTCCGTTGCTTTGATGCCATCCAGATAGCCGTTCACACCAGCGAAGATGGATACAACTTGCTCTTCAACCGGAAGCGGAGAGAATTGCGGTTGTTTCAGCAATTCTGTCAGGCGTTCACCACGAGCCAGCAGTTTTTGCGTAGACGCATCCAAATCAGATGCGAACTGTGCAAAGGCTGCCATTTCACGATACTGAGCCAATTCCAGTTTAACGGAACCCGCAACCTGTTTCATGGCTTTGATCTGTGCAGAAGACCCTACACGAGATACAGAAAGACCAACGTTAACGGCCGGACGGATACCTTTATAGAACAGTTCTGTTTCCAGGAAGATCTGACCGTCTGTAATGGAAATTACGTTTGTCGGAATAAACGCGGAAACGTCACCACCTTGTGTTTCAATAACCGGCAAAGCGGTCAAAGAACCAGCGCCCATCGCGTCAGACATTTTACAAGCACGTTCCAGCAGACGGGAGTGCAAGTAGAATACGTCACCCGGATAAGCTTCACGGCCCGGCGGGCGACGAAGCAGCAGGGACATTTGGCGATAAGCAACGGCCTGTTTGGACAGGTCATCGTAGCCGATCAGTGCATGCATACCGTTGTCACGGAAGTACTCACCCATCGCAGCGCCACAGTAAGGTGCCAAGAACTGCATCGGAGCCGGTTCAGAAGCTGTCGCAGCAACGATGATGGAATATTCCAGCGCGCCGTTTTCTTCGAGAACTTTAACCAACTGTGCAACAGTCGAACGCTTCTGACCAACCGCAACATAGACGCAGTACAGCTTTTCGCTTTCGTCTTTGGCGTTGTCGTTTACGTTTTTCTGGTTCAACATGGTGTCCAGAATGATGGCTGTTTTACCAGTCTGACGGTCACCAATGACCAATTCACGCTGACCACGACCAACCGGGATCAAGCTGTCAACAGCTTTCAAACCAGTTTGTACGGGTTCGTGTACAGACTTACGCGGGATGATGCCCGGCGCTTTTACTTCCATCAACTGATTGGTAACGTCTTTCAACGGGCCTTTGCCGTCGATCGGGTTGCCCAGACCGTCAACAACACGACCCAAAAGGCCACGACCAACCGGCACTTCAACGATGGCGCCAGTACGTTTAACTGTATCGCCTTCTTTGATAGCGCGGTCATCACCGAAAATAACGATACCGACGTTGTCGGTTTCCAAGTTCAGTGCCATACCTTTCAAGCCACCTGGGAATTCAACCATTTCCCCGGCTTGAACGTTATCCAAACCATGTACGCGGGCGATACCGTCACCCACAGACAAGACTTGACCAACCTCAGCTACGTCAGCCTCGGTTCCGAAATTAGCGATCTGTTCTTTGAGGATCGCAGAAATTTCCGCGGCGCGGATTTCCATCACCCAACCCCTTTCATGGCGAGTTGAAGATGCTGCAACTTGGTGCGCAAGGAACTATCTACCATGCGCGAGCCGACCTTGACGATTAAACCGCCAAGGAGTGCAGAGTCCACCTTCTGTTCAACAGCGACATCACTGCCAATTGCTTCTTTAAGAGAAGCGGTCAACGAATCAACTTGCTTTTGCGTTAGCTTTTTAGCGGAAGTAACCTGTGCGGAAACTTCGCCTTTATGCGCGGCAAGAAGCGATTGGAACGCAAGGATCATGCCTTCCAGTTCAAAGAGGCGACGATTTTGTGCCACCACCCCGATAAATCGTTTCGTGAGATCTGAAATTTGTGCCTTGTCCATGACAGCAGTCATGGCGCGGCCTTGTTCTTCGCGTGCAATCACGGGACTTAGAACAAGTTTGGTTAGATCTTCACTTTCGCTCAGCATTACGCTGAGGTCAGAAAGATCCTGAGCCACTTGATCGACCGCACCGTTATCAACCGCTAACTCAAATAGAGCATTGGCATAACGACCGGCAAGTCCGCTTGCACCTTGTGCTTTAGAAGCCACCTGGGACAGCCCTCGACATCTGGTCCACCCGAAGGGACATGGTACCCACGTCCCCCAACGACAAAATCACCCTGTTCGCGCAGCACACAGCTTTGCGACAGAGTGGCGATGTCATAACACACCGTTGATGGTAGATGCAAGCGGGCATCTCGCACTTGCCCAAATTATTCGAAACATGCGGAAAATAAGGCAGATTCGCGGGTGTGGTCATACCAAAATCGTTAAGAAATTGACTTCTGAAGCAAGAGAATCGGGCATCCATTTCGAATTCTTCAGGTTGAAAGATTCTTACAAAAAACTGTAAGGATCAATATCGACCTGTACGCGAACAGCATTGGTAATGTTCGTTCGCCCCAGCCAATCTTTCACGATCGCCTGAATGGGGATGTTTTTATCTGTTTTCAGAAGCAGGCGGCGGCGATGGCGCCCCCGGATCATGGATAAGGGGGCCGGTGCGGGGCCAAGCGCGAGAAGGCCGGGACCATGTGGGGCGTTGCGTCCCAGTGCATTGGCCACATCATCGACCAGAACTTCATCTTCGCCGGACACAATCAGGGCACACAGTCGCCCAAAGGGCGGCATGCCTGCCCCGCGTCGGGCTTCTGCTTCGGTTTGCAGGAAGCGATCCCGCAAACCGGACTTCAGGGCCTTCATCACTGGATGATCAGGCATGAAGGTCTGCAACATGACAGTTCCCGGTTTATCACCGCGTCCGGCACGCCCGGCAACCTGATATAAAAGTTGATATGTACGTTCGCTGGCGCGCAGGTCACCGCCGGATAATCCTAAATCCGCATCGACCACACCGACAAGGGTGAGCATGGGAAAATGATAGCCTTTGGCGACCATTTGCGTCCCGATCAGCAAATCGACCTCGTGGTTTTCAATTTTAGCGACCAGTTCAGCGGCTTGCGTGGGGGAAGTCACCGTGTCACTGGCGGCAACAATGGTGCGCAGTTCAGGGAAGGTTTCTTCGACTTCTTCGGCGAGACGTTCCACGCCGGGACCGCAGGCTGCGAAATTGTTTTCGCTTTCACAAGATGGACAGGTGCGCGGGGGGCGGGTGAAATATCCACAATGATGACATTGCAGTTTTCCGGCCTTGCGGTGTTCCACCAGCCAGCTTGTGCAATTGGGGCATTGCAGGCGATGTCCGCAGGACCGGCACAGGGTCAAAGGCGCATAGCCACGTCTGTTGAGGTACAGCATAACCTGTTCGCCGCGTGCCACCGTTTCTTTGATCGCGGTGATTAAACTGGGGGAAAGCCATTTCTGGCGTTCGGGTTTATCCAGTCGTAAATCTACCGTGATGACGCAAGGCAGCGGGACATCGGCATGGCGTGCTGGCATATGCAAATTATCATAGCGCCCTTCCCAGCTGTTGACGGCTGTTTCCAATGAGGGGGTGGCAGAGGCCAAGACAACGGGTAAGTGCCCCATCTGGGCACGCACAACCGCCATGTCGCGTCCATTATAAATAACACCTTCTTCCTGCTTGAAAGAGGCATCATGTTCTTCATCAACAACAATAAGGCCGAGATCACGAAAAGGCAGGAATAATGCGGAGCGGGCACCGATCACGACTTTCGCCTGTCCGCGTACAACCGCGCGCCATGTTTGTTTGCGTCGGGCTTGCCCGATATCGGAATGCCAAACCGCGGGTTCTGTCCCGAAACGTGTTTTAAAACGATTAAGCCATTGTGAGGACAGTGCGATTTCAGGCAAAAGAACAAGCACTTGCTTATTACAGGAAAGTGCCTTGGCCACCGCTTCGAAATAGACTTCGGTTTTCCCCGAACCGGGGACCCCATCCAGCAAGGTGACGCTGAAGCCGTCTTTTGTGCCGGCATTTTGTGTTTTTGCCACCAGATCGTTGGCGGCTTTTTCCTGTTGTTCGGCCAGTTTATAACCGTCGCGTTGCCAATCCGGTTCTCCAAAAGGGGAAGGATCATGGATTTGAACCGGCTCTAAAAGACCCAGATCAACCAATCCTTTGACAACACCGGTTCCAACACCGGCTTCGCGGGCGATGTCGCTGGCAGCCATCGGGATCATGCCTTCCATAAAATCCAGTACGCTTTGACGGGCCTTGGTGATTTTTAAGTTATCCGGGAGTGGGGAAGACTTCTTTATATAAGCGACTTTTGGCGCCGGGTCTTTCAACGCACCGGGGACCGACATGACCATTTTCAGGATCGAACCAGCCGGCTGTAAAGTGTAGCGCGCCACCCAATCGACAAATTTACGCGAAGCTTCCGGGATCGGTGGTTGGTTTAAGACGTCCTGAACACATTTCAGTTTTTCAAAGGGAAGATCATTTTCTGGTGGATCTATGGCCCAGACAACACCGATACGTTCGCGCGACCCCAGCGGCACGACGACAAAATCGCCTTCATTCACCGTCATGGCAGGCGGTAGGGCATAATCGTACACCCCGCTCAAGGGCAGGGGAAGCAGGACGCTGATGCGTCTTTCCTGATCGGCAAATAAGGACATGCCCACTTGATTTTGTCCGCGAAAGGGACACTCCTCTTTTTATGTTTCTCAGCACAGGGTTTGAAACTTTATATCATTCTGTGTTTTTATGTCATAAAGTCTTTACCAAATCCGCCTAAAACGGAACAACAGATAGTGTCTTATATTGTTAAGCAAGGAAGAGCCAGATGAAGTTTTTTGTCGATACCGCCGATGTAACGGAAATTAAAGAGCTTGCCGATGTCGGTCTGTTGGATGGCGTGACCACCAATCCCTCGCTGATTGCCAAATCGGGCCGCAAGTTTCTGGATGTGGTAGGTGAGATTTGTGACATTGTAGATGGCCCTGTCAGTGCTGAAGTGACCGCACCGGATTTTGATACCATGATGAAAGAAGCGACTGTCTTGCGCAAAATTGCCGATAATGTGGCGATTAAGGTCCCGATGACCCGTGACGGGATTAAAACCTGTAAACATTTGGCCGATGACGGTTGTAAGGTAAACGTGACGCTGGTCTTTTCTGCGGCACAAGCCTTGCTGGCGGCCAAGGCCGGGGCGGCGTTCGTTTCTCCGTTTATCGGACGCTTGGATGATTTGGGCCAGGACGGTATGAGCCTGATTGAAGATATTGTTGAGATTTACGCCAATTACCCTGATTTCCAAACCGAAGTTCTGGCGGCTTCTATTCGTGGGCCGCTACATGTGGTACAGGCCGCACAAGCTGGTGCTGACGTTGCAACGGTTCCTGCAAAAGCCCTGTGGCAATTGTTCAATCATCCGCTGACAGACAAGGGTTTGGAAGCATTCGAAGCTGATTGGGCCAAGACAGGCCAAAGTATTCTGTAAAATCAGGGTGTTGTTTTTTTCTTCACGGCCTATCTTTCTATCAGTATAGGCCGTGAAGAAGTGATTCAAATTTACCCTTCTATGCTTTACACTGATAGCGACACATTTTGCGAAGGCTGGTCCCATGACGACAAACAGCAGGGATAAACATGTTTGCAATGATTTGGGCGATAACGATATCATTGCCTATCTCAAGAAACATCCCGATTTTTTTGTGCAAAACCCCAACATTCTTGAAGTGATGGAGCTTCCTGCGCGTTACAGCGGGGAACAAATTGTCGATTTGCAGCATGAAGCCTTAAAACGTTTGCGCGCCAAGCAAGATGTGCTGGTTGATAATTCGCGCACCAACATGTCGATCCAAACGGCAACCCATGAAGCGGTTCTAGCGATGATGGAAGCCCGTTCGCTGGATGAGTTTATCGGTATTGTACAAGATGAATTGCCGGTCTTGCTGGATATTGATATGGCGGCGGTTGCGTTGGAAGGTGCCGTGGAGGCAATCGATATGTCTGCGGATGGCATGCCGGTTTTACTGCCCAGCGGCGAAGTTCAAAACAGATTGGGCGATAGTGACGTACGATTGATTGCCAGTGTTGAAGGCGGTGATCGTCTGTTTGGGGCAGCGCGTGATCTTGTGCGATCCGTTGCTTTGGCGCGTCTTTATCCCAGCGAAGTCATGCCAACAGGCCTTTTGATTTTAGGCGCCCGCGATGAAAATATGTTTCACCCCCATCAGGGAACCGAGTTGATTACCTTTATGGCGCGGGTTGCTGAAATTCTGGTGGAAAAATGGCTCGAGCAAGGCGAACTGGACGACTGATTTGGCAACAAATGCAGACAGCCTGAACCGGATACAGTTTGACTGTGAACCGGCCTTGAAAGAGGCGATTGCCTTGTGGCGGCGCTGGCTGGAAAGTGAACGGCGTGCCTCCAAACACACGCTGGATGCTTATTTACGCGATTTGTCGGCTTTTTTTATCTTTTCGCAAAATCTGCTGGGGTATCCGGCCGGGGTGGAAGATTTACGCAGTTTCAGTGCCGCTGATTTTCGCGGGTTTTTGGCAGACCGGACCGAAGCCGGAATTGCGCGCAGTTCCATCAATCGGCAAATGTCGACGCTGCGTAATTTCTTTAAGTTTTTAAATCAGCAAGGCATTTTGGAAAATCCGGCATTGGCGGCGGTTCGAACGCCCAAACAAAAACAGGCTGTCCCCAAGGCCTTATCCCAACAGGAAGCCGTTGTGTCGTTGGATGCGATTGCACAATTGAGCCAGGGCGATTGGCATGACAAACGCGGCCTGTCGTGGGTTGCAAAACGTGATGCGGCGGTTTTAACCCTGCTTTATGGCTGCGGCTTGCGCATTGGGGAGGCATTGAGTCTGAAACGCAAAGAAGCCCCCAACACAGATGTCATGCGCATTACCGGGAAGGGCAATAAGGAACGCATGGTCCCGGTTCTGCCGCTGGTGATCGCGGCGGTCAATGCCTATCTGGAAGATTGCCCGTTTGATTTAAAACAAAATGGCCCGTTGTTTGTCGGGGCACGGGGCAAGGCGCTGGACCCCGGTGTGATACAACGCCAAATTCGAAAATTACGCCCCCTGTTAAACTTGCCCGAAACGGCAACACCCCATGCTTTGCGCCACAGTTTTGCAACGCATTTGCTGGCAGGTGGCGGGGATTTGCGCACGATTCAGGAATTGCTGGGACATGCTTCGCTGTCGACAACACAACGCTATACCGCCGTGGATGAAGTCAAGCTGAATGCGGAATATAAGAAAGCTCATCCTCGTGCTTAAGGCTTATCCTTGTTGGCTGCATCTCCGAAGAAAAACTGTTTGCCGAAAATCAGCATGATAAAGACTGCGCCGAGTTCAGCGGCAAAGGCGAGCATAAGGTCTTGCGTAAAAAAGAAGGTGGCGAGGAAGACAATCGCCATAAGAACCCAAGCAAGATATCTCATTTTATGTTTCCTTATTGATCGGTTGTGACCTGAAAGACGGTCATTTCAGAATTGAAAAAAAGCGCACCGGATAAAACACCATACAGGCAAGCCCCTGTATCCAGCCCAATGCGATGGGGTTCCAGAACAGGGCCGGGCAGGACCGTATGTCCATGCACAATAAAGGTGCCATCCTCAAAAGGGCCTGTATGTTCCAAAAACTCATCGCGGATCCATGCCCAATGTTTCGGGTGGGTTGATAATTTCGTTGCATTGAAATTATCTTCGATGGAAATGGTTGGGTCGATCCCGGCATGAACACACAGAATATTCCCGCTTTTATAATGGCTGGCAAAGGTATTGAGTTGTTCAATGCGTTGTGGCCCCAAGGCTTTGACGAGGGCTTTGCGATGTTCATAAATCGGGGTTTGTGCAATCGGGGGGATTTTAATATTCAGGTTTTCCAATGTGGAAAGCCCGCCGTTTCCCCGCCATAAAGCCCACTGCATGCGATAATTGGCCATATCGGCGTTCAGAACCCGTAACAAAAGCTGTTCGTGATTGCCCATAAGAGGAATGATATTCCAATCATTAATCCCTTCACGGATCAGATCCAGAACCTCAATGGCAGCATCCCCGCGATCAATAATATCGCCAAGCAAAACCAAATCGACCCGTTTGCAGGTGGGCGGGATCACTTTTTCGATGGTTGGCAGGATGCGCACCAATAGATCGAAACGTCCATGAATATCCCCGATGGCCACAAGGGCGACATCTTTTTCCGCAATGGCGGGAACCGGACAGGCGTTGCGAATGATTTCCAAGGGGAAGGCTCCTTAGAATTGAGCTTGTTGGGCGCGCACTTCAACGATTTTATGACTGGCGCGAAGCGCATCGTTAAGCGTGGTAATTCCGCGTGCCTTTAACATCGGGATCATGCGCAGGAAAATCCCGGCGGTGACAAGGGTATCGCCAATGGCGGTATGGCGTCCTTCGATTTCAATCCCAAAACGATGGGCGATGTCGTCAAGGGAATGTTCCGTCTTATGGTCGTGCAGCAGCACTGAAAGCAACAAGGTATCCAGAACAGGATGATCAAAATTCAATCGGCATTCATCCTGTTTAAGATGTAGAAATTTCATATCGAAGGCCGCATTGTGGGCAACCAAAACCGTATCTTTTGCAAATTCAAAAAATTGCGGCAGGACGATTTGTGCAGGTGGCTTATCTTTGACCATATCATCCGTGATACCATGAAATCTGATGGATGATTTTGGGATTTTACGATTGGGGTTAACCAGACGGGCAAAAGATTCCCCGGTTAAAATTCGCCCATTGAGGATACGTACGCCTGCCAATGCGATAATTTCGTCACCACCGGACGGTTTAAGCCCCGTCGTTTCTGTGTCAAAAACGACATAAGAGAGATCACTTAAAGGACGATCCCCCCATTCTCCAAGTGGTTTATCGGATGGATTGAGCAGCGAGAAATCATAAAATTCCGGTCGGGCGGGCAAATCTTCGCTGGTCTTATCCGCCATAGGGCGTTGCGCCGCCATCATGGGCAGGCGCAGCCGGGACCAACCGTCTTCCATTCTTTCGCTCCACATCTCGCAACGATGGTGTTCCAGAATGTCGCGCAGGCTCATACCGCCGATGGATTCCTGCAAGTTGATGTCCAGCCAGCTATCAATCTCGGCTGAGGACAGCTCTTTGCCTGACCAGATCACATCGATATGAATGCGCCCATCGCGTTGCACCGATTGCAGGTCAAAATCCTGTGCCCCGGTGAGTTTGTGGATATTGTGAACGATCTGATCCAGTGCCAGCACAAGGGAATGACTATCCCCGCGCAGCCAGCAGGGAATGCCGGTCATCATTGCAGTGATGTTTTTTTCATCTTTCAGGCGCAAGGAGACGAGGCTGAGCAGGTTTGCAGAATAAATGTCGGCCATCGGCCAATGCCCCGTGGCGAGACCGTGATAATCACTTGCCAGATGATCGATCCGCTCGGACAGTTTCTGACTTTCTTCCAGCAGGACATTTTGGAAGCGCGTCCGCATTGCTTGCGGCATTTCGTCATTTTTTGTCACCATTTCCGCAGCGGCCCGCAGATTGGCAATAGGTTGGCGCAGGCCTTCGGTGGCTTCGCGCAACAGATGGTCCCGTTTCCCCAATGCTCCCAATTCTTCGGTAATGTCGTGAAAGGTCAGGACATAGCTGACAGGGATATTTTCTTCATCACCTAACAACAGGGTCATGCGGGCTTCCAGCGTAAAACGGCCATCACGGGTTGCACAGACGAAAGAAGTACTTAAACCTTCCGGGTGCTTTTCGTGGCGATGTTCTGCCAGACGGTTTCGCAGGCGACGCAGGGAATGCAGCAGAGGCGGGTTGTCGATGACGCTGAATAAAGAACGCCCCAGTCCGATATCCCCGCTGACATGCAATAGGGAAAGGGCGCGTTGATTATAAAGCAAGACCTGATTGTTGAGGTTGCAAATAATAACCCCTTCGTACAAATCCTTTAAAACGGCTTCCAGTGTTTTCTTTTGGTCAACGGTTTGGGCGGTCGCCTCCTTGATCGCCTGATCGACTTCAAGACGTTGACGGCGGTACTGGCGGGCAAGATCACGCACCGTTTCCGGCAAATGGTCCAGATAACGCCCCGATGAAACTTCGACGCGATGGTTTTTATTGCTGTGTAGGATGGTTTGAATATCGCGGATAAGCCCCTGAATGGGGGATGCAACGTTCAGGTCGAACAGGGCCCCGATGGCGATGATGGATAAACCGATGCCAATCGTTGCCCCCAATCCAAACAGCAGCAGGCTGTCGGCTGGGTCGTTATGGGTCTGGATATGGTCAAAGGCAAAATAAAAACTGGCAACGATTATGGACAGGCAGAAGAATCCCAAAAGGGCGAAAAACAGCAACGTGCGGACACGTAAGCTTAATTTTGAAATGCGCCTGAGCATGGAACTCCCCTCCTGACAGCAGCGCCTGTTTTACGCGTCGCCTAACAGTTCTTTGACCCGCTTGGTCAATTCGCTGGTGGAAAACGGCTTGGTCACATAATCGGTTGCCCCAAGGGCGAGCCCTTTTTCTTTTTCTACTTCCCGTCCCTTTGCCGTCAGCATGATAATGGGGATAGCGGCCCATTCTTCGGATCGGCGCAAGGTTTGGCAGACATCATAACCGTCGCGTCCCGGGATCATGAGGTCCAGCAGGATCAGGTCCGGTGTTTTTTCAACAACGGCTTCCAGTGCTTCGTTCCCATCGCGCGCGATACGGACTTCGTATCCGGCTTGGGTCATAAGAAATTCAAGCGACAAAACAATGTTGGGTTCGTCATCCACGACAAGGACCGATTTGGTCATTTTAACTCCCTGAATATAGACTGTTTCTTTTTTTAGAGGTCTTATAATCCTTTTTTCTGGATAATAACACGTTTTTATAGGCATGACATAGCCTCGCAGTCCTGCTAAAAGACTATCCAAATCATCTTTCATTTTACATTTGGATATTAAGGTACGATGGCATCTTATCAGTACGTATATGTTATGAAGGGCCTTTCCAAGGTCTATCCGGGCGGCAAAAAAGTTGTAGAGGATGTATTCCTTTCCTTCCTACCGGGCGCGAAAATTGGTGTTCTGGGTCACAATGGTACAGGTAAATCGACCCTGATGCGCATTATGGCGGGTCTGGACACGGAATATAACGGCGAAGCATGGGCCGCCGATGGGGCAAAAGTCGGCTATCTGCCGCAGGAACCACAACTGGACCCGACCAAGACCGTTGCGGAAAACGTCATGGAGGCCTTGGGTCAAACCAAGCGCGATCTGGATCGTTTCAACGAAATCAGCGCCAAGTTCATGGAACCCATGACCGATGACGAGATGAACGAACTGCTGGCTGAACAAGGCGAATTGCAGGAACGCATTGATGCCTCAAACGGTTGGGAAATCGAACGCACCATCGAAATTGCGATGGACGCGCTGCGTTGCCCGCCGGGTGACTGGTCCGTTGATAAACTGTCCGGTGGTGAAAAACGCCGTGTGGCTTTGTGCAAACTGCTGCTGGAAAAACCCGATCTGTTGCTGCTTGACGAACCGACAAACCATTTGGATGCAGAATCGGTCGCCTGGTTGGAACGTTTCCTTGAAACCTACGAAGGCACTGTTGTTGCTGTTACCCACGACCGTTACTTCCTGGATAATGTCGCAGGCTGGATTCTGGAACTGGACCGGGGCCGCGCTATTCCTTACGAGGGCAACTACACCCAATGGCTGGAACAAAAGAAAAAACGTCTGGAACAGGAATCCAAAGAAGAAGCGGCACGCCAAAAGACTTTGGATCACGAGATGGAGTGGATCAAACAATCCCCGAAAGCCCGTCAGGCCAAATCCAAAGCCCGTATCAAATCTTACGAAGAGCTGCTTAACAAAGATATCAAAGAGCAGATCAATAACGCACAAATCGTCATTCCGGCTGGTCCGCGTCTGGGCGATGTGGTTATTAAGGCCGAAGGTGTCGCCAAGGGCTTTGACGATAAACTGCTTTATGAAAACCTCGAGTTTAACCTGCCTGCCGGTGGGATTGTCGGGATTATCGGGCCGAACGGTGCGGGTAAAACCACGTTGTTCCGTATGATCACGGGTCAGGAAACACCGGACGCGGGGACATTTACGGTTGGGCAAACGGTCAAGCTTGGTTATATCGATCAAAGTCGTGACAGTCTGGCTGATGACAAAACGGTCTGGGAAGAAATTTCAGACGGTCTGGATGTGATTGAACTGGGCAAAGGTTCCATGCAAAGCCGGGCTTATGTCTCACGCTTTAACTTTAAAGGCGGGGATCAACAGAAAAAAGTCGGTCAGCTTTCCGGTGGGGAACGTAACCGCGTTCACTTGGCGAAAATGCTGAAAGAAGAAGCCAACGTGCTCCTGCTTGACGAACCGACAAACGATTTGGACGTTGATACATTGCGCGCATTGGAAGATGCTCTTGAAAACTTCGCCGGTTGTGCCGTGGTAATCTCACACGATCGCTGGTTCCTTGATCGTATCGCCACCCATATCCTCGCGTTTGAAGGCAACTCCGAAGTCGTCTGGTTTGAAGGCAACTACGAAGATTACGAAGCCGATCGCAAGCGCCGCCTCGGCGCTGATGCCGATCAACCGCACCGCTTGAAATTCAAGCCGCTGACGCGTTGATTTTGTACGCCTAAAAAAAGGGGGGAAGCCTTTAAGCTTCCCCCTTTTTTATATATATGGGAATAAGTGTTAGTTGACTTGTATGATGATCTTTCCACGGACACGTCCGGACTGACTGAGCGCAAAAGCTTGATCTACCTGATCGAGAGGAAAGATTTTCTCAATGTGGTTGTGGATTTTTTCTTCGTCGATCCACTGGGCAATTTGGGTTAATTGCGCGGCATCGGGTTCGATAAAAAGAAACTCACCCTTGACGTTGTATTTCTTTGCCTTGTCTGGAGATGGCGGAGAGACGACAGAAACAAGAACACCGCCTTCTTTCATGGTTTGCCATGATTTATCTTGTGTTTCGCCGCCGACCGTATCGAAAACGACGTCGACATCGCTTACAATTTCTTCAAAATTTTCATTGCGATAATCGATGAATGTATCGACACCAAGTTCAAGCAAGAAGGCTTTGTTTTTCTCCGAAGCGGTTCCAATGACGTGGGCACCGACTATTTTTGCCATTTGAACGGCAAGGCTACCGACACCGCCCGCTGCGGCATGGATTAAAACCTTTTGTCCGGCTTTCAGATTTGAGATTTGGAATAAGGCTTGATAGGCCGTCAATCCGGCCAATGGGATACCGGCAGCGTGCAAATGGTCCATTTTGCGTGGCTTTTTCGCAAGTTCACTGCCTTTAATGGCGACAAATTCAGCAAAGGTTCCGTTGCGGGCAATATTGGGGCGTGAGTAAACTTCATCCCCGATTTGAAAATCGCTGACCTCCGGGCCTATGGCTTCGACAACACCGGACACATCCCAACCTAATGTCAAAGGTAACTGATGAGGGAGAATGGTTTGGAGATAACCCGCCTGTATTTTCCAATCGACAGGATTGACACTGGCAGCTTTTACCTTGACCAAAACATCATCCGGTGCAATTTCCGGTGTGGGTATATCTTCGTATTTTAAAGTATTTTCACTGCCATATGCATGAATACGAACGGCTTTCATCTCTCTCTTCCTTTATTATATCTATAGGTCTTACATTGCTTACCTATTTGTGCGGGGATGCAGGATTGTCAAGTTGAAAGCCGTCCAGAAACGGCGCTAGAAATTTAAGCAACTGATGCGTGACTTAAAAACTTTTGACGCAAAAAGGCGGCTCTCAAAGCCACCTTTTTGTGTTTGAGAAGGCTTAGAACCCGGTAGTGCAGCCTTAACTTAGTGCATTCGAGACTGCCCCGGAATTTGTAGGCTTTCTCTAGGCGGTTGTCTCCACCATGTTGCCCATTTCCTCTCCCCATAGTTTGGCGATGGAACCTTTAAGGTCATCGTTATTGTTTATGAGGTCTGCAATATCCTGTTCACGATTTTTCAGGCTGGGGTCTTGACGGGCTTTCATGACATCGTTGAAGGCAACTTCAAAGGTGCCGTTGTTATTGGTGATGTTCAGTTGCTGGATCATGTTTAGATGCATGCCGTTTTCCTGCATCAGACTTTGCAGTTTGTCTTCAACAGCTTCAACTTCCAGTGTTTCTTCATAATCGTTAATAGCTCTGGTGAGGTACTTTTCAAGGTCTGCATAACCATTCCCCCCTTGCGTTTGATAATCTTCACCAAACGTGCGTACACTGAATTGACTTTGGTTCGAATAGTTCATACTCAGCCCAATAAAATTAACGTCACTATCGTTAGTTTTTGGTGCTGTATAGGGTTGTGAAGAGTGGTTGGTTGTTTCTGTCGACTGGGGTTTTAGATAATTCGATAGGCTTTCTTTAATAAAGTCCGGCATATCGCCAGCTTTAATTCGTACAAGATTGGCATCATTCGCCAAGTTACGTGTCATCAGCTTTTTGGTGCCAGCCTGCTCTTCAAGGTCTTCAAAACGGCTTTGTGCCTGACCAAGAGTAACATTTGCATTGCGCACATCATTTAGGAGTGCACGATATTGCGCCAGAGTGCTGTTGTTCTGGATTTCCATGGGATAGCCTCTTTTTCTTAAAGGTATGTTAATACTTCTTTAAGAGAAAGCAAAATCGAGGCCAGTTTGCGTAGGTTTGGTTTCTGCACGTTTAAGTGATGAATGGAAATGTTACAGGATTTTAGGCGGTAATATTTGCCCAGATTGTAGACCATAATTTACCCATTTATATAGGTGCGGATGTCATTTAACCATAGCGAGAAAATTTTCGATTGGGGGGTAACCTCGAAATTATATTACATGATGGCATAAAAAGTTTGTGTCACCTATGGGGCATTAAATACAAGCCGCTGACGCGTGAATACCCGATAAACTCATCCCTCGCGAAAGCAAGGAACCAGCCTTGGACCAAAAGAACATCCCGGATAAGAATTGCGCTTATCCGGGATGTTCTTTTGGTGCTTTTTCTTACTTCTGAGCAGGCAATAAATCAGCGACCAAAGAGGGGCCTAAGGGTTTGCCGGAGGATTGGGCGATGTCGCGCAAGGTCTGTGTGGAACTGGTGATTTTATAGCCTTTGGCGCTAAGTTGTTGGCTCAGTGCTTCGGGGGTGAGTTTAAACAAGGGCGCGACTTGGGCCACGGTCCCGTTTTGCAGGGCACCGACGGCAGCGCGCATCGGGTTTTTGCCGCCACCGCTGCTTGTCAGAGCCGGATAGGCGAAGGCGAGGCTGGCGACAAGGGAAAGAAGCAACGGGATATAGATGGTTTTTCTTTTGAAATACCCCATGAAGCCGGGCCAGTTGCGCCAGATATGAAACCCAACCGGGATCAATAACACCATAGAAAGCCATTCGTGCATGGCATGAAAGGCGCTTGAATATAAATGGAAAAACAGGAAAACACCTGAAATCGTAGAGACAAGGAAAAGGCCAACCGTTAGGGTGGTCCCATGTGTTTTAAGAAATTTGATCATTTTTCCTACCCCAATAAGGAAAGCGTTTGAATGAAAACAGTCTAATCTGTTGATGTTACCCCTTTATTTCAGAAAACAGCCTTGCTTGTAACGCAATGTAACGAGGCCTTTTTTTAAGAGGTACGAAAGCTTTCTGCGACACTTTCAAACACGGCCCTGATCCGGCGGTTTGTTTTAAGTTCGCGATGTGTGACCAGCCAGACAGGCACGGGAACGCCGGGCAGTTCTGGCAATATTCGGTGAATGCCGGGGGTGCGTGCGGCGACTTCCTGTACCATGATGCCGATCCCTAATCCCTGTTTGACCATTTCCCAGGCGACCAGACCGTTTTCCGATCTTATGGGGAAGTTGTGTTCACTTACCGGACAGCCCATAGAATGAAAATAATCCAGCAGGCGGTTGGTTTGGTCAAAACCGATCAAGGCGGCTTCTTTTAAATCTTCAGGGCTTTGCGGGCAGGGAAAATTTTCAAGGTAACGATCACTGACGTATAGATACCCGCGGGTTTCATACAACAACTGGGCATACAGGTCTGGCTGTGCGGGACGGGCATGGCGAATGGCGATATCGGCCTCGCGTCGTTTTAAATCGCTTAAGGCGTTGGAGGCGACAATATCCAGTTGAATACCGGGATAACGTTGGCGGATTTTTGCCAGAAGATCAGGCAGAAAATAAACGGCCCAAACGTTGGTTGCCGACAAACAGACCCGTCCCTCGATGCTTTGTGATTGCCCCGATGCGGTCAGCGATATTTGGGCGGCGGCCTCCCCCATTGCCTGTACATGTTGTAACAGGTCAACCCCGGTCTGGGTCAGTTCCAATGTGCGGCCCATGCGTTCAAATAACGTGATGCCAAGGTGGTCTTCCAATGCGGTGACTTGGCGTCCAACTGTGGGCTGGGTCACGCCCAAGGCTTTGCTGGCAGCGGTGAAGGACCCTTCCTGCGCGGCAACGAGAAAGGCGCGAATTTGGTTCCAGTCAAAGGTAATTGATTTCCATTCCATGCATATATGCATACTATAACTAAATATTTATGCAATTCACATTTGTTTGAGATCGCGTAAGCTGCGACGAAATATTTAATTGAGGTCGAAGATATGACAAAACAAAGCCAATTTTGGGACCGTGTTGCGCATAAATATGCCAAACGCAAAGTAACCAATGAAGATGCCTATCAAAAAAAGTTGCAGCAGACACGGGGGTATTTGAACAAGGATGTCGAGATGCTGGAGCTCGCCTGTGGAACAGGGACAACGGCGATTCATCTGGCCCCTGATGTTCGTCATATTCGGGCGGTGGATATTTCTTTAAATATGTTGGAAATCGCACGGGAAAAAGCTGAAAAGGCAGGTGTTGATAATATCAGCTTTGACTGTAGTGATTTGGATGAAATGGCGGTGGAGAACCAGACGTATGATGTTATCCTAGCCCACAATATTTTACATTTGCTGGAGGAAAAAGCGGTCGCCATTCACCGTATTTTCAAGATGTTGAAACCGGGGGGCGTTTTTATCAGCTCCACCGCCTGTTTGGGGCAGGGCTTTCTGTGGTTGAAAGTCATTGTCGGGGTGGGAAGCTTTTTTGGTTTTCTGCCCGCTGTAAAGTTTTTTCGTGTCGATGAGTTGAAAAAGGATTTTACGGACGCCGGTTTTCAAATTGAAGAGGACTGGCAACCTAGCAAATCACAAGCCTTGTTTATCATTGCACGAAAGCCGCAATAGGGAGGTTAGCCGCAATTTTCGCTGACGGCACACTCCAGTTCATCCAGTGCGCTTTGCCCGATCTTGAAACCAGCAAAACCGAAAAAGGCAGCCATCACGCGTTCAATCCATATTTTAGACTTTATGTAGGCGGAAACCATCCGTTTGTTGGAAAATAAGAATGCATACCCTGTGAAGACAAAAATACCCATTACACTGCAAAGAAGTACGATTTGGGAGGCAAAACCAGCCTCGGCCTGAGGCGGCATACCCAATGTAATAATCGCCCCCCAAACCAGTACGGCCTTGGGGTTGGTCAGGTGAAGGGTGAGACCTTGTAAAAAGAAGGCAGACAAGGAACGGTCTTGTTGGTGACTTGGTTTGATCTCAAGCGTGCTCTTGTGGAACGAGGCGCGTAACGCTTTGTAAGATAGCCAAAAAAGATAAAGTCCCCCGGCGATTTTTAACAGGATGAAAATTTGTGCATAGGTTGTCATCAGGCCACCCAGGCCAAAAGCAGCAAATATTCCCCACATGAAAGACCCCACTGTTATACCACAGGCGAGAGCCAAGCCTTTTTGGCGACCATCGCGCATGGAAGTCAGCATAATGGATAAGGTCGCAGGCCCTGGGCTGGCCGACCCGATCAGATAGGTTGACAGCGCAAGGTATAGGTAGGGGAGGTAAGGGCTGCTAAACATGTTTTGTTCCAACAATCTCATTTGAAACTAAAAGCTAGCACAGCCCACGAATGAGACCAAGTCTGTCTTCTCATTAAACGAAAATCCCTTTATACTCAGTTGATTATAATGCGAGGAGCAAGATATGGCATTTCTGGATCAATATCCGGCTTGGGTTACGGCTCTTCTTTTCTCGACTTTGGCTGGTGCGACGATTCCGCTTGGGGCTTATTTGGCGAAGGTTGAACACATCAGCCCCAACTGGCTGGAAAAAGAATTTCGCCACTTCGTTATTGCGTTTGGCGGCGGGGCTTTATTTGCAGCGGTGTCGTTGGTGTTGGTGCCGGAAGGTACCAAGGGATTGGATGTTTTTTGGGCTATCGGCTTGTTTCTGGCCGGTGGGTTTTTCTTTTATTTTCTTGATCGCCTTATTCAGACACATGGGGGAAGCTATTCGCAATTAATCGCGATGGTATCCGATTTTATGCCCGAGGCAATGGCCTTGGGGGCCATGCTGAATGATCAGAATGATGCGGCCTTGTTACTGACATTACTGATTGCCTTACAGAACTTACCCGAAGGCTTTAACGCCTATCGCGAAATCTTATGTAAAGGATCCCATAAATCAAAACGTATTTTGTTTTGGTTCTGTGCCCTTGTTGTGGTGGGCCCGATTTCAGCCTTTTTAGGGGCGGAATTTCTGAGTGGAAAAGCCATTTTTATTGATGCGGTGATGATGTTCGCATCAGGGGGGATCCTTTATCTTGTGTTTCAAGATATCGCCCCGCAGGCTCATTTGAAGAAAAGCTGGATGCCGCCTTTGGGGGCGGTTTGTGGATATGCCCTTGGACTGTTGGGTCATATGATCTTGTAAGAAAAAGGCGACCCCGAAAGGTCGCCTGCTTTGCATACTGTCTTAGCCGAGTTGGCTGAGAAGCGTATCCCCGCCGGAGACTTCAAACTTGCCGGGGCCTTCAATGTTCAATTGGGTGACGATACCGTCGTCGACCAGAAGAGAGAACCGCTGTAAACGAACGCCCATGTTGCGCTCGGTAAGGTCCAGTTCAAGGCCAAGCGCTTTGGCCCATTTGGCACTGCCATCGCCGAGGAAACGAATTTTACCAATTGCATTTTGATCTTTGCCCCATGCGGCCATAACGAAACCGTCATTGGTTGCGACGCACCAGACCTCATCAACGCCTTTGGCTTTTAACGCATCAAGGTTATTAAGATAACTGGGGACGTGCTCGGCGGAACAGGTTGGTGTATAGGCACCGGGAACGGCAAAGATGGCAATTTTTTTGCCAGCGGTTGCAGCTTGTACATCAACGTCATTGGGGCCAAGGGGACAGGCATCACCAAATTCGGTTGATTCCGCGAGTGTTCCTGCCGGGATAGGGTCGCCAACTTTAATTGTCATAGGGAAATGTCTCCTGCAAAATGAATGTCGAGGTATCTGTGGGATATAGCCCTGAATGGGATCCGTGCAATAGGGCGACATTCATTTTGCCGAAACTTTAATTGAGCGAGGCGATCTGCTGGGCTTCTTCATTATAAAAGATGTGACGACCGAATTTGGCGCTGCGATTTAACTTATCGGCCCAAACGGGTTTCACATAATCAGCGTGATACCAAAGGGCATTATGAGTCGGATCACTGTAGATACCCGCAAGATACAGGCGGGCCAATTGTTGGGCACTGCGCCATGCGACTTCTTCATGTGGTGTGTCGCGCTTGCCATCACACCACCATGAAAACTGGCAACGGTGAAGACGGTAGCTGCGTCGTTGCTGGACGACATCGCAAATGGTATCGGGAAATTTCGAATGAGCCACCCGGTTCATCGTGACACCGGCAACGGCCAACTGGCCTTCCAATGGTTCGGAACGGGCTTCCCAATAGATGTTGAGCGCGAGACAACGCATTTCTTCTTTTTCCACCAAGAGACGGTGAGAGGTAATGCTGTTGTATTGACGGGCAAACTCGGCCGCCGAAGGGGGCGTATAGGCCGTGTTTTCCACTTTTTTGAGGGTATGTTCCTGCAATGGTATAAAACCGGTTGCACCAAAAAAGAGGGCTAAGCTGACAAAACTTATAGTTATCAATCGCCTCAAAGATTTGGGCAAATACGAATTGTGCGTACGCATGTTTCAATCCAATAAAGTTCAAAACGGGTCCGACAATTCGGCGGCTATATCTTGGATAACCGCTTCTCGTTAAGTCTTCGGGTTGTTCCCAGACAACCAGTGGGGGGTCGGACTTAAACATCACTTTGTCCCTGCAAAGTGCGCCCCCGATATATGAATAACTGCATATGAAGTCAAGCCGGTTGTGCGTTGCAAAAATAACACAGTTTAATGTAATGTATTTAAATGACTTTTTTACGGTTACTTGACTTGTCAATATGAAAGTTGCCATAAGGCGTTATGACAAACGTGTTTGAATATGTGCCGCCACAAGGTGAGATTCCAATACTATATGTGGATGAACACATCGTGGTTTTAAATAAACCTAGTGGTTTGCTGTCTGTGCCGGGGCGTGATCCGGCACATCGGGACAGTTTGCAAAGCCGTGTGCAGGAACGTTTTGCACAAGCTACAACGGTGCATCGTCTGGATATGGATACCTCCGGGATTGTGATTATGGCGCTGCACAAAGAGGCGCACCGTCACCTTTCCCGCCAGTTTGAAAATAAGGACTGTACCAAGACATACGTTTGTCTGGTGGATGGCTTGGTGGAAGCAGATTATGGTCGCGTGGATTTACCCTTGCGGTGTGATTGGCCGAACCGACCTTTGCAGATTGTTGACCATGAATTGGGGAAGAAAGCCCTGACCCATTGGAAGGTGTTGGAACGTTTGGTGGATCGAACGCGCTTGGAACTAACACCTGTGACGGGGCGCTCCCATCAACTGCGCGTTCATTGCCTGTCGATAGGACATCCGATTCTCGGGGATCGTTTTTATGCAGACAAACAGGTGATCGCCAAAGAAAAACGCCTGTGTTTACATGCACAGGCGCTTAAAATATTTCATCCGGTTTCGCAAGGTGAGCTGTTTTTTGAGTGTCCGCCAGAATTTTAGACACAGAGAACAGGCTTTACTGAGTGTCTTGCGCGACGTTGCTGACCAACTGAGAGGTTTTATTCCGCAAGGCATCGATCAAACCATTAACTTCACCGCCATTGCGTTTGATGACAGATGCAAATTCAGAACGTTGTGCCTGGCTCATACTGACACCAGCAATGAGGACATCAACGACCTTAAGGGCGCCGTCTTTATTTTGCTTCACCCGCCAATCCACAAGAATCGGTTCTGATGTTTGCGGGCGCTGGATTTCAGAACGTACAATGGCATCTTTGTCATTGCGTGTGACGGACTGGACGACCTTTAATGTAATTTCGTCACCTGCGTAATCTTTAAATCGACTGGAATATGTCGCGATAATGAAATCTTCAAAGAGTTTGAGGTATTCTTCTTTCTCTTCAGGTTTTGCTTTTCGCCAGTAGCGCCCCAAAACCCATTTGCCAATGGCTCGGACATCAAAACCATCATTCAGTATGGTGCGAAATTCCTGTTGTAAGATTATCTCATCCTGAGAAGATCGTACAGAAGTTACTGCTTTGTCGGCCATGGTTTGAATGAAACCTTCGGCCTCTTTTCCAAAGTCTTTGGCGCTGGCGTAAGTTGAAGAAAAAACAATTACACCAGCGAGGAACAGCGCAGAAAATGCACGGCGGGTCAGTAACATATCAATTATCCCTTAGCGAGCTTCGGTAAGTTCTTCGTCACCCGGTGCCGGAGCATTGAAATCGAATGAAAGACTCGGCGCAGGAGTTGCTTTCGGGTCTTCATTATTCAGGATCTCGGCATTTCGGCGCTGCAGATAGAAGCTACGCATAGCGCTGTATGGGTCCAATGAATTTCGTTTGAGATCTTCAATTGCATCATAATAGTGCGCGCGCGTATCGACAGCACCAAGCACGGCACGTGTAATCGGAATGCCATCACGGTCTGTATTTTGTGCCCACATATTCACCGGGTCGGTAAAGTAATCGACAACACGACCAACGACATCACGTGGGTTTGATGGACCAAAAACAGGCAAGACAATGTAAGGACCGCCTTCAAAGCCCCAAGTGCCAAGGGTCTGCCCAAAATCTTCGCTGTGTTTTTTGTAACCCATATCAGTGGCGGGATCACCAAAACCTAGAACGCCAACAGTTGAGTTAATGGCAAAGCGGCTGACCGTTGTACCCGCACGATCTGTCTCACCTTGCAAAAGGTCGTTTAACAGGATGACAGGGGTGCTGAGGTTGGCAAGCATGTTATGGATGCCTTCCTGAATAGGAGGCGGCAGCATTGCACGATAAAGAGTTGCTGCAGGACGCAGGAACCAAACATCAAGAAGCTCATTAAAACTGTAGACAACGCGGTTGACCCCTTCGATCGGGTCATTTGCTTCATCTACAGGTTGAGGGTTGGCGGCGCAACCGGACAACAGGACGACGACGGCGGCGATTCCACTAAGTTTTTTTATTAGACTTTTTTGCGTCACTGGCTTGGTCATGTAAAACACCGGTTTTCTTTTACTATCCCCTAAATATTGAATATCAAGCATTTACCTGAAAGGAGACTTGCTTATTCAATATTCAAACTAAACTTTTTGGAAGAACGGCGTCTGAAACAAGCGCATGTAATTCCAACCATTGAATTAACATAGGGTAACTCAAAATACCAGTACTGGAAATGGTTAAAAAACTATCAATTTTCCGTGAGTGTCACATTTTTACAACAGGGAGTGATTTTGTGCTTGCAACAATATAAAGATATCTTTATATCTTGAATGAAGTTGATGTTTTTTTAGGAACGCGTATGGATCAGATTTTAAATGCATTGAAAGCTTTGGGGGAGCCGACCCGAATGCGAGTCATGGCATTGTGTGCGCAAGGAGATCTGACAGTTTCCGAGTTGGTTCATATTCTCGGGCAAAGTCAACCAAGGGTTTCGCGTCACTTGAAGTTGCTATGCGAGGCTGGCTTGTTGCAGCGTTTGCGTGAAGGGAGTTGGGTTTTTCATCGTTTGGCGGCGGAACCGGACCACATGCCCTTTGTTAAAAAACTAGTGGATTTGATTCCGCAAGACGATGAAATTTTGTTGCGCGACCGCGAACGTTTACAGGAAGTCAAACGGGAACGGGCCGAAAAAGCATCACAGTATTTTAGCCGTAACGCGATGAGATGGGCGGAAATTCGTGCTCTTCATGTTGATGATGGCGAAGTTGAGAAAGCTTTGCTTAAGTTGGCAAAACCAAAAGGGAGTGAAGATTTCCTCGATATCGGAACGGGAACGGGTCAGATTCTGCAGGTTTTTGGCAATCATATCCGGCAAGGTTGGGGAATCGATCTGTCATCGGATATGTTGTCGATTGCGCGTGCCAATCTGGAGGCCAACGGCAATCATAATTGCGCGGTCCGCCAAGGCGATATGTATCAAGTGCCCTTTAGTGCGGACAGTTTTGATCTCATCACAATCCATCAGGTTTTGCACTATGCAGATGAACCGGTGCGCGCGGTGGCTGAGGCAACACGTGTTTTAAGACGGGGTGGGAAATTGGCAATTGCAGATTTTGCCCCGCATGAAGAAGAAACCTTGCGGGTGGATCATCAACACCGCCGTCTGGGGTTTTCTGAAAAAGAATTGGCTGATATTTGTCGGGAATGTGGTCTGGAAATCAAAGAAGTCCAGCATCTGCCCGGTGATCCTTTAACGGTGACCCTTTGGGTTGCCGAAAAATTGTGACGACACCTGAATTCAGGTAATGGAGTATAATAAAGTGAGTATCACAGAAGAAAAACAAGCTGTCCTGCGTGGCCTGCCCGTTGCAGCACCACTGCCCAATGACGTCAGTGTATCGTTTGAATTTTTCCCGCCGAAAACAGAAAAGATGGAAGAAACCTTATGGGCCTCTTTAAAACGGCTGGAACCGTTGGACCCGAAATTTGTATCCGTCACTTACGGTGCAGGTGGGACAACGCGTGAGCGTACACACAATACGGTGGTTTCCATTCAAAAAGACACCACGATGGCAGCGGCCGCCCATTTAACCTGTGTCGGGTCTTCCAAGGCGGAAATCGACGAAATCGCGGACCGTTATTGGGAAGAAGGTATTCGCCATATCGTTGCGTTGCGCGGTGATCCGGCCGAAGGTGATACGGCCTATCAACCGCACCCCGATGGCTATGCTTATGCCGTTGATCTGGTCGAAGGTTTGAAAAAACGTCACGATTTTGAAATCAGCGTGGCTGGATACCCTGAAACGCACCCGGACGCCCCGAGTGCCCAGTTTGATATTGATTATCTGAAAAAGAAAGTTGATGCGGGTGCCAACCGCGTCATCACACAATATTTTTTCGAAGCGGAAACATTTCTGCGCTATCGTGACAAGGCTGCTGCTGCGGGTGTGAATGTGCCGATCGTGCCGGGAATTTTGCCGGTTACAAACTTTAAACAGGTTTTAAAATTTTCGAACGCCTGTAACACGCGGGTTCCAGACTGGATGGCGGACCTGTTTACCGGACTGGACGAAGAACCGGAAACCCGCAAACTCGTAGCGGCAACGGTGGCGTCTGAATTATGCCGTGTGTTGCATGCCAACGGCGTGAAAGATTTTCATTTTTACACACTCAACCGCGCAGACCTGACTTATGCATTCTGTCATATTCTTGGTGTTCGCCCGAAAGGAAATAAATAATGACAACACGTGAAGAACGTCTGGCTTATCTGGAAGCCGAGTCGAAAAAACGCATTATCATCCTCGACGGTGCGATGGGAACGATGATCCAACGTTATGGTTTGGTGGAAGCCGATTACCGTGGGGACCGTTTTGCTGACTGGAAACAAGATGTTAAGGGGAACAATGATCTGTTGTCTCTGACCAAGCCGGAAGTGATCAAAGAAATTCATACCCAGTACCTTGAAGCCGGGGCCGATATTTTGGGAACGAATACATTCTCATCGACAACGATTGCCCAAGCCGATTATGCGATGGAAGATCTGGCTTACGAAATGAATGTGGAAAGTGCGAAAATCGCACGCGAAGCGGCCGATGAAATGACATTGAAAACACCGGATCGTCCGCGTCTTGTTGCCGGCGCGATGGGGCCGACCAACCGAACGTGTTCCATTAGCCCGGATGTGAACGATCCGGGATATCGCAATGTGACGTTTGATGCCTTGCGCGTGGCTTATAAATCCGCGGCAAAAGGTTTATTGGAAGGCGGGGCAGACGTTTTGATCGTGGAAACGATTTTTGATACCTTGAATGCCAAGGCGGCCTTGTTTGCCATCGAAGAACTGTTTGATGAGCAGGGTTGGAAAGTTCCGGTGATGATTTCCGGCACATTGACGGATGCATCCGGGCGCACCCTGTCCGGTCAAACGGCAGAAGCGTTCTGGAATTCTGTACGCCATGTCAATCCGTTCTCGGTTGGTCTGAACTGTGCGTTGGGGGCTGATTTGATGCGCCCACATATTGCGGACCTGTCCCATATTGCCAATGTGCGTGTGTCAACCTATCCGAACGCAGGCCTGCCCAACGAGATGGGCGGTTATGACGAAACACCCGAAGATATGGGCAAAGCGTTGAGAGAGTGGGCAGAAAGCGGTCTGATTAATATTGTCGGCGGTTGCTGCGGAACGTCACCAGATCATATTAAGATCATCGCTGATGCGGTTGCGGGAATCGCACCGCGCAAGCTGCCGGAACTGGAAACAAAAATGCGCTTGTCCGGTCTTGAACCGTTCAATATCGCGTCTTGATGTACAACCGATAGATAGAAAACAGAGATTAAAGTTATGACAACTCAACAAGCGACTTTTATCAATATCGGGGAACGTACAAACGTCGCCGGTTCGGCTAAATTCAAGCGACTGATTATTGAAGAACAATATGACGAAGCGTTGAACGTTGCCCTGCAACAGGTGGAAAACGGCGCAAATATCATTGATATCAACATGGATGATGCCATGTTGGATTCTGAAAAGGCAATGGTGCGTTTTTTAAACCTGATTGCCGCAGAACCGGACATTGCACGTGTACCTGTTATGATCGACAGTTCCAAATGGTCTGTGATCGAAGCGGGGCTGCAATGTGTGCAGGGCAAGGCGGTTGTAAACTCGATCAGTCTGAAAGAAGGCAAAGAACAATTCGTCGCCCAAGCAACCAAGATCAAGCGATATGGCGCAGCTGTGGTTGTGATGGCCTTTGATGAAAAAGGTCAGGCCGACACCAAGGAACGTAAGATCGAGATTTGCAAAAATTCTTACGATATTCTGGTTAATGAAGTTGGCTTCCCACCGGAAGATATCATCTTCGATCCGAATATTTTTGCTGTGGCCACCGGGATTGAAGAACACAACAATTACGCGGTTGATTTTATCGAAGCCACGCGTGTTATTCGCCAAGAATGTCCGCATTGTCATATTTCTGGCGGCTTGTCCAACGTGTCGTTTTCGTTCCGGGGGAATAATCCGGTACGTGAGGCGATGCATTCGGTCTTTTTATATTATGCGGTTCAGGCCGGTATGGATATGGGGATCGTCAATCCTGCCCAGTTGGAAGTCTATGACGAAATTCCGGCTGAACTGCGCGAACGCGTTGAAGATGTGATCTTGAACCGCCGTGAAGATGCTACCGATCGCTTGCTGGAAATTGCTGATAAATATAAAGAAAAAGGTGGATTAAAGGCGGCAACGATTGATTTGTCGTGGCGCGAAAAACCGGTGGCGGAACGTTTGTCTTTCGCACTGGTGAAAGGGATCGATCAGTTTATCGTGGAAGATACCGAAGAAGCCCGGCAAATGTTTGATAAACCGATTGAGGTCATCGAAGGACCATTGATGGACGGCATGAACGTGGTCGGTGATTTGTTTGGCGCTGGTAAAATGTTCCTGCCCCAAGTTGTCAAATCCGCCCGTGTAATGAAAAAGGCTGTGGCTTACCTGATGCCCTTCATCGAAGAAGGCAAAGAAGCCGGTTCTGAAAGTGCAGGCAAGGTGTTGTTGGCCACTGTGAAAGGTGATGTTCACGATATTGGTAAAAATATCGTGGGTGTGGTTTTGCAGTGTAATAACTTCGAAGTGATTGATCTGGGCGTTATGGTCCCGACCGAGACGATCTTGCAGGCTGCGAATGAAAACAATGTGGACATTATCGGTTTGTCCGGTTTGATTACACCGTCACTGGAAGAAATGGTCAATGTTGCCAGCGAGATGAAGCGATTGAATATGAATATTCCGCTTCTGGTCGGTGGGGCAACCACATCCAAGGTACATACGGCGGTAAAAATCGATCCGGCTTATGAGCAGCCGACGGTGCATGTTTTGGATGCGTCGCGGGCTGTGGGGGTTTGTTCAAATCTGTTGTCTGACAGCAAACGCGAGGCGTTTGTGGCAGGGATCAATGCAGATTATGAAAAGACCCGCGTTGCGCGTGCCAAGAAGCAGAACAAAGGCAACCGTATGAGTTTGGAAGAAGCCCGTGCAGCAAAACATCCGATTGACTGGTCTGCTTTTCAGGCGGTCAAACCGTCTTTCCTGGGGACCAAGACGTTTGATGATTATCCGCTGGATGATCTTGTGGAACGGATTGACTGGACGCCGTTTTTCCGCACGTGGGAATTGGCGGGGACGTACCCGAAAATTCTGCAAGATGAAACCGTTGGGGAAACTGCGCGTAACCTGTTTAAAGATGCGCAGGATATGTTGAAAAAAATTGTCGAAGAAAAATGGCTGACGGCAAATGCGGTTATCGGTTTCTGGCCGGCAAACTCAACAGCAGATGACAGTATTTGTCTGTTCAAGGATGAAGAGCGCAAAAACGAATTGGCACGTTTCCATATGGTGCGCCAACAAATTCCGAAAGCAGAAGGTCGTTTTGATCATTGTCTTGCTGATTATATCGCCCCGACAGGGGAGGATTATATGGGTGGATTTGCGGTGACAACCGGGCATGGCATTGAAACGAAACTGGCAGAATTTGAAGCCGCACATGACGATTACAACAGCATCTTGTTGAAAGCCTTGGCAGACCGTCTGGCCGAAGCGTTTGCGGAACGGATGCATGAACGTGTGCGCAAAGAATTCTGGGGATATGCAACAGATGAAAATCTGGACAATGACGCCCTGATTAAAGAAAACTACCAAGGCATTCGTCCGGCACCAGGTTATCCTGCCTGCCCGGAACATTCCGAAAAAGAAACCCTGTTTGATTTGTTGGATGCGACACAACAAGCCGGAATTGAGTTGACACACGGATACGCCATGACACCGACGGCAGCGGTCAGCGGGTTCTATTTTGCCCACCCGGAAGCCAAATATTTTGGTGTTGGTCGTGTGGAAAAAGATCAGGCTGAAGATTATGCCCGTCGCAAAGGAATTTCCTTAAACGAGGCTGAAAAACTTCTGTCTCCGGTTTTGGGATATGATCGCTGATTGATCGAATAACGAAATATCTGTTGAGAAGGAGCCTCCGTTTACGCGGGGGCTTTTTCTTTTTTGACCATTAGGAAGGTGAACAATATTTCCTTGCTTTGGCTTTATCCGCACCGATCGGCAGATAATCCGGGGAAGTCTTTGCCTGAAAAACGGCAGCGATTGGCTCCGGTGCGTTTGCCGATGGCGCGGCAGAAATCCAGTTGGCTGGGTTTCTTCAATTGAATGCCGTTGATCTTGTTTTGATCATCAAAGGCAAAGTCGATTTGCCAGAGGTTGGGATCATTTTCCAATTGGGCGAGGGTGGCGCGGTGGTTTCCGCGTTGTCCTTGTCCCTGACTATAACACCCATAGGCCTTGACGGGTAACATCATCAAATATTCAGCAGCGTTGTTTTTATCCAAAGCCGGGGCGACAACGTCTTGCGTGTTGCTGACAAGCTGGTCGGGTTCGGTTGAAAAAAGAAGGCGGGCTTCATCACGTACCAAGACTTTATCCGTCATCATATCGGCAATCTGATCAAGTGCACTGTCCTTTGTGTTTTTGACCAAACGGGCCACATGGGACAGGGAGCGGTTCATCTGTGTGACGGTTTGGCTGTTTGGACGTGTGGATTGGATTTGCGGCAGTGTTCGCCCCATGTTTGTGAGCAAGGTGTTGATATCTTCGCCGCTGCATTGTGTATTATAGTCTATATCAGTTGCGAATAAGGCATGAGATTGCATCATCCCCCACAAGACAATTGCGCTGTCTTTTAAGGATAGGCCTAAACGTTCCTGCAAGGCACCGTTAATGGCATCACAGCTGGGGCGCAAGGCGTCACCGGGGACACTCCAAAAACTATTTTCCAGATCGCCCAATGCCTGACGGGCCGTTTGCCCGGCGATGGTGTAGGTCATAAGCTCGTTATAAGAGGGGAGCTGGTTTTTATGTTGACTGAGGAGGCTTTCTTTTCCTTCAACGGCTAAGGTTGTCGTGAAGGCGATCTCTCCTGTCTTTGACATAAAACTTAACGCGTTGGCGTAATTTTCAAGATAGGAAATGTCTGTTTTGCTCAGACCTTTTAGGGACGTTTCTTCAACGAGGGCAATGCGTTGCGCAAATGCATCCGGCAGTGCGGACAGAACATGGGCCTGTTCTTTGGAATAAACGGTGTGTTGTGAAAGATAGCTATCGAGTTGCTTTTGAGCATCCTGTCCCAGGTTTTCCAGCTTATCTTTGAGGAGAACGATTTCCAGCGTGGCATTAAGCGGGGCACGTTGTTCCACAAAATAAGGGGTAATGGGGCCTTTTGCGATAAAGGTTTGTTGCCATGTCGTTTGATTCTTTTCGAAAATGTACAGCGGCACATCGGGCATGGTCAGGTTGGGACCATTGTGTAATTTGGCCAGGATAACGACGGTTTGTGTTTTGTCAGATGTAATGGGTTTTAAAAAGACATCAGGTTGTGCTGGGGACGTTTCCGTTTGTGCGACAATGCGTAGATAATCACTTTGAATGGGAAGCGGGGAGGCTTCTACATTGGCACTCAGGATTCGGTCCTGTGCGGTCTTTTGTGCTTTTTCTATGTCAAAAACGACCTCGGGGGGTGGTGGTGTTTTCTTTTTTGTCTCTTCTTTACATCCCGCCAAGGATAAAATGGCAACCCCGATCAAGCATAGTGTTGTGATGAGTTTCTTATCCATTTTACGACCCCTTGCTCCCTTGATATAAACTGCGATAGCCAACGCAATAAAGTGGACAGCCTAGCACGACTTTGTACGACTGTTTAGAGGGGAGATGAAAATGAATGAGATTTTACAACGACAAACACGCGTAAAGGCGGAATGGATTGATTATAACGGACATATGAATGTTGCTTATTATGTACTGGTTTTCGATCATTCAACGGATGCGCTTCTTGAAACATTCGAGCTGGGGGAAGCGTATCGTCAAAGAGAAAATAAGTCATTTTTTGTTGTGGAGTCTCATGTCACTTATGAAAATGAAGTGAAAAAAGATGATTTGTTAGTGGTCAAATCAAAGCTGTTGGGGTATGACACGAAGCGCCTGCAAATTTTTCACGAAATGTTTATGGGGGAGACCGGTGAAAAATGTGCCACCAACGAAATAATGGTGCTGCATGTAGATATGGAGACACGCAAAACAATCGAGATTGCGGAGCGTTTCAAACTTCATCTACAAACAGGTGTTGATGGGTCGCTTGCAAATGGGTTTCCTGATAAGTGTGGACGGGCCATCACAAAGCTGCTGAAGAAATGATAAGTGGCCGGGGGAATTTTTCTTTCGACATAAAGGAAAGATCACTATACTAAAGTATAGGGTTCTCATCGACCGTGACGGAGAATAGACGTTGGAATATACGGAGAATACAGATCAGGCGCTGGGCTTTGCAAAACAGGCTTTAGACAAGATGAACGAAATTGGTGTGCCTGCGAATCCACACAATTTTACGATCTGGTTTCATTATTTTAGCGGCACCTATCCCGACCTGAAACGTACGCTTGATATTTTGTTGGGGAACCAGCAGGCGTTTACGGAAACGCGCAATTCCGAGATTTTTCAAAAATTCTTCACATTGGATCAAGAAAGCGCGACCCTGCATGATGCGACAACACGTATGGAAAGCGAGTTGGCGCGTGTGATGTCCACGCTGGACGGTGCGGATGAAGATTTATCCAGTTTGCATGTGTCTTTGCGTGATTTCAGCGATCAGATTTCAAAAACAGACGATAAGTCCGAAATCTTGGCGCTGACCAACAGGATGAATACGCACGTCGCCCAAATTCTTGAAGGACGTTCCGCTGTTGAAGATGAATTGAAGAATTCTCTTCGTGAAATCAGCGAACTCAAAGACGATCTTGAACGTATGCGCCGCGAAGCCCTGACTGATGGTTTGACCGGGATTGCAAACCGAAAATTATTTGATCTGGAACTGCGTAAATCATCCATGAACGCGATGGCGAATGGCGAAGAACTGGCTTTGTTAATGCTGGATGTGGATCATTTTGATCGTTTTAATGAACATTATGGACACCAAGTTGGCGATCAGGTCTTAAAACTGGTGGCTGTGACGATCAGTGAGTGTATCAAGGGTCAGGATACCGCCGCGCGTTACGGTGGGGATGAGTTTAGCGTTATTTTGCCGCGAACCAATCTGGAAAACGCCCAACGTCTTGCGGAACATATTTGTAAACGTGTCAGCTCCAAAAACGTTGTGAACCGTTCGACAGGGGAGCGACTCGGAAAAATCACCATGTCGGTCGGGGTCGCATTGTTTGAATATGGCGAGCCTGTAAGTCAACTTTTGGTAAGGGCTGACCGTACACTGCAAGAGGCGATGAAGAACGGTTACAATCAGGTGTTGACGCAGGTTGATTTAGTTAAACTAGCGAATTAAACATTGAGTTTATTTATTAATCTTATTTGACCAGGTGGTCATAAAAACTTTATAGCCCCCTAAAACCGGAGTACCCTTACGCAATAAAATTACAATTGGGTGGGTCGTACGATGATTTTAAGTTGTTTGCGACAGGGGGCGGATGTTGCTCTTTGTATTCAGGGGAATTTTACTTTTTTTGAAAACCCGGATTTATCTCCTTTAGCGATTGAAATTGAACGTGGCGGATTTGATCGTGTGATTATGGATCTGCAATCCTGTCATTTAATTGATTCAACGGGATTGGGCCTGATCATGCAAGTCCACGAGCTTTTGGAAGAGAACAATCTTCTTTTGGAAATTAAAAATGCAGAAGGCCAAGTCGCACGTATGATCCATGTTGCCGGGTTTAGTGGCCTCCTGTCGGATCAATCTGCGGCGTGAGTTTTCTGTTTTAGAGAGGTTCTATATTGGAATGTATTGTATTTATTGATACTAAAACCATGCACGTACAGACCATAACAGAAAAAAAGTAGCTGAGCATGTCGCTCTATCGTCGAATAATTTTAATAGGCATAGTCGTTTTACCCATGATCTGCGGGACACAGGCCGTTGCACAAGGGGTATTCCGTGTTGCTTTTATAAATCCGGGGGCGACGGATGATCCGTTTTTCAGTTCGCTAACATATATGATGCAGGACGCTGCATCGGATTTGAATATTGATCTGGAAGTGATAGATGCGAGCGCGAGTCATATCGAAGTCCGCCGCCGTGGCAATGAAGTGTTGGAGCGCGGTAATCCCCCCGATTATTTGTTGTTGATCAATGACCATGATGTGTTGGATGGCGTTATAAAACGAGCCGATATGCTGGGTGTGAAGACCTTTTTGTTTAATGAGGGATTTAGTTCGAGACGATTAAAGGACATCGGAACACCACGTCACCCAATCAAGAATTGGCTTGGGCAACTTTTGCCAAATGATCGAAAAGCAGGGTATTTGCTTGCCAAAGATTTAATTGAACATGCCAAGCGTAAAGCGTCGCATGCAACAATCGATATGGTCGCTTTGAATGGGGCATACAGGGCAAATTCGTCGGAGCTCCGTCTTTTGGGTTTGCAAGATGCACTTGCAGAATATGACAATGTTAAATTGAGGCAAATTGTCCATACGCGTTGGGATGAGAAAAAAGCCTATGACGCAACGCGTGGCCTGCTGGAACGTTATCCCGAAACATCTGTGATTTGGTCGGCAAGCGACCTTATCGCCTGTGGCGCTTTGCGTGCAGTCAAGGAAGTCGGACTGAAGCCTGAAAAAGATATTTTGATTGGCGGAATTGATTGGTCTGACTTTGCGCTTGAGGCTGTCGGCAAAGGAGATTTTCAGGCCAGCGTCGGTTGGCACGTCATGGATGGCGCATGGTCTTTGGTTATGCTTTATGATTATCATCATGGGCATGATTTTCCTGTATCAAGCCATTCTGATTATTTTATTATGAATAAAGACAATATCGGACGTTTTGGTCGCTATTTGGGATCAAAAGAAAAGTGGGCGAATATTGATTTTAAGGCGTTCACCAAGACGCATAGCCTTCAGGGTCAATCTTATGATTTTTCCTTAGACGCGGTTTTGAGACATTTATCAGAATCCTCGGTTTTATCCAAGGTTACCACTCATTAACTCTTCATGTGCATGATAGAGTTGAAATCAGCGTAACGTTGGAAAAGGTTTATCGTCGGTGGCACAAGGACGCAACAGGCCCAGTCCGTTTATTTTGCTTACACGCAAGGTGGTTAATAATGACCAACTTGTGATGACGCTTTTGGCTGTTGTTGTCGGGGCCTGTGTCGGTGGCCTTGCAATTTTATTTGTTGAAAAAATTGATTTCTTCCAATCCATCTTTCTCGGTATCAGCGGGGCGTGGATTGCAGATCATATTGCCCAGATGCCGCCTTGGAAGGTGATCCTGACCCCGACACTTGGCGGGCTGCTGGTCGGTTTTATTGTTTATCGATTTCTTGGGAATAGCCGAACCAAAGGTCCGGCAGATGTGATTGCCGCCTGTGAAGTCGGCGGGGCACAAATGTCGTTGAAAGAAGGATTGTGGGCCGCGCTGAGTAGTGGCTTATCCATCTCATCGGGGGCCTCGGTCGGGCGTGAGGGACCGGTGGTGCATTTGGGTGGGTCGTTTGCTGCCTGGGTCGGGGGAAAGTTGCAACTGTCACGTTCCAACGCCCGTATTTTGTTGGGCTGTGGTGTGGCGGCGGCTGTCTCTGCCTCTTTTAATGCTCCGATAGCAGGGGCGTTGTTTGCACAAGAAGTTATTTTAAGCCATTACGCCCTAAAAGCATTTGCGCCAGTGGTGATTGCCAGTATTTCCGGGACAGTGATTGCCCATCAGGTTGTGGGCAATGTGACGGCTTTCCAAATTCAAGCTCATCATTTTGGATCTTATCTTGAATTTCCTGCGTTTGCGGGCTTGGGAATTGTCAGCGGGTTTGTCGGGGTATTATTTGTCTGGTCGATCCTGAAAACTCAAAAAAAAGTACAAAAAATTCCGTTACCAGTGTGGGCACACCCGGCAATCGGTGGGTTCTGCGTTGGGGTGATTGCCCTCTGGTATCCTGAGGTCCTCGGTGTGGGATATGAGGCTACTGACAATGCCTTAAAAGGGTCTTATGGCTTTGCGTTATTGCTGGGACTTTTCATTTTTAAATTTGTGGCGACGGTTTTGTCTTTGGGCTTTGGCTTTGCCGGTGGTGTGTTTAGTCCTTCGTTGGTGATCGGGGCGATGCTGGGCGGAACCTACGGCATCATTGTTGGGGAGCTATATCCCGATTTATGGTCGGGCGTGAGTGCCTATTCCTTGATTGGTATGGCCTCTATGGCGGCTGCGGTGTTGGGTGCACCGATTTCCACAACATTGATCGTGTTTGAATTGACCGGAAATTATTCTCTTACGATTGCGGTGATGTGTGCCTGTGTTTTGGCAACTTTGGTCAATGATCAATTGCATCGTCAATCCTTCTTTTTGGAACAGCTTAAGGAACGCGGTATTGATTTGGGCAATACCTTCAGTACGCAAATTTTGAAAGATTTAAAGGTTTCCGACATTTTACGCCGCGAAGGTGAGTATGTCGCTATGGACGCCAGCTTGAAGGAAGTTCGCAAACGGTTTTTACGGGCACCGGGCGGGGTCTTGTATGTGATTGCCCATGATAGAAGTCTCTATGGCGCGATTACGTGGGAGCATATGCCCGAAGATGTTTTTGACGCGAACCTGAATGATCTGGTTGTGGCGGCTGATATTGCAGACACACGCCCCCCTGTTTTACAAACCAGTGATACGCTGGAGGTCGCCAAAGCGGTCTTGGAAGAAATTAATGTATCCCAAATCGCAGTGGTTTCCCCTGAATTGGGACGGGCCTATATGGGCTGCATTGATGAACGCGAACTCATGGCGGCCTACAACGCAGCCTTGTTGAAAAAACGCAAGCAGGAGCAGGGCGGCTAGCGGGACTAAAATAAATTATTGTTCCCTCTTTGTTTCTTTTTGTGTCGATGCTATAACCGCATCTATGAACGATCCATTTGATTTCAGCGATGACTATCTGGAACCCGCGCAACCGGCACCGGTGCAGGGCCCGCCGTCCTATGTCGAAACCTTAAATCCCGAACAACGCATGGCGGTCGAAGAAACCGACGGGCCAGTACTTGTATTGGCCGGCGCAGGCACGGGGAAAACGCGCGTGTTGACCACCCGTCTGGCCTATATCATGGATCAAGGTTTGGCCTATGCCGGTGAAATTATGGCGGTGACCTTCACCAACAAGGCGGCGGCGGAGATGAAAGAACGGGTCGCAGCCTTGTTGGGGCGCCCGGTCGAAGGCTGGTGGCTGGGCACGTTTCACGCCTTGGCTGCACGCATGGTGCGCGCCCATGCCGAAGTTGTCGGGCTGACATCCAATTTCACGATCATTGATACGGACGATCAAATCCGCTTGCTTAAGCAGATTATGGAAGCGGAGTTCATTGACGAAAAGAAAAACCCGGCGCGTAATTTGATGGGGGTTATTCAACGTTGGAAAGATCGTGGTCTGAGCCCTGAAAAAGTCTCCCCGGGGGAGGGGGCAGCCTACGCCGATGGGGCAGCCGTTCGCATTTATAAAATATATCAGGAACGCTTGCGTCTAAATAATGCGTGTGATTTTGGTGATTTGCTGTTGCATGTTTTGACAATTTTTGCCGAACAGCCGCAAATTCTAGAACAATATCAACGCCGTTTCCGTTACGTTTTGGTGGATGAATATCAGGATACCAACGTGTCGCAATATCTTTGGTTGCGGTTGTTGGCCAAACAGCATCGCAATATCTGCTGTGTCGGTGATGATGATCAGTCGATCTATTCCTGGCGAGGGGCAGAGGTTGCCAATATCCTGAAATTTGAGAAAGATTTTCCCGGCGCCAAGGTTATTCGACTGGAACGCAATTATCGTTCGACCGAACATATTCTGGGGGCGGCATCCGGGCTGATTTCCTATAACGAGGACCGTTTGGGTAAGACCTTGCAACCTCAAAGCAAGGATGAAGCAATCAAGGTGCGGGTGGAAAGCCTGTGGGATGGCGAAAGCGAAGCCCGTTTTGTTGGCGATGAAATAGAAGCCTTGCAAGCCAAGGGTGAAAGCCTGAATGAAATGGCGATTTTGGTGCGTGCCGGTTTTCAGACCCGCGAATTTGAAGAACGCATGATTACATTGGGCCTGCCTTATAAGGTTGTCGGCGGTTTGCGTTTTTATGAGCGTGAAGAAATCCGCGATGCCATCGCGTATTTGCGGGTGGTCAACCAACCCAATGACAGTTTGGCCTTGGAACGCATTGTCAATAAACCCTCGCGTGGGTTTGGACCAAAAACCAAAGGGCTGCAAACGCTGTTGGAATATGCCCGCAAAAGCCAGATATCACTTTATAGCGCGGCGATGACATTGGTGGATACCGATGAATTATCGCCAAAGGCGCGGACTTCGTTGCGTGATTTGCTGGCCCAGTTTGAATTGTGGCGATCCTTGAAAGACGGACTGGATGTGGACGATCTGGTTGGGCAAATTCTGGACGAGTCCGGTTATATGGACTGGCGTATTGCGGAAACCAAAAAACAAAAAGATATGAAGGCACAAGGCCGGGTCGATAACTTGAAAGAACTGGTGTCGGGCCTGAAGGAATTTGAAAGCCTGAATGAGTTTCTGGAACATGTTTCCTTGGTGATGGAGGTTCAGGACAGGGCCGATGATGCCAAGGTGACTATTATGACCTTGCATGCCGCCAAGGGGTTGGAATTTGATAATGTGTTCCTGCCCGGTTGGGAAGAAGGCACGTTCCCCAATCAACGGGCGCTCGATGAGTCTGGCAATAGCGCGCTGGAAGAAGAACGCCGTTTGGGTTATGTCGGGATTACACGGGCGCGCAAACGCTCCATTATTTCTTATGCGCTGCGTCGTCGGGTGTTTGGGCAATATAACGATATGCTTCCGTCCCGTTTTGTGTCGGAATTACCCGAACCCCATATTGAGACAGGCGGGGAAACCGGAACCCCCAGCGGCGATTATGGCGGCGGAAATTATGGATATTCTAAATTTGGCGATAGTCCTCAACGTTTTACCTATCGTGGGAAATCAGAAAATCGTCCGGAAAAACTGGTAACAATTGATGCCTTTGATGTCACGGTTTCAGAGGCACCCGATGGTGGATTTCGCAAAGGTGACCATGTGCGACACGGAAAATTCGGGTCAGGGGTTGTGCTGAATGTAGATGGGAATAAATTAGATATTGCTTTTGCCAGTGGCGGGCGAAAAAAAGTGATTGATAGTTTTGTGGAGAAAATCTAATGCACCGTTATGGGCTATGTGTGTTGAGTGCACTGGTTTTTGGGGCATTTTCTCCTGATCATGCCCATGCGGATATGTTGGATGACTGGGACGGCTGGACGTTTAACATGACGTTGGAAAACGATATGTTTGGTTCGGATACCGATCGGCATTACACCCACGGGACACGTTTTTCATTGGCGGCACCGGAAGGTGAAGTTGCCGATTGGTTGCGCGATGCTGCGGGGTATTTTCCTTTCTTTTCTGATGAAGGAACGTTACGTGCCAGTTATGCCCTTGGGCAGAATATGTATTCGCCGGCTGATATTACCCTGACAGACCCTGCCGATATGGATCGACCCTATGGCGGTTGGCTTTATGGCAGTTTTGGTCTTGTTTCCGATATGGAAGAACGGGTCGATACGTTTGAACTTACCCTGGGGATGGTCGGTCCGGCATCCTTGGCGGAACCCACACAAAAATTTGTCCACCGTGTTGTCGGAAGTCCTCAGCCGATGGGGTGGGATCATCAGTTAAAAAACGAACCTGGTCTTGTGGTCACCTATGAACGCAAATGGCGCCGTTTTATAAATGTGGAAACCGGGCTTTTTGATATGGATCTGGATACCAGCCCTTATGCGGGTGTTTCTCTTGGGAATATCTTTACCCATGCAGAAGCTGGAACCGTGTTTCGATTTGGGCAGGATTTGGAAAAAGACCGGGGTGGTCCGCCGCGTATTCGTCCCAGTTTACCGGGAAGTGATTATTATACCTCAACGGACGGGTTTGTCTGGTATTTGTTTGCCGGTGGCGGGGCACGTGCGGTTGCCCGCAATATCTTTTTAGATGGCAATACATTGGCCGATTCTTACAGTGTGGATAAAAAGCCGTTTGTTTTTGATATTCAGGCAGGCCTCGCCATGCGCTATCACGACGTGCGGGTTGCTTTTACGCAGATTATCCGCACCAAAGAATTTAAAAAACAACAGTCACCGGATCGGTACGGTGCAATAACGGTATCTTATCAGTTTTAGGTCGCCCTTTATCGAAACAAAGATGGCATTTGTGTCGTTATATGCTATGAGAGGCGGAGATATTCAGCCTTGATTAAGTGGAAATGCATATGACGAATACATTGTGGCGTGTTGATCTGGAAGTTAGCCCCGAGCTGGCCGATGCTTACGAATTCGCACTGGAAGCTTTTTGCGGTGCCGTCACCCAGTATCTGGATGATGATGAACTGGCCCAGCGTATTGAAGCCTATGCAGAAGAAGAACCGGATGAAACAGCCTTGAAAGCAGCTATTGCCGCTGTGGCGGAACGATCCGGGGTGTCTGCACCAGCCGTGACGATTACGGCTGTTGAAAATAAAGATTGGCTGGCGGAATATGCGCGAAATTATCCACCGCTTCAAATTGGGCGCTACTTTATTTACGGCTCGCATTTTGATGGCAAATTACCTGCTGGAAAAATCGCTTTGAAAGTTGAGGCTGCGACAGCTTTTGGCACAGGGGAACATGCCTCCACAAACGGGTGCTTACAGGCCTTGGACCGATTGTCCCGGCGTTATAATTTCAAACGCCCGCTGGATATGGGCTGTGGTTCGGCCATTTTGGCAATGGCGATTGCAAAAACGTGGGGGGCATCGGTTGTCGCCAGCGATATTGATGCGCAATCGGTTGATGTCGCGCGTTATAATGCGGAAGTAAATGGGGTGGGCGGTTCTGTGCTTGCCGTATGTGCCAATGGATATAACTCCCCATCGGTGACACGGAATGGACCTTATGATCTGATTATGGCCAATATTCTGGCGCGTCCTTTGTCAGCAATGGCAAAAGATCTTGCGAAAAATCTGAAACCCGGTGGCTTTGCGGTCTTGGCGGGTTTCTTGGATCGTGATGCAAACTGGGTGTTTGCGGCGCACCGCTGTCATGGTCTGCGTCTGGTTGAACGTATTAAGGTCAACGGTTGGCAAACGCTGGTTTTGCGCAAAAGATAATTAGGCCGCTTTTAAGGCCGATAGGAAGTTTTCGACCTCTGTTTTTAATCGATTGGCTTGGGAAGACACATCTTCCACCGATTGCAAGACTTTGCCTGCCACACTATTGGTGCGGGTTGCGGCATTTTCAACCTGTAAAATACTATCGGAAATGACCGCGCTGTTTTGCGCAACATCATCGACATTGGCGGAGATATCTTGTGTAGCTTGTGATTGCTGGGTGACGGTATCGCGCACATCACCAGCCTGATGCCCCACACTTGAAATCGTTTCGCAAACATCCTGAATAGCGGTGACCGATTGTTGGGTGGTTTCGCGCATGCGGGTAATATGTTCGGTAATTTCCTGTGTGGCACGCGCTGTTTGATTGGCAAGGTTTTTGACTTCCCCGGCAACAACGGCAAACCCTTTACCAGCCTCGCCCGCACGGGCTGCTTCGATAGTGGCGTTCAGGGCCAAAAGATTGGTTTGCGCAGCAATATCTTCAATTATACTGACGACCTCGCCAATGCGCGCTGAGGCTTCAGACATCCAGTTGACGGTTTGAGAAGCATTTTCGCCTTTTTCAATTGCGGACTGAATGGCACTGACGGAAGATTTTGCATTCTCGCTGATTTGGTAAAAGGACTGGGATAAAGCACCGGTCGCGTTTGCGACATGTTCGACATTGCTTTGAGTTTGTTGGGATGCATCTGCGGCTGAACGGGTTTGTTCTAAAGTTTGCAAGGCGACATCCTGCATGGATTGCGCGGACCCTTTCATCGTATCGGCAGATCGTGCGGTATCGGCAAGGACGTTGCGAATTGTTGCGTCAAAATCTTGACTGAGCTTGTCGATACGCAATGCCCGTTCTTCGCGACGTTTTTGTTCTAAATTACCGGCGGCTTCCAGACGCAGACGTTCTTCACTGTTTTCTTTAAAGATACTCAGTGCTTGTGCCATCAAACCGATTTCATCTAGGCGGTCTTGGCCGGGGATAAGGGTATTGTTGTCCCCTTCTGCCAGTCGGCTCATGGCTTTGGTCATGTCTGTCACAGGTGTGACGATGGTTCGAACGGACAGGATAATCATGGCAATGGCAACGACAATGGCAAGAATTGCCAAAAGATAGGCGGTGCCCGTCAACGCCCTTGTTGCATCCTGCGCATTTATGCCCGCCTGTTCCATTGTTTGACGGGTTAGGGGAACAAGGCCTGTTTTTGAATCGGTCAGTTGAGATAAAATACTGCTGGCCAGTGGAATAACATCGTTGACCAATAATTTACGAGAACGGTTCCAGTCTTCACCGGAACGGATTTTGATTAATTCGGCAAACAAAGGGGTCACGGTGTCTGCGGCTTTATTGAACGCTTCAAGATTACTCCGCTGGCTTTCACTTAGAATGTCGGCGTTGGTGTTGAGTTCATCCTTTTTGCTTAAGGCCCAACTCCAGACCGCCTGATATTGATCGGAATAATGTTTTTCACCAGTCAGAAGATAGGCACGGATCGCGCCGCTGACGACAGCAAGGCCGCCTCTGATATCACCCATATGGGCCAGCATGCGTTTTCTTTCTTCTGTGGCAGGCAGGTCGACCTCTTCAATGTAAACTTGTGAAATAGAAGACAGCATGGCATCGGTCAGTGGTGTTACTTTATCGTTGAGCAACTGTGTTGCCGGCAAATCTTCGTTGCTATGGGCGACGGTCTCGACCTTGTCTTGTATCTCTTTGAATCGGATAAGATCGGCCTTCAATTTTTGCCATTTCCCCTGATCTTTGAGAAACGCATCCATTTGTTTGATTTCAGAGAGAATCGTAGCCCACAATTGTGCACGTTGCGTTTTGAAAGCTTCATCATGGGTTAAAACCCATCCGCGTAGTGTGGCCATACTTGCATTAATATTGGATGCCAATTGTGCACCGCTAAAGGCAATAGGCGCACTTTTCGCAACGATGTTTTCAACGGCACGATCAACCTGATTGCTTTTGAAGATCGTTACCGACAGGCTGATTAACATCAAGACGGACAGGGTCGCGAAAGCAAAGCTGAGGCGCGTTTTTAAAGATTTTTTGGGTAGGGAAACCATGAGGGGCTCTCTCTCTAAGATCAAGCAGAAATTGTACAAGTCTTCGTGGGTCTATTTTGTAAAAAAAATGAAGAATAGCTAATCAAGTACGATCACATTTTCGTGTGTGGCGTGGTGTAGAGGGGTAGTTATTTACAGTGTCAGTTGCATTTTCCGATGGAAACTTTTGATTTATATGCATAGGATAAAGGGAGGGAAGCTCCGCCTAGAAAATGCGGAGATAACGAGAAAGAAATTCGAATAAGAAAATGGCAGGACATACAAAATACGAGATACGTCTAAGCGATCAGGATCGCTGGTTTGTTGAAAAAGTCTTTCAAGATCAGAAAATGGCGGAAAGGCTCTATACAGATTATGCTGAAGACGATAATAGCGAATATGACGGGGTTCAACTGGTGCGCGTATGGACCCGCGCCGATAAGATGGAAGTCGAAAAGGTCGTTAAGGAACAGCGCCTGACCCGACGAAACATCCCTGTACGGTTGGCAAATATTGACGAAGCTGCCCCTTGTGCACATCGTGATGATTATCTTGGGCTGAATGCACGTATCACCATGAGCCGATTGTTGCGCAATTTGTTTGACCGTGAAGGCACGATTGCGTCTGAGCTTTTATATAACCATGACAAAGCAAAACGATTTATGGCGGGTGATCTGGTGTCGCCGGCAATTGATCGGGTGTCTACGTTGCAGGCGCGCGACAGCGGACTGGATTCTCGCAAACGCCGCGATGATATCTTTGTCGAAATTCAGGCCATCATGGATGATGTGGAGAAAATCTGCAAAACCAAGGCTTATAAATCTTTTGAAAGTAAAGATTTAAATAAAGTCGTAGAGACAGCGAATGCTATTGGAAAGCCAATGGCGTTGCCTGCGGTGATGTGTAAGGTGCTGGTGCAATATCGCAGTGTTGAGGCAAAGCTTCAGCAAGTGTTGGCGTGGCTGGAAAGCGATCAAGGCGAAGAACTGGAATACGAACTGGATGGCTTGATTGCAGAAATCATGTCTTCGGCAACTTTGATACAGGATATGCTTGGCCCACAGCGAAATCTCGCGTGCGCTTTGTCAACTTTGCTGGATTGGGTGGATGGCAAAGCTGTCAAGGGGACAGGGGCGTGTGCGGAAGCTGTGGAAGCCTTCTGCCGTTTGTTCAGTCAAGACAGATTGATGCAAACACGCGACATTCTGTTTGATTTTATTATCCGCCAATTGGCAGGCAAGCAACCGCTGTCGCGTAATGATCCGGCGATGGAAGAAAAAGAATTTTTACGTCTTTTCTCACGCCTGACACTGCCTTGTGGCATGACGGGCGGGGCTGAAATGGCGGAAGCTTTGTCCCGACGCTATGGTCGGAGCCTAAAACAAGGTGGTGAGAGCGGCGAGCGTATGTCGATTAAATGGTTGATCGAAATGCTCCCGGATGGGGCAAGCTGCTTGCCTTATTTAATTGCATTACGGGATGCGCCGCTTGGGAATGCCCACCCGGATGTCGTAAAACAAAGCATGTCTCAATTATGCAATATGGCGCGTACGGTTGGCGATTTTTGTGCAGATGACCTTTCTGCAAAAGAAAAGCTGGTTTGTTTGAAAGACCTTCATGTGTTGGTGGAAGAATCGACATTGGACGAAAGCGAACAAAAGATGATTTTGTCGACTTTGGACCGTCTGGTGGAAAAATATCTGATGGACACCAAACTCATTGATAAGCTGGATAATCCGCAAGCGGCTTTGCGAGATCGTGCGATCCGCATGGTGCAGTTTTGTGGCTCTGGCGTATTGTGGGAACATGGGCATGCGATGGCGCTAGCGCGCAAACGCGTGGTGGACCACCTGAAGGGAAAGAGTTTTATTGAAAAGTTTACGGAAGGCGAAAACGACCCGGTCCAAAAAGAGATTATGATCCGGGATTTTTACCGGATGATGGCAGAGGCAGGTTTTAAAAGTTAAGCCAAATGTAGGCGCAATTGTTGAGTTGCTAATTTATCAGGCTTTTTTTAGTGTTATGCATTGCGCTCTTGCGCGCTCTCTGGCAAATTTGGCGTTATAGGTTTTAGAGCCAAATTATTCTAATATTGTGTACAAATACAATTTTAGAACTTAAACTATTGGCAGCATGGCGAGAATTTCGCATAAGAATGAATATGATTAGGAGCCGAAAACATGACTGATCAAAAGTATCGCCTCGTCACGCGAGCTGACTTTGACGGTGTAGTTTCAGGTACGTTGCTTCTCGAACTTGGAATGGTCGATGACATTGTATTTGCCGAACCGAAAGAGATTCAGGATGGGCAATTTACAGTTAGTGAAAACGACATTCTGACCAATCTTCCTTATGTGGAAAAAGCGCACTTAAGCCTTGATCACCATTTTAGTGAAGTGGAACGTGTCGGTGGACATGACAATTTGGTCATTGATGCGAACGCACCGTCTGCAGCGCGCGTGGTCTATAACCATTTTGGTGGCGCACAGGCTTTTCCGAAAATCAGTACAGATATGCTGGCGGCTGTTGATAAGGCGGATGCAGCACAATATAACGAAGAAGATATTCTGGCACCGGGCCCTTGGGTCCTGCTGAACTTTATTCTGGATCCCCGTACCGGTCTTGACCGTGTAGGAAAATTTGCCGTTTCGCACGAGCAGTTTATGAAAGATATGATGGTTTATTGCCGTCATCATCCGGTTGAAGAAATTTTAAAAATTCCTGACGTTGAAGAACGTTTGCATCTGTATTCCCTGCATGAAGAAAAATTTGAAAATCAGATCAAGAGAAGTACCGAGGTTCACAATAACCTTGTGGTCTTTGATCTACGCAAGGAAACGGAAAGCTATGCGGGCAACCGTTTTACAATTTATGCTCTGTATCCCCAATGCAATATCTCCATTCAAGTCATTCCGGAAATTGAACCCGGCAAATGTTTGCTGGCCTGCGGGAAGTCTATTTTGGATCGGAGTTCACAAACCAATGTGGGCAGCCTGATGCTTAAATATGGCGGCGGTGGACATAAACAAGTGGGCACGTGCCGCGTTGAAAACGATCAGGTTGATCAGGTCTTGTCGGAATTGGTGGCACAAATTACCGCAGACGGCTGATTGCGGACATTTGATGAATAATAAAAAACACCCTGCAAGAAAATTTTGCAGGGTGTTTTTTTGTCAAAAGATTAAGAACTCTTTTTATAAAGCTCAATAAGCGGGGCTTCTTGTTCGGGTGTGAATAAGGAATTGATTGCGTTGATCAAGCCCATTTCTTCCTTTTGAATATGGAATGTTTCGTGACCGATAAAGTCGAAACTGAGTTCCTGAAAACTTTGCCAGCTTTGATCATCAAAACCATTTTCAATGGCTTTTTGTGCCATTGCCGATAATTCTTGAGCAATCGGGCGGATCATTTGATGTTCCCCAGCCAACATATTGGCCATGAAATCAGCCCCGTTCATGCGTAATATCGGGAAAAGGTGTTCTTCTTCAAACGCATAATGTTCCGTAATATCGCTTTGCGCCACATCAATTAAATCGGTAAGCAGACCTTTGATCTGTTCAATATCGTCCGGTTTGTTTTTACCACGCCAGCCGTCTAGCTCATCCAGTACGGTCAGGGTACGTTGGTGTTCTTCATGTAAGATTTGCGAGAGTCTCATTTTTTCATTTTCTCCAAACTCAGACGTTTGCGTTTTATGGCAATAATTAAAAAGGTTAAAAAGGATAGCCCTGAAGCAAGGCCGATTAAGCTACCAAATTGTAATAAAAAAGCGTTATCCATTATGACGGCCAACCCGGTGACCCCCACTGCAGCGATATGCAAAGGACCGATGATGCGAGTTAGGTTTTCCGCGGCCAGCTTACTCGGCAATTCCGGCATGCCTGTCTGACGGGCGATTTGCATCGACAGCAGGAAGGGAACAATGCGTTGTAAAATGCCGATAATAAAGGATACCAACCATCCAAGTACGGCGACGAGAATACTGAGCTCCGTTATGTTGGCCTTATTGTCTGTCCATTGTGCCCCGATCACCAAAAGAAGGCTGAGTGGCAACATGATCCAACTGAAGCGAATGATGGTCCATTCCGGTCCTAAACGGGTGCGAATGCGCCCTTTTAAGATCGTAAACATTTCATAGATATGGATCAGCGCTGATATAAGTGCGACGATCGGTGCAATTTTAAAGAAGCCGCCAACCCACAAGAGTAAAGACGTCAAGGCGACCAACAGCCCCAATATCGCAAGTCGATCATTGGTTTTATCACTGACGCTGAGCATGGGGACCATGATCCGGCTGAAACCGAAAACAATGAGCCCCATAAAGCCATAGAGGGCGAGCCCAGCATGAACCAAACGCGGATTTGGCATATTAAATGAAATCAGGCCAGCCCAGTTCAAAATCATGGCCGCCCCAAGCGCGGCGGCCAGTAACAAACACAATGCACCGACCAAAACATGGTTGCGAACAAGCTTAAGGCTGGACGATCTTATCAGGAGACGGGTGAGCATGAGCGCATAAAGAAGGGCGCTGAGACACAGGAGCGCTGCGCCCCAGGAGGCGATAAGAGGGCGGTAATGGGCAAATCCCCCCAATGTAATGCCGATCCCGCTGAGCAAAAGAACAAGAAGCAAGATCACGCCGATCGGCTTGTTCATGGCCGCACCACTGGCCACAGGGAGCATTTGCATGGATGCACCGAAGGCCGTGGTCAGAACAACACCGATGGTGAAGGTATGCAGGGCTGCCAAAACGGGGCCAAACCCACCTTGGAAACTAGCGATATTTTCAGCCTGAAAGAACAGAAGTATCCAGCCAAGCGGTAAGCAGGCCAGCGAGACAAAGAAAAAGGAAAGGGGGATCCATTCCGGAAGCAGACGTTGTTCCGCACCGAAAGGTACGCCAGCGCCCATCATGGTTTTTGGCCTTCACGATATATTCTTAAACGAATGCCTTGATCGTTCTGTTCCACAACGTCCCAAACCCATGCTTCTTCTTGTAAGTGAGAGAAAAGATGCATCGGCATTTTAGGGTAATATCCTTCGAAATATTGACCGGGGCTTAAGCGGTCTAGAATTTTCAATGTGGCGACCAAAGGCGTTGGTGCAGATTGATGACGAAGATCAATCCGAACACAATTTGATGTAATTTTGATCAGGTCTGATAACTCCGGCAAGTTCCAGTCTTTAGGGATTTTGCCGTCGCAAGGACCGTTTTCGTTGTGTAGGCTCATCATGGAAAACATATGCCCGACTTGATTTATATTCTCATTGATCCCGGTCAATCATAAGGCGCGTATGGCGTATGATGACTGAAAGGGACGAACAAAATTTATAGCTAAAAAGGGTTGAAGTTCATTTTTTAATGTAATCAATAGATGTGCTGTTTGATTGAATTTCTTGTGGTGATCACGTACGATGTGAAAATAAAAAAGAAATTAGGGTGCGATCAGTAGACAAGATCACAAAAGCACTTTCTTTTGACAGGGGAAATAAATTGAAAAAGCATTCTAGCGAACATCAGTTCGCTATTCGTCTAATGGAGCATCTGGTTGTTCCAACTTTTGTACTGGATCCGTCAGGCAAAGTCATAATTTGGAACAAGGCGTGTGAACGCCTTACAAATGTAATGGCATGCGAGGTGATTGGAACCCGGGATCATTGGCGGGCTTTTTATGAAGAACCCCGTGTATGTCTTGCCGATCTGGTGCGCGAAGGACGCATGGATGCGATTGAACAACACTATAGCGCAGCGAGCTTTAAGAAAGATGTATATGACGGTGTGCGTGCTGAAAACTGGTGCGTTATGCCTTGTGCGGAAAAACGTTTATATCTGGCGATTAATTGCGGTCCCATATTTGATGATGACGGTAATATGATCGCCATTGTGGAAACGTTACGCGATATGACGGAACAAAAACGTGCAGAGCAAGCATTGCAAAGTCTGGCTCATAAAGATGGTTTGACCGGATTGGCGAATCGTCGTTCTTTCGATATTTCACTGGAAGCGGATATTTTGCACGCGCGCCGGGAAAATGAACCCCTGTCACTTTTGCTGTGTGATGTGGATCATTTCAAAGGATATAACGATGGATACGGTCATCAACAAGGTGATGAGTGTCTAAAGCGGATCGCTGAAACGATAGGGAAACAGGCCTATCGGGCAAGTGATCTCGCCGCCCGATATGGCGGAGAGGAATTTGCAATGATCATCCCGAACTCTGATAGCGAAGGGGCCAAACGGGTAGGGGAACGTATCCGTCAGTCGATTTATGATCTGAATTTAGAACATAAATATAATCCGGGCGGACAACGGGTGACAATCAGCGTTGGCGGGATTTCCTTGGTGCCTGATGAAAAATGTGAAGCTGCACAGATTATCGAACGCGCAGATCAGGCACTTTATCGGGCAAAACAACAAGGACGTAATCAAGTCTGTGTCGATACCGCCAGTGATTAGGTGAAGGCGATTTCCTTGTGTTCCAGTGATACCTCGCGACATTCGGGTGATGGCGTCACCAAATTAGAAAGGCCGTTAGATGTACGGTTCTGCGCCCATTGTGCGAGTGCTTTGCGGTCTTTAAAATCAGCCGCCAAGGCCGGGGCATGAAAAATAACATCGACTTCAACACCCCCCAGACAAAAGACATCCCATAAATGTGGGGCCAATGTCATATCGCCATACCAGGCAAAATAATCCCGCTCGGTATTGTTTAAAGGTTGGTGGTGGCGTGTCCGGCAAAAGGCAAGTGTGACGGGTTGGACCAGACATGTTTCGCGCAAGTCGTTTTCCATCACCATTTCGAACAAGGCGCTTTTATAAGGCAAAACTTTGTTGCCGGGCGAACTGGTACCTTCGGGGAAGATCATCAAGCGCTCACCACTTAAAATCCGTTGTTTGAGTTTGACTTTTTGTTTACGTGCTTTCGAAGGCTTGCGTTCAATAAAGGCGGTTTGCGCAATTTGTGCCAGAAACCCGAACAAAGGCCAGTCGGCAACCTCGGCCTTGGCGACAAAGGTCACATCCAGACAGGAGGCTATAATCGGGATATCCAGGTAAGAAACATGGTTTCCAGCCAGCAATACTCTTTTATTTTGAGACGGTTTACCATAGCAGGTGACTTTCATACCGATAAGCGCACAGACCCCACGATGCCAAAGTTGCACCATTGGGCGGCGAACATGGCGCCCAAGGCAAAAGATCAGCAAGTAGGGAGGGACCAACAAAAGGGTCCACCCCAAAAAGGCAATCGTGCGTATTATGCCGCGCAAAAAAGATTTTTTCATGTGTTGGCCTGATTGGATACACTTGCCGCGTCTTGCAGGTAGTGACGTTGGTAACGACCCGTCACATTGTCCGTTTCGACCAACAGACATACATCGACTGTATTGAATTGATGATCAATAACCCCACCATTGCCGATCACGCCGCCGACACGCAGATAACCTTTAATGAGCGGGGGCATTTCACGTAAAGCTTGGCGGCTGTCGATTTGTTTTTTCTTGAGCAGTTTTAAATCTACATAACGGCTATCCAATGCCTTGGGCGACCATTCATCAGGCGCACTGTGATGGTGGTGCAGATATGATAACGCCGATGCCATTGCTTTGGTATCTGTGCCGGGAAAGCTTGCGCATCCGAACATCAGTGAAATTTTATAATCGGTAATGTATTCCGCAATGCCACGCCATAAAAGCTGCATAACGGCTTTACCGCGATAATCGGGATCGACACAAGAACGCCCCAACTCAACGATTTCACCTTGATAATTTTCAAGGCGGGAGAGATCGAATTCATCAGCCGAATAGAAACCTTCATGGCGTTGAGCAACGCTGCGGCGAAGCAGGCGATAGGTGCCGACAACACATTCTTCGCCAGCGGCTTCTTTGGTTTTATCAATAACCAGCAAATGATCACAATAATCGTCAAAACGATCAAAATCACGTTTCGCTGCGGCAACTTCAGGATCGGGAACAGCGCCCATACCGTCAAAAAAGACGCGGTAGCGCAGGCGTTGAGCGGCTTCCAAATCGTCGGCGTTGCGCGCAAGTCGGACATCAAGGTTCGTTTCTGTCTGGTTCGTCATTGTTTTCTTCACTGCTCGTTGAACACTGCCCGTCAGGGTAGGTTAAAGATTGGTTCAGCAGTGTTTCACTGGCGTGAAGCTTTCGTGACTTTCAGATTTAGGATTTATGACGTCCGCGCCGATTTATTGCCAACGTGAATGATTTTCCATGCGATCAAATCCGACAAACTGTCCATCGGCCAGAAGTTGACGAAAACGACAAGGGCGCCCGTCTTTGTCCAGTTCGACCAGGCCTACCCCGGCGGCATCCAGCAAGCGACGCCCATCGGCATGTCCTTCGGGTTTACGTGGGATAATGCGCATACGTTTGCGCTTGGTAAACCAGTTTAAGGGGGAGCGGGGAGAATAAAGCCAACGATTGATGATATCCAGAACATCCAGCAACTTTTTAGGAAACTCGTTCTTAAAACCACTGCTGGTGACTTGCCAGATATCCGGGCCCCCTTTTCGTCCGCGCAGTTCTACATCATAGACAAAGGAATAATGAACATCGCCGGATAAAATAACAAAGGTGTGTGGTGTTTTTGTATGCATGAAAACATTGAGAATGGAATTAGCTGTTCCCGGGTGTGCCATCCAGTTTTCGGCATCCACCAGTAAAGGTTTCCCAAACCAAGTGAAAATACGCTGGATCGTTTCAATCAATTTGACTCCATAGATTGGCGCGGGCGAAACCAGCAAAACACTGTCTTTGCCATAAAGTTGTTCTTGCAGATCCCCAACGGCTTCCCAATCCAGCAGCCCAGATGGTTTGACCATAGAACTTTCCGAACGCCAACGCCGTGTGCGTGTATCAATGACAATCAGGGGCGGTTCTGTTTTCCATTGATATTCCCATCCTTCAAATTTTAAAAGATGGTCAATGAAGTTGATATGGTCTTCGTCTCCCGGGGCATCCAATGCGTTTTGCAGATCTTTTATAAAACGTTTGTCAAATTTATCCGGGTTGTTTCCCCATCCCTGACAGATGAAATAAGCCGACAGACTGTTGCCGATCATGCGTTTGGAAAAGGGGTGATTGTAAACCGCCTCTTCCCATTGACGGTTCAGGTTCCAGTCATCGGTGACATCATGGTCATCAAAGATCATAGCAACAGGTAAATGGGCCATCAGACGGCGCACCTGTGGCAAACCTTCGACAAAGCGGTCCAGAATTTTCTTTTCATCCGCAAATAATTTTTGATTTTCAACGGATAGACCAGCGGGACAATCCATCTGTGCAACGCGCCAGAGAACAGGCGACCAGACCATCAGATACATCAGCAGATTTTCATGCAGGGTCATTAAATGGTTGTGCGCGGTATCGGTGGTGAAAACCGGTTTGCGTACACCACCGAACAGAATATCCAACAGATCACGGTTGGCTTCGACCTGTGGTAAAATAGCTGTTCGATCATAATAACTGCTTCTGTGCTGATAAAGTTCATCAGACGTTTCTATTGGGGGGACACTTAGGCCTTCGAACGTTTCTGCAGGCAGGTCCAGTTGATCAATGACGCTATGAATAGCGCGTAACATGGGGCCGGCCACGTCATCGGCATAGATTTGATCCCCTGACATAATCAGGGCTGACGGCCATGCGGGCAGATTTTCATCTTTATGGGCATTGTTTTCAAGAAGCTTGCCCAGCAGGCCGTCGGCGGCCACCAAGCCATCGCCACTGTCATGGTGGGGCTTACGGCAAGATCCATGCAAAATGCTTCCAACCTTGGAGGGTAACAAGAAGCCCAGCTTATTATGGGTGGGATAGAGGAGATCAGGACTGATCTCCGTAATATCTTGCCAAATCTCACTATCTTGTGTTTTCAGGCAAAGGGTATAATCAATCCAGCAATCGCGGGGCAAGGCGTCGTCAAAGGCCAGATCAATCAACAGGATGTGTAACTTTTTACCGCATTTTAGTTGGTGAATGTTTATGTCTTGGGATGATGGGGAAAATTCGGCAAGTATGTTGTCTTGTTCAAAAAACTGGATTTTCACATCGGCTTCGACGCTGAGTGCGAGCCAAAGGGCCAACCGTTTCGGTTCTGCGCGGCGCAAGATTGGTCCGGCAAGAACAGGTGGTAAAGTCGTTTGGGCTGCGCTCATTGAAAATATCCGAATAAGAAATTGATTTTTATGAGGGTAGGAAGGCTTTTATACCCTGTCAATGACGCATTGTTTGTCTAACGGATTGGATTGATTTATCATCCGCGCACGCAAACGAATTGGAAAAAGAAATGCGCCCACGCTTTTTATTGTTGTTTATTGTCGGTTTGGCCGTCCTGTCTTATGGCATGTATTATGTTTCTTTTTCCTATTTTAAATCAGAAGAAATCAGAAAAGCCAGTGGGCGGCTGTCTCTGTATAAAAGCTCGTTGCTGAGTGAGATTGAACGCTTCGTTTACTTCCCCTTTGTGCTATCGCAAGACCCATATGTGATTTCGGCCCTGTCTGGTGAGGGAGTCGATCGGCTGAATAAAAGATTGGCGAAATTTGCCGATCAATCGGGGGTAGAGGCCATCTATTTAATGGATACGACCGGATTAACGGTATCGTCTTCAAACTATGCCAGCAAGACCAGCTACATCGGGCAAAATTATGCCTTTCGTCCCTATTTCAAAGAAGCCCTAGTTGGAAATCATAGCGAATTTTATGGTATTGGGGCGACGACCAAGTTACCCGGTTTGTTTATTTCTGAACCTGTGCGCGATGTTCAGGGGCAGGTCATTGGTGTGATCGCACTGAAACTGAATTTTGGGCAGTTGGAAAATTTATGGATTGATTCCGATGAACAAGTTTTGCTGGGCAATAAAGACAGTGTGATCTTGTTATCGTCCAAGCCGAACTGGCGTTATCGGGCCATGTTTCCGATATCGGAAAAACGCAGGCAGGAAATTCAGGAAGAACGTCAATTTGCAAATGAGCCATTAAATGAATTGAACTGGCGTATTTGGAATGAAAATCAAGTCATGGTCGAAGGTAACTATTTCCTTTTGGTGACGGAGGAAATGGATAGCCGAAATTGGACGCTTTACTTTTTTGCCAGTCAGGACCCGGTGCAGGAAAAAACATGGCTGACCTTGATTTCGGCCTTTGTCATTCTGACGATTGTGTTTGCGGTTGTTCAGTTTCGCCGCACGGTACGTATCGGTGCAGCCTTGCGCGAATCACAAGCTGATTCTGCGGCAATGCGCGAAGCCAATAGACGTCTGGCTGTCGAAATCGAAGAACGTAAAGCCGCGGAAAAACGTTTAAAAACAACACAAAACGAATTGGCGCGTGCCAGTCGTCTGGCGGCATTGGGGCAATTGGCGGTGTCGGTAACGCATGAATTGGGGCAACCTTTGGCGGCGATGCGTAATTATTTAACGGCGGCTGAGATGTCGCCAAATCCACCGGCCACGCGTTTTATGCAGAAGATGACTGGCCTTGCCCTGCGTATGGAAAATATTACCAAGCAGCTTAAGTTTTTTGCCAAGCCGGGGTCGGAAACTTTTGAGGCTGTCGATATGCGCGATGTTCTGAAAGGGGCTGAAGAATTATTACAACCGGATTTTGTCAGCAATGCGATTCATTATAAGCGAATTGTGCCCAATACGGCGGTGATGGTGCATGCCAATCGTTTGCGTTTGGAACAGGTTTTGACCAACTTGATGCGAAATGCTTTGAATGCGATGGAGGCAGGCGAGGAACGGCTCTTAACGGTTCAGCTTAGTATTGAAAACGCACAAGCCTGTGTGGACGTTTTTGATACAGGTGCCGGGTTGGGCAAGGCGACATTGGAAGAATTGCAAGAACCCTTTGTGACCACGCGGGCTTCGGGTGAAGGTTTAGGGCTGGGGCTTGCCATTTCCAGTGAAATTGTGAAAGAACATGGGGGCCGTATGGCCGCGCGCAATCGTCAAATCAAGGGGGCTGCGTTTCGAATTGAATTGCCCTTGTGGGCGGAGGATTAAAAACAATGGTCGATGCAAATCCGACGTATACCCTTGTCATTGTCGATGATGACCGCGAAATGCGTGATTCTTTAACTCATTTGTTTGAATCGGCGGGCTGGCAATGTGAAAATTATGCCCGCGCAGAATTGTTTTGTGAAAAAGTCAGGGACATCAGCCCGGATGTGATTATCAGTGATGTGCGCATGCCCGGTATGGATGGGCTTGCTTTACTGGATTATATGCAAACCAAGGAAGACGCGGCCCCCGTTGTTTTGATTTCCGCACATGGTGATATTCCGATGGCGGTAGGTGCCATGCAAAAAGGGGCTTACAGTTTTCTGGAAAAGCCGTTTGATCCGCGTCGTTTGTTGACTGTGGCCCGCCATGCGGCCGAACAGCATCGTATGGGGCAGGATACGGAACGCTTGAAAGCCCGGCTTGCGATGTTATCGGGATTGGATCGTATTTTAATTGGGCAAACTGATGAGATTAAGATCCTGCGCGAAGATGTTCTGGATTATGCCGACCTGGAGGCGCCTGCCATGATTTTAGGCGAAACAGGTACCGGCAAAGAAGTCGTTGCCCGTGCTTTACATGATCTGAGTGGGCGCGCAAAAGGGCCGTTTACCGTCTTGAACTGTGCCACGATTTTAGAAGAAAATTTTGAAAGCAGTATGTTTGGCGAAGTTGGGCAGGTGAAAGGTATGCTGGCGGCAAGCGACGGGGGCACCTTGTTTCTGGATGAAGTCGCCACCTGCCCCCTAGCCATTCAAGCCAAATTGTTGCGTGTGATCGAAACGCGCGAATTTATGCCGATTGGGGCGGACAAGTCGGTGCCTGTTGATATTCGGATTGTGTCGGCCTCCAACGAGGATATGGAGGCAGCGGTCGCACAAGGGCGTTTTCGGTCTGATTTGTTGTATCGTTTGAATACGTTGATGTTAAATTTGCCGACCTTGCGCGAACGGCGTTCAGATATCGTGATGTTGTTTTCTCATTTTTTAAACGAATACAGTACAGTTTATGAAATCAGCACACCGGAATTAAGCGCTGATGATGTTTCGGCCTTGATGACGCATGAATGGCCGGGGAATGTGCGTGAATTACGCCATGTTGCCGAACGTCGCATTTTGGCAGCCCGTCGTGGGCGCGGTAGTGTGGGCGAAGCGATCCATTCCAGCCATGATGTCGAAGAAGTCCCCGATACCTTGCGTGAAGCGGTTGCCGCCTTTGAACGTGAACTGGTTGCCAAAGCCATTCGCACACATAAAGGCAAGATGGATGCGGTTGCGGAAAGTTTAGGAATTGGACGACGCACGTTAAATGAAAAAATCGTCAAGCTGGGGTTGGATAAGAACGCCTTGCTGTAACCCGTTTGGTCCTTTGCGGATTTCCGCGTACAGGAAGTTTACAAGCCTGCGGTTTTCTTCATGCGTATTTTTTGCCGGATTTATTATCTTATTTCCCGAGACATCTGGAGGATGTTCATTTTGGGAGATTATTTTATGAAGAAAATTCTTGGCAAATTGTGCCTGACTGCTGTTGCTCTTTCTTTTGCCGGTGAGGCAATGGCGACAGAATGGAACGTGTCCTTGTGGGGCAAACGCCGCGCGTTTACGGAACATGTTGAAAAAATCGCTGAATTGGTCGACAAGAAAACCAACGGTGAATTCAAACTCAATATTTCTTACGGCGGCCTGTCTAAAAACAAAGAAAACCTTGATGGTATTTCTATTGGCGCGTTTGAAATGGCACAATTCTGCGCGGGTTATCACCGTGATAAAAACCCGTCTTTGACCGTTGCGGAACTGCCGTTCTTGGGTGTGTCTACCTTGGATCAGGAACGTCGACTGTCTGAAGAACTTTACAAACATCCGGCTGTTGTCAAAGATCTGGCGCGCTGGAATGCAACCTTGTTGATGCCCTCACCGATGCCGCAATATAACATTGCCGGTCTGGGTGATACACCGAAATCACTGGATGATTTTAAAGGCCTTGCTGTTCGCGCAACTGGCGGGATCGGTCAAGCCATGAAGGCCGTGGGTGCCGTTCCGACATCCATGTCGGCTTCTGAAGTGCGTCAAGCCCTTGATGGCGGCGTTATTAAAGCCGTTGCCTTTGCACAACACGCCCATATGGCATTCGGTGTTGTTGAAAAAGCAACGTGGTGGACGACAAACCTGAACCCCGGCACAATTAATTGCCCGGTTGTTGTCAATACAGATGCGTTGAATGGCCTGAAACCGGCTTATCGTGATGCGTTGCTCGGTTCTGTTGATGAAGCACTCGATTACTATGTCGACAACTACAACAACAAAACTATGAAACGTTGGGATCCGTTGTTGAAAGAACGCGGTATCGAGAAAGTCACTTTCTCTGACCAAGCGATTGCAGACTTGAAAAAAGCCGTTGCCACTCCTGCTGCTGAACAGTGGATTAAGGACAATGCTGCCAAAGGGCTCCCCGCTCAAGAACTGTATGACTTCTTTACTGGCATGATCAATAAGTAAGTCAAACAGCTTGAGATCAAGCGAGAGGGGGCGTCATCGACCCGGACGTCCCCTTTTTTCGCAACTTTTTTTAAGGAGGAGATCATGGCTGGGAACGCAAACGTACTCACAGATGATAGCCTGTTGAGCCTTTTAGACCAAAAGCTGAATGAGATTGGGAAATTTTTAGCCCTGATCAGCGGTCTGGCTGTTTTTTCATTAATGATTTTGGCGGTGTTATCCGTCAGTGGGCGTAACTTTTTCAATCATCCTTTACCGGGATATATTGACTGGATTGAACAGGCGATGCCCCTGATTGCTTTTATGGGGATTTCCTATACACAGCGAAACGGCGGTCATATTCGTATGGATATGGTTGTCGGTAAGTTGAAAGGCCGCGCCCTTTATGCGGCAGAGTTGGTAACGACTATTGCGATTTTGGTTCTGATGTTGCTCATCGTTTGGGGCAGTTGGGAACATTTCCAACGTAGTTTTGATTTTAGCGCACCGATGTGGAGCCGCGATAGCTCAATGGATATCGGTATTCCATTATGGCCGGCAAAATTATTGGCGCCGGTGGCTTTTTCGGTTTTATGTCTGCAGCTGATTGTTCAGGCGTGGGGCTTTACCAGTGCATTAATCAGCGGAACCAATGAACCCGTTGCTGTGCCTTTGATTGAAGATGTGGCAGCGCAGGCAAATAACGAAGCCAGTCACTTAACCGGTCACGATGACTAAAGGAAAAGATCATGGAACCTATTGAAATTGGCTTGATCGTTTCTGGCGGTCTGCTGGTGTTTGTTGTGTTGGGGATGCGGGTGGCTTTTGCCGCCGGTCTTGCGGGGCTTGTTGGCCTTATCTGGATTTTCTGGGCGAAAAAAGGATACGATCCTGAAGCCTTTATGTGGGCGTTGGGGATTGCAGCTAAAATTGCCGGTCAGGTGCCCCATTCCAAGGTGGCAAATCAGGCGTTGTCCCTTATTCCGACATTTATTCTTATCGGTTATCTGGCCTACTATGCCGGATTAACCAAAGCATTGTTTGAGGCTGCAAAACGCTGGATTGCGTGGGTGCCGGGCGGTTTGGCCGTTGCGACCGTCTTTGCGACAGCCGGTTTTGCAGCTGTGTCTGGTGCATCAATTGCGACCTCGGCGGTGTTTGCCCGAATAGCCATTCCTGAAATGTTGAAGATCGGCTATGACAAAAAATTCGCCGCCGGTGTGGTGGCGGCAGGGGGCACGCTTGCCTCTTTGATCCCGCCGTCGGCCATTCTGGTTATTTATGCGATTATCGTCGAACAGGATGTGGGTAAGTTGCTGCTGGCGGGCTTTATTCCCGGGGCGTTCTCTGCCTTTATCTATGGCGGCTTAATCGTCGGTATGGCCTTAACGATAAAAGGGTTTGGCCCGCCGGTATCGGGATATACGTGGAAAGAGCGCTTTGCGTCTTTGCCTCCGTCGTTACCGATTGTTTTTGTTGTCTTCATCATTGTTGTCTTTATCTACAACCCGTTTGGCGGCGATGCATGGGGGACACCGACAGAAGGCGGTGCACTGGGTGCGTTCGTTGTGTTCTGCATGGCTGTGTTTAAAGGCATGCGCTGGGCGGAATTGAAAGATGCCTTGCTGGAAAGTGCGAAACTGTCTGTGATGATCTTTACGATTATCTGGGGCGTTCTGATTTATGTGCGCTTCCTCGGTTTTGCGGACTTGCCCGGTGCGTTTTCCGATTGGGTGACCTCGCTTGATTATTCGCCCATGCTGATCCTGATTATGATCCTGTTGGCTTATGCCGTACTGGGGATGTTCATGGATGCGATTGGCATGTTGCTGTTGACCTTGCCTGTGGTTTATCCGGCGGTTATGGCATTGAATGGTGGCGAAGCTGTGAGTGCAGCAGAAAGTACATTCGGGATGTCTGGTCCCATGTGTGCGGTCTGGTTCGGTATTTTGGTTGTGAAAATGGCAGAATTTTGCCTGATTACACCGCCGATCGGCTTGAACTGCTTTGTGGTTGCCGGTGTGCGTGACGATCTCAGCGTTCAGGATGTTTTCCGTGGTGTGGCACCGTTTTTCGTTGCCGATGCGATTACCATCGGGTTGTTAATTGCATTCCCGGCCATTGTCATCTGGCTGCCCAGCTTGGCGGGATAAGGGAAGTTGCGTCATAAAAAAGCCACCTCGAGGTTTGAGGTGGCTTTTTTTATGCGATGATTAAGTTGAGCTCTGCACTTTACCCTTTGCGGATTTGATCGAGGAAATTATCGACCTGTTCGCGCAGGACTGTTGATTGCGACGACAGGGCTTCGGCGGCATCCAGGACTTCTTTGGCAGCTTGACCGTTGCGTTCTGCACTTTGCGACACTTCCACCATATCGTTAGAGGCATCTTGTGTGCTGTGGGCGGCCTGTTCCACGTTTGAGGCAATCTCCTGTGTCGCAGCACCTTGTTGTTCAACGGCGGCCGCAATGGCGGAGGATACCTCGTTCATATGGTCGATCATTTTTGAGACTTCATCAATGGCGTCCACGGCATTTTGTGTTGTGCCTTGAATGGTCGTGATCTGATGAGAAATTTCGTCCGTCGCTTTTGCTGTTTGATTGGCAAGGTTTTTCACTTCAGAGGCCACAACCGCAAAGCCTTTGCCAGCCTCACCAGCACGCGCAGCTTCGATGGTTGCGTTCAGGGCCAGCAAGTTGGTTTGTTCGGCAATGTCTGTGATTAAACTGATGACTTCACCGATCTTGTTGGCGGCTTCTGCCAAATCACGCATGGTGACATTGGTGGTTTCCGCCTGTGTGGCGGCTTGTGCCGCCATTGTAGAAGATTCAGAAACCTGACGGGCAATCTCGTTGATGGAATTGCTGAGTTCCTCTGCGGCTGAAGACACTGTATGAACGTTGGTTGTTGCATTATTGGCAGCGTTGGTGGCACTTGTCGCACGTTGCTGGTTGGTTGCGGCAATTTCGCTCATATCCCTTGCGGTTGCTTGCAATTGGGTAGAGGAAGAGGCAACGGAGTTTACAACTTCACCGACCTTGTCTTCAAATTCGGTGGCAAGGGCATCGCGTTGTTCTCTTTGTTCTGTTGCAAGGCGTTCGCGTTCCTGTGCGCGTTCTTCACTCATGCGTTGGGTATCAATCAGGTTTTGTTTGAAAACGCCCAAGGCACTTGCCATATCGCCGATTTCGTCTTTCTGGTTTTCAGGAATATCGACATCCAGTTCGCCTTTACTCAAACGGGCCATAGCCTGAACCATATTGACGAGAGGGGCTGAAATTTTCTTGGTTGCAAAGATAATCGTCAGCAGGATCAACACCGCCGAGACAACGGCCAGAATACCGTAATTTAGTTTTTCAGTTGCGCTTAATTCATCAATGGCATTTTGTTTTGCATCTATACGATCTTTATTGGCTTGAATTTTGGTATCCAGCAAAAGCTCTGTCAGAATAGAGGCACTGTGATCAAGTGTGTTTTGAATAACAAGCTGGCGTGAGACCTCTTCATAAATGAAATTACTTGCGGCTTGATCGGCGCGCTGGTTCCCTAAGAAAACAAGGCTGCGTTCGTTCGACTCTGCAAATAGTTTGAAAAGGCGCGGTAGATTATCTGCAGTACGTAACAGATAATTTAAGCGTTTTTGTGCGAGTTCACGCTTTGCAGGGGTCTCGTGCGCATCAATGGAGGGCTGGATCGCTTTTTCCAATGCGGAGACATCTTGTTGAAGCTGCACAAAGACATTTTCCATTGATGTGCGCATTTCACGTGTTTTGAAAACGGCAACCTTGTCGCGTTGCAAAATGCTGCGTTGATGAAAGTTTGTCAGGGCAGCGAAAGAATTTCGCACCTTCGTCAAGCTGCGTTGTACGCTGATGCTGCCTTCCATCAGGTCGTCGGCATGTTCTGCCTTTTGATTGAGGCTGTCCAAGGTATTTTCAAATAGATTGCCTGTTTTAAAGCTGACACCCAGATTGAGGGCGGCCATAAAAAGAACCGGTAAAATACCGAGCAGGATAATTTTCGTTCCCAGTCCCCGTTTGGTTTGTGGGGAGGTTTCCTGTTCAATTGAATCGATTGTTGTTGTTGTTGTCATAATGTCCTCCTTACCACACCATTGCTTGGATCTGGCGATTGACTAAGCCAAGTTTGTCAAACACGGTTGTCGGTGTCTGACCGGCGGCGGGCTTCGGCATCATCAGCGGGGCGGTTGCACCCACGGCAACTTTCATGGAAGAAAGTTCGGCAAGGCAGAAAAGCAGCAATTGCTGCACATCGCTGGATGTTATATTGCGGGTTTTGCGTTTCGGCAGCACAATATCGTTGGGAATTTTATATTCTGGCTTTCGGGTCAGCCCTTTCAGTCCTTTTAAGGCATAGTACGCTAAGCTATAGGCATCCGCCGGTCTTTTGCCAATGGAGGGAGACGGCGGTTCAACATCGGTTTTTTTATTTGAGGCCGCCGCAACCAGTTTAATTTCTTCGGAAACGGACAGAACGTTATTGAAAACCTCGTTGGGAATGGTGTCGGGTATGCCTAACTGAACGATCATCGCTTGTGCGCGCAACAGATTGAGATAGACATCTGTTGGCGTTTTACCTTCAACGGCTTTTGCTTGTTTTTTGAAAGGAGGCAAATTGAAAGTTTTATCGAATTCGGTTAGCTCGTTGAGGATGGTTTGAACCTCAATCAGAACGTCACTGGGAGTGACCTCTTTGACTTTCGGTGGTTTGATTTCTGAGGGTTCCAGTCCGTTTACGCGCTTAAGAAGCTGGATCTTAGAACGCACATTCAAGGCTTGTTGCAACACATGACGGGGCTGGCGGTCCGGCAGGTTTGTTTCGACATTCATTAAATTAGGGATGCTCAAGTTTGCATCATGCAGACGTTCAAGCTGTGCAAGAACATCTTCTGTGACCTGATAGACTTGATTGGGGGTAACTGTCTCGGCATGGCTTGTATGAGTGGCTAAACCGCTCACCCACAGGCTGAATGTAAATATGGCAAGACGATACACGTGGTAACGTATAGGCATCTGAAGACTCCGCTGTTAACGCCCCATTTTATGAGGCTTTCTTTCTTTGTTTTGGAATTAGGTGCCTCTATCGGGCACTCTTTTATCCCTGTAGATGGGGTTAACCCATTCAAATATTTGTCGTTAACAGTACGCTATTTTTTTGTGTGCTTCAAATTGTCTATACGGATAAATACCAATTTATAATATAATTTGAATGTAAGCGGAGGATGAAACTCAGCATAAATATTCTTGTGAATATTTGAAACGTAGGGTTAGGCTTGTTTTGCTTCGATAATTTCGCGACGGATTTTGCGGGTTCGGCTAAACAGTTCTTCCAGTTTGTCGCCCTCGCCCCAGCGAATTGCACGTTGTAGAAATGTTAAGTCTTCGCTAAATCGTTGTAGAATCTCAAGAACGGCTTCTTTGTTGTTTAAGAAAACGTCGCGCCACATCACGGGGTCAGATGCTGCAATCCGTGTGAAATCCCGAAAACCGGAAGCTGAAAATTTAATGACTTCCTGTTTTAAATGTTCCCCCAAATCGTCGGCTGTCCCCACGATGGTGTAGGCAATCAGGTGAGGCAGGTGTGAGGTAATAGCCAATACCATATCGTGATGCTGGGCATCCATAATTTCGATTTGAGATCCCGCGCGTTCCCACAAAGCGCGGACTTTGGCAATGGCGTTTTCATCTGTTCCAGCCGGTGGGGTCAGGATCAACCATCGACCATCAAACAGTTCTGCAAAGCCGGCTTCCGGGCCTGAATGTTCCGTCCCAGCAATCGGGTGTGCGGGCACAAAATGGACACCATCGGGTAGATGTTGGGACACATCATGAATGATGGATTGTTTAACCGAGCCAACATCGGTGACGATTGCCCCTTCTTTTAAGCCCGGAGCAAAGGCCGCAGCCGCGTCCCCACAGACGCCGGGCGGGGTACAAATCACAACAAGATCAGCATCCTTGACCGCGGCGATAAAGTCGCCGTTTGCTTCATCTGCAAACCCCAGCTCGACAGCCCTGTCACGATGGGCCTGATTGATATCGCACACGGTGATGTGAGCGGCACTTCCCGTTTTTTTGACGCTACGCGCCAAAGAAGACCCGATAAGGCCGATACCGACAAAAGTGACACGATCAAAAAGGACGCCGTCTTTGGACATTTTATTTACTCATAAACTCGGTTAAAGCGCCCATGAACGCTTTCATTTCATCTTCTGTGCCGATGGAGACACGCAAACAATCTCCCAGACCATAGGCCGCCATCGCGCGAACGATAATCCCCTTGGAACGCAGGAATTCATTGGCAGCGCGTGAAGAATGTCCATCCTGATGAGGGAAACGAACAAGGGCGAAGTTGGCGTAACTGGTTGTACAGGTTAAGCCCAGTTTACGGCATTCTTCTTCGGTCCAGCGCAGCCATTGGGTGTTGTGTTTGCGGGTTTTGGCAACAAACAAGTCATCATCCAGTGCAGCTTCACCGGCGGCCAAGGCCACGGCCGTCACGTTGAACGGGTTACGCGCACGATTAAGCACATCGGCGATTTCTTCTGACCCGTACGCCCAACCCAGACGAATACCGCCTAGGCCGTACATTTTCGAGAACGTACGCGTCATAACGGTATTTTGTGTTTTTTCGACCAGTTCAATCCCGGCCTCATAATCGTCTTCTGTCATAAATTCGGCATAGGCTGCATCAATGACAAGCAAGATATCATCGCGCAAGCCGTTGCGCAGGCGAGTCATTTCCGTTTTGGGAATGTAGGTGCCTGTCGGGTTATTCGGGTTGGCGACAAAAACAATTTTGGTTTTATCCGTGACGGCAGCCAGCATGGCATCCACATCAGTGGTCAGGTCCGTTTCCATTGCGGTTACTGGGGTTGCACCGGTTGCTTTGGCTGCGATGGGGTACATCAGGAAACCGTGATCGGAATAAAGCACTTCATCACCGGGACCGGCATAGGCGCGACACAGCAGGCCCAGCAATTCATCCGAACCTGCACCGCAGACGATGCGTTCGGCATCAATATGATATTTGGCAGCCAATTTTTGGCGCAATGCAGTGCTGCCGCCATCGGGATAACGATGTTGGGTATCTGCCGCAGCTTTCATAGCTGTAATGGCGCTGGGGGCAGGGCCAAACGGGCCTTCGTTGGAGGCCAGCTTGATGATGCGTTCGACACCTTCGATTGCAGATTCACCGCCTTTGTACGGCGTAATGTCCATGATACCCGGACGTGGCGTTAAGATACCCATTTTTGACTTCCCAATTTAGAAATTATGCTTAGGCGAGTTCGTCTGCGCTGAAGGGCACGGCGTAACCGCCTAGCTTTAATATTCCTTTAACAGACACACCGTTTTTGTCGAGGAACTTTTTAACCTCGCTCATGTCTTCATGCAGCACCGCGTCGGCTTCGATCAGGAAAAGCCATTGATCGTGCATGGCCTTATCGTGCCAGTGCCCCTGAATGGAAACATTGAGCTCACTGTTCTGAAAATGCGCAGCAACTGTGCGGATGCTGATTTCCTGATCAAATTCAAGAACCGTATAATATCGTTCGTTATCGGTATGGTCATCGGACGGTAAGCCGATGATCAAGGCTTCTTCATACGTGCCGCGGACTTTTTCAGTTTGTGCGACCGGAAGGCGGGATAAAATTTGCGGTGTATTTTCCGCGCGCGAATAAAGGTGCCGCCACCAAGGATCCGAATCGGAAATGGTCGGAACCGGTAAAACCCCGATCGCCGCGTCGCCGTTTTGAACCGCACCAATAACACCACGAACGGAGGCATGAGATGTCATCGGTGTTTGCGATCCATATTGATCGCGCGCCAAATCCCAGTAAACGGCCCCCGGTTCCGGCATATAAACAGCCATCGCAAGATGACCTTGCAATTTAAGATAGGCCGACATGACCTCGCGCCAGATGCGAACCAACGCCCCTTTGGGGAAAGGCCCGCTGTGGCGTGCGATTAGGCGGCGCAGGACTTCGGCTTCGCGGCCCGGGCGCAGTTTGATCCCTTCGGCGCCTTTGGCGGCGCGAACTTCTTCGACAACAAGGGCACGTGCCATCAACAGGTCGTGGACGGCATCGTCAATGCTGTCAATTTCTTTTCTAAGTTCTGCAAGTCTGTTTTCGGACATAGTGCCTAATCCATGTTGTCGTCTAAATTTGTAGTTAGGAATAATCCGAACGGGCGCGAAAGGCAAAGAAAACATTGACAGTTTGCCTTTCAAAAGCCTAGCTATCCCATCTGTAAAGTACATTTATTTGAAAAAATTGAACCATGAGCATCGCTGACACCGCAAACAACAATCCGTATGAGGACGATTTCCCCACCCAAAAAGCCATTTTGGGTATGGATATGCCTATGCGTCTGGATTGTGGGGCAGAGTTGTCGAATTTTTCGATTGCTTATGAAACCTATGGCAGCTTAAACGCGGATAAATCCAATGCTGTTCTGGTCACGCATGCTCTGACCGGGGATCAATTTGTTGCCGGTGTGAACCCGGTGACGGGGAAGGCCGGTTGGTGGTCGATTATGGTTGGACCGGGAAAGCCGATTGATACAGATCGCTATTTTGTCATTTGCACGAATGTGTTGGGGGGCTGCATGGGGACAACCGGTCCTGCCGCGCTCAACCCAGAAACAAACGAGCCGTGGGGCGTTGACTTCCCCGTAATTACCATTGGCGATATGGTGCGTGCACAGGCCTTGTTGCTGGATGATATGGGAATTGAAACCCTGTTCAGTGTCGTCGGTGGGTCAATGGGCGGGATGCAGGCGCTTGAATGGGCGGCGGCTTATCCAGAGCGGGTTTTCTCCTGTGTGCCAATTGCAACGGCGGCAACGCACAGCGCGCAGAATATTGCCTTTTACGAAGTGGGGCGTCAGGCCATTATGGCGGACCCGGACTGGTGTGACGGGCATTATCTGAAAGAAGGTAAAAAACCACGCAGCGGCGTTTCGGTTGCACGCATGGCGGCGCATATCACCTATATGTCAGAAGCGGCCTTGACACAAAAATTCGGCCGACGATTACAGGACCGTGAAAAAGTAACCTTCGGGTTTGAGGCCGATTTCCAAATTGAAAGTTACTTACGCCACCAAGGCAGCAGTTTTGTCGAACGTTTTGATGCGAATTCGTATCTGTATGTGACACGGGCGATGGACTATTTTGATCTGGCGACCACGCATGGCAGCGGTCTTTTAGCCGATGTTTTCAAGGGAACGGAAATTCGTTTCTGCGTGGTGTCCTTTTCATCTGATTGGCATTATTTACCGGAAGAAAGCCGGGTGATTGTGCGTGGATTAACAGGGGCCGGGGCCAATGTGTCCTATGTGGATGTGGTTAGTGACAAAGGCCATGATGCCTTTTTGCTGGAAGAACCGGCGTTTGAACGTGTTATGCGTGGGTTTTTGGAAGATGCGGCACGCAAAAGGGGATTGATCAATGAATAATGCAAAAGCAATTCGTGTCGATCTGCAAATTATTGCCGATATGATTGAACCGGGTGCACGCGTTCTGGATGTTGGCTGCAGTGATGGTCAACTGTTGGAATATCTGGTCAAAGAAAAAGACGTGCGTGGCCGTGGACTGGAAATCAGTCCCAACGGCGTGAATGCGTGTGTTGCCAAAGGATTATCCGTTGTACAAGGTGATGCTGAGGAAGACCTTGGATATTATCCGGATAATGGCTTTGATTTTGTTATTCTGAGCCAGACGTTACAGGCGACCCATCACCCGGATCAAATTGTCAAAGATTTGTTGCGTTTGGGCAAGCACGCGATTGTGTCCTTCCCCAATTTTGGCCATTGGCGGGTGCGCAGTTATCTGTTCTTTCAGGGGCGTATGCCCGTAAATGATAGCATGCCCTATCAGTGGTATAATTCACCCAATACCCATTTCTGCACGATCAAGGATTTTATCGTCATGTGTGATGAAATGGGGGTAACGATCGAACGATCTATTGCGTTGGATGCTGATGGGCAGGCGCATCGCATTCGGACCAATTTATTCTTTGCCAATCTGCTGGGTGAGCAGGCTGTTTTCCTGCTGAGTAAAGATTAAGATTTTTCTGTATTGCGCTGGTGATTTTGCCGCGTGTGCCAGCTTTCACGCCGGGGCAGGGCGATCATGGTTTTGCGTTTGGTTTTGACGACGCGTTGCGGGTTGGCGGCATAAATCTGTTTTGTGGCTTCAACCAGACAAACTCCCGCTAAACCGGGGAAAAAGCGATAACCAATTTTTTCCCAAGCCAAGGCGGATCCCATAACCATGCGTGATTTTGAAGGCGGTACAAACAGGGCCGGTTCTGATTGTAGTGGCGTGAACATGGTGTCGCGCAACAAGCCATTGATCTGGCGTGGGGAATAAGGGCGTCCCATGCCAAATGGGGTGCGTTCCATACGTGCCCAGATCCCTGTACGGTTGGGGACCACGATTAAGACTTTGCCGCATCCGTTCAGGACGCGCCAAACCTCACGTAACAGGTTGCGCAATTGTTCGGAACATTCAACGGCATGAACGATTAAAACGCGGTCAACGCTCAGATCCGGTAAGGGTAAGTCCGCCTCATCGACCAACGTTGTCAATGATCTGTTTTCATTGGGCCAGTGCAAAACCCCTTGGCTGGACGGCATAAAAGCAAGGGTACGGCCCGCATCGCTTTTAAAAAGTCCCAGATAAGGAGTCGTGTAGCCCAGACCCAAAATGGTTGAACCTTTGCAATCAGGCCACATTTCACGGATGCGCCGCCGGATCATCCGGCGTGCCACACCACCAAGGGCGGAGGAATAAAAATCCCTTAAATCAACGGCATCCATCCACATAAAGCAAATCCTGATCGTGTAAGGTTCATAGGGGACAATAAACACGTTCAGCTCAGACTCTAAAGACAAAAACGCTTACTGTCATCTTTGGCGATAGGTTTTGGACGTGATTGTTGTATCGTTACAAAGACATGATATAGTTTTGCCGACAGCAAAAATACAAGGGAAGAAAGATGGCTTCACTGCAAATTGAACAAGTTCCCGTCTTATCCGACAACTACGTTTATTTGATTTATGATCCCGCGACACAAGCTTGCGCCTGTGTTGATCCGGCAGAATCCGCCCCTGTGAAGCGTCGCCTGGATGAACTGGGGTGGCGGTTGACCCATATTTTAAATACCCATCATCACCACGACCATATCGGTGGGAATTTGACGCTGAAACAGGCGTATGAATGCCAAATCGTCGGGGCGGACAATGATCGTGCGCGCATTGATGGGATTGATATGGGCGTAAAAGATGGTGATGTTTTTGAATTCGGCAGTACCCGCGCACATGTGTTTGAAGTACCGGGCCATACCCGTGGCCATATTGCATTTTGGTTTGAAGATGATCATGCCCTTTTTTGTGGGGATACCTTGTTTGCTCTGGGCTGTGGGCGTTTGTTTGAAGGAACCCCGGCCCAGATGTGGCACAGCTTGTCCAAATTAAAGCAATTACCCGATGAAACACGTGTTTATTGCGCACATGAATATACTCAGGCCAATGCACAGTTTGCCCTGACAATTGATCCAACGAATGCGGCATTGATCAGTCGCGCCCGTGAAATTGACGAACTGCGTGCACAGGGGCAACCGACGGTTCCTGCGCGCCTCGGTATGGAAAAGGCGACGAACCCTTTTTTACGCCCGGATGAAACAAATGTGCAAAAGACCTTGGATATGGTGGGGAAAGACAGCGTCGAGGTTTTTGCAGAAATTCGCCGTCGAAAAGATAATTTTTAAGTCGTATCCGTTGAACACTGAAAGGATCATCCTATGAAAATGCGTTATTCCGCCACATCACCTTATGTGCGAAAGGCTTTGGTCTGTGCGAAGGAACTGGATTTGATGGACCGTATCGAACTGGAACCGACATTGGTATGGGACCCGGCGACGGATATGGGCAACGTCAACCCGCTTGGTAAAATTCCGGCCCTTATTCTGGACGATGGCTACGTTCTATATGACTCTCCGGTCGTTTGCGAATATCTGGATGCGTTGGTGCCGGGCGTTGTGTTGTTTCCTGCACCGGGCAAGGCGCGTTGGAAAGCGCTGCATTTTCAGGCTCTGGGTGATGGTATTCTGGATGCTGGTGTGTTGCGCTTGCTGGAAAGCCGTCGCGCGGACGGTGAAAGATCACAAGGCTGGATGGATCGTCAGGCGGCCTCTATTCAACGCGGGCTGGATGCACTGGAACAGGAAATTGACGAGCTGTCAGGCGGGCCATTGACCATTGGTCAAATTACGGTGGCTTGTTGTTTGGGCTGGATTGACTTTCGTTTCCCCGATGACAAAATTCTTTCCACCCGTCCAAAGCTGGCGGCATGGTATGAGGCATTTTCCGCCCGTCCGTCTATGCTTGAAACGGCCCCAAAAGAATGAGTGAGGCAGAACGCATTATTTCCCAGTTAGGTCTGCAACCCCACCCGGAAGGCGGCTATTATGTCGAAACCTTCCGTGATGGTGAAGGGGGTGAGCGAGGATCATGCACCGCGATTTATTATCTGTTGAAAGCCGGGGAGAAATCGCATTGGCATCGTGTGGACGCCGTGGAAATCTGGCATTGGTATGCGGGGGCACCCTTGAACCTTTTTATCAGTCAGGAAGAAAAAAAGGTCGACACGGTTGTGTTGGGTCCCGATATCTTAAAAGGGGAGCGTCCCCAAGGTGTTGTGCCAAAAGATGCATGGCAGGCGGCCCAAAGTACGGGAGAGTGGACCTTGGTTGGATGTACGGTTTCACCAGCCTTTCAGTTTGAAGGCTTTGAAATGGCCCCACCAAAATGGAAACCGGGAGGCGGATAGATGCAAAGACCGGGCATTACGAGAGAGCGATTGGTCGGGCTATGTATGCTCGGTGCTTTGTTGTTTAGCCCGGCGTTGATTTCCCTGTTTGATCGGGGGGGCGGCACCACGTTTTTTGGCGTGCCTGTCTTGTTGGTCTATCTGTTTGGTGTCTGGGGCGGGTTGATCCTTGTAGCGGCTATTTTGATCATTCGGCGTTATTATGAAATGTCGGACCCCATCGATTTGAACGAGGAGGATTGACGTGTCCAATACGGCTATTTTCCTCGCTTCCGCTTTTTATCTGGCCTTGTTGTTTGCCATTGCCTATTGGGGCGACCGACGTGCAGAACAGGGTCGGAGTCTTTTAAAAAATCCATCCATCTATGCTTTGTCCTTAGCGGTTTATTGTACAAGTTGGACTTTTTATGGATCGGTTGGACGGGCCGCCTCGACAGGGGTTGGGTTTTTGCCGATTTATATCGGTCCGACTTTGACCTTTTTACTCGGTTGGTTTGTCATCGGGAAAATCGTGCGTATCAGCCGGAAACACCGCATTACATCGATTGCTGATTTTGTCTCTTCACGTTACGGCAAAAGTCATGTCTTGGGCGGGCTTGTCACCATTATCGCGGTGGTCGGGATTATGCCTTATATTTCCATTCAGCTAAAGGCGGTCTGGACCAGTTATAATGTGTTAGTGGGTACACAACATTTATCGACGCCAGAAAACCTGTGGGACGATAAGGCGTTTTATGTCGCGTTGATGATGGCGGCATTTACCATTCTGTTTGGGACACGCCATATTGATGCGACGGAACAACATGAAGGTATGGTCACCGCTATTGCCTTTGAATCGATGATTAAGTTGTTGGCCTTTTTGGCGGTTGGTTTTTTTGTCAGCTATTCCATGTTCGACGGTGTGTCCGATATTTATGCCCGCGCGGCGGCGCATCAGGATTTATCGTCGCTTCTGACCATGAGTGCGGTAGAAGGAAACTGGTTTTCTCTCACCTTGTTGGCAATGGTCGTGGTAATTTTCCTGCCCCGTCAGTTTCAGGTGATTGTGGTGGAAAATACGGATGAACGCCACATATCGCAGGCGGTGTGGCTCTTTCCGCTGTATTTGTTATTGATTAACCTGTTTGTTTTACCGATCGCGCTGGGCGGCTTGCTTTATTTCGATCAAGGCGGTGTCGATGCGGATACCTTTGTCCTTGCCCTGCCCTTGGCAGAAGGGCATCCGTGGCTGGCCTTGTTTGTGTTTATCGGGGGATTGTCTGCGGCAACGGGCATGGTCATTGTTGGGGCAATTGCACTTTCGACGATGATTTGCAACGATCTGGTCATGCCGATCCTGCTGCGCTATTTCAAGGCAAACCTGGAAGCGCGCCGCGATATGAGTATGTTGCTGTTGTTCATCCGGCGCATGGCGATCTTGCTGATTTTACTGCTGGGCTATCTCTATTATCGCATCATCGGGGAATCGTATGCGCTGGTGACCATTGGGTTGGTGTCCTTTGCCGCAGCTGCCCAATTCGCCCCGGTGATTTTAGGCGGTATTTACTGGAAAGGGGGCACGCAGCGTGGGGCGATTGGCGGGTTGCTCGCTGGTTTTTTGGTTTGGGGCTATACGTTGGTCTTGCCCTCGTTTGCCTTGTCCGATTGGTTACCAATTGCGTTTGTTAATCAGGGGCCGTTCGGGATTGAATTGCTGAAACCTTATAATCTGTTCGGGATGGGAGGGATGGATCATATCTCCCATGCGCTATTCTGGTCGATGATTGCCAATGTCGGGTTTTATATTTTGATTTCCCTGTTTGACCATCCCAGTGCGATTGAACGTATTCAGGCCACCTTGTTTGTGGAGGTCGATCAACAAACAGCGGTTAATCAAAATGTTGGTTTCTGGGGTGCACAAGTCTCGGTCAATGAATTGCGTGATTTATGTGCGCGCTATATCGGAACCAATGCGACCCAGCGTGCCTTTTATGAACATGCGCAGCGGCGCGAGATTGACGTGGAAACATGGGATCAGGCCGCACCTTATACAGTGCGTTTTTGTGAACGATTGCTTGCCGGTGCCATCGGATCGGCGTCGGCGCGTGTGCTGGTGGCTTCTGTTGTAAAAGGCAAAGGGGCCAGTCTGGACGAAATGCTGGAGGTTTTGGACGAAGCATCCCATGTCATCGAATATTCCCACCAACTGGAACAGAAATCCGATGCGTTGGAACAAGCCCGCAATGAATTGCAACAGGCCAATGAACGTTTGATGCAGTTGGACCGCTTGAAAGATGAATTCCTATCCCATGTCGCCCATGAATTACGGACACCTTTGACCTCCATTCGGGGGTTCACGGAAATCCTGCATGATAATCCTGATCTGGATATAGAACAGCGTCAGAAGTTCTTGCAGGTGATGGTCGAAGAAAGTCAACGTCTGACCCGGTTAATCAATCAGGTTCTGGATTTGGCACGGATTGAGTCCGGGCGTGAGACCTGGGACATTAGCGAAGTGGAAATGCGCGATGTGATTAAACATGGCGTGGAAACTTTGGCGCAGGAATGCGAGAAAGAAAACGTTGAACTGAATGTGGATGTGCCGAAATATCTTTCACTGGTTTTGGGAGATAAGGATAAGTTGACACAGGTGGTGATTAATCTGATTTCCAATGCGCAGAAGATTTACAAGGGCAAAGGGGGGCGGATTGATATTCAACTGATCGATATGGGCAATCATGTCCGCGTTGCTGTAAAAGATCAAGGCCCCGGTCTGCATGAAGATGAATTGAAGCTGGTATTTGAGAAATTCTATCAAGCCAAACAAATTGGAACAGGCAACCCAACCGGTTCGGGGTTGGGATTGGCGATTTGCCAGCGGATTGTTTCGCATCTGGGCGGACGTATCTGGGTGGAAAGCGAGTACGGTCATGGTGCGACTTTCTTTTTCACCGTCCCGTTTTCCGATCGGGCGTTGAAGACTTGAGGTGTGATTACATTTATGATATCCCCGTAAGTGTCATGGTGGTTTTTCCGCCAAAAGTTATTCAAGGTCTTTATGTTAGAGATTGTATCCAAGTAACACCGCTTCTTTCAAAAGAAGCCTGAAACGCAACCAATGGGCGGCGGCGTGTGATGTCGTGTGCCGATTGAGTTGTTGGTGTTTTGATCCGACTAAAGACTAAAAACCATGAATATTTCAAAAGACGAACAGCGGGCGTTGCATGCGCTCGCGCAAGGTGGTGCGATTCATTTCAAGCGTGCCACGAACGGGCATGTCTATGATGTCCTGTGTTTTAACCGGGATGGTTATGCACTCAGCGGGTTTACGCTGGAAACGTTTAGGAAGTTGAAGGTAAAACGGCTGATCCGTTCTAGGAAAGGGCAGCCTTATTACATTACACATGAAGGACGTTTGAGAGTGAATGCGCAATTAGATAATCGCTAAAAAAAGTGCGGGGTTATATATGGCCCCGCACTTTTACCCCTGTTATGGGAATGTGATTTGTTTTTCGCGCACACGGCCCGGTCGGGCGGCTTGTTCTTCCTGTGCTTCGATCTGTTTCCAGTTATCAAAATCAACGGGATGGACGTTGCGTTCCTTTAGCAAAGCATCCAATCCGGCGGGGCCGTTTTTGTCGCTTTCGCCGTTAAAAGCATCAATGGCGCGTTTTGCCATTTCCATCGATTCTTTCCGGTTAGTCGGGATTGTGCCTTGGGGACCGTGCTTACACCAGCCGGCAACGTAAACCCCATCTTCGACCACTCCGCCACTATTTTGAACGATGGTCCCGTTCATGGGCAGGCCGGGGATCGGGGCCGTTTCATAACCGATTGCGGAAATGACTGTGGAAACGGCAATGTCAAAAGTTTCCCCTGTGCCTTGCACACGTCCATTGACCAAAGCTGTGCGTTCCAGTCGCAATCCTTCCACACAATCGGTGCCAAGAATTTCAATCGGTTTTGCCCAGAACTGTAAATGTAATGTCTTTGCCTTATCGCCACGGTCTTGTTCATTGAGTCCGCGCAAAATCTCCATATTCTTTTCTTTGTTTTTTTGCGATTTTGGGTCTTCTTCTGCGGGAACTTCGTTTAAATCATCATTCAGAATAACGGGGTGGCAATGGGCGAGGTGTCCCAGTTCATTGGCTTCAGAAGGGGTGAAGGCCGCTTGCGCCGCACCACGGCGTCCGATCATATAAAAATCATTAAGTTTGGTGGCGCGAATGGTGTCTTCGGCATGTAGGCACAAGTCGGAACCTTGCATTTCTTCGGCCGATTTTGCCAGAACACGGACAATATCAATGGCGACATTCCCGTTACCGATAATAGCAACCCCGTTGGGGCCGAGTTTCGGGGCGAGGTTTACAAAATCAGGGTGGCCATTATACCAACCAACAAAAGCGCTGGAGCCATAAACACCGGGCAAGTCTTCCCCCGCTATCCCCATTTTACGATCAACAGAGGCACCGATAGCTAGAAAAACAATGTCGTACAGGTCTTTCAGTTCATCATATGTGATATCGTGACCGACTTCGACATTGCCGATAAAACGAACATTGTCGTTTTGCATGGTGCGTTCAAACTGGCGGGTGACATTCTTGGTCCCTTGATGATCCGGTGCCACACCGGCGCGAACCAGACCAAACGGTGTATGTAATCGTTCGATCATGTCGATTTGGCAATCAGGGAGTTTTTTCGCAAAGGTATCGGCGGCGTAAAAACCACTGGGGCCGGAACCGATGATGGCGATTTTTGCTGTCATAGGGTCAAACTTTCTTGCAAGGGCGGGGTGGACGTGCCGTTTTCCAATCCGCCAAATCTGTTGAAGAAATAAGGGCTGGCATCCGGTAAGGGGCCTTCGGCCGTTTCCAACAGGGATTCAAGGTGTTTTTCTGCGCTGGGGGCGCAGAGGCGATAAAGGTTTGCGCACAAGGTGGCCGCGGTGGAACCGGGCCATTCGGCGTTTAGTAAATCATCGGGCAGCATGGGGTCGCGCAGCATGATGCGGCGATATTCGTGGATCAAAAGGGTGCGCACGAGAAAGCTGCTTTCCGGGTCGATCGTTCCTTCCGCACTCAGAGCGTGATAGAGCGGGCGGAAAGCGTCCAGAAAATGATTGTAATCCTGCGCCAGTTGGTCCAGATCCCAACTGCTGTGAACCATATTACGATGGGGGGCGGTGCCGCTGTGACGGTCTGCGCGTGCGGCCATTGTCACGACATTTTCCTCAACGCTCATATCCTGAATGATTTGGCGAACGGCCCGAATGTCTGCGGCAGGGTGGGCAAAGACATTGGGGGCCACGTTGCCAAAACCTAACCAAAGAAATTCACGGCGCAGTTGATCGCGTTGTTCCTGTGTCAGGTTGGATTTGTTTGCAATGACCATCAACCATTCGCCATTCCATGTACGGTGTGGGGAGGCATAAATGCGGCGATGGGCGGTTTCAAAACGACGACGCCCGATTTCAGTCAGCTTGTAATAGCTACGTCGTCCGATTTGTGTGGCACTGAGCCAATCATCCTTGGACAGCCGAAAAACGGCGGTACGTACCATGCGTTCGCTTAACCCCAACGGTTCCACGAGGTTAATTAAACTGCCAAGCCATACCGCCCCACCATGCGGGAGGATGGCATCGCCGTATACAGTGACCAATAATGATTTGGCACGCAGCGTTGTTTTGTCGCGCAAGTCCAATATGGCATCGTGTATTTTTTTATTCTTTGTCATGGCAATTCGATTATTCCGTCTTGAAAAGAGAGGTTGTCCGCATCAACTCATAGCATATCAGGGCTGTTATTTCAGCGTTATCTCTTGCGGGATATAATAGTTACACTTTTATGGGATGTCACTACAAAAAGTGTTACATAAAGTAATTTGTATCATTAGAAACAAATTATTTAAAAAAATATAATATATAAAATCCTAGAGTAATAAAGGGTTAAGGCTTGTTCTTTGGAGAGGCTTTAAAAAGGAATTGACAGGAATTAATATGATACACTATTCTGTTAAAAGAATCATTAAATGTGTCATAAGATGATTTTTGGGCGGATAGGCGCCAATCTGAATTGAGATAAACAGTGGAGGAAACTGATGGCTAACTGGAAAACGTACGATAAAGGCGATGAATTGCCGGAAGAGTACAAGAAGCTCTTATTGAATTTGATGAGCTTCCAGGCAGACTCTGAATATGCAGGTGCGCAACGTGTTGCGGAAAATATGCGTTTTGCACCGCGCCCGGAAGAGGCTTACCGCCTGTCCAAGAAAGTGATGGAAGAAATGGGCCACGGCTATTATGTCTGGAACCTGATGTCCGACTTGGGTGTGGATGTAAATGCACGTTTGCGCGAACTGGTGACGAATCCGAATAACCCGGATCCTAAAAAAGTGACGGTCATTAACGGCTTTCGTAAGGAAAACTGGTCAAAACTGTTTGAATGCTGGGAAGATGTTGCGCTGTTCTCTACCGTGGTAACGCCGGCGGCGGTGGCCTTCCTTGGTCAGTATCGTGAATGTTCTTACCTGCCGTGGGCGCGTGTGAATGTGCGTATTCATAAAGAAGAATATGGCCATCTTGCATTCGGTGTTTGGGCGTCCAAGCGTTGTATCGAATTCGGTGGTGAAGAAACACGCGAATTTATGCAAAAGCGCGTTGAGAAATTTATGAAAGTCGGCCTTGGTTTTTATGGTCGTCCGTCAACGGGTGACAAACAGTCTGCCATGTTTGATAAATATTACGAATACGGCATTAAGGTGAAAAAACCGGAAGAGTTACAGGAAGAATACTTGGAACTGCTCGAATCACGCTTGAAAGAAGTCGGTCTGGAAGTGCCGCAAGGCGTGGAAGCCGACTATGACATGCGCGTCGGATATGAAGCGGCGGATCTGGATGATCAAGTATCCAAGGCTGCTGTCTAAGCAATAACGTAAAATACGAAAAACAAGGAGGGTTCGCTATGATTCCAGAGTTGCCCAATACACTTTTTTCCAACGGACGCAGTGTATTGTCCAAATTTGGCTATGTCCATTTTGAAGATGGTCAGGGTCGTGATGACTGGGCAGAGATGTGGGAACATTTAAGGGGGGATTTCCCGTTACCACTGGAAACTGTTCCCAGTTTTAATGATCTGGAGGCAACTGTTCAAGAGGCTGCGCGCCAATATATGAAAGTGCGCTTGTTGGCGGATCATTATCTGGATGACTGCGAACGCCTTCATGTTCGTATTTTTAACGGTAGTATCGAAACCGATTTGGTTGAAGATTACGCCGTGGCACGTGATCGTTATGAACATAGTGTCGAAGAGTTTGGGGAGACACGCGAGGCTGTTCAGAAACTGCTGAGCAAGCTTGCGGCCTAACCTGCCGAAAAGTCTGTGCCTTCCTTGATGGGGAAGGGAAGTCCGAAAAGGAAGGCACCGTCTTTGATTGTCAGTCAAAAAGGTGGAATGTTTTTTTGCTTGACGATTAGTTTTTATTAAAATAGTTTCAATTGAAACAAATAAGAAAGAGAAATGTCCAGATTTTCTGGGTAAAAAATCTCACTGGATCAGACTTTTGCATGTGATGTTTTGATATAGATCATGTGGCTTACAAACATTCTGCTTAAGCTGATCGGACTAAATTAAAAACAAACGATATATTGTCTATTTGGGAGGCAAACAAATTATGACTTCACGTCACAATCAAGTTAAGAAGACAGTAGCTGCACTGGGCATGGTCGCCGGTGCAATGGCCTTTGGTGCAACAACGTCTGATGCTGCGGACCCGATCAAAATCGGGACTTTCCTGTCCGTAACAGGCCCGGCTTCATTTTTGGGTGATCCGGAACTGAAAACACTGGAGCTTTATATTGAAGAACTGAATGCCAATGGTGGTGTTTTGGGTCGTCAGGTAGAACTGATTCAATATGATGTCGGTGTTGATTCCAAAAAAGCGATTACAGCTGTCAAACGTCTGGTCAGCCAAGATGAAGTCGACGTTATTGTCGGTGGTTCTACATCCGGTGCCACAATGGCGGTGATTCCGATTGTTGAAAAATCACAAGTACCGTTTATTTCGCTGGCAGGTGCTGTTGCGATTGTTGAGCCGGTTAAAAAATGGACGTTCAAGACACCTCATACCGATAAAATGGCCTGTGGTAAAATCTTTGAAGATTTACAAGCACGTGGCCTGAATGATATTGCCATGATTTCCGGTACGGGCGGTTTTGGTAAATCCATGAAAGGTCAGTGCGAAAAATTGGCACCGGCCTATAAAATCAATATTAAGGCCTCTGAATCTTATGGGCCAAAAGACACCGATATGACGGCACAGTTGACGAAGATTAAAGGTGTTGACGGTGTACAAGCGGTTGTCAATGCCGGCTTTGGTCAAGGCCCGGCGATTGTGACGAAAAACTATCGTCAGCTTGGTATGACGGCACCGCTTTATCAATCTCATGGCGTTGCGTCCAAGAAATACATTGATTTGGCCGGTGAAGCGGCTGAAGGTGTGCGTCTTCCGGCCGCGGCCCTGTTAGTTGCTGATATGTTGCCGGATTCAGATCCGCAAAAAGCTGTGGTTCAGGCTTATACCAAATCTTACAGCGAAGCGTATGGCGGTTCTGTTTCCACATTTGGTGGTCATGCCTATGACGGTCTGCAAATGGCGGTTGCCGCGATTACACGCGCGGGCAGCACCGACAAAGCAGCCGTTCGTGACGAGATCGAAAAAACCAGTGGCTACATCGGTACCGGCGGCGTTGTCAATATGACGGCAGAAGACCACCTCGGTCTGGACCTGTCTGCGTTCAAGATGCTGGAAATCAAGAACGGTAACTGGTCTATCGTGAAATAACGTCGAATTTTGGGGGAGGGATCGCCCTTCCCCAATTTTCTAAAAACGTCCTGTTTCTATGGTTTTATCCAAGAAGCAACAGGTTAATTATATCCGCAAGAAAGACGTAAAAAATGTTCGCAGAATTCCTGCAATTCCTTTTTTCCGGTATTACGTTGGGGGCAACCTATGCGCTGGTTGGGCTTGGTTTCTCCATCATCTACAACGCATCGCACGTGATCAACTTTGCGCAAGGCGAGTTTGTCATGCTGGGCGGAATGGGAACCGTTTTCTTTCTCGGCCTCGGTTTGCCGATGCCAATTGCCATTCTGGCTGCGATTGCATTGACCACTCTGTTCGGTTTTGGTCTGGAGAAATTAGCAATTGCACCGGCGCGTGGCGCGTCCGTTGTTACTTTGATTATTATTACAATCGGTGCTGCGATTGTAATACGTGGATTGGCTCAAGTTTTTTGGGGCAAGGAATTTCACACGGTTCCCTCATTCAGCGGGGATGAGCCGATCAATATTGCAGGGGCCACGATTTTACCGCAAAGCCTGTGGGTGTTGGGAGTTACGATCTTTCTGGTGTTTGCCCTGCGCTACTTCTTCGATAAAACCATGATGGGTAAAGCGATTATTGCGACATCGTTAAATCGTGATGCCGCCCTTTTGATGGGAATTAATGTCAAACTGGTCTTGTTTATCAGTTTCGGTTTGTCTGCTGCCTTGGGGGCGATTGCCGGTATTTTGGTGGCACCGATTACATTGACAAACTTTGAAGCGGGTATCATGCTCGGTTTAAAAGGGTTCTGTGCCGCCATTCTTGGCGGATTGGGCAATGGCATGGGTGCAGTTGCCGGTGGCATGATCGTTGGTATTGCCGAGGCAATGGGGGCGGGCTACTGGGTCTCTGAATATAAAGATGCGATTGCCTTTATCCTTATTCTTCTCGTCCTGTTCTTTAAACCGAGCGGTCTGTTCGGTAAAACCGGAACGGAGCGCGTGTAATGATGATGAATTTGAAATCAGCCAAAACAGGCGGAATTCTGGTGCTTTGTGCCGTAATTGCCATTCTGCCCGTGTTTTTGAGCAATGCGTTCCAATATGAAATCGCCATTCTTATCGGTTTTAACGCGATTGTCTGTATTGGTTTGAACCTTTTAATCGGCTATGGCGGGCAAATCAGCCTGGGACATGGTGCCTTTGTCGGTCTTGGGGCTTATGGCAGTGCGATTTTGACGATGAATCAAGGTTGGGACCCGCTTCTTTCAATGGTTGTCGCGGCGCTCTTTACTGGAGTGCTCGCCTTTGTTATTGCGCGTCCGATCCTGAAATTAAAGGGGCACTATCTGGCGATGGCGACTTTGGGGATGGGGATCATCATTTCCATTGTGATCAATACCGAAGACCAGTTGACCGGCGGCCCGGATGGCATGTATGTGGACGGCTTGTCCTTTATGGCAACACAAATGTATTGGTATTGGTTGATCGGCGCGCTTCTGGTGTTCAGTGTGTGGGCGTCTCTTAACCTGATCCATTCGCCTATTGGTCGTGCGCTGCGTGCGGTTCATGGGTCTGAAGTGGCGGCCGAAGTGGTCGGGGTTGATACCACGCAATATAAGGTCCTGATTTTCGTAGTCTCTGCTGTGTTTGCCAGCATTGTGGGCAGCTTTGGTGTTTATTATTCGAATTTTGTTACACCGGATATTGCAGGGTTCTTCCATTCCATCGAACTGGTGGTGATGGTGGTGTTTGGCGGTATGGCCTCTACCTTTGGGGCGGTCATCGGCGCTGCTATTCTCACGACTTTGCCGCAATTTTTGACCTTCTTACATGATTATGAGCATCTGGTTTTTGGCTTGATCTTAATGCTGACGATGATTTTCCTGCCCAAAGGTCTGGTGCCGAGTATTGCAGGCTTGTTGAAGAAGGGAGATAAGTGATGACCCTTTTGAAAGTCAATAACCTGAGCATTGAATTTGGTGGTGTGCGCGCGATTGATGATCTGTCTTTCACGATTAATTCGGGGACCATTCATTCAATCATCGGACCAAACGGGGCGGGTAAAACGACCTTGTTTAACCTGATTACCGGTGTGTATACGCCGACCAGCGGTACGATCCTTTATGATGATGAAGGGGTGACGGGATTTAAATCTTATGAACTGGCCGCGCGTGGAATGTCACGCACGTTTCAAAACCTGCAAATTTTCTTCAATATGACGGCAATTGAAAACGTTATGGTTGGTGCCCATCTGCATTTGAACCGCGGGTTCTTTGCCTCCTTCTTCGGAATGCCGTCTATTAAGGCCGGTGATCGACATTGCCGGGAAACCTGTCTGGAACTGCTGGATTTTGTTGGCCTGAAAAAATATGCCGATATTGATACGGAAAGCATGCCTTATGGGGCGTTGAAACGTTTGGAAATTGCACGTGCTTTGGCGTCCAAGCCCAAAATCCTGTTGCTGGACGAGCCGGCGGCAGGCCTGAACCCAGCGGAAAGTCGCGAGATTGATGAAGTCATCAAGAAAGTGGCAGAACGCGGCATTACGGTTGTTCTGGTAGAACATGATATGAAGATGGTGATGGAAATTTCAGACCATATCCTTGTCCTTGATTACGGACGCAAACTGACGGAAGGCACCGCACTTGAAGTGCGCAACAATCCAGACGTTATTGCGGCATATTTGGGGGGCTAAGGCGATGTTGAAAATACAAAATCTCACCAGTCATTATGGGCGTATTCAAGCCTTGCATGGGGTTGATCTGGAAGTCAACGAAGGCGAACTGGTTGCCTTGGTTGGCGGCAATGGTGCGGGAAAAACTACCTTGTTGCGTACCATTTCGGGCTTGCAGGATGCCAGTAGCGGTTCGGTTACCTTTGAAGGAAATGATATTACCAACATGGTGGCCAACAAACGCGTTGGATTGGATATTGCACAGGTGCCCGAAGGCCGTCAGGTCTTTACCGCCCTGTCGGTGGAAGATAATATTCGTTTAGGGGCTTTTATCAAAAAAGACAAAGCCCAGATTACTGCTGATCTTGAAAAAATGTATGCGCGTTTTCCTATTTTGAAAGAAAAACGCAATCAAGCAGCCGGGACACTTTCCGGTGGACAGCAACAAATGTTGGCGATGGCGCGTGCACTTATGTCACGCCCCCGTCTGTTGTTGTTGGATGAACCCAGCATGGGCCTGTCGCCAGTGTTGGTTATGGAAATTTTCGCAATTATTGAAGAGCTCAAGGAACAGGGTGTGACTATCTTTCTGGTGGAACAGAACGCCACGGCTGCGCTGCGTGTTGCAGATCGTGGATATGTGATGGAAACCGGAAAAATCACACTGACGGGTAGTGGGGAAAACCTGCTGAATGACGAAACTGTCAAGGCAGCCTACCTAGGTATTTAATTGGAATAATGGAACTTTAAGCAATGACAAAGAATTTTGCATCCGCAGCTGATTTAGACGAAAAAGAAGTTTCTTTCGAGAAACTGGGCGAAGGCCTGTACGCTTATACGGCGGAAGGCGACCCCAATACCGGTATTATTATCGGTGATGACGGTGTGATGGTTATCGATACGCAGGCCACCCCGACGATGGCACAAGATGTCATTCGCCGCATTCGCGAAGTGACGGATTTACCGATCAAATACGTGCTGATGTCACATTATCATGCGGTGCGTGTGATGGGGGCATCTGCTTATAATGCTGAACAGATTATTGCCTCTAAACCCACCTATGACTTGATTGTGGAACGGGGCGAACATGATTTCAAATCCGAGGTTGGTCGTTTCCCGCGTTTGTTTAACGATGTGGAATCCGTGCCGGGTCTGACATGGCCGTCGATGGTGTTTGAAGGCAAGATGACCATCTTCATGGGCAAACGCCGTGTGGAAATTATCCATGCCGGACGCGGTCATACCGCAGGGGATACGATTGTGTGGTTACCGGATGACGGGGTGTTATTCTCCGGTGATCTGGTGGAATTTGGGGCAACACCATACACAGGGGATGCCCATCTGGAAGACTGGCCGCAAACCTTGAATGTCTTGCGTGACCTGAAACCGCAAAAACTGGTACCGGGGCGTGGGGCTGCATTGATGACGCCTGAATTATGTGAACAGGCGATTGCTGAAACACAGGATTTTCTGGAATCCATGTATGGTGCAGTTAAAAAAGGTCGCGCAGAAGGCAAGGAACTGGGTCAGATTTACAAAGATACATATGCCACGCTTAAGCCGAAGTTTGGCGACTGGGTGATTTTTGATCACTGTCTGCCCTTTGATGTGACGCGTGCCTTTGACGAAGCCGGTGGGCTGGATCATCCACGCATCTGGACAGCAGAACGCGATGTCCAGATGTGGAAAGCACTCGAAGAAGTCGAATAAAACGCATAACTGAAACGATTTTTGAATGGGGGTCTGACATGACCAAAGCCATTACTATTATGAAAAGAGAACACCTAAGCTTGAATACAGTCTTGCATGTTCTCAATCAACTTGTGCTGGATCTGGAATCGGGACGTTTGCGTTCTGACGATGTTGATTATGAATTGATCGAAAAGATCATGCATTATATTGAGGAATTTCTCGATACCATGCATCATCCCAAAGAAGATAATTATCTTTTTCCGGCCTTGTTGAAAAAAACGTCCGAAGCCAATGATGTTATTCTGGAGCTTCAGGAACAGCATGAAAAAGGGGTGGAACACCGCAAACGTTTGGAAGTTCATATTCAGGCAATGAAAGACAAACACCCCGGTCAGACCGAAAAGGTTATTGATGCCTTGAAAGACTATCTGGCAGCACACCGCGCACATATGAAGCTGGAAGACACAGTCGTCATTCCGCTTGCTGAACGCGTTCTGACAGAAGAAGATTGGGCACCGATTGACGCGGCCTTTAATGAAAACAAGGATCCTGTGTTTGGTGATGTTCCGCAAAACAAGTTCCGCAAACTTTTATCTGATATTACGTTTCTTGCGCCTTCACCAATTGGGCTGGGCGGGGGAAGAAAATAGTTCTCCTAGGCTGTCGAGAGTGTAATGCCTTCCAAGGCGGCCTGACTTTACTGGCCGGGTTCTTTAAATGAGAACCCGGTCTTTTTTTCAATTAGGCAACTTCTAGTGCGGCAATCATCCCCGCAGCGGCGTGGTCCAGAATATGGCAATGAAACATCCAATGACCCGGGTTGTCTGCAACAAAGGCCACGTCAACTGTTTCATTGGGATAGAGCAAGACAGTATCTTGCCATAGGGGAGTATCAAGTTTTTTGCCGTTGCGTGCTAAAACCTGATAGGTGTGTCCATGCAAATGGATAGGATGTATCCAGCTTGTCTTATTTTGCAGGCTGAAGATATAACTTTTCCCATGTCTGAGCTGATACAGGCGCTTTGCTTTATTCAGGTCTGCTAGACTGGTATAGACATTTCCGTTGGTGGCCCAGACAACACCGTTTTGTTGGGCAAGATTACGTAGCGGAGTCTCTTGAGCCCCGTTCAAGCGTGCGCTTGCTAGCTGTCCCATCGCACCGCCTTCGTAAACGATTGTCTTGTGTTCTGCATTCGTAAGATCGGGGGTAGACAACGGGTTGGAAACCAACGCTATAGGGGGCGTGGTACGGGCTTTGCTTTTACCGGAAACGTTAAAATGTGCAAGAGGAAGAGGTTCCCCACGATATGTCGTATCAAGGATATCTATACCTTTGTCGCTGTCTACGTTTATATCCAAAATAATATCGGCACGCATACCGGGGCCAAGGCGCAAGATGTTTTCAGACAATTTTTTTGGTACAATGGGTTGACCATCAAAGGCAATGATCCACGCATTTAAATTGGGGAACTGCGGTGTATAAAGTCGCGCGTTGGAACTGTTAACAAGGCGTAGACGAATACGAGCCCCGTTGTCGACATCAAAAGAAGGATAATAGGTTCCGTTAACTGCAGTTACGTTGCCGAGCCGCCCGCCATGCGCTTTGTCGTGCAGGTTTTGAAAATCGTTAATGATTTGCCCATCTTCTCCTAGGCGCCAGTCATCCAGCATCCAAACCAGTTCCTGGTCAACATCAAGGGGCTGATCTTCTTCGACAATCAAGAGGCCACTTAAGCCTCGGTCAACCTGTTCAGCACTGTTTAAATGGGGATGGAACCAAAACGTTCCACTATCTACGGCATTGAAGTGATAACGGAATTCTTCACCCGGATGAATAGGGGCTTGGGTAATGAAGGGCACACCATCCATTTTATTGGGGACACGCACCCCGTGCCAGTGGATAGAACTCGCGACATCCAGCTCATTCTTAAATAAGATATCAAGATTTTCGCCTTGTTTGATACGCATGACAGGACCGGGAACCGCACCGTTATAGGACCAGACATCAGTTTTCGGGTATTTGTCGGGTAAAATCTGTGCGGATGATTTTTGTGCTGTCAGGTTATAAGACCTCGTCGGTGCAGCAAAAGCCGATAAGGGTATACCAGCGGACAACGCAGCACAGGCGGAAGTATGTAAGAATTGGCGTCTTGAAATTTTCATACAGGCAATATCCTCGGTAAATACGGATAAAGTGTGGCAATTCAGTAAGTCTGTCGTTTTAAGAAATCATAAAATCCGTTGGCTTTCAGGCGGCGTAAGGCCTCGGCCATTTGGTGCGCCTCGTCTTTTCTACTTTTATGAAAGAAAAGATAAGACGGCGTACTGTGTAGTGGCGGGGAAAGGAAGTGAAACGCGTGATCTGTCCGATTTTTTAGTAAGGTATTGGCAATTGTTTCAGACAGCAAAACAACATCAACTCGTCCAATTTCTAACAAATTAAACAACTGCATATGATCGTTTGCTTTGGTGACATTGGTATTTGCAGGTACATTGGCATCAAAAATTTTCCATCCTGCCGGGTATGCCACTCTATAGGGGCTAAGGTCTGTCCAATTCTTGATAAGAATGTCGTCGCGCTTCGTAATAGCGATGAAGTCAATATGGAGAACAGGTTCGTCCATTCTGACGATATTGGGATAACGTTCTTCCAATATGCGTAAACGAAGGCCATTCGCATCAATGCGCCCCTCGTTTAGTTCAATCAAAGCACGACGTGAGGGAATGGAAATGATTTTTGCCTCTAGTTTTGCTTCGCTTAGCAAATCTGGAAGGAGAGCTTCCAGAAAGACATTGTTTTGTTCAACCGATATAGTTAGCGGGTTTGCATAACCTGTTGAGACGACCAGATTAAGAAACAATAAAGTGAAGGCGAAGAGGCGGGGCATTCTTTTTCTATCATCTTGTAGTTGAGTAATTTTCTTTTGTTTATCCTACATATATGATGGGTGGAGGGCTAGATAAAAAAAGAGGCTTCAAAGAAGCCTCTTATAAAATTGAATTTGTGTCAGATAACATCAATCCTTGGGTCGAATATCCGTTACTCGTTGCGCTTTGCCTTGTGAGCGTGGAATAGCACCGGGTTCTAGCACTTCAATTTTGGTTGAAATACCAATGTAGGATTTAATGTGATGGGACAGGTTCTTTTTAATGTCATCGTCATTTTCCTGACCGCCTTCATTGCGTTCAACCTGAACTTTCAGTTTATCAAGATGTCCGTCGCGCGATAAAATGAGATGATAGTGCGGGCTGAGGCGCGGATCACGTAGCACTTGTTCTTCGATCTGACTGGGGAAGACGTTGACGCCGCGAATAATCATCATATCATCCGAACGTCCGGTGATTTTGTCAAAACGCCGCATGGTGCGTGCAGTCCCCGGCAGCAAACGGGTTAAATCCTTGGTACGGTAACGGAAAACCGGCATGGCCTCTTTGGTTAATGATGTAAAGACCAGTTCGCCCATTGTGCCGTCTTCGACCGGGTTGAAATTATCATCAACGACTTCGGGATAGAAATGATCCTCCCAAATGGTCGGGCCGTCTTTGGTTTCCAGACATTCCTGTGCCACACCGGGGCCGATGACTTCGGACAGGCCGTAAATGTCCAGACAGTCAATACCAAGGCGGCTTTCCATTTCATCGCGCATCTTGTTGGTCCAGGGTTCTGCCCCAAAGATTCCGCAGCGTAATTTAATGGCGCGAGGGTCCAGCCCTTGGCGTTCCATTTCATCGGCCAGAACAAGCATATAGGACGGTGTGACCATGATAACGTCAGGGTCGAAATCGCGGATCAACTGAACCTGTTTTTCGGTTTGCCCGCCGGACATGGGAATGACGGTACAACCCAGTTCTTCTGCCCCGTAATGTGCACCTAACCCCCCTGTAAACAAGCCGTAACCATAAGCAACATGGACCCGGTCACTATGATTAACGCCTGCAGCGCGCAGAGAACGTGCAACCACACCGGCCCAGACTTTCAAGTCTTGTTTGGTATAGCCTACAACGGTTGGTTTCCCGGTCGTGCCAGAGGAAGCATGAACGCGCACAATGGATTCCATCGGGACCGCAAAACTGCTGAACGGATAAGCCTTGCGTAAATCTTCTTTGGTGGTAAATGGAAATTTCTTAAGATCGTCCAGATGCTTCAGGTCATCGGGGTGGACATGCGCGTCCACACATTTTGCACGATAATATGAAACGTTGTTATAGGCATGGTCCAATGACCATTTCATGCGCTTGAATTGAAGCGAACGCAGCTCATCCACGCTTGCTTTTTCGATAGGGTCCAGTTCCCCGAGTAAAGGGATATCCGTATGTTGCATAATTTAGTTCCTCCCAAACATTCCCTGTTGGTCATTTTATAACAATTAATCTGTGTTTTTTATATGTTTATATGCGTTCGATGATAGTGGCGATGCCTTGACCGACACCGATGCACATGGTGCAGAGGGCATAACGCCCCTTGCGACGTTCCAATTCATAAAGGGCGGTGGTGATCAAGCGCGCGCCACTCATCCCCAAAGGATGACCCAAGGCGATGGCTCCACCATTGGGGTTGACGTGTTCAGCATCATCAGCCACGCCCAGTTCACGCAGAACGGCCAAGCCCTGTGAGGCAAATGCCTCGTTTAGTTCGATCACGTCCATGTCATTGATGGACAGACCGGCTTTTTCCAAAACTTTCTGTGATGCGGGTGCTGGACCGATGCCCATAATACGGGGGGCCACCCCGGCACTTGCCATTGCGACAACACGAGCACGGGGCTTCAATCCCAACTCACTTGCCTTTTCTTCGGACGCCAGCAACAACGCACAGGCCCCGTCATTAACCCCGGAGGCATTACCCGCTGTGACACTGCCACCGTCGCGAAACGGGGCGCGCAGGCCTGCCAATGTTTCCAATGTGGTGTCCGCGCGTGGGTGTTCATCCGTATCAACGATTTTTGGATCACCTTTGCGCTGAGGAATAGTAACAGGGCAAATTTCTTCGGCCAGTCGGCCTGCATCCTGTGCGGCTTTGGTCTTTTGTTGGGATCGCAAGGCAAAGGCATCTTGATCTTCGCGGGTGATGTTGAAATCTTCGGCAACATTTTCTGCCGTTTCGGGCATGGAGTCCGTGCCGTATTGTTTGTCCATCAGTTTATTGACGAAGCGCCAGCCAATGGTGGTGTCATAAACTGCATTGGCGCGGGAAAAGGCGGTTTCGGCCTTGGGCATAACAAAGGGGGCACGCGACATGCTTTCCACACCACCGGCAATCATAAGTTCGCAATCGCCAGCCTTGATGGAGCGTGCAGCCAATCCGACAGCATCCATACCGGATCCACACAAACGATTGACTGTTGTACCCGGAACTGTCGTGGGCAAACCAGCCAGCAAAGCAGACATGCGCGCAACGTTGCGGTTGTCTTCGCCTGCCTGATTGGCGCAGCCATAAATCACATCATCAATCGTGGACCAGTCAACGGTTTGGTTACGCGACATCAACGCTTTCATGGGGATTGCCCCCAGATCATCGGCACGGACTTTGGACAAACTGCCGCCATAACGTCCAATCGGGGTGCGGATGGCATCAATAATGTAAGCTTCACTCATTTTTTTGTTTCCTCTGTGTCCGGGATCAACTGTCCCGAAATCGTTCTTGATCGTCCCCTAAACAGGGCAACAATGGTGCCGTCCTGTTTGGTAATTGTGATGTCATAGATGCCTGAACGTCCCATCAGAATAGTTTCCTTGGCCACGGCTGTCAGAATATCGCCTTCATGGCTGGGGGCGCTGTAGGTGATGTCGCAGCCCGAGGCCACGGTGACTTTGTTATAGGTGTTGCAAGCATAGGCAAAGGCTGTATCGGCCAAGGCAAAGGTTGCCCCGCCGTGGGTTATGGCATGACCGTTGAGCATATCTTTACGCACGGTCATGGTGGCCTTGGCATATCCCGGTGCAATCTCGGTGATCTTAATCTCCATTGATTGGGCCATGTGATCATTTGAGTACATGACATCGACAGAGGCCTGTGCCCATTTTTGTGCTGTCTCAGTCATGGAAATATTTCCCCGTATTGACTTTGCGCCGCAGGAGGATGGAGGTTCGATAACGGTCTTCCCCATAGGTCCGTCCCATATTTTCAATGACGGCACTGATATAATCCGGCCCGATTTCGTCTGCCCAAGCCAATGGGCCTTTCGGATAATTCACACCCTTTTGCATGGCAAGGTCCACGTCCGCGACGCTGCAAACTTGTTTGTGAACAGTATCTGCGGCTTCGTTGACGATCATGGCGACAGTACGCGCCACAATCAGACCGGGGATATCGTCGAGAACACTGACGTCAATCCCTAAAGATTGAAACAGGCCGCAAGCCTCCGCCACATGTTCTTCGTCTGCGGTGTCGGACGGGGCAATGGTGATGCGTGTGGTCTTTGCGTAATCAATAGCAAGGTCAAACAGCACAAGGGCCTCGTTTTCTTCCATGATCATGGAGGCTTCCAGCTCGCTTGCCAGCATACCCGGTGTCAGCATTAAATGCGTATGCCCGACAATAATGCGGTCCACCATGCTGTCTTCGTCATCAATGCGTTCGACATCCAGTCCGGCCTTGATCATGCGTTCCACCAAAACTTCGGCGGGACCAAGATCGCCTTCGACAATGATCTTGGACGGCTTTAAACCTTTATCTGCGTTATGGGGCCCGGCTTTGGGGACGTTATCGCCATATTCGTAAAACCCACGGCCGGATTTGCGACCCAAAAGACCGCCATCAACCAGTTCCTTTTGAATAAGGGATGGCAGAAAGCGGGGATCGTTATAAAATTGGTTCCATGTGGTCGTTGTGACAGCATAGTTTACATCCAGACCAATCAAGTCCATCAGTTCAAACGGTCCCATGCGAAATCCGCCGACGTCTTTTAAGGCCGTGTCGATGGTGGCAATGTCTGCGCCACCTTCTTCAAGGACACGTAAAGCTTCTGCGTAAAAAGGGCGCGCCACACGGTTGACGATAAAGCCCGGCGTGGATTTGGCATGAACCGGTTTTTTACCCCAAGACAGACTCGTTTCGTAAACGCAATCAGCAACTTCTTTTGCAGTTGTAAGGCCGGAAATAACCTCAACCAATTGCATGATCGGTGCGGGGTTGAAGAAGTGCATACCGACTAAACGACTGGATCGTTTCAGTTTTGCACCAATTGCTGTTAATGAAATGGATGAGGTATTAGAAGCCATAATGGTGTCGGCAGAACAGATATCTTCCAACTGAGCAAAGACGTTTTGTTTAATATCCAGATTTTCAACAATGGCTTCGATAACCAGTTTGGCCGGGGCCAGATCGCTGAGGTTCTCAACGATCTGGATACGCGAAAGTAAATCATCGACATCGCCTTGGGACATTTTGCCTTTTTCAACAAGACGGTTCAGTCCCTTGGCGGTTTTGTCTTTACCCGATTGGGCTGCGCCGTCTTGTGCGTCAAACAGCAGGACGGGATGCCCGGCCTTGGCGGCAACCTGGGCAATTCCGGCCCCCATTGTGCCGGCACCGATGACGGCAACAGTATCTGATGTGGAAAGGGCAGCCATTGTTATTTACCTGTGAAGTTCGGTTTGCGTTTTTCCAAGAAGGCACTGACACCTTCTTTATAATCATCACTGAACCCGGCGAGTTTTTGCAGATCGCGTTCCAGATCAAGTTGTTCATCCATCGTATTGGTCGGGGCGGCATTTAGGGCCCGTTTGATCAATCCCAACCCCAATGTCGGTTGCTGGGCGAGGTGGAGACAAAGTTCCTCGGTCGTTTCGTTTAAGGCATCGTCATCGACACATTTCCAGATCATGCCCCATTCTTCGGCTTGGGTTGCGCTGATTTTTTCACCCAGCAAGGCCAAGGCTTTGGCGCGTGCCATGCCAACCAGATTGGGTAGGCTCCAGGTGCCGCCACTATCGGGGATCAGGCCGATTTTACAGAAGGCTTGAATGAAACTGGCACGTTCTGCGGCATAGACGATGTCACAGGCAAGGGCGATATTGGCACCTGCACCGGCGGCGACACCATTGACGGCGCAGACAACAGGTTTTTCGATGGACTGGATCAGGCGGACCAACGGGTTGTAGAATTTTTCAATGGTTTGGGATAAATCGCGCGGTCCTTCATCGCCTTGTACGGCACGATCGCCCAAATCCTGTCCGGCACAAAAACCACGCCCGGCGGCGGTCAGCAAAATGGCGCGTACGGTGTCGTCTTTTTGGCAGTCTTTTAGGGCATCACGCAATTCAACATGCATGGTTTCGTTAAAACTGTTGAGCACATCGGGGCGGTTCAACGTGATTTTGGCGTAGCCGTCTTTCTTTTCAAACAGGATGGTTTCTAAGGTCATTGTTCTTAGCGTCCCTTAAATACAGGTTTTCGTTTTTCCATGAAGGCGGAAACGCCTTCGGCTTTGTCTTTGGTGGCAAACAAGGTGCCAAAGGCTTTGCGCTCAAAGCTCAGGCCTTCATTGAGGAGGGCGTCGGAGGCTTTGAGTACGGATTCTTTTGCTAAACGTGCCGCGACGGGCGGTTTGGAAGCTATCACACAGGCAAGGGCATAGGCCTTGTCATATGTCAGTTCCGGTTCACACACTTCTGCGACTAGTCCGGCTTTCTCAGCGTCCTCAGCCGACATGAATTGCGCGGCAAGGACCATACGCATGGCTTTTGATTTTCCAATCATTTGGGTGAGGCGTTGCGTTCCGCCAGCACCGGGAATGATGCCGAGATTAATTTCCGGTTGTCCAAATTGGGCGTTTTTTCCGGCAATCAGGATATCGCAATGCATTGCCAATTCATTCCCACCCCCCAGACAGAAACCATTGACGGCCCCGATCAGGGGTTTGTTAAAGGCACGAATGGCAGCCCAATGATCTGCGCGGGGATCGTTTAAAACATCGACAGGGGTTTTATCTGCCATTTCCGTAATGTCGGCACCGGCGGCAAATACTTTTTCACCACCGGTTAAAACAACACAGCGCACACGTTCGTCACGGCTTGCTTTGCCAAGGGTTTGTGCAAGTTCGTGCAGTAATTGCGTACGCAAGGCATTGCGTGCCTTTGGTCGGTTCAGGCGAAGGCTCAGGACATATTTATCATCCAGTTCAGATAAAATATCCGTGCATCCATCCAGATACGGGGCGTGAGGATTAGCCAATTTCAGATCCTAAAAAATAATATGATACAAAAAATAGGTAATATCTTTTGAAATTGATAACTTTCCTAGCAGCGCGCTTCCAGTCCGATTCTGGCGAGTTGTTCTGCCATGCGGCTTTCCCACTTTGCCAGCAGATCGGCGTTGGCTGTTTTACGCAGGCCATAGGCTTTGTCCTGTTCAAAACGTTGCGAATCGCTTTTGCCGAATGTGGCGGCGACACGTGGGTACCAGTAATCGACACTGGCTTGCGCCGCTTCAAGGCTGTAGCCGTTTTCAATGGCTTTTTGCAGGCCTTTGCGCCCTAACTCGGCATGTTCGGCTTCACGTGCGGCAATCTCGCCCATGACAGCAACCAGCGGGGCGTAGGAACAATGGGTCAGTTCTTCAAGCTGGATGGAAGAGGCAAGGCCCATCAGCATGTTCATGACAACGGAGTCGAGCCAACCTTCAAAGGGGTAGTGAAAGACGTTCAGGCGTTTATCCCCACCAATGCGGCGGTTGCCCAGATCAATGGTGCGTGACAGGCGCGCATCCCACGGGTGGGACTGGACGTAAAGGTCTGTATTTACACCAAAATCTTCCAGAAGTGTGAGGGCCTGCTGGGCGTGATCAAACTTTTCTGACACAATGCGCGCAGCGGTGCAGCGTTCGCGCATTCCCGGTGCTTTGTTGATGGTATCGACAAATCCTGCGGCACCAGCCAGTTCAGAATCGACAAAAGCCACGAGCAAGCGGCGCAGTTCCCCGCGGTAGCCCGGCGTTAGCTCATCGGTTGACATAAGTTTTTCGTTGTTGGCAATGCGGGCAAGCAATGCATCATCTGTCTTGGACATATTCTTCCTCTCCCCTTGGCAAAAGGTATTTTCAATTTGTGCCTTGTTTTGTTGCCTAAAAAATAATGTGATACAAAACTAGACAACTTTATATAAATTTAGTATCAAAAAAATTAGAAACATTCAAACATTAATGTTAAAAGAAAAAGGGCCGATCCTTATATAGATGTGTACGCAAGGCAAAAAAGCCATCTTTTATCTAGGGATTATGCAGGGTTAAACAAAGAAGAACGAGTGTAAGAAATGACAAGCATCGCGATATTCGTAGGAACAGAATCGGGAAATGCCCAAATGGTGGCGGAGGCGCTGAATGATGAATTGTCGCGTCTGGACCATGATGTAGAGATCATCGAGGATTTTGACGACGGGTGCGATGTACTGGATGGTCATGACACCATCATCATCAGTTGTTCAACGCATGGACTGGGGGAATTACCTGATAATATCATCCCCTTGTTTGAAGCTATGAAAGAAGACACGCCCGATTTATCGAACGTGAAATATGGCATTATTGCACTGGGCGATCAGACCTATTCTGATACGTTCTGCAAAGCGGGCAAGGATATGGACACTGTTTTCGCCGCCTGTGGGGCAAAACGGGTGGGGGATCGTCTGGAAGTGGACGCCTGCACGCAACCGTTGCCCGATGAAGAAGCAATTGAATGGGTCAAGGAATGGCTTGATCTTCTGTAATGAAAACAGACGATCTTTAAAAAAGAAACACATCCAAGAATAGGGAATTAGGAAAATGAGCCTCGAGCTTTTTGAACGTCATCAGGAAAAACTGGATCAAGCCTGTGCCGCAGCACGTTCGCGTGGATATTGGTCCGCTTATAAGGAAATGCCCAGCCCGCGTGTCTACGGTGAAACGGCGCAGGAAGATGGGATCAAGGCTTTTCAATCCCATTTGGGCAAAGCCTTTGAAATCGACCAACCGCACAACGGCACGACCCAAGGGTCAGAAGACGGCCCGTTCGGTGTAACCTTTGATATTGATTATCCGGCCCCCGATGTAAATGCGATGATGACAGCAGCCAAAGCGGCGATACCTGCATGGCGTAAATTGGGGCCAAAAGGGCGCGCCGGTGTGTGCATGGAAGTGCTGGAACGCCTGAATGCTAAAAGCTTCGAGATTGCGTTTTCCGTTATGCACACCACAGGTCAAGCCTTTATGATGGCTTTTCAGGCCGGTGGAGCACACGCACAAGACCGGGGGCTGGAGGCTGTTGCCTATGGCTATGATGAAATGATGCGTCACCCGGAAACAGCCGATTGGATCAAGCCACAGGGCAAGAATGATCCGTTGGAAATGAAAAAGAAATTTACCGCTGTCGGGCGCGGTGTTGCCTTGATGGTCGGTTGTGCGACGTTCCCGACATGGAATGGCTATCCCGGTTTGTTTGCTTCTTTGGTGACTGGAAATGCGGTCATTGTCAAACCGCACCCGCGTGCTGTTTTGCCCTTGGCAATTACCGTGCGTGCTATCCGTGATGTGCTCAGCGAAGTCGGGATTGATCCCAATTTGGTTTGTTTGGCGGTGGATACGCTGGAAGCACCGATCACGAAAGAATTTGCTACACATCACGATACCAAAATCATTGATTTCACCGGGTCCAGTGAATTTGGCAACTGGCTGGAAGATAATTGTAAACAAGCGCAGGTCTATACTGAAAAAGCCGGGGTTAATGCGATTATCATTGATGATTTTGATGATATCAAAGGGATCGCGCGCAATTTGTCATTCACGTTCAGTCTGTATTCCGGGCAAATGTGTACGACCCCGCAAAATATCTTCATCCCCAAAAATGGCATTGATGTAAATGGCGAGAAAATGAGCTTTGATGACGTTGCCAAAGCCATTGCCACAGGTGTTGAAAAATTCCTGTCCGTGCCGGAGCGCGCGGTTGAGGTTTTGGGTACCATTCAGAATAAAGCTATCTTGGATCGTATGGAACAGGCCAAGGGATTAGGCGAAGTGGTCTTGGATACAACGCAAATCGATCATCCGATGTTTAAAGGTATTCAGTGCCATACGCCGGTGATTGTGAAGTTGAATGGGGATGAGATTGATAAATATAGCGAAGAACTGTTTGGTCCCATTGTCTTTGTGATTGCAACGGATGATACTGCCGACAGTATTGAGAAAATGCGCAAAACCATCTCGGAACATGGTGCGATTACATTGGGCATGTATTCTAAAAACGAAGACGTGATTGCACAGGTGGAAGAGGCGGCGCTGGAGGCAGGCGTCAATCTGTCCATCAACTTGACGGGTGGTGTATTTGTCAACCAGTCAGCCGCGTTTTCTGATTTCCATGCAACGGGGGCAAATCCGGCGGCGAATGCGGCCCTGACGGATGGGAATTTTGTATCCGGGCGTTTCCGTGTGATGCAAAGCCGTCGTTAACAATTCTTTACTTCCCGAAAGAAGCGGGCTTCGGCATAAAAGTTGAAGTCCGTTTTTTTCTTTTACGCATAAGGAGTGTCCTTAGATGTCCATGTCCCCAAAAGTCTATGAAATTGATGGTATCGTGCCGGTGATTGATCATACCGCCTTTGTTCATCCTGATGCGGTCTTGATCGGGGATGTGATTGTGGGTCCCGGTGTTTATGTTGGACCTGCTTGTTGCCTGCGCGGTGATTTTGGTCGACTGATTTTGGAAGAAGGCTCAAACATTCAAGACACCTGCGTGATGCATGGTTTCCCCGGTAGCGATACGGTGGTGAAGAAGAACGGACATATTGGTCATGGGGCCGTCTTACATGGCTGTGTCGTAGGTGAAGACGCGTTGGTCGGCATGAATGCGGTGATTATGGACGGCGCCGAAATTGGGCCACAATGTATTGTGGCGGCTTCGGCTTTTGTACGTGCCGGGCTGAAATTTGACAAACGATCCTTAATCGGCGGGGTTCCTGCCAAAGTGATGCGTCAGGTATCTGATGAAGAATTTGCGTGGAAACATGCCGGAACTGTGGAATATCAAGAACTTGCCATCCGTTCACTTAAAACTATGAAACCGGCAACCGCCTTGCGTGAAGTTGAAGAAAACCGCGCCCGTATGCCCAGCGGCGGCGTGAAACCATTGTTTGAGACAAAAGGCAGTTAAATATTTTGGCCAATACGCCAAAGGACGCCGGATGGATCAAGAAACGTAAAATCTCGCATGCCCCACGGTTGGGTTTCCAATGGACCAAAGGATGTACCGTATTTTTCTGCAATATTGTTTTTTTGTAATTGGTTATGCCATGCCTCTACATCTTTAACCAATAAATGCATGACAAAGTTTTCAGCATGGGCTTGTTGATAAAAGTCTTGTAGCAAAAAAGAACAATTGCCGTGTTGAAAATAGGCAATACCTGCAACATCACTGGTTAAAGTGAAGCCAAGATCAATATAGAATTTCTTGGAAAGTTCAAAGTCTCGGGCAGGGATAAAGGCCTTAATTTCAATAGCTTCTAGATTTGACATGTTTAAACATCCTTAATAAAGGTCAAAAGAATGGCTTTTAACACCGTCTCTTGTCGCATGCAGCAAGGTGCCTTGATCCAGCGAGCACCAGTTGACACCATCGTTGCTGAGGGGTTCGGAAGCAATAAGCGTTGCACCGTTTTGAGTGCAGGTAAACAGGCTGGGTGCTTGCGGGTCACTGGAAAAACGAAGGGCGTAAATATCCTGCCCGTTGCTGAGGCAGGCGGTAAAGCGCAAAGGGTATTCGGCCTTGACCTGTTCCATCATGTTTATGGTTTGATGCAAGGTTTTGCGCAAGGCTTCAATCGGGTCTTGTTCCAAACCGTTTTGAATTAAAAGCAGAAAAAGCAATTCACTGTCGGTGGCACCCAAACGATGGGCAAAAAGATTGGCATTGAGTGTCATTTCTAAACCATGACGAACATCACGGTAATTGCCAATTTGCCCGTTATGCATAAACAACCAGTTTTTATAGACAAACGGATGACAGTTTTCACGCGAGACAGGTGTCCCGGTCGAAGCGCGGACATGGGCGAAAAAGAGACCCGATTTTATCTGATGGGCCATAGATTTCAGATTGCTGTCGTTCCATGCAGGGAGAATGTCGCGAAACAGGCCCGGGGTTTGACGATCTCCGTACCATCCAACACCAAATCCATCGCCGTTAATTGCACTGACGGATTTGCGCGCATGCAAGCTTTGTTCGATCAGAGAGTTCTCCGTATCAAACAGGAGGCTATCCAGAAAAATCGGATCACCGCAATATGCAAGCCAACGACACATGGTTCCCTCCATTTAATGTTAATGGAGGGAACGCTATCATAAAATGGGAGAGTTTTTGCGTCTTTTATTCCGCATCCGGGTGATTTGCGGGACTGGTCAGTTTGAATGCGTCCAGTTTTAAACAGTTTTCATTAACGCGTGCAATTTTGGGGTACGGGCTAAGATCGACCTTAAATCGCTCTGCATTGTAAACTTGCGGAACAAGGCAGATATCAGCCAGTGTGGGAGTTGTGCCATAACAAAACGGATCGTCTCCCAGTCTTTGTTCCAAGGCATTAAAGCCTTCAGTAATCCAATGCTGATACCACGCTGTTTTGGCCTGATCGTCTAGCTCCAGTTCCACTGTGAGATACTTTATAACACGGGTATTGTTGAGGGGATGGATATCTGCGCTGATCATATTTGCAAGAGAGCGCACATGCGCGCGTTCACGCGGGGTTTTAGGTAAGAACGGCGTGTTTGGATAAGTTTCATCCAGATATTCCAATATGGCCATAGATTGGGTGATAATATGACCGTCATCCAGTTCTAGGCAAGGCACGAACCCTTGCGGATTTTTTGCCCGATATTCGGGTTGGTGCTGTTGCCCGCCGTCTTTCACCAAATGGACGCAGATGTGTTCAAAAGGTAGTTCTTTCAGGCTTAATCCAATTCGTGCACGATAGGAGGCAGACGAACGCCAGTAATCATAAAGCTTCATTAGTTTTTCACCACGGTTTGTTCAATAGTGCCAAAGATGGATTGTCCGTTTTTATCCAGCATTTCAATACGAATGGTATCGCCAAATTTCATAAAGGGTGTTTTGGGGGCACCATCTTCAATGGTTTCAATCATGCGGATTTCCGCGATGCAGGAATAACCGACACCACCTTGTGAAATGGGTCTGCCCGGTCCGCCATTCATTTTGTTGGAAATGGTGCCGGAGCCAATGATGGCACCCGCCCCGACATTGCGGGTTTTGCAAATATGGGAAACCAGTTTGGGGAAGGTAAAGGTCATGTCAACGCCCGCATCCGGCTTGCCAAAAGCTTGTCCATTTAAAGTGGACAGCAGGGGAAGGGATAATTTTTGCCCGTCCCATGCCTCGCCCAATTCGTCCGGGGTGACGCAAACCGGAGAAAAGGCAGAGGCTGGTTTGGATTGGAAGAAACCAAACCCTTTTGCCAATTCACCGGGGATAAGTCCGCGCAGGGAACAATCGTTGACGAGCATCAACAGCTTGATATGTGGAGCTGCCTGTTCTGGTGTGGAGGACATGGGAACATCATCGGTAATAACCGCGATTTCCGCCTCGAAATCCACGCCCCATTCATCGGATGCCAGTGGAATATCATCGCGTGGACCGATAAAATCATCTGATCCCCCCTGATACATCAAAGGGTCTGTCCAGAAGCTGTCCGGCAATTCCGCCCCACGGGCTTTGCGGACCAGTTCCACATGGTTGACGTAGGCCGACCCGTCTGCCCATTGGTACGCACGTGGTAAAGGGGCCATGCATTCTGTTTGATCAAAGGCTTTTGTCTCTTTGATTTCGCCAGCATTTAATTGATCGAAAATCGCTTGCAGTTTTGGGGCAGTGTCTGTCCAGTTATCAATAGCGGCTTGCAAAGTCCGGGCAATTTGGGGAACCGGCGTGCAAAGTGTAAGGTCACGAGAGACAACGACCAGTTGACCGTCCCGGCTTGCGTCTTTGAGCGTTGCGAGTTTCATGGGTGTGATATTCCTGATAATCGGGTCAATAAAAATTAGTTTCCATCAATAATAATTTCATTTGAAACCATTTCAAGGGAAAAATGGCAAAACCTTGCAAAAAAAGCAGGCTCATGGCTATAAATGTGCGGGTCAAAGAAAAAAAGGGGTTCCCATGTTACTCAGAGATGAAGACGACGACGATAAGCGCGACCTAATTTTGGATCAGTATTTGCCTTATCGTATGGCTGTCATTGCGCATTTGATGAGTACGGGGTTTTCCAAACGGTATTCAAAAGATTTTGATATGACGATCGGAGAATGGCGGGTCATGGCGAATCTTGGCCATTTGGAACCACAAAGTGGCCATGAGATTGGCGCGCATTCCCATCTGGACAAGGTCCAAATTTCACGGGCAGTTGCACGTTTGGAAAAGAAAGGCTGGATCCAGCGCGAAGGCGATACGGTTGATCGGCGCCGTAATCTGCTGACCTTAACGCCGGAAGGACGGCGGGTCTTTAATGCCATCGGAAAAATGGCTTTGGATTTCGAAGATGATGTCAGCGCATCTTTATCGACGGAAGAATACGCCGCGCTGGACAGAATCTTGCGAAAACTGTCCAAGCGGGCGGAAAGTCTGATTTAGCCGTTTTCGGACTTGGAGCAGGTCATATCGCAAAAATGCATGGCAGACAGGCCGATAGCAGCGATTAAAAATGCCAAAAACAGCGGTACGCCAACAAGTGTGCTGCCGTAAAGCATGGGAAGCATAACAAGCCACGGTAAAATCAATTGAAAGGGCATGGTTTATCTCCATTTGATCACTGTAAAAATTTTGCGGATTGTGCGCCAAGCTTGTCATGGTTTTCAAGTGCTAATTTACACAGTGTCCTCATGAATAGGTTTTTTTATCTTGATAGGTGCATAAAGGCTTAGAAAAATACATCAAAATAAGCTAAACCTTATGTGAGGATAAATTAAAAAAACTGCGAACTCAGATGCCCGTTGAAACACAGAATACCAAAATTTTGGTGGTTGATGACGACTTGATCATACGCAAGCTGGTTAGTGGTTTTCTATCTCGAAAAGGCTATGACACCGCGACCTGTAACAATGCAGACGACGCCTTGATCTATCTGGAAAATCAGGAAGTTGACCTTGTTGTGCTGGATCATTTGATGGATCCGGGCCTGAGCGGTCTTGAAATGTTGAAGCATTTGCGCGCGCAAGGAAGTCACGTGGCTGTGGTCATGTTGACGGGCGCGGAAGAACACGAAGTCATTGTCGAGGCCATGCAGGCAGGGGCACAGGATTTTATTTTAAAAACAGGTGGAAATGAATTTCTGTTAAAACTGGAACAAGGTGTGGAACGTGCTTTACGGGTATGCCTGTTGGAGCAACAAATGCGCGTAGCACACGAAGCATTGGAGCATCAGGCGGAGTTCCTGCAAACGGTGATCGATGCGGTTCCGACCCCGATTTATTATAAGGACTGGGAAGGTCGTTACATCGGTTGTAACGTTGCAATGGCTGATTTTATTGAAACACCCAAAGCTGACATTATAGGTAAAAAAGCAACCGAACTTTATGAAAGTGTTTTGGCGCAAACCGTCAGCAGACTGGACGATACTCTCTATGCGCAAGGGGGGCATAGTCTGGAGGAATTATCCTTCAATCGATCAGATGGCCTCCATCATCTTTTATTGCATAAAGCCCGTTTTCAAGAACCCGGTGGGTCGATGGGGCTGGTCGGGGCGGTTGTCGATATAACGGATCGCAAGCTTTATGAAAATGAATTGCGGCTGGCACAAACCGTCTTTGAAACCACGTCCGAAGCCATTGTTGTCACGGATGCGCACAACCGTATTCAGGCAGTTAATCCATCCTTTACGCATGTGACGGGATATACGGAAGACGAAGTTGTTGGACGAGATCCGGGTTTTTTAAGCTCGGGGCGACAGGATAAAGCGTTTTATCACAAAATGTGGTTGCAGTTATCGCAAAATGGGCATTGGCACGGGGAAATTTGGAACCGACGCAAAAATGGCGACCTGTATGCGGAATGGTTATCCATTTCAGCGGTGCATAATGAAAACAACGAAACAACCCAATATGTCGCGGTGTTCAGTGATATTACCAAACGGATCAAAGCCGAAGAACTGATCCGCCATCAGGCCAATTACGATGCGTTGACCAATTTGCCGAACCGCAATTTGTTCCTTGACCGTCTCAGCCGTTCCATGATGCGGGCCAAACGGCATAAAACACAAGTCGCCCTGATGTTTCTGGATCTGGACCGTTTTAAAAGCGTGAATGACACATTGGGACATAATGTGGGCGATTTATTGCTTCAGGAAGCCGCCGTGCGCATCAGCACGTGTGTACGCGAAACCGATACGGTATCGCGCTTGGGCGGGGATGAATTCACGGTCATTATTCCTGATTTGCATCATGTGAATGATATTGAAAAAATTGCCAACAAAATTTTATATCAATTGGCCCAGCCGTTTTCTTTGGCTGGACATGAAATTTTTGTTTCTGGCAGTGTCGGTGTGACGGTCTTTCCCGATGATGGTCAGGATTTGGAAGTCTTGTTGCGAAATGCGGATACAGCCATGTATCGGGCCAAGGAAGGCGGACGTAATGATTTTCGCTTTTTCACACAAGAAATGAATGCCGAAGCCCATGAACAAATGGTTCTGGAACGCGAAATCCGTAAAGCCATTAAGAATGAAGAATTTGTCGTTTATTACCAACCGGTTATGGATGTCAAGCAAGGCAGGATTGTTTCGTGTGAAGCCTTGGTGCGTTGGCAGCATCCGGTTAAAGGGCTGATTGCCCCAAACGATTTTATTGGGATTGCCGAAGAAACCGGCCTGATCGACGGCATTGGGCATCTCGTCCTTAAACAAGTTTGTCAGCAAATTCAAGCTTGGAAAAAGGACCCGGTGATGAAGGATATCCGGGTGGCGGTTAACCTGTCGCCGCATCAATTGCGCAACCGCAACTTGGTCCACGATATAGAAAAGATGTTGCTGCGTTATGAAATTTCAGCCGGTGCACTCGCGTTTGAAATTACAGAAACACTGGTAATGCAGGACCCCGAAGGGACAGCCGTTTTATTGGACGATATTCAGGCATTAGGCATAAAAATATATCTGGATGACTTTGGGACCGGTTATTCATCACTGAATTATTTAAAACGTTTTTCTTTCGACGTTTTGAAAATTGATCGTTCATTTATTATGGATGTTGAAGTTGACAGTGGTGATGCCGCTTTGGTTGAGGCCATTATCGTTATGGCACATAAACTGGGGATCAAGGTTGTGGCAGAAGGCGTTGAAACGGAAAATCAACGTAAATTTGTCACACAACAGGAATGCGACCTGATCCAGGGGTTTTATTATAGCCGCCCTGTGAATGCCGCGGAAATAGTCTCATTCTGTCATCTGAATTTTGCAAAGAACTAAGCAAGAAGGTTCGAAGAATGCCCCCTGTTTTTGATAAAGAATTTTGCGAAAAACTGGATGAATTGTTTCGTTGGCGCAGGGATGTTCGACGATTTGAAACGGACCCTTTGCCGCATGGGATGCTGGATGAATTGCTGGAAACCGCAACCTTGGCACCTTCGGTCGGAAATAGCCAGCCGTGGCGTTTCGTTGTTGTCGAAGATAGTACACGTCGCGATAAGGTCCGCAACAATTTTGAAGCTTGTAATCGCGAGGCCCTTCAAGATTATCAGGGGAAAGAGGCGGAAACCTACGCCACTTTAAAATTATCCGGCCTTGATCGAGCACCGGCCCATATTGCGGTTTTTTGTGATACCCAAACCGATATTGGTAAAGGTCTGGGGCAGAAAACCATGCCGGAAACCTTAAAATATTCGGTTGTATCCAGTATCCAGACATTATGGCTTTCCGCGCGCGCGAAAGGTGTCGGACTAGGTTGGGTTTCGATTGTGGAACCAGAAACGGTTAAAGAGATTCTAGACATTAACGAGGCAAGCTGGGATTTGGTTGCCTATCTTTGTATCGGATATCCTGAGGAAGAGCACGAGGTCCCGGAACTGGTCCGTTTCGGGTGGCAGGATCGTTTGCCCCTAAGCCAGACGGTTATTCGTCGCTAGGTCAATAATAGGTGTGATCTTCCGGTGGATCATCGCGTTCTTGGGCAAGGCTGAAAATGCCCCAGCCCATACTGATACTGCCAAATGTGACCGCCAAACCCGTAAACATCATAATACCGACCAACCAGCCATCTTGTGAAGCTGAGATCATCGTCCAAAGTTTACTGATATCGTAATAAAGCAGCAAGGCACCAAAGAAAAACCCACCGCATATCCCTGCCAACATATGTTTGAACAGGAAAATTAAGGTGGTTTGTGCAGTCCAGTGCAGGTCGCTCAGCGGTGTTCTCATACAGAGAAGATAGTCTTTCCACCTAAAGATTCAATCATTACTTTGATTTCTTCTAAACAAAGATCCACATCATCTTCGCACAAGGCACGGGCAACGAGGCTGACGCCCGTCTTACCATCCCCAAAATAAGGGTAGCTGCCGATTTCGACATCTGGAAATTTATTTTGAATCTCACCCAATGGCCCGGCAATCAGACCTTCACCTAAGTTTGTCGAAATGGTTTTGGAGATAACCGGGGCTGCACCTTTTAAACGAGGTTTAAGGTTTTCGAACATGGCTTGTGCGATGCGGGGCACACCTGCCAAGACAAAAACATTTTCGACCTGAAAGCCGGGTGCTTTGCTGATCGGATTTTCGATGAGGATTGCCTCACTCGGGGTATTGGCCATACGCAGACGTGCTTCATTAAGGTCTGTCGAAGGGTAATGAGTTTTCAAAATAGCAACCGCTTCTTCATTACGAATAAGCGGGCGATTGAAAGCCTTGGCGATACAGGAGGCCGTGATATCGTCATGCGTCGGGCCGATGCCACCTGTTGTAAAGACGTAATCAAAGGCTGCGCGCGCATAATTCACGGTATCGATAATGATCTTTTCATCATCGGGAATGACGCGAGCTTCACCAACCTGAATACCGATCTCATTTAAGGCATTGGCAAGGAAGGCGAGGTTTGCATCGTGGGTTCGTCCCGATAAAACCTCATTCCCAATAATCAAAATAAAGGCGCGGATTTTATCAGACATAGCTTAGGATTTTTTCATTTTTTCATACATGCCTTCATAGGCCGTAATAAATTTTCCGATGGTATGGGAAATGGTGTCTTTGGTGTTGTGTGAGGTATCTTCACCTGTTTCACGCGCCTGTTGACGGGCAAAAAGAACACGGTCCATCAAACCGAGAATGCCGTCGACGACACCCTGAATCGGTTTAGCCAGATTTTCTTTTTGTGATTCCAAATAGGTTGACGCATTTGCGAAATCTTTTTCGTATTTAATCAGATGTAAAACCAAGATTGCTTCGAAAAAATATTCCAGACAATTTTTAAGAACGCGCGGTTCGCAAGGTTCTTTCAACAACTTAATAATTTGCGTGGCATAGGCATTAGGGCGACGCCCCATTTCCGGTACGGACAGCGGCAAGCGTCCTTCATCCAGCTTTTGTCCCATACAGGCGGTTTGTACTTCGTCCAAGCCGATAGAGTTTTTGGTGTACAGCAGGTTGAGGATCAACATCTCAAAGAAGTTCTGATCATTGTTTTTGAAGGATTGTTCCAAACCGCGTGCGACAGCCCCTTTTGCCGAAGAACCGCCTTTTGCTTGTTCGGCAATCTGGATAATCCGTTCAACTTCAGACTTGAACAGTTTTTCACGCATTTGCGAAAGATAGCTGAGTATGGAAAAATTGAAGGTTCGCGGGAAGAAAATCTCGCCACGGGCTTCGGCAGCTTTGAAAATTTCCAGAACTTCTTCCCAAGCCTCTTTTTCTTTTTTCTTTGCGCGTTTGGGGGCGGCTTGTGGTTTCTTTTCTTTGCCCAGCAGTTTGGAGAATAAACCGCCTTTTTTCTCTTTTACAGTGGTTTTCTTTGCGGTGTCATTTTCGCCCGTATTGGCACGTTTGGCGGCTTCGGCTTGGGCACTGCCCCAGCCGGCAAAACCGGACTCAACCACATCCATAAGCGGACGTGATTTGTCCCGCAGCACTTTACGAATTGTTTCTTCGTCGGCTTTGGGGTCGGTATCGTTATAGACGCGGCGGGCTAAAATATCGCGGCTGTCCACGATCAGGGCTTTGATGGCATCTTCGATCAAGACGCTGAATTCGACGGTGTACAGGAAATGCGGTGGAATGCCGATATCCACTGTTGAATGTCGTCCATACATATGCACACTGCGCAAGACATCCAACTTGGCATCGAAATGACGGACAACGGTTTGAATGCAGATTTTTTCTGCCAGTTCGTATGGGAAATCCGGTTCTGTTTCTTCGACAACAGTTTCTTCTTTGTCGATCGGGGTGGCTTTTCCGCCAGCGGCAATCGCTTTGGCTTTGGCTGCGGATTTTGCTTCGGCTGCTTTGCGCTTGGCTTCTTCAGCTTCGCGTTTTTTCTTTTCTTTTAGGGCCTTGGATCGTTTGGGCAAATCTTCCAAACCGACCATGATGTCTTCGGCGTGGCTGCGCACCAACCGGGTAAACTGACCGTCGCGAAACTCTTTACATTGTTCCATGACGCCAAGGACAAATTTAACCTGCTGAAGATACGTGCCTTGCTGCAATGTATCCGGATTCCCTTCCTTAAGGACTTTCAGGACACGCAAAGCCGCACGATCAACCTGAGACATCATCGCCGCTTTACCCTCTTCAGGTTTGAGCGATGCCAACTCTTGCATGGCTGTCATCAGTTCGATTTTTTCAAAATCGCTTTGTTTCTCTTCAGACACGTTTAAAACCGTTGTTTTGTTCATTTACAATTGTCGCCAAGAGTACGGACAAATCAGGCAAAAATCAACGCTTTGAACGCACAGGGATAGCAACATTTATAAACTATAAGACAATAGTTAATAAAATCGATACGAAAGATTACTTATTTTGCGTGTTTGCATTTTGGGGCCGGGGGAATAAGTCGCCCATCCTCAAGATTTAAATGGCTTTTTGTAACTTTGCGTCGAAAATGGGGATCGTGAGAAATTACGATCATCGCCTGTGGTAAATGGTTTAAAATATCAACCAGACGTTCTTGTGTCCCTTCATCCAATGCGTTGGTCGGCTCATCCAGCAACAGGATGTCAGGTTCCATTGCCAGAACGCAGGCAAGGCTGACAAGACGTTTTTCGCCACCGGACAGGTTATGGGTGGCACGATCTCGCAAATGATCCAGCCGTAAATCCTCTAATGTTTTTTCGACGATGGCGAGGGCTTCGTCAATCGGTTTGCCTAGGTTTAACACCCCGAAGGCAATGTCTTCGGCGACTGTGGGGCAAAACAACTGGTCATCGGGATCTTGAAAAACCAACCCGATGCGACGACGGACATCTTTAAAATCGCTTTCGATACGACGATCCTGATCAAAGGCGAAGACATGCCCGACCGTTGGTTTGATCAATCCGACCATAATATGAAACAGGGTGCTTTTACCTGCGCCATTGGGTCCGTTAATTGCAATACGTTCACCCGCGCTGAGGGAAAAGTCGATTCCATTTAGAACGGGCTTTTGATTGGGATAAGAAAAATGGATGTTTGTAAGTTTAATGAGTTTATCCATAAGAAATATCCAGAATAAAAAGGCCTAGGAGAAAAAGAAAAGAGACAAGACAAAAAAGACGATCCCGCCTTTGAAAATGGAATTCGCCCAGAAGATAAAATTTCCCCTGAAACCCCCGACATTTCATAGCCTCTAAAATACGTTCGGAGCGTTCAAGGCTGCGCACCAACAACATACCAAGCAGATAACCGATGGAACGATAGGTATGCAAGTTGTTTCCCGGTTTAAAGCAACGCGCCTTCATCGCGACCCGCAGGCGGAAGTATTCCTGTTTGAGCACATCAATATAACGCACGCTGAAGAGCATGAGATGAACCAGATTTTCCGGCACCCGCAGACGGTTGAGGGCATGCCCTAATACAATGGCGTCAATAGTGCCGACAAGGGCGAGCAAGGTCAGAACGACGGCATTGGCTTTTAAAGTGATTTCGCACGCTTTATAAAACCCCTCCCATGAGGCCTCAAAACCGAATAGTGTGAACCAGACCTCGCCGGGTGTGGTAAAGGGCAGCATGCAGAGAAGGAAAATAATAAAGCCGTCCATCGTTATGACTTTTTTGATGGTTTCCCCGGCAGGTAATTTTGCCGATAACATGAGGAAGACACCGCAAAGTACCGCGATGGATAAGCTGATAAAGCCTGTCAGGCTAACCACGACACATGCAAAGACAAAAGAGGCAACGATACGGGCGCGGGGGTCAAGACGTAACATCCATGATGATCCATCTGCGCCCATATGCATGTTTGAGGAAGCCGGGCTCATTCTCCTTTTTTTTCCTTGCGTCGGGCTGCGATATAAAAGGCTATGCCAGTTAATCCAAGGATATATCCGATCCCACCCAAGATCGTTTGGAGATCGTTCTTTTCTTTGTAAGATGCGATCTCTTTTCTCAGAGGTTGGATTTCTTTACGCACAGCTTTGGCAACCAGTCTTTGAATGTCACCGGATACGGCAACGGGTTGATCCGTGCTTTTAGGTTGGCTTTGTATCGGAGCCTTTTCACCTTTTAAGTGGTCGGGCAATTCATCAACTTGCATGATGAGTGTCGCCACATGCCCGGCGCCTAAATTCGCACGAAACTTATGCGGGATAGCTTTGGTCGGGGTGAAGCGGAATAAACCTTCTTGTCCAATTTTTGTTTCCCCCAAGGGGTTATCGTTAAGATCGAAGACTTCGACCACTGTGCCTTTCAGGGCAACGTCACCATTGGATAGACCGACTTCCCCTTCGATATCTGCGCCATCTGTCCACGCAGAAGCAACAACCTTGTGCGCATCGGCTGGGTTTGCAAAGGCAAGTAGAGCGATCAATACAAGAAACTTACGCATGACGGACCTCCGCCACGGGAATAAAGCTGTCAAATAGTTCAGGTTTGACGCGATGGATCAGGGAAACTGCGCATGCGCAGAGGAAACCTTCAATCGCCATAACGGGGGTATGAGCTAGGACGACCAGTTTGGCGGCGGGAATAAAAGATTCCCCAGTAATGGCCAAAGCAAGGGTGACTAGGACAGCGGTCAGGGCAATAGATCCGCCTCCGGCAAGGGCACCCCAGAACATAGCGACTTTTTTGTTTGAATGACGGATACCTGCGCGACAAATATAGTGCATCAAAACAGCGGGTAGGGCGATTGCAACGGTGTTGACACCTAAAACTGTGACACCGCCGTATCCAAAAAATAGCGCTTGTAACAATAAGCCGACGAAAAGGGCGGGAAAAGCAGTCCATCCTAGTATCAATCCGGCCAAACCATTCATAATCAAATGGACGGAACTGGGGCCGATGGGGACATGAATGAGGGAGGCAACGAAAAACGTTGCCGCCATGATCCCGGCAGCCGGGATTTTTTCCATATCCATTTTTTTTAAACCAAGGGCAATGCCGCCAACAGCCAGAATGCCCCCCGCAATGACCACATCATTGGAAAGAGCACCATCTACGATATGCATCTGTTAATCCTCCAACGCATGGGCTTTAATCCACAGAACGGCGTCTTGGGATAATTCTTTACCCTTGAATTCACTATCCGGGCCGGACCCTAAGGCAGCGAATCCCCAATAACCGGCTTTGGGAATGCCAACACTGAATTTCCCTTGGGCATCGCTTAGGACGACAATTGCTCCGCCGGGAACTTCGCTCACTTTTGTGTTTTGCGGCTTGTTGGTATTCATGTCCGGCTCTGAGATCATATGCTCGATCTCAATTTCAACACCGGGGGCAGGCTGACCATTTTTTAAAAGGACACCTGAGAAAGTGGATCCGACCAATGCGCCATAAGGTTTGCTGAGTGGGACAATTTCCGTTTTCAGGCCCAATGGTTCAAACCAGTCGGTTGGTACGCCGCCTTTGTTGACAACCACCTTGGTAATTTGCTGGATATAGATATCTTCGCTTTCTTCGTAATAAGGAGACGGCACAGCCACAAGAGAATAATCACCATTGCGTTTCAGTGAGACAGAGGCATCATAGGCAGCGGCTTCATTAGACAGGCCTTTAAACGTCATGGGTTTTAAAGTTGGTTTCAGGTCTGTTTTTTGACCCTTGAAAGCGGAATAAAACTCAACAGGTTCGCCCATTGCCATTGCATGACCATTGGACATGGGATGCCAGAACACCAGCTTTAACGGCAAGTCACCTGCTTTTTTAACGTTGATGTCAGGCGTATAGATAAGTTGGAAATGAGCGTTTGCCTGTTGTGCCATGCTCAGAACACTTACCATTGCGGCAGCGAAGATAGATTTGCGTAACAATGTTGATCCCCTCGATCAGAAAAATAAATGTCATGATCAAGCGGTTGGGAAGAGAAAGTAGAGGTAAAAAAGACATCCCCGTGAGCTTCCCCGCTCGATCGTCGTATACATGGCAGGTATCCTGGCTTACGCTTTTTCGCCCCGTCTCCCTTCCCGGCCATTTTACCAGTGGGCTATCAGACGGCACATTTGCGCTTACAGTTGCGGGGGCAGCCACGGTTTCGATCCCTGATGGGTACGTCTCACCGTGTTCCCTTTTAATCTCCTAGACTCTTGCCTTCGGAGAACCATGAGTACTTTTAGGGCGGATTTGTTTTGTGAGTCAACAATTCTGTGCTTTGATTAAATGTTATTGGTTCAATTTTAGAAACAATCCCTTTCTTTTTGCGTTCTTTTTGTCGTGCAAAGAACAGATTATCTTGCTCGGAGTAAGCATTCATCTCTCATAAGCAAGGATATCTCTCGATGAAAAAACTTTTGCTCGCTTCTGTATTTGCTCTTGGTCTCGGTGTTTCTGGCGCACAGGCAGAACCGGTGGAATATGTATTTGATACCAGCCACACTTCGATTGAATTTTATGTCAATCATATGGGTTTTTCCAATTTCCAAGGTGAGTTCCAGGCTTTTGATGGCACGCTTGTTTTTGATGAAGCCAAGCCCCAAGATAGCCGTGTTGAGGTCGTTATTGAGGCAAACAGCATCGACACCGATGTTGCCGCGTTGGATAAACACTTAAAGTCGGCTGATTTTTTTGATGTGGCAAAGTTCCCGAACCTGACATTTAAAAGCAAATCTATCGAAATTACGGGTGAAAAAACCGGGGTTATCACAGGCGATCTCACCATGCATGGTGTGACTAAAGAAGTTGCTTTGAACGTGACTTTGAACAAAGCTGCCCCGAACCCGATGACAAAAAAGGCAGCCGTTGGTTTTTCTGCAACAGCAACCTTGCAACGTTCCGATTTTGGCATTTCCACTTATGTCCCGGCTGTTGGCGATGAAGTGAAAATCCGTATCGAAACTGAAGCGCAAGCAAAATAACGCATAAATTAAGGATTACCGCCATGTCATTGCGTAATAGCAGTACGTCTTACGGATGGATTGCCAAGCTCTTTCACTGGAGTATGGTGCTCAGCTTTTTGATTATGTTTCCGCTTGGTTATTATATGACCGGGTTGCCGTTAGGGCCGGATATGTTTGAAAAAATTGCGTTACATAAATCCATCGGTGTCATCGTTTTGTTCCTTGCTGTGCTGCGACTGGCCTGGCGGTTAATCAATCCAACACCCGAATTACCGATTGAAATGGCGTGGTATGAACGTCTGGGGGCACATGGGATGCATCTTGCCCTGTATGGAGTGATGTTTGTCATGCCGCTAAGCGGATGGGCCATGAGCTCTGCGGCCAATTTCCCCTTGTCGGTCTTTGGCTGGTTCACGTTACCGGCATTGATGGAACCGTCCAAGGAAGCGGTTGATTTCTTAAAAGCGTTTCACGAAGTCATGGCTGTTTTGATCCTTGTGCTGATTGCTTTGCATGTTGGTGCCGCGCTCAAACATCATTTTATTAACCGTGATGATGTTTTGAAACGTATGTTGACGGTTGTGGCTGTGTTTTTGATCACGAGCCCAGCCCTTGCAACAGATTGGTCGGTCAAGGACAGTAGCAAGCTTGGATTTATTGCCACACAAACCGGGGCGGAATTTGAAGGGGCCTTTAAGACGTTTACTTCGAGCATTTCGTTTGATCCGGATAACCTTGAACAAAGTCACGTCGAGATCATCATTGATATTGCCAGTGTGGATACGCAAAGTGCCGAGCGTGATAGTCAGATCGTCAGCGCTGATTGGTTTGATGCATCCACTCATCCTCAGGCAATCTTTAAAACGATAGAGATTTCCAACGGAGAAAACGGGGACTATATCGCCAAGGCAAGCTTGACCATGCGAGGGATAACCAAGGAAGTTGAGTTGCCGTTTAAAGTGAAGATTGACGCCGATCAGGCACATGCCACAGGTGAGTTGACAATTCAGCGCAATGATTTTGGGATCGGGCAAGGGCAATGGGTTGCGACAACGGTTGTCGGGGATGATGTACGCATTTTCTTTGACTTGAAGGCTGATAAAAAATAGGGTGCCGCACAGCTTAATCATTTGAATGCGAGATGTGTGATCATGGCAACGAACAAGCCCGGAAAATATATTGGTGATGCTGGTGTTGCCAAATTTCTTGAACAGTACAACAGTCATGTGCCGTTTCATGTGGTACGCATGCGTGTGCTGGGGGCCTTGGCCAGCCCCAACAAGGAGTTGTTGCCTGTGATGGTGATCGCTAGTTTTTGGGGGGAGAATGATTTTCCCAAGTTTGTGACAAAGGCGGAAAGTGAGAGCTTTTTTGCGACCTTCATGGGCTTGTGGCACCGTATTGAAAAAATGGCGATTGCGCGAACCCCCTTGTTGAGTGCGCGGGGCAAACTGGCAACGCTGGAGGCAGCGAAAGACCTGCTTTTACGTCGTGTGGAAGAACTGGATGCCGGCTTTATCGAAGGGTTCTGGGGCGGTGAAGACGATATGAAGATGGCGTCTGCCACCGCTGCCTTGATTGATGGTCTGGGTGAAGAGGCCGAAGGATTTAGCGCACTTTTACAAGATGTGGAAAACTGGTCTGATTACACACTGGCGATGCGCGAAGCCCTGTTGGAAGAAATCACCGAGCGTGATGCCTTGATCGAAGATGCCATATTGGCCTTGTTGGTTTTGAAAGACAAAGCCAAAGAGACAGTTCATTAATCTTGAAATTCTAGAATCACTTCCCATATGCTTAAGGTTATAGTGGGGTGATAGGCAGGGACACCGATCAAGAGGGTGGTGTCATGCTCAGTCCGCAGGTGGCAAAAGCCAAAGTAGGATATGCTGTTACGGATCAATCCCGGCGACCGGGGCAGGTGCGTGCGCTTGTCGTGTGCAAATACGAAAAATTCAGAAGTGAAATTGTTTCCGCTTTGGACCGTAGTTTTGAGGTGGATTATTATGCCTCACCCGCTGCGGCGATGGCCGGGCTTATGGCGGCGAAAACGCCGGGTCTTATTGTGATGGATTATGATCTGGTCATTCGAGGGTCACGCGATTTTATGCGGATGAAGCTGGAAAGCGATCATTTGCGTGATATCCCCTTTTTGATTACAGGACGAGTTCCGACAGAAACATTTAATGAAACGGTGCGTATGTTGTGTCCGGTTTCCTATCTGCGCCGTCCGTTTATGAAATCGGCTTTGCATGATGAAGCCGGAAAATTAATTGATCGATTATTAGAGGCCAGTTGGCGGAGCTTACCGACACGTCAGCGCGAGGCGTTGGAAACATCGTTGGGGCATTTTCGTGGTACGACTCACCGTGTGCGACGTGGCAATCCATTGAATATCCACGATACCAAAGAATGCTGTTATCCCCTGATGGAAGAAGTGTTGGACGGGCAGGTTGCGGACTTGATTGCCAATGTGAAAGATCATCATAATTATACCTATGTTCATTCCTTGAAAGTGTCGAGTTTGATGTGTCTTATGGCGAATGCCATCGGGATCAGCGGGCACGAGTTGTTAACGGTTGCGGCGGCAGGTTTGCTTATGGATGTGGGTAAACTGGCGGTGTCACAGGAATTGTTAAATTCACCGGATCCGTTGTCTCGGGACGAACTGAAGCAGTTGAAAAAACACGTGTTGCATTCCCATGATATTTTAGAACGTAGCGAAAATACCAGCGAGGGTATTCGTGTCATTGCCGAACAACATCACGAAAAACTGGATGGAAGTGGTTATCCCAAGGGACTGACCGGGCGGGATTTAAATGAATTGGCGCGTCTCGCCACGATTGTAGATATCTTTTGCGCCTTGACGGATAAACGTCCGTATAAGCCGGAATTCAGTTGTGAAAGTGCGATAAAGGTACTGGAAACACTGGAGGGGAAAATTGATCCCTTCCTTCTGGCGTTATTTAAAGAAATTATTATGGATGTGTATCACCCGGAAAACCCGAGCATCCATTAAGGAGACTCGGGCTCTCTGAAAAAGGGCGTTAACTGCGGATCGTCGCAAGGAAGTTGCGCACTTCTTGGTTTAATTGATCCGTCGGGCCTTTCAAATCTTCGGCGGCCCATGTGACCTGAATGGCCGTGTTGTGGGATTTGGCGGCGCTGCGTGTCATGGCAACGATGCGATCGGCAACGGCTTGGGCATCATCGGATACATTTTGCACATTTCTGGCGATATCGCGTGTGGTTGCATCCTGTTCTTCAACGGATGCGGCGATTGCCGCTGCAATTTGGTCGATTTGATGGATGGTTTGACTGATGTCGTCAATGGCTTCGACAGCCTCGCCGGTTGCGTCTTGAATTTGAGAGATTTGACTGGCGATTTCATCTGTGGCGCTTGCGGTTTGATTGGCAAGGTTTTTCACTTCGGAAGCCACAACCGCGAACCCTTTGCCAGCTTCGCCTGCACGTGCGGCCTCAATGGTGGCGTTCAGGGCAAGCAGGTTGGTTTGTTCGGCAATATCCGTGATCAGGCCAAGAACTTCACCAATGCGTTGTGCAGCTTCTGCAAGGCCGTTGACCTTGTCGTTGGCGGTGCTGGCTTTGGTTACGGCCTGATTGGCAATGTCGGTTGATTGGGTAACCTGTTGACCGATTTCACTGATAGCGGCAGAAAGTTGTGTGGTGGATGCTGCAACCGTATCGGCGTTGGTTGTTGTGCGTTCCGAAGCTTCTGCAACTTCCATGGATTGGCTGGTATCTGTTTCAGAGCTTTCCTTACCGCCAGAACTGGCAACGGACAGGATATCGCCCGTCTTGTCGGCGATACTGGAAATAATGCTGGAGACGGAGTTTTCCAAATGATCGGCCAATTCCATCATTTGCTGGCGGTTGGCTTGTTCTTGTTGTTTGCGCTCCGTTTCCTGATTGGCGCGCATATTTTCCATTTCAACCAGATTATCTTTGAAAATGCTGAGGGCATCGGCCATTTCGCCGACTTCATCATGGCGTTCATCCGCCGGAATTTCTGCGCTGAGGTCGCCCTTAGCCAAGGTTTGCATCGCCCGTGTCATACCGCGCACCGGGCGTGAAATACTGGTCGCGATGAAGATGGCTACAACAAAGACTACAACGAGAACCACAACAACGATGATGGCATCAACACGAATGGTATTATCAATACTGTTGTTGACGTTTTCGAATTGGTTGTCGGCTTTTTCACGCCAGTTTTCGACTTGAGAGGCCACGTTCTGATTGACTTGCGAGAACAGGTCATCGGCTTCGAACATATAGATAACGGCCATTGACGCATCTGTTTCTGCGGTATCAATGACATCGGTTGCTGCAACAATATATTGTTCGAAAAGAGCTGCAATTTTATCAACGGATTTTTTTTCTTCACCTTGGAAGTCATGCTTTTTGATCAGAAGTTTAAGATCAATGTTCAGACCGTTGAGGGATGATTTCAGCGATTCCCGCATGGCTTTTTGCGAATCTTCATCCGTCATGTTGCTGGCGGTCCAGCTGATCATGCGGAAAAGCCCACCGTTGACTTCGCTTAGTGATTCCTGGAAATCGAGGGCTTTAACGACTTTCGCCGTATTCTCATTGAATAAATTATCCATCGAGGTTCGGATTGTTTGAATACCCGAGTAGGATAACCACGATAAAAAAATCAGGGCGATTGTAAAAATCACAGGAGAAACCAGCAGTTTCTTTGTAATGCTCCAGTTTTTCATACCAAAGAACGTCCTTTTCGTCGAAGCCAGAAGTAGTCCCGTTAAAGGCCAAAATTATGTTAGTTTGACAAACAAATTATCTTGGCGCGCAAGAGGGGGCAAGTTGAGCATTGTAATAAATTGTAAGCTTTATCATTCAATCGCGCAGTTACGTTGACATTCGGTGCGAGTCAGCATAGTTTCGCGCACAGTTGGATATTTAAATTCTAGACCCTCAGTAAATGACCGATACATTTTCCCTCGCTTTGGCGCAACTTAACCCCACAGTCGGTGCAATCCGTAAAAATATGGCATTGCTGGCGACTTATTATGACCGTGCATTGGAACAATGCGCCGATCTGTTGGTGAGCCCGGAGCTGCTGACCACGGGCTACCCTCCTGAAGATTTGGTGTTGAAGCCGTCTTTTCAAGATGCTGTTGAAGATGCCGTGCTGGCGTTTGTCGAAACAACGCGAGGAAAGCCGACCGGTGTGTTGCTGGGAACACCGTGGCGTGTCGAGGAGGGATTGTATAATGCCGCCTTGTTTATTTTTGATGGGGAAATCCGTCAGATCGTTCTGAAACGTCATTTGCCCAATTATGGTGTTTTTGATGAAATGCGCCTGTTTTCAAGTGGTGCAGAAAGTGCAGTTATTGATTTTGCTGGACGCAAGCTGGGCGTAATGATCTGTGAAGATATGTGGTACGACGATGTCGCCGCCGATCTGAAACTTGCCGGGGCAGAGATGTTGATCGTTTTGAACGGATCACCTTTCGAAGGGGACAAGCCGTTTGTGCGCTATGATCTGGCAACTGAGCGGGTTGAACACTGCAACATACCGCTTGTGTACGTCAATCAGGTTGGCGGACAGGATGAACTGGTCTTTGACGGGGCCTCATTCGTGATGAACAGTGCTGGTGAACGGGTCTGTCTGATGCGCCATTGGCATGAAGAAATGGCAATTGTTAAAATCGATAAAGACAATCAAGTTACCGGACCGTTGGCCCATGATAGTCATGGGTTGGAAGCTTTGTATCAGGCTATGGTTTTGGGCTTACGCGATTATGTCAATAAAAATGGTTTTCCCGGTGTGGTTTTAGGGTTGTCCGGCGGGATCGACAGTGCCTTGTCTGCGGCTGTGGCGGTTGATGCGCTTGGGGCAAAACGTGTGCGTTGCGTGATGATGCCATCGCCTTATACATCACAAGAAAGTCTGGATGATGCACAAGGTTGTGCAGAAATGTTGGGTGTTGAATACGAAAGTGTTTCTATTGAACCGGCAATGCAGGCGTTTGAGACAATGCTGGCCCCGGCTTTTGGTGATAAAGACAAAGATATTACCGAAGAAAATATTCAGTCGCGTGCTCGGGGCCTTTTGTTGATGGCCCTGTCCAATAAATTTGGACATATGTTGCTGACAACGGGCAATAAATCAGAAATGTCTGTCGGCTATGCCACCATTTACGGGGACATGTGCGGCGGCTATTCTGTCTTGAAAGATGTTTATAAAATGACGGTCTTTGCGTTGTGTAAATGGCGTAACGATCAAAAACCAGAAGGTTGTTTGGGCCCCAACGGGCGCGTGATGCCCGATAATGTGATCGCCAAACCGCCTTCGGCTGAACTTCGTCCTGATCAAAAGGATGAAGACAGTCTTCCGCCTTACGAAATTCTCGATGATATACTGGAATGTTTGATCGAGAAGGAGTATTCCCTTGAAGATGTGGTGGCCTGTGGCCATGATGCAGATGTGGTGCGCCGGATCTGGAAGTTGGTTGATCGTGCGGAATATAAACGCCGTCAAGCACCTCCGGGTGTTAAGCTGACATCGCGTGCATTTGGTCGCGACCGCCGCTATCCCCTTACCAACGGTTTTACGAGTCTGATATGACCTTTAAAGTACGCTTCGCACCTTCACCCACCGGTATGATGCATATCGGCAATGCCCGCATGGCGCTGGTTAACTATCTTTATGCAAAAAAAGAAGGCGGCACTTTTTTGCTGCGTGTGGACGATACCGATCAGGAACGTTCCAAACCTGAATATGAACAGGCGATCAAGGATGCTATGAATTGGCTGGGGTTGAGCTGGGATGAAGAAGAACACCAGTCTGCCCGTATGGACCGCTACGAAGACGTTTTTGAAAAGCTGAAAGCGGACGGTCTGGTCTATGATTGTTACGAGACACCGGAAGAGCTGGAATTTATGCGCAAACGCCTGCGCTCACGCGGCAAAGCGCCGATCTATGATCGTTCTGCTCTGGACCTGTCCGATGCGGATAAAGAAAAGTTGAAGGCAGAAGGTCGTCAGGCACACTGGCGTTTTAAATTGCCGGCAGATGACATTGAATGGACAGACTTGGTGCAGGGCGAAAAGAAATTTTTGGCTGCCAATCTGGCGGACCCGGTTATCCGTCGTGCGGACGGAACGTTCCTTTATATGATGCCCTCTGCCATTGATGATATCGATCTGGGTGTCACCCATGTCTTGCGCGGTGAAGACCATGTGTCCAACACGGCTGTGCAAATTGCCATGTTCAAGGTTTTGAATGACGGTAAATTCCCGGCATTTGCACACTTACCGTTGTTGTCCGGTACGGAAGGCGAAAAGTTGTCCAAGCGCAAAGGGTCCATGTCTTTAGCTGAAATGCAGGAAGACGGTCTGGAAGCCATGTCCATCAACAGCCTGCTGGCGCATTTGGGAACGTCAGAAAATATCGAGGCGGTCAAGAGTCTGGATGAACTGGTTGCGACCTTTGATATTGCAAGTTTCGGGCGTGGCACACCTAAATTCGATTTCAAGGAACTGGAACGTCTGAATTCCAAGCTGATTCACGAAATGGATTGGGCGACAGCGTCTGCACGCTTGAACCTTGAAGGTGCGGACGAAGCTTTCTGGGAAGCGGTGCGCCCCAACCTGTCACGTGTGAAAGATGCGCAGGATTGGGCTGATATCGTTTATGGTAAAGTCACCCCGATTATCGAAGATGCAGATTTTGCCGTCCAAGCCAAAGACCTGTTACCCGCGGGTGATTGGGATGAAACCACGTGGCAGACATGGACAACGGCAGTTAAGGAAGCAACCGGACGCAAAGGCAAGCAATTGTTTATGCCATTGCGTCAAGCCTTGACCGGTATGGATCATGGGCCGGAACTGGGTGTCTTGTTACCTTTGCTGGGCCGTGAAAAAGTGGAAGCCCGCCTGCAAGGGACAGCCGCTTAATTTTTTCTTTTCATAAGTGCCCCTGCGTCATGCAGGGGCCTTTTCTCTTTTTAAACATCGTTGGTTAAGACAATGACATTGCATATCTACAACACCCTGACCCGCAAAAAAGAAGAATTCAAACCGATTAATCCGGATTGTGTGGGCATGTATGTCTGTGGACCGACGGTTTATGATTTTGCCCATATTGGCAATGCGCGTCCGGTCATTGTCTTTGACGTTTTGTACCGTTTGCTCAAAACACTTTATAAAGACGTGACCTATGTGCGCAACATCACGGATGTGGATGACAAGATCAACGCGAAATCCAAGGAAACCGGCGAAGATATTCGCACGATTACGGAACGCACAGCCAAGGCATTTCACGAAGATATGGCCGCGTTAAACGCGGGTAATCCCGATATTGAACCGCGCGCAACCGAACATATCGGTGAAATGATCGATATGATCGAAACCTTGATTGCCAACGGCAATGCCTATGCCGCGGATGGTCATGTCCTGTTTCATGTACCGAGTATGCCAGAATACGGCGCGTTATCGGGGCGTAATATGGACGATATGATTGCCGGTGCCCGTGTGGAAGTGGCCTCTTACAAAAAAGACCCGGCCGATTTTGTCCTTTGGAAACCCAGTGAAGAGGATGTCCCCGGTTGGGAAAGCCCGTGGGGACGCGGTCGTCCCGGCTGGCATATCGAATGTTCCGCTATGAGCCGTAAGTATCTTGGCAATACGTTTGATATTCATGGTGGCGGTCACGATTTGATTTTTCCACACCATGAAAATGAAATTGCCCAAAGCTGCTGCGCAAACAAAACCGAACGTTATGCCAAATACTGGATGCATAACGGGCATTTGATGGTTGAAGGTGAGAAAATGTCCAAGTCATTGGGCAATTTCTTCACGGTGCATGAATTGTTGGAAGAAGTCCCCGGTGAAGCGTTGCGTTTTTATATGCTGTCGGCCCAGTATCGCTCTCCATTTGATTTTACCAAAGACGGGGTGCGTGAGGCGAAATCCACATTGGATCGTTTTTATACAGCCCTTCGCCAGCATAGTGATGTGGTGGCAGCCGAAGAGGCCGCGCCACAGGCCTTTATTGCGGCACTAGAAGACGATTTGAACACTCCTTTAGCGATCTCACAACTGCATGAACTCTTGGGGAACTTCAACAAGGCACCCAACCCGCAGACGAAAGGGCAACTTTTAGCCGCGGCGCAATTGTTGGGAATTCTGCAACAGGATGTTGAGTTATGGTTGAAAGGCGGGAATAAGGAAAACTCCGGGGTTGATGAAAGTTCAATTGAGCGTATGATTGAAGAACGAAAACAAGCCAAAGCAAACAAGGATTTTGCAGCGGCAGACCGCATCCGTGATGAACTTGATGGTCTGGGTATCGTTCTTGAAGACAGCGCACAAGGGACAACGTGGAAACGAAAGTAGCACAGAGAAAAACGTTTAAATTTAGACTTCCAGTCTTATTTTTAATAGGATTGTTGGTGTGGTCTGTGCCTTCCTTTGCCGCAGATCGAGATATATTGGTCGGTGTTGGATTGTCCAAACCGCCTTATATTATTCAGGCAGAAAATCGTGGTGCGGAACTGGATATCGTGCGCCGTGGGTTGGAAATCGCGGGCTATAGTATGAAGATCCGCTATATGCCGTTAAAACGCATCCCCCATGAATTAAATGGGGGTGCGTTGGATGCGGGGATGACCATGCGCGCGCATATGGCAGTGGACGGTTTCTTTTCCAAAGCGATCATTTCTTACCAAAATTATGCGATTACGTTGGCCAGCTCGGACATTCGGTTGAAAAGCTTAAATGATCTTGGTTATTATCGTGTTACCGCGTTTCAAAATGCATCGAAGTTGTTAGGGGCTGATTTTAAATCCGCCATAGCTGAAAATCGGGAATATTACGAGGTCGCCAATCAAGCTTTGCAAGTGAAAATGCTGGCAAAGGGGCGCACGGATATTGTGATTTCCGATTTTCGTATTTTCCTGCATTTTAAACAAAAAGTGGAAGAGGAAAGCGGGGAAAAAATCGCGGTTCAGTTCCATTCCTTGTTTCCACCGACCCATTATCGTGTCGGCTTTCGGGATCGACAAGTGCGCGATGATTTTGATATCGCCCTAGATGCAATGAAAGCATCGGGAGAATATGCAGCCATTCTTCAAAAATATATTCGTGAAGACACGATGAATATCATCAACTAAGAAAATACCACGGCGTTCTTTTTTATAAAAACGTCCCTAAACCGTGTATATTGTCCTTTAAATTCTTTCAAAGATGATTGAGGCGTGTGGTGAATAGGGTTGTCTTGTGTCTGGTACTAAGTGCGTGGTTGTTTGTATCCGGTGCTTTATCCTCCCTCTCTGCAGAAGAAGGCGTGATCCCTTCGGTCGAGCAATCCGCGTCTGAATATCGTTCGGATAAGCCGTGGCGCAAAAAAGAACCTGATCCGAAAAAAGACAAAAAGAAAACGGTTTCTGCTTCCAAAAAATTTAAAACGATGGCGCGTGCCCTTTTGGGACAACCGCATTGGAGTGAGCGTTTCCTCAGCTTACTGGATCGTGATACACCGAAAATTGCCATACATCCTTTTCAGGCGGATGAACTGCCGATTTCGTTGGAAGAAGCCCAGATTTACGTAAACGGATTTACGCAGGCCTTGGTCCGCGAAGCCGATGGGCGTTACGCCGTTGTTGCGCGCAAGGAACTGGGGGCGCTGGTTCAGGATATTAACGAAATGGGAATGCGCAGTGAAAGTGAAAACCCCTTGGGGGATTTAATCACCCGGGCGCGTTCCGATCTTTTGGCCGTGGGCACGTTAAGCCTAAAGGGAGATAAAATCCTGCTGGCCTATAAAATGGTGGAAACGGAAACCGGGCGCATTGTATCCAGTAGTCAGCAGGCGTTTGCCCGCAAGAATGAGGCGATAAGCAAAGCGCATGGCGGGTTGTCTGTGAATGGGGCAGCGCAAAAAGCCGCAGGTGCTTTGTTGCGCGATGTTAATTTTGTTCGCAAAATCATGGTTCAGGGGATCCGGTACCAAACCAGTGGCATCCATACCGGGTTTGGGCGTTATTTCACCGGGGTACTGGTGGACAGTTTGCGTCAGTATGCCGCCAGTGGTCCGCGCAATATCAACAGTCTGGAAATTAGCGATTTTATCATTGAAGAAGAACAATTTCGGGGATTGCAGTTAAGTGCAAACAGTGTTGAACGCGCGACGTTATCACAGGATGGGCAGGGGAGTTTTATTTTAAAAGGAACCTATTGGCCATTTGAAGAATATGTGGAAATGCGCCTGAGTTTGGAAAATGAAAAAGGTGCTGCGCATGTTTGGCGCGGGCGGATCGTGAAAAGTGAAATCCCGCCTGAACTTGACCTTTTGCCGCCACCTTCCCCGATTGCACAGGAAGAAACAAATCCATTGGGGCCAATTGACCTTTATCTCAGCAGCAATAAAGGGAACGACCCGTCTTACAAAGTCGGGCAAAAGATGGTGCTTTCTGTGCGCACTACTGTTGATGCCTATATCGGTTGTTACTATTTGCAGGCCGATGGGATGATTTTTCGTATTTTTCCGAACCGGTTTATGAAAAGCGGTTTTCTAAATGGGGGATTTACGCAAAATATTCCCTCGGCCTCTATGCCGTTTGCCTTTGAATTTACACCGCCCAGCGGTGTGGAGGCTGTCAAATGTTTTGCGACGGACCGCGATGTGGCAAAGGATTTAACGACGGCCTTGGGCCAAGCTGCCTTTAAACCGTTGTCAGTTGCCAATGAAAGACAACTGACGAAAGTCTATCGCAGCTTGCCCAATGTACTTTTAAGCGAAGCGTCTTTGATTATCAGTGTGGAATAACTCGCCCTTATTCGTCGTAAGACACCAACGTATCAAAGGGAATATCCCCAAGCTTTTCCCGTCCATTCAGGAAGTTTAACTCGATCATGCAGGCTGTGCCGACCACGTTTGCACCCACTTGTTCAAATAATTTGATCGCGGCTTCCAGTGTGCCGCCTGTTGCCAGCAAGTCATCGAGAATAACAACGCGCTGCCCCGGTTTAACGGCATCGGCTTGAATTTCGACCGTGTTGGACCCGTATTCAAGGTCATAGCTATATTCAATTGTTTCGCCCGGTAGCTTACCTTTTTTACGCACCATCGTAAAACCAAGACCCAGTTTTAAGGCCAGAGGCGCTGCGACCAGAAAACCACGAGCGTCCAGACCTGCAAGAATATCAGGTTGATGACGGCTGACGATTTTGGCCATGCGCCCCATTGCAACCTGCCATGCATCCGGTTCGGCCAACAAGGTTGAAATGTCGTAAAAAAGAATGCCCGGTTTTGGAAAGTCCGGAATGCCGCGAATATGGTCTTTCAGATCCATGTGATGTACCCCAAATTAAATAATCTGATCGTATATTAAACGTGTGTTTTGAGAAGTACCATGTAATTTTTTTGGTTTTATCAGCCGGATTTTTGCAATCTTTCAATCGGTAAATTGAAGGGTGGGCGCAGTTTTGGCGTATTGCGCACAAGGGCAACCCCATTGATCAGTTCCATACCGATTTCCAACATGTCATTGACCTGATCACGTCGGCGCAAGCCAAGGGCGTAAGGCTTGGCGTTAAGGGCCGTAATTTCTGTCAGGCGGTTTTCCAGTTGAGGCAATGAAATACCGTTTTTTGAATTGAGTATTGAAAAATCAATCCCGACCCAATTTAATTCGTTGCATAACGGGGTTGCGAATTTATTTTCGGCATTCAAGGTTAAAGCGGTTCCGTTCACCACGCTGTTTAAGGCCGTGCAAGTTTGTTGCAGGCTTTCAGGTGTCCAGTGCCCATCGTCCAATATTTCAACAATAAGAAATCGTTCCCGCAAGGAAGGCGTGAATTTTGCGAGGTTTTCCAGAATGGCCTGAAGGTTTTCACCACGCAAAGAGGGGCTGTGTATGGGGATGAAAACAGGCGTGACAATGTTTTGTGTATTAAAGGCAAACAAGGCTTTGGTGGCTTGTTGCAAGACCCAGAGATCTGTTTTTAATTTTTGTTGATTGTTGGCTTTGCCATAGGCTTTTGAGCCTTCCAGTTTTTGCCCTGTAGGTGAGGTATAGCAAAAACGCGCACGATATAATCGCAGGCTTTGACTGTCCCTTTCCCAACACGGGGCATATTCAACAGCGTAGGTTGGCTTGTCCTTGGGGAGTGGCGACGGGTTTGTACTTTTTTCTTCTTTTTCCTTTGTCATCACCACCCATTGTGGTTCGTCTTTGTTGTTTTCTTTGCGTTCACGCTGTAATTGAACCCATTGGGCTTCGCTCATGGAAGCTGGTTTCTTTTGCCCTTTTTGCCAATGCGGATTGTTTTCTTCGTGGGCCAAGTGGTGTTCTTTCCAGTTGGTTTTGTCTTCTTTTGGGTCGTGCGTTTGTTGTTGCTGATCGATCCCGGTTTTAGGGGCTGTTTTTTCTTGTGCGTTGTCGTTTGCCCCTTTTTCTTTGGCGTTCCCGGCAGCTTCACCCGCACGACCTGCTTTTTCAAGGAATTCAATATTCAGGCTGCCGTCTTCTTTGAGGGCATCTTTCGGGTCGACACCTGCCACGCGGACAAGGGGGCGACGTTCCCCGTCAAAACGATCTCCGATAATTTTGCGCCCGACTTCTTCGGCGATGTCATAGGCACGGGCGTCTGCTTCTATTTCAGACAGGGTAGGGAACAACATGATGTAAATTTCTTGGCTTTGATGTTCCCAGCGATTGCCCTGACCGACACGGTCGCGCATCACGCCTTCTGTCAGTCGGAAAATTTTGTCTTCACGTTTATCCCATGTGTCCCCGAGGGCTTGATGAAATTCTGTCATGCTGAGGACGTGCAGTTTGCCTATATCTTCATGGTCTTCTTCGCTGATAATATCTTCGATACTGACAGCAATATCATCAGACATAAAACCATCGTCCTTGATACGCACAAGGGCACGGTCTTCACCGATACCTGAAAAGATTTTTTTTGCCGTTTTGATCCACTTGAACACGCGGGAGCGCCTTTTGTTTATTGTTTTTGGTTCGAGGACTTTAACAGGTTGTTTTCCATAAAAAAAGAGCGAAGGCGTCAGGGGAACGCCTTCGCCCAAGGGGCCGTTGATTGAAGGTTAACGGCGATATTCTTCCGGGAGGAAAAGAAGCCCATCGGTTTCTGCACCCATTGCGTTATGACATTCAAAACAGAAGGTCATGCCTGCTGAATTGCGCCCTTTTGTTTCCCCCCATAGACTGCCATCTGCCATGATCATGGAATATTTCCAGTCCAGTGATTGCGGGTTCCAGCCTGACGACATCTTTTCCATCAGGAAAAGGGGGCCAATATCAGCTTTACCACCTGCCTTGCCAACAATGGTCGGTTTTGCAATGATCGCACCTGCCGGTAGAATGCCAGCCTCTTCCCATTTTTGATAATCTTTGGCTTTTTCATTGACGATGTTGACGAGATAACGGTCCCCATGCGTGCTGGACTGATAGGGGCTTTTTGTAACGTTTATCCAATTGAAAAATTGTGTACTCGCTGGGACGCCTGACTTTGCATATGTTGTCTGCATAGCGGGAAGCAAACGATCCCATTCACGCGTGGCTTGTTCATCACTAAGTTCTGCGGGTTGTGCGGCTGCACATGGGTTGGCAGCACATGGATTAGCCGCGCACGGGTTTTTCGCCGCACACGGGTTGGCTGCACACGGATTAGCCGCGCACGGGTTTTTTGCGGCACAAGGGTTGGCTGTACATGGGTTCGCTGCGCATGGGTTTTTGGCGCAACAGGGGTTTTGAGCACAGGCTTTTGCCGCACACGGATTAGCGAGAGCTGGCGTAAGCGGGAGGGCACTTGCGATTCCAATACCAAGGCCAAGCCCCAAAGTCAAAGGTGTGAAAGATGCGGTTTTTAGTGTTGTACGAAATGTCATAATGCCTCCCGAGACTTTGCTGGATGTCGTTCTTTTCAAGTGTTCCAAGTATGAAGGGAGAAGGCTGGAATATCTCTAAACAATGCCTTCACGCGCCATCAATAAAATGTGATTAAAACTTGAGTGCTTGTGATAAGTACTTATCTGGAAAAGGGATTAAGTTCTGTACCAAGTCATCTGGGGAACTTGAAATAGGAACGTGTTATGATTGATTTGTCACAGGTCACAACAGAACGTCTGAACAAAATGCTGACGGCTGGCCATGAGGTCGAAAATTGCCAGCGTGTCTTGAGCAAAGTTGGTGAAAATATTGTTGCGGATGTTCTTCGCGGATGTGGGACGTTTTATCAGATGAACCACTATCCGGACGGTGACGTTTATGATCATGAAACACACGGGCAGTATTATTATCATGCCCACCGTGACGGCGAACATGGTCATTTCCACCTGTTCTTGCGCCCGAAAGGAATGCCGTCGGGGATCAAGCCGGCTGCGGTCGAAGATTTTGAAGAACCAAAAGCCAAAAATGATGCGCTCAGTCATTTAATTGCGATTTCGATGGATGAGTTCGGTCACCCGAAGGCCTTGTTTACTACAAACCGTTGGGTGACGGCGGAATATTGGTATGAGTGTGAGGATGTGATCCGCATGCTGGATCATTTTGAAATTGATCATGCCAGTCCGTCCTGGCCTGCAAATCGTTGGATGGGGGCAATGGTTCAATTGTTTTACCCGCAAATCTGCGATCTATTGCGCCTGCGCGATCATGTTGTGGCCGATTGGAAAGAACAAAACCCAAAAGAAAACGTTTTTGAATGTCGTGATCTGGATGTCACGTCTGAATTGGAATGTCATATTTCCCTTCAAATCACGGCTATTGAACAGGAATTGGAAGCCCGCAAGACTGAAAAGTGAATTAAGTCACTGTCCGATTACAGGAACTTGGGGCATACTGTCTTTAATTCCTTTCAATTAAAAAGAAAAATGACAGTGCATGCGCCACCTTTCCAATGATGCCCCACCACGTACCGGTCCGCGAAATGACTGGAGAACGTTAAAAACGCTTCTGCCCTATCTCTGGCCTAAAAATGCGCGTGATTTGCGTATTCGGGTGGTGATTGCCTTGTTGTTTCTGGCAGCGGCAAAAGGGTTAAACGTCTCCGTTCCGATCTTTTATAAAAAAGCGGTTGATGCATTGAGCATGGACAGCACCGCCCAACTGCTTGCGGTGCCGATTATGTTACTGGTTGGTTATGGTGTGGCGCGTGTGCTTTCTCAAGCCTTCGGGGAATTGCGCGATGCGGTGTTTGCCCGTGTGGGGCAACGTGCCATTCGTGATGTTGCCCTTAAGACCTTTGAGCATTTGCATAAACTGTCTTTACGATTTCATGTGCAACGCCAGACCGGGGGGCTCAGTCGATCCATTGAGCGCGGTACCAAGGGTATTGAATTTCTGTTGAACTTTATGCTGTTCAACATTTTGCCGACGTTGCTGGAAATCGTGTTGGTCTGTGGCATTTTGTGGGTCATGTATGACTGGACGTTTGCGCTGGTGACGTTTGCGACCATTGCCGGGTATATCGCCTGGACCTTGATTGTGACGGAATGGCGGATCAAATATCGCCGCACCATGAATAAAAGCGATAACGAGGCCAATACCAAAGCAATTGATAGTTTGCTCAATTTCGAAACCGTCAAATATTTCACCAACGAAGACCATGAAGCGCGTCGTTATGACAGTGCGTTACGCCGGTTTGAAGAAGCTTCCATTAAATCCAAGGTCACCTTAAGCCTGCTGAATATCGGGCAGGGTGTGATTATCTCGTTGGGGTTAACCGCGGTGATGATTATGGCGGGTTACGGCGTGCAAGGCGGCACCATGACCATTGGTGATTTTGTCTTGGTCAACAGCTATCTGATCCAGCTTTATATGCCGCTGAACTTTTTGGGCTTTGTCTATCGCGAGATCAAGCAATCGCTGGCCGATATGGAACATATGTTTTCCTTGCTGGATAAAGAGGCAGAGATTGCAGACGACGTGGATGCCTGTGATTTACCTGAGGGCGGCGGGGATGTGCGTTTTGAACAGGTTTCGTTTTCTTATGATCCACGCCGGCCCATTTTAAAAAATGTCGATTTCCATGTGCCCGCAGGTAAAACAACAGCGATTGTTGGATCCAGTGGGGCGGGGAAATCGACCTTGTCACGCTTGTTGTTCCGGTTCTACGATGTTTCAGATGGCGCTGTGAAAATTGATGGTGTCGATGTGCGCCAGATTAAACAAGCCGCCTTGCGCGGGGCGATCGGCATTGTGCCGCAGGACACGGTTTTGTTTAACGATACGGTCTTTTATAACATTGCATATGGCCGTCCCGGTGCGACACCGGGGGATGTGGAAGAGGCGGCCAAGCTGGCCAGTATCCATGATTTTATTATGGGGCTACCTGATGGTTATAACACAATGGTGGGGGAGCGCGGCCTCAAGCTGTCCGGCGGGGAAAAACAACGGGTTGCGATTGCGCGTACAATTCTGAAACGCCCGCGCATTTTATTGTTTGATGAAGCAACATCGGCCTTGGATACCCATACGGAAAAAGAAATTCAGGTGTCGTTGCGCGATGTTTCAAGTGGATTGACGACGTTGGTAATCGCGCACCGTTTATCAACGGTAGTGGATGCCGATGAAATTCTGGTTCTGGAACAAGGCGAGATCGTTGAACGCGGTAATCATGCAAAATTATTGGACAAAGGCGGGGCGTATGCCGCCATGTGGGCAAAACAGCAAGAAGCTGCCCAAGCGATGGAAACCTTGGAACAAGTGGGTGAAGATGTCGCGCCTGCCTTGAAACCAGCTTTATAGACGACCGGCTTTTAAGGCCCTGTTGATCACGGTGCGTACAATCAGCTTGTGAAAAGGCTTGATGATTGCCATGTAGATTTTACCCAAGGTGTTATGGGTATTGACCATTGTGGTCAGTCTAATGGTTTTTGGTCCTGCCCATGTCAGTGAAATTCGAAAATCTAGATGACTATCGTTTTCTCCTGTCACCAGTTGATTTTCGTTGAGCTGCAATAAGGTAAACATGCCCAGTCGTTTACCAACTTCGATTTTGTCTCTTGTGGGCAGGGGATGGGCGGATTTATCCTCATCAGGACGTGCTGTTTTAAGACCAAACACACCGACAATGCGATTTCGTGTATTCATCAACCAAGTGACCCAATCAGGGCTATGAGCAAAGATTGCCCAATAAATTTCGGCTAAGTCCTGTTTGTGAACCGGGGTGGCTTCGTAACAATCGACGAAGGTAACACGTTCCAAGAGGTTGGCGGTTAAATCAGGGGTAACTGGAATTTCCGTAACGGCCATTTTATGCCTCGTCTTTTGACCTGTGAGAGTAAGACGTAAGCCGAGCACAACAAATGCACAAGTCTATAGGTTCTGAAAAAAGACCCCCACCGAAAACAGGTGGGGGCGTGTGGGTATGATGGAGATGACCAATAAGGGTTATTGATCTGTGGCCGGATGTACGGTTGAATCATCGGGGATGGGTTCTTCATCGCGTACATAAAAGGCCACCGGGGGCGGTGCGACAGATTCCAACCGATCGGGAGGTGAGGGCGTATCGTATCGGTTGGGATGAGGGCCATAGTAATTAACCAGTCGGGCCGCGTCCCGGTGAACAGGTTCGCTGAAACATTTGACGGAACCGAGCTGTTGATAACAATAGCGCGGTTCTTCTTCATAGACGGCTTCTTCGTACTTATTGATGTACCCGCAGGCACTCAGACTTAGAAGTCCACCTATGATCCATCCTAGTTTCAGCCTTTGTAACATTTTCGATCCTCTTTTTTGATCGGGTCGTATTTTTCGACCTCTGTTAAAATGAGATTGCAAAGAGGATGCCAAAAAGAAAAGGGGCTGTTAAAAAATTAACAACCCCTTAAAATTCAAAAAGTTAACAAAAGGTTTACGAATTGACGTCCACCACAATACGGCCTTGTGTTTGGCCTTTGAGGATTTTTTTGCCTACCTCCGGCAATTCTGACAGGGTAATTTCGCTTGTCAGGGCATCCAGTTTATCCATAGGAAGTTCGTTGGTCAGGCGCTCCCATGCGGTGACGCGACGCTCAAACGGGCAGGTGGCACTGTCGATCCCTTGCAGGGTAATGCCACGCATCAGGAAGGGTAAAACGGTGGTGTGTAATTCGTTGGATGCCGCAAGACCAACAGAGGCACAACAACTCCAATATTTTAAGGTTGCGAGCACATGATGCAGGGTGGAACCACCCACATTATCAATGGCCCCGATCCAACGTTCACCACCCAAGGGACCACGTGGGCCTTCTTCCAGTTCGCTACGTGGAACAATGGTGCTGACGCCCAGACTTTTCAGATATGCGTGGGAGCTTTCAGACCCGGTGGACCCGGCAACTTTATAACCCAGATTGGCAAGTATAGCGCACGCAATGGAGCCCACACCGCCGGATGCACCGGTGACCAGAACCTCGCCATCTTGATCGGGTTTCATACCGTGGTCTTCCAACGCCATGATGGATAACATGGCGGTATAACCTGCCGTTCCAATTGCCATTGCGCGTTTGGTGGAAATGGCGTCAGGCAGGGGAACCAGCCAATCGGCTTTCACGCGGGCTTTTTGGGCATATCCCCCCCAATGGATTTCCCCGACACGCCAACCGTTTAACACCACACGGTCACCGGGTTTGTAACGATCATCTTGTGAGGCTTCGACCGTACCGGCAAAATCAATACCGGGAACATGAGGGTATTCTTTTACCAGCTTGACCAGACCATTCATGATCAGCCCGTCTTTGAAGTTCAATGTGGAATAATCAACCTTAACCAGAACCTCTCCGGCAGGCAGGTCATTGTCGGAAACTTCCTTGATCGCCAGTGTCATATCTTGATCAAGCAACAGGGCATTAAATGTCATCTCTTGGACCTTTCATGGTTTGATTTGACAGAACGATACATAATGTTCGGTAGACGATCAATCTTTTCAATTTAGGAAGTGCCTTTTACAAAATATAAGTTTACTTTTAATTGTATTTAAATTTAAAATATCGCAAAAAGTGTAATTGAAGGGTTGGTTAAATGAAAAAGATTGTTTTGTTGTCTGCTGCGTTGACTTTTCTTTGGTTGCCGATCGCTCTTGCTGGCAAGGACGTGACCTTGACGGGATATGGGGATGGAACGCTACAAACCCCGACATTTGATTGCGAAGGAGATGGGGTTTATGCTTTGCCTTATCAAAAAAGTACGTTGGGTGAGGTTGGTAAAGTTCGGACGGCAAAATGCACACTATCACCCGGTTTTTTCATTATTAATCGGGATTTCCATTTGCAATCACGTGACGCAAACGGCGCACAACTGCAAGATATTCTTTATAAAATAAATACGACGACCGGTGCCATTGCCGGCAATGCAGTGCTTCAGCAGCAAGGGCACGTATTCAGTTTACCCGATGGGACAGAGGGCGTTATGAATTATGGCATGAGCCATGCGTCGTCCCCGATTACAAATCAAGCTTATATCTATACGGGTCCGCGCCAAAATAGCTGGATGAGCCACCTTCAAACGCAATATCCAGATTTAAAATTTGCCGATTTGGTTTTGCCTGGTTCCCATGATGCGGGCATGTATGAAATGACGCTTCAGGATACGCAGAATGCCGTTGCTCAGTTGTGCGGATCCAATGCGGTTTTGGATCCGCTTTGTAAGGCAGGGGTTAGTGTCGGGGCGCAGGCTTTGGAGAATTTCTCGATTACCCAAAAAGATGCCAGTGCGGCGCAAATGGATTTTGGCACACGTTATTTTGATTTTCGTCCTGCTTATTTAAAAACGGATACCAGTAAAACGGCGTTTCATGTGCATAATTTCATAACCGGGGCGTCTTTTGAGGATTTCTTAAAGGGTGTGAATCAGTTTTTGGGGGAAAACACGCAAGAAATCGCCGTTGTCCAGATTAAGGATTCCGGTATTCAGGACAGTACATTCCAACCGTTGAGTAAGGCAGAAGTTCAAACCTATTTGCTACAATATATCACGGCAAATGTCGGTTATGATCTTGTGGATGATATTCAGCCGTATAACGATAAAACACTCAAACAAATTGCCGGATCAGGAAAGCGTTTGATCGTTCTGTATGGGAATTCAAATGTAAATGACAGTTACAGTGACGCGGCATATTCCCAATCTTTGACAGATGCGTCTTCAATTATTGCCTCGCTTGAAAAGACATTGGCGAAGACGGGGGCTTTTCAGTTCACCATGTTGCAATTACAAGACACGGGATCCGGGGCTTTGATTAACCATTATTTGCCTGTTATCTTGAAAAATCCAACGTCCTGGGCCAATAATTTGTTGGCATCGGGAACAGGCAATATTTTACAGGCAACCAAACCTTTGTTTGATACGCAGACCTACAGTTGGTTAACAACACAGACAGCATTAGACGCAATTGTACAGCAAACCAATATGGTTGTTTTGTTGAATGATTTTGTAGAGGTTGGTTTGAGTGCCCATGCCATTGGTTTAACGACATATCGGTACAATCAACGTAAAACCTTGCAATAAGGGTGTGCGCAACCGTACTTTTTTGAAGCGAATCTTATGGCGGATTAGGAAAATTTAATTTCTTTGGGTAATTTCATTTCAAAGGGAACTTTATTTTCGGTTCTATCCTTCTGAAATTGGCTGAGTTTTTGCTTGATTGTCGCAAATGTATGACAGTTTCTTGACTTCTTGGTTAACTCGAAACATTGTTGCGAACAAATCATTTGAACCAAAAAGAATTCATGACCAAAGATTATCCGGCCCTTGAGGTCAACGACATCCATAAATATTTCGGCGACCTTGAAGTGTTGAAGGGAATTTCCCTGACGGCACATTATGGCGATGTGATTTCCATTATCGGTTCCAGCGGATCCGGTAAAAGTACGTTCTTGCGTTGCTTGAACTTACTGGAACGCCCGACAAAAGGCAGCATTCGCGTTGCCGGCGAAGAAATGAAATTGCACCGTGAAAAAGATGGTCAATTGGGTGCAGCCGATAAAAAACAGATCACACGTTTGCGTTCTGAAATCGGATTTGTGTTTCAGGGGTTCAATCTGTGGGCACACATGGATTTGATGGAAAATATCATCGAAGGTCCAACGCAGGTAAAAGGCGTTTCAAAAAAAGAAGCGACTGAAAAAGCAGCGGAATTGCTTAACAAAGTTGGACTTTATGATCGTCGCGGGCATTATCCGTCGCAACTTTCCGGCGGGCAGCAACAACGCGCAGCGATTGCGCGCGCATTGGCGATGGAACCTGAGTTATTGTTGTTTGATGAACCGACCTCGGCACTTGATCCGGAACTGGTCGGTGAAGTTTTGAAAGTGATGCAGATACTCGCCGAAGAGGGGCGCACTATGTTGGTGGTGACACATGAGATGGGCTTTGCCCGCGAGGTGTCCAGCCACGTGATGTATCTGCACCAAGGGCAGGTGGAAGAGTTCGGGCCGCCTAAAGAGGTTTTTGAAAATCCGAAATCCGAACGCATGAAACAGTTTATCAGCACGGAATTATAAACAAAATCCGGCTGGTTAGGGGTTTAATCAAATACATCACGGGAGATGTTTTCAATGAAGAAAATTGCATTTGCACTGGCTGCTGTTCTGGGCCTGAGCGTTTCTATGGCACATGCGGGTGATAAAATCCGCATCGGGACGGAAGGTGCTTACCCTCCGTTTAACGGGATTGATAAAGACGGCAAAGCGTTTGGTTTTGACGTTGATATCGCCAATGCCCTTTGTGCAGAAATGAAAGCGGAATGTGAAATTATCGCACCGCTGGATTGGGATTCTATCCTGATCGGTTTGAAAAAGAAAAAGTATGACGCGGTTGTGGCTTCTATGTCCATTACCGAAGAACGCAAAAAGGCTGTTGATTTTACGGAACCTTACTATTCCAACAACCTGACTTTGGTTGCTAAAAAAGGCTCCAGCGTTGATCCTGCAAATTTGGCAGGTAAAGCGGTTGGTGCACAACGTGCAACCATTGCAGCAAACTACGTGACAGATGAGCTGAAAGACGTTGACGCGAAATTGTATGATACGCAGGAAAATGCGTACCTCGACCTCGCTTCTGGCCGTATCGACCTGTTGGTTTCTGATAAATTGCCGGCTTATGACTGGTTGCGTAGTGAACAGGGCCAAGGTTTTGAATTTATTGGCGATGCGATCGACGTAAATGATAAAATCGGTATTGCTGTTCGCAAAAAAGATGATGAGCTGCGCGAAAAATTCAATGCGGCGATCAAGGCAATTGTTGCCAATGGCACATATGCAAAGATCAACGAGAAATATTTCCCGTTCTCTATCTACTAAGACCTGAAATACCGCTCCTTTCCTCTGGTTAGGGGCGGTATTTTTTTACGAAAGACGAAACATGATTGACCTGCAAGGATTTGGTCCGCAAATCGCGTTGGGTGCTTGGATGACGGTTCAGGTGGCCTTTGGCGGTTTGATCGTCGGCCTTGTCTTCGGATTGATGGGGGCGGCGGCCAAGCTGTCACCTTATGCTGTTTTACGTGGTATGGGGCAAAGCTACACCACAGTTGTGCGCGGTATCCCGGAAATCCTTGTGGTGTTGATCGTCTATTTTGGCGGGGAAGATATCGTCAACCGTATTGCCGAAAGCGTTGGATATAACGACTATATCGAGATCAACGTTTTCGTTGCCGGGGTTTGTGCCCTTGGTTTGTCATTTGGCGCCTATGCCACCGAAGTCTTTCGTGGTGCGATCCAGTCTGTCCCTGTCGGCCAGATTGAAGCCGCAGTGGCGTGCGGGATGCACTCTCACCAAATTTATTGGCGTATTACCTTGCCTCAGGCCATGCGTCTGGCAATACCGGGCTTGGGCAATTTGTTTCAGGTCTTGCTGAAAGACACCTCGCTTGTGTCGCTCATTGCTTTGCCTGAATTGATGCGAACATCACAAGCCGCTATTCAAAATACAAAAGAGCCCTTTACCTTTTATTTTATTGCCGCGCTTATTTATCTGGGGATTACGACAGTTGTTTTGGTGGGGCAGATTTATGCGGAACGCTGGGCCAATCGCGGTGTGAAGAGGGCATCGGCATGAATTGGGAAGAAATTTTTGTTGCTCTGCCCAAATTGCTGGATGGTGCCGTCTTAACGTTGGAACTGGTGTTTATCTCTTGCATCATCGGATTTGTGATTGCCATTCCGGTTGCCCTGATGCGGGCGTCACAAAACTGGTGGGTCAGCAATATACCAATTCTCTATACCTTCTTTTTCCGGGGCACACCTCTGTTGGTGCAGTTGTTTTTGTTTTATTATGGGGCCGCGCAATTTGATGCGGTTCGTGAAAGCATCTTCTGGCCTGTTTTTAAAGAGGCCTATTGGTGTGCACTTATCGTCTTTGCCTTAAATACCGGCGCTTATACCGCTGAGATTTTCCGAGGAGCCATTCAGGCCGTTCCACATGGCGAAGTGGAAGCCGGGATTGCAATCGGCATGCAGAAACACACACTATATCGCCGCATCGTTTTGCCTCGCGCAATTCGCATGGCTTTGCCCGCCTATGGTAACGAAATTATCTTGATGCTGAAAAGCTCGGCGCTGGCTTATACCATTACCTTGTTCGATCTGACCGGTGTGACGCGTACGATCATTGCGCGTAATTATCTGGCGATCGAAATGTATTTTACGGCAGGTGTGATTTATCTGCTGATGACATTCATCTTTATTCAAGTTTGGATGCGAGTGGAAAAACGCTTGCTGAAATTTCAGAATTAAAAGTTTTTATTAAAAAAGATATGCGTACTTATACGGGTGTATAGTTGATTTTTAACACCTAATGGCCAACTATCTATAAGGCGTCGACACTGCATCATAAGAAAAGCAGGTCGTACATAAAGGTCGGCAGGATGGTACCATGCTTTTTTTTGAGAATTACGCAACCGTTGAGGATGTGATTAATTTTAAACAATCAGAAACCCCCGAACATGATGGTCTTCTGAAAGTACCGATGACAGCATCGTTACTTCAACTTATTGATTATATGGCAGACCATCAGGTTGGTGTGGTCTTTTTACATGATGGCGAAGATCAGATTGTCGGTTTGATATCGGAACGTGACATCATCCGCCATATTGCGATGAATGCGTTGAAAGCGTTTGAAAAACCCATTCATATGATGGTGCGCCATAGTGTCGTGACTTGTAAGCGTCGTGATAAATTAAAGGTGGTTGCAAGCCAGATGGCGGAACAACATATTCGTCATGCTGCTATTCTCAGCGACAAAGGGGAATATATCGGAGTTGTCAGTTCCAGTGATATCGAGCTCTTTGCCGGGAAAGGGTAATATGGAAAAACTACCCTGTAAAAACACATTCGATATGACCGTCCATATTGTCGTTTCCGCTGTGAAAGAGAAATTGGCAGCAGGCATGATAACACCTGATGAGCTTGATGAGATCGAACAAGCATTGACGGTGGAAAATTCACAGGTAGAGGCCTTTTGTCATTCTGTGCATGAACGCTGCATGAGCAAATCCAAACTGGACCTGTTGGTGCCGCCCAGAACCAATGCCTATGGTCGGATTATGGTTCAACCGTTGGAAAGTTTGTTTGATAAAAGGCATCGACGTTTTTCGGAAAGACAACTGGCGAATTATTTTCATATGCTGTCTTCGATCATAGGGCGGGAAGTTTATGAAAGAAACCATGATCATATGTCTGAATTAATGCGAAATGAAATTCGTGATCATGGCAGCAATTTTGCGTGGGATGACTTCTATAACCATCCTGAAGTTGTGCGTTGCCGATTGGAGACATTAGGCGCAATTGCACAAGCCTTTGGCCATTTTGATCAACGCATGAACTGGTTTATCAATGTTATGGAAGGCTCTGCCCATAATCCGGAAGATGGTGCGGGCACTCTTCAATTTACCGAACAACAGGCAAAGGCCTTTTTGTCGGCGTTATTTGCGGAATGTATGGAGATGACGCAGAACGAAAGAGAACGTCTTCAACAATATGTCGGTGAGAGGCGCCGCAAAAACATTGCGTTCCTGATTGCCCGGCTCACCCAAATGTGATTCTTAAGAGTTCAGTTAAATAGGTATGTTGCCAACTCAAAAAGAAAAACCCTTGGTTTCCCAAGGGTTTAACATGGTGCTGATGAGTAGGATTGAACTACCGACCTCTCCCTTACCAAGGAAGAGTGGTTGTTGATATAACCATTTGAATATATTTGACTTTTAACGGCAGTAAATTTTATTCGTGTCAAAAACGTGTCAAAAAACACAAAAAACGCCCCACCGAAGCAGGGCGTTTCTCAATCTGGTGACTAACGAATATGGGTATAAACGTTAGTAAGAGGGTAATAAGTAACGATCATGTGAGTTCGATGGAAGGGAGGTAAGGCATCCATCCCCCCACCATCGGAGCCAACAGGCAAATTGAGCAGTCAAGAATCCTTGCAGCATGTGAGCCTCCTACTTGCCAAAAATATTCTTTACCGAACTGACGAACCCGCCAACCGATCCAGTGATATCAGCCACACTGACGCTATCCTTCTGCCCAACAGCCTTGCCAACTTCGCGCATACCCATATAGGTCATAATCACGCCAGCCGCCCAACCGATCATATTTGTGTAAAGATCGTTCAGCACACCGTCCAAGGCGATAAGGGCAATCTGGTTGGGATGCTCTGCAAAGGCTGCATCCAGTGCGTTGTAGATCGAGAGCAACAAATTTGTGGCCACAGTTGCCAATGGCGGGAAGACGCAAGCAATCACCATCCAACGAACTGCCCAAGGACGTGTGGTCATGCGCATCTTGGCGATAGCACCGCGTTGAGGTTCCGGTATGGCATTGAGCGTGTCCGCGTTGATCCTGCCGCCCTGCTGTTCAAGCCGTTGCGTGATTGCATTATAGAATGAAATTTCAGACTGCATTCGACTGGTGAAAGCTTCCTGTTGTTCAGGTGTGAGGTTTTCGACTTCATTGCGCAATTCATCAGGAGAGGTTGCGCCAGAAGGCTCCCCCTTAATCTCCTCAACGACTTGCTTGCCAACACCAAACAATTCTGTTGCAGAAGAAATAGCGGAGAAGATAGCCGGGAGGGCTGCAAGAAAAGCGACCATATCAGCCCCCTATTCAATATCGTTATAGAAGTGATGCCGCCCAATGGTGACGCAAGGCGTTTTACCTTTTGCCCAGTCTGGGTGCCATCCCTCGGCGTGATAATGGGTAGCCCCCTTTACCAAGTCCGCATACAAACCTGCCATTGTCCCAGCAGCGATATGTAAACAGCGCAAAAACTGGCGCGACTTATCTGTCAATGCGATAAGTTTTTCCCGATTAGGGTCTTTCTCATTCCAGCAAGAGAACTGCCAAGGACGCAAGCAAACGGATTGGATATCCTTACCCCACCATTTAGGTTTATTTGCCCGATTAATGATCACCTGAGCAACGGCGATAACGCCTTCGTCAGCTTCCCCACGAGCCTCGCCGTATAAGGTACGGGCAAGGGTGTCTAAATGTTCAATCGCCATTATTCACCTCGTTGTTGCTCTCGGATGAGTTTTTTCACATCCTTAATTTCATCGATCAAACGGCCCTCAACATCTTTCAAATAGTCCACTGACGCATATTTTTCAGCGACATGAAGTTTATAGTTATTAAGGGCCGTAGCATTCCGCATCACCATCCAGAACAGCCCAGCCATTGCAGGCAGCTCAATCACGGTAATCCACCACTGCAATTCAGGGGCTGTTCCCATTTCAAATATATCTCCTATTTCCATTCTCTCAGCCTCCACGTCAGGCCGATCTCGTTGTTTCCCTAAGCATCTGCCCAGATAATCAGTTTCCAGTTTGTGTTTGTTATAGTTTCCGCCACTCCGGTTCCTTTATTAATTATAGAGAATGCGGAGCTATAATTTCCAAAACGAACATTTATATCCGTTGCCGTCAGCACAGTTGATATTCCACGGGACGCGCCGCCGTTGGCGTCGTTTGTTGCCGGATTTATGATCACTTCATCGCCGACGCTGTAACCAAACTCTGCGGTCACGCACTTCAAGAGGCAAGTTGCATTCTTAGGCACAGAGCCAAGGCCATGTGAGATATCTACTTGCTCACCCGAGACAATGTCCACCGGCGCACTTTCAAATCGCTTGGTGATTGCAGGCGTAACCGAGGGATCAAGCGCCGCCGCCCCTACTGCATCGTTAGCCAGCTTGGCAGAAGTTACACCGCCGTCTGGAAGATGCGAGGACGTAAGCCCCCGCGCCATTTCTGCTAAATTGCGCCCGCTCATTTAAGCGTCCACCGCGTCTGACCACTCAGGAATGGTCTTAATTGCCGCATAAAGGTCGCCGCGGGTTACATCGTCACTGCTGTCCAAAATATGTGAAACGTCAATTTCTCTCACTTCGCGTACACCAAAAGGCTTTACAGCTTCCAACGAATTATGAACGTTTTGCATTTCGACTTCTTTGCCCATCAAACCAAGGCGGGCTTGCTGAATGGCTACCTGATCGTTTGATAATTGCGCGGCGGTCAAAGCATCGTGTAGTGCCTTATATTCTGCTGTAAGCGTTGCCATTTCTGAGGCGGCAATCTTATAAGCATCGCGTGTTGCTGCATCTTTGTATGACTGAATGACACATGTAGCCGAACCTTCTTGGTAATTGAATGACGAACCCGCAATACAGTGGTAAGCGTTTTCTGTAACAATAGAAGGAAGTGGGGTGACAGTAAGAACGAGAGCCATGATAAAATCCTTGTTTAAGCGTTTGCAATGACCGTGATTGTGCCGGACGAACCGCGCCATACGAGAGCTCCCGCAGAAGAGTAGAGATACCCTCCGCCCGCATTATTTGACGACGGGATGCTCGTTGAGTTGTAAATGGAAAAATTTCGGTTGCCGTTGATTTCAGCGACAACGTTAGAACTTGCGTCACGAAAGACATGATTTGCAGCATCTTTGTAAAGGACGTTGCTTGTATGCACCCACATGTCCCCAATTCCAGTATCAGGCATAAAGAAGTTAGCCCCGCTGTCTGAGTAAAGCGCTTTACCTAGCGATAGATGCTGGTTGCCCTTATATTTAATATCGCCAGTAGATCCTAAAATACGCATGTATTCAGAACCGCTAGGGAATGAATTATACACCCCATACTGGAAGATCAGATCCCCTGTATCCCACCCTATGTGGGCGTTAGCATCACGCCCCAATGACATAGTGCCAACACCGGTGTTTACAATTTGATGAAATGGAGGTGAGGCATTCTCGTGAGAAGATTTTGTCCCTGTAAAGAAGGCGTCTTGCAATGTTTTATTCAGCAGCGTTTGAGTATTCTCAGTACCGACAAATGCACCAACCACACCGTGAGCACCGCTTGTTTTCGTTTCGTGGGCCGTTACATCAAAAGCGCCAATGGCGGTAAGTTTTAACTTATCTGTATCGCTTAATGCGGGAAGTGTGACAGTCAACCCATCAGTTGCGGTAAAGTCTCCGTTCTTCTCCATCAAAGTCGCACCATTCATCACAACTTGCAGATTGCCCGGCACATACGCGAGGACATTACCGAACTTGTCCGCGCCACTGATAACGGTTTGCCCATTGGTGGCATCAAAATAAAACTCGTTATAGGTATTCTGTGCCGCTGTTTGGGCTTCGTCGCGATAGGTTTGCGCAAGATCACGGGCCGCTTCTGAGCCTGCTTTAGCTGCCTCCGATCCAGTTTGAGCAGTCTCGGCATTTGTCTGAGCCGTCTCTGCTGCTGTCTGAGCGGTTTGGGCACCCACCATGTGTGCATTTGCATCCGCAACGGCCTGAATAATATTATCAAGCAAATCATCCGGCAAATCAGTTGTAGAAATACCAACCTTTACCGCACGAGAAAGCTCTTCTCTGAGATAAAGAACCTGCATGACAATTTGGTCAAACACTGCTTCGTGGTTCGGCCCGATATACCCGCCATGCAAGGGGAATGATGCGCCTTGTGTCATCGGTGGATTGCGCCGGAATGTCAGGGTCTCATTTGCTGGCAGAGGGCTTCCTGATATTGGGTATGTAACCGTTCCGCCTGCTGAGTTGCCAACGCCATCGACGCTGTAGTGCGTCCCTTCTGTGAGAACCGTTTCAATACCATCAGCATCGGCATGAATTACTTCAAGGTGCGATGATGCAATAACGAGGAACTCGTAGCCAAAGCTTGTGTTGGTTCCATCGCCGGATAACGGGCCTGTTTTCGTTGTCTCAGAAGAAAAGCTCATAACTCACCTCAGTTGTGATTTTAACAACTTATATCATATAAAGATGCCCATCGAAAGAGTGAGGTTTCAATGGGCTGGTGAGTTTTAGGTATAGGGTGCTTTTTCTATCTAAAATTTCCTTATGAAGATTAGACTTGAGGAATTTACTCGATCTGCTTTAACTTATCTTCCTTAAGGAACTCCTTTTGAGTCTTCTTTAGATCTGACTTCACAGTTTTGATATCATGGGAAGGCGGGAGATCCTCTGGAGCAGTGCCACTGAGGTCCAACATCGCCTTACGAACCTTTTTGCCAACGACATAAGCTGCATTTTCCAGAGGCTTCTGACCTTGTACGTTTTCATTTCTGATTTTTGCTTCGGTTTGGGTGATGCGAAACAAATTAGCTGCAAGCTCTTCCTTGCCCATAAAGTCTAAAGGTGTCTTCTTATCTGGAATCCCCTTTCGGGCCTTCAGACTCTTTAGCGGCATATTGTATAATCCTAAATACCCTTTATTTCTAAAGAAGCCATAATTTTCGATTCCCGCTTGATTTGCGACTGAGGATAGCCCTTTTTCATGCTCTGTTATCTCGTCACGAATTAAAATGCGTTCAACCGCCTCAGCTTCTTGTACATGCCTTTGATAAGCCTCTGCCATCGTTGCGAAATAAACCTGCGCTTGGGCCACGCGAGGTTTTTTCGAATCTCCGTTCATCGCAATTAGGTAGCATGCAAACTTTGAGACTTTCCAATCATCAACGATCTTACCGTCAATCGTCCTCGATTCTTTAACAAAATTCTCAGGAATATCTATCCCCAAAGACGCGCAGGTAGACATCGCCTTTTGGATTGCTTTATTAAAAGTAGACCACTGAACATAGCCTAGCATTTTCATAAAATCACGAGCAAACCAGTACCTGAAACCGTTCTGCCTAGCTAAATCGTCGAATGATACGCAATCATCATCAAAATGAAATAATTCCGTATGAGCGTATTCCATTTCCGTTATTCCATCATCTGACATAGCTGCGCCCTCTTAATTTAACTCAAACCCTAAAGAAGGTAGCACATACACGAATATCGTGCATGTTGAAAGTGCAAACCGTACCCCTCCTAATTTGACTCCCCTCCGGTTGGTGCTTTTTCAGGAGCGAACAAGTTAATAAAATCCTCAATTTCCTCACTGATGTAGGCCTCCTCGGCTGCAATGCCTGAAAGTCTACCGAAGTGCGCAGATATTGAGGTTGTCTTGGTCATAGGCGTCACCAGCCATTCTACAAACTTTGGATTTGTGATAAGTTTAGCCGCCGCACGAGGGGCGAGAACAGTTCCTATAGTAGTTGTAGCCATGCCAGTGCCGAACCCATTACTATCGCCAGCAACACCAGCTCCTAGGGCCCCGCCCACCCCTTGCAGTAGCGCAAAATTCATAAGTGCGCGCCCTGTGTTTGATCCATTTGCTACGGCCTCAGCCCCCTTCATGCTATCAATGACCTCGACAAGCTTATCAAGCTGAGGACGCAAGTTCGCATAACGTTTACCGCCAAACAAAGCATCCTTAGCCTCAGGTGCCAACTTGTTGAAATTTGTTAAAAAGCTGGAAACAGAAAAGGCATCACCCGCAGCATTTTGCCGCCCCGGTGTAGCCAACCCCAAACGGTGCAAAGTTGTTGCAGCAACCGTATCCCATTCATCGTCTGTAAAATGCTTCCGCATACGTGCAAGCGCAGACCCTCCATCTTTAGATGACATCATAGCAAAGCGGTAAGCTCGCTCATCTGCATCAAACTTGATGATTTTATCCATATCTTTTGCGGCTGTGTTCATCCACATCCTTGTGAACCTGTCGGCTACCTTTAATTTTTTAGCAGCTTCTTTACCTGACGATTGTGCAGCTAATGATAAATCCTCTGTTAACGCACCATAAATGCGCTTTAGGGCTGTTAATTGTGCTCCAGACGAACCGGATAGGCCCGGGGATGACAAATCCTTACCGACGTTGGAACGTATCATTCTCAACGCAGAAAACGGAATTCCTCCGGCAACTTTTGCATCATGTTCAAGCATCCTCAATGTGTTTATTGCACCGCTCATTGTCGGGCCTAATGTTTCAGGGGCTTGAGCAAGTTCTGACTGCATTTGCAAACGAAGGGCTTTAATTGAATTCAAAGAAACAACTGTATCGGCTCCAATCAGGTCAAATGCTTCGTCGTATGCTTTCGTTTGAGTGAACCCGAAACGTTCAACTGCTTGCTCTGCTGCACGTTTGATGACTTGCCCCGCGCCTTGTTGTGTTTTGGCAGTTCCGAATTTATTGATCAGTTTTTCCGCCGCTCGCTGTGTTTGTAATAATACCTTTTCCGCCTGCTTTTGCATAATATCCGCAGAACCGGGAGCCCCGTTCAAAGTATGTTCTAAGGTGGCAAGTCCCCTGCTGCCCGTAACGGCACCTGCTTGTGGCGTGATGTTGAATTGCTTAAAAGAATTTACCAGTTGTTGAGCGCCTTCTTTTGCGCCGCCCATAGCCTTCTTGACGCCAACCCCGATTATACGACCGACTTTTTCACCGGCGGCCCCAGCCCCAAACTCAACCGCACTATCGAGCATCGCCCCCCCTAAGTTCCGGGTATCAACACGTTCACCAATCAGCGAAGCAGCGAGGTCAAAAACCTGCCCTCCGACAACATTCCCCATTCCGGCACCAACTATCGCCCCTTCCGTTGCTGTAATAGCAGCACCGGGACCTGTGGGTGATCCAACTATAAAGCCACCAGCACCCCCAAACACAGCGCCCATTGCAGAACCAACGCCCTGAGAAATTTCCCTCCCTGCGCCTGCTACGTCTCCCCAGTCCAACCCCTCAGGATTAAACAGACGAAACTTGCCTGTTTCAGGATCGGTATAAACAAAATTGTCTTCACCATGCGGAACGGCGTCAGGGAAAAAACGTCGAATAGTGGTTAAGCGGTCTTCGTCATTCGGAGCGCCGCCGACCATCATGCGAACCCTTGCAGGGGCTCCGGTCGTTTTATCAAGGATTCTGTCAAAGTCTTCTGTTTGGCGGAATTTTTCCAAGGAGGATTCAATTTGCTCTGGTTTAACATCACCGGGCAAGTTGATCTTTAGCCCGCCGTAATCAATACGCACATTGACAGGTTCAGCTTGAGGTGTTTGCGGCACTTCAACAGGCTCAGACGAAGAAATGATTTTAGCATTATCAAGGTTTGGGCCTTCCTGCATAGGTGCGGATGATATAATTTTGGCGTTTTCTAAATTGGGTTGCATTGGCTTCTCCTAAATTTTGACTCGGCTCCCATTTGCATGTATTGCATAATCTTGGAAAACTTATGAGAGGTGCTTATGAATTGGTCTAAAGGCTTGTTTAGAATCTGGATAGTGTTAAGCATTCTTTGGGTTGCATTTGTTTTTTCAGCAACACAGCATTGGAAGTATGATAGAGCAATAACTCCACCGTATGGAAAGACTCTCGAGCAATTGACAGACCAAGAGATCAACAACTTAGAGAAGCAACACGAGAAAAAAATGAGCAGGCAATTTAGATCCGCAGTAACTTCCACAATCAGCTTTCCTTTGTTTAGTTTCCTTATTGGTTTCTCGTTTCTGTGGGCGTTTAGGGGTTTTAAATCCAAATGATTGATCTAACCTTCCTTTTGATACTCTCTCAACAAACAGGACCGCAATGGAACCCTGAAGAACGCCCTGTGCCTAACCCTATCCCGGTAGATATTTGCGTTGAGGCACACATCACCGAGAAGGGGCGCAAGGTGGACGACAAATACGAAATAACCATACATGCTCCACCTCACAAAGCAGGTGAACTGAAGAATCTAGAAGAAGGCCGAAAGCGAGGTTTATTCACCTTGCACCAATGCCAATCAACGGACTCCTAAGTCACCTTCATTTCTCCCCTCCATAACTTCCTCATCAGGCTTCACCTCCAATTTATCCCAACCACTGCCATTCCATTTCCACCGCTGGCCTGAACCATCATCGATCACATCACCAGCGTTCACCCGACGCCCGCCAATCATAGGAGCATCGACTTCTTCAACCTTAACCTCTGCTTTAGCTGGGGTGGCCTTTTGCCCTGCACGAGGGATGATTTTACCTGACGCATCATATACATACTCAATATCCGTCACCTTGTCCGAAGCTGATTGCATCATTTCAGCCCCTTCCTTGCCAATTAAGTCAGCAAAATCAGTATTGAAAGCTTCCGTTGCATGTTTTGTGTACTGGATGTAGCTCTTTTCAAGTTCATTCAAGTTTCTTTCTAGCTGGTCACGTTGCGCAGGGTCAAACACGCCTTTCACAGCAGCAAGTAATCGATTTTCAGCATCAGATTGTTGACCCAGTGTCGCGCCTGCAGCTTTTAATGCCTTCATGGCGTCGAGCGTTATGTTGGCCTCTAAAGTTTTTATTACATTTTTAAGCGCCCCTGCATCTGAGTTGGGCATCTTATCAAGCATGACGCCCCATCCTGTGGAGTAACCTTTCATCAACTTCCGCGCCTCGGCGATATGCCCCTTAATGTTTTCAGTCTGCACAATGAGACTATTCAAAGCATTTTTGGCCGGGCCATAATTCTTAACTCGTTCTGCGTAGGCTTCCGTTTTCGGATCGGCAGGGCCACCGGGAATAGCCTGCAATGTGCCATCAGCAGCATATGCAAATCCTGTCGGCGTTTTTTCCAAGGTTGTCCGCGTTGCGTTTACGTAATCAATAAATGATCCATTAAACCCATCGCGCTGAGCCGCGCTAAAGTTTTTCTGTTGCGCTGTCATTTCATCGTCTTTGATTGAGGTATCAAAATCCAACACTTGAGGGCTATTCTCACCATAAGAATTAACAAGGTACTGGCGGTCCCAAGATTGCTTCCCTTGTTCAGACAGAGGTTTATATGAATCACCCTTCAATCCTGCCGATTGCATAACCTCAGCCTGCGTCGGTTCACGACCTAAAATACCTCGCAATTTATTACGCACATTCAAGCCTTCCTTAAAGGCCTGCTCTTTCGTCCTTATCCCGGAATTAATCGTGTTTGAGAGCTTTTCTTGCTGAGCTCGCGATAAGGTTTGAGCGATAAATGGATTTTCTGCGATTAAATCCCTCGCTTCTTCATACGCGCCAATATCTGTAAAGGATTCCACCTTCGACATGATGATATTTTGACGCATCATATCTGTCCATTGTGCCTCCTGTTCGGGGTACAGACCCGGGGCGGCATCATCAATGTATCTGTCAACCTCAAGGAATAATTCGCTTAAGTTAGCATCATGTTTTCTTGCCTTTACCGCCAATGCCTGCATGCTGGCGCGCATGTGGTTATCAAGCAGAACTTGTTGCCCTTTTATGGCCTCCGAAGCAGCTTGCACCGAAAATTGATTCCTCATATCTTCAAGAGCCGAACTTAATCTCATTCTGCTATCATCTGAACCAACGTGAGAAGAGATTGCAGCATGCATATCCTCTTGGAGCACTTGATTGTATTTAGCAATAACATCTGGGTTCGTGAGATCTTCCTCAGATTTTATTCGATTAAGTTCGTTAAAGTGCTTTTCGTAAAATGCATTCCGTTCTCTTGTGCGGCGTATAACATCCTCCCTAGACCTCACTTTTTGGAGCGCATTGAACGATGCATTCGATGCACCATCTAGTGCACTAGCCATATTCATAGAATCTTGAGCTTGCCCGCCGCCAAACATATCTGCGTTTTTGCTAACTCTTACCTGTTGATCGGGCGTATTCAACGGTGTTGCACGAACTTGACCAACGCCAGCTTCGGGGGATGTAGGAACTTTAATTGCCATGATTAACCTGCCTGATATCTATACCATTTGTCCGCAACGGCAGAGGCCCCGCTAAAGAGGGCTGATCCACCGGACAAGAGAGGGGATTGAGAATTTGCTTGCGCAGAATAAAGACCGGATTGCGCCTGATGGTTCATGCCCGTGACTTTGTGGTTATAGGCCTCAACCTCTGCATTGTGCCGGATCGTCAAGGCGTCGAACTCGCCAAGCTGGGCTGTGTCCTGCAAAATGCCAATCGCATCTTCCTGATCTACGGCAAAACCTGATGAAGCTAAAGCAGAGCGTTGCTTGCCTTTCAGTTGCTCCACCTTCAAGCGGTGTTGACGTTCTTCGATTTCTCCGCGCTTGGTTGCGTCCTCAGCTTTGCGGTCTGCGATAATCTTGTTGTTGTTGGCAACTGCCGCCTGATAGTTAGCCTGATCCTGTGCAGCCTGTGACTGCTGCATTTGACCATAGACATTCATGCCCATAGAAAGCGCAGTTGTCGCCAGTGATGCGTTTGCCATCATTGCCATTGAGGCATAGGTTGCCTGCATGGCGGCTTGCGCTGCGGTCATTACCGTTGTTGTAGTTGCAGCCGTTGATCCAGCCATTGCAACGCCCGTTGCCGTTGCTACAAAAACACACATCACGCTCTCCTTTTTTCAAAATAATGAAATGGCAATCCCTCAGGTCCAAAAGGTGCCGGCGCTTCTCCCACCTCAAACCCGAGCCACTTCAACCAACGAATTGCAGCCACGTTTCGGGCATCCACCCAATTGTAAAGGTGGTGGTAAAGCTCGTTCATTTGGGCCACCATCGCCCCATTCTCACGGACAAACTTACGAGCAACCATCTGGTCATCAAGGGCCGTTGTTCCAATCATCCAAGGCGCAGCGGTTCCGGCAAATGAATTGATGGGTGCAACGCCAAACAGGCAGACAGGCATGATATCGGCATATCCAACCCAACAATGAGAAGAGCAGCGATAGGACTGCACAAGCGCCTCCACGAACGGCTTTCCCGTCATGGCCTCAGCTTCCTCTTTGTCGGCGTCGCGGGCAAAAGCGATAACCCGCCCCATATCTTCCATTGTCGCCTCATGGATGAACGCCTTAATCATCGCTCACCTCAATTTCAGGCTTCATGGTCAGGATGGTAAAGGGCATCGAATTACTTTGACGAACAAGGAAAGACCCGTTGTCACCCCATCCGGCTTGAATGGTCACATCAACGTTTTCCGGCCCCTTCACGAAATCAACGAGTTCCGTCATATCAACAAGGCTTTCTGCGTCTGGCCCGACCTGTAAGCCCCGCGCATTCATCACTTTCATTTTGACGGATGAGACGCGCTTTGTGTTCCCTGCGTCTGATGGATCTACGATAATTTCCAACGGCTCAACATCTGACACATAAGGCAGGCCAATATGAACAACAGAGGCCAAACGACCAAGATCAACGGCTCCATCCGTTACAAGCAGGTCATCAATAATGTTTGTGTCTGCGATTGCCCGGACGGTCATCCCTTCAAGATGATCAAGTCCCGTTATCACTTGTTGTTGTGGGTCAAATGTGCCGGATAAGGAACAATCCAGCATGTTGTAGTCTGCTTCGTTGTCCACATTCAGGGAATTGAGACGCTCGACAAACTTCTTGTCTGTTCCATTGATGGTGCGCTTAACGGATAAATAAACAGCATCCTCGCGCCCCTCCGGCACGGTGCACACACTTAGAAACTCGCCTTGTGTGTCGTGACGGTGCCACGCCCAAACCTCATGTTCTTTAAGGAATGTCATCCCGGCAAGAGAGCCATCATCAAGGACGCACCAAACGATTGAATGCGGGCGTTTCGCGTAAGCCCAATCCACAATCTCTTTACCGTCAAAAAGGTGGCGGGCCAGAATGGTCAAGTCGGTGGCGTCGAAACTATCTTCCGTCAGTTCATATCCGAAATCACGAATAGTGTTTCCGCTACTGTCCACGTATGTAATGGCCTTCCCGACCTTAAGCGGTGGCAGATAGGAACATCCGTGGCTCGTGTAATCATCCGCCGAAATTGTGGAATAGCTGATTTGCCCATCTTGCCCGGAAATAACCCACTCCTCACCCGCCGTGAAGGTTACAAGGTCTTTGTTGCGACGGACAAAATGCATGACCTCTTCGGATGTTTCCAAGGCGCGGGTAATTGAATCATCATCTTTCCGGGGGCTTGAATAGGACAGGTTCTTGTAGTGACCTACCTGTGTCATCCAGATTGTGCCCGGTTTCGCTGTCGTGTTGGCAAAGCACTTGCGTTGCTTGAAATACTCAACAACGCCGGGATTGTTATTTGGACCTCTAAAGGGATTGCGCGCCTGCGGTGGCGTGTCTTTCACATCGGGCTTAATATTGTCATCGGTAAAGCTAAGGCTATCAGAGCGACCCACAAACCCATAAAACCCGGTAAAAAGACGGTAAATATTGTACGTCACATTATCCGGTGAGGCATCGTAGCTTATGGTGTTGTCCCATTCTGCATCCTTACTGGTTGTCACCTCAAAGAAGGTGCGCGCAACTGTTCCACCGCTTACGTAGGCGCTGTAGCCGGTTCCATCTTCTTCCAGAAGATCAAATGTATCGGTACTTACATTGGTTATTGTGAAATGAGTGTCGTTAATCTCTGACATACCAGTAACGCCACTGATATAGACCTCATCACCCACGTCAAAGCCATGCGCAACAGCAGTAATTGTGACCGGGTTTGTTTGCGTGGCGTTTGTGATCGACACAGTGGTTGCGCTTGGCCCCGGCAAGCTTACCTCGCCCGTATCCCGATCAACTGCGCATACTTTATAACGAAACGTGCTTTCTCCTTCCGTGCCGTTTACTGTGACACTCACGTTTGATGGCGGTGCGGTTTCTGGCTCAAACTTGGATACTTCAAGCCCCCAAAGATGATGGTCTGTGCGCGTCAAGTCTCGTGTTTCATAGTCACGATGCGCAATCGTCATTGTGTCCATTGATTGCGTGTACTTGAGATATCTTAAAGCATCTTCTGCATAAGGCGTGACAATCTCAGCAGGCTGATCATCAAGGGGATTTAGAACAACACCACCATCCTTGATGATGCGCATGTTCATATCACCAAAGACCAACACATAGGCTTGTGCCGAATTGAAGCGAAACGGAATAAGACGGTCTTTTTTCGTGCTGTCCTTATGCTCACATGCAAATGTGGTTCCAGCACGCCCAGATAGTCCGCCTTGTGCATGTATGATAACGTTGCGCGCTGTTTTAAGGCCGCTTTGATACTTGGCAAGGTCTGCCCTGCCTGATACGGCGGGAGACTGCTCACCACCCGTAAATGATGTTTGTAACTTGCTCGTCATCGCGGGACCTCATGCCAAGGCACGCTAATTTCTTCTTGGTCGTCGCCTTCTGCTGCATCAATCGATTGCGCACGAGGTAGAGCGATCTCTTCGAACATTTGCAAGGCTTCACGTGCTACCGAGGCTTTCTTGCCGAGTTCGCCCGAAATGCGGTATGCAAGATTATAGGCCACTGCATCAATGAAAATGGCCCCGTATAAATTAGGGTCCGTTACCTTGATGGTATAGACGAGTGTAGCTCCATCCTGATCGGTAACGATGCGGCGCTGTCCGCCTATGTTTGTGACTTTAAATTTAACGGACTGCTTGCCATAAGAATTAATAATTTCTCGTGCACCATCTTCAATACAGCGCACTGGATATTGATAAACAAATTCATATTTAGGATGTGTTTCAAGTGGCATCTTGACCAGCGAGGCGGTTTCCTCGGCAAAGCTCCAAGGGTGTGCAATCAAGGTAGCCGTTAAGGCTTGATCCCAATGGGTTGCGCAAACAATGCGTTCGGTGGTGTTTTCTGTGTCAGATTTAATCCGCTTCCCATGCTTGGCATAGGAAAGGGCCATATTCCAGATATCTACCTTTGTGGTCATGGTTTTGCCTCGCATGAAAAGAGGCGGAGCCCGAAGGCCCCGCTCTATCGGTTACTTGCCTTCTTTGGCGGCAAGCTGGTTTTGCAACTTGGTCACTTCGCCTTTTTGGGCAGTGAGTTGCTTTTTCAGCTTTTCGTTTTCGGCTTCCGCTGCCTCAAGCTGCTTTTTCAGATCAAGGTTTTGCGCTTCGGCTTCTTCGTTAATGGTCGTGAGTTCGCCAACCTTATCTTCGAGAAGGGCGATTTCTGCCGCAGCAGATTCCGCATCCAAACCAAGATCAGGGGAGCCTTTCTGCTTGCCGTTACTTTCCAAGGCGGCAAGCAGGTCTTTGTCTTCTGTTGTCATCCAGTTCGAAGAAAAGTCAGAAATTTCCTTAATCTGGAAATTTGCACCTTCTTGGATGATCTTATTGGCGTAGTAGCCTTTTTGTGTCGCTGTCACTGTGTACATTTCAACGCTTTCCTTATGAAATTAAGACATAAACCAACGCTGTTACACGTTCGTTTGGTTCCCTGCCGTAATGCCAGCCGTAAACTTGCCAGCGGTTAGCGGGCCTGTTGCGACCGTGTAATAGACATCAACGTGACGACCTTCCGTGCCAAGCGGGATGTAACTGATCGGCACTTGATAACCCGCAACCAAGTCGGCCTTGGGGATAGCACCCGTTTCAATCACAGTCTTCGAATTGCTCATGTCTGAGTTGTCCGAAATACGCACGGAAAACTTGACGGTTGCAGCACCGTCCGCAGCAGCATCTTCGGTACACTGGATCAACAAAGGGATCGGTGTGCCTTTGCCAATATCGCGCTTAACGCCAAGATCGACTACATTGGTCGAGCCTGCCGTTACTGTGACGGCTTGCTTATCCGAGAAGAGGTTTTCTTCATCTAAGATCATTGTTTAATTCCTTCTACCTGAGAAAAAGGAGGGCGCGCCGCTTAAACGACACGCGCCTCAGTGTTCAAGATTGCATCACATTCACGAACCGGGATTTTGCGGAAGTGCAAAACAGGCTCGCTATCGGGACCGGCTTCTTGCCAACGCAGGTGAACCTTGTTGTTGGCTTCGCGTGACTGGTGGTCCAGATATTCAAGGATTGTGCTGTTGGCATAAATCGCAGCCTTGCCGCCTGTTACCTTGCGCTGTTGCAGTTTCCAATACGCCTTAACCAGCAAGCGGAACAGGTTTGCACCTGTCGTACCATCTTCTGAAAGGTCAGAAACATCAATATTGGCAATGCGAACAACGTAACGATAATCACGAACGGAAAGACCGTTGTGCCATGTGAACTTTTCACGAAGAACACGTAAGACGGATTTATCTTCCATTGTCTTGCTTTCTTCGCCGTAATCTTCACGCTCGATGCCAGCTTTTACATTTTCAGGATAGAGGCCGTGAACGGTACGTTTGCCCCATACCACAATGTAAATGGATGTATTATCCGATCCGGTACCGCCCGCATCGACAATTTGCTTGCCGCTTTCCGCATTCAGGTCGTTAAAGCGCGGCGCGAACCCCATAAACTTGTCAGGGTCAACAGCTGTATCACCATAAAACAACGTTTCCGCCATTTCCTGATTGAGAGCTTCCAAGAACGCGCTTGCTTCGGACAGGCGCAAGCCTTTCGGGTCTTTTGATAATTGAACAAGTTTTTTGTCAACTTCGGAAAGAGCTTCCACATAGCCGGTTGTGTCTTCGACCTGTTTGGTGGTTGATTTACTGGGCTGTACACCCTTGTACAAGCGGCCCCAAGTTGCAGACGGCAAACCTGTACGAACAGTTGTTTTGTGTTTCGTGCCGTTATTGCACTCATCCACAATCATATCCTGCAAGATTTCATTGGTTTCCGCCAACATTTCAATAATGGTGGCAACCATCTTGTCTTTATCTGAACGCTTATAGACATCCGCGAGCGTCAGATAGGTATTCCCTTTAACTGCCATTTGGCCTTACTCCTCTTTAAAATTAATCGGGATACATAATGTCTTCAGGGCTTTCTGCGCCCTTCATGGTTGGGTCAGGTGTTGGTGTGTCGGTATCATCTTGAACCGACTTACCAACGGCATGCAGGAACTTGCGCACCGCTGGATTCTTGTCGAGGAAGTACTGCCCGAGAACTTCCTGAAATTCTGTGCCGCCTTCGTAGGCGTCAAAACCAGCCTTGATGGAGGCTTGTGCCTCGCCTTCAAATAAACCGGCTTTAGTGGACTCTTCCGTCCACTTTGTTTGCGTTTCATTCCACTGAGAAACGACCGCTTCTTGTTGCTTCTGGACAAGCCCAGCATAGACATCAACAAGCTGCTGTGCCTTTGCTTGGCTCATGTTGTTGTCTTTCAGGAACGGTTCGACCGCTGCAAGGGCGTCTTTATCCAGATCCATACCCTCAGGCATGCTGAAATCTTCATAGCCATTTTCAGGGTAGCCTTCGGCCTTATCGCCGTCGTCTTCATCTTCGCCCTTGGAAGCGCCTTCTTCGGCTGGCTTTTTCTCAGTGTCGCTTTCTGCCGCGCTATCATCGGCGGGCGCTTCGTCACCTTCTGCCGCTGCCGGTTCGTCACCGCCGCCGTCACCATCAGGGACATCGGCACCAACGGAACGCAGCTCCTTCGGGTTCATGGCGTTCCACTCAGGCCAACGTGGGTCATAATCATCAATCGGTTTTGTCATCGTCTTCATCGTCAGAGTTTCCTAAAGTTTGATTTTCTACAACCATCTGCGCAAAGTAATTCTTTTGATCGTGTGCGCTCAATTCCATCACATCATTAAAAATATCCGTTGCACAGCTTCGCATACCTTCAAATATAAAGAGCTCGCTATGTTCTGTCTGCACTGCATTGCGCGCATCAAGGAAGTGAAAGCGTTCAAGCAACCTCCATAGATAACGTCTCCCACCAGTTGTATTTATCACAACTCGCAGGTCATTGAAATTCTTTTGCTTATTTTCAGCTTCAAGCCGCCTTTGTTCTTCGGCTTCGATCTCTTCCTTTTTGTACAGGTCCATTAGATTTTCATGCCTCCTAATGCAGCATCAAGCAGGTTTCCGCCGCCCGCTGATGTTTCAGAAAGCATCTTTGCCCCTTCAATGGCCTGACCAGCCTGTGCTTGGAGGGCTTGCATTTGCTCGGCTTGCGCTTTTGCATCACGTTGGGCCTGCGCTTCTTCCATTGGTGTGATGATACCTGGGGGAACATTGCGCAACTCGCCAAAGCGATCAATCGCCCCGTCAACATTAATACGATCAAGAATGCTCGGGTTCAGTTGCGCCACCGTGCCCGCAAACTGTAATGTATCTTCGATCGTCTCGATCTCGACCTGCTTCTGCGCCATAGCCAGAACAGAGATTAAATCCAATTCAAGTTCCTGCCCTGCCAACTCAGGTGGTGGCGGCGGTAAGATTCCAGCCGCCAGCATGCGGACAAAGGTGTTGTCAATTAAAGGCTCCAGAAGGTCATCGCGGAATTGCGTCAGAACCGGGCCAAGCATAGTCAATTTTTCTTCGTGGCGCTCAACGACTTCTGTTGCGGTAATCTGGCGACGATCAGAAGACAGCATCATCATAAACAGATTGACATAAAAGGCCTCTCTGACCCGGTCCTCTGTTCGCATGATATCGTTGATGATGCCTGCCATTTCAGGCGACACCTGATAGATCGGCTCTAAAATGTCCTTACCCGCACCATCTGAAAGATAACTTACCTTGCCGGGGATGCCGGATATACGCGCTTTCTTAAGTCCCCCGCTGGCCTTCAACGGTGGGTTCAAAGACTTGATAAGCCCCTTGTCTTTCTCAAGCTCCTTACCTTGCAAAGCTGCGGCATCGCCTAGGGCGTAGAAGCTTGGCGCAACGCCATAAACATCTTTTGTCCCTACAACTTCCCAACGTGGGCCATAAGCCGGAAAGCGATCAAACCCGGATTGACGCAGGTATTTGCTATCGTTGCTTTCCGCTTCGAAATGCACAGATGAAAACGCCTTGTTCTTCGATAGCTTGCTTTGCTTGTTGCGGTTCCTGTTCGGCTCAACCGCATGGATGATTTTAACGTTCTCGTCATAATCCCCATTATCGTACATCCGCCTGACGGTTGCAGATACCCTATCAAGACCATAAAAGCCAACAGCCTGTTCAACAGTTAAATCAGCATCGCGATAAAGGGTATTGACCTTGCCTTCATGATCAACCGCAATCCGATAATCCCCCGCTGTAAGCGTGTTGAACCGGGTGACGTTATCAAAGCTGTCAAACTGCATCATCACCGACGTACCGAACACCGCGAGTTCAGTGTAAACAGCATGAAGGTTGCGATAGAGCCCTGTCTTGTTGAAGATATCAAACATGGCCTGTTCGACGGTCCATAGGTATTTTTTAACCGGCTCATACTTCCGCATGTCCGGGTCGCTCGGCATTAAACGGAACCAAGGGCGCGACGGATCGGTCATGCCTGCCCGCATACCAGAGGCCATAATGCGTACGGCGAGCAAGGCAGTGTTGTTCAAGTTCTTTGTATTGCGGCGGGTTGTTAGGTCCTCATCGCCCGCAAAGTTCCCGCGAAACGGCATGCAGTACTCTGCCAAGTCTTTCCACATCGCCTTATGCGGACCATAGAGAGAAATCAGCTTATTATTCCGTTTAACGTGTCTCTTAATTCCGCTTGGCGGTTTCATTGCTTATTCCCCCAACTTCTTTTTCAAAGTGGTTGCTTGAGACTGCAAGCCACGGGCACTGGTTGCGATTGTTGAAGAGCGACCCGCCATCATTTGCAGGCGTTTCTTTTCATCATCACGCGCCTGCTTCACTTCCGGGTTTGTGTCTTTGGGCGGCTCGGGCGGTGCGGGCGGCGGTGCGGGCGGTGTAGGCGTGCTAGGTTTGCTCATGCACATAGTTTAACCTCTCATCCAAGGGTTGCTGTTTTCAAAATCTTCTGTTTCAACGTCTTCATTGGCGAAGTTGCCCTCATGGTCAAAGGCGACGGGGTAGGCAAACGTTAAGGCGAGCGCCTCGCCAATATCAGGAGAGAAACCGAATTGCTTTCTGATCTCTTTTTTACCTAAAAGCTTAAAGCGCGAGTTGCTGTCATAAAGCCGGATTGCCGTTGTAAGATCGGCTTGCACTTCATCTTCATCAGGGATGGAAACAGGGCTGTCATGCAGCCAGTCCGCAAGCTCGCCCCACATTTCCGCACGCTTGTTGACATACTTGCGCTCATTATCAGCCACCACACCCGCATTCACGTTGGTCACATCATAGCCAAGCTCTCGCATACGGTCATAAACGCCTGCGCCAATGCCGATATTATCCACAAAAAGCTTTTGCAAGCCCCACTCTTTGAAGATACGACCTGCCCACCCAACGACCTCCATAGTATCAAGCCCACGCTTGACAGAATATTTATGAAACTGGCGACCTTGGCGAATGGCAATAACCGTCCGATCCCCCTTAATGCCATCACCAGCAGGGTCAAGCCCGCCAATCAACGGACCATACGGACGCTGCACAACACCTTTACGCGCCTTCATAATAATCTCAGGCGGCATCATGGCGTCTTCCGCCGAGGTTTCGAACGCCTCGGCAGCGGTTGCCGGGTATTCCTGCCGGAATTTATTTATGCCAAGCTCAGCAACCTTGAAGCGCCGCCAAACCATATGCTCAAGGCTAACGCCATGAGCCTCCTGATAATCCGTCTCATCTTTTGTGAGCGTGAATTCCTCGGGCACGTCCGTTGTATATTCATCCTGCCAAAACCACGGAACAAAGATGGCGATATAGGCGCTCTCACCTTTCTCAGCCAGTTTCCATTGCTGGTGGTAATAGTTGCCCATACCGTTGGCGGTGCTCTCAAGAAAAACCTCAGTTCCCCGCTCCTTCGAAACTGTCTGCAAGGCCCCGGCAGCTATGTCCTCGCCATTATCCCAAAAGGCTACCTCTGAACCATGAAAAAGCTGGATCGTCTCGCTTCGCCCCGCGTCCTCGTTACCGGCAGTAGCCACCCGGTATGAACAATCCTGAGCCCCAAAGACGAGCTCTTGCTTGTTTGATGTGGAGGCTTGAGGACGGAAATCAGCAGGACAATTGACATGGTAACGTTTCGCCATAGTGAACAGGGCCGCTGCACTATCTGCCTCATGCGACATAATGAAAGCCCGCAAGCCCTTACCCGTGGACGCCCGCCAATAGTACCGCCCCTCAATGTATGTGGAGCAGCCTTGCTGCCGCCCCTTGAGAATGATAGCGCGCACCATGCCAGTTTTAGCTCGTTGCTCTTCAATCTTTTCGTGGATATATTTCTGAGCTTTGTTGAGCTGGAACGGCTTAATCTTACCGCCTTTGGTTCGGATGTTCAGGCATGACTTTGCAAAATACTTAAAATCATCCCTCAAAGCTTTAAGTTTGCGGGCTTGGGATTCACTGAGGTTCTGTGTCATCGTCCGGGTCATCCAACTGGTCTAGGGCGCCAGTAATCCCAATACTGCCGCTCAGATTAATATCCTTACGTTCCCGGTACTGATCGGGGCGGCGAGCCCCAAGCAGAAACTTGATCAAGGAACTGTCACCCTTATTGGCAAACTTTAGGGCCGTGTCCTCTAGTGTGTCCGTGCCCTCTTCGATAGCCTCATCCCAAAGCTTCGCAAACTCCGCATCTGTTTCACGCAAGACATAGACATAGGCGCGGGAAATCCTCGCCAGCCGAGCAGCTTTCGTCACGCTGGCGCCAGTCGATAGCACCTTAAAGAACTTCTCTTTTTTCTTTTCCGTGATCTCGCTCATCCATTTCCTGCATAATTTTGGACAACAAAAACAATCTGTGAGTTGTTAAAATACCAACTATTGAACAAAAAAGAAACCCTCAACAATCCGAAGAAAGTTAAGGGTTAAGTTGTTTTGTCTGACGAAAACCGCGTCCTCGTCGGCGTTGACAGTTGTGAATATACCCATCATTGTTGCAATTGACAATGCCCCAAAGAGGGTGAAAGTTGTAAAAAACAAAAACAAAGGCGTTGACCAATGTTGAATTATGAAGCGATCCGCCAGCGGCTCAAGGAGCTGCATGGCAAAGATCAAGCAGGCTTTGGACGTGCGATAAACGTCGATAAAGCCAATATCACTTTGATGCTTAAACACGGCAAAAGGAAGTTGCAGCTAAATGAGATTCCTATAGCCGCGCAGTACCTTGAATGGTCCGTTGACGAACTGCTCAGGCAAATCGGCATCCCCGTAACACCACCACCCGTGCAGCAAATCCAGCTTGTTGGTACCATCGAAAAGAATGGGCGCGTTACGGACGTTACACCGGAAAATATTTCAGCAGAGCTGCCACCCCTCCCGCAAGATGCTGTGGCCTATCATGTGAAGGAAGCACCTCTAATCAGGGGGGCGCTCATCGTTTCGTTGCCCGTTAAATCTGTTTCTCCTGATGCTATGGGCCGTTTAAGCATTGTTCGCACATCAACCCACACGATGCACCTTTGCCACCTCTCAACTACCTTTAGAACGGGAATTTACAGCATGGAGTTTCCAGACGGGTCGATTAAGACGGATACAATTGAAGGGGCAAGCCCCATTTTATTTATTAAACCGTAGTGAAAAGGAATAATGAAATGGAACAGGAAAATTCACACTCTGCTGAATACTCACATGAAATAATCATCAAAAATCTTCGAGATAATATAATATCCCTCAATCAAGCATATCTTGGCGATGAAGATGAGCCCCTCACTTGCGGAAGCAATTGTCCTGCACTAGCAAAAGACAGCGTTGGAAATTATATCTTGCAAAACCTTCTCGGCAACACAGTGAGCGGATTGATAAATTTGGGGAGGATGTCGAATGAAATAAAAACAAAACACAGGAACTCACTTGCAGAGCAAAACGAGGCAATAAAAAGTTTGCAAAATGATGTCGCAGAAACATCAAACGCGCTAGAATCTCTTACGAATTTTTCTGATGAGTTAAAAAAGATTGGATCGATGGGGGCGCATTGGGAAGATAGAGAGAAATCTGCAAATTTTGCATTCCTTGGGTTTATTCTAGGCACTATAGCAATCTCATTATCAATAATAACCCTCATCTCACCCAACCTTTCGAACGTAGACACTATAGCGAAGCTTTCGAACGTAGACATTATAAGTTTAATTCCTTATGCCCTTCCAACTCTGTTGTTTATCTGGCTATTGCGAATACTCATACAGCAAGCATATAAATACAGAGATATATCAATAGATGCCGCTGAGCGAAAAACAATGGTTAAAACATATTTGTCGCTTGTTGCAGATAAAAATAACGCCCTAAGTCCAGAAGAACGTGATTTAATATTAAAACCGCTTTTCACCCTATCCAGCCACCCAAGGTCGTACGATGATGGAGCACCTATCCAGATCATTGAGAAGATAGTTGAGAGAGTGAAGAAATAATCCCTATAGAGGTCGTCCATTACGTCTATCACAACTTCCTCTCCAACTCCGGCAAGTGCTTAATCACACACTCGGCAATAACGATCTTGTACGGTTTAAAATCTTCCTTCGATACGGGTTCGCCGCAGGCCTCAGCAACGAGGAGGGCCACGGCGCGCTCTAGGAGTTCGAGGCGTTCGGAGCAGGTCATGGCTGCACTCCCAAAATACGTTTAACCATCATCCAGAACCGTTGCTTACTGGTGGCCTTGCATTTTTCGCAAGGTCCATCCTTTAGTTTTCGGTCTGTGCCGCGAATTTCCATGCAACAGGTCATTGGTCTGTCTCCGGCAACAACCCTAAATCACGCGCCATTTTCTCCTCCGGTGCTTCTTGGTCCAACGCATGAAGAGCGTTCTTGTAAGCCCCAACGCGGAAATCAACATGGTTAAGGTCATGGTTCGCATAGCCGTCGATGATGAACTGCGCGAAGGCTTCTAGGTTTTCGACTTTTTCGCGCAACTGAACATTTTCTTTATAATTTTTCTCAAGTTGCACTTCTAAGCCGGAACACTCCTCGCGTTTTCTATCGTATTTGTCGCTGAGGTTCTTTGTCAATTTGTCAAGACCGCTAATGGTATCTTTAAAATTTTCATAGGCAGTGTCAGCGGCTTCGGTCTCGAATTTTTCGCATTTATTCGCGAGCTTCCTTAATTCAATCGCAATTTTACTCATCAAATTCTCTCCTCCCCCTTTGACCTGCCGTTGCCGACGTGCAAGGGGTTTAAAATGGTTAACGGCTTATGCCGCTTAATAACTCAGCCGCTTTTCGATCCAGCTCCGCCCGGTCATGCCCAAAGCTTTGCAAGTCCACAGCGTCCTCTTCTTTGACTTTCCGAGGCCCACCCTTACCTTGAATTTTCTCGGCGTATCCAACGGACGCATCACCGTATTTTTCGCGCATTTCAGTTATATGTTCGTCACGGGTTTTCCGGTCTTTCGCGAGTACGGCCTCGCGTTCAGCTTCCTTCTGGCGGCGCTCGTGTTCGCGGATATGCTTTCTGGCAATGATCTGCGCATAGGTCCACTTACCCACCAGCTCCTCAAATACCTGCGTAATCTCAGCAATAGCCGGTTTGAACTTGTGCCGATCAAGGATCTCGTTGGTTGCTTTGGTGTGAAGGGTTGCGGGGTATTTCGCAAAAACTCTCACAACATGGGCCATGTAGATTTTTGGATTTTCCATCCCTTCGGCAGATTTCGAAGATTGCGGATAACCGCCAAGCAGGAAGGCGACGGCATTGGTTGTATGCTCCCCTTCGCCAGCCGGTTGGTATTCATCGTCAATTTTTTCAACAATGGCTCGACAGGCATTCAGTGGGACAAGTTTTGTGTTTTCGTCCACACGGGGTAAGGCCCCATTTTCAGCCATTAGGTCTGCTCTATGGTCGCGCATTGCCTGAATGGCTAAGGCGCTGTTGTGCGTTGGGAGTTTGGTGATATTGCTCATTCGCCCATCCTCAGTTTGCGGTTTTCCTCGTAGTCTGCGAGGTGTCCTAGCAAACCCTTGCTAACCTCATCATCCGGCGGTGCAACGGGTGGGTTTTGCATGATTGCGGTGAAATATCTCAAGGGACGGGTAACGTCCGGCTGAATGGCGCTGAGTATTGCTTTTCGGACAGCCTTAGCGCCGTGGATGCCAAGCCAGCGTTGCATCATGCCACGGAGCTCCGTTTGACTGCTCCCCGATCCAGACCAGAGCCAGAAAAATCCAAACCCTTCGCCATGCAGGCAGTAGTGTTCATCTTCCGACAATCCAGACAAATCCAAATCAGATTTTTTTTCATCATCCGGCTTGGTTGATGAAGATTCAGCTATTTGATTATTATCTTGAGTCTCTCTCTCCGTCTGAGTCTGTGTCTCCGTCTGAGTCTCTCTCTCCGTCTCTCTCTCCGTCTCCGTCTCCGTCTCTATAGTATGCATAGGGCTATCTATAGGGCTATCAAGACGGTCTAAATAGGCCTTTACTTCGTCCAGTTCCGAGGCGTATTTATCTTTAACTATCTCATTGATAATTAAATGCTTTTGCTGGCATTCAGGGAGGTTCAAGGCGGTCTTGAATGCACCGATTGCATGCTTTTTGTTGGTGATGGGGGATTTTGTCAGGAAGTTGACTATAGATACCACTTCCTCGTCTTCATTCCAGTCTATCAATAGGGCTTTGGATAGGGCTATCATAGCCCTATCTATACGGCTATCCTCCCATCTTAGGTCCGCCATGATATAGCCTATCGGTAGTTCATAGCAGCCGATAGAGTTCCCGTTTGAGTTGGTCAAAATGTAGATGTAAAGCAACTTTGCATCGGAATTATCACCGAGCTTTTTGAACTTTTTTGAACGCCAGAGGCCAGTGGCGACTTTTCCGAAATCTCTACTCATTGCAATTTTGCCTTTAACTTAAAACCCCATTCTTTCAGGGTTGTTTCTACGCTGCTCAGGCTGTCACAGACCGCTACAGAGGCGTTCAAGTTGCTTAAGGTGCCAAGAACTGCGTCTTGATTTTCTGACGTATCTGAGCGCCGCCCCGGTGCCTTCATTTCAATAAAGAAGGCTTTCCCATCAGGATTGATAAAGCACAGGTCAGGGACGCCACTACGAACACCCATAGCCTTAAATATGCCTGCCTCAGCTTTGGTTCTTTTGCCGCCATTGGGCACATGAAACCAAAACCCAACAGCATCCGGCAGGGCGACATGAAGCCATGTAACAACTTGTTTTTGTAATATCTCTTCTGGTCCCGGACCTCGCTTACGAGCCATTGCCTAACCCATCCCGAGTGCTTTTTTGTACAGGTCAAGAATCTCTTCTTGCTCGGTGCGGTCGTGGTCTTCCATTTTGCGCAGGCGGACAAGTTGACGCATGATTTTAACGTCAAAGCCTGTTCCTTTTGCTTCTGCGTAAACGTCCTTGATGTCAGCGGCGAGGGCCGCTTTTTCCTCTTCAAGGCGCTCGATACGTTCAACAAAAGAACGCAGATGGTCGGCAGCAATTCCGCCGACGTTTGCACCGCTGTTGTGTCCGATGTCAGACATGTTTTATTCCTTTATCTTAGGTGTTCAGGTACTTTTTTGCCGTTTTCACGGCACCACTCAGCGTATGCAATGTCTGAATCCGGAACGATTTCCCTCATTGCAATTGACACTTCTTTTTCGATCTCGCCCCCCCCCCAATTTCAGCCAGTGGAGTGTCTCTAAGCGCCTTCTCAACGCTTCTAAGTACCTTGGTGGGTAAGCCCGCTTTTCGGTAGATTGCGCAGATGTCATTTGCTTTTGCTTTTTGAGTTGCTATCTGCTCTTCGACCTCACGCAATTTTGGTAGAGCCTTCTCAACGAGTGTGCAGAAATTCTGTTCCATTGTTTTACTCCATTAAAAAAATACCGGGACCACTCCGAGCAGCCCCGGCGAGTTATGCTCACCGGTTAGGGAGAGCCGGGATTGCAAAATTGTTTAATTGGTTTACGCGCTTGGTTGCAGGCGGCAGTAAGCGGGGCAAAACATCTTCTTTGCCGAGTTCTTCGAGGGAATAACCGCGCCCGTATTTGCAAGTGATCGTGTAATCAGCATCCAAGGCGAGAAGCTTTTTCTTAAGCTGCCTCACAACGACACGAATCACCTCTTTCCAAGCGTCCGGCATGTCATCAGGATGAGGCCAAAGGCATTCAGAAAAACTCTCCAAGGAAACCTGCTTGCTTTGCATCAGAAGGAGGAGGATATCGCGCTGTTGATTGCTAAGTTTAAACGACTTCTCGCCGTTCCAGATCCGACCCCGTGAATATCGCGTTGAAGCCATCACATTCTCCTTGTCTCTGCCGGCACCCGGTAAACCGTCTTCGGTTTCGGATAGGTCAGCTTCATAATTAAAGTTTGGAGCTGTCGAATTTTCGAAATGGTCGGGCGCACAGGAAGGTGACGCTCTCGTTTGTCGCGGAGTTCACCTTGCAACCGTTCAAGCTCGTTCATGTGTTCGGCGATAACGGCGTTTGTCATGGCAACCTCACTCCTTTAAACCTTTGCGTTTAAGTTTAAGTGTGCGTGTTTTGCGCGTCTCTTTAACAAGGGTTCGACCTGTTGCCGTGCAAATAATCTTAGTGTGACCGTGCATCTCTAAACGGCCCCAATCGCGCATTTTGGCGATGAATTCACGAACAAAAACATTACTTGTGATGTGGTCTGTTACTTTCGCGCAGATTTCTGAAATCTCTACAGGTTCATTCAGACATTTTGACATGATGGAAAAAGAAAAAGCGTCAAGCGTTGCCATTGTTCAGGCCTCCAGTTTATGAACGGCCTCAAGTTCGGCCTCTAATTTTTTAAGAGAGTTACGGGCGCGAAAAACGCGGCCTACAGCACGAGCAATGAGGTATTGCTTTGCCTCTTCAAATGTTTCGAAGTAAAAGCGTTTCCCCTCGCATTTTTCGCCGCCAGCGTAATTATCGATAAATACGCATTTCGCTGTTTGCCGAACGATATCGGCGCGCACGATCCGGTTTTCGCTGCGTATGACTTTGTACATAATCATTGTCATAGCCTTTCAATGTCTTTGCGCATTTTCATAAGCTCCTCGATTGCCTCATCGACTTCGCTTAATGCTTGGTTCTTTTCAGAGTTGGAAAAATTGCGCCCATCGGGGCTGTTGATATGAGTTGAAGCTCTAAGCACCCCGGCGACATCCCCTACCTCAGACATAACCGAAGCAAGTCGATCAAAAACGTCACCCTGCTGATAGCGGACAGTGCCACCTAGATCTGCAAGCAAGCGCTCATACTGGTTTTCAAGGTGTGGCAAGAAGATGCGCGGCAAGCCCTTTAAACTTCTAGCAACGTCCACATTTGCAGCAGTTACCGCAGCAAGGCGAACTGGATCATTAGGGTTGCTGGCTTTGTAGAGCGCATCCAACCCAAACCCGGTGGTACGGTTTAACAGTTCCGGCCCAACTTCATTGATCGTTTGGAATAGCTTAAATTCTATAGTTCCGGGGTCTCTATCTACAGTCATCCAAAACATCCTGCTCTATTGGACGTGACCTAAATTAGGCCTTCATTCACAATCAGGTTCATGGAAAAAACTTACCCACAAACCCACTTTCCTTTCGTCGGCGTTGATCCCTCGGCTTGGCTCTTAGAGCGGGCCGAGGCGATTGATCGCGGCGAGAGGGTTATCCTGCCGCCGATGGAGGCGACTTTCCAAAAATGTCGGGGCGCAAATCGTGGCGACTAACTCCCGTTATGCCTTCAACCTGAACAACACGACCAGGTGGACATACTGACCACTGTGAAATAGCACCCTTGGTAATCCCCAAGTGTCGAGCAAGGACCGCGGCATTGCCAGCTTTCTCAATTGCCCCTTTGAGCGCCTCTTGGGCTTGCGCTTTCAGTTTTGTATCCATAATGAAGGAGTTTAGTTTTTCTATACTAAATCGTCAACAGTTAAGTTTAGAAAATCTATTCTTGCGCGGTTTAGCTTAACTAAACAAAATGCACTCATGAACGAAATGAAAGATAGGATTAAGCAAGCTAGAGCTGCTAGAGGTTATAGCGGTGAACAACTTGCAGAACTTTGCGGAGTTACCAAGGGGACGGTTTCGCAATGGGAATCCGGTAAAACATCTCCTACTAAAAACAACATGCCTCTCGCATTAGCTGCTTTGAGAGTTGATGAAAATTGGTTAAGAACCGGAAGCGACCCTCAACCTGACTTTGTTTTGCTGAATGAGGATGGTGAAATTGAAACTATTATCGAAGTCAAATCCACCCCAAAGAAAAAACAAAAACTCCCTCCTAAAGCAGACCACCATTTCATCCCTGAAATTGACGTAAGAGCCGGAATGGGCGGCGGCGGAGGTCTATCGGACTACCAAGAAGGTTATAAAAACGGGACCAACAACTATGGCTCTAACGGCGATGTATATACCGACCAAATAAAAGCAAACTGGAGCATTCCAGATGGATACTTGCGCCAGGAATTAAACGTCAATCCTAACAAAGTTCGCATCATTGACGTTGACGGTGACAGCATGGAGCCAACGCTCAGAGCTGGGGACAGGGTAATGGTTGATTTTAACGACGTGCGCCCCCGCCCGGGTATTTTCTGCGTCTGGGATGGTTTTGGGATCGTCGTTAAGCGCGTCGAGACCGTTCATGGAACGGATCGTGTTCGCTTGCTATCAGATAATGACAGACACACACCTTACGAAGTAACAGCCGAGGAGGCAAAAATCCTAGGCCGTGTCGTTTGGTTTGGTCGCCGTCTTTAAGCATGATCAGGAAGACGTAAGGAAATAAAGGGAAGAGCATGGGTGAAATAAAAGAAATCCTAGACGATCTTGGAAGTGATGCTTTTTATTTTAGTGGAGGGATTAACTTTCATACGGCTGAGGCTTTACGCACAACCATCCTAAGGAAAAAAGATCGGCGGGACAGAGTTAGTTTATTCATGTCAACGCCAGGAGGAGACCCTCATGCCTCATTCAGGATGATGCGCGCATTGCAATCACTTTATGGTCACATAACTATAGCAGTAAGTGGCTTGTGCAAAAGTGCAGGAACATTAGCTGCAATCGGTGCGCATGAGGTTGCTATGGGAGCAAGAGGTGAATTTGGCCCTCTTGATGTCCAGCTTAGCAAACCAGACGAAATAGCCCTATCAAGTTCAGGTCTGGATATCATGCAAGCCGTCAGCATTCTATCGAATGAGGCATTTGATGCCTTCGAAGAATCCATGATCAAAATCATTCAACGTAGTGGTGGAGGAATCTCAACCAAAACGGCAGCCGAGATTGCTCAAGGTCTTGCGGTTGGCGTTTTCGCGCCTATGTCTAATAAAGTAGACCCAGAAAGATTAGGCGAAATTAGCCGGGCCATGATGATTGCTCGTCATTATGGAGAGCGATTAAACGCCGGAAACTTAAAAGATAAAGCCCTAGACAAACTGATCGCAAACTACCCAGATCACGGTTCGGTAATTGATTTTAAAGAAGCTAAAGAATTGTTTACTAATGTCAGAGCAATATCTAAAGAAGAGAGGAGAATAATTGCCTTAAGCAATTTATTTATTGACCTTTATTTGCCTAGAGAGCAAAACAAAGAGCTTATTGGTGACTTTGACGACATTGAGTTGCCCGAAGAATTGGAGGAAGAATGCAATGCTAATGAAGACGGACCCGGCGTTCAAGGAGATGGCGCGACGTCAGAAACAGGAGATAGCGCGCAATCTGGACATGATGAGGAAGATGATTCCGACAACACCGCTTCGCCAAGCGAAGGCGACCCAAAGCCCAGGAAACGAAATTCAAGAAAACCGAAACAGAGTTGAGCTTGAGGCTTGTTGCTAAGATACTTACCTTGTTCCCGCTCTGCGACAGCATCGGGCTTATAAAGTCTACTTCGGTAGCCGCCATACGTTAGGAGATTGCAATTCCTGTGTGGTGTCTGATTTAAAAAGGCTGCGGTTTCCGTGGCCTTTTTTAATGAGACTTTAGGTACTCACACTTCTCATATGGAGCATTTAACGCAGCTTGCATACCTGCTTCATTTGGGTGATCTCGCGCATATTTCGTCATAACTTTTTCCTGACAATCTTTCAACTTTGCGCGATGCACCGAATGCTCACCCTCTAGTTCTGCGATCCTTATTTCCAAACGCTCTAACTCTATTGCCTTCGCATGATCATTAATCAATAAGTAAGCAACCATCAAAACCAGCACTGTTGCCAATAAATATCGCCAACTCATCCCACACCTCAAAGAAGTTTTTTATCTGCCTAATTCATTGAAAAATAAGGTATCACCCACCTTCACAAAAATATAGTTTAGATTTTCTATACTTTTTTATTGACTTACTTAGTTTAGTTTTTCTATACTCAACTCATCAACAACGCAACGGAGGTCAGAGCAATGGAAGAATACTTCATCAACGTATTCACCGTCGATAAGGACGGTTCTGTATGTAGCGAAAGCTCGCACATGACGCAGGAAAGCGCGGAAGAAGAAGCACAGTCCGGTTTCATCGATCTGACTTACTTGCACACCATTCACAGCCAGCGTGACGCTCAGAAGAAGTGGCACACCGATTGTGTAGATTTCTCACCGGAAGCGGCAGCGGATGAAGATTATTTTCGTGAACTGGCTGCGGAATAGGGGAACGGTGATGACACACGTATTAAAAATTAACGGTAAAGAAATGAGTGTAAAGGACTTTCAGAACTCGAAAGACCTTTATGTAAGGTATGATCTGTACCTTAGCGGGACGCAGATCGCTCAGTTGCCGGAAGGCCTGCACGTCGGTGGGTCTCTGTACCTTGAGGGTACGCAGATCGCTCAGTTGCCGGAAGGCCTGCACGTCGGTGGGTATCTGGACCTTCGCGGTACGCAGATCGCTCAGTTGCCGGAAGGCCTGCACGTCGGTGGGTCTCTGGACCTTCGCGGTACGCAGATCGCTCAGTTGCCGGAAGGCCTGCACGTCGGTGGGTCTCTGGACCTTCGCGGTACGCAGATCGCTCAGTTGCCGGAAGGCCTGCACGTCGGTGGGTATCTGGAC
>Ga0209475_10000149_pt1 | contig 205996 bp, 189 predicted proteins | sample tdDd471_FD_187128 | JGI IMG/M metagenome (GOLD analysis project Ga0209475, IMG submission 187128) | Marine sediment microbial communities from the Atlantic coast under amendment with organic carbon and nitrate - tdDd47.1 (SPAdes)... | ecosystem: Environmental > Aquatic > Marine > Coastal >... | reverse complement strand
CCGCAGGAGTTGATGTTACTGTTAAAGTTACATTATAAACTCCTGGTGCATTATAAGTATGTAATACGGTATCTCCACTACCAGTAGTTCCATCTCCAAAATTCCATAATGTTGTACCAACCATTCCTCCAGTAGTATCGGTTGTATTAATAAACTCAAAAGGCGTAGCAGGAACCATACATACACCCAATGTATCAACTGTAAACTGTACATCAGGTAATGCATTTACAACAATATCAATGGTATCAATATCAAAACAAGTACCTCCGGTATTGTAAATGATTTGGTGTGTTCCTGGTCCAGCTGCAGCAGGGCTGAAAGAACCAACAGCAGGATTAGTAATACCTGTACCACTCCATGTTCCTCCAGGTGTAGCAGCATTTAATATTAATTGTGGTTCTGATACACAGAAAGGACCAACTTGAGTAATTGTAGGATCATCTAAAGGAGTTACAACAATAGTAGTAGTTTTTGTATCACCGCAAGCTCCTGCAATAGTATAAGTAATAGTGTGAGTACCAACACCTGCAGCACCAGGATCAAAAGTTCCTAAAGCTGGGTTAGTAATTCCATTTCCACTCCAAACACCATTTGGATCAACCGCTGTTAAATTGTAAGCTGCATCATTTATACAAAATGGACCTGCAGGAGTAATTGTCGCATCTTCACTATAAATTACAGTAATGTTAACCGTTTGGGTATCTCCACAGTTACCTCCTATTGCATAAGTTATAGTATGTGTTCCAGCTCCAGCAGTCATAGGGTCAAATGTTCCATTAGTAGTATTAGTAATACCTGTACCACTCCATGTTCCGCCTGGGTCAACTGATGTCAATAACAATGAAGGGTCATTTTCACAAAATGGACCAACCTGAGTAATTGTTGCATCAACAGTTAAACCAACAACAATATTTACAGTTTGTGTATCTCCACAACTTCCTGCAATACCATAAGTAATAGTATGCGTACCAGGTCCAGCAGTCATAGGATCAAATGTTCCATTTGCAGTATTGGTAATACCTGTACCACTCCATACTCCACCAGGATTAATAGAAGTTAAGTTAACAGCTGCATCTGCAGTACAAAATGGACCAGCAGGATTAATAGTAGCATCGGCTGTTAAGTTAACAATTATGTCAATTGTATCTGCACCTGCACAAGCTCCACTATCTGTATAAATAATTTGATGTGTTCCAACACCTGCAGTATTTGGATCAAAAGTTCCTGTTGCAGTATTCGTAATACCTGTACCACTCCATGTCCCTCCAGGACTAGATGTTACTAAATTAACTATTGGATCCGAAACGCAAAATGGACCTGCTGGTGTTACTATAGGTGGATTTGGTGTTGGTGCTTGGGTAATAATTACCGTATCAACACCTGATAAACAACCTGAGTTATCTTGGAATGTTACAATATAAGTTCCTGGACATAAGTTAGTCGCAGTTTGAGTATTTTGTACCGGAGTAGTATTCCATGAATAAGTATAAGGAGCTGTACCTCCTGAAGGAGTAACTGTTGCTGTTCCATCACATTGGCTACAAGAAGCATCTGTTTGTGCCATAGTACTTGTTAAACCAGTTGCTTGTGGTACACATACAACACAAGAAGTTGTTTGGTAATAAATCCCCATCATCGACCATAAGTAACAATCTCCTCCTGTTGGAGCAACCTCAAAAGCACAAGTAGTTTGTCCTGTTGTAAAGTTTGTATTTAACTCATCAAAATTGTAAAAATCATTTGGAAAGTTTTGAGGCCCCACCCCATTCATAGTACATGTATGATTTGGTGCCACATTATTTTGCATATCAGAATTAATTACAAACGCTCTACCATTTACAGTATTTGCACATACATTAAAACCTGTTAAAGTTTGGTTACTAGGAGTTGTTGCAGAAGATATAGCTCCATCTGCTAAAACTATTGTTCCTTCATAAGTAGCTGTTGGATCTGTATAAATAACCATTAATGTTAGTCCATCTATATTATTACCTAAAGGACTGCTAAAATTAAAAGTTCCGCTAGCAGTAACAACAGCTGTAACATCCGCTCTATAAGTTTCTGTTCCTCCTGTTCCCCAACACTTTTGTCCATGAGATCCAACTCTTGCTCCAACCATTGGGTTGCCATTTAATGTGAAATTTGGGTTATTAGCGGTTCCTCCACCACTCCACCATAAAAAAGCTTTATCAACAGTACCTCCACAAGGTATATTAATCGTAATTGGAGCAGGATAACCTGTTCCTGTAGAACCTGTATATCTTGTTGTAGTTAAAAGTGATTCTTGCACATAATTTAATCCACATGCAGAATTAGTATAAAAAGTACCTAAAGTCCCATTTCCATTTTCTGGGTTACCATTAGAATTATTACCTACTTGGCTAGGATGACAAGTTGCTCCTAAAATTGGATTTTCACAATCTAAAGGATTTTGTGTTTGAGCGATAGAAGTAACAGTTGTTGCTACTAATAAAAATGATGCGAATAATAACCTCATATTTGTTTGTTTAAACTATTTGTTATGATAGACGTTAACTTTATAAATTAGTTGCCTCTCCCTTCTACTCAATGGATTATGATTTTTATCATTTTATTTTTTCCGGACAACCAACCTATGTTTCCATTTAAAACACAACTATAATAAGCATCATCCGAAATGTGTTCCCAATTATAACCGTTATCGAAACTTACATCAATTCCTGTTCTGCCTGTTGCAATTAAAACACCATTACCATTATCTGCCACACAAGATTTATAACCTTGTGGTGCTTTTTGAACATCTACCCATGTTTGCCCGCCATTAATGGTTACAACACAGTTGCCTTTTACACTTGTAGAATCTAAATAATTACCTCCTACTAAAACTCCTCTATGCTTACTTACAAATAACATAGAATAGATACCTGAAGCCTCTCCTGCCCTCATTTTAGTATTTGTTGCAATCCAAGTTTTACCTCTGTTTGTAGATTTAAACACTCTTGAAATTGCTCCACCACCCGTTCCAATAAAAACCGTACTATCTCCAACACAAGTTATTCCTGTTCCACTAGCAGCAAAACCTGCCTCTCCTTCTAGTGTTTTAGGTATTGAAATTGATTCTAATTTTTGCCAACTGTTTCCTCCATCTTTTGTGGTAATGATAAACAATTCATTATCAATAGGGTCGCTAAAAGCGATACCATTTTTATCATCCCAAAAATCCATACCATCAAAAAACACACCTTCAGTATTGTTCTCATAAACCAATTGCCAATTTTTAGCTCCATCATTAGTCTTATACATTTTACAACCATCACCAGAACTCATTATAATTGCTTCATCTTTGTTAAAAGCGTGTATATCTCTAAAATCTAAATCTTGAAAACTTGTATCCTGGTAGCTTATCCAGTCTTTGCCATTAATGGTTTTTCTTACAATACCATCTGTACCTGAAGCCCAAGCAATATCCTTATCTACCATATACAAACCTCTCATTAAAGAAGGGTTTTCCAATTCAATTGGAGTAATACTTATTTCTGGTCTGTTTTTAGAACAAGAAATAAACACTATTGCAGTTGTTAAAATAATCCAAAATTTCATACGATAAAAGTAATTAGAATAAGTTTACTTTGCAGTAATGAATAAAAGCGATTTTACAAAAGCCATACAACAAGTATGCTCTCCTTTACCAGGAAGCACACCAAAAGCTGTTGTTTACAAGCTAACCGTAAAAAAACGCTTTGAAGGACTAAGCATTATTGATTTTTTTAACCAAGCTGTACCACGTTCAACTAAAGAATTATGGATAACTAAAGTTGAATCAGAAAATTTAACCGTAAACGGAAATAGTGTAACCATTAATTACAAAGTTAAAGCAGGCGACTTAACCCAACATTCCTCAGCACCTAAAACTGAACCAGATATAAACACCAACATTCAGTTGATATCTGAAGATGATAGCATTATGGTAATCAATAAACCTTCACCATTACCTATGCATGCTTCGGGGAGATATGCGAGGAACACTTTGCTTAACATTTTAACTTTAGCATTTCCTAAAAAAGATTTAAAACTTTTACATAGGATAGATGCTAACACAACAGGTTTAGTAGTTTTAGCTAAAGGAAAAGAGGTTGCTAATAATGTTAGAATTCAGTTTGAAGAAAAAACAATACAAAAAGAATACCTAGCCTTAGTAGAAGGAATTGTAATGGATGATGAACTAAATAGTGATTTTGCTATTGGAACTGAAGTTTTGGTTGGTGGAGCAAGAAAAGTTGATGATAGCGGTAAAAATGCAAAAACAAACATTACTGTTTTAGAGCGTAGAACTACAAAAAATCAGACTCTTTTAAGTGTTATTCCTTTAACTGGAAGGACAAACCAAATAAGATTACATTTAACTGAGTTAGGTTATCCTATTGTTGGCGATGAAGGACATAAAAACCCTGACTACTTTAAAAACAACCCTTTTACCTATCCTACCGATAGTTTGTTTTTGCATGCACACAAACTAACATTTAAGCACCCAAAATCTGGTAAAGAAATTAGCTTTGAAGCTCCTATTCCGAGTAAGTTTTTCCCTGATGAAGCGTAGCGAAAATCAGGGATCCAGAGTAGAAAACCCGAGCATAACAATACCACCAAAGAATTTTAAGCGTAAAGTCCTTCTTTCTGAGCACTAACCTTTTCACTAGCTAAATACTCATCGTAAGTCATTTCTTTATCAATACAGCCATTTGGAGTTAACTCCACTATTCTATTAGCAACAGTATTAACAAACTCATGATCGTGAGAAGTAAAAAATACCGTTCCTTTAAAATCTATCAAAGAATTATTAAAAGCAGTTATCGACTCTAAGTCTAAATGAGATGTAGGCTCATCTAACATTAATAAATTAGCTTCTGCCAACATCATTTTACTAACCATACACCTAACTTTTTCTCCTCCAGATAAAACATCGCTCTTTTTAAACACTTCTTCTCCAGAAAACAACATTTTACCTAAAAAACCTCTGATAAAAACTTCATCTTTTTCTTCTTCAGAAAACTGACGCAACCAATCAATCAAATTATCATCTCCTGTAAAGTATTTGTCATTTTCGTTTGGTAAATAAGATGTTGTAATGGTTTGACCATACTTAAACTCTCCGCTATCAGCTTTAATTTCGTTATTTAAAATTTGATACAAACTTGTGGTTGCCAAAGCGTTTTTACTTACAAATGCAATTTTATCGCCTTTACGTACATTAAGGTTTAAATCTTTAAACAACCCTTCTTTAGTTAGGTTTTCAATGTGTAAAATTTGATCTCCTGCTTCGCGTTGTTGGTTAAAAATAATTGCAGGGTAACGTCTTGTTGAAGGTTTAATTTCTTCAAAATTTAATTTTTCCAACATTTTTTTACGTCCTGTTGCTTGTTTCGATTTAGAAGCATTAGCACTAAAACGAGCAATAAACTCTTGTAATTCTTTTTTCTTTTCTTCGGCTTTTTTGTTTGCCGACTGTTTCTGGCTTAAAGCCAACTGACTACTCTGATACCAAAAAGTATAGTTACCACTAAAAGCAGTTATTTTACCAAAATCAATATCGGCAATATGAGTACAAACAGCATCTAAAAAATGTCTGTCGTGCGAAACAACTATTACAGTATTTTTAAAATCAATTAAAAAGTTTTCTAACCATTTAATTGTTGCTATATCTAAATCGTTGGTAGGCTCATCCAAAATTAAAATATCTGGGTTACCAAATAAAGCTTGAGCTAACAACACTCTTACTTTTAACGAACCCGGAATATCTTTCATCAAGCCATAATGTAAACTTTCATCTATTCCTAAACCACTTAACATGTTTGCTGCATCTGGCTCGGCATTCCATCCATCCATTTCAGCAAACTCCGCTTCTAATTCACTGGCTTTAATTCCATCCTCATCACTAAAATCGGGTTTAGCATAAATGGCATCTTTTTCTTGCATTACTTGCCATAGCTTAGTATGTCCTTGCATTACGGTGTTTAAAACCGTTTCTTCATCAAACTTAAAGTGGTCTTGGCTTAATACCGCCATACGTTTGCCTGGCTCTATAGTTATGTTACCAGAGTTAGGAGAAATTTCTCCCGATAAGATTTTTAAAAAAGTAGATTTACCAGCTCCGTTAGCTCCAATTACTCCATAACAATTCCCTTCGGTAAATTTTATATTTACTTCATCAAATAATACTCTTTTGCCGTATTGTAACGATACATTGTGTGCTGCTATCATAATTCTTTTTTTAAGGCTGCAAATGTACAGATTTACTTAAAGCTTGCTCTTTTTTCGCTTTTAGTTTTATTCCCTCACAATTAAAACATTATCCTACCTAATTTTAATCATAGTATTTAAGTACAGAAACACCTTATTTTGCCTCCAAACATTTTACATGAGTTGGTCAGTAATTATTTTAACCCTATTAATTTACCCTTTGTTTGGTGTTGCTATTTATGTAGTTAGGCACAAATTATATCGCTTAAAAAATGTTAATGCTGTTATTTTAACCCCTACGCTTATTAGCTTTATGCTTGGTATTGTTTTTTTAGTTTACGCTTTAGCTTCTGGCTAAATTAATCTTAAACAATGGCTTGTGAAAAACTACATTCCTTACTATTAAAGAGGTTTATTATATTTGCCTTGCAGAAAACAAGGATGAGTTGATGCAAAACATAAAACTGATATACCTTTTTATTTTAATAAGCTTAGCTGCTTTAACCAATACAGCTAAAGCTTCTTACAACCACAACAGCAAAGATTCTATTGTTGAGGAAAATGTAGCTGCACCCGAAAGTAAGATAACCATTACCACTAAAAAAGACGACATTTTAATGGTAAACCACATTAACCTTTTTGTAGATAGTATTAACAGTACTTTAAACGACTCTACTCCTCTTTACGATTGGATTACTGATGATATTCATTTTAGAAAATTTGACTTTAGCAATGTAAAAGATACCCTTAGCATTGTGCTAAACGACAGTACAGACCACTATACCCAACCTTTTAAAGGCGAAGTTACTTCTGAGTTTGGTCGCAGAAGATGGCGTTATCATTATGGTACCGATATTGATTTGGTTAAAGGCGATACTGTTAGAAGTGCGTTTGGCGGTATAGTAAGGGTTAGTACGTACAGCAAAACTTACGGACATGTTGTGGTGGTTAGGCATTATAACGGTTTAGAAACCCTTTATGCCCACCTAAGTAAACGCTTGGTAACTAGCGATTCTATTATACCAACAGGCACTCCACTTGGTTTGGGAGGTAATACTGGACATTCTTTTGGTAGCCACTTACATTTTGAAGTCCGTTATTTTGACGAACCCCTAGACCCTCGTGATGTTATTTCGTTTGAGGATTTTACTACATTAAATGATACGTTAAGCATATCGCAATGCAACTTTGCTTATAAAGATGAGCTTAAAATTATGGGAGCGATAAAGTACCACCGTGTACGCAGTGGCAACACTTTAGGACACATTGCTCGCAAGTATGGAACTAGCGTAAGTAAGCTTTGCCGATTAAATGGTATTAAGAGTACTTCTATCTTGCAAATTGGGCAACGAATTAGAGTGAGGTAATCTTGTTTTCATTTTTAGTTGTTTATTTTTCTGGTTCCCCGATTTCTCGGGGAATACCCCAACAACGAATACCCGAGCGAGGGGCAATGAACAAACGGAGTGAAATCCTTTGAAATCGGAACAGGAAATGCGTTGGAATGTGGGTAAAGATGGAAAAGGATTTGGCGTTTGTTCTTGAGTTTTTGGCTCTTTTTTGTCAAGAAAAAAGAGTATAAAGAATAACTTTATTTACTTTCATTTTTATTATGATGATTTTCTGGATCCCCGATTTCTCGGGGAAGGTCTTACTTTATTTACTAGCTATAACCCTAACTAACCAATACCCGAGCGAGGGCAATGAACAAACGGAGTGAAATCCTTTGAAATCGGAACAGGAAATGCGTTGGAATGTGGGTAAAGATGGAAAAGGATTTGGCGTTTGTTCTTGAGTTTTTGGCTCTTTTTTGTCAAGAAAAAAGAGTATAAAGAATAACTTTATTTACTTTCATTTTTATTATGATGATTTTCTGGATCCCCGATTTCTCGGGGAAGGTCTTACTTTATTTACTAGCTATAACCCTAACTAACCAATACCCGAGCGAGGGCTAATGAACAAACTGTGCGAAACAAAAAAAGTACGTCATTCCGTGCTTGGGAGTTTATGCTGAGCAAAGCCGAAGTAGAATCTCATACAAATAGTAGTTCTTCATTAAAAGATTGCGGGGTCAAGCCCGCAATGACGATATGATTGAAAAACAAGAACCCACCCCTAGCCTTACTGAGTAAAACCAAAGGTGGGCAGACTTACGTCCCGAAAATTATTTAAGTTACAATAATATTAATAGGACCTTGCCAAGGACCTTGCTCTTCTTTATGAACAGCAGCAACTCTAAAATAATAGCGTTTAGCTGGTTTTAAACCACTTGCTATGGCTTTTGCCTGAAGTGTTACTTTAGCGGTTTCCCATATTTCTTTATCTAACGAATATTGCCAAATATAACTGGCCCTGCCTTCGGCACTAGTAATTAGTTCTACCTTACCTTCGTAGGGTGTATTTTTTACCGAAAAAGTTCTTTTAGTACTTCCTCCGTTTCGTTTTACATCCATTCCGGCACTATAAATAATAGCTCCGCCCTCTTCGGCATTATCGTTAGCAATGCGTTGCACGTAATTACCCAAAGCAGAAAGCTGAGTATCTAGCTCAAAAGCTACATTGTGCATAAAGGCGGTTTGTTCTTTACCTGCATCTCGCGAATTTTCGTAAGCCAATTGTAGCTTATCGGTTAATTCGGTAATAACTCCATATACAGGTACGGGGTCTCCAAACAATTCATTTTCTTTCATGCTGGCAACCACTGTTCTAGAGAACTCTATTTTTTCGGGAATACTTTGTCTCGCAAGTCTTAATACTACAATCCATCTTTTCATAACGATTAAGTTTTAAGACATAATTAAAGTTGGTATTGGGCTTTAATTACTGGGTTAATAATTCAGTTTTAACTAAGAACGTTCGTACATAAATAAACGCCCATTTATTGCCTTGTATTGTAAAAATAACTGTTAAAAAATATTAATTGACTGTATTTTAGCACTTTAAACTTTATTTAAGCCGCATTTTGTAAGATATTGCTTTAACAAAAACACTTAACAAAGTAAATTTTGCAACTAACAAAAGCACAAAAACAACTAACAAAATGAATTTTACAGCTAACAAAATAAAAAAGTAAAGTGTATAACTAAAATAAACACCTGTTGTAGTTAATTTTTAAAGTGTTGTTTTAACTTTTACAGGTGTAATTGTAAAGAAAACACATTAAAATTTAACTTCTTAAAACTATTTAAGAAAGGTTTAATACTATTTAGTTATTAAGTAATTATACGTATTTGATTATTAGCTTTTTATACATAAATTAGCCTACTAAAATTTAACAACAATTATATAATTCGAATAAAGAACACATGTTGTTTGTTCGCTTGTTGAGTATAATAAAAAAAACAAAAATAGAATATGGCAAAAGTATCTTTAGATGCATTACTTCCTAGAGAAGATTTTGACATTGATGAAACACAAAATTCAGCAAAAAAGAAAGAATCATTTTCAATATCTGATTTAAGAGAAGACGACTTTTTCTATTTAACATTAAGAAAACCAGATTTTCAAAGAGAAACAAATGAATGGACACCTCAAAAAATATCTGAATTAATCAAGAGTTTCATAAATGGAGAGTTAATTCCAGCAGTAATTCTTTGGAGAAGTAAAGGAGGATTTAACTTTGTTATAGATGGCTCCCATAGAGTTAGCTCTTTAGTTGCTTGGATTAATGACGATTACGGAGACGGTCCAATAACAAAAGAAAGTTTTAATGGGTCAATTCCAGAAGAACAAATACTTATTGGAGAAAAGACAAGACGACTTGTCGAAAAAGAAATTGGAAAATATACTGATTACCAATTAGCGCTTAAATTTCCCGAAAGAGTTTCGGAAAACATTCAACGAAAAGCAAAGAATCTCGGCTCTATTGCGGTGCAATTACAATGGGTTGAAGGTGATGCAGATGTTGCAGAAGCATCATTTTTTAAGATAAATCAGCAAGCTGCAAAAATTGACCCTACAGAATTAAAACTCATTAAATCTCGTAAAAAACCAAATGGAATTGCTTCAAGAGCAATAATTAAAGGAGGAAAAGGTCATCAATATTGGTCTAAATTTGAAAATGAAAAAGTTGAAGAAATTGAGCAATTAGCAGAAGAAATTAATAAATCCTTTTTCTTGCCAAAACTTAAAAACCCAGTTAAGACACTTGACTTGCCAATCGGAGGAAAAGGCTATTCTAGTCAGAGTCCACTTTTAATTTTCGAGTATGTCAATATGGTAAATCGCATAACAGAAATTGATAATATCAAAAATGACATCGATGGAGAAAAAACAGTAGAATTTCTAAAACGAAGTAAAAAAATATCTAACCTAATTAACAGTACACATCCTTCTTCTTTAGGATTACACCCTGCTGTATATTTTTATTCTAAAGGGGGTAGACATAAGACAGCTTCATTTTTTGCTGTTACAGAATTATTAATGGAATTAGAAAAAAAGAAAGGATTCAAACAGTTTACAGACTGCAGAGAGAACTTCGAAGAAATTTTAATTGAATATGACTTTGTAATTCAGCAAATTTTAAGGCATTATAGGAGTTCATCAAAAGCTATTCCACACATTAAAAATTTCCTATTAAATTTAATCAATGAATTGCAAGATAATCCTAAAAACGATGCAATAAACAATGTTTTAAAGTTAGACGACTTTAAATTTATTAAAGGTGTAGATTTTGACGATAGTTTAATTATATCAAAAGATTTTTCTGATGAAACTAAATCTGCTGCATTTATCACAGAAGCATTATCGAATGCTGTAAGATGTAAAATATGTAATGCAAGAATGCATACAAATTCAATTACAGTTGACCATATACAAAGAAAAGAAGAAGGCGGAATTGGAAATTTTGGAAATGCACAATTAGCACATCCATATTGCAATAGCACTTATAAAAATTAAAAACACAACGTTTTGGCTAAGTGCAAAATTGAAAAGTGTTTTGATATGGATGAAAAAGAAATAACATATAAAAGTTTAAGTAATGAATTTGTGATATCTAACCTTATTGATAACATTAAGAAAACAGACAGCACAGTTACTAAACTTTCACTTTTATTAGTAGTGATTATAATAGGTTATTTACTTGTTGATTTTAATGTTGCAGATAATATTACAATCGGAATAATATCATTAAAAGGTAACCATATAGTAAAAATGATAACCCCTATACTTTTTGGGTTTACTTTTTTTAAAACTTATAATGCATCTATGTTTTTAAGAGAATTAAGGGTAGAATTAAAACAAAAATTACAAAACGATTATGGTATAGAAAAGGAAAAAATAAAATTATATAGTACATTCGATTTTGATGAATATATTTCATCTTTTAAAAACTATAGCAATATAGGTTCTCTCTATCTTATATTATTGGTTTTAGTATATATCGTAGTTTCATTGTTTCCCCTTGCATTTCAATTATATACAATTAGCAATTTATTTTCAATAGAATTTAAACCTAACATCATACTATTAGCTTCTAAAATAATATCTATAACTTTAATGGCGATAGCATATGGTAATTTGTTCGCTAGATTAACAGATATATTTATAGAAACCTTCAAAGAAGATGAATACAAGTTAGATTACCCCAAATTTACTTTAACAGTATTTCAAACAATTATTTCTTTATTGTTTGCTATTGGGTTTTATTTTTATGGTAAAACATTTTTTGATGATATCGATATCTCAAATTTTCATAAACAGGTATTATTAGTTCTTTTTATTGCCACAGTTTTAATGAGCTATTATGCATTTTTTAATTCTATTCGTTCATTTAAGGAAAATTTTGGTAAAGTTTTTAAAGGAATAAATATTGGTTTGCTTATTTATAATTCGATTATCCTATTAATATTCATTTACATTATTATTAAATAACCCCCGCACCTTGAAGTATATCGCAGCTTTTAGTTTTAGGGTTTCTTGCGGTTTATTGTAATACAAAGCCTTAACTGAACAGCTAAAAAACAATAAGATTGCATACCTTTACTTTATGCAAACCCTTACACAACTTTTAAACATCAAACACCCCATAATAATGGCACCCATGTTTTTGGTAAGCAATACCAAAATGCTTATTGCTGCCAGTAAATCGGGTATTACGGGTTGTGTGCCTGCATTAAACTATCGTACTATAGATGAGCTAAAAGCTGCTATAAAAGAGCTAAAAGAGCAATGCGATGGTCCTTTTGGTATTAACTTAATAGTCAACAAATCTAACTTTTTATACAAAGAGCAGTTGCAAGTTTGCTGCGAGCTAAAAGTGGCTTACATTATTACTTCGTTGGGTTCGCCAGAAGAAACTATAAAACAAGCTCATAAAGCAGGTGTTAAGGTTTTTTGTGATGTAACGGATTTGGCGTATGCCAAAAAGGTAGAAGCTTTAGGTGCTGATGCTATTATTGCAGTAAACAAAGAGGCTGGCGGACATGCTGGTCCTACTCCATTGCAAGAGTTAATTCCGCAATTGGTTAAGGAATGTAACATTCCTGTAATTTCGGCAGGTGGTGTGGGCAACCATCAACAATTGCAAGAGGTAATGAGTTTAGGAGCTGCAGGGGTTTCGGTAGGGAGTTTATTTATTGCTTCGGAAGAAAGTGAGGTTTCAGCAGAGTATAAAGAGGCTTGTGTAAATTATGGTGCTAAAGATATTGTAATGACCACCAAGCTTTCGGGAAGTAGATGTACGGTAATAAACACTCCTTACTTAAAAGAAATTGGCACCGAACAAACCTGGTTAGAAAAGATACTAAATAAGAACAAACGCCTAAAAAAATGGTTTAAAGCCTTTACTTTTTACAAGGGCATGAAAAAGCTGCAAAAGGCTGCTTTTAGTGCTACTTACAAAACGGTTTGGTGTGCTGGTCCTACCATAGAACATGTAACAGCCATTAAGCCTGTTGCCGAAATTGTTAAAACGCTAACCAATGAGCACTAATGCCGAAAAGTTATTTAAACAGCTTAAATGGAAGTTGTGGTTATTAGGAAAGTTTAAAATTCCGTTAATTGGTTATACTGGTGTTAGTTTATTAGAGCTTAACCACACTACGGTTAAAGCCAAAGTAAAACTAAAACGCAGAACCAAAAACCACCTTAATTCTATGTATTTTGGTGCTTTAGCCATTGGTGCTGATGTTGCTGGAGGAATACACGCTTTTTACTTTGCACAGTTACACAACAAAAAGGTAAAGTTTGCTTTTAAAGGCATGAACTCCGAGTTTATTATGCGTGCCGAAAGCGATTGCATTTTTGTGAGTAATGATGGTGCAAAGGTTGAGGCTGCTATTTTAAAATCTATTGAAACTCAAGAACGCGTTAATGAGACCACTCATGTAGAGGTTTTTAATATGAATAAAGAGCTTGTAGCTACTTTTGAGTTGATTGTTTCGGTGAAGTGTAAGTAATCTCTTTCATTTTTTCTATTGATGAACTTTTAATCTTATGTCCTTTTTGTCTTAAAACAAAAAGAACGAAAAAGTTCAAGGCTTACAATCATTCCATAACCTAATCTTTACAAAACCCAAAAAGTACGTCATTCCGTGCTTGGGAGTTTATGCTGAGCGAAGCCGAAATAGAATCTCCTAATTATTATTTTTTCTGGATCCCCGCCTTCGCGGGGAATACCCCAATAACGAATACCCGAGCGAGGGGTAATGAACAAACGGAGTGAAATCCTTTGAAATCGGACCAGGAAATGCGTTGGACTGTGGGTAAAGATGGAAAAGGATTTGGCGTTTGTTCTTGAGTTTTTGGCTCTTTTTTATCAAGAAAAAAGAGCATAAAGAATAACTTTATTTACTTTCATTTTTATTGTGATGATATTCTTTGTGATGATATTCTGTACCCCCGACTTCTCGGGGAATACCCCAACAACTAATACCCGAGCGAGGGGTAATGAACAAACGGAGTGAAATCCTTTGAAATCGGACCAGGAAATGCGTTGGACTGTGGGTAAAGATGGAAAAGGATTTGGCGTTTGTTCTTGAGTTTTTGGCTCTTTTTTATCAAGAAAAAAGAGTATAAAGAATAACTTTATTTACTTTCATTTTTATTGTGATGATATTCTGAACCCCCGACTTCGCGGGGAATACCCCAATAACGAATACCCGAGCGAGGGATAATGAACAAACGGAGTGAAACAAAAAAAAATCCGCTTAACAAGTTAAGCGGATTTTTTAATATTGTTAAGGAAAAAGATTTTACTCCTCTTCTACTTCAATCATTTTAAAAGGCACATTAATAATAGCTTGGTAATCTTCTCCAGCTTCTAACATATCTTCATCATCTTCTTCGTAATACCAGTTAATAGTAACTTCGCTACTACCAGAGTTAATTGCTTCTAACTTCTTAAATACATCTAAAATACATTTAGAAGAACTTGTGTTAAAATACTCTAACTGAACATCTACCTTAGTATTAGCTTGCGAACTTTGGTTATAAGCTTCTAAAATTTCAATTAAAGGTTTGTAAAACTCAATTGAATTTTCAGGTATTGATCTTCCTCTTACCAATAAATATCCCGTGCTTGGGTTAAACTCGATTGTTGGAGTTTTTGGTGATCCTTCTATTTTTAATTCTTCCATCTTTAAACTTAATTTTTATTTTTTATTGTGCAACTTTTACATTTAAACTGAAAAACGAATAGTCGCCTTCAGCAGGATCAAAATTATATTCTAATTTTTTTCCTGATTTTCTAGCTATATCAATCATACCTAATCCGCCTCCACCTTTTGCCGACATTTCTCCGTTATTTAAAACTTCTTTATAATAAACTTTCAACTCGTCTCTATCCATCGCATTAATCTTATCTAGCCTACCTTTCATTAAATCCACATTTTCTTGTGCCATATAATTACCAGTCATAATAGAGTATTCTCCTGCAACTTTACGAATCATAAATAAAGCACTATTTTCGTTAGGCTTTGTATCCTTATCATCCTCATCAATATGATGATATAAGTTTTGAAGACATTCAACTAATATATTGTAAACTTTCTTTTTGATTTTAGGAGGCTCATCTAATGTTTCCATTTTAGTCTCCATAATTTGAAGGATAGACGTAAGTAAATCGGAAGTAACTTCTCCTTTAAAAGATAACATGATGTTACCTTCTTCCATTTTGTTGTAAAACTCGTGAATATTGTTCATTACCAATGTCCTCGTCTAAATTATGAATTCAAAGATATTAATTTGAATGAATTATACAAGTTTAATATTCTAAAATTTTAGATTAATTGCTAAAAAACTTCTATAAATCAGCTATATCAACCTTTTTAATTAATTATTGCTATTAAATTTTTTATTAAAAGCTGCTATATTACTTTTGCTACCTGTTATTTTTTAACTTAAAATATGCTGCAAAAAGATTGGTTTATAGATTGGTTTAATTCTCCTTATTATCATGTTCTGTATAAAGATAGAAATGAAACGGAAGCAAAAGCTTTTATTTCTAACTTGATAAACCATTTATCTCCTAACAAAAACAACTACTTACTTGATGTTGCTTGTGGTAAAGGAAGACACTCTGTTTATATGGCAAGTTTAGGCTACTATGTAGATGGGTTTGATTTGTCTGAAAACAGTATTAAACACGCCCAACAAAATGAAAGCAGCTTATTAAAGTTTTATATTAACGATATTAGAAAGCCTTTAAAGTTAAATCATTATCATTTTGCCTTTAACCTATTTACAAGTTTTGGCTATTTTGACGACTATCAAGATAACCAAAAAGCTATAAACGCTATTGCTGATAGTTTAACCGATAACGGTGTTTTGGTTTTAGATTTTATGAATTGTAATAAAGTAATAAATAACCTTACTAATAAAGAGCATAAAACTGTTGATGGTATTGAGTTTAATATTACTAGAAGTTATAATAATGGTCATATAATTAAAGACATTAATTTTAATGACAAAGGGGAATCTTATCATTTTCAAGAAAATGTAAAAGCAATAAGTTTATCGGAATTTAAAAACTATTTTAATACTGCCAACTTAAATATTGAAAGTATCTTTGGCGATTATGAATTAAATCGGTTTGATATTGACAATTCTGATAGGTTAATTATTATTGCTCGAAAAAATTGAACACTTACCTTACTTATATCATTCTATTTGGGTCTGCTGCTTTAAGTGGTTTGGCAGTACTGCTTTTTAAATTAAAGTTTTCAAAAAACCTTAGGTTACTTATTTCATTTAGTGGAGCCTTTTTATTAGCAATTAGTGTTTTACACCTTATCCCAGAAATTTACAGCAACTACACTGAAAAAATAGGCATCTTTATATTAATAGGCTTCTTATTACAATTGTTATTAGAGTTTTTTTCTGATGGAATTGAACATGGACATTTTCATTCGCATAAAAAAAGCTTAATGGCTTTTCCATTTGCCATATTTATAAGTTTGTGTATTCATTCTTTTATTGAGGGGATGGCTTTAATTAGTCCTCACGACCACCACCACCATACCAACTATTCTTTACTTACAGGAATTGTTATTCATAAAATACCTATTGCTATTGTTTTAAGTACAATGTTAATTTCTAAAAACTTACCTAAGATTGTATTTTTTATAGGACTTATTGTTTTTTCTATTTCTGCTCCTTTAGGCTTATTTATTGCTTCAAACAATTTATTAGATATGGTTGGAAGTCCGAGTATAATATTAGCTTTAGCAGTAGGTATATTTCTTCATATTTCTACTACCATATTATTTGAAACCAGTGAAGGACACAAATTTGATTTGAAGAAATTTATAATTATTGTCTTAGGATTTACAATTGCAGCCTTAACTCTTTAGTCTTCGTAACCTTCTTCGTGATAGTTTTTAGCTATTTCTTCGTATTGTATTCGCTTTTCATTACTTATTGTGGTAAGTGGAGTACACACACCATCTCTACAACTGTAGCATTTGAGTTTGTCTTTAAATACTGCCGATTTATAGATTGATTTACCCAATAACATTCTTGCAGCTTCTTGCACTCCTTCTACAATAGATGGGTGTGGATGTATCATGTGTGCTAATTCATCTATCCCTTTATCCATATACATTAATAAAGCAACCGATTGAATGGCTGATGACGCATGAGAACCAACAGCACGCATACCCAACACTTTCATTTCATCATCATCGCTTACAATTAATTTAAAAAAACCTTGTGGTTTACCCATAGAAATTGCTCTTGCAATAGTAGAATAATCAACTTTAGCTATACGATAAGGTATGTTTTGTTCTCGTAATGTTTTTTCGTTTGCACCAACAGCCGCAACTACAGGGTTTAGAAACATAATGGTTGATACATTTTCGTAATTAATTGGTTTTACAGGAAAATCTGCAAACATTTTAACTACTGCATGCCTTGCTTCACGTTCTCCAACATTTACCAATGGTATTCTTCCAGAAACATCACCAACAGCATATATATGAGGCACACTTGTCTGAGTATCAACATCCCCAATATGAACCCCTCTTTTACTCATGCTAACCCCAGCATTTTCGATATTTAAACTACCTATATTAGGAACTCTACCTATTGATAATAATGCTTTTTCAACTTGTATTACTTCTGTAGTACCGTCTTTACATTCTATTTCATATTCTACCTTACCATTTTTAACCTCCATACGTTTTAAACTAGCTGTACGATGTATCGTAACACCTTGTTTTTCCATATTCTGAGAAATTAAATCAGAAATATCTTCATCTTCAAATGGTAAAATTCTTTCGGCTCTATCTATTAAATAAACTTTTGTTTTTCCAAAGTTGGCAAATATGGTAGCATACTCACAACCTATTACCCCTGCTCCAACAACAACTAAGCTTTCAGGAAAATCGTCCATGTGCCCAATACCATCACTGGTCATAATTATTTTTTCATCAACCTCTATGTTCGGTAATTTTCTTGGACTACTACCGCTTGCAATAATGGTGTTCTCTGCATAAACAACTACTTCTTCTCCACTTTCTTTGGTTACCTTAATTTCTTTATCGGTAACAAAACTTGCTATTCCTTTTTCGTAGGTAATTAATTCTGTTTCTGCATGTATAATTCTTAAATGACATGTTAACTGAAACTTTCGGTCAAACACCGCCTCTTCAACATTTTTTTTAACCTCATCAAAGGTTATGTCTAAATTTCTATCAGCTCTATCTTTACCTAACTCGTTATAAACTTTACGGTAACGAGTAGAAAACTCCCACATGGTTTTAGATGCTAAAGCTCCATCATAAATTCCTGCTCCACCCAATTTATCTTTTTCTATTAAGATAACTTTTTTATCAAAATCGATGGCACGCATTGCTGCCGCATATCCTGCTGGTCCACCACCAATTACACATAAGTCATACTTTTCCATACATGAATTATTTTTTGAATGACTAAAAGTAGTAAAATTCTGTTATATCTTGTCAATAGGACAGTAATATATAAACTTACATTTATTGTAGATAATATTATCTAACTCAATTAAAGAAGCTAGTGCTAATTGAGAATAATTTTGAGAAGCGTTTCTAAAGCTGCCAACTTCTGTTTTCCATAGGGTTGTAATCAGGTTCATATCGCCTTTGGTAGGATTAATTACATTAATGGCATTTTTAACATTTCCTGCTCCAGCATGATAAACGTGCATTACTAATAATCTGTACCATAAATCTGTTGGATTGTATTTAATGCCTTTTTCGGCTAATATCTTATTGGTTTCAGGGATACATATCGTTCTAATCAACTTAGCCGATGCCCAAGCACTTTTATCAAAGTCTTTTCGTTCATCAACATACTTATTTACTTTCAATCCTAAATTAATAGCTACTTTTCGCATAATTTGAAATGCTCCGTAAGCTCCTACTGGAGATTTTTGTAATTTATTTGGGCTTTCTATTAGTAAGATTGCTTGTGCATAAAAAGGATCTACTTTGTTTTCGGAAAATATTTTTATTCCTCTTCCTATACTTGGTATTACTCGTTCAAAATCGTAAAATGCTTTTTTACCTGAAGTCATATACACATGCTCTTCGTCTGGTAAGCCGTAATGCTTTTTAATACTATCTCTAACCGCATCTTTTTGTTCATCGGTTTGTTTATCCCAATCTGCTACTGCAATTTTTTTAATGATTTGGCGAGTACTGCCAATATTTATTAGAGCAGAATCGTCTTCCATAGTCATTAATTCTCTCCAAAAATGCGGCTGTGCTAATGTATCCCACCCTTGTATATATAGTTGCTGATTTTGTACAAATTGGTAGTTAGTGGTATCGTTATTTAATCCTACAACTTCAACCAACTCATATTTTTCATTTTTTGAATGATTAAATCCAAAAAAGAAAAACGAGCATATAATAATCACTATAAATCCTTTACTTTTCATATTATCAAAAAAACGACTATTCTTTTTATATAGTTACAAGATACTCATTTATTATCAACATTCATACCTTAATTACGTTTTACTAAAGCATAATAATCGTTATCCAATGGTAAATACCCTTGATTGTAAACAAAATAATAAACCGTACCTACTTTGGTAGTGTAGATACTAGTAAAGTAATTAAAATCAAAACCCTTATCTACCATTTTTTGTTTGGTTACTTTACACTTATCCTTTGGATTCAATTCTTCTAATATTCTCCAATTTTTACGTAACCGATTATTGGTATTTCGAATTAGATTTTTAGAATCTTTATTTATCTTATTATTATGAGCATTTCTACAATAATCTGTGCAAAATTTTTTATCAGATCTTCCTAAAAAAGATTCGCCACACTCTAAACATTTTTGTTTTTCCATATTTCTTTAGAATTTACACAAATATAACAATTTCAACAAAATAGGTATTAAAGCCGTTTTTAAACGACTACAAACGGTTATAAACGAAAGCAAACATTTATTAACCGACTAATTTTTTGAAGCTGCCCTTACTTTGCCTCATCAAATCTGAACAAATCAGGTTTTAACCAAATAGAACATTTTATAAACTTAAATTTTACATTATGAACAATTTAAAAAACAAAGTACAGTTAATCGGAAACCTAGGTAACACTCCTGAAGTAATTAATTTAGAATCTGGTAAAAAGCTAGCTAAATTTTCTATTGCCACAAACGAATCGTATAAAAATGCTAAAGGAGAACAAATTAAAGATACGCAATGGCATAATGTTGTTGCTTGGGGAAAAACAGCAGACATTATTGAGAAGTATTTACAAAAAGGTAACGAAGTTGCTGTTGAAGGAAAGTTAGTAAACCGTAGTTATGATGACAAAGAAGGTAATAAACGCTACATTACAGAGATTGTAGTAAACGAACTTTTAATGTTAGGCAATAAAAAATAATTACTTAAAAGCGTATAAAAAAAAGCCGCAATGTGCGGCTTTTTTTATTTTTTAGTTTGAGCTTGTTTTATCATAGCATCCACCCCATCGGTAAATGCTTTAGTTCCTTTAACATAACCTGTTTTACCAATAGCTTCAATATTCATTTTATTATCATCACCTTTAGTTAAGTTAAAAACCCATATTGTTGGGTAACCTGTAACTTTAAAAGCTTGTGCTAAACCATAGTTTTGTTGTTTTATATTTTCTGGTAATTGAAATCTACGAGGAAAATCTAACTCAACTAACACTACATTTTTTGCCGCCCAAGCTTTAAATTCTGGTGTATCAAAAACTTCTGCTTTTAATTTTTTACACCAACCACACCAATCACTACCAGTAAAGTTCGCCATTATAGGCTTGCCTGTTTTTTTAGACTCTTCGTAAGCTTTATTAATATCTACCATCCAACCTTCGGCATGAGCTTTATATTCTTTTCCGTTAGCTAATACTCCATTTTGAGCAACAAGTATATTACTTGCTATAATGGTTAACGCTATTATTAAAATCTTTTTCATAGTAAATTAAGTTTGTTTCGGTTAAGCAAGTTTTGTACCATTAATGTATTCCGTGCATTTTCTTTTTAATCATTGGGGTTAAAACAACCAATACTAAACCTGCTAAAATTGGAATAGCTGTGAATATTAAAAAGAAAATAGATAATGAATATTCCTCACTTATCTTATCAATATAACTTGCTGTTATACCTCCAAAGAAATTTGCAATTGCCGTAGCAGTAAACCACAACCCAAACATCATACCTACCAATTTAGCTGGAGCTAATTTACTTACGTAAGATAACCCAACAGGCGATAATACTAATTCACCTAATGTATGTAATAGATATGCTAAAATTAACCACACCATTCCTACCCTAACTGTTCCTGCTTCAGCTCCTTGAGGTATTGCTGATGCTCCAAAAGCTAATACACCAAAACCAATACCTAATAAAATTAAACCTAGTGCAAATTTTATAGATGCTGATGGGTTGTATTTACTTTCCCATAATTTAGAAAAAATAGGTGCGAAAAGTATTATAAACAGTGAGTTTAATATCCCAAACCAAGAAGCTGGAACCTCGGCTGAATCAGCATTAAATTCAGTATAAAGCATCCATATTGCTATAACCCAAATTGCTGCAAAACTTAACCCTAATGCAACAACTGAAATAGGATATTTTTTAACCGTTTTACCAAACAACATTCCTAATACCCATGTAATAATAGCAAGTGGAACAACTGTTAGAATGGTATTAACCCATTTAAAAGTTGTAGCACCATCTCCAGATAAAGTTCTTTCAGTAAAGTCCTTTGCAAAAATGGTCATACTACTTCCCGCTTGTTCAAATGCCCACCAAAAGAATATAGTGAAAAATGCAAGTATTCCTATAACTACTAACCTATCTTTAGTTACCTTAGCTGAAACCTCTTCTTTAACAACTTCTTCATTTTCATTAGTTGCATCCATAGCCGCTGCTTCGTGTACTTCGGTATTAAGATTACGCTTTTGCTTAGGGCTTAAACCAACATCACCAAAAATGCCTTGTCCAAACCAAAATTGAATCATGCCAACAAACATGAATATACCTGCCAAACCAAACCCATAACTCCATCCTACTTTTTCTCCAATATATCCACACAACAGTATTCCTAAAAATGCTCCTGCATTAATTCCCATATAAAATATAGTATAAGCACCATCTTTTTTATCGCTTCCTAAAGGATATAAACCTCCAACTATTGAAGATACATTTGGTTTAAATGCTCCGTTACCCAATATCAATAGAGTTAATCCTAAATAAAAGAAAAATGGTGTTTCTGCCGCCATTGCTGCGTGCCCAGCCGTCATTAAAACAGCTCCAACAACCACCGCTTTTCTGTAACCTAGCCACCTATCGGCTAATAAACCACCAAATATTGGCGTTACATAAACTAAACCTGTATATAAAGCATATAATTCTGCTGCTGCTTCATTTGTCCATGCCCAACCACCATTTGCAGCTTCACTAACTAAAAACAATACCAATAAGGCACGCATTCCATAATATGAAAAACGCTCCCACATTTCGGTAAAAAATAAGGTGAAAAGCCCTGCTGGGTGTCCTAAAATTGTTGGTGTATTATTATTGCTCATAGTCTATTTTTTATTTTAAGCTTCGAATTTACGATTTATAAATTTTTAATTAAATAATCTGTCATCATATTATAAAGATGCAGTCTTGTATTTCCTCCATAAATACTATGATTCCTGTTTGGATAAGAAAATTGCGTAAATTGTTTGTTTGCTTTAATTAAAGCATTTACCATTTCAGCAGCATTTTGATAATGTACGTTATCGTCTGTCATTCCATGAATTAACAAGTAATTACCCTTTAATTTTTCCACATGGTTTATTGGCGAATTTTCATCATACCCTTCTTCATTTTCTTGTGGTGTTTGCATATAACGCTCAGTATAAATATTGTCATAATACCTCCAATTAGTTACTGGAGCAACGGCAATTGCGGTTTTAAATACATCTGCTCCTTTTAACAAGCAAGAAGTTGATAAATAACCTCCAAAACTCCAACCAAAAATTCCTATTCTACTGCCATCAATATATGGTAAAGTAGCATAATGCTTAGCTACTGCTATTTGATCTTCTGTTTCATACTTTCCTAATTGTTTGTAAATAGATTTTCTAAATTCAGCTCCATTTCCTTCTGTACCTCTATTATCTACCGATACCACCATATAACCTTTAGCTGTTAAATGATTAAACCAAAATGTGTTGAAACTATCCCAACTATCCTTAACCGTTTGATTTCCATCTCCACCATAAACAAACATAAATAATGGGTATTTTTTTGTTTCATCAAAGTTTTTAGGTTTCATAACCCAAGCATTTAATTTATTCCCATTAATATCAAGTGTTGTAAATTCTTTTTTAGAGATATTATATTTTTTAAGACTTTCAGTTAGGTTAGCATTATCCATTAATAATCGTAACTCTTTACCTTTATTATTGTTAATAGACACATAATGTGGAGTATTTGCTGTTGAATTAGTATTAATAAAGTATTTAAAGGAGGCACTAAACTCAGCATTATTCACTCCCGATTTTAAACTTAAACGATTTTTAGATGTTCCGTTTAGTTTTACTGAATAAATATTTCTAGTAATCGCTCCTTCTTCGGTAGATTGATAATAAACCATCCCTGTTTTTTCTTCAACGCCATAAAAATCAGTCACCTCCCAACTACCTTTTGTTATTTGATTGATTAATTTTCCATTCATATCATATAAATATAAATGGTTATAACCATCTTTTTCACTAGTGATAATGAATTGATTTTTAGAATTTAAAAAATAAGTTGTTGGTATTTCTATATATTTATCGTGTGATTCTTCTAAAATTATTTTATCAGAATTTGTAGCTACATCTACTAAGTGCATTTTTAGATTACTTTGATGACGATTCATGGTTTGTAGCATTAATGATTTGGAATCATTAGTCCAGTCCATTCTTATAACATATTCGAAATCTCCTGTAATGTTTACTTTCTCCGTTTTTTTACTTGCTAAATTATAAGTGTAAATTGCTACTTTAGAATTATCCTCCCCTGCTTTTGGATACTTAAACCTTTCTTCGGTTGGATAAAGATTATCGTAATATTTCATGCTCCATTCCTTAACATCACTTTCATCAAACTTATAAAATGCAATTGTTTTGCCATCTGGCGACCACTTAAAAGCTTTAACCAATACCAGTTCTTCTTCATAAACCCAATCAGAAGCTCCATTTATTATAGCACCTTTTTTACCATCGGTTGTTATTTGGGTTATTTCTCCTGAAGATAAATCTTTATAAAAAAGATTATTTTCCTGTACAAAAGCTACTTTATTAGCATCAGATGAAAATGAAGCATACATTTGTTTTTCTCCATCTGCTAATTTCGACAGTTTTTCAGAACCTAATTCGTAAATAAAATAATCTGATTTTGAAGAGTGTCTATAAATTCCTTCAGTATTAGAGCTAATCAATGCTTTTGATTCATCATTACTAAACTGATAGTTATTTATTCCTATAAGTTTATCATTATGTTTTAGTTTAGCATTATCTATTAATACCTCTACACTTCCTTTTTTAGTATAAGAATATTTTACAACATTACTTCCTTTTTCAGCTCTAACTAAAGAAGTATAATTTATTCCATTATTTAACGAACGAATACCATTTACTGTTTGAGAATAAAATGAATAGGTTTGCCATATATCTCCAATACTTACATCTTGTTTTTGTGCTTTAGCTTCTACAATTATTATTAGTAGAAGTATTAATGCTGTAATTTTTCTCATAAAACATATTTTTTGTGCTGACGAATTTACTTAAATCTAATCTAAAATTAAATACCGCTTATCAAACAAATTTTAAACCATTTACAAATTGTAATATTGTGTTTAACTTTATGGCAAGTAATTTGTAAGCTAACCAAAAACAAAATTTAATTTAACTATGAGAACATTAGCAATATTAATATTAGGAGCTTCATTAAGTTTTTACTCTTGTAAAAGCCAATCTCAAGCTACAAACTCAATAAAAACAGAAACTGCAACCAATGAAGAAGGAACCTATGATATGATTGTTTCTTTTGCGAGTAAAGGAGCAGGAATTAATAGAGATGTTCGACAAAAATTAGATGATTTAATCGTTAGCTTTAACCAAAACAATAATGTTAGCATTAGCTATGAAAAATATGGTTGGGGACGAGAAGGTGAAGTGGACTATTTATTTACCTTAAAAAACTTATCAACAAAGCAACAAAAAGATTTAAAAGCTAAGGTTAAGGAGGTTATTGGTAATGCTGAAATGATTTTTATTAGCTACAACAGCAAATGTGTTCATAAAAGATAAAACCAATCTTTGTTTATTTAAAGAGTAATCAGAAATTTGTATTCCTAAAGCCTTAATTAAGGTTTAATTGCGTATCAAAACTGAAGTTAAACGAAAAAAATAAACATGGAATCTCGTAAAGAATCAATTTTAAAATCATTATCAGACTTAGGTATTAATGATGTTAAAGAATTAATTTACAACCCTACTTACGAAGAATTATATAGTTATGAAATGGATTCTTCTTTAGAAGGATTTGAAAAAGGGCAAGAATCAGAGTTAGGTGCTGTTAATGTTATGACTGGCGAGTTTACTGGCCGTTCTCCAAAAGATAAATATATAGTTAAAGATGAGGTTACTAAAGATACCATTTGGTGGAACTCTGAAGACTCTCCAAACGACAACAAACCTACAACCCAAGAAGTTTGGAACGAATTAAAAGGGTTAGTTACCAATCAATTATCAGACAAAAAACTATTTGTAGTTGATGCCTTTTGTGGGGCTAACGAAAACACAAGACTTAAAGTTCGTTTTATTGTTGAAGTAGCATGGCAAGCACACTTTGTTACTAATATGTTTATTCGTCCTACCGAAGAACAGTTAGCTAATTTTGGAGAACCTGATTTTGTAATTATGAACGGTTCAAAAACAACCAATCCTAATTACAGAGAACATGGATTAAATTCTGAAAACTTTGTGGTATTTAACTTAACTGAAAAAATGCAGTTAATTGGTGGTACTTGGTATGGCGGAGAAATGAAAAAAGGAATGTTTGCAATGATGAACTACTACTTACCATTAAGAGGTATGGCATCTATGCACTGCTCTGCAAATGTTGGTACTAACGGAGATACTGCAGTTTTCTTTGGATTATCTGGAACAGGAAAAACAACTTTATCTACCGACTCTTCTCGTCAGTTAATTGGTGATGATGAACATGGTTGGGATGATGATGGTGTATTTAACTTTGAAGGTGGATGTTACGCAAAAACTATAAACTTAGATAAAGACTCTGAACCAGAAATTTATGGAGCTATTAAAAGAAACGCATTATTAGAAAATGTAACTTTAGATGCTGCTGGGAAAATAAATTTTGCCGATACTTCTGTTACGCAAAACACTAGGGTTTCTTATCCTATTCATCACATTGAAAACATTGTAACTCCAGTATCTAAAGCTGGACATGCAAAAAAAGTAATTTTCCTTTCGGCAGATGCTTTTGGAACTTTACCACCAGTATCTAAATTAACTAAAGATCAAACAAAATATCACTTCTTATCTGGCTTTACAGCTAAGCTAGCTGGTACAGAAAGAGGTGTTAACGAGCCTACCCCTACTTTCTCTGCTTGTTTTGGAGCAGCATTTTTAACTTTACACCCAACTAAATATGGACAAGAGTTAGTTAAAAAAATGGAAGCTAATGGAGCTGAAGCATATTTAGTTAATACTGGATGGAATGGTTCTGGAAAACGAATTTCTATTAAAGATACAAGAGGTATTATAAATGCTATTTTAGATGGTTCTATCGAAAAAGCCGAAACAAAAACAATACCTGTATTTAATTTAGAAGTTCCTACAGATTTACCTGGAGTTGATGCTAGTATTTTAGATCCTAGAGATACTTATGAAAATGTGGAAGAATGGAATGAAAAAGCAAACAAATTAGCTAAATTATTTGTAGAGAATTTTGAGTTATACACTGATAATGAAGAAGGAAAAGCATTAGTAGCTGCTGGACCAACAGTTAATGTAGAAGCTTAATAGATTAACATATTTTACAAAAGCCTCAAGATTAATTTTTTGGGGCTTTTGTTTTATCTAAAACTACCTATTCAATTCGCTTACAGCAATCCAAGCCATCAATCCTATTGAGGTTTCTATAGCATTTTCATCAATATTAAACGTAGATGTATGCAAGCCTGAATTTATTCCTTCAGCATCATTTTTAACTCCTAAACGATAAAAACAAGCAGGCATAATCTGAGAATAATAAGCAAAATCTTCTCCAGTCATTCTTAAATCTAAATCAACTACATTTTCTTTACCTAAATATTTAATTGCCACATTCTTAGCATTAGTAGTTAATTCTTCATCATTAACTAAATATGGATAACCTTTTAAAATATTAAACTCACACTTTCCTCCCATACTCTCGGCAATTTGCTCAGCCATTTTTTTCATTTTTTGATGTGAGCTTTCTCTCCACTCTTCATCCATTGCTCTAAAAGTACCTTTAAGCTCTACCTTGTCAGGGATTATATTAGTTGCTCCTTTACCTATAATATCTCCAAAAGAAAGCACTCTAGGCATGGTTGGATGACTATTTCTACTAACTATTTGTTGCAAAGCAACTATAATGTGCGATGTTATTAAAATAGGATCTATTACTAAATGAGGTAAAGCTGCATGTCCGCCTTTCCCATGTACTGTTACATGCAACTCATCAGTAGAAGCCATATACATACCAGATTTAAACCCTACTTTACCTGCTTCTAATTGAGGGTAAACATGCTGTCCGAAAATTGATTGTGGAGTAGGGTTTTCTAAAGCTCCCTCTTTAATCATTAGCGAAGCCCCCCCTGGCAACAATTCTTCTCCAGGCTGAAATATTAATTTTATTGTGCCTTCAAATTGATCTTTTAGCTCATTTAAAATTTTTGCTGCTCCTAATAATGATGAAGTATGCACATCATGCCCACAAGCATGCATTATTCCATTATTTACAGATTTATAAGAAACATCATTTTCTTCTGTAATTGGCAAAGCATCTAAATCAGCTCTAAGAGCAACAATTTTTTTAGTTGGATTATTTCCTTTAATTAACCCAACAACACCAGTTTTTACATAACCTGATTTGTATTCAATTCCATACTCTTCTAGTTTTGAACAAACATATTTACTGGTTTCAAACTCTTTAAAAGAAAGTTCAGGATTTTGATGCAAATGCCTTCTTATTCCAACAACCTCTGTTTTGTATGCTGAAGCTTTTTGTTTTATTAGGTTTAAAATTTCTTCCATAATTAAATATCTAAACTAAGCGATAAATAAAACATTGGTTTATCTGTACTATATCCATTTTCTACTGCCCAAGCCCAATCTGCTCTTACAAAATAACCTAAAAAGGTAGTTCTTAAACCAAAACCATAACCTGCTACAATTGGGTCAACATCCTTATAAACAGTAACTGTTATTGATGGATTATCCTGTGGACCTTCTGTAATAATTTCTTTATTTACAGAATTTTCTTTACCCCAAGGGTCTAAACCACTCCATGCTGAACCAATATCAGTAAAACCTATCAATTGAAAATTTCTCACAAATTTTGAGCGAATTGGTCGTCTGATAAAATATTTAAAAACAGGCACTCTTAATTCACTATTTATTACTGCAAAGTTGGTTCCTCTACGTATGTTTTGCGAAAAACCACGCATATTTGCTGCTAAAGCATGAAAACGATAATTCTGTGTAAAATCAATATCTTCGGCATTAATAAATCGTTCTTGTCCGCCTAAAGGAATCCATTCATCAACACTTCCTAAATAATAAATAAGTTTTTCGTAACCAAAAGATGAACTTGCTGCCAAACGGTTTACCCATACAATTTCTCTACTTAATTGCAATGAATGTCTTAAATCAAAACCTACTACTTGCATATTTCCGTTTTCTCCGTTTCCTCTTCCAACCACTTCTCCATTATTAATTTTTTGATTAGTAGAAACAAAAGAGCCATCACCAAACTCTTGATAATATTCTCCAAAGATTTTAAATTTTGTTCCAAAATAAATGTTAGTCATTATTGGTCGAGAATTATCAAAAACAAAAGCCACTTTAGCAATTCCTCTATACTCGTTAAAGTTAGGTTCTGCCAAAGTTAAATCGTTTGACGTTTTAAAAACCACATTATCGTTTCTGGCAGTTAAAGTAGTTCTTACACTTGCTACTTCGTTTAACGGATATTTTAGGGAGTATTTTAATGAATTAGTAGAAAAACCCAAGGCTAATTGTCCGTTAATGGTATTTGATGTGGTTCTTGATCCAGTATATTCTTTATCTGTTCTGCCAGATAGGTTTTGATATGTCATAAAATATTCACGAGTATCTGATGATATTCTTACTCCTCCAAAAATCTTATAATCTTCAAATAAATCTAATGTTCCGAATTTAATAAATGCCCCTAATCCAGGTCCAATATAAGGTCCTCCTGTAAATTGCTGGTATTCTCCATTTACAAAGTTGTTACTAAATTTAATTCCAGAATTATCGTTAAAAAACGAGAGGTTATAATTTCGTTGATTAGGCATTTTAAACACTTCAACAATACTATCTCTTTTGTTTTCTCCCTCTCCCACTACTATTACATTTTTCTGAATTTTACCTTTATCCTTTTCAAAAACATAATCGTAAATATTTACCTCAGAGTCCTCCCTATCTCTAGATTTTTCTACAGGAATAGCCTTTAATATTTGAGCATTATTATTAGGTAGAGGTTGTAAATTTTCACCTTTTGGCTTTTTAGTTTTATTTGTATCAATATTGTTAGTTATTGGTACTATTGGTGCTTTATCGCTTAAATTACGCAGCATTAAATGGTATTTATAATCATCTTTTAATATATCAGTATATTGCCCTGATTCAAAAATATTATGCTCTTTTATACTCCTGTTATAACCTTGTTTATCAGAATTAACCTCATAAAATCTATGGTAATGAATTGCTGTATCAATATGGGTTATAAAACTATCTTTAACAGCGTTCATACGAGTTAAAATATGGTCTTCTTCTCCTAAAAAATATATTAATGAATCTTTACCAAAAGGTTGTTTTTCAGAAACCGTTGGAGTTTCTGTAACCTTTGTTAGTTTTTTATCTTCACTTTGATAATCAATTATCCAAACATCTTTTTGCAACGCAAGCAACTCTACATCTGTTGGTTGATAGCCTAACGAATCGTTAGTTCGGTTAGATGTAAATACAATTTTTGTAGAGTTTTCAATAAAACGAGGTTCTAAATCATCAAATTTATCGTTGGTAATTTTTTTGTGTGAATTTGGTCCTATGTAATACAAATACAAATCTGACTGACCTTTATAAACTCCCGAAAAAACCATTTCTTTACCGCTATCAGAATAATCCATACTGGTAATTTTTTCCATATTAAAAATGGCTTTTACCTGTATTCCTCCCGAATTTATATCAAAGTAATGCATTAATAACACGCCTTTTTCTTCGGTTACAAAAGCTAACACTTCGCTACTTGGGTTCCATTCTAAAATTGGATATGAATAATCGTTAATTCTATCCAACTTAAATTCCTTTTTATAGATTTTGTATTTTTTAGCTTCGTCTTTGTAATAAATGTAAATTTTGTACTGTCCTAGTTGATTGGTAACATAGGCAAAATTGTTTCCATCAGGACTCATCTTAAATTGCAAATAATCTCTTTTCTTTTTTATCTTAAATATTTCTTTAGCTAAATAATCTTCTTCGCTAGTGGGTGGTAAATTTTCATATTCTTTTTGGTAATACTCTAACCACTCTTTGGTTAAACTTTTCATAGAAATACCCAACACATACAAAAACCCTTTTTCAATGCTTTGGGTTACTCTAGTCATGTATAAAATATTAGGGATAACGGCTTCGCCATAGGTATCTACAACATAAGCCCACATAGAATGACCAGCAATTACAGCATCTTTATTTGATAATCGATTAAATTTTCGGTACTTACCCGATAAAATTCCGTCTCTAACGCTATTTTCTAGCTCTGGATTCCAATTTTCTGAAATATAAGAGGTTAGTCCTAAGCTATACCAAGTAGGCATACTAAATAAACTAGAGTTTTTAAGTACCTGCGTCCAGCTAGAACCATAAACTTGTTGGTTTACCATTACTTGAGCTATCCCGTGTTTTATTTGTCGTGCAAATTCTTCGTGATCGCCATCAAAATAAATAAACACTTTAGAGCCCATAATAGTTGTAATTCCACCTACCTCCCCACCTTCAAGGTTAAGACCAACATTACTTTGCTTAAAATGCGATTGTTTATTGTAAATAATAAACTGCATTTTTCCTTTTAGCTCATATTCAAAAAACTCTTCTTGCTGTTTAATGTACTCTTTAGCCACTTTCGAGGTGTAAACTGCTAACTCTTTCCCTCCTGTATAAAAATAGGTTTCGTATTGTTCAAAGCGGTAATATTTCCATTCAAAATAATCGTACTGCACACGGTTTTTACCAAAACCTACTTGAGTACCATTGTAAAATTGAGCTTCAGATTTTTGAGCAAAAAACAAACTTAGCAATACAGCTAATGCTAAAGCAATATGTGTGTATTTTGTATTTATGGCTTTATTCTTAAAGTTTACGCGTAAAAATAAAGATTTTAGAGGGATTGTAAATACTTTTACAACATTAAATAAAGATTAGAAGTCATGATTCAAGTTCACTATTTTACCTTTAATGGATTTCAAGAAAATACCTATGTTTTATACGATGAAACTAAAGAGTGTGTAATAATTGACCCTGGTTGTTACAGCAACGAAGAACAACAAGAATTAGCTCAGTTTATTACTGATAATGAATTAAAACCTGTTAAATTATTAAATACCCATTGTCATATCGACCATGTTTTAGGTAACAACTTTGTTGCTACCAAATACAATGTTGGCTTAGAAATGCACGAAAAAGATTTACCAACCTTGCACGCTACTCCAGAGTACGGACATCTTTACGGTTTTAATATTGATAAATCGCCAGAACCAGCTGTTTTACTTAATGAGGGCGACAAAGTAAAGTTTGGCAATTCCGAGCTTGATGTAATTTTTGCTCCTGGGCACAGTGCCGGACATATTGTTTTTGTGGCTAACCAAGAAGAATTTATTATTGGTGGAGATGTTTTATTTTATGGCAGTATTGGTAGAACCGACTTGCCTGGAGGAGATTACGATACACTGATAAATAGCATTAAAACTAAATTATTACCTTTAGCTGATAATTTTAAAGTTTATGCTGGGCATGGACCAGCTACAACTATTGGCTTTGAAAGAGAAAATAATCCGTTTTTAAAATAATGCACAACTCCCCTTTAAACATACCAAATAAACAAAAACAAACTACCACATCTGGCTATAAGCCTAAAAAAGATAAAAGCTACAATTTTATTGTAATTGCTGTACTGTGTTTTTTTATAGGATTTGGCTTAACCATTGCATTTTATAGTTATATTTTAATTGATATTACTACTCTATCAAAGTTTATTGCTGCCTTTGCTGTTGTTGGTTTTTTAATTCCTCTTAAACTTTACCGTAAATGGTTTCATTTTATAAAATATGAAATGATAATTTTTAACATTATTGGTGTTGCTCCATTTTTAACTGGCTTATTTTTATGCTTAAATTTTATGTTTGTTAGCGATGAGTTTTCGCACGATTATAAGATAATTGACATTTTTGTTGATGGTAAACAAGGTCAACAAACTGTTGGAGTAATTCTAGAAAACAATGTTTTTTCGGGCAACGATAAAATTGTAAAAATTAATCGAATAACCCCCGAAATATTTAATAGCAGCCATTATAGAGTTACTTTGGCTAAAGGCTTATTTGGTTTTGAAGTGGTAAAAGAAACTAAGTTTATTAAGAAGTAGGCAAATACTTCACAATCAACTCACTTTCGTAACCTTTACTAAGCATAAATCGGTACAACTTATCTCTTTTCTTTAAACTATCAGGTTCATCTATTAGGTTAGACTTCTTTCTTATTAATTCTTTAATGCTGTTTAAGTAAACTTCTTCTTCTATTTCTTGTTTTATAGCTTCATCTACCTTACTACCCGAAATTCTTTTTTGAATTAGCCCTAACACTATTTTATTTTTGCCCCATTTTTTTATATTAAACTTACCTCTTACATAAGCTTCGATATAACGTGTTTCGCTTAAAAAATTTTCATCAATAAGGTAATCTATAATTTTATCCCAATCTTGTTTTTTCACATTCCAAGCTACAAACCTTTTCTCCATGTCTTGTAAACATCTTTCTTGATACGAGCAATATCGCATTGCTTTTTCTAATGCTCTATCATAACTCATATTTTTAAAAAATTTGTTCACTTAAAAGTCTAATTTTAGCCTCTTCAAAAATAATCAATTGCAAAACAAAAGTGCCTTATATTTATTAATTGCTGCCAATGCTGTTTCTGGCTTTGCTCAAGGTATAAGCATGTTGGCAATTCCATGGTATTTTTCTGATATTTTAAACCAAAGCTCAACTTTTGGAATTATATACGGAACAGCCACTTTTCTTACCCTTTTTTGGGGCTTATATGTGGGGACTTTGGTAGATAAATATTCTCGTAAAAAAATATTTTTAGCCATTACCATTTGTGGAGGTTTAATAATAGGTTCGGTGGCAACAACGGGCTATTATTTGGGCGAATTACCAACTGCTTTAATTGGTGTTGTTTTTTGTACTACTATGTTTATTTACAATGTTCACTACCCTACTCTTTACGCTTTTGGACAAGAGATTACCGAGAAAAAAAACTATGGAAAAATTAATTCTATTATAGAAATTCAAGGGCAAGCAACAAGTGTGCTTTCTGGAGCTTTTGCTGCCATTTTAATTACAGGGGTTAACCAAGAGTTTTTAGCCAATATTGGTTTAGATGGCGTTGTAAATCTAACTATAAAACCTTGGCAATTGCACGAAATATTTATGATGGATGCCTTTACTTATTTATTGGCTTTTATTTTAATTTTAATGATAAAATATACTGCCGTTAAAAAGAAAATTGTTGACACAGGCTCTATTTTTAAACGGCTTAAACAAGGTGCTGCATTTTTAAAAAATTCGCCTTTGTTGTTTTATTTTGGCTTATGTTCTTATGTTGTCTTTGCTATGCTGCTAATTCATATTCATCAACTAATGCCCATTTATGTTGATAAACATTTAGGGGCAAATTCGGCAGTTTATGCTGGTGCCGAAATGCTTTATGCTGTTGGAGCATTGCTTTCTGGTATTGGTATTAGATGGGTATTTAAAAATACCAACACCGTAAAAGCCATTATTATTTTAATGCTAATAAGCATTATAGTTTTTGAGCTAAATGCTTTTACACAACAATCGGCAATTTTAATTTTTATGTGCTTTGTAATGGGTATTACCAATGCAGGTTCTAGAGTTTTAAGAATAACCTATTTATTTAACCATATACCCAACCATATTATTGGTAGAACTGGCAGCGTTTTTCAAACCCTAAATGTTATTATCCGATTTTGTTTTATTGCTTTGTTTTCGCTTACCTTTTTTGCTAAAGAAAACAACATAACTTGGGCTTACTTTATTTGTGGAGCAACTATTTTATTGGCAATTATTCCACTATTAATAAACTACAAAAAGTTAGTAACGCTTAAATCAAAGGATTAATTCTAAACTTTTATATCTTTAACCAATGCAAAAAGCTCTTAAAAACAAATGGATTTATGGCTTATTAGGAATTGTATTGGCGTTAATTACTTATATTTTAGTTCCTAATAATGAGTTTTCCCAAGCTCCAACAATGGCTGCTATTGTTATTGTTATGGCTGTTTTTTGGATTTTTGAAGTTATCCCAATTCCTGTAACCTCGCTCCTTCCTCTAGTTTTGTTTCCTATATTCGGAATTTTAGATACAAAAGCTACTGCTCTTTTTTATGGTAAAGACATCATCTTTCTTTTTTTAGGAGGATTAATGATGGCTCAAGGCATACAAGAATCTAACCTGCACAAACGAATTGCTTTGCACATTGTTAATTTAATAGGCAGCAAACCTGCAAAACTTGTTTTAGGCTTTATGGTTGCTACTGCTTTTTTAAGTATGTGGATTTCTAACACAGCATCGGTAATGTTAATGATGCCAATAGGTTTATCTATAATTGAAGAGATAAAAAGTAACGATATCTCTAAAAAAATAATTTCAAAATTTGCTGTTGCTTTGATGTTGGGAATAGCCTATTCGGCAGATATTGGAGGCATGGCAACATTGGTAGGAACTCCACCTAACATGGTGTTTAGCGAAATGTATCATTCTCTTTTTCCTGATTTGCCTCAAATTGGTTTTGGTCAATGGATGCTTATGGGCTTACCTATTTCTATTGTATTTATTTTTACAGGCTGGCTTTTAATGACTAAAGTTATTTACCGATTGCCTAACAAAAAACTCTTAAAGAATAAACACCTTATTAAAGATTTAATTAAAGACTTAGGGAAACTTCGTAGAGATGAGTTTTTGTCGGGACTAGTGTTTTTAATTGCTGCCATTTTATGGATAACTGGTGCTGATATTAGCTTGTCGGATAATTTAACTTTTAAAGGTTGGAGAAGCACTTTTGAATTAACCAAAGTTACCGATGCTTCTATTGCTATTGGTGCAGCCGTTTTATTATTTATTATCCCATCAAAAGACAAATCCAAAAGCACCTTACTTACGTGGAAAAAAGCGAAAACTTTACCTTGGGGTATTTTACTTTTATTTGGTGGTGGTTTTGCTTTGGCTGGTGGTTTTACAAGCAGTGGGTTAAGCAATTTAATTGGTCAGTTATTTGAATTAGTTACCATAGATTCGCCAATAATAATTGTTGCCATAGTTTGCTTAGTATTAACATTTTTAACCGAAATAACTTCTAATACGGCAACCACCAATTTATTACTGCCCATTTTAGCTAAAGCTAGTGCTGTTTTAGGTATAGATCCTCGTTACTTAATGATTCCTGCTACATTATCGGCTAGTTGTGCTTTTATGATGCCTGTTGCCTCTCCTACTCAAGCCATAATTTTTGGCTCAGGACATGTTAAAATAAAACAAATGATAAAAGCTGGCGTTCTATTTAATATCTTAGGAATAATTATTGTTACCAGCGTATTTTTTCTATTAAGTAAATATGTTTTTGGGATATAACAGTAATTATCTCAAACACTAATTTGTAACTTTTTAAGAAAACTTAATTATAAAATAAAGAACCCCTCTAAAATGAAATTTATTCTATTTGGTATATCCTACTTAGTTTGCTTACTATCTTTTGCTCAGTCTAATCAAAATATAAACTATTTAGAAATAGATAACTCTAAGTTACAACCTGATTCTAGCGAAAATATTTTTTTAGATTGTAATACTGATGATTGTGATAGTTTTTTCAAGAAATTAAACGAATATAAAAATTTAAAACGTCTATACATTTCTAAATTTAAAGGAAAAACAATTCCTGAAAATTCGATTGCTTCTACTAACATTGAATCGTTAACCATCGAAAAATCACCCAATCTTAATTTAGCAAAATTATTTAAGCAGGTAAATAATAAAACTCTTACTAACCTATCTATAAAAGACAATAACCTTAGCAAATTACCTTCAAACATTAAAGCTTTTAAAGCTCTAAAATCGATAAATATTGCTAACAACAGTAAACTCAACATAGAAAAAGCTATTGATCAGCTAGCAACACTCCCAAATATAGAAGATGTTTACTTACCAGTTAATAGTATATCAGAATTACCAAACAATATAACTCAACTAAAAAATTTAAAAACCTTAGATATAAGCAATAATTATCTTCAAGATTTACCAGATGGAATTAGTGAATTAAGAAAATTAGAAGAATTATCTATAGAAGGAAATTTAATTGATGACCCTAGTAATAGTTTAGCTGAAGCAGCTAACATAAACTTAAAATACTTATCTCTTGATGACGGATTAAGTGATGAGGAAAAAAAGAAATTAAAAGAGCTTTTTCCTAACGCGGAAATAAAAGAAGTAAATCCTAATGAATTAGAAGAAATTGAAGAAGAAGATATAACGTCCGAAAATATTATTCCTTTAAAAAAGGATAGTATAAACAACAAAAAAACTGAAACAACACCCACAACAACACGAGAAAACGATATTACATACGGAGAGTTAAGTGTTAAAAAACATGATTTAAAAATATATTCGCAAGCCTACATTCATTACCCTGATGTTTTTAAAATCAAACGATTTTCAAATTTCGACTCTACTATGTTTGAAGAACGATTTATTGATACAACCTATGCTAACACAGTTAAAATACAGTTTTTTAATTCCAATCCTCTTGTTTACGAAAATCTTCAAATCACTAAATACAAAGGAGAAAAAGGAGAGATTTGGTTTAATTTTAATGGAATTACAAGCTCTTGGCTAAACAGAAACAACCCAGAATTAAATGCTTTTATTGGCATGTCGTGGGTTTATGCTGGCAACCTTACTCTTGATGAATTTAAGAAAAAGTATTTTTATAAAGAAGATTATAAATGGTATAAACCAAGTAAATGGGCTTATAGAAATAAATGGAAATTATGGACAGATGTTAGAATTACCTATAATAATGAAGCTCAAAATTTTACTATTAAACTAAAAGATTTAAAAGGATTCACTGAAATTATAGCTTATCCGAGGTATCGTTCTTTAAACAGACAATTAGAGGAATCGCAAAAAACTTATGTTAAACGATATGACCGTTATTCAAGAACTTTAGATACACGTAAACGAAGATTTGAAAAAAGAAATATGAGAGATAAGGTTAAGCATGAAAAAAGCTTAATTAAAGCCGACAATAAAAAATGGGCCTCGTTTCAAAAAAATTATATGAGCAAAGAAGAACGAGAATTAAGTAGAGAAGAATGGTTAACATATTATGACAAGGTAATAGCCAACGAAAAAAAAGCAATGGGAAATGCTTCTCCCTCTATTGACAATATAAAGAGAAGTATGAAGTTAGACGGTTACAACAAAAGTTTTTCGTGGCAAGCAAATCAAACATTTGCAAGAGATAGTTCTTTTATTGAACCAATAAAATCTTTATTTCAAACCGCGGATAGTGGCATGGTTGCCATAAAAGAAATTTTGGTAATAGATGCTAATTCTAAAACTTATCAAGCTTACCCAGGTTCTTTAGGAGTAAGATTAATTCAATTAAATTTAATACAAGGAAGTTCTACAATTATTGTTGCTCAACTAAGAAACAATGATATTGGGTACATTAAAGGAAATACTTTTCAGCAAATAAAATTCCCTAAAAACAACAAATACAAATTTACGCTTAACCGTATTAATGCTAAGATTGGAAGCGTTGAAATGGTACGAACAGAATTAGGTTTTTAATTTTTTTAAGAATTAAATGTAACTTTTTTGTTGTTTGATATTATAGTTTAAAACCCAAGTATGAAATCAAACTCAACAGAACACCATTTTACAAAAAAGCAGATACTATCTGAAGAGGAAGATATTCGAAAAGCTAAAAAAAATCTTAAAGATTTTGAAGTGCTTTACAATCGATACTATATACGAATATTCCAATTTATTTATCAAAGAGTACAAACAGAAAACCAAGCAGCAGATTTAACTTCCGAAACTTTTATTAAAGCTATGGAAAACCTAAAGTCTTATAAATTTATGGGGCTTCCTTTTGCATCATGGCTTTTTAGAATTGCAAGAAATGAGATTTATTTACAACACAAAAAAGGCAATAAAATTAGACAGGTAAACTTCCAAACAGCCGATATAAATTCTATTGCAGAAGAAATAAATGAACCAAATAATTCTACCGAAATTCTGATAGACGCTATAAAAAAATTAAATAGTTCTGACACTGAATTAATTGAAATGAAATATTTCGAAAAACGCTCTTATGCTGAAATAGCTTTAATTCTTAATAGTAATGAAAACAATGTTAAAGTGAAAACTTTTAGAGTTGTCCAAAAATTAAAGTCCATTATTAACCCTTCTAAAAAGTAATTATTATGAAAAACTCTACCTATAAAAAAGACAGGTCTCAATTATCTGAAAACCAAATTAATAATCATAAAAATTTCGATAAAACAATACAAAACGTAACTCCTAAACCTAATGCTTTTTTAAAGTCTTTTAAATACTGGGGATCGGGAGGAATTGCTATAATTGCTTTAGTTGCGAGTATTCATTTTTTTAATACCAACAAAGAAACCAACCTACAACAAACTACAGCCAAAGGTAATTTTACTTATGAACCAAATGATGAATTGGCTCAACTTACAGCTATTAAACCTCCAATTTTAGAAAATAACATTCCGTATGAAATTTATAAAATAAATGCTTCTAATGATGAAGTTATAACAACTAAAAGTGGAACTACCTTTTTAATTAAAAAAAATAGTTTGGTTGATTCTAACAACAATATAATTGAAGGCGAAGTAGAAATTCATTATCGCGAATTTAGAAATCCCGTAGATATTTTTTTGAGTGGCATTCCTATGACTTATGAAACAGATGGAATTGAATACCCTTTTGAATCAGCAGGAATGCTTGATATTAAAGGTTTTAAAGATAGCAAGCCGATACAAATAGGTAAAAACAAAACAATCGATTTTTTATTTAATTCTACAACTGAAGATAATGGGTTTGATTTTTTCACACTAAATAAAGAAACTGGTGTATGGACTAAGGATAATCAAAAAATACCAGTAGCAAATTACCAACAAGCTGCCAATAAAAAACAAGATAATATTAATATTGAAAAGCCAATATCTCCCACAAAACAGAATAAGAAAAAATATAGCTTAAATCTAGATATTGATAAAAGTAACTTCCCTGAACTAGCTTATTATGAAGGAACTATTTTTGAAGTCAATGAAACTAATAAAAAATTTGATCCTATAATTTATAAAGTACAATGGCAAGATGCTGAATTGAGTAATTCAAAAATTAAAAACAATTACACTTTAAAACTTACCCGAGAAGATTCCTCAATATATCTTACAGTTTATCCTGTAATAAAAGATAAATACTATCAACAAGCTATAGATAAGTATCATACAGAAATCAGTTCATACAAAAAACACCTAGCTGCTAATACTGATGAATTTGAGGGGTATGATAATATTGCTGCAAAAACTATTAGCCAAGAAATTAACGAAGCCATAGCAAGAAATACTACTGAACAATTTGCCAATAATGGAGGTTCTCCTATATCAGTGAGAGCTATTGCTGGAAGTATAGTTACACGAGCTTTCAGAATAAGTTCGTTTGGAATTGCTAATTGTGATATGATTATAATTCCTCAAAACCAACCTAACTTAATAGCTAAACAAAAAACAGTTGATCAAAATGGTAATAGTATAAAGGTTTCTAATTACAATGTAGCAAACCCTAAAAAAAATGCGGTTCAATCTTTTGTTAATACTAATAACGAGCTAAGGTATCACAGAAATGGACCAAGTGTTTTATGGTTTGTTTCTGATAACGGATTAATTGGAATTGCTTACCCTGAGGAGTTTAAAAAAATTAAAAAATCGGAAACTTTAGTTTTTCATACCTTCCCATCACAAAAAGGAATAGAAGAACTCAGGGAACTAATGGCGTACAAATAAAATCAGCTTACAAAACTCTTAACAATTGTTTATAAGTTTTAAAACTTAAAATGGCTAAAAATTAGCACATTAATTAGATTTGTTATCCTAATTAAAAAATTGAATATGAGTTTAACAGTAAAAGGAAAAATAGCCAATATTTTAGAGGTTGAAAGCGGAACAAGTAAAGCAGGTAAAGAATGGAAAAAGCAAGGTTTTGTAGTTGATACAGGTGCTCAATACAACCCTTTAGTTTGCTTTAGTTTATTTGGCGATGATAAAATAAATATGTTAAGAGATTTTGGTCAAGGGCAAGAGGTTGAAGTTGCTTTTAACATTTCTTCAAGAGAGTTTAATGGTAAATGGTACCACAACATTGATGCATGGAAAATTACTGGTGCAACTAATGCAGCACCACAAGCTGCTGCCCCTGCTCCATCTATTGATGAAGCTCCAGCAGAAGACGATGATTTACCATTCTAAAATGGCTCAATAATTGATTACCCCCATTTATGAGATACTTATTAGCAGCAACTATTTTTAGTCTGAATTTAATCGCTTTAAATTCCGTTGCTGCTAATAATAAACTTCCCCAAGACACCATAATTCCTTCCAAACACAAATTTGCTAGCTCTGAAGTATATGTTCCTAAATTCTTTGATGCTGCATCATTGGTAAAAAAATACATGGAATATTTAAAAGCTGGCAAAAGAACTATGGGCTTTTTACATAAAGATGATTTAGAAATGATAGGCGAAAAAAACCTTAAAGAGAAACGCTTATTTTTTGATTCATACAAAGTTGTATCAATAGGTAAAAGAATGGCCATGGTTAAAGTGATGAGTGCTAGAGGAACTTCTATTACTTGTAAAACTTTAATGTTAAGATATTACCAAAATATGCACGGACATTATTTGTTAGTACCAGGAAAAACCGAAAAATTTGAGAAAAAGATGGGAGACATTACCCTAAGAACTGTTTTTCTTAATACTTGGACTATGGAACAAAGGTGTAATTAAACCTCTACCAAGCCTCCATCATTAACATAAAGCAATTGAGCAGAAATATTTTGATAGCCCATTTCAGCCAATAAATTTCGGTAATTGGTAATTTGTTCTTTGTGCTTTTCTTCTCGTTCGCCTGTTTTATAGTCGATTACAATGGTTCGATTATTTTTAACTACTACTCTATCTGGTTGATAGCTTTTACCATTTTGCAATAAAATTGAACGCTCGTTTTTTAGTTCATCAAAATTTTCAAACCAATTTTTAATGGTTGGGTTTTTAAACAAGTTTTGTATCGATTGCCTAACTATTGGCTCTTCTTCACTACTTATCAATCCTTTTAATTGGTATGATGCTAAAACTCCATCTAAATCGTTTGGTGTTTTTATCTTAGCTAAAATATTATGTATTAATGTACCGTGTTCTCCTATAGTTTCAGGGTTTTCTACATCCCATATTAATGGTGCCTGATAACTAATTTTAATTTTATCTCTCCAATTATTGTAAGTAACAGCATTAAAAACAAGAGCTTCTTCCTTATCTTCTTCTTTTTCCTTTTTACTATCACTAAACAATCCAAATCGATAATGAAAATCTCCTATTTTATTTTCGGTTTTAGTTATACAATAATCCAATAAATAATCTCCTACCGAACCATTTTTAGAGTTTTTTACACCTCTTTTAGTAACAATATACAACCTATCTTTAGGACGAGTAAAAGCAACATAAACCATATTTATTAAATCTAATTTGGCCTTGTCCATCTCTGCATGATATACTTCTGCAAACTTTGTGCTTCCCAAATCCTCTTTTATTGGTAATACTGCTGCTTTTAGGTTTTGTAATCCTAGTTCGTCTGTCCAAAAATAATCTTCTCCTTTTTGTACGGTTGTATCGGCATAAGGATAAATTACTACTGGAAATTCTAACCCTTTAGATTTGTGTATGGTCATCACTTTAACAGCGTTCATACCTTCGGGCATAACCACCGAAAATTTTTCGCTTTTTAACTCCCACCAATCTAAAAAGTTTAAAATAGAATTATCGTTTTTAGAAGCGTATTCGTGTATTTTATCAATAAAAAACTGAATGTATAAGTCAACCGTTTTATCAAAATTAAAAAGCACTATCAGTTCTTCAACCAATTCGTATAGCGAATAATTAGCTATTTTATTAAAATTAAAATGGATGTTTTTACTTTTTAAATAAACCAACAAACCATTGTTTTTATAATGCTCAAACAATGTTTCATTATATATCTTATTGGTTAAATAATCCATTATTTTAACTTGGTATTTAATATCGTTGGTATTGGTTAAATACCTCATTATATCCAATAAAAAAGTTACTCCTTTAGAGTTATTAAGCAATAAACTTTCGGAAGAAACCACATCTTTACCTTTATCTAAAAGAAACTCGGCTATTTCTACTGCTTTCTTATTGTTTCTACATAAAATAGCTATATCTTTTAATTCATAGCCATCCTGTAAACACTCATCAATTTTTTCTAATACAAAATTTTCTGTATTTAATTTATACGCTACAATATCTTCTTCTTTTTTATCATTTATCCCTTCAAAGCCCAATATTTCTATTCCTCCACCAACATTAGTAGGTTCAAATTGTTGATTAAGTTCTTGGTACAATTTAGCATATTTATCGAGCAAATGAGGTGCTACCGACTGAAAAAACTGGTTAGAAAAATCAACTATTTCTGCTTTAGACCTAAAATTTTTGTCTAATTCTTTTTGGGCAAAGTTTCGGTCTAAACTTTCTTCTCGTTCTAATAATAAAGGATTATTGTTATGCCCGTAAACTTTTGGAAATGCTATGATTTGTTCCACCTCTCCTCCTCGCCAACGATAAATGGCTTGTTTAGCATCTCCAACCACCATATTGTAATTGCCATTTGCTAAAGAATTATCTACCAATGGTAATAAGTTGTGCCACTGAGTTATAGAGGTATCTTGAAACTCATCTATTAAATAATGGTGATATTTTTCGCCTAATCGTTCGTAAATAAATGGAGCTGGTTCGGTAGCTACAATGGCGGCAATTTTTTTATTAAAATCCGATAAGTTTAATAGGTTGTTTTCTGCTTTAAACTCATTAATAGTTTTTTCAATTTCATTTAAAACAGCTAAATTGTATAGGTTTTTAAGCACTTCTTTGTGTATAAGATAGTCTGTTTCATTGGTATCAATAAACTGTCTTGATTGATAAAATAACCTTATTAATTCTTCTCTATTCTCATCAATAAGTTGTTTTTGTTCTGACGAAACCTTTTGGGCATACCAGTTTCTTTTGTTTTCATGAATTTCATTTACCGTTTTGGTTGGCGATTTAATCAGCATTGAACCTTTTTTTTCAGGCTTTAAATATTTTAAGGCTTCCCAATAATTATAGACTGAACTTGATGTAAAACTTTCCTTGTAAATCCCTTTACCATCAATAAATTCCAACGCCTCTACTCCTATTTTTTTTACACTCTCCTCAAATTCTATAATACTTCTTTTGATATGCTTTTTTACCTCTTCAAAATCAGAAATACTCAACTCCTTAATGCTATTGATATACTTTTCACTGTCGTCTTTTAACAGTTTTTCAGCAAAACTCAATAAATCATTTTCAACATTCCAACTTTTTTCATCGTCCGATTTTTGTATGGCATACTCTACCAATATTTTAGTCAACTTCTCATTATTACCTACCTGAGCAACTAACATATCTATTGCTGCTTTCAGCACTTCTTTATCGGATAATTCAATGTTAAAATTTAAAGGCAATTGCAAATCGTGAGCAAAAGTTCGGATTACTTTATGCGTAAACTTATCAATGGTACTTATGGCAAAATCGTTGTAATTATGAAGTATTGATTTTAGTACTTTGTAGCTACGTTCTTTTAGCTGTTCTGCAGTAATATTAATTCCTATTTCATTTTCTGGTGGATTTAACAAAACTTCATACAATGCCTTTGAAGTACCTTTTAATTCAATAATTCCTGCAAAAGCTTTTAGGGCGTCTAGCACCCTTTCTTTCATTTCTGATGCAGCTTTATTGGTAAAAGTTATGGCTAAAATATGTCTGTATTTTAAAGGATTATCATCTTTTAAAACAATTTTTAAATACTCTTTTACTAGGGTAAAAGTTTTACCTGTTCCGGCAGATGAGTTATATAGTACAAAGTTTTTTTGCATCTTTTCTCTTCATAATCATTTCTAAAGTTCAAAACTTTAGAAATGCCAATTTATAAGCTAATCTTTTTATTAATATGCTCTAATTTTTCTTCTAGTGGCAAGTTACCATCAATCCAATTAATATCAAAGCCATTTCGTTCCATTTTTCTAAACCAAGTTGCTTGTCGTTTTGCAAACTGATGAATTCTAATATTCAATGTTTCAAACATGGTTTTTCTATCAATTTCGCCTAATAAAAACTGAGTAATTAGCTTGTACTCTAATCCGTAAAACTTCAGTTTATCGGCACTTACTCCACTTGCTAATAAGCTTTCTATTTCATCTATCATTCCTTCGTGCTTTAAACGGTGTTTTAAACGATCTGTAATTCTGTTTTTTATCGTTTCTCGGTCAAATTCTACCCCAAATATCTTACTGTTAATTTTCGGAAAATCATTGATTAATGTTTTGTTTTCTTTTTCAAACAAGGCTAACTCTATTGCTCTAACAGCTCTGTTTCTATCAATGGTGTCAGTGGTATTATGTAACTCCTTATGTTCTGATAAAATAGCAACCAACTCATCTGTATTTTTTTGTTCTAATTCTTTACGAAGCTTGGTGTTTTCTGGTACTGCCAACATCCTATATCCTTTTAAAACAGCTTCTAAATACATTCCAGTTCCTCCGCAGAGTATTGGCATTTTTTGTCTTTGTTTTATATCTTGATAAGCAACTAAAAAATCGTTCTGATACTCAAAAACATTGTACTCCTCTCCTGCTTCTTTTATGTCAATTAAATGATAAGGAATACTACTTCCATTAACTTCAAATTCAGATAAATCTTTGCCTGTACCCACATCCATACCTTTATATACTTGGCGAGAGTCAGCACTAATAATTTCTCCATTAATAGCATAAGCCAATTGAGTAGCTAAACTGGTTTTGCCAGTAGCTGTACAACCTAGTATTACAATTAAATCTGTTTTTTTCATTGAAAAATGATTCTTATCACTAAAAAAACAACAACTTGAATGTATATTTGTGTTGATGAAATTACTTTCTCAAATATCATCAATTATTATTGCTTTATTGTTTGTTTTTACGATAAACTTTAAATCTTTAATTACCATCAACTACTTTATTAACCAAACCGAAATTGCTGAACTTTTTTGTATCAATAAAGATAAACCTCAGTTAGAGTGTAATGGTAAATGTCATTTGGCAACTCAAATAGATAAAGTAGAAACAGAAGAAGAGCTGCCTTTTAATTCTAGTATAAACTCTCATAATTTAGAAGTAACTTCCATATTAGTTGATGCATTAATAGATACTAAAAACATTTCCATAAGCTTAATCAAATCTGACACTAAAGAATTATTATCGTTTCCTTGCAAGGGATTTTACACTGTAAATTCTCCTCCTCCAAAAGTTTAATTAATTGACAATTCTAATACTAAATTAGAACATAATTAATTACACAATTAAAAAATTTACAATGCAAAAAAAATGGATTGTAATGCTAATGATACTATTAGCATACAACTCAACTTTTGCTTGCGACTTGTGTACTGTATATTTAGGAATACAGCCTAACGATTTTACAAATTCATTTGCTGTTAGACATCGTTATCGCTTATTTAAAAGCGACTATATAAGCTATCCTTTTTATACACAACGAGTTAGCTCGCAACGAGTTGGTAAAGGAAAAATAAACGACAAACATATTGGCGAACCAACTGATGATATTCAGTGGGGACAACCATATACATATAGTGAGACTTATAACAGTTATGATTTAGTTGCTAACTTTTATTTAACCAATAGAATACAATTAAATGGAAGTATTAACTTTTCGGATAACTTTATAAAGCAAAACGATAGTATAATGGCTAATGTTGGAGGTATTGGCGATTTAAACATTATTACTAAATACCAATTATTTAACACTTCTGCTGTAGATGATTCTATAACTAAAAACAAGTTTATACATCGTATTACAGTAGGTGCTGGAATTACTTTGCCAACGGGAAAATATAATAAATATACAGTTAAAGATTTTGTAACGGAATTTAAACCGAACAGTATAGTAGGTTCTGCTGAAATGGAATTAGACCCTCACATTCAGCCAGGTACAGGTAGCTTTAGCTATTTAATTTTAGCTGACTATTTATTAAAGTATAATAGCGTTGGTTTTAATGCTAACACCAGTTATAGGATTAGCACAACCAACAAAAATAATTTTCGTCTATCAAACAGGTTTAATGCCAATGGCTCTTTCTTTATGTTAAACAAAATCACATCAAAAATAAAACTTATGCCAACTTTTGGTTTAAGTTACGAACGTAGTGATTACGACATAATTGATGGAGAAGAATATATAGATTCTGGTGGTGAAGTACTATTTTTAAACTATGGAATTAATCTTTTCATTAACAAAATAGGTATCGCTTTTAATTACTATCAACCAGCAATTGAAAATTTACATGGCAATCAGCCTTTAAATAATAGCCGATTTATAACACAATTAACTTATTACTTTTAATTAATTTTATAAAAAATAAACAACATGAAAAAAATAACATTTACAATATTAGGCTTAGCAATAACTAGTTTAATTTTTACATCTTGCTCAAAAGAAGAAGGATGTACAGACCCAGCAGCAACAAATTTTAATGTTGATGCAGAAAAAGATGATGGATCGTGTGTTTATCAAAATGATGACGATGAACCAGTAAACACTAAATCAAGAATTACTGTTTCTTTTACACATAATTTTGATGGATACCCTATGAATTTTTCAAATTTTAGCAATACAAATTTTGTAACTCAAAATGGAGATACCATTAACTCAATTGCTAGAATTAGATACTTAATTTCAGAATTAACGCTATATAAACCAAATGGAGATAGCGTAATTATTGATGATTACCAACTTGTTGATTTATCTGACCCTTCATCTTTTAGTTTTACAACTGGAGAAATTGAAATGGGTTCATATTCATCAATAGGTTTTACTTGGGGATTTGATTCTATAAGCAATCAACAAAATTATATTGATTTAAATTCTGCAAACTGGAATTGGCCAGCTATGATTGGTGGTGGTTATCACTTTATGCAGTGGGACGGTACATATTTAAACAATGGAACTCCGTCTCCATTCAACTACCATAATGGAACTGCTAGTAACATGGGTAATCATGAAGCTAATCATGTAGATTTAAAATTTTCTGGTATTGCTTTAAATGAAGCAAATGTAACTCTAGAGCTTAAAATGAATTTTGCAGAGTTCTTCAGAAACCCTTATCAATGGGATTTAAATGTATATAACACGATGTTGATGCCAAATTTTACAGCTCAAAAATTAATACACGATCAAATATATACTGTATTTAGTATAGGTAGTGTTACACAAAAATATTAACCATAAAAACGAACAAATTGATGCAACCCTGCATCAATTTGTTCGTCATATATAATATGAAGAATAAATTAAATACGATACTTATATTTAGTGTTATCGCACTTATTATAAGTTCTTGTAGTAAACAGAAAGGATGTACTGATCCTCTTGCTTTAAATTATGATATAGAAGCTGAAGATAATGATGGCTCATGTGTTTATGATACTAGCAACACAAATAATCCTAGTACTCCTACACCAGCTACTTTACACATTCCTCAAATTTTTGCTCAATATTTAAACCCTCCCTTCATTCCCAACAATAATCCACTAACTCTACAAGGGATAGAATTAGGAAGACACTTATTTTTTGATCCTATTCTTTCTTCTGATAGTAGTCAGGCTTGTGCCACTTGCCATATTCCTGCAAATGCCTTTACAGATCCTAATCAGTTTAGCACCGGTGTTACAGGAGCTTTAGGAGATAGAAACTCTATGGTTATTTATAATGCTGCATGGAATTGGGGCAATAAGTTTTTTTGGGATGGCAGAGCTAACAACCTAGAAGCACAAGCTTTTGGACCTGTGGTTAACCCTATTGAAATGAATAATACTTGGCCTAACGCTGTTGCTGCTTTACAAAATCACCCGACATATCCCGCATTGTTTCAAGCAGCTTTTGGCACGTCAACAATTGATTCGGTATTAGTAGCAAAAGCCATCGCTCAATTTGAGAGAACTTTAATTTCTGGAAATTCAAAATTTGACAAATTTATACTTGGACAAGTAGCTTTAAGTGCTTCCGAATTAAGTGGTTTTAACCTTTTTATGGATGAAAATGGTGGCGATTGCTTTCATTGCCATGGAAGTGCTGCTAACCCTTTATGGACTGATAATGATTTCCATAACAATGGATTAGATTCAACTTTTACGGATAATGGTCTTGGAGGTATCACTGGAAATCCAAATGATAATGGTAAATTTAAAACTCCGTCTTTACGTAATCTATCTTATTCAGCTCCTTATATGCACGATGGTAGATTTGCTACAATTGACGATGTTATTAATCATTATAGCGAAGGTTTAGTTTGGTCTCCAACTATTGATCCTTTAATGAAAAATGTATCGCAAGGAGGAGTACTATTAAGCCCACAAGATAAAGCAGATTTAAAAGCGTTTCTATTAACCTTAAACGACCCTGACTTTATAACCAATCCTGCTTTTCAATCTCCATTTTAAAAAATGAGTAGAAATATTAAGTTAATTTGGGATTTTAAGGGCGAAGACAGTTTAAAAACAGCCGAACACCATGTTATCCATTTAAAAGAGTTTGATAAAAAGGAAAATACCAATGCCTTAGATTTTGGTATAGAAACTATATCAGAACTTCACAACTTAGCCTTTATGATTGTATCCGAAAAAATAGTTTTTACTGTTAGAGATGCATTATTACCCCACAGAGCTTTAATTGCAGAATAAATGATTAATTCATTAAAAAGCAAAATACATCAGCAGTGTATCGATATTATCAATAAACAAATTGATGAAATTAAACTTGCTCTTAACAATGCCCAAGAAGGAGCTAATAATGAAACCAAAAGCAGTGCGGGCGATAAACATGAAACTGGTAGAGCAATGGCTCAGTTAGAAACCGAAAAACTTAGCACACAACTAAATAAAAACGAACAGCTTTTAGCTCATCTATTAAAAATTGATACTTCTGCTCAATTACAAAAAATTGGTATGGGTAGTTTGGTAAAAACCAATAAAGGGCTTTTTTATATAGCTATTGGATTAGGAAAAATTAAAATTGAAGAAGAAAGCGTTTTTGTTATTTCAATTCAATCACCAATTGGTAAGTTATTACTAAACAAAAAAGAGAAGGAAACCTTCTCTTTTAATAATACCTCGTATTCTATTGAAAAAATAGACTAACCTTCTTCTGTGATGGTTTCTTCCATCGTATGATATACATTTTGTACATCATCATCCTCTTCTATCTTCTCTAACAGTTTATTTACATCAGCTTCTTGTTCTGGTGTTAATTTTTTAGTCTGCTGTGCAATACGCTCAAAACCAGATGATAAAATTTCTTTATTATTCTCCTCTAAGTATTTTTGAATATCTCCAAAGTTTTCAAACGGAGCATAAATAATAATACCATCATCATCAACAAAAACCTCTTCAGCACCATAATCAATCAACTCTAATTCTAATTCTTCTGGATCAGTTCCATCATTAGCAATTCTAAAGTTGCAAGTATGGTCAAACATAAAAACTACCGAACCAGAAGTTCCTAAACTTCCATCACATTTATTAAAATAACTACGCACATTTGCTACGGTTCTGTTGTTATTATCGGTAGCTGTTTCTACTAAAATTGCTATTCCGTGTGGAGCATAGCCTTCAAATATTGCTTCTTTATAATCACTTGTGTCTTTATCCGAAGCTCTTTTTATTGCTCTCTCTACGTTATCTTTAGGCATATTGGCTGCCTTGGCATTTTGAATAACAGCTCTTAATTTAGAGTTAGTATCAGGATCAGGACCACCATCCTTAACAGCCATTACAATATCTTTACCTATACGAGTAAAAGTTTTGGACATTTGTCCCCAACGCTTAAATTTTCTTGCTTTTCTAAATTCAAATGCTCTTCCCATTGTATTAAATTATATTCTTTATTGAGCTATAAAATTAACTATTTATCCATTTTTAACAAATGCCCCATCTTATCTCTTTTAGTTTCTAAGTAAGCTTTATTGTGTTGGTTAGAGTCAATTTCTAAGGCAACATTTTCGACAATCTCTAAACCATAACCTATTAAACCAGTACGTTTTTTAGGGTTATTGCTCATTAATTTAATTTTAGAAACTCCCAAATCTCTTAAAATTTGAGCTCCAATTCCGTAATCTCTTTGGTCGGCCTGAAATCCTAACTCTATATTTGCCTCTACTGTATCTCTACCCTCTTCTTGTAATTTGTATGCTTTTAGTTTATTTACTAAACCTATACCTCTACCCTCTTGATTCATATAAACAATCACTCCTTTACCTGCTTCCTCTATCATTTCCATAGATTTTTGTAATTGAGGTCCGCAATCACATCTACAAGAACCAAAAATATCGCCTGTCATACAAGATGAATGCACTCTTACCAATATCGGTTCATCTTTTTCCCAAGTACCTTTAACTAAAGCTAAATGATCCATATCATTGGTAGTTTGTTTGTACGCTACCATATCAAACTCTCCTGCTTCGGTTGGTAATTTAATTTTTACCTGTTCTTGTATTAAAGTTTCGTGTTTTAATCGGTATTCAATTAAATCTTCAATAGAAATAATTTTTAAATCATGCTTTTTAGCTATTTCTAATAATTCGGGCAAACGAGCCATAGAACCATCTTCATTCATTATCTCAACAATAACTCCTGCTGGTTCAAAATCGGCTAAACGAGCTAAATCTATAGCTGCCTCCGTATGTCCTGCTCTACGTAAAACTCCTCCTTTTTTAGCCCTTAACGGAAATATATGTCCTGGTTTCCCTAATTCTTCTGGTTTTATTTCTGGATTTATTAGAGCTTGAATAGTTTTAGCTCTATCACTTGCCGAAATTCCCGTAGTACAACCATGCCCTATTAAATCTACCGAAACAGTAAATGGTGTTTCGTAAGCTGCATTATTGTTCATTACCATTAAATCTAACCCTAACTCATCACATCTATCTTCTATAATTGGTGCACATATTAACCCTCTACCATGAGTAGCCATAAAGTTTACCATTTCTGGGGTAACCGAACGAGCAGCAGCAACAAAGTCTCCTTCATTCTCTCTATCCTCATCATCAACAACAATTATTACCTTTCCGGCTTTAATGTCTTCTATCGCTTCTTCTATTTTGTTTAACTTTGTTTCCATTAGTTGTATATTTTATGCAAAGTTAAGGATAAGTTATTAGTCAATGGCAAAAGTTTTAGCAATAGATTACGGACAAAAAAGGGTTGGTTTTGCAGCTACAGATGATTTGCAAATTATAGCCAGTGGTTTAACCACTGTTCATGTAAAAGATTGCATTGCTTTTATTGAAGACTACCTAGCCAAAAACGAAGTTGAATGCATTGTTGTTGGCGAAGCCAAAGATTTAAAAAATAACCCTGCTGAGTCCGCTCGCTTTATTGAGCCTTTTGTTAAGCATTTAAGCAGAAAATTTCCTAACATAAAACTTGAAAGAGTTGATGAACGATTTACTTCTAAAATGGCTTTTCAAACGATGATTGATAGTGGCTTAAAAAAGAAAGCCCGACAAAACAAAGCTTTAATTGATGAAATAAGTGCTACCATTATTTTACAAAGTTATTTAGAACAGAAAAATAGAGCTTTTTAAATTTTATTTCATAGCTTAGCAACTCACTAACAAACAACTAACTATGAGATTTAATATTACTCCAGATTCTGTAACGTATGATGAGTTACAAACTAAATTAGCTGCAAAATTTCCTGACTATGCTTTTAAAATGAGAGGTAAACAATTTTTAGTAGCAAGCAAATCTAGCTCTGTTGGAGCAAACATTATTGTAAGAAAAGGAAAAATGAATGTGGTTGGTAATTTTCCAACTATGGGCGGAACTATGATTTTTGTTTTATGCGTTGTTTTATTAGGTTTTTTAATTCCGTTAATAATTTATTTTGCTGCATTTCATACTAAAATGAAAGCTTTAGAAAAAGAAATTGGGGCTTATTTACAAGAAGAATATGAGTTAAAGGCGTAAGCCTTTGTTTGAAAATGACAGCTTGGGAACGACATATCGCTGAACAGAAATCTCTCTGTGAGAAGCATAACTGTAACTGGACATTTGCCGACCCTGAACTAAAAATTGGACTGGCAGACAACGTTCTTACCGACTTACAGCCAATAAATGGTCTTAGACATCCAATCACACCTAATGCGACAGGTTGGTATGTTTGGTCAGGCGAAGAATTTTCAGATGCTGACGATTTTTTTAAGCCTTACTGTGTCAAGCACCTAATCGAAAGACGCCCGGAAATATTGAAATATCTTGGACTTCCTCCAGGGCATCGGTTTCTAATCGACAACAAGGGATACGAAGATGTTTGGGAAGATGACAACTTATTGGACATTTAAAAGAAAGAAAAACGCACACCAACAAAAGCTAAACGTCAAACGAAATTACTACACTCGTTTATTAAATAAGTTTTCTTGCTTGGCTAATTGATGGAAGTATTTGTTGGTTGCAAATTTTTCTAAAAGGTGTAAATGCTCTATTCGGTGGCAATCGGTACCAACAGCATCTATTAAATTATTTTCCACCATTTTCTCTGCCACTTTTTTAGTTTGTGGAGAATAATGGCCAGTTAGCGATAATAAATTAAGCTGCAGCAAAATTCCTTTTGCTCTTAATTCTTCATATTTTTCAAAATTATCGTACCAATAAGAATAACGCTCTGGGTGGGCTAAAATGGGCTTATAACCATTGGTTTGGAACTGAAAAACAATTTCCTGAAAATTTGGCGGTTCACTCATAAAAGGCAATTCAAACAACACATAGTTATCTCCCATTGTCAACACGTGTTTATCATCAATGAGTTTAGATAATCCATCATCTAAATTATATTCTGACGCTGCACTAATTTCTATATCTATATGTTGAGCTTTTAATTCTTTTTTAACAGCTTCTAGCCCACCTAAAATAGTTTCTGGTGTGTTTTTATAATAATCGCACATGGTATGCGGTGTGGTTATTATTTTTTGAAAGCCTAATTCCTTAAACTTTTTAATCATCGTTATAGAAGCTTCCATATCAGCAGCACCATCATCAATACCCGGAATTAAATGCGAATGGATATCTGTACCAAAGTCAGCAAAATTAATTGGAGGTAATTTAGGCTCTTTTTTAAATATGTTTTTGAGGAAACTCATTTAACAAAGTTAGGTATTTTAAAATGGTTTAATTGTCATAGTCAGCCGAGTCTGCCGATAGGTAGATTTATCGAACTACCTGCTTTTTCGGATTTAAAATCCGAATATAAGTAAATCGGGATTTCAAATCCCGATTAGCATAAGTTGTTTATTTCTGAAGCAGGAAAAACCCACCCCTGCCCCTCCCGAGGAGGGGAACTAATTTACAAATTCTTTTTTAAACCAATCTACGGTAATTTTTAATCCATCGTCAATACTAAATTCTGGATTAAAATCTATTAAGTTTTTTGCTAACGAAATATCAGCCAAAGAATCACGCACGTCTCCAGGTCTCTCTTCTCTATAAATTGGTTCTACATCATTACCTACGGCATTTCTAATTTTATAAAACAACTCATTAATGGTAGTTCTGCCGCCAAAAGCTATGTTTAATACTTCGCCTTTTACATTCTTATCGCTAAACAATGCTTTAATATTGGCTTGCACAGCATTTTCTACAAAAGTAAAATCTCTACTTTGCTCTCCATCTCCATTAATATATGGCGATTTATTATTTAAAACAGCTTCCATAAATAAAGGTATTGCTGCTGCATAAGGTCCGTTTGGGCTTTGGTTTGGTCCAAACACATTAAAATAACGTAATCCTACCACATCCAAATCATACACATCGGCAAAAACCATTGCGTATAACTCTTTGGTACGCTTGCTTACTGCATAGGGCGACAACTGTCTGCCTATTCTACTTTCTACTTTAGGTAATTCTTTGCTATCGCCAAAAACAGATGATGAACTGGCAAAAACCACACGTTTAACATTAGCATCTTTAGCACAAGTTAAAATGGTTAACAAACCTGTTGTATTGGCGTGATGTGTCGCCAAAGGGTTTTCTATAGAACGAGGTACAGAACCTAAAGCTGCTTGATGTGAAACGTAATCTACCTCAGCCATAATTTTGGTTACCAAATCAAAATCGGTAATATCTCCTTCAATAAATTGAAAGTTCGGTTGTCCAATAAATTGCTCGATATTTTTTTTATAACCGTTAGATAAATTATCCAATACAATCACTTTACCTGCATTGTAATTCATCAAATAAGTAACAACATTAGAACCTATAAAACCTGCTCCACCGGTTACTAAAAAAGTGAAATTTGAAATATCTGTTTGATGAAATGCCTTATCGTACATTATCTATTTGCATATTGAGATTCGTAATATTTTTGATAATCTCCTGAAGTAATGTTGTTTAACCATTCTTCATTTTCTAAATACCAATCAATAGTATTTCTTATCCCTTCTTCAAATTGTAAGGATGGTACCCAACCTAATTCATTTTTAAGTTTGGTAGCATCAATAGCGTAACGCATATCGTGTCCTGCTCTATCTTTAACGTAAGTAATAAGTTTTTCGGATTCGCCTATTGGTCTTCCCAATTTTTCATCCATTACCTTACACATTACTTTAATCAAGTCAATATTAGTCCACTCATTATGTCCTCCAATATTGTAGGTTTCTCCATTTTCTCCATCATGAAAAATAACATCTATAGCTCTTGCATGATCGTTTACCCACAACCAATCTCTAATATTTTCTCCTTTCCCATACACAGGTAAAGGTTTATTATTTTTAATGTTATTGATAAATAGAGGGATTAATTTTTCTGGAAATTGATGCGAACCGTAATTGTTTGAACAGTTAGATATAACAACTGGTAATCCGTAAGTATGATGATAAGCTCTAACAATATGATCTGAACTTGCTTTTGAAGCTGAATAAGGGCTTCTTGGATCATAAGGTGTTGTTTCTAAAAACATACCTGTTTCTCCTAACGAACCGTAAACCTCATCGGTAGAAACGTGATAAAAAAGCCCCTCCTCAATCCGCCCCGAAGGGGAGGAAGAAAGCCATAAGTCTTTTGCAGCATTTAATAAGTTGGTTGTTCCAACAATATTGGTCATAATAAACTCCATTGGTCCTTCAATAGACCTATCTACATGCGATTCGGCAGCTAAATGTATTACACTATCAAATTGGTATTTTTGAAATAAATCGTTGATAAAATCTGCATCAACAATATCTCCTTTTACAAATTCGTAATTAGCATTATTTTCAATATCTGTAAGGTTAGCAAGGTTTCCTGCATAAGTTAATTTATCCAAATTAACTATCTTATAGTCAGGATATTTATTAACCATTAATCGCACTAAATGAGAACCTATAAAACCTGCTCCACCGGTTATTAGAATAGTTTTTTGCATTATAAACTCCAGTAAGTTAGGTTATTAATTTTTCCTTTGTATATTCCTTTAATATCTACAATTACTGGATTTTCATTTGTAATAGAATCGAAATAGTTTTCATCTAAACTTACATAGTCTTTATGGTTAACCGCAATAACAACTGCATCATAATTATTACCCATATTTTCTACTAATCCAAATCCGTATTCTTCTTTTAAAGAATCTGAATCTGCATAAGGATCAACAACTTCAACAGTAGCTCCAAATGATTTAAACTCATTAATTACATCACAAACCTTAGAGTTACGAATATCACTTACATCTTCTTTAAAAGTAGCTCCCATTACCAATACTTTAGATTCACTTATATGCTTACCTTCCGCAATAATTTTTTTAACAGTTTGTTTAGCTGTATAAGCTCCCATACTATCGTTTACAAACCTACCAGCATTAATAATTTGTGCGTGATAACCTAATTCTTTTGCTTTATAAGTTAAGTAATAAGGATCTACACCAATACAATGTCCGCCAACTAAACCTGGGAAAAACTTTAAGAAATTCCATTTAGTTCCTGCAGCCTCTAACACATCATAAGTATTAATATTCATTTTATTAAAAATGATAGACAGCTCGTTCATTAAAGCAATGTTTAAATCACGTTGTGTATTTTCAATAATTTTTGCTGCTTCGGCAACTTTAATGGTTGCAGCTCTATGAACTCCTGCCTGTACTACCTCTTCATAAACTTGAGCTATTTCTTCTAAAGATTCATCACAACAACCCGATACTACTTTAATTACATTAGTTAAGGTGTGTTGCCTATCTCCTGGGTTTATTCTTTCTGGAGAATAACCTACCATAAAATCTTCTTTCCACTTTAATCCAGAAACTTCTTCTAGCACAGGAATACAATCATCCTCTGTACATCCTGGGTAAACGGTAGATTCATAAACTACATAATCTCCTTTTTTCAATACTTTACCAACCGTTGTTGAGGCACCTATTAACGGCTTTAAATCTGGCAATTTATGCGAGTCTATTGGTGTTGGTACTGCTACCACAAAAAAAGTAACTTCTTTTAAATCATCTAAAGTAGCAGTAAAAGTGATATCGCAACCTTCAAATGCGGTTGAATCTAGCTCTTCACTAGGATCGATATTGTTACGCATCATTTCAACACGTTTTTCATTAATATCAAAACCAACCACCTGCATTGTTTTAGCTAATTCTAGAGCAATAGGTAAGCCTACATAGCCTAACCCTATTACTCCAATTTTTGTTTCTTTGTTTTTTAGTTTTTGATAAATACTCATATCTTATTTCTTTACTAAAGAGCTATCTCTTAGCTCGTATATTCTTTCTATAATTTCAACTACTTTTAATCCTTCCAAGGCATTAGTAGTTGCGGTTGTTTTTCCATTTAATGTATCTACTACATTTTCTATAATGTAATGGTGATTAGCTGCTGAACCTTTATATGGTCCATAATCATTAGGAGGATTAGCTTCTGGTAATTTTGGCATTTCGTAACCATCAACATTACAAACCTCTACTTCATTCATATATTGACCACCAATTTTCACACTTCCTTTCTCTCCTATTATAGTAATACTACTTTCTAGGTTTTGAGTTGCTACTGCTGTTGAATAATTTAAACTTCCCATTCCCCCTTCTACAAAATCAAAAGAAACAAAACCTGAATCTTCAAAATCGGTAGAATCTTTATGAGTAAAATCGTTAAACTTACCTTGTATATTGGTAATATCTCCAAACAACCAATACATAATGTCTATAAAGTGAGAAAATTGTGTAAACAAAGTCCCACCATCTAAATCATTCGTTCCTTTCCACCCTCCTTGTTTATAGTAACGACTATCCCTATTCCAATAGCAGTTTAATTGCACCATAAATATATCTCCTAAAGTTTTATTTTCAATCAATTCTTTAATCCAAACTGATGGAGGAGAATAACGGTTTTGCATTACTGCAAATACTTGTTTGTGATTTTTTAAAGCTTTATGTATTACTTGTTCACACTTATTTTTGGATAACCCTATTGGTTTTTCTACTACTATGTGAAAATCATTATCTAATGCCAAAGAAGCTTGGTCGGAATGTAAGCCATTAGGTGTACAAATATTGATTACATCAGCATCAATATTTGCACTCATCATTTCCTCTATTGAAGAATAAAAAGGTACATCATATTTTTCTATTCCTAAAACTTCTTTGGGTGAAGCATCACACAAAGCAACTAGTTCTGCATTAGGATTTCCTAAAACCATCTCAGCATGTCGTTTACCAATATGGCCACAACCCACTACTGCAAATTTTATTTTTCTTGTTTCAGCCATTATTTACTGATTTTATGAACAGTGTTATTTTCTAATTTATACTGTTGCTTACTTTCCTCACAAACAGCTATTCCATCTTTATTAAACTCTAAACGATGTCCATATTCACCAACCCAGCCTATTTGTTTCGCAGGATTACCAACTAACAAAGCATAAGCAGGAACTGTTTTAGTAACTACTGCACCTGCACCAATAAATGCATACTCTCCTATATCATTGCCACAAACTATGGTTGCATTAGCTCCAATAGAAACCCCTTTTTTAACTGTAGTTTTTGCGTATTCATTTCTCCTATTAATAGCACTTCTAGGGTTAATTACATTCGTAAAAACCATAGATGGCCCTAAAAACACATCATCTTCGCATGTGACTCCTGTATAAATGGAAACATTATTCTGAACTTTTACATTGCTTCCCAAAATAACTTCTGGAGAGACAACAACATTTTGCCCTATATTACAGTTTTTGCCTATAATACAATTAGACATAATATGTGAAAAATGCCATATTTTGGTTCCTTCACCAATTTGACAATTATCGTCTATTACTGCTGTTTCGTGATTAAAGTAACTCATTACTTAACGTATGCTTCAAAATCTTTATGTTCTACTTTATTTAACTCGTCTTGAGATAAACTTTTAAAATACTCGTAAGTAATTTTTAAGCCTTCAGCTCTGCTTACTTTTGGTTCCCAACCTAATAAACTTTTTGCTTTATCAATGTTTGGTTGACGCTGCATTGGGTCGTTTACAGGTAAATCTTTGTAAATTATTTTTTGTGTAGTACCTGTTAGTTTTATAATTTCTTTAGCAAAATCTAAAATAGTTATCTCATCAGGATTACCAATATTTACAGGTTCTACATAATCACTATGTAACAAACGGTAAATTCCTTCTATTAAATCATCCACATAACAAAAAGAACGCGTCTGATTTCCTTTACCAAAAACCGTTAAATCTTCACCCCTTAAAGCTTGACCGATAAATGCTGGCAGAACTCTACCATCGTTTAATCGCATACGAGGACCATAGGTATTGAAAATTCGCACAATACGTGTTTCAACACCATGGTAAGTATGATAAGCCATTGTTATTGCTTCTTGAAAACGCTTTGCTTCATCATAAACTCCTCTTGGACCAATAGGGTTTACATTGCCATAATATTCTTCCGTTTGTGGATGAACCAATGGGTCTCCATACACCTCAGAGGTTGAAGCAATAAGCATTCGTGCGTTTTTTGCTTTAGCTAAACCCAATAAATTATGTGTCCCTAACGAACCTACCTTTAAAGTTTGTATAGGGATTTTTAAATAATCGATAGGGCTAGCTGGAGATGCGAAATGTAAGATATAATCTAATTCTCCATCAATTTTAATATGTTCTGAAACATCATGATTTACAAAACTAAAATTAGGATTATCTTGTAAATGCTCTATGTTTTTTAAATCTCCAGTAATTAGGTTATCCATAGCTATAACTTCATAGCCTTCGGCAATAAACCTATCGCACAAATGCGAGCCTAAAAAACCTGCTGCTCCTGTTATTAAAACTCTTTCCATTACCCTCCAATTAAAATACGACCAATACTACTGTAATAAAAGCCTCTGTTTTCCATATCTTTTGTATCAAACAAATTCCTACCATCAAATATTACTTTTTGATTCATTTTTTCAGCCAACAAATCAAAATCAGGAGTTCTAAACACTTGCCATTCTGTTGCTATTACTAATGCATCTGCATTTTCAACTGCCTCATCTCTACTTTCTGCAAAAGTAATTTTATCGCCATACTTTGCTTTTACATTTTCCATAGCTTCAGGATCGAAAGCGGTAATATTTGCTCCTACCTCTAACAATTCATTAATTATATATAAAGCTGGTGCTTCTCTAATATCATCTGTATCTGGTTTAAAAGCTAAGCCCCAAAGTGCTATATTTTTACCTTTTAAATCTCCACCAAAGTAATCCTTAATTTTAGGTACAATAATGGTTTTTTGTTTTTCATTAATTTCCATTACTGAATCTAAGATTCCGAAATTATAACCAAACTCTTTTCCTGATTTAGCTAATGCTTGAACATCTTTTGGAAAACAACTTCCTCCATAACCAATACCTGGAAACAAGAAACGCTTACCAATACGAGTATCAGATCCAATACCGATACGTACCATATCTACATCTGCACCAACTTTTTCGCAAAAGTTAGCTATCTCGTTCATAAAAGTAATTTTAGTTGCTAAAAATGAATTGGCAGCATACTTGGTTAATTCTGCTGATTTTTCATCCATAAAAATAATTGGGTTACCTTGTCTTACATAAGGTTTATACAAATCGCCCATTACTTTTTTAGCTTTATCAGAACTTGTTCCAATAACTACTCTATCTGGTTTTAAAAAGTCATCTACAGCATACCCTTCACGTAAAAATTCAGGGTTAGAAACCACATCAAATAAATCTTCCGAAAGGTTTGCTGATAACGCTGCAGTTACTTTATCTGCCGTACCAACTGGAACCGTACTTTTATCTACAATTACCTTATAATCGGAAATCATAGTACTTAAATCTTTTGCAACACCTAAAATGTAACTCAAGTCAGCCGAACCATCTTCATCCGGTGGAGTTGGTAAAGCTAAAAATATCACTTTTGCATCCTCAATTGCTTCCTCTAAATTGGTAGTAAAAGCTAAACGACCTTGCTTGATATTTCTTTCAAACAACACATCTAAATGTGGTTCGTAAATAGGTACCACCCCGTTTTTCATTTTCTCTACTTTGCTTGCATCAATATCTACACAAACTACATCGTTACCAGTTTCTGCAAAACAAGTTCCTGTAACTAAACCAACATATCCTGTTCCTACAACAGCTATTTTCATAATATTATTTTTTTATAAATTCTTTAACCGTATCGGTTATATATTTTAATTCTTCTTCTTTTAACTCGGTATGCATTGGTAAAGAAAACACAGATTTACACAAAGCATTTGTTACCTCAAAATTTTCATCTTTCATTTCTTCAGTTTTATAAGCCTCTTGCGTATGCAATGGTACAGGGTAATAAATCATACAAGGTATCCCTCTTTCTTTAAGATAGGCTTGTAATTCAAAATGATTTATACCACAACCTACTATAGTATATTGGTGAAAAACGTGTGTTGATTTTGGGTTACGAACTGGCGTTTTAATTTCTTCAACAGTTGCAAAAGCATTATCGTAATATGCTGCTGCTTTATTTCTAGCAGCCGAATAACTATCCAATTCTTTTAGCTTAATATCTAATATTGCAGCTTGTATAGTATCTAATCGTGAATTAACACCTAAACGCTCGTAATAATAACGCTCTCCCATACCATGATTTACAATAGAATTGCATATCTCAGCTAGTTTATCATCATTAGTAAACAAAGCTCCGCCATCACCATAACACCCTAAATTTTTAGATGGAAAAAAAGATGTTGTTCCAATATTTCCTATTGTTCCTGCACTCATTACTTTACCATCATCAAAAGTATATTTAGCCCCTATTGCTTGAGCAGTATCTTCAACAACGAAAATATTATGTTCATTAGCTATTTCCATAATTGCTTCCATATCGGCACACTGACCAAATAAATGTACTGGAATGATAGCTTTTGTTTTAGCAGTAATTGCTGCTTTTGTTTTTTCAATATCTATGCAAAAAGTATCCGGATCAACATCCACCAAAACAGGCTTTAATTGAAGTAGTCCTATCACTTCAACTGTTGCTGCAAAAGTAAAATCTGAAGTTATTACTTCATCACCTGGTTTTAACCCAAGTGCCATTAATGCAATTTGCAAAGCATCTGTACCATTAGCACATGGTATTACGTGCTTTACATCTAAATACTTTTCTAAATTTTGTTGAAACTCTTTTACTTGAGGCCCTCTTATAAAAGCTGTAGATTCTACAACATCTATAATCGCTTTATCAATATCTTCTTTTATCTTTCTGTATTGATTTTTTAAATCAACCATTTGGATATTGAAATTTGACATATTTGGCCTTTTTTGATAAGCTGCTAAATTAAAAAAAAGTAGCTAATAAATTCAATAACGCATTAGTTATAATATTAGTTGTTTTTATTCGTTATTTTGTGGTTTATAATTTATGATGAAACATTTACTAATTATCATCTTTTTAATAGTTGGATTTAATGCCAAATCTCAATTTGTAATTGAGAAAAAAGAAATACCAGACTCTGCTTACGCAATACCAATGTTTAACGCATCTTATGCCTACCAATGGAGCGGAGCAGATATGGCTGATAGGTTTGGAAACAACAGTAATGTTGGAGGTAGCATTACTGTGAAAACTAAAAACAATTGGTACTTTGGAATTAAAGGTAATTTTTTGTTTGGAGCTTCTGTTACCGACACTAAAGTATTAAGGAATATTGCTACTAGTGATGGCTATATAATTGATAATGATGGCAGACTAACAGACGTTTACCTAGGGCAAAGAGGCTCGTCATTTTTTGCTATTGGGGGAAGAATGTTTAATGTTTTTGCACCCAATAAAAATTCTGGTATATTAGTTTATGCAGGCCCTGGGTTTTTACAACATAAAATAAGCATTAAATTTCAAGATGATATTGCTTCTCTTACAGACGAGCACAAAAAAGGTTATGATAGGTTTTCGGTTGGATATGCTACTAATGCTTTTGTAGGATATTTATTTTTAAGTAAAAATCGTTTACTTAACTTTTTTGGTGGATTTGACTACACTATTGGATGGACAAAAAGTTTAAGAAAATACAATTTCGATGTACAAGAAATTGATAACAAAACATACACCAACACACTTTATGGTATAAGATTAGGGTGGATAATCCGTTTGAATAAACGCCAAGATCAAGACTACTACTACCACTAATTAAATGATATTGTTCTACAAAATATCTATTTATAGCTATTTGTTAGCAATAAAAATTGCTTCTTTATTTAACCCTAAAGCAAAACTTTGGATAAATGGCAGAAAAAATATTTTTGATAAAATACAATCCGAAATTAACCCACAAGAAAACATCTATTGGTTTCATTGTGCTAGTTTAGGAGAATATGAACAAGGTAAGCCGTTAATTGAAAAATTAAAAGCTAAAGACAAATCATTAAAAATATTAGTAAGTTTTTTTTCGCCAAGTGGTTATGAATTAAGAAAAAATGACCCGCTAATTGATTATTGTTACTACCTACCAATTGATACAGCAAAAAATGCGAACCAATTAATAGCACTTATTCAGCCTAAAAAAGCTTTTTTTATTAAATATGAATTTTGGTTTTTCTACCTAAAAGAACTGCACAACAACAACATTCCTACTTATTTAATATCAGGTGTATTTCGAAAAAGTCAACCATTTTTTAAGTGGTACGGCAATACACACCGTAAAATGTTAGATTTCTTTACCTACTTTTTTGTGCAAAATGAAGCATCTCAAAAGTTATTAAATAGTTTAAATTACAATAATGTTTTAGTTTCTGGAGATACCAGAATTGACAGAGTTTATGAGAACTCTTTAAAACCAGAAAAACTACCTTTAATTGAAAAATTTAAAGCCGATAAAAAAATAATTATTGCAGGAAGTTCGTGGCAGTCCGAAGAGAAAATTATAAGCGATTACATTTCATCTTCTGATAAAGAGTTTAAATACATTATTGCTCCACATGATGTTAGCAAAACACATATAACCGAAATTGAAAAATTATTAGGCAATAGTACCAATTACATCAAATATTCTGAAGCTAACGAAGAAAACATTACCCATCACACCATTTTAATTATTGATAATATTGGAATTTTAGCAAACACTTACCAATACACAGATATTGCTTTTATAGGTGGTGGATTTAAAAATGCTCTTCATAATGTATTAGAACCTGCTAGTTTTGGTAATGTCGTTTTGTTTGGAAAGAAACACAGCAAATTTCACGAAGCCGAAGAATTACTAAACATTAATGCTGCTTATGAAGTTAGTTATACCGATGATTTGATTGCCGCAATAAATCATTTACTAATAGAAGAAAATTTAGTATCTACGCAAAGTGTTGCACAAGCATACATTAACAACGGAGTTGGTGCTAGTAATAAAATTTTAGATAAAATATTTTAAACACCCCACATAAACCTTAATTGGCATTTATTAATCTTACTTTTGCACAAACACAAATAAAATACATAAACATGAGTAACAAAGTAATATCAGTAAACTATAATTTATATAAAGATACAGCTGAAGGAGAAATGATAGAAAGCACAGAGGGCAAAGACCCATTAGTTTTTTTATCTGGCGTAGGACAAATGATTCCAGATTTTGAAGCAGGAGTTGTTAATTTGAATGTTGGAGATACATTTTCTTTTAGTATTGAAGCTGCAAAAGCTTATGGAAAAAGAAGTGATGATGCTATTATTGAATTAGACAAAGAAATGTTTTTAGATGAAGGTAAATTAGCAGAAGGTATTGAAGAAGGTAAAATAGTTCCACTACAAGATCAAAATGGAAGAGTTGTTCCTGCTAAAGTTGTTAAGATAAACGAAAAAACTTTAACTATGGATGTTAATCACCCATTAGCAGACCAAGATTTACACTTTACAGGAAACGTAATTGAAATAAGAGAAGCTACTGCTGAGGAAATAAGCCACGGACATGTACATGGTCCTGGTGGACATCAGCATTAATAAACAAGATTAATTTTTAAAATCTCCAAAACATACATTGTTTTGGAGATTTTATTTTTATACCCTTTTTCATTAATTTGGTACAGTATTTGAAAACCATCATCCAAACTTAAAACCATACAATTATGAAAAAGACAATAAGCACACTTTTTACAGCATTAATGATAGCTGGGGCTACTTCAGTTAATGCTCAAGATACAAAAGTAAAAACTAAAAAAGTAGCAACTGCTACTGCTACTGCTACTGCTACTGCTAAAGAAATTAAACCTGCCAATAGTACCTCTGGTGTTGTTGCTAAAAAAATTAACAAAATTGACCCTACAAACCCACCTGCAGATGCAACAAATACTAAAGCTACAACTACTGCTAAAGCTAAAAAAATAACAAAAGCTAAAGCAAAAACAGCTGTTGCTCAACCAATAGTTGAACCTAAAAAAACAAAAGCAAATACTCCTAAGTAGTAAGCTTTAACAAAAAAAATCCCAATGATAAATCATTGGGATTTTTTATATCTAGAATATAATCACATATTACTTCTCAAACTCCAAAATTGTTTTCCTAATAATTGAAACGCAGTCTAACAATTGTTCTTTAGTCATAACTAACGGTGGAGCAAAACGGATAATGTTACCATGAGTAGGCTTAGCTAACAAACCATTATCTCTAAGTTTCATACAAATATCCCAAGCGGTAGAACTATCTTCGGTATCGTTAACTACAATAGCATTTAACAAACCTTTACCTCTAACTAAAGTTACTAAATCGCACTCATCAACCAACTTGTTTATTTCTGAACGGAAAAGTTTTCCTAATTCCTCAGCATTTTCTTCTAATTTTTCTTCTTTAATTACTTCTAAAGCAGCAATTGCAACTTTAGCAGCAATGGGGTTTCCTCCAAAAGTAGAACCATGTTCTCCTGGACGAATAACTTCCATAATATCATTGTTTGCCAATACAGCCGAAACCGGATAAACTCCTCCAGAAATTGCTTTCCCTAATATTAAAACATCTGGCTTAACATTTTCGTGGTCGCAAGCTAACAATTTGCCTGTACGAGCAATACCAGTTTGTACTTCATCAGCAATAAATAAAACCCCAGCAGCTTTACAGAGCTCTCTAGCTTCAACTAAATATCCATCGTTTGGAACATAAACTCCTGCTTCTCCTTGTATTGGTTCAGCCATAAAACCTGCAACATTATCTTGAGCTAAAGCTTGTTCTAAAGCATCAATATCGTTGTAAGGTATTTTTATAAATCCTGGAGTATAAGGCCCAAAGTTTTTACGAGCATCTGGGTCATTACTAAATGATATTATTGTGGTTGTTCTTCCATGGAAATTGTTTTCACAAACAATAATTTTAGCTTCATTCTCTTCTATCCCTTTCTTTTCGTAAGCCCATTTACGAGTTAGTTTTAAAGCAGTTTCAACAGCCTCAGCACCAGAATTCATTGGCAATACTTTATCAAAACCAAAATAATCGGTTACATATTTCTCATATACTCCTAACACATCATTATAAAATGCACGAGATGTTAAACATAAAGTATTTGCTTGATCGGTTAAGGCTTTTACAATTTTTGGATGACAATGTCCTTGATTTACAGCCGAATATGCCGATAAGAAATCATAGTATTTTTTACCTTCTACATCCCACACATACACCCCTTCTCCTTTTGCTAATACAACTGGTAATGGATGATAGTTATGAGCCCCATGCTTATCTTCTAAATCGATTAATTGTTGAGAGCTTAATTTTTCATTTGTTACAGTTTCCATAATAATTTCATTTTAAAATAAATAACAATTTACAATACACAATTACCAAATTGTTTTTTGGGATTTGGTGCTTGTAATTTTTAAATTGCCTCATCTCGGAGAGCAGCCATCCTTTCCTCATTAATGCAAAAAGAACTTTTGCTTAGCGGAGAGAAATCATCCTCGGCAAATATAATTAATTCGGTTTATTCGTATAAATTTGCCACTTGATTTTTTGTTTATGGATATATCTAAATTAAAACGCGGAAATGTAATTGAAGTAAAAATTACCGATACAGCTTTTGGTGGAAAAGGTATTGCTAAAATACCTACCGAACAAGGCGATTATGTGATTTTTGTTCCAAATAGTTTTACCGGTCAAGTGGTAAAAGCTCGTATAGTAAAAAAACGAAAAAGCCATGCAGAATGTAAGTTAGTAGAGATTATAGAAAAATCTAAACTGGAAGAAAATGTGCCTTTTCAACAAATTTCAGGTGCTCCATACATTAATTTACCCATTAAAGTTCAACAAGAATTTAAACAGAACTCTTGCTTAAATATTTATAAAAGAATAGGTAAGGTTGTTAATATAGATGCCCTTTTTGATGAATACATTGAATCGCCAGTAATCTATAACTACCGTAACAAAATGGAATACTCGTTTAGTGCCATTGGTTATGATGTAGAGAAAAAAGAAGAGTTTGATGGTTTTGCTTTAGGATTTAAAAAACGAGGTACTTGGTGGATAGTTGAAAATTTAGAGAAAGAATCGGGTATGTTTGATGCCGATTTTGAAAACAACTTACACAACATCAGAAAGTATTGTGAAGGTAGCGGATTACCAGCTTGGCATCCTCCAAAAAAAGTAGGTTTTTTTAGATATTTAGTAGTTCGTAAAAGTTATAAAACCAAGCAATTATTAATAAAATTAGTTACCAGTAGTGATGGTTTAGATAAATTTGATTTAAAAGCTTTCGCTGATTATGTGGTTAGCCTTTTAGGAGATAAAATTGCAGGTATTTTACATACTATAAATGACGATATTGGAGATAATGCTCAATCGAGATTAGGAAACGAGACCACTTTATATGGCAACAATGTAATACATGAAGATTTATTAGGGTTAGACTTTGAAATTAGTATGCAAAGCTTTTTTCAAACCAATCCAAAATGTGCCGAATTGCTTTACAACAAAACCATCGATTATGTTTTAGAAAATAATGATACGCTTACAAATGGTGTGGTAATGGATTTATTTTGCGGAACAGGAACTATCGGACAAATGATAGCATCTAAAACCAATGCCAAAGTTATTGGTGTTGATATTGTGGAAGATGCTATAGAAAACGCCAAAGAAAATGCTCAAAAAAACGAAATTACTAATGTAGAGTTTTTCGCTGCGGATGTGAATAAATTTCTATATGAATACCCTGAATATCAAAATAAGATAGGAACCATAATTTTAGATCCTCCTAGAGCAGGAATAAGTGGTAAGGCATTAAAACGAGTAATAGAATTAAACGCTAAACACATTATTTATGTTAGTTGTAACCCAAGTACACAAGCTAGAGATATAGAGATACTTTCTGAAGCAGGATATGAACTACAAAAATTAAGTTTAGTGGATCAATTTCCGCATACTAGCCATGTAGAAGCTATTGGGAAGTTTTTGAGGAAGTAGACATTAGACTTTCTACTTTATAAACTTTTAACTCAATATAATGAAAGAAGAAATCCAAAAAACCATAGAAGTTTTAAAATCGGGAGGAATTATACTCTACCCTACTGATACTGTTTGGGGATTAGGCTGTGATGCTACTAATGAAAGTGCTGTTGCTAAAATTTTTGAGATTAAACAACGTTCTGATGCTAAAAGCTTAATTACTATTGTTAGTTCTGACGGAATGCTACAACGCTGTGTAGAAGAAGTACCTGAATTAGCTTGGGATATTATGGATTTAGCAACTAAGCCAACTACAATAATTTACGATAATGCCAAAAACTTAGCCCAAAATGTTATCGCAAACGATGGTAGTATTGGTATTCGTTTAATTAAAGAAGGCTTTGCCCATCAGTTAGTTCATAAATTCAATAAACCAATCATTTCTACCTCTGCAAATATTAGTGGAGAGCCTACTCCTACAAATTTTGATGAGATTTCAACTGTAATAAAATCTAAAGTAAATTTAATCATTGACAATCAATTTGATACAGGCAAAGGAACTTCATCTTCTATTTTAAAATTGGCTAATAATGGTGAAATTAAAGTTTTAAGAAATTAACAAAACCATTAGTTTTTGTTAATTTAGGTATTATTACCTTTTGAAATAGGTATTATTACTATTTTAGTAAGCTATTTACTTACTAACTATAGTACAATGACACGCCATCAACTTACCAAATGGATTTTACTATCTGTTGTATTACTAACATCAAGTATTACTAAATCACAATGTTTCTTTACACTTACCGCTGATTCTGTAAACTACCGTTCGTGTAAATATGCATTGGAGGATGTAGTATGGAGCAATTTAACAAATACTGCTGCTGCACAAAATAGCATCATAAAAACTGCTGGTTCTAACAACTGGAATGCTGATGGAACTACTCCAAATTTAGTGCACAATAACGGCTTTATGCAAACTGTTGTTGCAGAAACCAATACAAGTAGAATGATAGGTTTAAATGTGGTTAATTCAAATGCTAACTACCCTGACCTAGAATATGCGTTTTACTTAGTTAATGGCGGTGGTTTAGTGATTTACGAAAACGGAACAAGTAGAGGAAACTGGGGCAGATATACCACTGGAGACACACTTAGAATAGCTGTTTTAGATAACAAAGTTTTTTACATCCAAAATAATAATGTAGTTTACTCTAGTTCTGTAACACCAACACTACCAATGTTTGTCGATTGCTCTATCCACACATTAAATGGAACATTGCAAGATGTTATTGTTGGAAATGCAACAGATTCTTTATACAGTGTTTTTGAAGCTAATCCAGGAGGTTCACCAACCTACCAGTGGAAATTAAATGGGAACAATGTTGGAACAGGATTAACAACTTATGTAAATAATTTAAGTAATGGAGATTCTTTAGAATGTATCTTAACACCTAGTTTAGGAGGTTGTTCTGGTAGCAGTGTAGTTTCTAACACACTTCACATTAAGACTTTAAAATTAAATAGAGATATTACTTCTTATATTCGTAATGATTCTATCCAAAATAATAGCTGTTTATATTTAACAGAAGATGTTAGTTGGGAAACAATGAATGGAGTTTCAAAAAATGGTATAAACAACATTATAAAAACAACCAATAATGCCAATTGGAATGCAGGTGCTTTTTCCAATAACAAGGTAGAAAACGGAGGATATTTACAGACTATCGTAAATGAAACCAATACTAGCAGAATGATAGGTTTAAACGCTGCAAACAACAATGTAAATTACCCTGATTTAGATTATGCTTTTTATTTAGTTAATGGTGGTTCTTTAGTTATATACGAAAACGGAACAAGTAAAGGAAATTGGGGTGCTTACTCAACTGGCGATACATTAAGAATTGCAGTAGTTGGAAATACAGTAAAATACATTCAAAACGGAAATATTGTTTATACAAGTACTATTGCCCCAACCCTACCTTTATATGTAGATGCTAGTTTACATACTGTTAATGCTACATTGGAAAAAATTACGATATCTAATCCTGCTTATGGAAGATTTACAGCTAATGTTAATGGCTTAGCAAATGTTAATTATCAGTGGAAATTAAATAATGTAAATGTGGGTAGTAATTCAGCTACATATACCAATACTACTTTAAATGATGGTGATAGCTTAATTTGCGAATTTTACATAAACGGAACTTCTGAATGCGGAAATGATACAAGTTTTACCTCTAACATTATAAGAGTAGAAAACAACGACCCTAAAGCCAATCTTGTTTTTGCCATCAGAAACGACTCTATTGTTAACCAATCATGTAAATACGCTTACGAAGAAGTAGCTTGGCAAAGTTTAACCGCACTTACACTTAACGGAACCAACAATGTTACCAAAACAGGAGGTAATGCTAATTGGAATGCAGGTGCTTTTTCTTACAACAAAGTAAAAGAAGGTGGTTTTGTGGAAACTGTTGTTGCAGAAACTAACACAAGTAGAATGATAGGTTTAAACGCTGTAAACAACAATGTAAATTATCCCGATTTAGATTACGCCTTTTATTTAGTTAATGGTGGGGCTTTAGTTATATACGAAAACGGAACAAGCAAAGGAAACTGGGGAGCATACTCAACTGGCGACACATTAAGGATTGCAGTAGTTGGAAATTCTGTAAGATATATTCAAAACGGAAATATTGTTTACACAAGTTCAGTTACACCTACTCTACCATTGTACGTTGATATGAGCTTACATACTGTTGGAGCTACTTTAAAAGATATACATGTTAATAATACCACTTATGGCATATATACTGCTTTTGTTGATGGAGTTAGTTCAGTAGATTATCAGTGGAAATTAAACAATGTAAATGTAGGAAGTAACTCTCCTACATACACAAATACAGCCACAACAAATGGCGATTCTATTACTTGTATTTTAACGATCAGAAATACATTAGGGTGTTCTTCTGATACAGTAGAAATATCTAATAAAATAACGATTAACGAAGTAAGCTTAACTGACAATGTATTATTCTCAATTAGAAATGATTCTATAATTGAAAACTCTTGTCTATTTGCAAACGAGCAAGTAGCATGGCAAAGTTCAACAGCCCTTACTTTAAATGGAACTAATAATGTAACTAAAACTAGTGGTAATAATAACTGGAATGCAGGAGCTTTTTCTTATAATAAAGTAAAAAATGGTGGTTTTATGCAAACAGTTGTTGCAGAAACCAATACTAGTAGAATGATAGGATTAAACGCTGTAAACAACAATGTAAACTACCCTGATTTAGATTATGCTTTTTATTTAGTTAACGGTGGTACTTTGATTATTTACGAAAATGGAACTAACAAAGGTAATGTTGGTGCATATAGCAGTGGTGATACTTTAAGAATTGCTATACTAAACAACACTGTTAAATATTATAAAAATGGAAATCTTATTTACACAAGTGCTATTGCTCCGAGTACTGAATTATATGTGGATATGAGCTTACATACTGTTGGAGCTACTTTAAAAGATATTACTGTATATAATGGATTGTATGGTGATTTTTCTGCATTTGTTGATGGTGCTACTTCTGTTAATTATCAATGGAAATTAAATGGAGTTAATGTTGGGGCTAATTCTCCTACTTACCAAAATTTAAGTTTAAATGATGGCGATAGCATTACTTCAATATTATCAATAGTGGGTTCTAGTGGTTGTAGTGATACTCTTGTTTATTCTAATAGAATTGATATTGAAGAAGTTCCTTTTGATGATTTTATAACATTTTACATTACCAGAGACGCTCCTCAATACAATGGTTGCCAATTTGCAGTAGAGGATGTTAGATGGGATAAATTATCTTCTGTTAATGATAATGGAAACAATATTACCAAATCACTTAACAATAACAATTGGAATGCTGGAGCTTTTTCTCATAATACAGTTGATAATAATGGATACCTAGAATTTGTTATTCCTCAAAATAATAAAACGATGATGGTTGGTTTAAATGCTACCAATCAGAACTTTAGTTATACAGATATTGATTATGCCATATACTTTGCAGGAAGTTCATTAAGAGTATATGAAAATGGCAGCAACAGAGGTTCTTTTGGAAGTTACTCAGCAAACGACACTTTAAGAATTGATGTAATTAATAATGTTGTCTATTATGTTCGAAACGGAAGTGTTTTTTACACAAGTACAGTTGCCCCTACTTTACCTCTACATGTTGACATGAGCTTAAATCATTTTAATGGAAATGTTATAGATATTAAAGTTGGGAATGCTACTCACGGAGAGTTTAAAGCTGTTGTAGCTGATGCAGGACCTAATCCTGTTTATCAATGGAAATTAAACGGAGTTAATGTTGGTGCTAACTCTCCTACCTATGTAAATAATAGTGTAGATGATAACGATGAAGTTACTTGCATTTTAACTCCTAACTATTTAAACTGTACTAACTCAACCATTACTTCAAATAAAATAGTTATTGAAGATCAACCTCCATTAAATTACATTCCTGATTTTACTCCAATAACAACAACTTGGAACGGAACAAATACAAATTGGTACGACCCTGTAAATTGGTCGAACGGAGTGCCTTTTTCCGATGGAAAAGCTGTTATCCCAACTGGAGTAGGAAATTATCCAGCAATTCCTGTTGCTTCTCATATTTACGATTTAGATGTAGCAAATGGAGCGAACCTAACCCTTACATCAAGTGCTGAATTAACTATTTACAGAGAATGGACAAATGCAGGTGCATTCACTACTAATTTAGGAACGGTAGAGTTTAGAACTTGTAAAGACACTTCTAGGTGGAGTTCAACTAACAATGTAAATATTTATGATGTTGAAATGAATAACGAACGCAACCTTATTGTTAGTAATGGTAATATGCACATTTTAGATTCTCTAACTTTTTATGATGGCATTATTTACAACAACTCTAACACCATTATATTTGAAGATAACGCATTTTGGAAGTGGGCTAGCGATACTACTTATATTGAGGGACAAGTTAGAAAAATTGGTAACGATGCCTTTACTTTCCCTATTGGTAAAAATGATACCGCTTATGCTCCTATCAGCATTTCTGCCCCATCAAACACAAGCCATCATTTTACAGCTGAATATTTTCAAATAAATCCCGATAGTGTATTACCTACCGCTTACAGCAGAAATCTTAAAGACCCTACATTAGACCATGTTAGTGGGTGTGAATATTGGATTTTAGATAGAACTAATGGTAACTCTAATGTTAGTGTTACTCTTAGTTGGGATGATAGAAGTTGTGGCGTTTCTAACCTTGGTGATTTAAGAGTAGCTCGTTGGAATGGGTCATTATGGAAAGACCATGGTAATGGTGGTACTAGTGGTAGTAATGCAAATGGAACTGTTGTTTCTTCTGCTGCGGTTACCAACTTTAGCCCTTTCACACTAGCTTCAGTTAGTAATGAAAACCCATTACCTATTGACTTAACTTACTTTGATGCAAAACTAAACAACAATATAGTTAACCTTACTTGGCAAACTACTACCGAAATCAATAATGATTTCTTTACATTAGAAAAAAGTATGGATGGTGTTAATTGGGTAGAATTTGCTGAACAACCTGGTGCTGGTAATAGCAATTACACTATTAATTACAAAGATGTTGACTACAAGCCTTATACTGGTGTTTCATATTACAGATTAAAACAAACCGATTATAATGGTGCTTTTGAGTATAGCAATATTGTTAGTATTAACAACAATAATTCTAACATCTCTGTTTACCCTAATCCTGTTAAAGATTATTTAACTATTGATGGTATATCAGAAAATCATACCATTAAAGTTTTTGCTAGTGATGGTAAGTTAATTTTTAATGGCTATTCCCCTACTCTTAACACACAAAACTGGAGCAAAGGACTTTACCAAGTTATTATCCTAAACCAAAACAATGCTATATTAAACGAATTTAAAATTGTAAAGTAATAACATAACCACTGAATGAAACAGCCTCAAGAATTAAAAAGCTTGGGGCTGTTTTTTGTTAGTAAAAAACCTAATTTTGCGGTCGATGGAAAAACACATTCAACATCCAATTTTTAATATAATAGCCGAAGCAGCTAACGAACTAAAGGTAGATGCTTATGTTATTGGAGGTTTTGTTAGAGATATTATTCTTAAAAGACCTTGTAAAGATATTGATGTTGTTGCCATTGGTTCGGGAATAGAATTAGCCAAATTGGTAGCTAAAAAAATTAGCCCAAAAACCAAAGTAAGCGTTTTTAAAAATTTTGGAACAGCAATGCTTCGTTACCAAGATTATGAAATAGAATTTGTTGGTGCTCGAAAAGAATCATACAACAGAAATTCTAGAAAACCAATAGTTGAGGACGGCACTTTAGAGGACGACCAAAACCGTAGAGATTTTACCATTAACGCATTAGCCATTAGCTTAAAACAAGAAAATTTAGGAGAGCTATTAGATCCATTTGAAGGGCTAAAACACATCGAAGAAAAACAAATACAAACTCCTCTTAATCCTGATATTACATACTCTGACGACCCCTTGAGAATGATGCGAGCAATTCGATTTGCTACTCAATTAAATTTTGAAATAGAAGCTGAATCACTACAAGCTATACGCAAAAACAGACAACGCATAAGAATTGTATCTAAAGAAAGAATATTAGACGAACTCAATAAAATTATCCTTTCTCCTATTCCATCTGTAGGTTTCAAACATTTGTTTAATACTGGTTTATTAGAAATAATTTTCCCAGAAATGGCAGATTTACATGGAGTTGAATTTATTGGCAAAAAAGGACATAAAGATAACTTTTATCACACCATACAAGTATTAGATAATATTTGCCCAAATACTGATAACTTATGGCTGCGTTGGGCAGCAATTATGCACGATATTGCTAAACCTGCTACTAAACGATTCGAAAAAAATCATGGGTGGACTTTTCATGGACACGAAGACAAAGGTGCTCGTATGGTTCCTAGTATCTTCAAAAAATTAAAACTTCCGTTAGATAGTAAAATGAAATACGTACAAAAGTTAGTTCGATTACATTTACGCCCTATTGCCTTGGTTAAAGAAGAAGTTACAGATAGTGCCATTAGACGTTTACTTTTTGAAGCTGGAGAAGACATTGAAGATTTAATGACTTTATGTAATGCCGATATTACTTCTAAAAACGAAGAAAAAGTTAAGCGTTATATGGCTAATTTTAAATTAGTTGAACAAAAAATAAAAGAGGTTGAAGAAAAAGATCAACTCAGAAACTGGCAACCACCTATTAGTGGCGAAATTATAATGGAAACCTTTAACTTAAAACCTTGTCGAGAAGTAGGTTTAATTAAAGATGCTATTAGAGAAGCCATTTTAGATGGAAATTTAGAGAATAACTATGATGATGCCTATCAATTTATGCTAAAACAAGCTAAAGAAATTGGCCTAAAACAATAATTCAGTAATTTTATACTACACCTAAAACAATACAAAATGAGTATTTACAAGTTTAGAGTTTTATTAGAAAGCAACGCAGAAGAACCTATTTTTAGAGATATTGAAATAAAAAGCACTCAAAATTTTGACGATTTACACGAAATTATTGTCGCAGCTTATGGTTTTGACAACTCCCAAATGGCATCCTTTTATTTAAGTGATGAAAACTGGAACAAAGGACAAGAAATTGCCTTGTTTGACATGAATATTGAAGGCGATGGAAACAACATCTTAGTAATGGATCAAACCATTATTAATACACAGATTACTTGCGTAGGATCTCATTTGCTTTACAGCTATGATTTCTTAAATATGAAAAACTTTTTTATTGAATTAATAGAAACAAAAGTTAAAGAAGACAAAGATGCTTTTTACCCTAAAGTTGTTTACAGCCAAGGAGAAGCTCCTAAAACAGAAGTAAATACCGAAGGTATGAGCGAAGAAGAAATGGCAAACGCACTACTAAAAGATGCAGGGTTTGATGAAGATGGTGGAGAAGATAATGGAGATGATATGTTTGAAGGCTTTGATGATTTTGAGAACTATCAGTAACAGTTAAAGTTCAATAACTTAAAATGAAATGTTTTATATTACTTTAAACTTTTCAACTTTATGAACTTTCCAACTCAAAAACCTTTATTGGTGGTAATAACAGGTCCTACTGCTGTTGGAAAAACTAAGCTTTGTGTTAAAGTTGCTCAACACTTTAATACCGAAATAATTTCTGCAGATTCTCGCCAATTTTACAAAGAATTAGCCATTGGTACGGCAAAACCTACTAAAGAGGAAATGCAAAACGTACCACACCACTTTATTGATAACCTTTCTATTACAGAAAATTATAATGCTAACGACTTTGAAAAGGATGCTTTAACCTTACTAAAACAACTATTAAAAAAGCACAAAATAGTAATACTAACTGGGGGTTCAGGACTATTTATTGATGCTTTATGTAATGGTTTTGATAACGATTTACCAGCAGCAAATCCAATAATAAGAGCAGAACTAAAGCAGCTACATAGTAAATATGGCATTGAGATATTGCAAGAAAAACTAAAGCAACTCGACCCTATTTTTTATAATGAAATTGATTTATCTAACAGCAAAAGATTGTTTCGAGCTATTGAGGTTTGTATAATTACAGGCAAACCATATTCTGAATTACGAAAAGGAGAACAACAAAACCGTCCTTTTAAAACATTAAAAATAGCTTTAAACCGAGATAGAGAAGAACTTTTTAATCGCATTAACCAACGTGTTGATTTAATGATAGAACAAGGTTTAGTAGATGAAGTAAAGGCTGTTATCAACTACAAAAATCATAATGCTTTAAAAACGGTTGGATATACTGAAATATTTAATTTTTTAGATAACAAAATTAGCTTAGAACAAGCTATTGAAGACATTAAAACCAACACTAGAAGATATGCTAAAAGGCAAATCAATTGGTTTGATAAATCAAATGACTATCAATGGTTTAACCCGTCTCAAGAAAAAGAAATAATTGAACTAATTCAATCAAATATTAATTGATATATTTGAAACAAATTAAAAAAAAATGGAAAATCAAACAACACCACAAAACGACCCAGGAAAAACAGTAGCAATATTAAGTTACTGTACATTAATAGGATGGATAATTGCTATTGTATTACACAATGACAAAAGTAACAAATCTGAATTAGGAGCCTTTCATGTTAGACAAGGTTTAGGCTTATTTATTACTGGTTTTGCAATTATGATTGTAAGCTTTATCTTCTTTTTTATGCCTATTTTAAGTATATTAGTTAATCTTCTATACATAGCATTATTCATCTTTTGGATTTTAGGATTAATTAGTGCTGTTAATGGCGAAAAGAAGCTAATACCAGTTGTTGGGCAGCTTTACCAAAATATGTTAAATGGTATAAAATAATCCGATAGAACTAATATCTAATAAAAAAGACCGATACTATTCGGTCTTTTTTTATTTTAAATTTTTACTGCTAACACACATATATCATCCAATTGCTCAAGATTACCTTTCCAATCTTCAAAAAATTCAGTTAGTTTGATTTGTTGTTTACCTATAGGGATTTCTGCAATTTCAGATAATAACTTTCTAAATCCTTTCCATTTTAGTTTTTTACCAAACCTACCTCCAAACTGATCTGGAAGTCCATCGGTTGAAAGGTATATTAAATCACCTTTTATTATATCAACTTGATGATTTACAAAATCTTTTTCATGATTAAATATTGACGCTCCTACCGACTCTCTATTCCCCTTTATTTCGGTTAATTTATTATCTCTATAAACAAACAATGAATTATAAGCTCCAGCAAACTGAAACGTATTTTCTTTTTTATTCCAACAGCAAATTCCCATATCCATTCCATCTCTAATATTCTCTTCCGAACGCATAAACAACTCAGTAATAATACTGTTTACCTCATTAATAATAGTTCCGGGCTTAGTGATTCCTTGCTCTAAAACAACTTTATTAAGAGCATTATTAGCAATTAAACTTACAAATGCACCAGGAACCCCATGTCCTGTACAATCTATTACTCCAAAAACAACATTATCACCCACTTGTTCTACCCAATAAAAATCTCCACTTACAATATCTTTTGGCTGATAAAAAATAAAATGATCTTGCAAGCATTTTTGTACTTTTTCATTTTCAGGTAAAATTGCCCGTTGTATTCTTTTTGCATAATGAATACTATCTGTTATGGCGTTATTTTTTGCCTTAATTTCATTCGATTGACTTTCTATCTGAGTAAACGCTCTTGTTAAAAGTTCATTTTTTTCTTTGATTTGTTTTGCTTCGGTAGTTATACTTTTCAACTGAAAATCAAACTCAATTTTTTTCATTTTTTGAGCATTATTTTCCGACAAAACAGCATCCTTTAATTCATTGTGTTTATTTAAAAATAAAAATGCTTTTTCATAATCTTCTATATGATGATACACTTCAGAATAAAGCTGATAAGCCTCAAACTGTTGTTCTTTAGAATCCTTTTCACTTAAAACTTTAGATGCATTATCTAAATTTAAAATAGCCTCTTTATAGTTTTTATTTAAAATAGAAATACGTGCCTTTAAAATATGTGCAGCAATAATTATTTGATAATAATCGCTAACAATAGCATGTTTCAATCCTTCATCAACATAAGTATTACTCAGCTCTAGCTTATTGAGATAAAAATATGTTTCAGCAATATTACATTTAACAATGGCTAAAATATTATCACTTAAATTATCAAACTTTAAACACTTGAAAAAATAAGATAAGGCATTTTCAAAATCTTTCATAGAAAGATAAGTATCCCCAATATTGTTTAAAGAACTAAGAACAGCCCTATCGTCAGCAATAGACCTCCTCAATTCCAAACACTCTATATTGGTTTCTAATCGCTTTTTTAAATCTCCTAAAAAATTATAAACTCCTCCTAAAATATTTAAACAAGCAGCCTCACCTCTTTTATCATCAACAACCTTATACAACTCTCTAGATTCAATTGCAAAACGCATAGCTTCAGAGTAATTTGTAAGGTTTTGGTAAGCTAAAGCTTTTATTTTTAAGCTTCGTGCTAAACCTATTGTATATAAACTATTTTGTGATAATTGATTAGCTTCTTCAGCCAACGCTATAGCATTAGCAACATCATTATTTAACTGGTTTTCAGCTCTATCTAAGACATCATCAACTTTATCATTATTCGAATGAAAGTCTAGCAATTCTAATATTTCAGAATTTAAACTCAATTAAAATTTTATTTTTTTAGTGCCTCCAAACTTTTTAGCAGCCTTAGATTTTCCTTTTTTCTTATTATTAACAGTACTTGTTCCTCCGCTTGATTTTATTTTAAACCCTGTTGCTTTTTCTTTTGCTATACGTTCTTCTTCAGCTTTTTTTGCTGCTGCTTCAGCCTCGGCTTTTCTTTTCGCATCAAGTTCAGCCTGTTTTTTAGCTTCTTCAGCTAAACGAGCCTGTTCTTCTGCAATCTTTTTATTCATTTCCGCTATAGCTTTTTCGTTAGCAAGCCTTTCCTCTTCTATTTTTTTTGCTTCTGCAATTGCTTTTTCCTTAGCCAATCTTTCCTCCTCTTCTTTTTTCGCTTTAGCATCTGCCTCTGCTTTGGCTTTTGCTTCTGCTTCAGCTCTAGCTTTAGCTTCTTTTTCAGCTTGTTCTTTAGCAAGTTTCTCTTCTTTTTCCTTTTGTTTCGCTAATTCTTTTTCAGCTTTTGCTTTTTCTTCTGCTTCTTTAGCTGCCAATGCATCTGCTTCGGCTTTCTCTTTAGCTAAGCGTTTTGCTTCTTTTTCTTTTTCTTTAGCTAATTTCTCAGCTATAGCTGCTGCTTCTTTCTCTTTTGCTGCCTTAGCTGCTGCTTCTGCCTTTTCTTTAGCTAATCTCTCCTCCTCTTCTTTTTTTGCTTGTTTTTCTGCTTCTGCTTTAGCTTTTGCTTCGGCTTCTGCTCTAGCTTTAGCTTCTGCTTCGGCTTTTTCTTTAGCTAGTTTTTCTTCCGCTTCTTTTTGTTTTGCTAGCTCTTTTTCAGCTTTGGCTTTTGCTTCTGCTTCTTTAGCTGCCAAAGCTTCTGCTTCGGCTTTTTCTTTAGCTAACCTTTCTTCTTCTCTCTGTTTTTCTTTGGCTAGCTTTTCAGCTATAGCTGCTGCTTCATTCTCTTTAGCTGCTTTTGCTTCTGCTTCTGCCTTTTCTTTAGCCAACCTTTCTTCTTCTTCCTTTTTTGCTTGTTTTTCAGCTTCTGCTAAAGCTTTTGCTTCGGCTTCTGCTCTAGCCTTAGCTTCTGCTTCAGCTTTTTCTTTAGCAAGTTTTTCTTCAGCTTCTTTTTGTTTTGCTAGCTCTTTTTCAGCTTTTGCTTTGGCTTCAGCTTCTTTAGCTGCTAATGCTTCTGCCTCAGCTTTTTCTTTAGCCAATCTTTCTTCTTTCTCTTTTTGTGCCTTAGCCTCTGCCTTAGCTTTTTCTTCTGCTTCTTTTGCTGCCTTAGCTTCAGCCTCAGCTTTCTCTTTAGCTAAGCGTTCTTCTTCTTCTTTTTTCGCTTTAGCTTCAGCTTCTGCTTTAGCTTTTGCCTCTGCCTCTGCTTTAGCCTTTGCTTCTGCCTCAGCTTTCTCTTTGGCTATTCTTTCTTCCTCTGCTTTCTTTGCTGCTGCTTCAGCTTCTGCCTTAGCTTTTTCTTCTGCTTCTTTTGCTGCTTTTGCTTCTGCTTCAGCTTTCTCTTTAGCTAATCGTTCTTCTTCGGCTTTCTTTGCTTCAGCTTCAGCTTCAGCCTTAGCTTTGGCTTCTGCTTCTGCTTTAGCTTTGGCTTCTGCCTCTGCTTTTTCTTTTGCTAAGCGTTCCTCTTCTTCTTTTTTCGCTTTTGCCTCAGCTTCTGCTTTTGCTTTGGCTTCTGCTTCGGCTTTAGCTTTTGCTTCTGCTTCCGCTTTCTCTTTGGCTAATCTTTCTTCTTCTGCTTTCTTTGCTGCTGCTTCAGCTTCTGCTTTAGCTTTGGCTTCTGCCTCTGCTTTTGCTTTCGCTTCGGCTTCTGCTTTCTCTTTTGCTATACGTTCTTCTTCAGCTTTTTTTGCTGCCGCTTCAGCTTCAGCTTTTGCTTTCGCCTCTGCTTCTGCTTTTGCTTTGGCTTCTGCTTCTGCTTTCTCTCTTGCTAAACGCTCCTCTTCTTCTTTCTTCGCTTTTGCTTCTGCTTCAGCTTTAGCTTTTGCTTCGGCTTCTGCCTTAGCCTTTGCTTCGGCTTCCGCTTTCTCTTTAGCCAATCTTTCTTCTTCGGCTTTCTTTGCTGCTGCTGCTGCTTCGGCTTTTGCTTTTGCCTCCGCTGCTGCTCGCTCTTCTTCTTCTTTCTTTAATCTTTCTGCCTCTTCTGCCTTAGCTTTAGCTTTTTCCATTAAAGCTAATTTAGTTTTTGGATCTGATTGAGTTGGATCTATACTTAATGCTTTTGTATATGCTGCTTTTGCTGTTTCAAAATCTTTCTTAAAAAAGGCTTTATCCCCTTCTTTCATAGCTTCAGCATAATCTTTTTTCTTTTGTTTTTCTGCTTCTTCTTTTGCTTTTTTTTGAGCCTGAAAATTGGTTAATATATTGTTTAGCTTACCTGATATTGGTGCTGTGTAACCCATATCCCAATCTATTTCGCCTGTTCTAGCATCATACCTAGATTTACCTATTGGATTAGATAAAAAACTAACATTCAAATCCTTATCCTTTTTAAACAAGGTCATTTCAACAAATAAATCGGCTAGTTTTTTTCGTTTTTCTGGTGGAACACCTTTAGTGCTTATTTCTATTTTTTTAGCTTCATAACCTGCTTTTTCATAAAGCACAGTGTAGTTTTTTTCAAAATCTAAGTAAAACTCATAGCCTCCTTTTCCATCTGTTACTACATTGTTTACATAACTTCCGTTAGACATTAATTTCACACTAATTCCCGACAAAGCATTTTCTGTAAAATAATCCGTTACCTCTCCAGACAACAATAATTTATCGGCATTATCGTCTTGAGCACTAATAAAGAAAGGAAATATTAGAATAAGTAATAATTTAATAAAACGCATAAAAAATATTTTAGATTTACAAATAACGAAAATATAAAACACTAACCTTGCCAAGTTAATTAATTTAATTAACAGTTTTTAAAATTTTAAATTGTTAAATTGTAGTAGCTTTGCTTGTATTTTAATTAGCATGCAACACAAAGGATTATTTTCGTCATATTATCTAGCTCCTATTGCCTATTATTATTTTCTTACCCAACACAATAGTATTATTGAAGATGTCTGTGAAAACTTTGTAAAGCAAACTTATCGTAATCGTTTTTATATTTTAAGTCCAAATGGGGTTCAATCTCTAACCATTCCACTAATTAAGGTTAAAAGAAAAAAGCCTTTTAAAGATGTTAGGGTTGCTTACGATGAAAACTGGCAAAAAATTCATTGGAAATCAATAGAATCAGCTTACAGAAGCTCTCCTTATTTCGAGTTTTATGAAGATGAATTTCAACCTTTATTTGAACAAAAATTTGAATTTTTATTGGATTTAAATACCGAACTTCAAACTAAAATTATTGACCTTATTGGAATAGAAACAACCATTAGCAAAAGCAATTCTTACATTGAGAATATTAACAATTATAACGATTACAGAACATCTTTATCTCCCAAAAATGAAATAACAAATCTTAATTTCCCTAATTATATGCAAGTTTTTAATGACAGACTACCTTTTAAACCAAACCTAAGTATATTAGATTTACTTTTTAATGAAGGACCTAACTCATTAAACTACATAAAATCCATTTCAGAACATTAGTATTTTGCGAATAAAAGTATATTTGTTTTTATGATTTATTTAACCCGAAGAGAACGATTTAATGCTGCTCATAGATTATATAAACCTGAGTGGAGTGATGAAGAAAATTTTGAAGTTTTTGGAAAATGCTCTAACCCCAATTGGCATGGGCATAACTACGAATTATTTGTTACCATTAAAGGAGATGTAAATCCAGAAACAGGCTTTGTAATTAACCTAAAAACACTTAGTAAAATAGTTAGAGAAAAAGTTATTGAAAAAATAGATCATAAAAACCTAAACATTGATGTTGAATTTATGCAAGGTAAAATAACTAGTGCTGAAAACATTGCTATTTCAATTTGGAATGAAATTGAACCTGACATTAAAGCACTTAATTGTATGTTACACTGCGTAAAAGTTGTAGAAACAGAAAATAACTTTATAGAATATTATGGATAAAGGATATAAAAAAATAGAAGATTATAACGAGGAGAAAATTGATGAACTTTCTAATCACTACAAAAGTGTTATAGAAAACTTAGGGGAAGACCCTACTCGTGAAGGTTTAGAAAAAACTCCTGAACGTGTAGCTAAGGCAATGCAATATTTAACTCATGGCTACGAGTTGAATCCTTCAGAAATTATAAAAAGTGCGATGTTTACTGAAGACCATAACCAAATGGTTATAGTTAAAGATATTGAAGTTTACTCAATGTGCGAACACCACATGCTTCCATTCTTTGGTAAAGCCCATGTAGCTTATATTCCAAATGGAAAAATTGTTGGGCTAAGTAAAATACCTAGAGTTGTTGATGCTTTTGCAAGAAGATTACAAGTACAAGAAAGACTAACAGACCAAATAAAAGATTGCATAGAAGAAACTTTAAAACCTTTAGGTGTTGCTGTTGTAATTGAAGCTCAACACATGTGTATGCAAATGCGAGGAATTCAAAAACAAAACTCTGTAACAACTACCTCTTCTTTTACTGGAGCGTTTGAAAAAGATAGCACTAGAAAAGAATTTATATCATTAATATCCAGCAAATTATCTTAATTTAACTAAAGTTAAAATTTAAATATTTAAAATATGCTTACTAGCCCCATTTTTATCATCGGAATTGTATTTATGTTAATCGGTTTAGCTGTTAGCCAAATGCTAAAATCTAAATTTAAGAAGTACAGTAAAATACCCTTATCAACCAATATGAGTGGTAAAGAAATTGCCGAAAAAATGTTAGCCGACCATGGAATTGGTGGCGTTAGAGTTGAATGTGTTCAAGGAAAATTAACTGACCACTACAACCCAACTAATAAAACGGTTAATTTAAGCCCTGAAGTTTACGAAGGAAGAAATGCTGCCTCTGCAGCTATAGCTGCACACGAATGTGGTCATGCGGTTCAACACGCTACTGCGTATAGTATGTTGCAGTTTCGTTCAGCACTAGTTCCTATACAAAATGCTAGCGGAAAAATTATTAATGCTATAGTAATGATAAGCATATTTGGTGGTTACTTTTTATACAATGCATTACCCTTCGACTTAATTCTTTATGTGATAATTGCAGCTTATTCGGTTATTACACTATTCAGCTTTGTTACCCTTCCGGTAGAATTTGATGCAAGTAATCGAGCTTTAGTATGGATAAAACAAAATGGAGTGGTTAACTCATCAGAATACAACAATTCTAAAGATGCACTAAAGTGGGCGGCAATGACTTATGTAGTGGCTGCTTTAGGTTCCTTAGTAACATTAATGTACTACATTTCGTTACTTGCTGGCAGAAGAGATTAAAACTTGTTTATAAAATAATAATATTGACTACCATTTTTAAGTATAAAATTTTACTTTTGGTAATCTTAAAAAATCAATAGAAAATATGAGTGTACTTGTAAATAAAAATTCAAAAGTTATAGTTCAAGGTTTTACAGGTGGAGAGGGAACTTTCCATGCTGGACAAATGATAGAATATGGTACTAACGTAGTTGGTGGTGTTACGCCAGGAAAAGGTGGTACAACCCACTTAGACAGACCTGTTTTTAACACTGTAGAAGATGCTGTAAAAGAAGTTGGTGCAGATGTATCTATCTTATTTGTTCCTCCAGCATTTGCTGCTGATGCTATTATGGAAGCTGCTGACGCAGGTATTAAAGTAATTATTTGTATTACTGAAGGTATTCCTGTTAAAGATATGATTCCTGTAAAAGAATATTTAAATAATAAAGATTGTAGATTAATTGGACCTAACTGCCCAGGTGTTATTACTCCTGATGGTGCTAAAGTTGGTATTATGCCAGGTTTCATTTTTAAAGATGGAAACATTGGTATTGTATCTAAATCTGGAACATTAACTTATGAAGCTGCTGACCAAGTTGTAAAAGCTGGTTTAGGAATTTCTACTGCTATTGGTATTGGAGGTGATCCAATTATTGGAACTACTACCCAACAAGCTGTTGAATTATTTATGAACGACCCCGCAACTGCTGGTATTGTTATGATTGGAGAAATTGGTGGAAATTTAGAAGCAAATGCTGCTGAATGGATAAAAGCTAACGGAACTAAACCTGTTGTTGGGTTTATTGCTGGAGAAACTGCTCCTGCTGGTAGAACAATGGGACACGCTGGTGCAATTGTAGGTGGAGAAAATGACACAGCACAAGCTAAGAAAAGAATTATGAGAGAATGCGGAATTACTGTTGTTGATTCGCCAGCTGATATAGGAGAAGCTATGGCTGAATTAATGGGTGTTAACGCTTAAAATAGTTTTCAGTTGTTAGTAATCAGTTGCCAGACAAGTCAACTTTATACTTTCAACTTTTAAACTTTATACTGAGATATATGAAATTACTTGAAGGAAAAGTTGCCATTATTACAGGAGCAACAAGAGGAATTGGAAAAGGAATAGCTGAAGTTTTCGCAAAAAACGGAGCTAACATTGCTTTTACTTATGTTTCTTCTGATGAAAAAGCGAAAGCTTTTGAAACAGAATTAAACGGTATGGGCATTAAAGCTAAAGGATATAAATCTAATGCTGCAGAGTATGCTGCTGCCGAAAAGTTTATCAATGATGTTGTTGAAGAGTTTGGACAGATAGATGCTATTATTAATAATGCAGGTATTACTCGTGATGGTTTGTTAATGCGAATGAGCGAAGAGAATTGGGATGATGTAATGAATGTAAACCTTAAATCGGTTTTTAACATTACCAAATGTGCTTTAAGAACATTATTAAAACAACGCTCTGGCTCTATTATTAATATGAGTTCTGTTGTTGGTATTGAAGGAAATGCAGGACAAAGCAACTATGCAGCTTCTAAAGCAGGTATTATTGGTTTTACAAAATCTGTTGCTCAAGAGTTAGGTTCACGTAACATTAGATGTAATGCTATTTGCCCTGGTTTTATAGAAACTGAAATGACTGCAGAATTAGACGAAACAGTTAAAGCAGGTTGGATAGACGACATACCAATGAAAAGAGGTGGTTCACCAGAAGATGTAGCAAATGCTTGTTTATTTTTAGCTTCTGATTTATCCACTTATGTATCCGGACAAACATTAAATGTTTGTGGCGGTATGCAAACGTGATAAAATCATATAATGTAAGATATTAAGCCTCATTCTGATAATATCAGAATGAGGCTTTTTTAACTTTGTTCAAAATAGCGAATGTAATTAGTAAAAAATGATACATAGAACAACATTCAATATAACACTTGCAACACTACTTTTATTGACTTCTTGTCTTAATAAAAACAAACCATCTGAACAAAAAAATAGAAATACCCCTACCCTAATTAGTTGGTCAAATGAATTTGTAATGAAGCATAGTGAAAATGATTATTTATATTATGATGATCATAAAAACTTTATTAACGATTACTTTTCAGTCAATTATCATGAAAAACAGATAATTGCTACAACACTAATAGAAGTTAACTGCATTGATTCAATCATTGGAAAAATTGATGTTTCTAACGACACTATTTATTTGATAAGAGATATCTTAATGACTGATGATAGAGTATGTAGTGAATTTCATAAATTCACTTTTACCATCAGCAACCCTAATGATAATAAATACAAGATAATAAGTGTAAAATAATGACACTATAGAACACCTTATGGCTAATACGTTATAAACAATCCTTTCCTCACAATATTATCCAGCCTATTTCGTATCTATTATCCTTATTTCATACATTAGCAGCATAAGTACTTATTTTGACTGAAAAACGGCTTAACATACTATTTTTAGCATCTTGGTATCCCAACAAGGTATTTCCTAAAAATGGCAATTTTGTGCAAAAACACGCACAAGCTGTTAGTCAACACTGCAATGTGGCTGTACTTCATATCATTGCTAACACACAAGATCAAAAATTTGAAGTTGAAACGACAGACAATAATGGAGTTTTAGAGGTAATTGTTTACTACAAAAAAATTAAAGGCAGCTCCCCTATTCATAAATACCAAAAACTAAAACGCAGACACGAAGCTCACGTTTTAGGCTATCACAAAGTATTAAACACCATTGGAAAAATTGATTTAACACACCTAAACGTAACTTATCCAGCTGGTCTGTTTGCTTTATATTTAAAACAACGTCACAAAATACCCTACATTATCACAGAACATTCAACCGCTTATTTACCAAGCTCAACACATCAGTTTAGTAAAATTGAAACGAAATGGATTAAAAAAATTGGTTTAAATGCCAGTATAATCTGTCCTGTTTCTGAAGGTTTGGCTGATAGCATAGAACAATTTGGAGTTAACAACACTTACGAAGTTGTTCCTAATGTAGTTAATACCACTATTTTTAAACCAACAGCTTCTAAACAAGCTTCTAATAAAATCAGAATTTTACATATTTCTAACCTTAAAGACGAACAAAAAAACATTACAGGCATTCTAAATGTTATAAAAAAGCTAAGTGATTTGCGTAAAGACTTTACCCTTACCATACTTGGAGAAGGAAACACTGAGCACTATAAACAAAAAGCTAAAAGCCTCAAAATTACAGAAAATGTAATTCGTTTTGAAAGTGAAAAAACAACCACTGAAGTAGCTAAACTCATCAACAGCAATGACTTATTTTTACTGTTTAGTAATTACGAAACATTTTCGGTAGTTATAGCCGAAGCTTGGGCTTGTGGTTTACCCGTTATAACAAGTAAGTGTGGCGGTTTAACCGAAACCATTACCAAAGAAAATGGAATACAAGTTAAGGTTGGTGATGAAGCTGAATTGCTAAACCAACTTAATACAATGTTGAATCAGATTACAACTTACAACCCAGAAGTAATAAGCACCCAATTTGGCAATAAATTTAGTTATGAAACTGTTGGCAACACCTTTTTAACTATTTACAAAAGAACCCTTCAAATTTGAGCGAGAACGGACTATATAAATTTATCTCTGCTTTTTTTAATAGAAAAGGTGGATATATTATGTCTTCAATACTAATTAGCAAAGCTTTAAGTTTTGCCCTATCAATATTTGTGGTTAAACATCTTACCACTAACGATTTTGGTAACATTTCGTATTCATACAACATTATAAGTTTTATTGTTCCTTTTATGGGATTTGGCATTTTTCAGAGTTTAGGAAGGTTTGCTCCTATTGCTAATTCTCAATTAGAAAAAAGACGCTTGTTTAAGTTTACTTTTTGGAGAGGTGTAGTTGCATCGCTAATTATTGTTTTTATACTGGTATTATTAGCAGGAGTAATTACCAATAGCCTTCCTAATGCTAAAGAATATTTAATTTATTTGAGTTTTTTAGTGCTGTCTTTATTTATACTAGAAAGCGTTAAACTTCTTTATAGGGTTTATAACCTTAATAAACTCTTCGCTTACATTGAAATAGGGCATTCTTTACTTTTGGTTGTTTTAGGAATTATTTTAACCTACTTTTTTGATGGTACTGGCTATGTTTTTGCCCTGCTTATCAGCCCTTTAATTGTAGCTTTATTTTTAACTTTAAAAAACAAGCTTTATACAAGAACGCCACCAACTAAATATAGCAAATCAGAAAAACTAACCTTATGGAAATACGGTTTTTTTACAAGTATTGGAGGACTAACTTCTAAACTATTGTTTTCTATCGATATCTTAATGATTGGATACCTGCTAAAAGATGAAACCGATGTTGCCCTTTACAAAGCTGCCACATTAATTCCTTTTAGCTTACTATTTATACCTAATGGTTTTATACAAACAGACTTTGTAAAACTAACACGAGAATATCAAAACAAAACCTATCTAAAAAAGTACATTCTAAATTATTTAAAACTATTTGGTTTAATTAGCATTGTTATTTCTGGAATACTAATTATATTCTCAAAACCACTAATGCAATTTTTTGGAACTGAATATTTTAAAGCCCACACTTTAATACCTGTTTTTGCAATTGGTATTATTGGTGCTTTTATGTTTAGAAATCTTTTTGGCAATCTTTTAGATGCAATTGGATGGGCAAAAACGAGTGCTACCTTATCTAGCTCTATCTTAATTTTAGATATTATTCTTAATTACTTTTTGGTAAAAGAATATGGAATTATTGGAGCTGCTTACTCTACAAGCATCTTATTGTGGTTATCCGGAATATTATCAGCAACAGCTATATTAATTTACTTAAAAAGACTAAAGTAAACTGGTTATATCTTCAACCCCCACTACTCTCTCTACAACAAATCCTTCGGCATAATCAACACCAATATCTCTGCCCAAGCCAATCATTCTGGCTTTAACAGAGTTTAAAAAGTCCTCTCCCGAAATGGGTGTTTTAGGTTCGTCAGATACTGGGTTATAAAACTGTGAACTGAAAGCCATAATTGCTTCCATTTTTTTATCTACATAAGCCGAAACATCAACGACAAAATCTGGTTTTAAGTACCTATCTTGTATGTAATGGTAAACAGCTTTTGGTCGCCAGTGTGCTTGTTTCTCTCCTGCTAACTCTGTTTCTATTTTTAATAAACCACTATAAAAACAAGCTTCCGAAATTAACTGCGAAGCTCTACCATGATCAGGATGCCTATCTTTTGGAGCATTTGCCAAAACTACATCCGGTTGATATTTTCTGACAATTTCTATTATTCCTAATTGATGTTCTTTATCATTTTTAAAAAAACCATCGGCATAGCCTAAATTTTCTCTTGCAACAACCCCTAAAATTTTAGCAGCATTAGCTGCCTCAACTAATCGCAATTCAGCACTTCCTCTACTTCCTAACTCCCCTTGAGTTAAATCAAGTATTCCAACCTTTTTACCCTGTGCTATATGCTTTAATATGGTTCCGCTACATCCCAACTCAACATCATCTGGATGAACACCAATCGCCAATATATCTAATTTTAAACTCATCATTTAAAGTTTACAACTTACTATTCTATCTTTATCATTAATATCTTTTACAATATTAACATTTTTAAATCCTTTTTGTTCCATCAGCTCCTTAACCTCTACACCATAGTTTTCATTAATTTCAAAATACAACTTCCCGCCTGCTTTTAAATTTACCAAAGCAAAATCACTAATGGCATCATAAAAAAGTATAGGCGATTTATCTTCAACAAACAAAGCCAAATGAGGTTCGTAATTCAGCACATTATCGTTCATTAGCTGTTTTTCTTTAGCAGGTATGTATGGCGGATTGCTCACAATTACGTCTAATGGCTCTTTAAATTTATTGCTCTTGTTTTTCAAAATATCATACTTCAACAACTCAATAGCAACATTATTACTTTTAGCATTATTTGATGCTATTAACAACGCTTCTTCACTAACATCACATCCAAAAACAGTTAAGTTTTTATTATGCTGTTTTAACGAAATAGGAATACATCCAGAACCTGTACCAATATCTAAAACCGTTAAATTTCCTGTATTTTCTTTTAAGATTAGATTAACCAATTCTTCGGTTTCTGGTCGAGGAATCAAAGTATGCTCATTTACCCTAAACTTTAAACCAAAAAACTCCCACTCCCCTAAAATATAAGCTAAAGGCTTTTTATTTTTTAAATCTTTAACTGTAAATATCACTTTAAGTAATTCCGATTCTGAAAGTTGTTTCTCAGCATTTAGAATTAAATCCATCTTAGACAACCCAAAATAATACTGAAAAGTAATTTGCATCATCTGTGTAATCTCAGATGCATCAAAAAACGATTTTAATTCGTCTTTAAAATAGGCTAACGCAGAACTAACAGTATTATTTGGCATTTTCATTGATGCAAAGCTATAAATATAAATAGTTTAAATCTGTTATTAACTTGTAATAACTTTCATTTAAGAGTTATTTGAGGGTTTTGCATTTATTATTATTTTGGTACTTAAATTTAATAACTATGAAAAAAATTCAATCCATTTTTTTAATAAGCTTCTTTTGCTTTAGCGGTTTTGCGTATTCGCAAGATGAAGTAAATGTTGGCGATTCTACCGCATTAGATGGAGCTAAAGCTCAAGAACTATACAATTTAGGTATAGAAAAATTTAATGCTAAAGATTTAGCTGGAGCTATGAATTACTTTGATTCGGCAATTGCTCTTTTACCTAACTTTGATAAAGCATACTTTAATAGAGGATCTATAAAATATCAACAACAAAAATTTAGTGATGCCATAAAAGAGTTTTCTAAAACAATAGAAATAAACCCCGATTCTAGCAGTCAAGCTTATTTTTTAAGAGGTAGATCTTACCAAGAACTTCGCAAAACTGACGAAGCTCTTAACGATTTTAATAAGGCTATTAAAACGGACAATACTAATGCCCAAGCATACTATTACAGAGGAGGTATTTTGTTTTTACAAGAAAAATATAAGGAAGCCATTGAAGATTATACCAATGCCATAAAAAACAAAGCAGATTATGCTTATGCGTACAATGATAGAGGTTCTGCTAAAAGGATGTTAGAAGATTATGCTGGAGCAATTAAAGACTACCAAAAAACTATATTGGTTGATAAAAAATTAGCTTTTGCACACAACAATTTAGGCAGTGCATATCGAAATAATAAAGAATATGATAAAGCTATTGCTAGTTACAGCAAAGCTATTGAATTAAAAAGCGATTATTATTTAGCATACAACAACAGAGGCTTAGCAAAATATGAAAAAGGAGCTTACAAAGAAGCTATTAAAGACTTTGATGATGCTATTCGATTAAAAGCAAGTTATGCTTATTCGTTTAGCAATAGAGCAGCAGCTAAATATAAATTAAAAGATTACAAAGGTTGTGTTGAAGATTGCAACAAAGCTTTAGTTATTGATGATACTATTGCTGCTGCCTACCTTAATAGAGGTATTGCAAGAGAAATGTTGCGTGAAGAAGAAAAAGCTTGTGAAGATTGGCAAAGAGCTGCCGGTTTAGGCTTAAAAAACGGAAAATTATTTGTACAACAAAGCTGTAATTAATTACTGATTAGATTTATTTTATTATGAAAAAATACATATACCTATTTTCAATTTTATTTTGTGCAGCTATTGTTAATGCACAAGATGTACCTTTTGACAAGAAATTATTTAAAGAACAAAAAGATGCTTTTAAAGCGGCTAAAGAACAATTAGATATCGGATATGATGTTTATGAGATTATTCCAGAAAACTATTTTGATGTAAATACTGGAGAATATAAAACTCGTAAAATGTATTACAGAGAAGCTTTAACTCCTTTATTTAATGCTAATAAATTTAATTCTAATAATGCACAATTGAATTACCGTATTGGGAGATGCTACTTAATGAATGCTGTTTATAAAGAAGAAGCCGTTCCTCACTTAGAAAAAGCGTTAAAACTTAACCCAAATGTAGCTCCAGATATTCAATACCATTTAGGAATTGCCTACCATATAACAATGGAATTTGATAAAGCAATAGCTGCTTTTGAAAAATACAAGAGTGTATTGGTTTCAAAAAATCCAGAAGAATTAGTAGATGTAAACAAAAGAATTGAAGAATGTAAATTTGCTAAAAAATTAATTGCAAAACCCGAGCGTGTTTTTATCGATAACTTTAACAAACCTGTCAACTCTAAATACCCAGAATATGGTGCAATTATTAGTGCTGACGAATCTATTATGATGTTCACATCACGTAGAAATACATCTACAGGTGCAGATAAAATGCCTGAAGGTTCAACTGATTATACGGAAGACATTTATATTACCAAAAAAGTAGATGGAAAATGGACTACACCAGAAAATATGGGTGCTCCAATAAATACAGACGGGCATGATGCTACAACTGCTGTTGCACCAGATGCACAAAGTATGATAATTTACATAGATGATAAAGGAGATGGAAACCTATACGAATGTAAATTAGTTGGAAATACTTGGAGCAAGCCTGAAAAAATGAATAAAAACATTAACACTAAAGCTCACGAATCTTCTGCAAGTTATTCTAACGATGGTAAAACATTATACTTTGTAAGTAATAAAGATGGTGGTTTTGGTCATCACGACATGTATGTTACCAAATGGGATGAAGAATTAAATGATTGGGGACCTGCAACTAATTTAGGACCTACATTAAATACAAAATATAATGAAGAAGCTGTTTTGATTCATCCTGATGGAAAGACCTTGTATTTTAGTTCTGAAGGACACCAAACTATGGGGGGATATGATATTTTTAAATCTACTTTAGGTGATGATGGTAAATGGAGTACTCCAGAAAATATTGGTTACCCAATAAATAGTGTTGATGATGATGTGTTTTTTGTAATTAATGCTAGTGGAAGAAGAGGTTATTATTCTTCATTTAAAGCAGATGGAAACGGAGAAAAAGACATTTATAAAATAACTTTTTTAGGACCTGAAAAACCGTTACAACTTAAATCGGAAGACAACTTATTAGCAAGTATAGCACAACCTGTAAGTGAAAAAGTAATTGAAAAACCTGTTGATGCACTAAGTAAACGTATTACCATTTTAAAAGGAGTTGTAAGAGATGCTGAAACTCTTAAACCTGTTGGTGCTGAAATTGAATTAATTGATATTGAAGAAAATTCTACGCTTGCTACTTTTGAAAGTAATGAAAGTACGGGTAAATACTTGGTTTCTTTACCTTCGGGTAAAAACTACGGGTTAATTGTTAGAGAAGAAGGGTATTTATTTCACTCAGAAAACTTTAACATACCAGAAACTGCAGCTTACCAAGAGGTGGAAAAAAATATTGATTTAAAGAAAATTAAAGTTGGTAGTGCTATTGTACTTAAAAACATTTTCTACGATTATAACAAGGCAACTTTAAGAGATGCTTCAAAAAATGAGTTAGATAGATTAGCCAAACTTTTAACCGAAAATCCAACCATTAAAATTGAATTATCTGCTCATACCGATTCTAGAGGTGGGGATAAATACAATGAAACCTTATCGCAAAAAAGAGCTCAAAGTTGTGTGGACTATTTAATTGGTAAAGGAATTAGCAAAGACCGATTAATTGCTAAAGGCTATGGAGAAACAATGCTAATTAAAACTGATGCAGAAATAGCAAAATTAAAGTTTGAAGACGAAAAAGAAGCGGCTCACCAAGAGAACAGAAGAACCGAATTTAAAATTATAGAGAAATAATGAACAACTATATTAATCTGTTTAAATCCGATTTTTTTAGTGGCGTTTTAGCTGTTACAAAAAAAGTATGGCTAAAGGTATTGTATGCCTACATAATGTATTACGTTGCTATGCTTGTTTTAGGTGGTTTCTTTGCTTTAATTGCTTTAACAAGCTCTGTTGATTTAAGTTTTTTTACTGAAAACATAGGCAACCCTAACCCATCACAACAAGAAACACTGTTGTTTGTACAACAGTTTTCTGATATGATAGCAACACCCGAATTTTTGGTGCCAATGGTAATATTATTTGTAATACTGCTAGTAATGGGTTCTTGGAACTATTACTTTGCTTTTGTTGCTACTAATTCGGAAATAAAAACTGAAAACAAAACATTTGGACAACTCTTAAAACAATCATTTAGTGTAGAAGTGTTTAAATTGATAGGTGTTACCTTACTATTAAACATTATTGTTTGGATATTATTTGTAGTAGCTATTATGAGTGCTGCTTTATCTCCTCTATTAGCATTTTTATTATTTTTAGTTGCTTGTGTAACTTGCATGAGGTTTGTATTAGTTATACCAGCTTTTGTTGTTGGAAACTATGATTTTAGCTCTTCTTTTGCTTTTAGTTTTTATCACATTACATGGAAAAGAGCATTAAAATATTTTGGTATTTCTATTTTAGCAATGTTACTTTTAATGGGGGTAAGTTTAATTATCGGTTTAGTTTCAGGAATATTTGCTCTTATCCCATTTTTAGGTGTTATTATTCAAACTGTTGTAAATATTGCTTTTGGAGCTATAATGATGGCTGTAATGAGTAGTATTATGGTTGGGCTATTTTATAGATATACTGAAACACAAAAACCAACAGAAACAAACGAAGTTGAGTAAATATATAATGCGTATATGTTGGCGCGCATTTAAAATGAAGACCATTCTAACATTCATATTGACAGTATCAATCACCAATTTCTCATTTGGACAGGATAACATGATTGACTTTGAAGACTTGAAAGGAACATTGCCCATGCCAGTTGACAACTACCAATCGTTTGAGAACTGTTGCGTAGATCAATACAACCAAAACCCAACCAAGTCACTTGCAGACCCGATTGAGAATCAACTGCATATTATTTGTGACAGCAACGCGACTGCATTCTCATGGGCTTCGGGACTAGTCGATAAAACCTTTAAATCAAATGGTCATTGGGTCGTTATTGTTTCTCATGGCAACTTTCTCACCGTTTACATCAATCTTGACAAATTACAAGTCGAGGTAGGAGACCAAATAGGCTCTCTTCAACCTCTCGGAACCGTAGCCAAAATCAACGAGAAATATCAACTTGAAATTGAACTATGGGAAAAGGGTTCAAAAGAGAAAAGGACTACAGGTGAGAAACTTGACCCTATAGAATGGTTAGAAAAGAAATAAAAAACGATACGCCAACAAAGGCTAACAAAACATGCCCTTCGGGACACGTTTGTTAGCCAAACCGTTGTACATCATTAAAGAAAAAATGAGCTGGGACATTGTACTATTTAACTCGAAAGAGAAAATTGAATCAATCGAAGAATTGGACGAAAACAAGCTCGAAGCAATCGATTTCACAGGAATTCTAGAAAGTTTTTTTAACGAAGTTTCAAGGACGATAATCACCTAGAAATAAAAGGAAAAGACTTTTCAATTGACTTCTTTATCGATGATGAATTGGTAAGTAATAAAATCTTAAGCTTATATGGAGAAAACGGACTATTCGAATTGATTGAAATTGCAAAACGACAAGGTTGGCAAATTTTCGATACAGAACTGGGTAGTATGATTGATTTGGACAACCCAGAGAATAATGGTTATAAAAACCACAGAAAGTATGTGGAGCAAATAATGAAAAAATAAAAACGACACGCCAACAACACCTATACGCAATGTCACCGCACCTTCAAGTATTTACTTTAAGGAATATAACAGCAGCTTCTAGCTGTATAAGCCTGAAAGACTTAACTTAGCAAAATGAGTAAAAAAAGATATCTTATTTAAAATTTGTATTATTTAGCTTTTTCAAAACTATATCTAGCTCAACTAGATTCCTATAGTAGCCGGTTTTGTAAAAGAAGGTTCTTATTGAAAATACAGGAGTGCGATTGATTACTCATACAAAAGTTCCATATTTGGGAACTTTTAATTACTTTTGTTCGTACAATGAAAAGAATATTTGCAAAAAGCACGTTACGGACTTATTGGTTAAAGCATGCTGATTCAGAACAGTATTTAAAAACTTGGTACGACACAGCGGCAAATTCCAATTGGAAATCGCCTAACGATGTTAAAAAAACTTATGCTAATGCTAGTATTCTTAAAAGTGGACGAATTGTATTTAACATTAAAGGAAATTCGTACCGCTTAATTGTAAAATTCAATTTTGAGAAACAATGGGCATTTATTCGTTTCGTTGGCACTCATGCTGAATATGATAAAATAAATGCAGACACAATTTAAATTATAAACCATGAAAATTAAACCTATAAAAACCGAAGCTGATTACCAAGCTGCATTAAACAGACTTGATGTAATTTTTGATGCAAAAATTGGCACCGAAGAAAGTGATGAAGCCGACATTCTTGGATTATTAATTGATAATTATGAAAATATCCATTACCCAATTGAAGCTCCAGACCCAATTGAAGCAATAAAAATAAGAATGAAAGAACTTCATTTGAAACAAGTAGATTTAGTTCCAGAAATAGGCGGAAAAAGTAGAGTTTCGGAAGTTTTAAACCGTAAACGTAAGTTGACTATTGATATGATTCGTAAACTAACTGAAAAGCTTAGTTTGTCTGCCGAACTTTTAATAAAAGATTATCAGTTAGCTCAATAAAACTAAAACATAGATTGGGCGTTGAGAGAAATAAAATCATGAAAAAACAAAGAAAGCCACTTTCGACAAAAAAACCACCGATTCCTTCAGATAATCATGAAGTTATAGAAAACTGGATGCAGGACAATATTATGCCCAAAATGCTTCCACTAATAAAAAAAATAGATAAAATAATAACCGAAAAGATACCCAATCTAAATTACTCAATAAAATGGGGAAGTGCCTTTTATGGTACATTAGAAAGTGGTTGGCTTATAGAGGTGGCTTCTTATGCCGTATCAGTAAACATTGTTTTCTTAAATGGTGCAAACTTTAACCCTGCTCCTCCACTTGGTAGTGGTAATCAATCACGCTATATTAAACTAACAACAGTGGATGACTTAAACAATTTAGAAATAATTGATTTTATTGAACAGGCAAAAGAATTAGATGGATGGAAATAATTAAAAACTAACTACCTATTAACTTTCCTATTACAACAACCCCTCAATAATTTTTTCAATAGAATAACCGTCAGCCTCAGCTTTGTAATTACGTACAATACGGTGTCTTAAAATTGGTTCTGCTACTGCTTTTACATCTTCAATATCTGGAGAGTATTTACCATTAATTGCAGCATGACATTTAGCTCCAATAACTAAATATTGAGAAGCTCTTGGTCCTGCTCCCCAACTTAGGTAGTTATTTACAGTTTCATTAGCAAACTGGCTACCTGCTCTGGTACTTGCAGCTAATTTAACCGCGTATTCCATTACATTATCAGCAACAGGTAGTTTTCTAATTAAATCCTGAAAAAACACTATTTCTTCAGCATCCATAACATTACTAACACTTGCTGTAACATTTGATGTAGTATTTTTTACAATAGCCAATTCTTCTTCATATTTAGGGTAATCTACCCAAATATTAAACATAAACCTATCTAACTGAGCTTCTGGCAAAGGATATGTTCCCTCTTGCTCTATTGGGTTTTGTGTTGCTAACACAAAAAACGGATTGTCTAATTTATACTGATGCCCAGCAGCGGTAACAGTTTTTTCTTGCATTGCTTCTAATAAAGCTGCCTGTGTTTTGGGAGGAGTTCTATTTATTTCGTCTGCTAAAATAATGTTAGCAAATAATGGTCCTTTAACAAATTTAAAGTTTTTGGTTTCATCTAATATTTCCGAACCAATAATATCCGAAGGCATTAAATCTGGTGTAAATTGAATACGATTAAAATTTAAACCTAAACTATTAGAAATTGTACTAACCAATAATGTTTTCGCTAAACCAGGTACACCTACCAACAAACAATGTCCTTTACTAAAAATAGAAATTAATACATTTTTAACCACAGTATCTTGCCCAACTATAACTTTTCCTATTTCATTAGTTAAATCTTTGTAACGTCCAACAAAAGCATCAATAGCTTCTGCATCGGATTTGTATTTAGTTTGTTCTGACATATTTTATCTTAATAAAGTAAATAAAGGTATCAAAATTATTTTATCCAATTATTATCAAAATCACAACCACTAAAATCATCACTTATCTTAATATAAGTACTAGCAATTTTACTTTTTATCCATGTTAAAGTTGCGTCATTTTGTTTAGCTACTAAAGCTGCATTTTGTACTTTATCATAATCTGTATCTAAGGTAGCTTTATGCGGTTCAGATTTTTTTATGAGCTTAATAATTCTATACCCTTTTTTACCATCTACTGTTTGTGCTGGCACAGGTAAAGAAGTTTCGCCAACTTTCATTTTTTCTAAAGTATAGTAAACTTGAGGGTTAACTTGGTCGATATAAAAAATTGATGTACCTGTTTGTGGGTTTACTGCTAACCCCCCATTTTTATTCGTTTGCTCATCATCCGAAAATTGTGTAGCCATTTGTTCAAAAGTAATAGTATCTACACTTAATAAGTTATGTACACTATCAGCTAAGTTTTTTGCTTCTTGTATTTGCTGCTCTTCTACCTCTATTTTTATAAGTATGTGTCTTACATTAACTTTTTGTCCTCTACGCTCTATTAATTGCATAATGTGAAAACCAAACTCAGTTTCTATTATTTCTGAAACTGCTTTGTTTTTTAATTTAAACGCAGTAACCGAAAACTCAGGAACTAACTCAGCTCTTCCCATAAAACCTAACTCCCCTCCATTTTTTGCAGAACCTTCATCTGCTGAATATAAGATAGCTAAGGTTGAAAATTCTTCGCCTTTTATAATTCTTTCTCTTAGTTCGTTAATTCTATACCTAGCAGCTTCTTTGGCGGCATCACTTTGTTTAGCATTTATTAGTATCTGAGCATATTCAACTTCCGATTCTATCATAGGAATACTATCAGGGTTTAATCCATTATAATAAGCTTTAACTTCTTTAGGTGTTACTTTAATACTACTAGTTATTTGCCCCTGCATTCGCTGACTAATAATTTGGTCTTTTACAATAACTCTAAATTCTTCTTTTATCTGAAGCATTGATTTTTTATAGTATTGCTCTAACTTTTTTTCCGAACCAATTTGAGCGATAAAATAGTTTAACCTTCTATCTATTTCACCTTCTACCTCAGCATCAGTTACTGTTACACTATCTAATTCTGCTTGATGCAATAATAATTTTTGAAACATTAATTCTTCAAACATCTGGCACTTAGCCTTATCATCAACCAACACACCATTTGCTCGCATTGATACAACTTGCGATTCAATGTCTGACTTTAGAATAGTATTGTCTCCTATTACCGCAACTATTTTATCTATCACCGTTCCATCTTGCTGAGCTTTTAATGTAAAGCTTCCTATTGAAAGAACAATAAATGTTATTGCTTTAATTACTCTTTGTATTTTCATAAATCTCTATATCCTTATTCAAAAATGCTTCTTGGTAAAGTTCTGCTTTAATTTTATTTATCAGCTTTAATTTCCTTTTATTAATAATAATGTTTTTAATATTATTTGCTTCAAAACTTAATGGAGAAACATCTTTTTCTAACTTATAATCTTTAATGCTTACAAAATAATATGATAAAGAGTCTTCAACCTCTATGTTTTTAACATTTTTTAAAAAACCTTGACTTTGATTAACTTGTAATGGAACTTCTAGTTTTAACTCATCAAATAAAATCCATAAACTATCATCTAAATGAAATTTTTCTGAATATTGATGAGCTAATTCTTTTAGTTTTTCTTTATCATCAGCCTTATTTGATTTGTAAATTTTTCTAACCTTTTTAACTCTAGGAGCTGATTTCAATACTTTTAAGTACTTAACTTTTACAATGTCATCTTTTAATTCAAACCGTTGCTTGTTGTTTTCATAAAAGTCTTCAATCTCTTGTGTACTTACAGCTGTATCTAACTTTTGCTTAATTAATTCTTTTTCGTAAGAATATATAATTAACGATTTTCTATAGTCCTCTAACTGCTTTTCAAAATCTTTCTGATTTTCTTTTAAATGTAATTCTGCTTTTTGCAAAATTAAGTTTTCCTTAATCCAACCTTGTATGTAATTATCCATCAATAAAGTACTATCCTCTTTTGATGCATCTTTAGGGACTACACCTTCTAAATCTTCAAGATAAAGAAGTTTATTATTAACTTTTGCAATAGCAGTTTTGCCCTCATTTTCATCTTCTGAAGAACAAGAAACTATTCCTACTAATATTAATAATAAAATGGTTATTCTCATAAACAATAAAGCTGCTAATATTAACTACAATATTAGCAGCTTTTATATTTTGTTATACAATTACTTAACTAATTTTAACACTTCTTTATCTACCTCAACCTTATACTTTCCTTTTAATTCTTTTACCCATTCCATTTCTAGGTGGTTTTGGTAATCAGAAGTAATTAATCCTTTTATATCTGCTAATGCTTTTGGCTCTGGAGCTAATACTTTATTTACCACAACAAAAACTACTGATTTATCAGTTGTTATTTTAGATTGTTTGTTGTCTTCCCATATTGCCTTGTCAACATTCTCGTTGTCGTTTTTAGAAAACTTGCCTTCTTCTATTTGTAATGCTAACTGACTTTCTTGGTTTAACATTTCCATTATTTGTCCGTTAGTATAACCTTTTTTAGCTTTTTTCTTTAATATTTTCTCCAACTTTTTTGCTACTGCCTCATCACTGCATGTATAAATTGTTGCATCTACACGCTTATCCCACATATAGTTAGTTTTATTAGCTTGGTAAAAATTTTCTAATCCAGCAGAATCTTTAACCGCTTTACTCCAAACTTTTTCATCTGTTAAATCAAATAACAAAATTCCATCTCTGTATTCTTGCATTAATAAAGCAAACTCTTTATTGGTTTTTGGCAACCTATCATCTTTAAACTTTAAAGCAGCTTTATCAACTTCTTTAGCATAAACTCTGTTAATTACAGCTTTAATGTTTATTGATTTGTTTTGGTCTTTAACACGTTGTTTTTCCAAAAACATAGCAAAATCTGTTTGTGTATATTCTTTCTTTTCTCCATCAGGAGCATAAAAACCAAACATTACTTTATTGTATTTTTTTGCTTTATCTGCTGTCCATTCTCCTTTTTTAAACTGATCTGCAGTAATTAGCTTATAAAAATCATTACGCTCTTTAATGTTTTCTTTAAAATTGTTTTCTGCTTTTATTTTAGCCATTAAAGATGCTTTACTTTTATTTGATCTTGAATCTCTAGTGATTTTTGCTTTAAGCGTATTATAAATCACATCAAATGGCTCTATCTCTCTTAAATTTAATCTTTTTATAATATGCCATCCATACTGACTTTGAATTGGAGCAGAATAATCTCCATCATTTTTTAAAGCAAATGCAGCTTCTTCATAAGCCGGAACCATTTTACCAGCATTAAACTCTGGCAACTCTCCTCCTCTTCTTGCAGTGTTTTTATCATCAGAATATTGTGCTGCTAAATCTGCAAAATCTTCTCCTGCTTTAAGTTTTTCATATATCTCATCTACTTTTTTCTTTTGTGTTTCTGCCGATTTAGGAGATTTAGTATCTGTTTTTATCATTATGTGAGCAGTTTTTATAGTTCCTCTTGCTGCTCTTTTATCAGTTACATAAACAATATGATAACCAAATTTTGTTCTTATAGGTTGACTTACTTTACCTTTAGCTGTATTGTATGCTGCTGTTTCAAAAGGGTAAACCATGTGCATTGCTGAGAAATAACCTAAATCTTGTCCATCAATTATATTTCCTTTTTTAGAATCCCAATAAGCTAATTCTTTTGAGGCTTTCTCTACACTCGTTTTACTTATTGCTTCTGCTAATACTTTATCAAATTTTTCGCCTTTAACAACTCTTTTTCTATACGTATTAATTTTATTATAAGCCTTTAATGTATCACTAGGGTCAGCATCTTCATCAATTCTTATCAAAATATGACTAGCTCTTACATCTTGTTTCATTCGTTCATAAGCTTCTTTTATTAAACCTTCTGTTACTTCTTTATCTGTTAAATAAGGTTCAGCTAATTGCTTTCTATATCCTTTTAACTCATTAATAAATTTAGGAAGTGTATCATAACCTAACTCTTCAGCTTCTCTAACTTTTAGCTTAAACTTAATATATAAATCTAAGTATTCGTTAATTGATGCTTCGGTAACAGCTTTATCTGTTTTGTTTTTATTAAAAATGGCATTAAACTCTGATAGTTTAACTTCTTTACCGCCAATAGTTAATAATGTTGGGTCTTTTTCTTGTGCATTAATGGTTAATGCAATTGTGCTTAATAATAATACTGATACTAATTTTTTCATATTATAAATATAGTTTATTCTTGTTTATCTTCTAGAGTAATTAGGAGCTTCTCTAGTTATACTAATGTTGTGTGGATGACTTTCTGTCATTCCTGAATTAGTAATTTTTATAAATTTTGCTTTTTTCAAATCTTCAATAGTTGCTGCTCCACAATATCCCATTCCTGCTCTTAAACCACCAACCATTTGGTAAATTACTTCGCTTAAATAACCTTTGTAAGGTACTCTTCCAGAAATTCCTTCGGGAACTAATTTTTTAATATCATCCTCAACATCCTGAAAATATCTGTCTTTAGAACCTTTTTGCATCGCTTCTATAGACCCCATACCTCTGTATGCTTTAAATTTTCTTCCCTCATAAATTATCGTTTCTCCTGGCGATTCATCAACTCCTGCAAACAAAGAACCTGCCATTATCGAATCTGCTCCTGCAGATAATGCTTTTACAATATCTCCAGTAAAACGAATTCCACCATCAGCAATAATTGGCACTCCACTTCCTTTCAACCCTTCTGCAACCATCATTACTGCCGATAATTGAGGTACGCCAACTCCAGCAATAATTCGTGTAGTACAAATTGAACCTGGACCAATTCCAACTTTTACAGCATCTGCACCTGCTTCTGCTAACATTTTAGCGGCCTCTGCAGTTGCAATGTTACCTACAACGACTTGCAAATCGTTATATTGTGCTTTCACTTTTTTCAAGGTATCTATAACCCCTTTTGAATGTCCGTGAGCAGTATCTATAATTATCGCATCAACACCTGCATTGTACAACGCATCAACTCTCTCCATCACATCTGCGGTAACGCCAACTCCTGCAGCTACTCTTAATCTTCCATACTTATCCTTACAAGCATTTGGCTTTTCTTTAACCTTAGTAATGTCTTTATAAGTAATTAATCCAACCAATTCATTGTTATCGTTTACAACAGGTAATTTTTCAATTTTATGTGCTTGTAAAATTTCTCTTGCTTTATCTAAATCCGTCCCCTCTTTAGCTGTAATTATATTTTCAGAAGTCATTATGTCTTTAACTGGTGCCGACATATCTTTCTGAAACCTCAAATCTCTATTGGTAACAATACCAACAAATAAATTAGCATTATCCACCACAGGAATACCACCAATTTTATATTTAGCCATTAAGTCTAAAGCATCTCCTACATTTGCATTAACATCCATAGTAACAGGATCTTGTATCATTCCACTTTCTGAACGCTTTACTGTTCTAACTTTTTCAGCTTGCTGAGCAATAGTCATATTTTTATGTAAAACACCTATCCCTCCTTCTTGAGCAATTGCAATTGCCAATTTAGATTCTGTAACCGTATCCATTGCTGCCGAGCATATTGGCACGTTAAGTTTAATTCCTTTTGTAAACTGTGTTGATACATTTACATTACGTGGTAAAATTTCTGAATAAGAAGGAACCATTAATACGTCATCGTACGTTAATCCTTCTCCAATAAATTTATCTGATTGATTACTCATGAATTTTTGAAATTAAAATTCAAGCAAAATTAGGAAAATTTACAAGTTTTTGAGTCATTATAACATATAAATATATCCTAAATTTGAATCCTATAAATGAACACCAAAATTACATACCCTCAATATCGAAAGTACAGCAATAACAAGTCGTACTTTAAAATAATTTCGGTTAATGAATTTGAAGAAATTCAATTGTTAGGAAGTAAAAAAAGTGTTCATCAGTTTAAAGCCAAAATATTACCCGACCGTAATTTTATTTATGATATGACTTTTGACTATCAAAAATCGTGGGTTAAAATTGAAAAAAATGAGTATGAACAAGTAAAAAAATCAGCTTCATTTTCTTGAAAATATTACTTTCTGTAAGTTTGTCAAAATTTTAAATTATGAAAGAATTTTTCGCAAAAACATTTTACCACAACACTATTGGAGATTGGGCTATAAGCTTAGCAATTATTATTGGAGCCGTTGTAGCCGGTAAAATTTTGTATTGGATTTTTGGTAACATCTTTAAGAAACTTACTTCTAAAACAAAAACCAAAATTGATGATATAATTGTTGATATGATAGAAGAACCTGTTGTATTGGCTTTAACTATTGCTGGTTTATGGTATGGTTTGCACCGATTACATTTTCCTGAAGGTTGGTATGTGTGGATGGGTAAAGTTTACCACATTTTAATTGCCGTAAACATTACTTGGTTAATTGCAAGATTGGTTGATGCAATAATTGAAGAGTATGTTGTACCACTTACCGAAAAAACAGAAAGTGATTTAGATGACCAAATTTTACCTGTGGTACGAAAAAGTTTAAAAGCTGCTATTTGGATTTTAGGAATTATTGTAGCCTTAAACAATGCAGGTTATGATGTGGGTGCTTTAATTGCCGGCTTAGGTATTGGAGGTTTAGCTTTAGCAATGGCAGCAAAAGATTCGGTATCTAACATATTTGGAGGTATAATGGTTTTTACTGACAAACCTTTTAAAGTTGGCGATAGAATTAAAGTAAATGGTTTTGATGGAACAATAACTGAAGTTGGATTAAGAACAAGTAGAATGAGAACCCTTGAGGGAAGATTGGTTACCATACCTAACTCTCAGTTTACAGGTAATATGGTAGAAAATGTTACCGAAGAACCTACCCGTAAAGTAGTTTTAAACTTAGGGTTAACTTACGATATGACTCCTGAGCAAATGCAAAAAGGATTAGATGTATTGAAAGAAATTGCTGGTGCTAACCAAAATGTAGAGGATAATTATCTAGTATCTTTTAATGCTTTTGGCGATTTTGCTTTAGGGATTTTATTTGTTTATTACATTAAAAAGGAAAGCGATATTTTAAATACACAAACAGAAATTAACCTGGCTATTTTAACTCAATTTAATGCTAATGGTTTAGATATGGCTTTCCCAACACAGACGATTTATCATAAGAAGGATGATTAACTAACATACAATTTATTTTACAAATTAATGTTATCTTTTTATGAGAAAGTTATATTTTATATTTATTTCTTTAATTTTTTATAGCTGTATTCAAAGTACTGATTCTAATAATGAGAATATCTCTAAAAAGATTAATTATAAAGCTATTATTTTAATTGATTCTTCTGATTATGAATTAATATACGGTATTGATTCAAGCACACAATACTCAATGCATCATCCTTTAGCCATTTCTATGATTAAAGATACAATTGAACTTTCTTATGGCTATAAAAACCAATTCAACCCCTTCTTTAAATACGACTTTGAGTTTACATATAAGAGGATGAATAAAAATAATATTGAATTATACATTGATACAAGTAAAACTATTTCAAATAATAACCCAACCCCACCCGATCCTAGATATAAAAAAAAACCTAAAAGTTATTATTCACACCCCTTATATATAAGAAATCTAAGTAAAGACACTATAAATATTGGATATGGTGATTATATTTCTGTATTATATGAAGCAAAAGATAGCTTAGGTAATTGGAAAGAAATAGAAAAACCTTTTATTTATATGTGTGGAACGGGCTTAAACAATACTATTTTACCACCAGATTACATATGCATAACATCTGCTCATATTCCGAAAGGTAATTACAACACTAAACTTAGAATAAAAACAATTAATAACTCTCCGAAGTATGAAATGTATTCTAACGAATTCGAAGGTAGTATCAACTACACTCAATTCGTTAAAAAGAATAAAAATTCTAAGAATTAACCACCAACAACTGCTTGTGCCAGCTATCTTTTAATGGTACTTCCCACTTTTCGTCAAAGTCTTTTTTATTGGTAACGGTATGGTTAAAAACAATGGTATTTTCGTCTATTTCTTTGTCTTCAATTAATTTAGAAAACTCAGCTAAAGTAGTCGGAATTACTTTACCGTCTTTTTTATAAGCCTGCACCATTCTATCTAATAAAGAAGTCTCTAATTGTACTTCTAACTCTTTCATTATTTTAACAGAAGCATCTTGTGCTCTACCACACATGGTATCTCCTTGCTCATCTACAAACAATACAATAAATAAGTTATCAAAAACTTCGTAAGCAGCAGTAAGCATACTTCCGTGAGATTCCCAAGTAGAAATAAATTCATCTAAAACTACTTTGATGTAGCTTATTTCATCAGCATCTAAAAACCTGCTACTTTGGTAAATCCAAGTTTTAGCATTGTCTGGGTATATTCTAAAGTCTTCCATAATACATTATTAAAATTCCCTCTTTGAAAAGAGGGTTAGGGAGATTGATTCATTATCAATCCCTCTTAATCTCCCTTATCCATGGGAGAAATCTTTTTTACACACCCCTATTTTGTATGAAATCAAAGATTTCTGCAAAATATTTCCCCTACATTCGACTACGCTCAGCACAAAGTCTCAAGAGGGGGAGTTGGGGCTCTTACAAATCATTAGCAGAAGCAATTAGCTCAGCTAAATCAAATACTTGTACATCTTTTTCTTTCTCCGCTAATTTCACTCCATCTGTCATCATTGTCATACAAAACGGACAACCTGTTGCAATTACATCTGGCTTTATTTCTAAAGCTTCATCTGTACGTTCAACATTAATTTCTTTGTTTCCTTTTTCGGCTTCTTTAAACATTTGTGCTCCACCTGCTCCACAACACAAACCTTTAGATTTGCAGCGTTTCATTTCTACTAACTCAGCATCTAATTTTTGTACTAAAGTTCTTGGAGCTTCATACACATCATTTGCTCTACCTAAATAACAAGGGTCGTGAAAAGTAATTTTCTTTCCTTTGTATTCGCCACCTTCTACAGAAAGTTTTCCTGCATCAATTAATTCTTGTAGGTATTGTGAGTGGTGTTTTACGTCATAGTTCCCTCCTAACCCTGGGTATTCGTTTTTAAGTGTATTAAAACAATGCGGACAAGTAGTAACAATATTTTTTACTTCGTAAGCATTTAATACCTGTATATTACCCATTGCTTGCATCTGAAATAAAAATTCGTTTCCAGCTCGTTTAGCAGGATCTCCAGTACAGCTTTCTTCGGTTCCTAAAACAGCAAAATTTACCCCTACTTTATTTAATATCTTAACAAAGGCTCTTGTAATTTTTTTAGCTCTATCATCAAAACTTCCTGCACAACCTACCCAAAACAATACTTCTGGTTGTTGTCCAGAAGCCATCATTTCTGCCATTGTTGGTACTTTTAATTCACTCATTTTTTTTACAGTTTATAAAGTCTTAAAGTTTATAAAGTTGGAAAGTTAACTTCCGACTTTCTACTTTTAACTCAATTATTTTTCAAAAACTTCAACCGTAGCTTCCTCAGTTGTTAAGTCTGTAAACTTTCCTTTGTAACGTGTTGCTCTTACAGTATGGTTATCTATCCAGTGATAATTTCCACCTCTCGGCTTCCCCATTAACATTCCGTGGTATTTAAACCCATGGCGGTTTAACCATTCTTCTGTTACTTCGCGATGCTCTTCAATCCTAGAAGTAAAAAAAGTAATAATATGCCCTTGATTATACCATTTATTTATGGTTTCTAATGCACCATCATAAATTTTAGCAGTAGCCATTCTTTCTGGTTCTTCATTAGGTATATCATCACAAATAGTCCCATCAATATCTATCATAAAATTTTTCATCCCTTTTGCTAGTGTGGGACTAATCTTTTCTCCATCAACAATTTGCTCAACTAACTTATTTTTATCTTCACTCATTATGCTTCGTTTTTCCAGTTTAATCTATCAGCTTGTGCAAATTGCCAAGGAGCACCATTGTTTTCTATATTGGTAAAGAATCCTGTCCATTCTGCTGGAGCTTTAGATTCTTCCATTATTAAAAATCTTCTTAAATCTACAATTACCGAAAGTGGGTCGTTGTTTACCGGACAAGCATCTGTACATGCATTACAACTAGTACATGCTAGCAATTCTTCTTCGGTAATATAATCTCTTAATAATGATTTTCCATCATCAAATTTTTCAACACCTTTTTTCTTAGCAGTTCTAATGCCCTTACCAACTTCATCCAACCTATCTCTGGTATCCATCATAATTTTTCTTGGAGAAAGTGCTTTACCTGTAATGTTTGCAGGACAAACATCTGTACATCTACCACATTCGGTACAAGTATAGCTATCCATTAATTGTTTCCAAGTTAAATCGGTAACATCTTTAGCTCCAAATCGTTCTGGTTCTCCAACCGGTTCTGGTGGTGCTGCATAAGGGGCTGCACTTGGATCAAACATCATTTCTACTTCCTTTTTAACAGCCTCCATATTGGTAAGTTGTCCTTTTGGAGTAAGTTTAGAATAAAACACATTTGGAAAAGCTAATAAAATATGAAAATGCTTAGAGTATGGTAAGTAGTTTAGAAAAGCAAAAATTCCTATAATATGAAACCACCACAAGCCTCTTTCTGCCATTATTAAACCACTTTCGTTAGCACCTCCAAACAAACCAACTAAATGGCGACTAATTGGAAATGAACCAACTTGTGTATAATGCTCGCTTCCTAAATTTTGTAATTGTGTATCAGCAGCATTCATCAATAAAAATGCTCCCATTAAAAGTATTTCGGTGATCAAAATTAGGTTGGCATCTGTTTTTGGCCAACTAGTCATTTCTTTTCCGAAAAAGCGTTTAAGCCTTAACACATTTCTTCTTACCAAGAAAATAAGACAAGAAACTAAAACCAATAACGCTAATCCTTCAAAAGCAGAAATTAAAAATTTGTAAAACCCTCCCATAAAAGCAAAAACTCTATGCTTTCCAGTAATTCCATCTATTACAATTTCTAAAACCTCTATGTTAATAATGATAAAACCAACATAAACAATAATGTGTAACAAACCAGCTACTGGACGAACAACCATTTTTGATTGTCCTAAAGCTACACGAGCCATTAAATTAAATCGTTCTCCTTTACGGTCGTTTCTATCTAAATCTTTACCTAATTTAATGTTAGCAATGATTGTTCTTACATTTTTAGCAAATAATAAACCTGCTAAAACAAGTGCAACACAAAAAATTATAATTGAAATCATTCTTCTTCTTTTTTATAAGGGATCTCTTTTCTTGAAAGTATTCTTGTATATCGTTTTGGATGAAGTTTAATATCTTCCAAAAGCTCTTCCATTTGCTTAGTTGCTGCTGTTAGATTATTATACAATGAATCATTATTAAACAATTTACCCATTGTACCTTCTCCTCTATCCATTTTACCCATAACATTTGCCATATTATCAAGAGCTAACTGAGCTTTAGATAAAGTCTGATTAATTTCTAATGCCTTTAAGGAATCTGCCAATTCGCCAAAACTGTTCATTGTTGGGTTAAGTTTAGTTTTAACAGAATGATTTAGCGTATTAGATAATTGATTAAAACCTTCTATAGTTGTATTCAATTTAGCTAATGCTTGAGAAAGATTTCTTTGATTACGATCGCTAAATACTTTGTTTAAGTTATCTAATGTATTATTAAACTTTCCAACGGCTGTATCTAAACTCAACATTAAATTTTCTGCTTTTTCTTTAATAGGAAGTATTTGTTCCGAAACATCATCTAATAAGGATTGCTCAAAATACGACTCTAATGTATCTCCAGGTTCAATACCCTGAGTAGAAGTTCCTAATTTTAAACCTATTGCTTTAGAACCCAAAAAATCTAAACTAATTAAGTCGGCTCGAGAATCATTAGGAATTAACAAATTATCTTCTGTTATGTTTAAACGAACTATTACCTTACTAGATTTGTCTGGATGAAAATAAATAGCATCTACAATACCACTTTTAACCCCATTAATAATAATTGGTGCAGAAACCGATAAACCAGGAACTTTTGGATAAACAGCATAAACACTGTTACTTTTAATAAAAAGATTTGAACCTTTTAAGTAGTTAAAGCCCCAAGCTAAAATACCAATAGCAAAAATTGCAACTACACCTACTTTAATTTCTTTTGATAGTTTCATTAGGTTGCAAATATCGTTATTGTGATTTGATATACAAAGTTTAACAACACGTAATTGTTATTGTTTTGAAAGCTTAATCGCTTCACTTATTGGAATTCGCTTTCCGTCAGAAAAAGCTACAATAAAAGCATCTGTAAATCCTTTTGCTTTTAACTGTAATTGCAAGCGATTGGCTTCATCCATGCTTTTTTCAGAGCCAACTGTATATCTATAAAGCCCTCCTGCTTCATATAAACCAACATTTTCTACCCCATTAAAATTGGCAGGAACTAATTCTTTCTTTACCGAACTTGTTGCTATCTGAACTTTAAAAACAACTCCTTTTTCTGCTTCAGGAGTTTTGTTTTTCTTTTTCTTATCTTTTTTCTTATTATCATCTTCCTTTACAACCGCTTTATCATTTTTCGGGGTAATTGTTTCTGGCTCTTTTTCTTTAGGTTTTTCCACTTCCTGTTTTTGCTCCAATTCCTTTTTATATTCTTTAAACGCTCTATAAATAGCTGAAGACATATAATCTTGACCAATAGCAGAGGTTAAAAACTTTTCTTCTTCAGCATTAGTTAAAAAACCTGTTTCTATTAAAACACTCGGCATACTTGTTTGGTGCAGCACTAAAAAACCTGCTTGCTTTACCCCTCTATTTTTACGCCCAACTCTATCGGTAAATTGATGTTGAATTTTAGCAGCAAAACTCAAACTTTGATCAATAAACGCATTTTGAGTCATGGTTAAAACAATATACGATTCTGGAGAATTTGGGTCAAAATCACTATAATTGGTCTTATAATCGTCTTCCATTAAAATGGCGGAGTTCTCTCTTTTAGCCACTTTTAAATTTGCTTCGGTTTTATGTAATCCCATCACATAAGTTTCTGTACCTAAAGCCCCTTTATTATCAGATGCATTAGCATGTATGCAAATAAACAAATCTGCTTTTGCTTTGTTAGCTATTGCTGCTCTTTCATATAATTTTAAATAAACATCTGTTTTACGGGTATAAATTACTTTTACATCTGGAAAATTTTCTTCAATGTGTTTTCCCAATTTTAAAGCTATAGCCAAAGCAACATGTTTTTCTTGGGAGTTTGCACCCTGACAACCGCCATCGTGCCCTCCATGTCCGGCATCTATACAAACTGTTTTAACACCAAAAAAATCTGACTTGTTTAGATTAAATGAATATCCACTAGATGTTAGAATGAATACAAGAAATACAACTATTAGACGTTTAAACATAGTTTTGAGTTATAATTTTGTTAAAATATAGCTTTAACATGTAACAAATTTTATTTTTTTTAGTTTTGACGGCTCTAAAAAAATAGTTAATTATCACAACTTTAATGTTAATAATTCTTATCTAAACGCTTTTTAATCAACATATATTGATAAGAACTTAGCTTTTTAATGAAACGCAATAGTTATACCAAGTTATTTAGCACTTTACTTTACTTTTTTTTAGTACTAAGTTTAGGTTGTTTTTTTACGACTAATAATTTGTATGCTCAAGCTAATGACAGCACTTCAACCGACACTCTTTTAACCAAAGACAGCTTAGCCATTGACACTTTAGTATCTCCTGACGCTTTAGAGCATAAAGTTACTTACACCGCTACCGATTCTATAAGAATTGACATGGATAAACAAATGGTTTACCTTTTTGGTAATGCCGAGGTTTATTATGATAAAATAATTTTAAAAGCTGAAGAAATTGAAATCAATATGGATTCTAGCGAAGTAACTGCTAGAGGAAAACAAGATTCGCTAGGAAATTTTTATGGCGAACCTATTTTTACAGAAAACGGACAAGAAGTAAAATCGCACGAAATGCGATATAATTTTGACACCAAAAAAGGGATAATTTATGAAGCAATGACTCATGAGGGAGAAAATTACATTCATGGCGAAAAAATTTACAAAACGCCTGACGATATTCTTTACATTAAAAACGGAAAATATACCACTTGTAATTTAGATCATCCACATTATTATTTTCATGCGGGCAAGCTTAAAATTATACCTGACGACAAAATTGTTACTGGTCCTGCTAGTTTAGTTTTAGAAGATGTGCCTACTCCTATTGGTATTCCTTTTGGTTTTTTTCCGAATTCTAACAAACAAAAATCGGGTATTTTAATTCCCGAACCAGGGCAAAGTGCTCAATACGGTTTTTTCTTACTTGGTGGTGGTTATTATTTGGCAGTAAGCGATAAACTAAGCACACAATTAACAGGAGATTTTTATACCAAAGGAAGTTGGGCAACTAATTCTATTACACAATATAAAAAACGATATAAATACAACGGAAACTTAAATTTAAGTTACTCTAAATTTAAAAACAGCTACCCCGAATTGCCCGACTATGCTGAAACTACCAACTTTTTTGTAAAATGGAATCATACTCAAGACCCTAAAGCACGACCAAACAGTGTTTTTAGTGCCAACGTAAATTTTGGTAACAGCCAAAATTATCAAAACAACTATAACAGCACAGGAACCCAATATTTATCAACTTCTTTCAACTCATCTATTGCATACCGTAAAACATGGGCTGGCAAACCTTTCAACATGTCTATAAACGGTTATCATAGCCAAAACAGGTTAAATCAAACGGTTACTTTACGTTTACCTGAGCTTGCCTTTAATGTTTCTCGTCAAAATTTTTTCAAACGAAAAAATAGAGTTGGAAAACAAAAATTTTACGAAAAAATAGGTGTTAGCTATAGCATGAACACCAAAAACGAAGTTACAGCTAATGATTCTTTGTTTAGTACAAGAAATTTAGATTTATTAAGTAAAGAATTTAAAAACGGCATGAAACATACCGTTCCAATAAGCACCAATTTTAAAGCTTTTAAATATTTTACTTTCACGCCTAATTTAAACTATTCTGAAATTTGGTATTTAGAATCGGTTAACAAAACTTGGGACAACCAAAACAACCAATTAAACACAGATACTGTTAGTGGGTTTGTTAGAGGAAACACTGTTAGCACAGGAATTAACCTTACCACCAAAGTTTATGGAATGTATCAATACAGAGGCAAACTAATAAAAGCTTTACGACACGTAATAACTCCAAGCATTGGTGTTTCTTATACCCCAGAAAATAATAGCGGAATTAAAAGCTATATTGATTCTAACAATGTAGAGTACGAATACTCCATTTTTGAAAACGGTATTTATGGGCGAACCAACACTACCGAAGCAGGACTGATTAATATGAGCTTAATGAATAACTTTGAAATGAAAGTTAGAAACAGAAAAGATAGCTTAGGAGAAGACAAAAAAATTAAGTTGTTAGAAAGTTTACGTTTTGGAAGTAGCTATAATATGTCTGCCGATTCGTTAAATTGGAGTAATATCCAAATAAATGCTCGTACCAATATCTTTAAACGAATAACCTTAAACTATAATGGTAGTGTTGATCCTTATGCCTTAGATTCTAACACCACAACAGGAGCTATAACCAAAATAAACACTTCGGAATACGCTAAAAATGGTCGAATTGGTCGTTTGGTTTCTTCTAGCTTAGCTGTTGGATTTTCTTTGCAGAGCAAACAAAACAACAATAAAGAAAGTAAGTATGGTACAGAAGAAGAACTAGAATACATCAGAGCAAACCCTGATGCTTATATAGATTTTAACATTCCTTGGACTTTTAGGGTTAGCTATAACATCAGATATTCAAAACCTCAATACCAAAGTAGTATTATTCAGACCTTAAATTTTAATGGCGATTTTAGTTTAACTCCAAAATGGAAAGTTGGTTTTAATTCGGGTTACGATTTTGAACAAAAAGACCTTTCTTATACTTCGGTAGATATTTACAGAGACCTACACTGCTGGGAAATGAGTTTTAACTGGATTCCTTTTGGACCAAGACAAAGCTACTTGTTTACCATTAAAGTAAAATCGGCTTTATTACAAGATTTAAAACTTAGCCGAAGAAGCATTGCCAATGTGTTTTAATCTGCTTTTTTCTTTTAAAGCTAATGGCTAATTTTAGACTCTTCTAAACTTAACTATTATGAAACTATTTTATATGGCTTTAGGCTTAACTGTTATAGTTGGCTGCTCTTCAAACGAAAACAATGAAACAACTGCTACTAAACTCGATTACCCTGAAAGCTCTCAAGACACAACTGTTGTAGATGATTATTTTGGAACTAAGATAGCCGACCCTTTCCGTTGGTTAGAAGATGAAAATAGCGAAGCAACCAAAAGCTGGATTACAGCACAACGTAACCTAACCAAAAGCTATATTTACAGCATTCCGTTTAGAGGAAAAATTAAACAACAATTAACCGACTTGTGGGATTATGCTTCTATGAGTGCCCCAAGCAAACACGGAGAATACTACGTTTACACCAAAAACGATGGCAAACAAAATCAATCGGTTTACTACATTAAAACAGGCGAAAACGGAGAAGAAGAAATATTGCTAGACCCTAACACCCTTTCGGAAGATGGTACAACATCAATTGGTGGGGTTAGTTTTTCTAAAGACAATAAATACTTAGGTTATTTAGTGTCTAAAGCTGGTAGCGATTGGAAAGAAATTTTTATTATGAATGTGGCTACCAAAGAAATACTTACCGAAAGTGTTAAATGGGTTAAATTTTCTGGAATAAATTGGTACAAAAACGGATTTTATTACAGCGGTTATCAAGCTCCAAAAGATGGAACAGAATTATCGGTTAAAAATGAGTTTCACACCTTATTTTATCACGAAATTGGAACTGAACAAAGTAATGACGAAGTTATTTATAGAGATAATGAAGATCCTTTAAAATCTCATTATTGTAGTTTAACCGATGATGAAAGGTTTCTTGTGGTTTATGGCAGCAAAGGAACAAGTGGTAACAATGTTGTTGCTAAAGATTTAAATCAAGCTAATAGTGATTTTACTACCTTAGTTAATCATTTTGACAACGACACTTGGGTAATTGATAATATAGATGACAAACTATTACTACAAACCAATATTAATGCTCCTAACAAACGAATTGCTAGCACAACATTAGCTAACCCAACACCAGAAAATTGGCAAGATTTTATTGCAGAAAAAGAATATGTTTTAGAAGGAATAAGTTTAGTTGCCGATAAGGTTTTTGCTACCTATTTAAAAGATGTACAAAGCAAAATAGAATGTTACGATTTAGCAGGAAATTACATTAACGATTTAAAACTACCAGGTATAGGCATTTGCAATGGAGTAAGCGGTAAGCGTAACGAACCCGAAGCATATTTTAGCTTTACATCATTTACAACTCCATCAAGTATTTACAAACTAGATGTTAACACCTTAGAATACGAATTGTATTTTAAACCTGAAACCAAGTTTAATAGTGATGATTTTGTAACCGAACAAGTGTTTTACACCAGTAAAGATGGCACTAAAGTACCAATGTTTATTTCTTACAAAAAAGGAATAAAAAAAGACGGTAATAACCCTACACTGCTTTATGGTTATGGAGGTTTTAACATTAGCTACAAACCTTATTTTGATGTGGCAAAAAGTGTGTTTATGATGAATGGTGGGTTTTACGCTGTTGCTAACCTTAGAGGCGGTAGCGAATATGGCGAAGCTTGGCACAAAGCAGGAATGTTAAACAATAAGCAGAATGTATTTGATGATTTTGCAGCAGCAGCAGAATACCTAAAAACTGAAAAATATACCAGCACAGAAAAATTAGCTATACACGGACGTTCTAACGGTGGTTTGTTGGTTGGAGCTACCATTACACAAAACCCTAACATTGCTAAAGTAGCATTGCCAATGGTGGGCGTTTTAGATATGCTACGTTACCATAAATTTACCATTGGTTGGGCTTGGGCTGTAGAGTATGGCGATAGCGAGACCAAAGAAAGTTTTGAAAACTTAATTAAATACTCCCCTTTGCACAATGTAAAAAAAGTAGAATACCCTGCTACTTTTATTATTACTGCCGACCATGATGACAGAGTGGTACCTGCACACAGCTTTAAGTTTGGTGCAGAAATGCAAAAACAACAGCAAGGCAACAACCCTGTTTTAATACGTATTGATACCAAATCTGGACATGGAAGTGGTAAACCAAAAACCAAACTAATTGAAGAATGGGCAGATATTTATGCCTTTACTTTTTATAATTTGGGAGTTGAGCTGTAATGGTTTTTAAAACTTATTAACTTCTTTAATTTAACTAACAAAAAAAACGCTAACTTCGTTCTTACCTACTGCAAGCACGGTAACACTTTAGTGTAAAGAACATACAAAGTACTTTCCCAACACAGACGTTGTGTGTAATTAAAACCAACCAAAAAGTATACGACATTCGAAAATCTGTATAAGGAATTTAAACTGCTTGCATCCAACCTTTGTCTTATAATTTTTAACACTAAAAAATAGACAAAATGGAAACAAATCAATTTGGTAAAAAAGGTTGGACACCTGACAGAATAGACAATTTGAATGGCAAGACATTCGTAATCACAGGAACTACAAGCGGAACAGGATTTGAGGCTGCAAAAATTCTACTTTCAAAAGGTGCAAAAGTGGTAATGCTTAATAGAAACTCAAAAAAAGCAGAAGACACTATCGCAATATTAAAACAAGAATTAGGTAAAGATATTGAAGTAATTAATATACAAATGGACTTATCTAAACAAGCATCTGTAAAAAAAGCAGCCGAAGAAGTATTAAAAACAGTTCCTCAAATAGATGCTCTTATTTGTAATGCAGCAATTGCCCAAGTACCAAAACAGACGCTAACTGTTGACAGTTGGGAAAGTCAAATGGGAACGAATTACTATGGAAACTGGACATTACAAGCCCAACTGTTCCCACGTATAGAAAAATCCAAAGGCCGAATTGTAACAGTTGGAAGTATGGGTTATGATATGGGCATCAAAACGATAAAATTTGATGACTTAAATTGGGATAAAGACTACACAGCTAATAATGCTTACAGCCAAAGTAAATTGGCACAAATAATGTCAATGTACGAATTACAAGATAGATTGAAAGAAGCAGGAAAAACAGATATTAAAGCCTATGCGTGCCATCCTGGTTCTTCGAGAACCAACTTGATAAATACAAGCGGTAGTTTTATGATGAAATTCATCTTTAATCTAATGAAATTATCTCCATTAACACAGTCAGCTGAAAAAGGTGCTTATCCGCAATTAATGTGTGCAACAGAACCAAATTTAGACCAAAGCGGTTTTTATGGACCAACAGGAAGAAGCAATTGGGTTGGTCCAGTTGGAGCACACAAAATAGAACCACACGCTAAAGATAAAACAGTAGCTAAACGACTATGGGAAATTTCGGAAAAAGAGACAGGTATAAAATGGAATATCTAAATTTGTATTATGCAACATTTTAAAACATTATCATCGTATTTAGACTATTTAGGACTACCAAGACCAGAGCATCCAATGTTGAGCGTGTTCAACTCGAAAGAAGATGGTTATTTACCTTGTCCAAGAGAAAGTTCCCCACCAATTACAAATGATTGCTATTCCATAAGTTTTAAAAAATATGTAGAAGGTAATTTAAACTATGGACGAACAAAGTATGATTTCACGAATGGAGCTTTAATTTTTATTTCCCCAAGACAAGTATTACAATGGGATAATAGCGTAGTATTTGAACAAAAAGGGTTTTCAATAAACTTCCACGAAGATTTTTTGAAAGGAACAAAATTGGCTCAACAAATTAAAAAATACGGTTTCTTCTCATATTCCGTAAATGAAGCTTTACACCTTTCGCCTAAAGAAGAAAAACAGATAGAATCTATTGTTGAAAATATTGAAATTGAGTATCAAAATAACCAAGATGCTTTTAGCAAAGAAATAATCATTTCGCAATTGGACACTTTACTAAAATATGCCAATCGTTTCTTTGAAAGGCAATTTTTAAATAGAAAAGAAATATCAAATAATTTGTTAGAGCAATTTAATCAGCATTTAAGCGAATATTTTGAATCTGGACAATTGCAAGAAAAAGGTATTCCAAGTATAGAACAAATTGCAGATACAATGTCGGTTTCGCAACGTTATTTAAGTGATACTTTAAAAAAAGAAACAGGTAAAACTACAACTGAACATTTACACTTGCATCTAATAGATGAGGCGAAAAATATACTATTACAACCAAATAAAAGTATTTCAGAAGTAGCTTACGAATTAGGGTTTGAATATCCACCCTATTTTTCGAGATTATTCAAAAAAAAAGAAGGAATAAGCCCAACAGAATACAGAGAAAAATATAAACTAAACTAAAATGGAACTATTAAAATTAGCTACAGAATGGGCAAAATCTGAAGTGTTTTCAACACGTTTTTTCATATTATTTGCGATTGGATTTTTAATCGCAAGTGTTGGATTTTGGCAGTTAGGAAAAACAGATTTAGCAAAAGCTTACATCATACCGACTTTGGTAGCAGGTATATTACTTTTGATAATTGGTAGCGGTCTCATCTACACCAATAGTCAAAGAGTGATACAATTTGAAAAAGATTTTAACACAGATGCTCCAGCCTTTTATCAATCCGAAATTGAGCGTTCTGAAAGCACTATAAAGCAATTTGTAGTTGTATTTAAAGTTGTTCCAATATTAATTATGGTCGCAGCATTATTAATTCTATTTATTAACGCACCTACTTGGAGAGCCATTTGCATAACAACTATTGCATTGTTGATAATCATTTTATTAATTGACGGAAATGCACAATCAAGAATGGAAACCTACCAAAAAGAATTGAAGTTAGTGAATATTGAAAATGGAATTAAAAAATAACTACACACAACAATGTATATAAGCAATAGCGGTTTGAGTGGTAACTCGAACCGTTTTTTCATTTAATTTAAGTATATTTTAATCCGAAAAGTAGTCGCTTAAAAATCCGCTACTGCTCATACACGCAACCGTTAAACGAAAAACCACTCATCTCTCGTAAGCGTCCGCTTGTGATACAATTAAAAAATTGCTCTACAAATTAAAAGACAACCTTTCCAAATGATACTTCTATTTCGCTGTAGAGGTTAAAACTAAATACCTAATTTCGCTATATGGCACGGTGGAATAATTTTTACTTAATACACATTGAGTTTTTGGGCTTTCGTTATCATGGGTGGCAAGTACAACCTGGCTTAAAAAGTGTTGAAGGAATGATTAACAAAACTTTTCGATTTATTTTAAAACACGACAATTTTAAAGTACTAGGATGCGGAAGAACAGATGCAAAAGTTTCGGCAGAAGATTTTGCTTTTGAGCTTTTTTTAAACCAAGAAATAGAAACCGAAGATTTACTTAAAGAGCTAAACAAAAACCTCCCTTTTGATATTAGAGCTAAGTCGGTTAAAGTGGTTGATGCAAAATTTAACATCATCCAAAACTCTAAAATTAAAACTTACCACTACCATTTTTCTTACGGAGAAAAAACTCACCCTTTTAATGCCCCTTTTATCATAAATCTTGGTAAACAATTAAATATTGAGTTAATGCAAACCGCTGTAAAAGAATTTGTTGGCACACACAATTTTAAGCGTTATGCTACCAAACCAAGCGAACACACCATTTTTGAAAGAGAAATAATTTCTGCTACCATTGAACCCAACAATAATCGTGTTGGTGGCTTTTTCCCTGCCAATGCTTTTGTGTTTAAAGTAAGCTCTAAAGGTTTTTTACGTTACCAAGTTAGGTTAATGATGGGGGCTTTAGCCGATGTTGGTTTAGGCAACATTACCTTAGCCGAGTTTAAAGAAACTCTAAGTAATTTTGATGGTCCTGCATTAAAAAACAATGCACCATCTTCTGGTTTAGTTTTGCATAAAGTTAAATTTAACGATTAAAATGAGTACAATAGTTGACCCTAAAATAATAACAAAACGCTTACGCAGAGATACTTGGAATGCCATTACCGAGTACAATATGTTGGAGGATGGCGATAAGATAATGGTATGCTTATCTGGCGGAAAAGACAGCTATACACTGTTGGATATGCTAATGCATTACCAAAAAGCATCTGACATTAATTTTGAAATAGTAGCTGTTAATATGGACCAAAAACAACCAGGTTTTCCGGAAGAAGTTTTGCCCAACTACCTTAAAAGTATTGATGTTCCTTACTTAATTGTAGAGCAAGATACTTACAGCGTAGTTAAAGAAAAAATACCCGAAGGAAAAACCACTTGTAGTCTTTGTTCTCGCTTACGGAGAGGAAGATTATATGCTACAGCAAAAGAAATTGGAGCTAATAAATTGGCTTTAGGTCATCATAGAGATGACATTATAGAAACCTTTTTGCTGAATGTATTGTTTAGTGGTAAATTAGAAGCAATGCCACCTAAATACAAAACCGACAATGGCGAACACATTGTTATTCGTCCCTTGGCATTTTGTAAAGAAACAGAAATAGAAGCTTTCGCTGAAACCAAACAATTTCCTATTATACCTTGTAACCTTTGTGGTTCTCAACCCAAATTACAAAGGCAATTGGTTAAAAAAATGATTAAAGATTGGGAATTGATTTATCCTGATAGGTCAGCAGTAATTTTTAATGCCCTGAAGAATACTTCTCCTTCTCACCTATTAGATAAAAATTTATTTGATTTTGTTGGGATAAAGTAAAAGTATCAGATTCTGAAACAAATTCAGGATGATTTTCCAAGAAACCTAGCAGCCAGAGAGCGTCATGCTGAACTTGTTTCAGCATCTATAACCTTACGAACTACACGACAACATTGAACACCCCACTTTAGTTCTTGCCCATTCTGGTCGTTTGGCAAACCATTTTTCAGCATTAGGCTGCTCGGCATAAGGTTGTTTTAAGGTATGATACAATTCATCAATTACAGAATAATCGCCTTTATCGGCAGCATCTATAGCAATTTGAGCCATATAATTTCTCAACACATATTTAGGATTAACCTTATTCATTTTAGCTTTTCGTTCAGCGTCAGTTAAGGTTTCTTGCTGCAAACGATTTAAATAAAGTGCAAACCAATCTTTCCAAAACCAAAGCGTTTCGCTTTTTAATTCTTCAGGCTTATAAAAAGCATCTTTTACCACAGCTAAAAAATCACTTCCTTCCTTTTCTGGCAACTGTGTATCTTTAGGTAACTTACTTAAAGTTCTAAAGAAAATAGTCATATCGGTTTCTGTTAGTTTTAGGTTGTCTTCTAACAGTTTTATTAATTGTTTATCGTTTTCATCTTCTGCAAACAAACCAAGTTTAGCTTTCATCATATCTATATACTTGACTGCATAAAGCGTTTTATATTCATTTAAAACTGCTTCTAAAGGTTCTGCGTCCTCAATTAAAGGATAAAGAGCATTAGCTAGTTTTAATAAATTCCACAAAGCAATGTTGGCTTGCTGACCATATTGATAGCGTTTATGCTGTGCATCTGTAGTATTGGGTGTCCATTTTTTATCGTAGCCCTCTAACCAACCATAAGGACCATAATCTATGGTTAAACCTAAAATAGACATATTATCAGTATTCATTACACCATGCACAAATCCTACACGCTGCCAATGAATGATCATATCCAAAGTTTTATGGCTCACTTCCCTAAAAAATTCTACATACCCATCTTTTGTTTTTTGCTCTATTTCAGGGTAAAAGTGTTTGATGGTGTAATCTACCAACTGTTTTAAGTTTTTAGTATCTCCTCTTGATGCAAATATTTCGTAACTCCCAAAACGCAAAAAAGAAGGTGCAACTCTACAAACAATAGCTCCTTTTTCGTAAGCCGGATTGCCATCATATAACATATCTCTTAACACCTCATCTCCGCTTAAAGCTAAACTTAATGCTCGTGTGGTTGGCACTCCTAAATGATGCATTGCTTCTGAACACAAATATTCTCTAACCGAACTTCTTAACACTGCCAAACCATCTGCTGTACGAGAATAAGGTGTTAATCCTGCCCCTTTTAATTGCAACGCCCATCTTTTATTTTGATGCTCAACTTCTGCTAAATTTATTGCTCTACCATCTCCTAACTGACCAGCCCAATGTCCGAATTGATGTCCACCATAACACATCGCATAAGGTTTACTGTTTTCTATAGTATCGTTTCCGGTAAAGATGTTTAAAAATTTGTTGCTTTTAGCCTCTTCGGGTGTAATTCCTAATTCATTCAACACCTCATCAGCTATATGAATTAATTGTGGTTTTTGGGTTTTTTGAGGAGTTACAAACGAGTAACAAGCTTCTGTTACCTGACGAGGAATATTCGACAAGTTTTCATCAGCAGGAAGCTCATTAGTAAAGGTATTGTTTAGTTGAAGTTTCATTAGCTTAATAAACCCCAAATGTACCCATTTGTTGCTGATTTTATAGTTAAGTTTGTCCTTTGAAAATCAATGATTAAATTACCCAAAATAGAAACTCAACGAATTGCAGTTAAACTTAATCCTAAAGCCGAAATTTTGGTAAAAAAAGGTCATCCATGGATTTTTGATAAAAGCATTACTAAACAAAACAAAGCTGCAAAAGCTGGAGATTTAGCCATTATTTTTAATCAAAAAGATAATAAGTTTTTAGCCCTTGGCTTATTAGACCCTAGCTCTCCTATCAGAATAAAAATATTGCAAGCCAACAAATCGGCAAACATTAATACCGATTGGTTTAAAAACAAAATACAAGAAGCTTACAATAAGCGTATTCCTTTATTAAAAACCAATACTAACAGCTACCGCTTAATCTATGGCGAAAACGACAACCTGCCTTCTTTTATAGCTGACGTTTACGATAAAGTTTTAGTAATTAAGCTTTACAGTAACATTTGGCTTCCTTACCTAAAAGATATTATTCCGCACTTAATTGAAATAAGCAAAACCGAAACAGTAGTATTAAGATTAAGTCGGAACACGCTTAAAGAAGGCAATAAACACGGTTTAGAAGATGGACAAATAATACACGGCAACTTGGATAATCCTGTGGTTGTATTTAAAGAACATGGAGTTAACTTTTCTGCCAATGTAATTAAAGGACATAAAACTGGCTATTTTTTAGATCATCGCCACAACAGAAAAACAGTTGGTAAGTTAGCTAAAAACAAAACGGTTTTAGATGTTTTTTCTTACGCAGGAGGCTTTTCAGTACATGCTTTAGCTGGCGAAGCAAATGAAGTAACCAGTTTAGATATTTCTGCCCAAGCTTTAGAAATTGCCAAACAAAATGCCAAGCTAAACAAGTTTAAAGGTAAACACCATATTATTGTTGGTGATGCTTTTGATAAATTAGAAAAACTAATTGACGAAAATAAAAAATTTGATGTGGTTGTTATCGATCCACCATCGTTTGCCAAAAGCAAAGCCGAAATTGATGGTGCTTTAAAAAGCTACACTAGCCTAACCAAATTAGGGCTTAAATTAACTGCAAAAAAAGGAATTTTAGTAATGGCTTCTTGTAGCTCTAGAGTTGAAGCTGACACATTTTACGAGCTAGTTTTAGCTACTGCATATAATAGTAATCGTAAATTTGATGTGATTAATAAAACACAACATGACATTGATCATCCGATAAGTTTTAAAGAAGGAGCATATTTGAAAACCATATATTTACAAATGCATTAAAAAATTATGAGTTTAGAACAAGAAATAAAAGATAGAAGCGGTAACAAGTGTGAACTTTGTTCAGCAACTAACAACCTAACCACATTTACAGTACCAGCAACTAATTCGCCAGCAGTAGATAATAGCATTTACATTTGTGCTACTTGCAGCGAGCAAATAAACGATAAATCTAAAATGGATGCCAACCACTGGCGTTGTTTAAATGACAGTATGTGGAGCGAAGTTGATGCTGTAAAAGTAATGGCTTGGCGTATACTTAATCGTTTAAAAACTGAAGGGTGGCCTCAAGACTTGTTGGATATGATGTATTTAGAAGATGATGTAAAAAAGTGGGCAGAAGCTGAAGGCGATGGCGATGATGAAAAAGTAGAAATTATCCATAAAGATTGTAATGGAGCTGTTTTATCTGCTGGCGATTCGGTAACTGTTATTAAAGATTTGAATGTAAAAGGAAGTAGCTTAGTTGCTAAAAGAGGAACTGCTGTGCGTAACATCTCTTTGGTATATGATAATGCCGAACAAATTGAAGGTAAAGTTGAAGGACAACACATTGTAATTTTAACTCAATATGTAAAGAAAAACTAATGGCTGACGGAAGAAACAGAAAAGATGTAAAAGTAGGTATAGAGGTTGAAGTAGTACAAAAACACCATCAACGCACAGGAGAACTTACTCATGGGTTTGTAAAAAAGCTTTTAACCAAATCTCCTAACCATCCTCACGGAATTAAAGTAATGTTAGAAGATGGTATTGTGGGTAGAGTAAAAAATATTATTGATTAAACTTTTCCCATCTCCTATTTTCTCGCTCTAACAAAGCTTTAAATTTAGTTGGAATTGGACATTTTACATTCAACTTACTTTCTAAAACAGGATGACTTAAACTTAATTCTAAAGCACACAAGAACAACCCTTTACCATTTAACACTTTACTATCATCTGCATAAAGCTTATCACCAACTATTGGAAATCCTAATTGAGACAAATGTTTCCTAATTTGATGTGTTCTTCCTGTTTTAGGAAAAAGCTTAACCAAACTTACAAACTCATTTTTTAAAGAAGGTACAACCTCTATTAATTCATAATTGGTTTGAGAAGTCAACCCATCTATATCAAAATCTATAATTCCGTTTTCTGGTAACTTACCATTAACAATAGCCACATAAGTTTTATGTATCTCTTTATTTTCAAATTGCTGCCCTAGCTTAACCAATGCTCTGGCTGTTTTAGCAATAATTAACAAACCACTGGTGGGATTATCTATGCGATGAACAGGCTTTGCCCATCTCAATGCGTCTTCTTGAGTAGATGGAGTTATATTTGCTATTAAAGCATTTTGAATAGTTCTGTACTGATTACCGCTAACAGAAATACCTGGAGGCTTATTAATTACAGCCATATAATCATCTTCAAAAACTACTTCTAAATCTAAATCGTAACCCTTGGGAGGATTAACCGATGATTCTAACAATTCAATTTTATCGTTTGCTCTAACCCAATATCCAGTAGTAGAAATTTCTCCATTTACTAAAACTTCTTTTCTTTTAATGGCTTTTTTTATTCCTTTTTTGGATGGGATTGTTGGAAAAATTTCTAAAAGATAATCGGATAAGCGAATTTCAGCAACAGTATCAGGCACAATATGCGTATTAATAACAGGCATTAGTACCAGCGTTTCTTTTTCTTTTTAGAAGCAGCCGATTTCCTTCCTTTTTTATATTTTGAACCTTGTTTTTTATGAATCTGCGGTTTTTCTTTTGGGTCTAAAGGATAAGGATGGTCATCTACTACTTTAATAATGGATTGAATTAATTTTTGGATGCTAATCACATAATTACGTTCATCTGCCGAACAAAAAGAATAAGACACTCCTTTACTTCCTGCTCTACCCGTTCTGCCAATTCGATGCACATAAGTTTCTGGTATATTGGGCAAATCAAAATTAATTACCGCATCTAAATTATCTATATCTAAACCTCTTGCTGCAACATCGGTTGCTATTAAAATATTTACCTCTTTATCTTTTAATTGATTTAATGCTTTTTGTCTTGCCGATTGAGATTTATCTCCATGAATAGTAGCTACCTTATAGTTGTTTTTTACAAGCGTTTTTTCCAACTTATCAACTCCAAATTTGGTTCTTCTAAAAATAATTATATTCCCTTTAATGGTGTTTCTGAGCAAGTGTAAACACAATTCCATTTTTTTACCAATAGGCACATAATACAGTTGTTGTTTAACAGTTTTTGTTACCGAAGATGTTGGTGCAACCTCTATTCTCTCTGGAACTTTTAACACATTATTTGCCAATTGTAACACCTTTGGTGGCATAGTTGCAGAAAACAACAAGGTTTGTTTTTGTTCGTTACAAATCTTTTCAATTTTAGTAACATCATCAATAAAGCCCATATCTAATAACATGTCAGCTTCATCCAACACCAACACTTCAACAGCTCCTAATCGGGCAATATTTTGTTTGTATAAATCCAATAACCTACCTGGTGTAGCAATTAAAATATCTACCCCTTTATCTAGTTTTTGTTTTTGAGGAGCAATATCTATCCCACCATAAACAGCTGTGCTTCTTAAATTGGTGTATTTACCATAAGCTTTAAAACGCTCGTTAATTTGTTCTGCTAACTCTCTGGTAGGACTAATAATTAAAGCCTTAATTACCCTTCTACCCTTTGCCTCATCTTGTTTCGCAAACAATTTTTGTAAAATTGGCAAAGCAAAAGCAGCCGTTTTTCCTGTTCCTGTTTGTGCCGAAGCAATAACATCTCTGCCTTTTAAAACAACAGGTATTGTTTTTTCTTGAATAGCCGTAGCATCAATATAGTTTTCTTCTCTTAATGCTTTCTGAATAGGTTCATTCAGTGCTAATTCTTCAATGTTCATTCGGCTTACTTTAGGCTACAAAGATACAACAAAACCAAAAAGATAATTACCTTTACCCTATGGGATTAACAAACAACGATATTTTTAAAAAATTAAGGGTTGCACACAAACTGCGTGATGATGATATTGTAAAAATATGTGCCTTAGTAGATTTTAAAATAAGTAAAAGCGAATTAGGAGCCTTCTTTAGAAATGAAAAACACCCTAAATATATGGAATGTGGTGACCAAATTTTAAGAAATTTCTTAAATGGTTTAATCATTCATCTTAGAGGACCTATGCCTGATAAAAGAAATAAGTAATTGCTACGATTTTTTAGGTTTCGACATAAAATTAAGCCAATCTCTTTTTATCCATAATGGATACAAAACAAATAAATAAGCTACATACCCACCTACCAAAGCCCAATCTGTTGATTGGTTTCGAAGGTGCCAATATTCTTCACTATAACTCATATTATTAGGATTATAAACTGTTGGATTATGCACCAAATACTTATCAAAATAGTCCCATTCCCAAAAATTAAATATACCAACCATAGTTCCTAAAACAGCAATAGGAAAATATGCCATTAATAAATGTGGGATCATTAATAAAATTGCTCCTCTTTTTCTTCTAATTGTTTTTCTTTTTTCAACTACTCCCCATACAATTAAAATTATAAATATACTCCAAAAAGTAAATGTTACCAATTCTTCTTGCCATCTCATAATTGCCATAAATATTCCTAATAAAGTTGGTAATAAGCACACAAAAAGTAAGCCTACTAAAAACTCTTTCCAATTCATATTTTTAAATAAGGCTAACAGTAAACACAAACCAAACACCAACGAGAATAGGATTTGATAAATTTCTGTATCATAAATAAAAAAGAAGTTTTTGTTTTTACAGGTTTTAATATAATTCAACTGCTTTTTATACAAACTAATTTGCCTATCAAATTGTTGAACTTTAAACCTTAAATCTTTGTTGTAAGGAAAATAAACATTGTTATTATACAAGTTTAACAACTGAGCAGTAGTAAATGGTATGTTTTCTATTCCTATACTTTTCATAGATAAAAGTAACTTATTATACTTTTCTGCAATAAACTGTTCGTTTTTAAAGTACTTATAAAAGTATAGTTGTTTTAATGAATCTTGATTAATTAAATAATCGTTATCGTATTCATAATTATAACTATATCCATAATTATCAGTATAAAACTCGTAAAATCTATAAGGATATAATTTAGGTCTTTTATTTTTAAATATTCCTTTATGAAAAGCAATAGAATCTTTCATTTGCCACCTATAGTTACTAAGAGAATCTAATGATTTTTGTCCGTATTGTCCATTCATCATTTCATAAACCAGCTCCTCCTCTTCTTCTCTATTATAATCTGAAATGATGTACTTATAATACCTTTCATCGTTTTCAAAGTATTTAAACATTTCATGTAAGTAGTCATAATTATAACTTGCTGTCATATTATAATTTCCATCAAAATACATATAGTTACTCGAGCCATAATCGAAAGTAAAAAATGGTTGAGCTTCTTCAAAAGCATTGGCATTGTCATCTAGTTTATCATCGTCTATAAGACTAGCTATTCTAAATGTTAACGTAGTTCCTATAATTACAGGTATTAATAAAGGCAAAGCAAACTGAATAATATAGCTAGGCAGTTCTATAAAATTATGCCATATTGACCTATCCCCATAAAGCTTTTCTGAATTGTACTTAACCAAACGATAAATTATAAACAGTATCCAAAAGAATGCAGGGATATAACCCAAAGCATACCAAGTCATTACATCAGGCGTATCAATTGCACTTACAGGAATAATTAATGCTATTATAAATGCCAATAAAAACATTGTTGCTGTTATACATAATTGTGTTAGCCAACCTAACGACCATGCCTTAGGAAAGTTTGATGCCCAATAAAGTGATTTGGTTTCAAATGCGTGTTTTATTTTATAAAAAATATTCATAAATCTTAATCATTAAAAAGTTGGACCGTGCTGTTACTAATATCTCTATAATAGGTTAATTCTATTTTGGCTTTAATTAGTTGTTCCAGTATAAATGTGCTAGTGTAATTCTTTGAAAATGTTATTCTTACAATTTTATTAAACCCATTAATATTGGTAACATAATTAGAAAGTATTCCTTCTATTTCAGTAAGATTACAATTTGCCGAAATTTCAATTGTATGTTGATTTCTAGTAGCTTCAAATTCTTTTTGATTTCCACAAAAAACTGGTTTACCATTTCGTAAAAACAATACTTTATCCGATACTTGTTCTACCTCATGTAATTGCTGAGAAGTTAGCAATATCCCTATGGGATGAACAGTACTTTGAGAAAAGAACTTTAAATCATCTAATAAATTTTGTGTTGCCTGAATATCCAAATTAGCTAATGGCTCATCTAAAATTAAAACATCTGGTTCCCAAACCAACATTTTAGCTAACTCAAACCTCAATTTATATCCTGTAGAAATTTGACTCCAAGTTAACCCAACAAAAGCAGTTAACCCCATTCTATGAATAACATAACTTACAATTTTGTCATTGTCTTTGCCTTTAAATCCATGAATAGAAGCAAAATATATTAAGTTTTCCATTAGCGTACCTCTCCATTTCGGTATTCTTTGAGGTATAAAAGCTGTTCTGTTTTTTCGCTTGTAATGATTAGAACCATTAATGTTTTTTAAATCATAAAAATGATTTAATCCTCCACTATCTTTTGTAATTTCTTCTTGTATAAGTCGTAAAAAAGTAGTCTTGCCATTTCCGTTTTCACCAACAACTCCAACTATATCTCCTTTATTAATGGTTATTGATACAGGACCAAACTTGAATTTTTTAGATATATGATTAAATGTTTTTTGTAATTGATTAACTTCAATTAATGGTTCACTAATTAATTCGTTTTCAGCAATATCAACTTGCTCTATTTTAGTTAACAAACTATTTAACCTATCTTTAAATAAAATAAGATCTTCCTCTTTAATTTCTGTTTGCCCTAAAGTTTTTGATAAGTTATATGATTTTCTAATTGCTAATGCCTCATCGTATTCTTGATAATCTTTTAAATAATACCAAGTAAAATCTAATGTTCTTTTACTAGCATTTTCAATGTTGCCTCCTTTTAAATATTGGCGTATTTCGTTTAATAATTTATCTTTCATAATGATAAATGTAGTTAAGAGTATTTACAGATTTAGTAAATAACTTTTTTTGTTATTAAAAATTGTTAACCATTAAAATTAGAGTATTTTGGTATTTATATAACTTACTTCTGCTCTATCTTTTTTTATTAGGCTACTATAGCTATTCATTATTAAATTATTTCCATAATTGTAATACCTAACGAAACATCTTTATAATAAATTCGTTATATTTGGTAAGCAGATGGAACAAGAAAAGCTTAAAAATATTTACCTTACCTTTCAATGTGGTGTTAAAGATTCTGAGTTTGGTAATGTTGATGGTAAACCTTTTTGCAACCAATGTAAAACTGTTGTTCACGACTTAACTAAATCCAACAACCAACAAGTACAACATTTATTAAATGGTAAAGAGAGTATTTGTGGTAGCTTTTTCAATGATCAGCTAGAAACACCTTACCATTTTCCTAAAAACACACATTCCAAAAAGTTTTTATTATCATCTGCCTTAGGAGCATTAACCCTTTTTGCCTTACCAAAAACAACCGCTGCTCAAATGCCTAATGTAGAACAAACAGAATTTACTAATGATTCAACCTATCAAGGTGATCCAGTAAATTATGAACCTGTTGAAGAAATTGAAATGGATAATCATAAAAAACACAGAGGGCAGATTAACTTATTTAGAATACAGCGTAAATATTACATACTAAACAAAAGATTCCCTTTTATTCATGTTAGAAGAATGATGAGAGGAAGAGTAATTTATAAATCTGTTCGTCATCTATAGCCACACCAATAAGCTTCCATCTTATTTTCCAACACTTCTTTTAAAACTTTATTACCATACTCGTAAACATCTTTAATGTTTAAAACCGTTATTTTTTTAGTGTAAGCATTCCCAAACAAACTTTCTATTGCTTTTTTATGCTTGGTTTCCATTACAAAAATCCTAGTGGCTGTTTTTAGTTGTTCTTCTTCTACATAGTTTGTTCCTATTTGATTACAAATCTTTTTATTAGTACCTGCTGAATCAAAGTGTAAATGAGAATAAATATTACTAAAATAATCTTCAGCGGTTCTAGATCTATCTTTATTAGCAGAGCAAACAAATAAAATGTGTTCCATAAGTCAAATGTAATTGTTTTGAATTTTAATCACTATTTTCTATTTATCCAAACAACAAAATTAAAACCTTTAGCGTTTAAATAGATATTCACTTAACCGTTTTGCCTATACAACACATCTACCTAACCCAAAACCTATCTACTATGAAAACTACAAGACTCATGTGGTGGTTAGCGATGTGTATATTACCAACAGTTGCAAACGCTCAACTTTACACGTATCAAGATGTTGAATCATTAAAAGAAAAAGCTCAACAAGATTCTATTGCTGAAATTGAACGTATGGCAGCATTAGAATTTCATGAACTAATTAATAAGTATCGTAAACAAAATGGGTTAAATACTATTGAATGGAATGAAACCCTTTGGATAGCTACCATAAATCACAATAAATGGATGGCAAAAACAGGTAAACTTTCTCATCATCAAACTACTACAAATAATTGCTATTCAGGAAAAAGCCCTGGTGATAGGCTAACTTACGCACAAGCTGGAAGCAGTCATTTTGGTTGGAGTGGAGAAAACGCCTTATACAATTATAGCTGTTCTGGAAAAACTAAAAAAGAAATTGCTAAAAATATTGCTCAACGCTCTTTTACCCAATGGAAAAACTCTAAAGGGCATAACGAAAATATGTTAAGTAAAAGACATGGTTCGCATGGTGTTGCTTTTAAAATTAATGGAGCTGTAGTTTGGGGAACAGATTTGTTTTCATCTTATGGAGGAGAAAATAATAAAAAGGATGAGACTATATATACACGTTATTATGCAGCTAATACCAAAAAGAAAAGCAAACCTAAACGATTTAGCACAGCAAAAAATAGACGAATAGTAAACGAAAATGTTGTTACTACTATAAATAATGAGTTAGCTTTAAAAACTAAAAACTGGAATAGTAAAAAAGGAAATGCTAAAAAATTAGCTTACCGAATTGCTAATAAAAAGTACAAAACCAAAAGTAGTAATGGCATCTTATTTACCGAAACTCAAGAAACTACAAAACGAACATTTTTAGGTTTGTTTAATAAAAACATACACACTTATAGTGCTGTTATAGAAAAAGATATTGACGATTTTGATAGTGAAGCTATTAGTAAGCAATTAGCTACTCTATTAAAAAAAGAACAACCTTTTAACACTAAAAGCAAAGTTGATGTGGCTATACTTTTGAAAAAACGTAAAAACTTAATTCGTATAACTTTAGTAAGCGTTTTACAAAACCCTACAGGAAAAATTAATGCTCTTTAATAAAGTTAATCCAATATTTCGGTTAGCTTTTCGTGGTAATCATGAAAGGTGTTAAGGTTGTTATGAGAACCATCTTTAATGGTAAATAATGTTATTTTATCTGATATTCCTTCTAACCTAACACTAGAATTATAAGGAACGGTTTCATCTTCTGTTCCGTGAAATAAATAAACAGGTATATCAATATCACATAAATGCTTATCAGTTTTAAATTGATAATGTAATAAAATAGAATTAGGTAAATATGGGTAGTGAAATTTAGAAACATCATAAAAATTATAATATGGTGTTTCTAATATTAGCATTTTAGGATGATTATCATTAGCTAAATGAGCTGCTATTCCTGTTCCTAATGATGTTCCGTAAAGTATAATATCTCGTTCCTTATAGTCATAAATTAATTTTTTATAAATCATTAAAGCATCACTATACAACATCTTTTCATTTTTAATACTTCCACTACTCTTCCCATACCCTCTATAATCGTACATTAAAACATCATAGCCTCTAGTTGTAAAATCTATAGCTCTAGCTCCCCAAGATTCTAAATTTCCTGCATTTCCATGATGATAATAAATTACTCCTTTAGCATTTTCAACCTTAAACAAAAGTGCATTTATTATTTGTCCATCTTCGGTTTCATAGTTTAACTCCTCAAACTCTTCTGTAAAATTAAACCGATATTTTTCTGATAGCTTTTCGGGATGAAAAATTAAATTTTCTTGAAATATATATACTGCCAAACCTAACCCAATTAACACAGCTGGCACGATTATTATGATATACAATACTACTTTTGGCACGTTAAAAGTTTGTTAATATGTGTTAATTTGCTGTAAAGATATAATATAATATTAACTTTGATATTAAGAGAATACTCAAAAAATATGAAGAAAATTTTAGCTTTCACAGCTGCATTATTATTAAGTTTTGCAGCTTTCTCACAAAAAGATGCGTTTAAAGTAAAAATGAAAATTGAAGGGCTGCAAGATTCTACTTGTTACCTTATCAATTACTTTGGTAGTCAAAGGTACTACAGAGATACTGCAAATTTCGATAAAAATGGAGTTGTTGTTTTTTCAGGAAAAGAACACCATCCAGGCGGAATTTATGGAGTGTTTAGCAGCGGTAAATTATTGTTTGAAATTGTTTTAAATGACGAAGCTATTGTTGATTTAGCTACCGATACCAATGATTACATTGGCAATATGAAAGTGAACAAATCGGAAGAAAACAAATTGTTTTTTGAGCACTTACAACTAATTACTAAGCTTCAAAAAAGTGCCGAGCCACTAAGAGCTAAATTAAAAGATAAAAATTTAGCCGAAAAAGAAAAAAAAGAAATACAAGAGCAACTTGGTAATATTGGTAAAGAAATTAATAATTATCGTTTAAGTGTTATCGACAAACACCCAAAATCATTTGTTTCGGTAATTTTTAAAACTATGAAAGAACCTGAAGCTCCAGCTTTTAATGAAATTAAAAACGATTCTATTAAACGCTATAAAAAATACATGTACATTAAAAATCATTATTTTGATGATGTTGATTTTTCTGATGCAAGAATTAATTACACTCCACTTTACCACAATAAAATTGAAAAATATTTCAAACACGTAGTTATTCCTGCTCCAGATTCAATAATAAAAGAAGCCGACATAATTATTGCAAAAGCAAAAGCAAACGAAGAAATTTTTAAATACACTGTTCATTATTTACTTAGCCATTACGAGCGTTCAAAAATTATGGGAATGGATGCTGTTTTCGCTCATATTGGAATGAATTACTACACTCACGAACTAGCTTATTGGGCAGACTCTACCCAAATAGAGAAAATACAAGAGCGTGCCAGAAAAATTACACCATTAGTACTTGGTAAAAAAGCCATTAATTTAAGTTTATTAGATACTAGCCGAGTATGGCAACAACTTTACAATGTAAATGCTAACTATACTGTTTTAGTCTTTTGGGATCCTGACTGCGGTCATTGCAAAAAAGAATTACCTAAAATGGCACGTACCATAGATTCTTTAAAAACACATATAGATATTAAAGTATATGCTGTAAGCTCTCATCATAATGACGAATGGAAAAAGTTTATTAAAGACAACAACCTTGATTTTATTAATGTAGCTGTACCTAAAGAAGTTTATGAAGATGAAAAAATAGCTACCGAATACGTAATTAAAGGATATACTGATTTACGTAGTTTAAATTACCATCAAACCTATGATATATATAGCACTCCACAAATTTATTTACTAGATGATAGTAAAAAGATATTAGGTAAAAAATTAGATACTGCCTTACTAAAAGAAGTTTTAGAAAAAGAGGAAAAGAAAAGAACCAACAATAAATAGTTTATAAAAAACGCTCCGAAAATTCGGAGCGTTTTTTTGTTATGCTAACTTTACCAAAATTTGGTTCATGAAAAGAATAATTCCAGCCACAATTATCGCAATAATAGGTATTACTATTGCCTATTTTATGATAGATCAACCTAAAAAACTTAAAGTTTATAATCCCATTGATATTAATCCTGAGTTAGTAGATGAATCGGTAAGAAAAGTTGATAAATACCATAGAGTTGGGGCTTTTAAACTAACCAATCAAGATGGGCAACTTATTACCGAAAACAATTATCGCAACAAAATTTATATTACCGATTTCTTTTTTGTTACTTGCCCTACTATCTGTCCGAAAATGACCGATCAAATGCACCGTGTTTATAACGAGTTTAAAGCTAATGATGATATTATGTTTTTATCTCATACTGTTATGCCCGAAGCCGATTCGGTGCCTGTTTTAAAAGAGTATGCTAACAAACTAAATGTAAATGCCAATAAATGGAACTTTGTTACAGGCGATAAAAAACAAATTTATAACCTTGCTAGAAAGACCTATTTTGCAGCTATAACTGAAGGTGATGGAGGTGTTAATGATTTTATCCATACCGAAAATTTTGTTTTAGTAGATAAAGAAAAAAGACTTAGAGGGTTTTATGACGGAACATCAAAAAAAGATGTTGACAGACTAATTGAAGATATTAATGCGTTATTATATGAGTATAAGGACAATTAAATAAGAAAAAGGTATGAATTTAATCGTAAAAATAATTAGTGTATCAGTTATTGCTTTGCTGCTCTTTTCGTGTAACAAAAAGATAGACCAAAGCAGTATGTTTAGTGGAAGATCTCATAAAACCAAAAAGAAAGGCATTTATGATGCTGGATTAAACTCTAAAAAGCCTATTAGTGTTCAGATAAAAAAGGATTACGATAAACAAACCAAGCATGATGCTAATCCTAAAAAGGCAGCCAAAAAGATAAATAAAGACATGGAAAAGAAAAAGCGTTTAGCACAGAAAAAACGCGATAAAATCAACAAAAAACGTAGGGTAAAAGTTAAAACTACCAAAGGTAAAACTGGTGGTGATAGTTAAAATATTACTCTAGTCCTCATTCACTATAAAAATGGGTAACTAGGTTTTTCACTGGCTTCCCGCCTTTGGAAAACGAAAAGCCCATAATAACTACTTCGTCATTGCGGAAATTTTATTTGTAGCTTACCAAAACAAATAAAATTATCTGCAATCTATTTTAACCAAACAAAATATACCATTATCCGATTATCCCAAAAGCTTTCGGAAGGAATCAGATTTTTTTACTGGATTCCCGCCTTCGCGGGAAACAGAAGCTTAATTCCCCGAGAGACATCGGGGAACCAGAAAAACTCACCACACAAAAAGTAAGATTACGGATATTTCGTTTTTACTAACAAAATTCCGTAGTAAAAAGTAAGTTTAAAAATCAATACAAAAAAAATCCTCCAAGATTTTAAAAACCTTGGAGGATTGTATAAGGTAAAAGTCTTTACTTACTTTTTATCCTCATCAGTAACTTCTTCAAAATCAACATCCGTTACTTCCTCATCGTTACCAGCTTCTGTATTTTCAGCACCTGCTCCTGCATCACCACCAGCTTGTTGCTGTGCGTTATACATTTCTTGTGATGCCGCTTGAAAAACTGTATTTAGCTTTTCAACTCCTGCTTTCATCCCTTCTAAATCTTTCGCTTCGTGAACTTTTTTCAACTCAGCCAAAGCATCTTCAATAGGTTGTTTTTTATCAGCAGGCAATTTATCTCCGTATTCTTTCAACTGCTTTTCTGTTTGGAAAATTAAGCTATCAGCTTGATTTACTGTATCAGCATTTTCTTTTGCGGTTTTATCAGCTTCAGCATTTTCTTCAGCTTCACGCTTCATTTTAGCAATTTCATCATCACTTAATCCAGATGAAGCTTCAATACGAATACTTTGTTCTTTTCCTGTAGCTTTATCTTTTGCAGAAATGTTCATTAAACCATTCGCATCAATATCAAAAGTTACTTCAATTTGAGGTACGCCTCTTGGTGCTGGTGGAATATCTGCTAACTGAAATCTTCCTAAAGATTTATTATCCGCAGCCATTGAACGCTCTCCTTGCAACACATGAATATCAACCGCTGGTTGATTATCTGCTGCAGTAGAGAAAGTTTCTGATTTTTTTGTTGGGATAGTTGTGTTTGCTTCAATTAATTTAGTCATTACTCCTCCCATAGTTTCAATTCCTAAACTTAATGGGGTAACATCTAATAATAATACATCTTTTACCTCTCCTGTTAATACACCACCTTGAATTGCTGCTCCAATAGCAACTACTTCATCAGGGTTTACTCCTTTACTTGGCTCTTTTCCAAAGTAAGATTTTACAGCCTCAACAATTGCAGGTATTCTTGTAGAACCTCCAACTAATATTATCTCATCCACATCACTTGTAGAGTAACCTGCTGAATTTAATGCAGATTTACATGGCTCAATAGTTCTTTTAATTAAGCTATCCGCTAATTGCTCAAAAGAAGCTCTTGTTAAAGTTCTAACTAAGTGTTTTGGTCCAGATGCAGTTGCTGTTACATAAGGTAAGTTAATTTCTGTTTGAGTAGTACTTGACAGCTCAATTTTAGCTTTTTCTGCAGCTTCTTTTAAACGCTGTAAAGCCATTGGATCTTCTCTTAAATCAATAGACTCATCTTTCTTAAACTCTTCTGCTAACCAATCGATAATTACTTGGTCAAAATCATCTCCACCTAAGTGTGTATCTCCATCAGTAGATTTTACTTCAAAAACACCATCTCCTAATTCTAAAACAGAAACATCATGTGTTCCACCACCACAGTCAAACACCACAATTTTCATGTCTTTGTCTGTTTTATCTAATCCGTAAGCTAAAGCAGCTGCAGTAGGCTCGTTGATAATTCTTTTTACAGTTAAACCAGCAATTTCTCCAGCTTCTTTAGTTGCTTGTCTTTGTGCATCGTTAAAATAAGCAGGGACAGTAATTACTGCTTCACTAACTGATTGTCCTAAATAATCTTCAGCAGTTTTCTTCATTTTTTGAAGTACCATTGCTGAAATTTCTTGAGGAGTATATAATCTATCATCAATTTTTACTCTTGGAGTATTGTTATCTCCTTTTTCAATTTTGTAAGCTGAACGCTTAATTTCTTTTGCTACCTGGTCAAAGCTATTTCCCATAAATCTTTTGATAGAAGAAATGGTTTTTTCTGGGTTGGTAATTGCTTGTCTTTTTGCAGGGTCTCCAACTGCTCTTTCGCCACCATCAATAAAAGCAACAATAGAAGGAGTTGTTCTTTTACCTTCTGCATTAGGAATAACTACTGGCTCATTACCTTCCATTACAGAAACACAAGAGTTGGTAGTTCCTAAATCTATACCTATAATTTTACTCATAATATTTAGTTTTTAATTTTAAATCGTTTTAATTCGATTTTGAGATAGTCAAAGCTTATGCCATTAGAATTAGGCATATTAAATCAAGTAAAATTGACAGAATAGAATGTTGTTAGCTAAGTTTTAACTGACAAAAATGACAATAAGGCAGAAATTAAATTATTGTTGAGTACAAGGGGCAACTGGAAAACCTAAGCCAATTGTTCCAAAACAAAAACCTAAATTAAGCGATTGTAAATATTTAATAGTAGAGTTTTGAATATTTACTTGATTTTGTGTTTGAGGGTCAATTGTTGATTCCCACAACACATACTCTCTAGCTGAAAAAATTCCAATACCATTTTCAACATTTGTATAATTAGGTTTGTCTTGATTTACACTAGATGAAGGCTCTGATACAACCATAAAAGTATGCAACTCTGTACCTGCAACATTAAACTCCATAGTAATATTTGCTAGTTCTCTATGAGATAACGAATCCGCAACAGTAATTGGGCTAATTCTTGATCTAATGTTATCAAAAAATGTTTCCCCATCAAGTTGCCATTCCATTAATTCATTTCCTTGAGAAGTTGTAGCATAAATCTCTCCCATAGTCATAGTCAAACTTTTTTCAACAGATGGTTTTCCAGTTACAGTTAAAGGGTGTTCTATATAGTTAAAAACTATTTTAGCCTCAACTCTACCTATATCTTCTCCAGTTGTTGCTCCAACCAATTTTGTTATTGAGGTTCCGTTAGAAACTGTTCCATTCCAAAACTGAAACTTGGTATTTACAGGGTTAGATACAGTAATTGGCTTAACCATTGGAGTTAACGCTGTTATTTCTTTGTTTTCAGAAGCGTTAGTAATACGTAATTTAAATGTATTGTTTCTATCAATATTAGGTTCAACAAATTTATAAAGTACATTAGTAGAATTATCAAAAGTCCCTGGATCTTTAGGAATTTCATTTACAGTTCTTACAACCGAATGAGTTTTAACCAAACTATTACTTCCATTATACTCTTCAACAACAACAGAAATTTCATCTGCAGCATAAGTAAAATTATCAGAATTAGCAGCTAAATCTAAAGCACTAGTTTCACCTAAAAATGCTTTATTAATTTTTAAATAGTGAGTAGTATCTTGTGGATTTATTACTCCATAAACAACTGTTATATCCTGATAATCTGCATTTACATCAATATCTGTTTCGCATGAAGTAAATATTACTGAGATACTTAACCCTATTACTATCAAAAATTTATTCATCGTAAAAATTTTATATACATGCAAAAGTATTAAATTTAATTAAAAAGAAACATTATTTGTAGCTTTGCTTCCTCTTAAATATAGCAGTGGCTAATAATTAAGTTAAACGGTAAATAAAAATAAACTAAAGGTTAATAAAATATGTCTATTCATAATTCAGATATAAAGCGAGTTACAACGCATGTTTTGCAAGAAATGAAATTGAGAAACGAAAAAATTTCGATGCTTACTGGTTACGATTTTTCTATGGCAAAAATTATTGATAGTGCAGGCATTGATATTATTTTAGTTGGAGATTCTGCTTCTAATGTAATGGCGGGGCATGAAACTACCTTACCCATTACACTTGACCAAATGATTTATCACGCATCTTCTGTAATTAGAGCTGTAGAACGTGCTTTGGTAGTAGTAGATTTACCATTTGGTGCTTATCAAGGTAATTCTAAAGAAGCATTAACTTCAGCTATTAGAATAATGAAAGAATCCGGTGCTCATGCTGTTAAATTAGAAGGCGGAAGCGAAATTTTAGAATCTATTAATCGTATTTTATCTGCTGGTATTCCTGTTATGGGGCATTTAGGTTTAACTCCTCAATCTATTTATAAATTTGGCACTTACGTAGTTAGAGCAAAAGAAGAAGAAGAAGCACAAAAATTAATTGCTGATGCTAAACTTTTAGAAGAAGCTGGATGTTTTGCATTAGTTTTAGAAAAAATTCCTGCAAAATTAGCTACAAGAGTTGCTCAAGAAATAAAAATACCTGTAATTGGAATTGGAGCAGGAAATGGTGTTGATGGTCAGGTATTAGTTGTACATGATATGCTTGGAATAACACACGAGTTTAGCCCTCGATTTTTAAGAAGGTACCATAATTTATATGAAGAAATGAAAGGTGCTTTTGAAAACTACATTAAAGATGTAAAATCTCAAGATTTTCCGAACGAAAAAGAACAATATTAAATTCATTTGTAGCCTAAAATATTTATTTGATATTTTTACGCAAGTGAAAATAAAACTTACCATACCTATAATTATTCTGCTGTTTTCTTTAAAACCAGTTAATGCACAAAAGCTTAACTATAAAATTTCGGAAAATGCTAACAGGATGTTTTTACTCGAAAACTATAAGCGAGCAAAAGAATTATATCGAGAGTTATACAAAAAAAATTACAACAATTACCGTAACAAATATCGATTTGGAGTCTGTTTAGTTTACACCTACGAAAGAAAAGATGCACTATCTTTATTAACAAATATTACAAGCTATGGTGGAACTCCTAGAGAAGTGTGGTTTCATATCGCTAAAGCTCATCATTTAGATAATAATTTTGATGAAGCCATAACCAACTATAATAAGTACCTTAAATCGGATGAAGCTAGTTATCAGTTAAAACTAAGAGCAAAAAGAAATATTGAAATGTGCGAGAATGCTAAAAAATTAATCCAAGACTCTATAAATGTTGAATTTATTCCTTTAGGGGAAGAAATTAATACCGAGTACGATGAATACTTCCCTTCTATTACCCCAAAAGCAGATTTATTAATTTTTTCTACAAGAAGACAAGGAACAACAGGAAGAATTTACGACTTAGAATCATATTATACTGCTGATATTTATTCAGCAAAATTCAAATATGGTAAATGGAGCAAGGCAAAATCTGTAGGACCGCCAAATTCTTACGGAAATGAAGATTGTGCCGGAATGAGTGAAAATGGCAAATACATTTTTTATTACGTTAACAATCCTAAAAGTAAAAATAACTTACAATTATCTGAAAAAGGAAAGAGTACTTACGGTAGAGCTATAGAAATTAAATCAAAAGAAGTTAATTCAAAATCTAACCAACAAATTAGTGCAACTATTACAAATGATGGAAATTACATGATTTTTTCTAGTGACAGAAAAGGTGGTATGGGTGGTAGTGATTTATACATATCAAAAAAAATAAAAGACAAAAAAGACTCTACCAAAACTACTTGGAGCGAACCAAAAAACTTAGGTCATAAAATCAATACCCCTTATGATGATGCTTACCCTTATTTGATTAATGATGGCAAAACACTTTTATTTGCTTCTAAAGGACACAACTCTATGGGTGGTTATGATATTTTTTACATTCCTTTTAATCCAGAAAATATAAGTACCGATACCCCTACAAATATTGGATACCCTATTAATGATACTGATGATAATACCAACATAAGTTTTACTGATGATAAGAAAGTAGCTTACATTTCAACTTTTAGAAAAGAAGGTAAAGGGAATTTAGATATTTACAAACTAATTTTTAATGAGCCTCTACCCTTTTTTGTTAAATGAAAAAACTCCCCCAAATAGAAATTTTACACGAAGACAATCATTTAATTGTTGTCAATAAAAAATCGGGAGACATTGTTCAGGGAGATAAAACAGGAGACAAGCCTTTAAATGAGATTGTAAAAGATTACATTAAAATAAAATACAATAAGCCTGGCGAAGTTTATCTAGGGACTCCTCACCGACTAGACAGGCCAACAAGTGGCATTGTAGTTTTTGCCAAAACAAGTAAAGCCCTTACACGATTAAATAAAATGTTTCATGATAAAGAAGTACAAAAAACATATTGGGCTATTGTAAAAAATAAACCACAAAAGCAGAGCGACAGGCTAATTCACTATCTAAAAAAGAACAATCAAAAAAATCGTTCTAATGCTTTTAATAAAGAAACTGATGGAGCAAAAAAGGCTGAGCTTACCTACCAACTTATACACAGTTTTACCAATTATCATTTATTAGAAATAAACCCTTTAACTGGTCGTCATCATCAAATTAGAGTGCAATTAAATGCTATTGGTTGTACTATAAAAGGAGATTTAAAGTATGGCTTTTCACGTTCCAACCCTGATGCTTCTATAAGTTTGCATGCAAGAGCTATAGAATTTATTCATCCCGTAAGTAAAGAGCCTTTTAAAATTAGTTGCTGCCCTATTTCTAAAGATGTACTTTGGAAAGAAGCTTGTCAGATTTTTAAATAAAACTAATACATTAGTACTTTCTATAATTTAATATATGCCTTTTGTGATTTGTTTTTTGTGATTTGTCTTTTACCCTTTAACATCTTTTAACAAACCAATAACAACAAGGCTTGCCTTTATATCGTTTTGATGCTAAACTTTGTAAATAATTATCATTAAAACATATAAATTATGAAAAAAGCAATTAAAATTTTCACTTTCGGATTAGCGTTAACTATTGCCGGAGGAGTATCATCCATAGTAATTTATAAAACATTTGAAAAACCTCAAACAGTAATTCAAAACCCGCATAATTTTTCGGAATACAACCAACTTACCAGCAATAAAATGGATATTGTTGGTAATCACGTAAACTTAGAAATGGCTGCACAACAATCGGTTAATGCTGTTGTTCATGTTAAAACAGAAGTATTGGTTAATCGTCCAACAGACCCATTATATCAGTTTTTTTATGGTGGTAGAAGTCAACAACCTGAATTGGCTCGTTCTTCTGGCTCTGGGGTTTTAATTTCTGATGATGGCTACATAGTTACCAATAACCATGTAATTGAAAATGCAGAAAAAGTAAACATCACTTTAAACAATAAAAAAACTTACGAAGCTGAAGTTATTGGTACTGACCCTAATACAGACTTGGCTTTATTAAAAATTGATGAAGACAATTTACCTCATTTACAATACGGTAATTCTGAACAAGTAAATATTGGACAATGGGTAATAGCGGTTGGTAACCCTTACAATCTTACCTCTACTGTTACAGCAGGAATTGTAAGTGCTAAAGGCAGAGATATAAATATTTTAAGAAACGACCCTTACAGTGGTATGTCGGCAATAGAATCGTTTATACAAACCGATGCAGCAGTTAACCCTGGAAATAGCGGTGGAGCTTTAGTTGCTAGTACTGGAGAACTTATTGGAATTAACTCTGCCATCAAATCAAATACGGGTTCTTATACTGGTTACTCTTTTGCCATACCTGTAAATATTGTTAAAAAAGTGGTTGCAGATTTAAAAGAATTTGGAACTGTACAGCGTGCTTTTATTGGGGTTAGTATTAGAAATTTAGACGATAAACTTGCTGAGGAAATTGGTTCTAAAAATCTAAACGGAGTTTACATTAATGGCACTACCGAAAATGGTTCTGCTGCTAAATCGGGCATTAAAAAAGGTGATGTAATTAAAAAAATTGGAACAAAAGAAATTAGTGATGTTGCTGAGCTACAAGAACAAATTAGTCAGTTTAGACCTGGAGATAAAGTAAATATTGTTGTTTTAAGAGATGAAAAAGAAATTAAACTTCCTCTTATATTAAAAAACAGAAAAGGTAATGAGGATGTTATTTCTAATGCAGATAATAAAGTTTTAAAACTATTAGGAGCTACCTTTATTGAAGTTGACAAAAAAGAGTTAAAACAACTTAAAATTAACAACGGAGTAAAGATTGACCAACTACTGAATGGTAAACTACGAAGAGTTGGAATTAAAGAAGGTTTTATTGTTACTAAAGTTAATCACAAAACAGTTAGTACAGTTGATGAACTAACCCAAGCAATTAATAAAGCGAGTAATGGTATTCTTTTAGAGGGTATTTATGAAAACGGAAGAAGAGAGTATTATGGATTTGGGATATGATATAGCATAGTTTTCAAAAAAAAATCCTCCGAATAAATTCGGAGGATTTTTTTTTGAAAGGAATTTCAGATTTTACTGCTCAAAAACATCATCACCTAATTTAGTGTTGTGTTCTATTGAAGTAACTTCCATATCTAATGTTTGTGGTCCAAAACTTTGCTTTATTTTATGAGCATAGTTTATTCCATTTACTACTTTGTAATCAGAGTATAATGAAACAATAGTCATAGAACCACCTGCTTCTTCTCCAACATCTTTTACTTGCATAGCTTTTACTTGCATACCAGAAGCAACATCATACCATTCGCTCGATTTATCACCATTAGCGTTAGTAACCTGAATTTTATAGGCATCTTTCCCTTCTATCTCTTCAACTCCTAAAAGCTCATAAGTATTTCCGTCAGTTTTATAATCTAAATCACCAAACATTTTAGCCGATTTTTTCATATCTTCTAAATCATCTCCTTCTAAATCTTTACTTCCTTGCATACCACTTGTTTTACCAGAAGTACCATTAAATGTTTGTTTTTGAATTACCATTGGTCCCATATTCATCGTCATTGCCGATTTATTAGGAGCTTTACTGTAACGTGTTACGCTAATTGTTTGACCTTGTATAGAGGCTGTCATTTTAATTGTAACATCTTTAATCTTTTTTAATGTTTTTGACAATTTTTTACCTGGTGCCATTCCGTATTTTGATACCAAAGCTTTATCTAAAACTGTTTCTGCTGTTACCCCTTCTGGAGCAGCTTTTAAAGCTTCTACATAGTCGTTTCCATAAGTATCATAAAAATCTACTTTTTTGCTACCCGCAAAACCTTTTAATTTATCTGCTTCCTCTTTATCTCCAACTACTAAAACTATTGCGTTTTCTGGCTTAATGTACTTTTTAGCCATTGCTTGTATATCATCTACAGTAACTGCAGCAACATTTTTCAAATAGTTGTTATAGTAATCTGCTGGCAAATTATATTTAGCTGAATTTAACGCAAAACGGGCAATAGTTTGAGGATCTTGCAAAGTATAAGCAAAAGTACCTGTTATGTAATTTTTAACACTTTGTAAATCTTCTTCTGTTACTTTTTCTTTTACCATGTTATTTAGCTCAACCATAAATTGAGTAATAGCACTATCAGTTACTTCGTTTCTAACTTTTGCACTTGCATTAAAACTACCAACTAATTTGTCAGAATTTAAAGAAGAATAAGCACCATAAGTATAACCATGCTTCTCTCTTAAATTCATAAATAATTTACCTGTCATTCCACCACCTAAAATCGTATTCATTAAACGAGCTTTAATTGCATCAGGGCTACCTGGTTTTAAGTTAACTGGGTAAGTAATGTTAATTACAGACTGTACAGCTCCTTCTTTATTCACAAAAGCTACTTCAGTTTCTTTTGGTGCAGATGGACTTCTATATTTATTTATTGGCACATCACCTTTTTCCCAAGCACCAAAATACTTTTCTACCAATGGCTTAACCTCAGCAACAGTAATATCTCCAACAACCGCTAAATAAGCAACATTTGGCTTAAAATAAGTGGTATAGTATTCTTTACATTTTTCTAAGGTAATTGCTTCCACTGTTTCTTCTGTTGCAATTTCTCCGTAAGGATGATTTTTACCATAAACCAATGCATGTCTTACATTACTTGCTATTTCATCTGGGCTATCTTTTCCTGAAGTAATACCCGAAATAGTTTGCTTTTTGATTTTATCTAACTCTTCTTGTTTAAAATCAGCATTTAATAAAACATCCGACATTAAAGTCAACAACTTATCTTGATGCTTTTTTAATGATGAAGCATAAACCCCTGTTGAATAAGAGCTTAAAGTAGCTCCAATAAAATCAACTTCTTTATCTAATTGTTCTTTTGTTTTAGTTTTTGTACCTCTTTCCATTAATTGTCCTGCGGCAGAAATATAACCAGCCATATCTCCTTCCATTATTGGATCAATATCTAATGATAACGAATAAGATACTTTTGGTAATTTATGGTTTTCTACTACAAATACTTTTAATCCATTTGGTAAAGTAAACGATTCTGTTTTCCCTAATTTAATTTCGGGAGCTGCTGCTGCACTTGGTCTTTTACTTCTGTCTAATTTTTGAGCCGAAACTCCAAAACTAAACGATGCAGCTAATATGATTAATACTATTTTTTTCATTTTATATAGTTTAATGTCTTTTTATATATTATTTCTTTTCTTCCTTTAAATCTGGTTGCTCTGACGTTTCTGCCTTTTTAGGAACATAGTGTAATACCACTCTATTTTCTTTTGTAAAATACTTTTTAGCAGCATTCATTATATCTTCTCTAGTAACTTCCATATACCTTTCAATTTCAGTATTAATTAAGTTAGCATCTCCATAGTAAACAAAATAGTTAGCTAAATTCTCAGCAATTCCCTCAATTTTAGAATTTTGAGAATACATATCGTTTTCTATTTGGTTTTTTAATTTTTGGAATTCTTCTTCAGAAATTAATTCATTTTGAAGTTTTTCTACTTCTTTATTTATAGCTTCTTCTAAATCTTCAACAGCAACTCCCATATTGGTAATACCAAACATTAAAGCCATACCTGGGTCTTCTGTTGGAAAAGGAAATGCACCAACTGCTAATGCTTTTTGTTGCTCATCAACAATACTCTTTTGCATTCTAGAACTATTACCTTGTGATAAAATTTGTGCTACCATTGCTACAGCATAAGCATCTTTACTGTTTTGTGCTGGTGTATGGTACCCCATAAAAACTCCTGGTAATTGAACATTATCTTCAACAACATCTCTAATTTCTTTTGTTTTTGCTGGCTCAACAATTTTGTTTCTCTCAATTGGTGCTCCTTTTGGTATTCCTGCAAAATATTTATTGATCCATGCTTTTAACTGTTTTTTATCAAAATCTCCAGCAATAGATAATGTTGCATTGTTTGGAATGTAAAATTTCTTGTAGAAATCTCTAAACTCATCAATTTTAGCTGCATTTAAATGTTCTAATGATCCTATTGGCACCCATTGGTAAGGGTGTTTTTCAAAAGCTTTTTCAAACATTGTTGGTAAAAACGAACCATAAGGTGTATTTTCATAACGCTGACGGTACTCTTCTTTTACTACTTCTCTTTGTGTTTCAACTCCTGTTTCATCAATTTTAGCGTGCAACATTCTTTCCGACTCTAACCATAAACCTAATTCTAATTGGTTAGATGGTAAGATTTCAAAGTAAAAAGTTCTATCAAAAGATGTATTTGCATTTAAAATACCTCCATTACTTTGAACCAATTTCATGTACTCTCCTCTTTCTATGTTTTCCGAACCTTCAAACAATAAATGTTCAAAAAAGTGAGCAAAGCCTGTTCTTTCTGGATTTTCATCTTTAGAACCAACATGGTACAATACTGTTACTGCAACTATTGGTGTTGAATGGTCTTCATGTAATATTACATTTAAGCCATTTTTAAGTTTGTATTGCTCAAACTCAATTTTGTTCGACTGTGCTTGGGCAGAAAAAATTCCTAACCCCATTGCAGCCACTAATAATACTTTTTTCATATTTTAATTTAATTTTATACTAATTTAAGTTATGCGAATGTAAGTATTAAAATTTTGCCTACAAATGAGCTTATACACAAGTGGTAAAATATCTTTTTTAATGGTAAAATTAATTAGACAGACACCTTTTACAATATTTAGAAAGTATTTTAGTTACTTTTGAAACCCATTTTAAAGCACCTTTAGTGGCACTTAAAAAGTTTATCAACATAATTATATTACTCGTTATTACATTTAGCGTAAATGCTCAAACTGCAACAATTACGGGTGTTTTAAAAAACAGCAAAGGCGAACCTTTAGAAAATGCTAATATTGCCATTGTTGGAGAAACTGTTGGTACACAATCAGACAAAAACGGTAAGTTTAAACTTACTATTCCTGCCAATAAAGATGTAAAAGTTGGTATTAGTTTTATTGGTTACAACCCACAAACCAAAACATTTAATTTAAAACCTAACGAAACGGTTACTTACTCTCCTAAAATGACCTCCATATCAACCGATATTGGCACTTACGACCATGTTGAGGAAGGAAACAGAAGTGGTACAATGCAAAAAATAAAACCAAAAATAGCCGAAAACTTTACCAGTGCTTCAGGTAGTTTTGAAGCCATTTTAAAAACCTTACCTGGTGTTTCTTCTAATAACGAATTAAGCTCTCAGTACTCTGTAAGAGGTGGTAATTTTGATGAAAACCTTATCTATGTAAATGATATTCAGATATATCGCCCATTTTTAATTCGCTCTGGACGACAAGAAGGTTTGAGTTTTATTAATTCTAACTTAGTTTCTGATATTAAATTTTCGGCTGGTGGTTTTGGTGCAAAATATGGCGATAAAATGTCATCAGTACTGGATGTATCCTACAAAGAACCTGACGATTTTGGCGGTTCATTTACTGCAAGCTTACAAGGAGCTGCTGCACATATTGAAGGAGCAAGCAAAAACCACCGTTTTACCTATTTAGCTGGAGCAAGGTTTAAATCTAATCAATATGTGTTACAAAGTTTAGATACAGACGGAGAATATCGTCCTAACTTCTTTGACATCCAAACCTACTTAACCTATGACATGAACGAAAAATGGGAAATAGGCTTTTTAGGAAATATTGCTCGTAACACTTATAAGTTCATTCCTCAAACTCGCCAAACAGATTTTGGAACAATTAACGAAGCCTTGCAGTTAACGGTTTATTTTGATGGTGCCGAAGTTGACCAATATCAAACTTATTTTGGTGCAATTACCAATACTTTTACTCCTAAAGAAGATACAGAACTAAAACTTATTACTTCTATTTTCAGCACATTAGAAGATGAAAATTTTGACATTGAAGGGGCTTACAGGATTGATGAGCTAGAACGAGATTTAAGTCAGGATGATTTTGGAGATGTAAAATTTAATAGAGGAGTTGGTGGCTTTATGGATCATGCCCGAAACCGTTTAGATGCCAATGTTTTTAATGTGGAGCATAAAGGGAAAAAATTAAAGAAAAACCACACTACTTTTTGGGGAGTAAAATATCAACACGAAAACATAGAAGATAGAATTAGTGAATGGGGTTATGTAGATTCGGCTGGGTATTTTATACCTAACCCAATAGATTCTATCGGCTATACCGACCCCAATGCTCAACCCAATGAATTATTAGAGCTTAACGAAGTACTTCGTTCGCAAGTTAATTTAAGTAGCAACCGTTACAGTGCTTACTTGCAACGCTCTTGGGATTGGGAAAAAGATTCGGTAAATTATAATTTTACCATAGGCGGTAGGGCTGCTTTTTGGGATTTTAACGATGAGTTTATTTTTAGCCCTAGAACCTCTTTCTCTTTCCAACCTAACTGGAAAAGAGACTATTTGTTTAGAATTTCTGGTGGTGTTTATTACCAACCACCTTTTTACAGAGAAATGCGAAATTTTGATGGTTCAATTAATTATGATATTAAATCGCAACTTTCTTATCAAGCTGTTATAGGCTCTGATTATAATTTTGAAGCTTGGGGGCGACCTTTTAAATTTACTACCGACATTTATTACAAACACATGAAAAACATAATTCCTTACGAATTAGAAAATGTAAGAATAAGATATTATGCTACCAACAACGCTAACGCTTATGCCATTGGTACCGATTTAAAAATTAATGGCGAATTTGTAAAAGGTGTAGAATCGTGGTTTAGTATGAGTATTATGAAAACCGAAGAAGATTTGGTTGACGACCAATATACTGAATACTTAAATAGCGATGGAGAAGTTATTGTTAGCGGATATACAGCAAACAGCACTGTGGTTGATAGCAACATTGTGTATCCTGGTAATATTCCAAGACCAACCGACCAACGTGTAAATTTCTCCTTATTTTTTCAAGATTATGTACCTAAACTACCTAATTTAAAAATGCACATAGCCTTGTATTATGCCACTGGTTTACCATTTGGGCAAACAGGTACACAAGAACGCTACAAAGCAACTTTTAGATTACCTGCCTACCGTAGAGTTGATTTAGGTTTTTCTTATTTAATTAAAAGCGAAGAGAAAGAAAGTAAAAGCAAGTTAATGGGTAAGTTTAAAAATATTTGGCTAAGTGCCGAAGTGTTTAACCTACTTCAAATTAATAATGTTATTTCTTATTTATGGATTAAAGATGTAACAGGTAGAAATTATGCTGTACCTAATTACCTTACCTCACGACAAATTAACGTAAAACTGCATTTTGATTTTTAGTTATCTGTTTGTAGTCGTTTGTAAATAGTTACAAGTATTTAAAAACAGCTATTACTATATAAACAAAGGCTTTTATCTATTTTTTTTAACTATTTTTACTTAAAAATGTATAATGCGAATAAATGCAATTGCATTTATTCGGTTGTTACCCACAAGCTGAAAACCAGCCGCACATTATAGCACTTTTGTTTTTTTCCGACACACAAATCCAACGCTATAAAAACCAAAAGAGCTAAAATTTTCCCAACGCTTGATAATTATGTATTTAAGTATTTGCTTAAATAAGAAATAAGCGTAACTTTGTTTTATGGAAAATAATTCTTGCATAAGACAGCAAGCGGATATTGAACAAATAAACCGTTGCAAAGACACAGTTTCGGAATTAAATGAATCGTTCGACTATTTAGCAAATGGACTTTCATTAGTCGGAAATAGCGTTCGACTGAAAATACTTTACCTACTCTTTGAGGAAAAAAGACTTTGCGTTTGTGATTTGAGCGACATTCTCGGAATGAATATTTCTGCTATTTCTCAACATTTAAGGAAAATGAAAGACCGAAATCTATTGGAAACCGATAGAGAAGCTCAAACGATTTTTTACTCGCTCACGGCTGAATACGAAAAATTACTAAATCCATTCTTTGAGATACTTGATAAAAACAAAATTTTAGAAACGATATGAAAAGCGAAAACAAATTAATTGGTGCAGGTTTGTTAACTGCAATTACAGCTTCATTATGTTGTATTACACCAGTTTTGGCTCTAATCGCAGGAACAAGCGGAATTGCTTCTGCATTTTCTTGGATTGAACCTTTTAGACCTTATTTAATCGGACTGACAATTTTAGTTCTTGGTTTTGCTTGGTATCAAAAACTAAAACCTCAAAAAGAAATTGACTGCGAATGTGAGACGGACGAAAAACCAAAATTTATTCAATCAAAAAAGTTTTTAGGAATCGTAACTGTATTTGCAATTGTAATGTTGGCTTTTCCATACTATTCAGGAATATTTTACCCAAATACAGAAAAGCAAATAATCGTAGTTGACAAATCGGACATTAAAACGACCGAATTTAAAATCAGCGGAATGACTTGTGCGAGTTGCGAAGAACACGTAAATCACGAAGTAAATAAGCTCAACGGAATTGTGAACTCAAAAGCGTCTTACGAAAATGGAAATGCAATAGTTGAATTTGACAAAACCAAAACCAACGAAACAGAAATCGAGAATGCAATAAACTCAACAGGTTATAAAGTAACCGATAAAAAAGAAAACTAATGGAAGTCCAATTAAAATCAGAAATCACTTGTCCTAATTGCGGACATAAAAAAGTAGAAGATATGCCAACAAACGCTTGTCAATTTTTCTACGAATGCGAGAATTGTAAAACGGTTTTGAAACCAAAAGAAGGAGATTGCTGTGTTTATTGCTCATACGGAACAGTTGCTTGTCCACCAATTCAAGAAAATAAAAGTTGTTGTTAAAAAGCCAACGCTAAAAGCCATACACATTTGCAATTCGCACCAACCAACACACAAGCCCAAAATTGCAAAAGAGTATGTCTTTGCCAACGCTGAAAACCAAGCTGAACGGAATAAAGCCAGTGGGTAACAACGTATATAAAAAATAGCGGTTTAAGTGCTTAATCTAAAGTGATTTTTATAAATTTAACGTCAGTACCAAACCGAAAAGTTAGTGTGTAAAATCCGCTACTTTTCATATACAAGACCGTTAGGATAAACAACATTGAACCACACTCTACCTCTCCCACTCTAATTTTTTCCCAAAGCCTAAAGTATTATCAGTCATTTTTATCCAATTTAGTTTTATCGCCCATATAGGAGCAGGCTTGGCTTTAGCAAAAGGAAATCGTTTATAATAAATTTGATAAAAACTTGAAGAATCTGTAGGCTCAATAAATTCGCCTAAAAACTGTAATCCTTGTATTTTAGCTACTGTTTTATTTTCTGTATTTATAGTTCCCGATACACTCTTATTTACAATAGCATCTTTAATATGCTTGGTGTGTGCTTCAGAACAAAAAATTAAAAGCTTATTCTCTTCATCATAAGCATAAAAACAACTGGCACAATAGGGTTTATTATTTACACTTGTAGCTAATGTAAAAACCTTATTATTTAATATAAACTGCTTAATATTTTCTTGCATCAATACTTTATTAAACGGCTATAACTAGTATTATTTACTTTAACAAGATAAGTTCCTTTGCTCAAATTACTAAGGTTTATTAATACTGAATTACCTTTGGTCTTTACCGTTTTTACCAATCTGCCTTCTAAAGAAAATACTTCAACTAATGTGATTTGATGATCAGCAGAAATTGTTACATATCCATTAGAAGGATTAGGGTACATTGAAAAATTATCATCTACACTTATTCCTTCATCTATATTAAGAGCTATAAAATTTAAAATAGAATCTGCCTTACAAGCATTAGGTATTCCATAACCCAACAAACTATCGGGCGAACCATACTGATCGGAACTTTCTTTAACCGAATTAATAATTTCTAACATGGTATGAGTAGGATGAGCCTGCATTAAACACGCAACCATTCCACAAGTTAAAGGCGATGAAAAAGATGTTCCATTTGCAGTTCTAATATCTCCATCATTATCAACCACAAAGGCTCTTTTACCTACTGCCGAAACATCAGGTTTAACACGTTGGTCGGCACTTGGTCCAACAGATGAAAAACCAGCTTTAACGCTATTTGTATCTGTAGCTCCAACACATAAAATACTATCCGCATCGCAAGGACTTCTAATATAGTCTGGTCCACTATTTCCTGCCGAGCAAACTACCAACAAACCTTTACTTGTTGCCACTTGAACTCCTTTGGCACAAATGGTTGTTTTACCATCCATATCTGCATAAACATAATCTCCTTGCAAGGTATCAAACTGAAAATAGCTTAATGATATATTTACTAAATCTGCCCCAACAGAATCAGCTCTTTCTAAACCTCTTACTAAATCAAACTCCTCCTCATGCACTTCTACTGCAACATCTTCGGTAATGTACAAGCACAAACTAACATTTGGTGCAGAGCCAATAAACCCTGTTTGATTTCCTGCAATAACAGATGCAACCATAGTTCCATGGCTACTTCTTTCATAAACCGTAGTATCATTATCAATAAAATTAAATTTATCTACTACCCTATTTTGAAGGTATAAAGAATCAAATGCTAAAATGGTATCCATCCCTTGAAACCCTCCATCCAGCACAGCTAACAATACATTGTCTCCCAAATAGCCTTTATCGTGAATACAATCTACTCCTATCTGAATGTTTTGATTTGCAGTACTATCGTAATTTAATGTTTTATCAAGCTGCAACTCTTCTTTAAATTTATTGTTTTTAGTTATAACACTTGTAGATAAAGCTTCCACTTCTTTAACAAACGGTAATTGGGCTAACTCATAAGCTGTTTTATTAGAAGTTAAAACAACAGCATTTAACCACTTTGATTTTTTTAAAACTTGTCCTATTTCATTTAATTTTTCAATATAAACAGGGTTAACAGGAAAATCTGACTCATTAAAAACAACATTATTTTTTTGATGATTTTTAATTGCTCTTGGACTTAAAACATCAGCTATATCTATTGCCTGATTGTTTCCTTTATCAGTTAAATAAACTAAATAACGATTTTGAGCCGATACCGCTACCACTATAATAAACGATAATAATAATGTTGTAATTTTTTTCATAATTAGAATAGTTTAAAAAAATTCTTCTACGAATTTATCATTCTTTGTCAACTTTTCTATATACATTCTTAATTTTATTAACTTCGCAGCCTTAAATTAATTTATAAAATGATAAAAATAACATTACCCGATGGTGCTGTAAAAGAACTTCCAAAAGGAAGCACAGCAATGGATGTAGCAAAGAGCATAAGCGAAGGCTTAGCTCGAAACGTAATTTCTGCAAAAGTAAATGATAAAACCGTTGAAGTTACCACTCCTATAACCACCGATGCTAATGTTACCCTTTTTACCTTTAATGATGCTGATGGTAAAAAAGCCTTTTGGCATTCATCAGCTCACATACTTGCACAAGCCTTAGAAAAACTTTATCCTGGAATTAAATTAACCATTGGTCCTGCAATAGAAAATGGTTTTTATTACGATGTTGATTGTGGTGAACACACTATACATGAAGCCGATTTTAAAAAAATTGAAGATAAATTTTTAGAATTAGCAAGAGAAAAAGCTGATTTTAAAATGCGTGAAGTAGCTAAAGCTGATGCTTTAAACAAATATAAAACAGAAGGTAACGAATATAAAGTTGAGTTAATTGAAAACTTAAACGATGGCGAAATTACTTTTTGCGACCATTCTGATTTTACTGATTTGTGTAGAGGTGGACACATTCCAAATACAGGAATAGTTAAAGCTGTAAAAATAATGAATGTGGCTGGTGCTTACTGGCGTGCAGACCAAAACAACAACCAACTTGTTCGTGTTTACGGAATATCTTTTCCAAAACAAAAAATGCTTACTGAGTATTTAGAATTATTAGAGCAAGCTAAACAACGCGACCATAGAAAACTAGGTAAAGAATTAGGATTATTTACTTTTTCAGAAAAAGTTGGACAAGGTTTACCTATGTGGTTGCCTAAAGGAGCAATGCTAAGAGAACGATTAGAAGCTTTCTTAAAAAAAGCACAAGTTCAGGCAGGTTATTTACCAGTTGTAACTCCACACATAGGTCATAAAGATTTATACGTAACATCAGGACATTACGAAAAATATGGAGCTGATTCTTTTCAACCAATATTAACTCCTCATGAAGGCGAAGAGTTTTTATTAAAACCCATGAACTGCCCGCATCACTGTGAAATATTCAAATCATCGCCAAAATCTTACAAAGATTTACCAGTAAGGTATGCAGAGTTTGGAACAGTTTATCGTTACGAACAAAGTGGAGAATTACACGGATTAACTCGTGTTAGAGGTTTTACACAAGATGATGCTCACTTATTTTGCCGACCAGACCAAGTTGAGGATGAATTTAGAAAAGTAATTGATATTGTTTTTCATGTTTTAAGCAGTCTAGGGTTTGAAGATTATACTGCTCAAATCTCTTTAAGAGATAAAGAAGACAGAAGTAAATATATTGGTTCTGAAGAAAACTGGGAAAAAGCTGAACAAGCAATTATTAATGCTGTTGAAGGTAAAATTGAAAATACAGTAATTGAATATGGTGAAGCTGCATTTTATGGTCCTAAGCTAGATTTTATGGTTAAAGATGCTTTAGGCAGAAGCTGGCAATTAGGAACAATACAGGTTGACTACAATTTACCAGAACGATTTGAATTAGAATACAAAGGGAGCGACAACGAAATGCATCGTCCAGTAATGATACATAGAGCACCATTTGGTTCTATGGAGCGTTTTGTAGCTGTACTGATAGAACACTGCGGAGGAAATTTCCCTTTATGGCTAACACCAGACCAAGTAGCAATTTTACCAATTAGTGAAAAGTATAACGAAAACGCACAAAATATTTTAAATTCGCTAAATAATTACGATATTCGCGGCTTCGTAGACGATAGAAACGAAAAAGTAGGAAGAAAAATTAGAGATGCGGAAGTAAAAAAAGTGCCGTACATGCTGATTTTAGGGGAGAAAGAGATTGAATCTGGGAAATTGTCGGTACGTAAACATGGCGAGGGAGATATAGGAGAATTTACTAATGAAACTTTCGCTGAATTGATTAATAAAGAAATAGAAGATAATTTTAATACTAACAAAACGGAGGATAAGTCATAGCAAAAAGATTTAACAATAGAGGAAGAAGAAGGTTCGAAAAAAAAGAAGATCCGCATAGAATTAACGGGCGTATTTACGCTAAAGAAGTTAGGGTAATTGCAGATGGTGTTGAACCTGAAATATATTCGATTGAACAAGCTTTGAAATTTGCGGAAGAAGCAGAGCTAGATTTAGTTGAAATTTCTCCTAATGCTAAACCTCCTGTTTGTAAAATTATTGACTATAAAAAGTTTCTTTACGATCAAAAAAAGAAACAAAAAGAAATAAAAGCAAAAGCTCAAAAAATTGTATTAAAAGAAATACGTTTTGGGCCTAATACTGATGATCATGATTTTGAATTTAAAGCAAAACATGCTCGTAAGTTTATAGAAGAAGGTGCTAAAGTAAAAGCATTTGTATTTTTTAAAGGTAGAACAATTATTTTTAAAGATAGAGGACAAATACTTTTATTAAAATTAGCCCAAGAGTTAGAAGATATTGCAACCGTTGAAGCCATGCCAAAAATGGACGGAAAACGAATGTTTATGTACCTAGCCCCTAAAAAGAAAAAATAGTAATTAATTAATAAATTATAATATGCCAAAAATGAAAACTGGTGCCAGTGCGAAAAAAAGATTCCGATTAACTGGCTCAGGAAAAATTAAAAGGAAGCATGCTTATAAGAGTCATATCTTAACTAAGAAAACGACTAAGCAAAAGCGTAATTTAACTAAAATGGGTCTTGTTGACAAAGCTGACGAGAAAAACATTAAAGTTCAATTAGGAATATAATTCCAGCAACCTTTTAAAGAAAATCGGTTAACGTAAAGTTAAAAAAATTAAAAAAACCAGGTAATTAGTTTTAAGACTAGCAATTGCAGCACTAATTATCAAAAAACGTAAAAAAAATGCCAAGATCAACAAATTCAGTAGCTTCAAGAGCAAGAAGAAAAAAAATCATGAAGCAAGCCAAAGGTTACTTTGGTAGAAGAAAAAATGTATGGACAGTATCTAAAAACGCAGTAGAAAAAGCTGGTGTTTACGCATACACAGGAAGAAAACAAAAGAAAAGAAACTTTAGATCTTTATGGATTCAGCGTATTAATGCTGGAGTTAGAGAGCACGGTATGTCGTACTCTAAATTTATGGGAGAAGTTGCTAAAAAAGATATTCAGTTAAACAGAAAAGTTTTAGCTGATTTAGCAATGAACCATCCAGAAGCTTTTAAAGCTGTTGTAGATGCAGTAAAAAAATAAAGTTTTAACAATATTGTAAAAAGGGGAAGCTAGTCAGCTTCCCCTTTTTTATTAATATTACAAGCTAAATGGAAACCAAACGATTAAATAAAGCAATATCAGAAACGGGTTACTGCTCTAGAAGAGAAGCCGACAAACTAATAGAACAAGGAAGAGTAAAAGTAAATGGTAAAACCCCTGAATTAGGAACAAAAGTTACTAGTGTTGATGAAATTAGTGTAAATGGAAAAATTATTACAAAGAAAGTTGACAACATTTATTTGGTATTTAACAAACCTGTTGGAATTACTTGTACTACCGAAACACATATTAAAGGAAACATTATTAACTATATTAATTATCCTGAACGTATTTTCCCTATTGGAAGATTAGACAAACCTAGCGAAGGTTTAATCTTTTTAACCAATGATGGAGACATTGTAAATAAAATACTCCGTGCTAAAAACAATCACGAAAAAGAATACATTGTATCGGTAAACAAACCTATAACCGATGAGTTTATTAATAAAATGAGTAACGGCATACCTATTTTAGATACCATTACCAATAAATGTAATGTTGAAAAAATTAATAATAACACTTTTAATATCGTTTTAACCCAAGGCTTAAACCGACAAATACGCAGAATGTGTAGTTATTTAGGCTATGAAGTACAAACACTTAAACGAATACGCATTATGAATGTAGAACTAGGCAATCTTAAAAAAGGAGAATACCGAAATTTTACTTCTAATGAAATTGAAACACTAAAATCAGCTATTAAATACTCTAGCAAAACAGAAGAGGCTTCTAAATAAAGTATTTGTGGCTGATTTGTAAACCAAAATGGTTTTTAAAACTTATTAACTTCTTTAATTTAGCTCACTAAAAAACGCTAACTTCGTTCTTGCCTGCTTCAAGCACGGTAATACTTTGTGTAAAGAACATACAAAGTACGTCCCCAACACAGACGTTAAGTACAAATAAAATGAAACTCACACTTTACTCTTTTATTCTTGTCTTGTGCATATATGGATGTACTAATAAGGACAAAAAAAAATTGAATAACCTAACCGAAATAGAAATTAAGCTTGAAGAAAATCAAGATTCAATCCCAAAACATCAGTTAAAACAACTATATCTCATAGGGGATTTTGATGGAGATAAAAAAATAGATACTCTATACCAACATATCTTCTCAAAAAGAAGCAATTCAGAAATTATTTTTTCTCCGAACCCATTTAACGTGGAATGGGACTCTGTAGTAAATTGGTTTTATAGACAAGAAGCAGAGCTATTAATACGAACTAACAACCCTATTCACGACACTTTGAAATTAGGTATTGCCCAAGGATTATATTGCTTAATAAACATAGGTGACAATAATGCTGACGGCAAAGATGAAATTGCCTTTGTTATCGATTATTTAGACTACAGTAGGTTAAACAGTTGTAATATTTATAGTTTATGTAATAATAAATGGCTTCCTATTATGACTTTTGGTATCCACGAAAATTCATTTGACTTTACCGATTCTTCTAACCCCTTGAAGATTGAGGAAATTAAAAATTCGCTAGAATTTCATGATGGGAAATGGGTTTATAAAGGCTACACTGAACACGATTATAAATCAAAAGATGAAGTCTGGAAATTACTACCATTAGAACTCAAAAAATGTAATTAACTTTTTAAGTATACTCAAAAAACATTACTACAATGGAAGAGCTAAAACACCCAGATGCAGCTTTTAGTTTTAGGGTTTGTTCCGATATATCGGAATACAAAACCTTACCTGAACAGCGTTTATTAATTAGTTATCTCTCTCCATACTTAATCCTTCTTCAACCCTTCAAAAACATCAGCTACAGCAGGACATATTTCGGTATTTTTTAGCGATAAATCTAAAATTTGATAAAAACGCTTTCGGTTGGTGTGCGGATATTCTCTGCATGCTGTTGGTCTGCTATCATAAACCATACAGTAGTTTTCGTAATCTAAAAACGGACAAGGAGCTGTTGTTAAAACATAATCGCCATCTTCATCAATTTTTAAGTATTGCTTAATAAACTCCGAAGGCTTTATTTTTAGATGCTTAGCTAACCTATCTATATCGCGTTCATAAAAAGTAGGACTTGTTGTTTTACAGCAATTCGCACAAGCTAAACAATCAATATTTTCAAAAGCCTCATCATGCAGCCGATGTACTTTATCATCTAAGTTTTTAGGCTTAGTTTTTTTTAATTGTTTAACTAAACCCTTATTTTCTTTTTTATGCTTTTCTGCTAATTTTAGTTTAGCTTTTAACTCATCATTCATAAATTATAAGATTCTTCACTTCATTTTTTATTGATTGTAAACAATCATAAAAATATTGTTCTGAATGACGTAAAATAATAAATTACTTACGCATCACACAATACTCATGACTCAACACCCAATTTTATTGCTCTTGTCATTTCTCTTTTTCCTGGTGGACCAGGAATATTTTCAATTTTAAATCCTACCTCTTTCAATGCTCTTTTAACACTTCCTTTGGCACAATAGGTAACCAACACTCCTCCTTCAACCAATGCTTCATACATTACTTTTAAAACATCAACCCCCCAAAGCTCTGGCTGAACACGAGGTCCAAAAGCATCAAAATATATTACATCAAATTGTTCTTTTTCGTTAAACTCTTCTAATCTTACATTTAACTTTTGCAAACTAAATAAAGGGGTTATTTTAAAAAAGCTCTCCCACTCTATTTTATGCAATAATTCAAACAAATTGGTTTCATTAGTATTAGCATTAAGTTTTTTTAGATAATTCAGTTCATTTACTTTTTCCCATTCTAACGGAAAAGCTTCTATACTTGTGTAATCAACTTTTATTGTTTTGTTTGTAGAAGCTCTTAAAGTTAAGAATGTATTTAAACCTGTACCAAACCCAACTTCTAACACCTTTAACTTTTCTTTATTATCAAGATAATTTAAACCAGCATTTATGTAAACATGCAAAGCTTCTTGTATTGCTCCATGCACCGAATGGTAAGTTTCATCCAAATTAGGAACATACAATGTATGCGAACCATCTGCTGTTATTTTAATTTCGAGTTTGTCCATAGCTTGACAATTATGAGTTATATCATCGAAATAACAAAAATAGCTAATTACCTTTGCCAAAAAATAAAATTTATGATTAGTCAGCAAGATTTAGACAAAAGTATGTCGTTTGAAGAATACTATCAGTTAAATGAAAAATTAGCTAAAGAAGGAAAAAGTACAGGCGAAAATCAAGGCGATATTTATGTTAATTACACCAAATTAAACTTTAGCAGAATGAAACGTGTGTTAAAAACCACGCCTATTGCTGAAGATGTAAGCAACACGGTAGAATGTCTAAACGAGCCTTTAATATGGGTTGTTTTAGCCGAAAGTTGGTGTGGTGATGCGGCACAAAACCTGCCTGTTTTTGCTAAAATTGCTGAAGCTAACCCAAACATTACTATTAAGATTTTATTACGTGATGAAAACGAAACTGTAATGAATCAATACTTAACCAATGGCGGAAAATCTATTCCTAAACTAATTTGTTTAGATAAAGATTTAAACGAACTAGGCACTTGGGGGCCTCGCCCTAAGTTTTTACAAGATTGGTTGTATAAAGAAAAAGCAAACCCTAGCATGAGTATGGATGAATTAAAAGAACAATTTCAGGTTTGGTACACTAAAGATAAAGGGCAAACGCTACAAAAAGAAATGGTTATATTAATGAAAGAATGGCTAAACAAAGAGTGCTTTAGTATTTAATCTTTCTTTTTAGATTCGGAAGGTTTAAAAATATAATTAATTTGTTGTTGAGGAGCTTGTTGCTCCTCTTCTACTTTCCAATAAGCATTCTCGTCATCTTCCTCGTCTTCCTCATCCCAAACATATTCTACTTTTTGAGGTCCTTGTTTTTTATAATAAAAAGCTAAAACAATTCCTGCTACAAATCCCCATAAATGCCCTTCAAAAGAAACTTTAACATCTATAGGAAAAATACCCCAAACTAAACTTCCGTAAAGAAAAATAACTGTAAAAGATAATGAAATAAGATTTTTATTTTTTCTCAAAAACCCACTTACCAATAAAAAAGAAAACAATCCATACAATACCCCACTAGCCCCAATGTGATACGATTCTCTTGCCGAAACCCAAGTCCAAATACCAACCATTAAATATATCCAGAAACTAACCTTAAAAGCTACCTCTTTATAAAAATAAAACAAGGCACTTCCCAAAATTATTAATGGAATTGAATTATTAAATAAATGTTTAAAATCCGCATGAATTAAAGGTGAGGTAAGTATGCCAATTAGTCCGCTTAATTTTCTTGGAAAAACTCCGTACGAAACAAAAGATACATCTAAAACATATCCTGCAAAGTGTATTAAACCTATAATAGCAACAAATATTGTTGGAAATATTATGGCTGTTAAAACTTTATTTCTCTCTATTTTATCCACGCTGTAGCACTTACTCTATTATTATGCCATTGTAACTTTGTCAGTTTATTTACGTTAAAAGTTGTTAACAGTTTGTAAATTAGCTGAATAAATTACTACATTTGATAAACTTTACAGAAAAATGAAAACACTATTTATCATATTATTTTTATTGGCAGGGATAGTTAGTTCTAATGCTTATGCAGGGAACAACAATAATGACCCTCAAACACAAGAAGAAAAAAAGACTGCCAAACCAAAGTATGATTTTAATATTTTCAAGTTTTTTTCGGTGCCTTTACAACAACAAACAAGTGATTCTTTAAAAACAGCACCTCAAACAAAAAATAAATCTATTTTTATTACAAATAGAAACACTTTATACTACACTTCTAAAAAGAAAAGTTAGTTCATTCCTCTTTGTTTTTTAATGTTTTCGTAAGCCTCTTGCACTTTTTGAAACTTTTGTTTGGCTGACTCTTTATATTCTTCTCCCATGTGAGCCACTTTGTCAGGATGATATTTAACAGCCATTTTTCGGTAAGCTTTCTTTACTTCATCGTTAGTTGCATTCTTTTCAATTTCCAAAATCTTATAATCGCCATCAACCTCTCTAAAAAACATTGCTTTTATAGATTGATAATCTTTCTGCTGAATACCTAATAAACTCGCTATTCTACTTATTACATCCAACTCGCTTTTATGTACCTCTGCATCTGCCGAAGCAACACCAAATAATAAATGTAATAATTGCAGCCTTGCAGGATAAGCCGTATAAGCTTTAATTTGTAAACAAACATCTTGTAAGGGAATGTCTTGCTTTAACAAATCTCTTAACATTAACATGTGCTGGCGAGTCCGTTCTGTACCAAACTGTTTTTTAAAAAACTTTTTAATGTATTCTAACTCTACTTTTAAAACCCTACCATCAGCTTTCATCACAGCAGCTACTAGCACTAATAATGCAGCACCAAAATCTCCAGGCTTGCTAGAATAACCCCTAGCTCTTTGATATGGAGTTTCTTCTTCTCCATCTAATTTACTATCTATTACACTGCCAACTGCAAATCCTAATAAAGCTCCTATTGGACCACCAACAGCCCAACCTAAACCACTACCTATCCATTTTCCAAACTTTGCCATTTATACTAAAATTTAACCTCAAATGTAATTAAAGTAAAATCAAGTAAATATTATTTTTTTTATTGATAATTTTTTTTGAATATTCGCGTTTTGAAAAACCTTGCAAAACAGTTTGTTACCATACAAAATAATACCCCCAGTAATTAAAAGCGGAACCGTTTACTCTTTTGTTACTGATAGTGGTGTAAACTACGAAGTTAGGTTTGGAAGAAAACAAGACAATATATTAAATGCAACTATAGTATTTGGAGTTACTAATGAAGAGTACGATGGTGAAGAATATAGTGTAACAAATAAAGGTGAGGTTTACAGAGTAATGGCAACTATTGAGGAGGTTGTACGTATTTATAAGGCTGAACACCCTAATATTAATTTATTTGAATATACAGGTGAGCAGAGCGAAAAAGAAAAAAGTAAAAATAAAAACGTAAGACTAGCGTTATATAGTCGATACATTAGAAGAGTGTTTGATGATAGTTGGAATGTTATAAGTAAAGATAATAAAGTAATAATAAAGAAAATGAAGTAATGTCAGCTTACTGACAAACCAAATTAACAAAGCGTTAAAAGTTGTTAAAAATTAGGTTTTAAGAAACATTTATTATTTTTTTACGTTACTATAATAGCATAAAAATCAACGATTTAAGTTTAGCACGATTTTTGATAGTATAGAATAAAAGAAAAAGTGAGAAGAATATGAGACAGTTAAAAATTACACAACAAATTACTAAAAGAGAAAGTAAGTCTCTTGAAAAATACTTACAAGAAGTTTCTCGTGAAGGAATGATTACTGCCGATGAAGAGGTAGAGTTAGCACAAAAAATTAAAGAAGGTGATGATGCAGCTTTAAATAAGCTAGTAAGATCAAACCTTAGATTCGTTATATCTGTTGCTAAACAATACCAAAACACTGGTTTAACTTTAGAAGATTTAATTAACGAAGGGAACTTAGGATTAATAGAAGCTGCAAAAAGATACGATCACACTAAAGGATTTAAGTTTATTTCTTATGCCGTTTGGTGGATTAGACAAAGTATCTTAAAGGCTGCAGCTGATAACTCTAGAACTATTCGTTTACCACATAACCGTTTAGGTGAGATTCAAAAAATTAACCGCGCATCAAGCGAGTTTGAACAACAAATGGAACGTGAACCAACGGATGAAGAGTTAGCAGAAATTTTAGAAATGGATTTAGAGAAAGTACAAAACTCTCGTAAAATGTCTAAAAAACAAGCTTCTTTAGATGCTCCGATGGCAAATGATGAAGATAACAACAGTTTAATTAGCGTTATTGAAAGCGACTCTACTCCTGCTCCAAACGACACCCTAATTCACGAATCTTTATCAACCGATATTGAAAGAACATTATCTTATCTTAAAGGAATGGAAGCTGAAGTAATTCGTTTGTTTTACGGTTTAAGTGGTAGAAAAGAAATGACTTTAGAAGAAATTGGGAATCATTTTGGTTTAACCCGTGAAAGAATTAGACAAATTAAAGAACGTGGATTAAGAAGATTGAGAAGGTTGTCTAGAACCAACAACTTACAAACGTACTTGTAGTTAGAACTTGAGAATTTGAAATATCAAAAACGCACCGAATATTCGGTGCGTTTTTTTTGTACATTTACTTACCTATTTTAATTTGGAATAATTTTTGAAAATCTCCCAACCAAACTGCTAACATTATGAAAAAATTTTACTTTATCCTTCTTATCCTTTTTACAACTTCTTTATTTGCTCAGCATACCTCTACTGGTGTAGGCAGATGGAGATTAGGTTTAAACCTTGGTGGAACTTGGCAAACGGCTAATATTAACTCAAACTTATTAGATTTAGGTTATGGTGCAACTTTAGAATATGCCATACATGAAAATCATAGTAGCTTTTTTGGTTTTTCTTTACGAGGAAGGTTTTTAAGAGGTCAAACTAGAGGCTTTAATAAGTTAAAAGAGTATGGAGTAATTGATAACAATAATATTAACGGAACAATTGATTCTAATTACAACTACTCCAATCTTCCGATACACCTAAACAACAGAACAAAATACAACGAGTTTTCTTTAGAAGCCATGCTGAAATGGAACAAACTTTATCAAAATCATGGTATTGTTTTTTACTTGTACTTAGGAGCTGGTTTTACCCACTACAAAGTTGAAACCAATCAACAAAATGAATTTGGAGTAATGTATGATTACTCTACAATAACAGAAAATGCATCTAACACAGTTGATGATATAAAATTTATGTTAGACGATTCTTACGAAACAGAATTAGAACATCCAGATTATAATTCGCTTGTTTTTACACCTTCAATAGGTATTGGTTTTGGCTTTAGAGTTACTCGTGGTTTTGATATTGTATGGGAACATAAAACATCTTTACCTCAAACCGATTTATTTGAAGGACAAACTAGAGATTTAGACGACCCAAGTTTTGTTAAAGACATCTACCACTACTCGTCTTTAGGATTTGTATTTAGCATTATTGGACACAATGATCCAACTGCTTACGAACCTCCAGTAGAGCCTTCAGAACCAGTAGTTCCTATAACACCTGTTACCAACACTTCTAAAAAACCAACCATAACCTTAACAAAACCTATTACCAACACATTTAACACACCTAATTGCAAAGTCCAGATTGAAGCAAAAATTGAACATGTTAAAAGTCAAAACGATATTGAATTTTTCCATAACGGAAATAAAGTACCTAGCTATCAATACTTTTTTACACCTAGTACTTTCAAATCTACCATACAATTAAAAGAAGGGAACAATACGTTTAAAATTATTGCTAAAAATGAAAATTACTCAACAAGTAAATCATTTTCTTTAAGCTGTAATAATATTAATACTATTGAAATTTGCCATAAAGACAGTAAAGGAAATAAAAGTAATATCTTAATTAAAGAAAGTGAATGGAATGCTCATGCAGCTCATGGAGATACAAAAGGTAAATGCGCAGAAAAACAACTAACCATTTGTCATAACATTCCAGGACAGGGAGGTAAAACCCAAACCATTAATATCAACGAATCAGAATGGAACATTCATCAATCTCATGGCGATTATTTAGGAAGTTGTAATGAGAAGAAAATGATTACAATTTGTCATCAAAACCAAGAAATAACTATTAATGAAAAAGATTGGCTTCAATATGCTAATCAAGGAGCTACTAAAGGAAATTGTCCTACACCTAAAGTAAAAATGATTACGATTTGCCATATCCCTAAAACTGGAAATAAAAGAGTTACCATGAATATACCTGAAAACGAATGGATAGTTCATCAAGCTCATGGAGATGTTATGGGAACTTGTCCAACAATAGAACCTACTATTGAAATTTGCCACAAAAATCCAAACGGTTCAAAATCTAATTTAACGATTCCTGCATTTAGGTGGAACGAACATTTTTCTCATGGTGATTCTAAAGGAAAATGTCCTGAGAAATCTTTTGTAATTTGTCATACCGACCCTATAACTAAAAAGAAGCAAAATATATCTATAACAGAATCATTATGGGCAAGCCATGCTGCTCATGGTGATACCAAAGGTGAATGCCCTGTTATTGAAAAACAGATAACCATTTGCCATAACATTCCAGGTCAACCTGGAAAAACACAAACCATTACCATTCCTGAATCCAAATGGTTACTTCATAAATCGCATGGAGATAAACAAGGTAAATGTATTACCAAACAAGAAGATAAAATCATTACCATCTGCCATAAATCTGGAAATACTTCTTCCACTATGCAAATTAAAGAATCCCAATGGGCTAACCATGCTGCTCACGGTGATACTAAAGGAGCTTGCCCTGTGATAGAAAAACAAATAACCATTTGCCATAACATTCCAGGTCAGCCCGGAAAAACACAAACCATTATTATTCCTGAATCTCAATGGCTACTCCACAAATCACACGGAGATAAATTAGGTAAATGTGTTACTAAACAAGAATACAAAATAATTACCATTTGTCATAAATCTGGCAACACTTCCTCTACCATTAAAATTAAAGAATCACAATGGGCTAGCCACGCTGCTCATGGAGATTATAAAGGAGTATGTAAAGAAAAACCTCAAATGATTACCATTTGTCACAATATGGTTGATTCTCCTATTCTGAGCCCAACAGGAACAATTATCCCTAAAAAGACAATGATAATCCCAGCTTCTGAGTGGTCTAAACATGCTGCCCATGGTGATGTTAAAGGAGCTTGTAAAGATAATGGAAACAATAATGGAGGTGGTGGATTAGGAAATGGGAACAACAATAATTCAGGTGGAGGAAATGGGACATCTTCTAAAAAAATTAAAATTTGTCATTACCCTCCTGGAAATAAATCTAATCCACAAACTATTGAAATACCTGAATCTGCATGGAAAGCTCATGAAAAACATGGCGACACAAAAGGTGAATGTCAAACTAAAAAAGTAATAAGTAATCCAACAATTCCTAAAAAAAATAAAGGTGGTAAAAGCTTAAACAAAGGTGGTGGATAAATTAAATAGTAAGTATTGGAATTTAAGATACAAAAATCAGGATACTGGGTGGAACATAGGAAAAGCTTCCTCCCCAATAATTGAATATATAAATCAACTAGAAGATAAAACCATTAAAATATTAATACCCGGCTGTGGGTATGCTTATGAAGCAGAATATCTTTATAACAATGGATTTAAAAACGTATTTATCTTAGATTTTTCTGAAATTGCTTTACAACAATTTAAAAAGCGTGTTCCAAATTTCCCTAAATCACACTTAATACAAGATGATTTTTTTAAGCACAAACAACAATATGATTTGATTATTGAACAAACTTTTTTTTGTGCCTTACATCCATCTTTAAGAGAAAAGTATGTACAGCATTGTCATAATCTTCTTAAACCTAAAGGTAATTTAGTCGGTTTATTATTTAATGATAAACTAAATGATAATGAACCTCCTTTTGGAGGTAGTAAAAAAGAGTACATTCAATTGTTTTCTAACTATTTTAAGATTAATATTATAAAAAATTGCTACAATTCAATTAAACCCCGAGAAGGGCGAGAGTTATTTATAAATTTTGAAAAAGATGTTTAAAGAATTGAAAGTAGTAGAATTAGCAAGTGTTTTAGCTGGGCCAGATGTAGGAATGTTTTTTGCAGAACTTGGTGCAGAAGTTTTTAAAATTGAAAACAAACTAACCGATGGTGATGTAACCCGTAAATGGAAAAGCAAATCGGAAAATCAAGACACCGATATCTCTGCTTATTTTTCATCTGTAAACTACAACAAAAAATACCTTTTTTTAAACTTAAAAGAAGAAGCTGACAAACAAAAAGTATATGATTTAATTAAAACAGCTGACATTGTAATTGCGAATTACAAACCTGGATCGGCAGTTAAATTAGGGATGGATTATAAAACTTTTAAAAAAATTAATCCGACACTTATTTATGGCGAAATAAACGGATATGGTTCTGATAGTGAAAGAGCTGCTTACGATGTAGTTTTACAAGCCGAAACAGGTTTTATGAGTATTAATGGAGAATTAAACTCTCCTCCTTTAAAATTACCCGTTGCTTTAATTGATGTTTTGGCTGCACACCAACTTAAAGAAGGTATTTTAATTGCTCTTATAAAAAAACAACAAACTGGCAAAGGAGCTTTTGTAGAAGTTTCGCTTTACGATGCTGCAGTAGCATCATTAAAAAATCAAGCAACTAATTGGTTAATGGGTAACTTCATCCCGCAGGCACAAGGTTCCTTACATCCAAATATTGCTCCTTATGGCGAAACCTTTTTAACTAAAGATAAATTTTATGTTGTATTAGCAATTGGTAGTAATAAACACTTTAAGCAGCTAACAGAAATTTTAAATGCACCTGAATTGTTAATCGAAAAATTTTCTACTAATCCTTTACGTGTAAAAAATAGAGATGATTTAGATAAAGCATTAAAACCTTATTTTTTTAGCCTAACAAAGGATGAATTTATGGAAAAAGCTATAAAGCTAAATATTCCTGCAGGGGTTGTTAATGAAATTAACCACGTTTTTGAGGATGAAAAAGCTCAAAAACTAATTCTTACCGAAAAAATTGATGGTATAAATACTAAAAGAGTTAAAACTGCTGTTTTTAAAATTTCTTAGCTATTCTTTAAAACGTTTCTAATTTCGTTTAATATTTTTTTTGCCATTTTATTTTCAATATCAATAGCAAATGGAACAGGTGCAGGATTATCTTTTAATTCAATTACTAAGTGATATTTATTAATGTTCCAATACGATTCGTTCATTGATTTTACAAACTTTCCGTTAGTGTCTTTAAAAAAATCTACTTTTTTTATCTCATCTATATTAAATCGTTGAGTTATTCCTCGTTTACCTATAGTTTTAATTAATGATAATTCATTATTTTCAATAATTATCTGCTCTTCTCCATATTTCCGCCACCTGTAAGCATAAATTACTTTAAACTCAAAAAACAACCAAAAAGCAATATAAACTCCAAAAAATACTTTTGTTCCATTATCATAATTTTCGAAAAATTGAGAAAAAATAGCTAACCCACACAAAGAAAACAGCACAATCCATATTGTTAGCAGTTTTTGTTTTTTATCATCAAAATATGCTTTAATTGTAATAACTAAATTATTGTTCTCTTTATTAATACTTATCCTATCTTGCATTCATATAATTTTTAACAAATTTAAAATACTTTCAATAATTAGGCATTATCTTTGTAACTAAAGTGCTAAATATTTACTTTTAAGTTTTTAAACCATACATTATGAAAAAGATTTTACTCTTATTAACCATTGCTTTATCATATACTTTGAGCTTATCTGCCCAAAAAACTAAAAAAGTAGATGACTTAACTTTTTTATTTGTTGATGAAAAATACGACAAAGTAGTTTATAGAGGGGAAGCTTTAATGCAATCTGATGACTACCGTAAACACCCCTTAGTTTATATTTATACCTCAATGAGTTATTATGAGATGAGTAAACGTCCAGGAAAATATAGTGTCGATGAAAAAGACTCTGAATTTCCAAAGACATTAAAAATGGCTCAAAAACATTTATACAAATTTGTAAAAACAGATAAAAAAGCAAAGAAATATTACGATAACAGCTGGTATAATGATTTTAAAGAATATTATGTTCATATAGCGGATACTTCAAATCGTTTAGCACAATACCTTTTTCTAAATGATAAATATAGAAAAGCAGCTTCAGTATATAAATATGCTTACAGAGCTGTACCTTCTGATCCCGTTCTTTTACTTTGGCAATCTATTAGTGAAGTAAAATCAAAAAATACTACCGAAGGTAAAAAGAATATGCTTTTAGCTTTAAAACAAATTGATGAAAACTACAAACCTTCAAAAGCTACATCTGGAGTTATTGCTCATGGCATGTTATTGGCTCACGAATATCTTAGAACAACTGAGTTTACTACCGAAGCTGCAAAAGCTAAAAAATTAGTAGCTGTGTTTAAAAAATATGATCCAGATGAATTAGACAAGCAAAAAATGGCCGAACGTAAAAAAGAAGCTAAAAAAGACGACAGAGTGATGCGTAAATTCTTTAGTGATGAAGAAGATGAGGACAACAAAAATGTGAAAGGAGAAGTGATTATTAAAGATGGTTACGGCTCTGATGGAAATGGAACAAAATCTGATGAAGAAAAATTAGATGAATTAGAAAAGAAAGAAACAGGAGGACAATAATTTCATTTAAACCACAATCTATTTTATAGCATTGTTCAACAACTTTGTGTTAAAAAGAAGCACTAATACAAATTAATCTAAACACATAGTTTTCCTATCATTACAGTATAAAACTGTACAATTATGAATAGGTTAACTTTCACCTCTTTTTTAATACTATTATCTTTTATTTTTATTTCTTGTGAAAGTGAAAACAAAGATAATATAGATAACAAAAAAATATTCCGTTACAACGAATCAGAAGGAATTACATCTTTAGACCCTGCGTTTAGTAGAAATATTGAGAACATTTGGGCTTGCAATCATTTGTATAATGGATTGGTTCAGATGGACGACAAACTTAATGTAATCCCATCCATTGCAAAAAGTTGGAATATTTCTGAAGATGGAAAAACCTACACTTTTAATTTAAGAAATGATGTAATTTTTCATAACAGTAAAGTTTTTAAAGATAGCATAGGCAGAAAAGTTACCGCCTACGATTTTGAATATAGTTTTAATAGAATTTTATCTGAAAATGTAGCTTCGCCAGGCAAATGGATTTTTAACAATGTTGATTTTGTTGAAGAACATAATTTTAAAGCTTTTGAAGCTGTTAACGATACCACGTTCAACATTTACCTTACCAAACCTTTTCCTCCATTTCTAGGCATACTTACTATGCAATATTGTTCGGTAGTACCTAAAGAAGCTATTGAATACTACAAAAATGATTATAGAAGCCACCCTGTTGGTACAGGACCTTTTCAGTTTAAAATGTGGAGCGAAGGACAAAAAATGGTTTTTATAAAAAATGAAAATTATTTTGAGCAAGATAAAGATGGTGTTGCTTTACCATATATTGATGGTGTTTCTATAACCTTTATAAAAGATGAAGAAGTTGAATTTTTAAACTTTTTAAAAGGCGATTTAGATTTTATTTCGGGGAGAGAAGGAGATAATAAAGAAGAAATATTTACCAATAAAGGAACGCTAAAAAAGGATTTTAACGACAAAATTACCATGCTTACTCATCCTTACTTAAATACAGAATACTTAGGAATTTTAGTTGATGAAGAGTTAGATATCGTTAAAAATAGTCCTTTAAAACATAAACTAATCCGACAAGCAATTAACTACGGTTTTGATAGAAAACAAATGATTGCCTATCTTAGAAAAAACATAGGAACACCTGCTACTGCTGGTTTTGTACCAAAAGGTTTGCCTTCTTTTAATGATGAAGTAGTTAAAGGATATGATTACAACCCTGAAAAAGCAAGAGAGTTATTATTTACTGCAGGGTTTCCTAATGGAGAAGGCTTACCTCCTATTAAATTATTTACTACTGCTCAATATTTAGATTTATGCGAATTTATGCAGCACCAACTAGGAGAAATAGGTATTCCTGTTAAAGTAGAAATTTTACCTGGTCCAACACACAGAGAATTAGTAGCTCGCTCAAAGTTAAATTTCTTTAGAAAATCGTGGATAGCTGATTATCCTGATGCTGAAAATTATTTAGCATTATTTTACAGTAAAAATTTTACTCCTCACGGTCCAAACTATACTCATTTTAAAAGTATTGAATTTGATAGATTATACGAAATGGCACAATCGGAAACTAACGATTCAATTCGCCACAACTATTATCAACAAATGGACAAAATAGTTATTGAAGAAGCTCCTATTATTCCATTATATTATGATGAAGTAGTACGATTAACAGGAAAGAACATTAAAAATTTAGGAATTAACCCTGTTAATTTATTGACATTAAAAGAGGTTAAGATTGAGTAATACTAGGTATCGTAATTTCGGTCTTGAACCGCTTTTTTTTTGTTTTACACTTACATTTCATTTAAATTTGAATTATGAAACCCTCTGAACTAAAACTTAATCTCCATCAACTTATTGATAATATAAGTGATGATACAATATTAGAATCTGTTTATCAATTACTGTCTAAAGTTTCTGGAAAAGACAAAAACTACAAGATACCTCAATGGCAAATAAATGAAGTAAATGACCGTCTTGCTGAATACAAAAAAGATACTAGCATTGCATTAGATTTTAATGATGCTATTAATGACATAGAAAAAGATTTATAATGTACCGCATTATTATTTTACCCTTAGCAAAAGCTGATATAAAAACTGCTGCAAACTGGTACAATAAGAAACAACAAGGCTTAGGAAAGCGTTTTACTTTTCACATTAAAAACACCATAAATTTTATTGAAACAAACCCTAAAGCAACAGCAATAAAATATTCACAAATAAGAACTACTAATGTTAGTGTGTTTCCGTTTATGATTCATTATTTTATAGATGAGATAAACACATCAATTGTAGTTACAGCTGTTTTTCACACTTCTCAAAATCCACTAAAATGGAAAAAACGATAATCGTTTAAAATGCATCTTTGGGTTGTATAGTCTCATTTAGTTATATTTGAAGAAGATGAAGAAATTATTTCTTATACCAATATTGGTTTTAAATACTTTACTTTTATACAGTCAAAAAAGCGAACTTAAACGTGAATGGTTATATAAAGATAGTCTTAATTATCATAACATTTTACAAGTATTAAGTGATTCTTCATTATTAAAAAAGCCTACACTATTTTTTGATAAAATTATTCCTTTTTATCTCAAGTCAAATAAAGATTTAGGATTTGGACTCACGCTCATAAAAGGCTACCAATATGGAGGTTATACAACAGCTAACATTAGTGCTTTAATTTATGACAAAGAAATTATTCAACTTGAAATTAGTTACTCTAAAGATGATAAAAAAATCATTCAACTTTTTGCCGAAGAAAAGAACCATATTAATCAACAAACATCATATATAAATAAATCAAAATATAAAAAATATGTTGCTTTTGTTTCTACTAAATTAGGCGATACCTCGAATATTCTTAATACAAATACTGAATACCAAAGAAACTTTAATTTTTTAACTAACCCCATTTTAAGTTTTCGATATGGGACTATATGTTATTCTGGAGGAGTTGAACCAAAAGGAAGAATTGCTATTAATTACTTTATTGCTAAAAAAGACTCTAATGCCCTTCGTGAAATCATGAAAAGATATAACCCTGAAGGACGTTTATATGCAGTTGATGCATTATTGAAATTATCAAATGACAATATTATTTCACTTACAAATGACGATAAATTATTAATTTACAAAATTATTTCTTCAAAAATACCAATAAGTGCTTGTATCGGATGTCTTGTTTCTAACTCTACAGCTAATCAATTAATTAAACAAAAAATAGATTTATCTGAAGAAATAAAAATTATTAATCAAGAAAATAAAATACGTAAGGAACAAGGTTTACAAAAAAGAGTTGGATATTAATTTATTTCTTAATCCCAATGCTCTCTTCCTTTAATTTTTCCTTTTTGATATTCTTGGTCTAGTTTTAAATCTTCTTCAATTAGTTTTTGAGAAGGTTTTTTCTCCAATAATTCATCCAAGTTGGGTTGCCCTGCATTAACCCAGGCTGTGTACCAGTAGCTTCCTACTTTAATAATAGAGCGTGTTAATCTTCTTTCTACCATACCATCCAACATTTCATGGTAATTATTCGAATAATCTTCAGAATAGGTTTTTACAATGCTTTTACCTCTATTTTCGTAAGCATATTTTTGATCTTTAGGAAACTTACTATTCAAAATACTTTCAAACTCTAATACCGAATCTTTAGCAGAAAAACTTTGCTTTACCGTTTCCCACTCATCTTCTAAAATATTTTCAACATACTCTGCTCTTCCAACAAAGTAATCGTAATCTTTACTTTTTAATTCTGGTAAACGCGATTCCCAAAAACCATGTATTCCTTTTTGATTAGTAAGTTGCCCGTTATAGTTTTCGGTAGTATGCAAAGGGACATGAGAATCTCCAATATAGTGTCCCAAATCTGCTGAAACTTTTAATATTCTATCTACATCTTTAGCTTCAAAAGCTTTGGTTAGCTTAATCACCATTAAGTTTACATGCCAAGGAACTATTCCATAAGCTTGTAATGTGTCTTCTGTAAATTTATCTACGGCATCATTCCATTTTTTAGGAACTACCTTAAATGGGTCTCCACCATCATGCACATAATGGTCTATATCAATGTAATGTCTTGGTGCTTCACCATCAACAGCATATCTTCTTTTATCAGGATCAACAGCGTGTTCGGTAATGTATTCAATGTTTTTTTTGTAAAATTTTATCATTTCGGGAGGCAAAGTAAATACTGCCATACGGTTAATTTTTTTATGCCCGAAAAACCCCCAAGTATAAGTTTGTGGTTGAAAGAAATAAGCCGCTGCTACAAAAACAACAATAAAACAAATTAGGTATTTGTAGATAAGTTTCACTTCTTGTTACTAACTAAAACATCTCCTTCTAATACAGGAACTATATCTGTATTATCTTTAGTTAAACAGTAAATAATATCTTCTTCCATATTTAATCTGCTTAAACGTTTTCTATGTGAAGATTCTCCTAAAAATTCAAACAAATCATCTTTAGCAGAATCGTACATATTTATTGCTGCAATACTAGAATCTGACAAATTGCTAAACCTTAAATTTTGTGAAATTCTTTGAGCTACAGCACCTGCAAATAGGGTGTCTTCTAAATTAAACCTGTCTTTCCAGCCTGCACAAAGCAATAACACATCTTTATCTTCTCGTTCAACATAATCGCATAAAGCAGTTAAATTGGTAAATGAACCGATAACCACTTTATTAGCTGGCTTTGCCATTTCTAAAGCTTTAGTTCCATTTGTAGTAGTTAAAACTAAAGACTCATTTTTAAATCTACCATCTTTAAAAGTTAACGGAGAATTTCCAAAATCAAAACCTTCTACCACTTCAGCATTACGTTCAGCTCCAACTTTAAAACCTTTCTTTTTGTATTCTATGGCTTCTTCTAAAGTAGCTACAGGAATTAAACTATCTATACCGCTTTCGAAAGCTGCACATATAGCCGATGTTGCTCTAAAAACATCTATTACAACAACCACACAATCGTTATTATCAAAATAAACTGGGAATAATGCTGGCGAATAAACAACCTCTACTTTCCTTGTATTTCCTGATGAAATTTCACTCATAAACTTTCAACTAATTTTATCCTTTATAAAATGGCATTTTTACCACTTTGGCTTTAATATTTTTATTTCGGATAGCTATATATATTTCAGAATCTACTTTAGCATTTTCTGTAGTTACATATCCCATTCCTATGGCTTTATTTAAAGATGGTGCCATAGTTCCTGATGTTACCTCTCCTATTTCATTTCCATCAGCATCAACAATTTTATAGTGCTGACGAGGAATACCTCTTTCTAACAATTCAAAGCCAACTAATTTTCTAGTAACTCCTTCTTCTTTTTGTTGTTTTAAGAAATCAGAATTTACAAAATCGCTAGTAAATTTCGTAATCCAACCTAAACCTGCTTCTATTGGTGAAGTGGTATCATTAATATCATTTCCATACAAGCAAAATCCCATTTCTAAACGTAAAGTATCTCTACAAGCTAAGCCTGCCATTTTCATATCTACAGCTTTACCTGCTTCTTGCACAGCATCCCATATTTTTTCAGCATCTTTATTCTCAAAATACACTTCAAAACCGCCTGCTCCAGTATATCCTGTTGAAGAAACAATCACATTTTCAACTCCTGCAAAAGTTCCTCTTTGAACAGTATAATAAACCATGTCTAAATCCATATTGGTTAGTGGCTGTAACATTTTTTGTGCATTTGGTCCTTGTACGGCTAATAAAGAAATATTATCCGAATGGTTTGAAATATCTACATTAGTGGTATTGTGTTTTGTTACCCAACCCCAATCTTTATCTAAGTTGGCACCATTAACTACTAACATATATTCTTGCTCTGCTAATTGGTAAACCAACAAATCATCTACAATACCTCCATCATTATTTGGAAAGCAAGAATACTGTACTTTCCCTGGAGTTAATTTAGCAACATCATTAGAAGTAATACGTTGAATTAACTCCATTGCCCCTTCTCCTCTTACCATAAATTCGCCCATGTGTGAGACATCAAAAACACCAACATTATTTCTAACATTTAAGTGTTCATCGGTTAATCCTGTATATTGCAAAGGCATATTAAAGCCTGCAAACGGAACCATTTTAGCTCCCATATCTATATGCTTTTGTTTTAAAGCAATATCTTTTAATTCTGCTACTTCCATGTTTAATTTTTTAAGAGAAACAAATGTATTAATTACTAACTGTTTACTAAAGGCATTTAAAGATTTTATTTATTCATTAACATTCTTTTAATCTAAGCTTAATTCCTATTTTTGTTTACAATGATTTTTAAAGGCAGAAATACTCCCCGTTGGATTATATTTTTTATTGACCTAATTATAGTAGCTATCTCTATAACGGCAGCCTATTTAGTTCGTTTTAATTTTGATGTTCCTACTATAGAAATTAAATCGTTAGCCATTATTTTTCCCATCATTTTATTAGTTAGATCTATATCCTATTTAATTGCAAAAATTTATGCAGGAATTATTCGATATACAAGTAGTAAAGACACCGAAAGAATTTTTATTACCCTAACTATTGGTAGTATTGTTTTTGCTATTATCAATATTATTACCTACAACTTTATTACTAACACTTTTATACTCCCTTTTTCTATAATTATAATAGAGTATTTGGTTACACTTTTTTTAATGGTTTTTTCGAGAGTTACTGTAAAAATCATTTATTCAGAATACCTTAATCAAGATAAAGAAAAAACCAATGTAGTAATTTTTGGAGCTGGTGAAGCAGGAACAATTTCTAAAGCATCTTTAGAAAAAGATAGAAGTGTTAAATACAAAGTAATTGCTTTTATTGATGACAATAAAAAAGTAAGTGGAAAAAAATTACAGCAAATCCCGATAATTCATAGTAATCTACTAGAAGAAACACTTATCAATAATGAGGTAGAACATTTAATTGTATCCATACAAAATATTGCTAGCTCTCGATTAAATGAAATAACCGAAACATGTTTAAAGCACAATGTAAAAGTATTAACCGTGCCACCTGTAAGTAAATGGATTAATGGTGAGCTAAGTTTTAAACAGATTAAAAGTGTTAAAATTGAAGATTTACTAGGAAGAACTGAAATCAAATTAGACGAAAAGAAAACAGCTCAGCAATTGTCTGATAAAACCATACTAATTACAGGTGCAGCAGGTTCTATTGGTAGTGAAATTGTAAGACAAGTAGTTAAATACAACCCTAAAAAAGTTGTGTTGGTTGACCAAGCCGAATCTCCTCTTTATGAAATTGAATTTGAAATTAACCAAAAGCGTACTGGTAAAATTTGTGAAGTAATTATTGGCGATATTAGAAGCAAAGAACGTATGCAACATGTGTTTAACACTTTTAAGCCTAACATAGTTTATCATGCTGCAGCATACAAGCATGTACCTTTAATGGAAAGTAATCCTTCTGAAGCCATTTTAACCAATGTGTTGGGAACTAAAATTATTGCAGATTTAGCTGTAGAACACCAAGTTGAACGCTTTGTTATGGTGAGTACCGACAAAGCTGTAAACCCAACCAATGTAATGGGTGCTTCAAAACGTATTGCAGAAATTTATACGCAATCGCTTAACGAAAACACTACTACCGATTTTATTACCACTAGATTTGGTAATGTATTGGGCTCTAATGGTTCTGTAATTCCTTTATTTAAAAAACAAATAGAGCAAGGTGGACCAATAACCGTAACCGACCCAAACATTACACGTTATTTTATGACTATTCCAGAAGCTTGTCAGCTAGTTTTAGAAGCAGGAACTATTGGTAATGGTGGCGAAATTTATGTGTTTGATATGGGACAATCCGTAAAGATTGTTGACCTAGCTAAAAAAATGATAAAACTATCAGGGTTAGAATTAGGTAAAGACATACAAATAGTTTTTAGCGGGTTAAGACCAGGAGAAAAACTATATGAAGAATTGCTAAACAATAAAGAAAATACACTACCAACCCAAAACAACCAAATAATGGTTGCTCAAGTAAAAAAATACAACTTTGAAGAAGTTAAAACGAAAATAGAATCCTTAATAAACTTATTCAATTCCCAAGACAATATGGCAATTGTTGGTATTATGAAAGAACTTGTTCCGGAATTTAAAAGCAAAAATTCCATCTACGAAAAGTTAGATAAAAGCTAATCAAAAGAACTATTTGCTATCTTTATTTTCCAATCTTAATTGATTAATTTTACACTTCTTAAAATTTAATAATCACATAAAATATATTAAAATGGCAAACGCATTTTTTACTCCACCAGTAGCTGAAAACGAACCAGTTTTGAGCTATGCACCTGGAAGTGCTGAAAGAGAAGAACTTTTAGCAGCAGTTAAAGAATTAAAATCAACACCAATAGATGCTCCAATGGTTATTGGAGGAAAAGAAGTAAGAACAGGAAATACAGTAAGTATGCATCCTCCTTACGAACATGCTCATAATTTAGGGAATTTCCACATGGGAACTGGAGAGCATGTAAAACAAGCTATTGATGCTGCTATGGCTGCTCGTGAAAAATGGGCAAACACGCCTTGGCAAGATAGAGCTGCTATCTTTTTAAAATGTGCCGAATTGTTGGCAGGACCATTCCGTCAAAAAATGAATGCTGCAACTATGCTTTGTCAAAGTAAAAACGCTTTTCAAGCAGAGATTGATGCTGCTTGCGAAATGATAGATTTCTTCCGTTTTAATGTGCAATACATGGCAGATATTTATGCTGAACAACCAGAGTCTGCTCCTGGTTTATGGAACAGATTAGAATACCGCCCTTTAGAAGGTTTTGTGTTTGCCATTACTCCTTTTAACTTTACTGCTATTGCTGCCAACTTATGTGCTGCACCTGCAATGATGGGTAATGTTGTGGTTTGGAAACCTTCTGACACACAAATATATTCGGCACAAGTAATTATGGAGCTTTTTAAAGCTGCTGGATTACCTGATGGTGTTGTAAACATTGTTTATTGCGATGGTCCAGAAGCTGGAGATGTTGTATTTAAGCACCCAGATTTTTCTGGATTACATTTTACTGGTTCTACAGGCGTATTTAAACACTTATGGAAGGAAATTGGTAGCAACATAGATAAATACAAAACTTACCCAAGAATAGTTGGAGAAACTGGTGGTAAAGATTTTATTATGGCTCACAAATCTGCTTGCCCATTAGAAGTGGCAACAGGTATTATTAGAGGTTCTTTTGAGTTTCAAGGACAAAAATGTTCTGCTTCTTCAAGAGTTTATTTGCCTTCTAATATTTCTGATGAAGTTTTAGATGTGGTAAAGAAAGAAGTAGCTACTATAAAAGTTGGTACACCTGAAGACTTTAGCAACTTTGTTAATGCTGTAATTGACGAGAATGCTTTTGATAAAATTGCAGGATACATTGATTATATAAAAGAACAAAGTGATGCTGAAATTATTTGTGGTGGTGGATACGATAAGTCTAAAGGATATTTTATTGAGCCAACTGTTGTTTTAACAACCAATCCTAAGTTTAGAACTATGTGCGAAGAAATTTTTGGACCTGTTGTTACCATTTACGTGTATAACGAAAATGATTTTGAAAGAACATTAGAATTATTAAACGAAACTTCTGAATATGCATTAACAGGAGCTGTATTTGCTACTTGCAGATATGCTATAGAAACAGCTACCAACAAATTACAAAATGCTGCTGGCAACTTCTATATTAACGATAAACCAACAGGTGCTGTTGTAGGACAACAACCATTTGGAGGAGCTAGAGGTTCTGGAACTAACGATAAAGCAGGTTCTTACTTAAACTTAGTACGTTGGGTAAGCCCAAGAACTTTTAAAGAAGCATTGGTTCCACCAACAGATTATAGATACCCATTTTTGGGATAAATTGTCACCCTGAGCGAAGTCGAAGGGCGAACAATTTAATTTCTAGCATACTTCGAGGCTTTTGCTCACGCAAAACGTGCTCAGCATGACAGAAATATTAACTTAAAATCAAAAAAAATGAAAAAAATATTTATACCAATAACTGTTTTAGCAACAGTATTAATGAGTTCTTGTGGTGGAAATGAAACTACAGAAAATACAGAAACAACTCCAGAAGTAACTGAAGAAATTTGTTTTTACAACTATGCACAAGGAAGTGCTGCTGTTAGATGGACAGCTTTTAAAACCAACGATAAAATTGCAGTTGGTGGGCAGTTTAATACGGTAAATGTTACTGTTGGCGAAAAGTCAACTAAAATAACTGACATTTTAGAAACGATTAAATTTAACATCCCAACAAAAAGTACCAACACTGCTAATGAAGAAAGAGATGCTAAAATTGTTGCTTCATTTTTTGGTGCTATGGAAGCAACCGATATTATTTTAGGACAAGTTAAAAGTGCTGAAGGAGATAATATTTCTGGAACTTGTATTTTTTATTTAACGCTAAATAATGTTGAAAAAGAGGTAGAATTAAATTATAGCGTAGCTAATGATGTTATTAAATTAACAGGAAGTATTGATTTACTAGATTTTAATGGAGAAGTTGCTATTACATCTTTAAATGAAGTTTGTAAAGATTTACATATTGGTACTGATGGTATTTCTAAAACTTGGAACAATGTAAAGCTAGAAATTGAAGCTTCTTTAAATAAAGATTGTCATTAAAAAAACTATAGTGGGGATATGTTGCACTAGTGCAACATATCCGTACGTTAGGCACAATAAAGACAAAAAATTAACAGTAACAGTAACTGAAAATAAATGACAAAAAAGATTTCAATAATACTCTTGACAATTACAGTAGGACTATTTTCTTGTCAATCAAACAAGAAGAAAAATCAAACAGAGGAAATTACAACTGAAACTGCTCAAATTTCGAATGACCTAACTTTTACAACTTCTGACCAAGCCCAAAGTTGTAGCCCAAGAATACTCAAGCGAAACACAGAGAATGGGCTGATTTTACTTTCGGACAAACAACTTGAAGAAATTGAAGAAAAGGCTAAAAAGTTAGATAAAGATTTGCCAACCATTGGACTTTTAATGTATGACAATGTACTAACGACTGAACTCACAGCTCCAATGGACGTTTTCACAAAGCACACAGAGGATGGAGAAAAACTATTTAACGTGATAACCATTGCTGAAACCTATGACTTTATTGTAAGTGAAGAAGGACTAAAAATGTTTCCTGATTATACCATTGAAAATGCACCTCAATTAGACGTTTTAATTGTCCCAAGTGCTTATGATATGACGCTTCAAGTAAAGAATCAAAATTTAGTAGATTTCATAAAAGCACAGAACAGCAACACCGAATATACCGTTAGTAACTGTGGTGGTGCTTCATTAATTGGCGAATCGGGAGTTGCTGACGGAAAGAAAATCGTAACTTGGATTGGTGGTGGAGAAGATTTACAAAAGAATTATCCAAATCTAAAAGTCCAAAATGATGGAGAAATTAGTTTTATGGAAGATGGTAAGTTTTTATCCTCAAATGGAAATTTAGCTTCTTATATTTCCTCGCTAGAATTATTAGAAAAAATGACAAACTTAGACCACAGAAAATTTGTAGAATCCTATCTGTATCTTGACAGACTTAAGAATTGGGAGAAATAAAATACTGTGCCTAACAATGTGTATAAGCAATTGGGGAGAAAGTGATAAAACTAAAGTATAAACATAAAACAAAGGTCGGTGCAAAACTGAAAAGTTAGAGCGTAAAATCCCCAACTGCTCATACACTAACCGTTAACAAAAAAGCCACTCTTTGAGTGGCTTTTTTATATTATTATCAATCTTAGATTTTATAAATCCAATTGTGTTTGTCTTCTATTTTGCCTCGTTTTATATCTTGTAAAACTTGCCCTATTTCGTTAGATAAAGTTCTATCTGATAAAGCAGGTAATTCCATTCTGTCATCATTATAAGTTATTGAAGATACTTGAGCAATTGTTGCCGCAGTACCACAACCAAAAACATCTTTTAATGTTCCATTTTTAGCAGCTTCAACTACTTCTTTAACGCTAACCTTTCTTTCTTCTACCTTTACCCCTAACTCTTTAGCAATGGTTAAAACACTATCTCTGGTAATACCTGCCAAGGTAGTTTTTAAATCTAAATGTGGTGTTATTAAAGTATCTCCTATATGGAACATAATGTTCATTGTTCCAGCTTCTTCAATGTATTCGTGTGTTTTAGCATCAGTCCAAATTAATTGTCGGTAACCTTGTTCCTGACCTAATTTTGCAGGATATAAAGAGGCTGCGTAGTTTCCTGCCGCTTTAGCATAACCAACTCCACCTTCGGCAGCTCGTGTATATTCTGTTTCTATTTTAACGTGTACCTCTCCAGAATAATATCCTCCAACTGGAGAAGTAAATATCATAAACTTATACTCATCAGCAGGACGAACCCCTAAAAGCTCTTCGCTTGCAAACATAAATGGTCTGATATATAACGAACAACCTTCGTTTGAAGGTACCCAATCGGCATCAACTTCTATGAGCTGTTTTAAAGCTTCCATAAATAAATCTTCTGGAAATTCAGGCATACACATACGTGTTGATGAAATATTTATTCTCTTAGCATTATCTTTTGGTCTAAACAAAAAGATTTCTCCATCTTCGTTTTTATAGGCTTTCATACCTTCAAAAACGGATTGTCCGTAATGAATAGCCGCACAAGCTGGACTTAATGTAATTGGAGCATAAGGTTTAATCTCCATATTTTTCCATTCTCCATCTTTGTAATCTGCAACAAACATGTGATCTGAAAATTGTTTTCCAAACTGAATGTTATTAAAATCTACTTCAGGTAATTTTGAAGTTGCTGAACGCTCTATTTTAATGTTACTTACCATATCCATAATCATATCCTCTCTTTTTTTGATGGAGCATAAAATTACCAATTTTATTGATGGGATTTGTAATTTACAACGCTTTTTATGATGAAAATCATCAGTAATTCAGGCTGTTTTCGCCTTTGCATGATTTAATGCAATTTCTAATTGTTCTTCTGGAGTAATGTTAGAATTGTCTATTACAATTGCATCTTCTGCCTGAATTAATGGGTTTTCTGTACGACTGGTATCATCCATATCTCGGCTATTGATGTTTGCCAACACATCTTCGTAAGATGTATTATCGCCTTTAGCTTGCAACTCATCAAACCTACGTTTTGCACGAATTTGATAATCGGCAGTCATAAAAATTTTAAGTTCTGCATCAGGAAAAACTACTGTTCCTATATCTCTACCATCCATTACCAAACCTTTATCTTTCCCCATTTCTCGTTGTAAATCAACCATTTTAGCTCTTACTTCTTTTACTTGGGCAATTTTACTTACGTGATTAGAAACTTCAATTCCTCTTATTTCCTGTTCAATGTTTACTCCATTTAAAAAAGTTTCAGAAGTATTGGTGGTTGAATTATACTTAAAAGCTACATTGATTTTATCTAAATCGTTTAATAAAATCTCTTGGTTCAATTTTCCATCAACAAAAAAATTATGTTGTAAAGCGTATAATGTAACGGCTCTATACATAGCTCCAGTATCTATGTAAATGTAATTAAGAGCTTTAGCCATTTGTTTAGCCATAGTGCTTTTACCACAAGAGGAATATCCATCTATTGCTATAACTATCTTACCCATTTTCCTTTTCTCTTTTTGGTTTCTTTTCCTTTGGCTTTTTTACTTTTTTCTCTTTTGGAGGCTTAGGAGCTGCTCCTTTTCTATAATATTCTGATAAGTTAGTAGTAATGGTAAAATGGTTTGATGAGCCTGCCAAATGGTACCTTGCACTACCGTAACTAATGTGGAACTTTTTAACTCTAAAACCAAATCCCCAACTAAAACCAACTAACCCAGGTTTATTTTCTAATGCTAATTCTTGGCGTCTTTTAAAGTTAAAACCAAAACGTAACATAAAACTTTTGGATGGCACAAACTCTCCTCCAAAAACTAAATGCCTAAAGGTTTCGTTTAGCAAACTGGTTTTGTTTCGTTCTGCTTTTTGTTCGTCTGTTAATTTATCATTGTTATTGGTTTCTATTAAAGAATCGTTGTAAGCCAAATTCCAATTTTGTAACTGAATCATATCAACAGATAAGCGAAAAGGAACATGTTTAAACTTTTTAGAAATTCCTGCTTGAACCTCAAAAGGTAAAGGTTCTCTTTCTCCATCACTATTATACTTTAGAAACTGTGTACCCATGTTTTTTACCACAACTGCTGCTGTAAAACCATTTTGTTTATTGGTGTAAGTTGCTGAAACATCAGCAGCAATACCTGCTGAATAATAATCGTAAAAACTAGAATAAATAGGTTTTAAGTTAGCTCCAACCGAAAAGGTTGAATCTATTTGTTTACCCCAACCAAAAATTACAGCATATTCAGATGCTGAAAATGTTCCTAATTCATTTCCTGCTTCATCGTACTCATCAAAACTACCGTAACTTATGTATTTAATACCTGCCGAAAATGTTCCTAATTTTTTAAAATCTCTAACATAAGAAACATAACCCTGATTAATGTTTGTAAAATAATTGAGGTACGAAAAAGTTACCATACCCGACATTTCTGGGTTTAATAAAGATGGGTTGGCTAAAGAAAATGTTGGGTCATTATCATTTACAGCTATAACATTTCCACCTAATGCTCCTACTCTAGCCGATACAGGAATATTTAAAAACTCATAGGTATTTGTTCCGCCAATTTGAGCAAAACTAACCAAAGAGCTAAGCAATAAAACAAAAAGAAATAGTTTCTTCATTAGTGTTTTTCAATAGTACGCTAAAGTACGTATTTATTGATAAATTATTGCCCAGCTCTTTTTGGTTTTCTATATTTTTAAACCAATCATTAATACATCATCTGTTTGTTCAGTTTCTTGTCGCCAATTTTTTAAAGCATATTCTAAAAAGCCACTTTGTTCTTCTCCCGACATACTTTGTATAGAAACCAACAATTCTCTAAGTTTCTTTTTATTAAATTTTTTATTCTTTTCTCCTCCAAACTGATCGGCATAACCATCTGAAAACAAATACAATAGATCTTCTTTTTGTAAATCAATTACAGTATTGGTAAACGATTTTTCTACACCATAAAAATAACCTATCGGAAAACGATCGCCTTTTAGTTCTATAACCTCTTTATTACGAACTAACCATAACGGACGCATAGCTCCTGAAAAAGTAAGCTGTTGTTTTTCAATATCAATTACCGCTAAAGAAACATCCATTCCATCACTCATCACATCATAAGTATCTTCTTTTTGCAGCAAGTTATTTACATCAACATCTAGTATTTGTAAAATTTCGGCAGGGTTTTCTATTCCTCGTTTTACAATAACATCTTTTAAAATAGAATTACCCACTACCGACATTAATGCTCCAGGAACACCGTGCCCTGTACAATCTACCGCAGCAACAAACAATTTATTTTCTTTTTTATAGTAAAAATAAAAATCTCCACTTACCACATCTTTAGGCAAATACAGCACAAAAGCATCCGACAAGTTTTCGCTAATTTTAGCTACGTTTGGCAATATTGCTTCCTGTATCTTTCTTGCATATTGAATACTATCAATAATGTCTTCGTTTTTTTGCTGTAAACTTTTATTTTTTTCTTCTAATTGCTTTTCGGCTTTTTTACGTTGGGTTATATCCGAACCAATACTAATAATCGTATTGTCTGGACCAACAGAAGTATTCCACAAAATCCATTTATCACACCCGAAAGCTGTGCTTAGTTGTCGCTCATAACTTACCTCATTAGGATTACCTTCTGCTACAAACAAAGCCTCAATATAAGCTTTAAAAGAAACTGATTTTTCGTTTCCTGATTTGGTATTATTCCACCATCCATTACCCAATAGTTCGTGAGGCTCGTAACCTAACATATTTTTAACTGATGGGCTAACATATTCTACCGAACCCTTTGGGTTTGCTACAACTATTAAGTTGTTTAATCGTTCTAAAATTGTGTTATATACCTTTTCCATTTTTACAAGGTTTTATCTGCTTATGCAGATTAGATTTAAAAGAAAATAAATTTGATTGTTGAGTTTAAAACTCGAAATTGATTGCGATTATGCCCTATGCCAGCACATTTGATAACGCATCATATCAACATTATGATAATGCATAATGTTGCTTATAAAAATGGTAATATTTGAAATTGCTCTCAACATTCTTTTTAAGAATATGAGGACAAAGTTATAAATTATTTAAAACGAAAAACTTTTTTAGAAAAAAATATCCTCCTTCTAAAAAGAAAGAGGATAAAAATTAGTTAGGATTCTATTTGAAAAACAGCTTGAATTTCATAACGTAGCTTTATAGGTTTCATACTTAAATCATCCGAACTTGATGTTGTGTTTCCTCCTCCACTTGTAGGCATACTTACCGAAGAATTAGAAATGGCATTCATTCCGCCATTATTAATGGTAGTTGTACTACCATAACCACCTCCCCAACCCCAATAAGGGTGATAATAAGGATACGCTCCATGACTTGTTGTGGTAGATTTTGTTTGTGGATCGGATAATTCAGAAATATTTACAATTCTTCCACGTTTTGCTCCAACAGCTTGTAACAAATAATTTGCTTTTTCTTGTGCTGCCTGTATCGCTCTTTCTTTTACCATTTTACGATACTCTTGTATTTTTTTATTGGAAGAACCATTCAACTCTATATTTAAAATAGCTTGCCTATTTAACTTCTCATCTTTCAAATTTTGTATCATTTCGTTTAACTGAGTAGATGACTTTACTTTAATTGTCATATTTTTTTGAACTAAATGATTATAGTAATCCCACCAATAATACCAGTAGTTATAATTATACCTCCATGCATGAGCTGTATTTACGGTAATTAATTTTTTTGAAACTCCTGATTTTTCGGCTGCTTCAACAATTTGAGCTTCTATTTCAGAAATAGATGCTTTTTTCTTATTGGGTGTTTTCCAATATTCTCTATAAGAAATATTTACCGAAATTTCATCTGGAGGCACTAACATATCAGCACTACCAGTTACAGTAATTACTCTGTTATTTTGATTAAATTCGGCTGAGTTATTTGGCATTTTAAATGCAAAAAATATTACTGCAGCTATTATCACATAAATAGGATTAATTTTAAGTTCTTTCATCTGTTTTATTTTAAAAGTTTAAGTAAAACTAAATATGGTAAACACTAAAAAAAATTATAAATTAGTAAAGTAGTTGGTTGATTGAGTTAACTGGATATATAATATTTATTACAAACGGTATTAAGTGTTTTTATAAATAATTTTATTTTTACTAAAAACTAATAATATGCATACCTCTAACCTTATAGAAAAAGCAACATTTAATCCTAAAATAAAAAGTTATGTAATACTAACTGTCGCTTTTTTCTTATTAATTTCAATAGCTGGAATACCATTATTATTAATATGGCTTTTAGGATTAGGGCAATTTTTTGGTAAACGTTATTACGAAAACCTTAAATGCAATTTAACCAATAGGCATTTAGAGTTTAGTAAAGGAGTACTTTTTAAAGTAGAAAAAACTATTCCACTAGAAAACATTCAAGACCTAACATTTATTCAAAATCCTTTTCTAAATATGTTTGGGTTAAAAATATTAAAAATTGAAACTGCAGGAAACAGTAACCCTAGAGGAACTGATATGAAATTAATAGGAATAGTTGATGCTGGTGATTTCAAAAAAAGAGTTTTATCACAAAGAGAATTATTAAATTCTGACAACAATTCTCAACCAGCTAGTAATAATGATAACGAATCTATAATACTACTGAAAGAGATTAAAAATATTTTAATTGAAATAAAAAACAAGTGATTACTCTTAAAAGAACTACCTCTACAAATACCGACTTTATTGCTTTAGTAAAAGAACTAGATGCTTACCTTAAAATAGTTGACGGAGAAGACCACAGTTTTTACAATCAATATAATGGAATTGAAAGTTTAGAAAATGTAGTTATAGCATACAGAGGTAATGTAGCCGTTGGTTGTGGTGCATTTCAATCTTACAATAACAATACTGTAGAAATAAAACGAATGTACAGCAACCCTAATTACCGCAACCAAGGTATTGCTACTAAAGTTTTAAAAGAATTAGAAAATTGGGCTAAAGAAATTAACTACCAAAATTGCATTTTAGAAACTGGTAAACGCCAAGTTGAGGCTGTAGCTTTTTACCAAAAGTGCAGTTACCAAATTATACCCAACTATGGACAATATGCCCAAATGGAGAATAGTGTTTGTTTTGAGAAAGTTTTAAGGTAGTATATTTACTACTGAGCTAAGTATTTGTACTTATTTGATTTTTAGTATTTTATAACTATTTTTATCTCTTACCAAATCAAAAAAATATGATAAAATTATTTATACCTTTTACCTTAGGGGTTATATTGTGTACACAGGCATATGCACAAAGTTCAAATGATACAAAAGATGTAAAAGATAAGGCTAAAAAAGAAAAAATAGTTTCAGCTAAAAATAAAGCTATAAAAAAAACCAATGATTCATTGGTTAATATTTTACTCGAAACTGATATAGGTTTTGCTTCATCTGCAAATGATTCTAGAAAAGAATCTAATGCAGGAACAGGCACAATAGGTCTTAAATTTGAGCATGGGTTGTTCTTTGGCTCAGCAAATTTTACTGTATATTCAACAAACGAAGAAATATTGACTAGTGACACTTTAGAAACTAAATTGTTTGGTTCAAATTTATTACTTCCCAAAAATAGCTCTGGAAGTATTAGTAATTTTTCTGGTGTTATTGGGTTTAAGCGTTTTTTAGATCCCAGAAAAGATTATCAAGGTCCTATTCAGTGGATACTAAGAAGAGCGGGAGGTTATGCTTATACCAACTTAAATAACACTAATTGGACAAAAGATACTATTACAACACCTGTTTCAGTAGTTTCTTTTGGGGGCAATTTCACTTTTGATATTTTAAACCTTGAACTTAATGGTAAAAACAAAGACAATATTAGGCTTTATACATACATAGGCTATACCGCAAGGCGATTAGGTGGAGACTATGGTATAAATGAAAATGATGAATTAAGAGAATACTATTTAAACACCGACAAGCGAGGTTTTAACTCTTTGGAATGGGGAGTTAAATTAGAAATAGGAAAATTTTATGGGCAAGTAAATATGACTTCATTTAATGCTGGCAAGAATTTACCAGGCTTTAGTGGATTTCAATCCATAATTAGCATGGGTGTTAAAGCAGATTTAAACTTAAATGCTAAAAATTTATTGGCAAAACCTAAAAATTAAATTTAGGTATTTATACCTATTTGATTTTCAACTTTTTACTGGTAGATTCGTTACGAAATAAATTATTTTAATAATGGGATTTAGAAGAAGAGCAAAATTATTTCCTGGTGTATATCTAAATTTTAGTAAAAATGGTATAAGCACTACAATTGGTGTGCAGGAGCTAGTATTAATTTTAGTAAAAAAGGAACTTATTTAAATACTGGAATATCTGGTACAGGAATATCAAATAGACAAAAAATTGGAGGACAACCTTCGTCTGACAATCAAGTTACACCTACACACGAAAACGAACACTTAATTGAAACACCTCAAAAACAAGAAGAAGGAAGCATAAGGACTGATCAAGCTGAAGCAACTACTACAAAAGGGCTTGAATCATTAAAAGAAACATTATTAGGTTGTTATAAAGAAAGAAAATCGCTAAAGTCTGAAATAATTGAAATTGAAAACAAACTAAAAAAATCAAAAACTATATTAACTATCTCTTACATTTTACTAATTGGAATTTTTATCAAATGGTTTAAAAAAAATAGAGATGATAAAAAAGAGTATTTAGATGACCTAAAAATTCAGCTAGAAAACTGCTTTATAAATATTGATTTAGATGTTGATGAGCAGTTTGAGAAAAAATATCAATCGATGCTTGAAGATTACAAGACATTAATATCTTGTGAAAAGATATGGGATATTACTTCTTCGGTATCAAACAACATGGCAGTATCTCGCTCAGCAGCATCTCAATCAGTTACAAGAAGATTAGTGAAAATAGGTTTCGGTAATATTGATATTATAAAATCTAAATATGAGGCTTTACATTTTGAGAATGCTAATGGTGGTGATTTATATATCTATCCTGCATTTATGGCAATTGTTGATTCTCAGAAAAAATTTGGACTAATTGATATTAGAGAAATTGATTTTCATTTTAAAGGGCAAGGTTTTCTTGAGGAAGAAAAAGTTCCTTCTGATGCTATGATTGTTGGTGAAACATGGGCAAAAGTTAATAAAGATGGTAGTCCTGACAAACGATTTAAAGGAAATTACAAAATACCAATTTGCCAATATGGTGATGCTGAAATTTCGAGTAAAACAGGATTAAATGAAGCATATTCATTTAGCAGTTTTGAGAAATTTGAAAAATTTGGTAAATCAATGTTGGATTATCAAAATACAATAAAGTAGTTTTCTACAGTTCAGCTTTCAGCTCTTTCTCTACCTTCACTTTAACCGCCTCACATTTCTCCAAATTAGAACTTAGCGTTAAAAACTTTTTTTGTTTACCATCACTAATGTATAAAGCTGCAGTATTCGGTGATATTTCGCCTAAATTGTGGGCATAAAGGGTTAAGTAATATTCTTTTCCTTCTTCTACTTCAATATCAATATCTAAACGGTTTTTACTTATTTCAAATGCTGTCAAAATGGGTTTTTCATTTAAAAACAAGCTTACTATATCTCCATCATAAGTTCGGTTATCCCAAATGGTAATGGTTAGTTTATTACCTTTAAAAACTAACTCTTTATGTTGTTCCACTTCTCGTCCATCAATGGCGTCTGGCATTCCTTGTTCGTTTAGGTCTATATCTATCGTTAGGTCATTCTGAACTTGATTCAGAACCTGTAACGAATCGGGAGATTCCGTGTCAAGCACGGAATGACGATTAGGAAAACCTTTAGGGTAATACTGCATATTATCAATCAACACGTTACCGCAGTATTTTTCTGATTTAGTATAATAAGCTTCTAGTACCAAATAAGGTGTTCGTATAGTTGGTTTTAATTCAAAAAAATAAGTTTGCCAATCGGTATTTTTTACTGCACCACTTTCCCACAACAACTCCTTTTGTTGCATTTCATTCATTCCCCACACTCTTAAATTAACTGGATTATCAAATGCTATTACATCTGCAAAAAATGCTGAACTATAAGCTAAATCTAAGCTATAATGATAAGTTTTATTAGGCAACAACGGATTAACTAATGTTTGTTTGATGCTTTCCCATTTACCCTCATCAATACCACTTTGTCCTCTGCAAACCATACTAATGTAAGTATAACCATGTGAAGCTTCTTTTGTTACCCTCCAAGCACCTGGCTGTGTATCTGGCGAACTTGCATCGCCATAAGGCTCCCAACCTTTTGGAGAAATAGCAGTAGCTGTAGGTCCTTCAAAACTTGGATTAACTAATTGCTGTGCGGCTAAAGTAACATGAAGGCAAAGCAATGCCACTATTAAGGCGAAATGGCATATATTGCTTTGCTTCTTCATGTCTTTTTTGTCTTGTTGTCATTGCGAAGGAGGCACGACTGAAGTAATCTCACTATTAAAAAAGATTGCTTCGTAATTCGTCCCTCATTCCTCGCAATGACGTATTTATTACTTACTAATTTTAATTTTCCCAGTAGTACTCCAACATTTATACTCATTAGTGTAGTATAAATACCCTGATGATGCTGGTGCTTCAAATTGTCCAGGAACCTCAGCTTTTAAATCAAGATTAATAGTATGCTCTGCATTCGGAGCCATATCTCTGAAATAAAAAATAACATAGTTATCAGTTATCTCATAAAATCCAATCTTGCCTTTTTCTTGCAGCTCTTTTAACTGCCATGGTTGTGCACTTAATCCTGAAGGAATACCTACAACTGCCATAGTCATTGGCATACCTTTATCGTGCTTATTTTTAACCTCTGTAGTTAAACGAACCGTCTCTCCTACCTTACAACTTTTAGTATTTAAGCTAGCAGCTACATCTACATTACATTGCTCAGAAGATTTTGGCAAAGTAGTATTGTAATTAATAGCCATAGTATAAGGTAAAGCCGTTTTAGTTCCTTTATACTGTACTTTAATTTTGTGCTTTCCTTCTTTTAAATACTTTTCTAAACCTTTAAACTCAATAGTACCTTTTGCACCAGCTTCATAATGTTTAGATGCTACCAATTTACCATCTACAAAACATTGTAACGTACCAGCCTCTTCTGTTTTTTTAGAAGCCGCAGCATATTCTGTTAAAGCTTTTAAAGCTAACACAGTACCTTGTGTAGAACCAAAACCACCATAAGAATTTCTGTTGGCTACCAAAAACTCTACAGCTTTGGTTAATGCTCCAACATCTGGCTTGTCAGATTTTAGCATTGCTAAAACAGCTATAGCAGTAGTTTCAATTTGTAAAGACTTACCACCAGAACGTGTAATAGAATGGTCTGATTTAAAACTACCATCAGCTTTCTGAATCTTTAACAATTGCTTCATGATTTCTGCTTCACGCTTATCATTAAAGTTATTTAAAGTATTACTCATCATTGCTAATTGATAACCATCATTTGATGCTTTAGCAGCTTTATAAGCAACTTCAAATTCTTTTTCAATATCATTTTGATATCCTGCTTCTGATAAGGCATAAACAATATATCCATTGGTTACTTCACTACTTGCTCTACCAAATTGATCTAAAGCTCTTGGGTTTTTCTTAAATCCACCTTTTCCATCTTTTCTGCTCATTAACCATTTAGCTGTTCTTCCAACCATATCATTACTTACAGAATTATACACCGTTTTCATATCGTTAAATTGCATTAAACCATAAGCAGTTAACGCTTCATGACCTGGAGCTGAACCAAACCACTCATAACCTTTCTCTTTTGTTTCGTAACTGGTTAACTTTTTATACCCTCTGTCTAACTTCCCATCAATACTAGCTAATAAAGCATCATCATCAAAACCAGTTTCGTTCATATAGTTTAAAGCCATAATGTTTGGATAGTTACTCATAGAAGTTTGCTCAAAACATCCTGATGGTTCTCTGATAATACTTTCTATACCAGTCATTAAATCGCTTACCACATTTGGAAAAGCTGTTAATGAAGCTACTATAGAACCATTTACCGAGTTGCTAATGTTAACCGCATACTCTCCGCTTAATTCTTGACCAGAAAAAGCCATTGTTACTGGAAAGCCTTTTGCTCCAATTTTAATGTTTTGATTAAAAGCGTCTTTTAAACCATTTGCATTAAAGGCAATCTGTAAGTTATCCTCTCCTATTTCGTTTAATACTTCGTATTCTAAATAAATAGTTTTAGTACTGTTTGCAGGTATCGTATGACTACCTGTTTCTACTTTTAACTCTTTAAACCCTTTTGGAGATTTAACTGTTAAATGTCCAGTAACTGCTTTATCAGTTGTATTTTTTAAAGTTAATGGAACTGATACTAAATCTTCGAAAACTACTTGATTTGGAACTTTTGTAAACATTGCAAATGGCAACTGTGTAAAGAATGTTTTTTCTGCTCTTCCCACCATACCAACACCAACACCTTCTACTGTAGCTCTAAATGCACTTACATCATCATTATTATAAAATTCTACTTTAGCAACACCATTATTACCCACTTTTAAATTTCCATTCCAATAAATAGTTGAACGAAAATCTGTTCTTACCTCAGCAGTTGGTGCATTAGCATAATTAGGAGCTGCAAATTCTTTTGCTCTATAATATTTTACCTGTGCAACTTGTTGTCTATTTCCTCTCCAATTTTGATTTACATCTCTTTTTTTAGCTTTTAATTTTGCCTCATCTTTTCTATCCCATGCAAAAGCAGCAACCTCTTGCTCTACTATTTCCAAATCAGCATCCATACCTGTTGCTTCGTCTTCTAAAGCCACTTCTTTTTCAGCTTTAGCAACATTAACTAACTCTAACAATGCAGGTTCTTCAGCATTTTTCATTAATCCTTCATTATCTTCTACTACAACAATTGCATCTACAATTATATCATCATTAGGCATATCTCTTTCAACCTCCATTGCTTCAGGAGCATTTACAGCACCACCAACTGCCATTGGCATTCTTGCTCTTCCACCACCTTTATTATATGAACGATACTTATAAGGCTTGTATAGATATGTTGTATAATTACTATTATAATTGCTTACATACACATTTTGATTTTCTAAATTAGCTGCTGAAACCATTAAGCTAATTGGGTTGTATAAGTCTATCGACTTAATAATATATCTCCCATTTTGATCGGTTTTAATTTTACGATTTGTACCATCTTGCAGCGTTATTGTTGCACCTTTTATTGGTTTACCTTCATTATCATAAACAATTCCACCAACAGTTGCCATTTCTCCTTGATAAGCCATTGCAGGCATTTTTTCTTCAATAACTTCTTCCCACTTAAATCTTCTCCAACCATCAGTCATTAATAAATAATCTAATGCTTGGTCTGCTTTTTCTTCTTTAGGATCAAAATAAAACTTAGGCTCTTCTACTTTCCCTAAAATATCTTGTTCTAACAATAAGTTGGATAAAATGTTGCTTGATTTGTCATCTGCAAAGCTCAACAACTTATCATCAGCAACAGCTAAACTTAAATTTGCAGGAATTGGCAAACCTCTTTCATCAGTTACCTTAACCGTCATTTCAACTTTTTCTCTAGGTAAATATTTTTCTTTATTGGTTAATAATTCGATATTCATTTGCTGGTGTTTATTTACAAATACTAAACGCTCTGCTCTTTCAATATCTCTACTATCAAACAATGTAATTTGTGCTACACCTATCGGAAATTTATTCAATGGCACTTTATATGTATTTGTCCCTCTAGTTACATTTATTTCTCTAGAAAAATAATCCTGACCTCTTACTTGACACATCAAAGACATTTTTTCATCTTCTGTAGAGTTAACAACTACAACCAAGTTTTCTTTATCATTTTCATCAACATTTAAAACCCATCCTCTTTTTAAACTTTCTGGTAACTGATATGCTTTTTTTATACCTGCTGGTTTTGTTATAAAAACTTGATACTCTTCTCCTATTTTTGATTCAAATTCAAATGCCCCCATACCATTATGATAACTTGTAAATTCAGCAGCAACCTTACCATTTTTAGTTTTTACAACACCTTCAATATCTGCTGGTTTTCCAAATTCATCAACTGCTTTAAATGCTATATTACTTTCTAAACCTTCAACCAAATCTCCTCCTTCAGGGTAAAAAACTAAATCAATATTTCCTAAAGTAATTGGTATTGAACGTGAAATGCTTTCTGTTTTTCCTTCAAAAGCTATCATTACATTTAATAAACCATCATTAGTTTTTAAATCTTTTGGCAATTGAAATTTAACATAAGCATTACCTGTATTGTCTGTACTCATTTTTTTGCCTAACAATTTTTCGCCATTAAGTTGAGCAACATAATCAAATTCATAATCTGATAATGGCATATTTTCTAATGTATTCAAATCTAACTTAGCAATAACATTATCTCCTGCTCCATAGGCTTTACGCTGAAACTCTAATTTCATTTTTAAACGAGGCAAAACCACTTTTTGCACCTGAATTTCTTTTTCAAAAAATGTATTGGTGTTTTTTTGCCAATTGGTATAAGCTTTAACTTTATAAAGTCCACCCATTGCATTTTTATCAATTAAAAAATCTGCATTGGTTTTACCTTTACGAGCAATCAAATTGTGTTTTGTAACAACATTGCCTTTAGGATCAATTAGCTCTGCATACAAAATTTCACTTTTGTTAGATGCTTTTAAGTCAACACCGTTTCTTACAAAAGCACTAAACCAAATGGTTTCTCCTGGTTTATACATTGGCTTATCAAATTGTAGATAAACCCTATCTTCAGGATTTTGCTCATTATAAGATTTAATTTTTTCTTTTAAATCTTTTAAAAATACATTAGATAAGACTTCTTCAGTAAATGTTCCTGGCATTAATGAGCCTAAGAAAATTAAAGTAAATAAAGCTAAACCTAGCTTAGTTACTTTGTTTTTAATTGATGTTTTCATGGGTATAATTTTTAATTTTTGACTATTAGATGTAGAGAAAAATTAAATTCCATAAAAGCATACAATTTTTTTTACTGAACTTTGTAAAATCTTTTGCTAACTTAGTTGAATGAAAAAACTTGTTTTCATACCTTTTCTTATTTTAAGTTTCTTATTATCAGTTAATTTAGAAGCTCAAAATAGTTTAATAAATAAGCTTAAAAACAAATTTGTTTTATATGGTACATCTGTTACATCTGGTGATGGTGTATCAATGAGTAAATTAACTGTTCCTAAAAAACAAGCTTTACAAATATTTAATTTCTTTAAATATACTACATGGCCTAATTCAGATACAATAACACAATTTAACATACAAGTTTTAGGAGACAGCGGAAGCCTAGTACTCAATGAACTACAAGGTTTAGCAGACAATCTTGAAAAAACTCGAAAAGGTAAAAACCTCTTTTTTAATATCTACAGAGTTGATGATTTAAGTAACGTAAAAAAAGCACACATTTTATATTTTGATAAGAGTTCTGAACTTAAATTAGAAGATGTTTATGCCAAACTTAATAACAACCCTACATTAGTAGTTTCTAAAGGCTATCCTTTTGGTAAATCTATGATTAACTTTATTGAAAAAGATGGCGAATTACATTATGAAATAAATGAAAAAAGATGTACTGACGCCAACTTAAAACTAAGTATGGTTTTAACAATGATTGCCATTAAGTCAGAAAAAGAATGGGATAGTTTAATAGAAAAACTAGAAGATTTAGCCGATACTGATGATGAATATATTAAAGTTAGTAAAAACGACCTTAACAGAATTATTAATGAGCAAAAACGCCTTTTAGTAGAAATTGAAGCTAACACAAAAAAACTAGAGAAACAGAAAGAAACCTTAAAAGCACAACAAAAAGAGTTAGCCGAAAAAGAAGATTTAATAGCTAACGCTAAAAAAGAAATTGATAAACAACAAGAGTTAATTTCTGTTCAATTACAAAAAATTGAACATCAACAACAAAACTTAGCTAACTTAAACAAAAATGTATTAGCCAAACAAGAAGAAGTAAAAGTTCAACAAGCTCAATTAGAAAGAGATAAAAAGAAATTATTAGCAATACAAGATGAATATGTTGAAATAGAAAAAAACTTAAAAGAAAAGGAATTGTTAGTTAAGCAACAAAACAAAACTATTGATGCTCAGGGTAATGAAATAATAACTAAAGACAGTACCATTGAAGAACAAAAATCAATGATTGTTCTATCAATTATTTTCCTAATAATTGTAACTATTCTTGGAGCTTTGGCTTACAGAAGTTACCGTCTAAAAAACAAAGCCAATGCAACTATACTTGCCCAAAAAGAAGAAATTGAAGAACAACATCAAGTTTTAGAAGAACAACATCAAGAAATTACCGATAGTATTAATTACGCTAAACGTATTCAAGATGCAATACTTCCACCACTAAAATTAGTAAAAGGCTATATGCCAGATAGCTTTATTTTATATAAACCTAAAGATATAGTAGCAGGAGATTTTTATTGGATGGAAGGAATAAACAACCTTATTATTTTTGCTGCTGCAGATTGTACCGGACATGGTGTACCTGGAGCGATGGTAAGTGTAGTTTGCCACAATGCAATGAATAGAGCTGTAAAAGAGTTTATGTTAATTAAGCCTAATGAGATACTAGATAAAACCCGTGAAATTGTATTAGAAACTTTCGAAAAAAGTGATGAAGATGTTAATGATGGAATGGATATCGCTTTGTGCAGCATAAATACTGAAAGTAAAAAATTAAACTTTGCAGGAGCAAATAATGGACTTTACTTAATTAGAAATAATGAAGTAACTCAAATCAAACCAGACAAACAACCTATCGGGAACTATAAAGACGCTAAACCTTTTACCAACCACGAAATGGATTTACAAAAAGGTGATGTAATTTATGCCTTTTCTGATGGCTACCCTGATCAATTTGGTGGACCTAAAGGCAAAAAATTTATGTATAAACCCTTTAGAAACTTATTATTAGATATTCATCAAAAACCTATGGATGATCAACATAATATCCTTATGAATGCTTTTGAAGAGTGGAGAGGTGAATTAGAACAAATTGACGATGTATGTGTAATTGGTGTTAGAATATAAAATGGAACAGCAATACAACATATTTGGTCAGCCGCTTATACCATGCAGTAACAATCCCTTAACAGGTTATTTTAGAGATGGATGTTGTAATACTGACAAATCAGATTTAGGTTTGCATACCGTATGTATTGTTGCTACATCAGAATTTTTGCAATTTTCAAAAATGGTTGGCAATGATTTATCTACACCTGTTCCTGAATGGTCATTCCCAGGAGTTAAACCCGGAGATAAATGGTGTTTATGTGCCGAACGTTTTAAACAAGCTTATGAAAACAATGCTGCCCCAAAAGTTCTACTTGAGGCTACTAATGAAAAAACATTAGAAATTGTTGAAATGGATGTTTTAGTAGCTAATGCTTATTATACTGATAAAGTATAAGTTGTTACTTTAAGCTCATAATTTACAAACTACCTCTTATTTTCCATTTTTCTCATTAACAAGGTCATAATCAAAGAATGCATTAACCCTAAAAGAACCATTGCAAACATTGTTGTAGATGCCTGATAGTAAGGGTCTAAAGAATAAATTTTACCCATAATTCTATTCCCTAAATCTTCTTTTGCGGCTTTTTTACCTTCAACATTAACTTGATCTGGATATGATTTAATACATTCTTGTACAGCCTCATCATATTGTTTTCTTTCTGATTCAGAAAGCTCCGAAACACTTTTACCATCAGGAAGAACACTGAAAGAACAAATATGCTCACTCTGAAATTCTTTATATTCTTCTATATAATTTGTTAATTGTTTATCAGTAAAACCTGTATCAATTTTTGAATAGTAAACATAAGTAATCAATGCTATTAATAGCGACAAAAAAGAAGCTGTTCTAGCTCCAGCTTTAAAGTCTTGTGCAAAAGTAGTTTTTTTGCCTTCACTCATTATTTTTGATGATCGTACACCAAAAAATACAGCAACAAGCATTACCATCATATAGATATATACAATATACCTAACTTCATCATGTTGAAGATTAAAAGAAAACAGTGCTAACTTAATAATAAGAGCAACAACAGCAAATAAAATTGCTATTTGAAAAGGATTTTTTAACATACTTTTGATTAGAAATTAAATATTAGAGATTGGAAATTTCCAATCTCTAATTTCAAATATATAATTAATTACCAGCTTTCATTGACATTAAAAACTCTTCGTTATTAATGGTCTTGCTCATACGGTCTTTAATAAACTCCATTGCTTCAACTGGGTTCATATCTGCAATATGGTTACGTAAAATCCACATCAATTGTGTTACATCATTACCTAACAATAAGTCTTCTCTTCGTGTACTAGACGAAACAATATCAATTGCAGGGTAAATACGTTTGTTAGATATTTTTCTATCCAGTTGTAATTCCATGTTACCAGTACCTTTAAATTCTTCAAAGATAACCTCATCCATTTTAGAACCAGTTTCGGTAAGAGCAGTAGCAATAATCGTTAAAGAACCTCCATCTTCGATGTTACGAGCAGCTCCAAAAAATCTTTTTGGTTTATGCAAAGCATTTGCATCCACACCACCAGATAATACTTTACCAGATGATGGAGAAACCGTATTGTAAGCTCTTGCTAAACGAGTAATAGAATCTAAAAGAACTACTACATCGTGTCCACATTCTACCATACGCTTAGCTTTTTCAATAACTAAGTTGGCTAGTTTCACGTGTTTTTCTGCAGGTTCATCAAAGGTAGAAGCAACAACTTCGGCATCTACATTACGAGCCATATCAGTTACCTCTTCTGGACGTTCATCTACTAATAAAATTAACAAATAAACTTCTGGATGATTATCTGCAATAGCATTAGCAACATCTTTTAATAAGGTAGTTTTACCTGTTTTAGGTTGTGCCACTATCATACCTCTTTGTCCTTTACCTATTGGAGTAAATAAATCAATTACTCTATTAGATAAAGAGTTAGATTTTTCGCTAACTAATTTTAGTTTTTCGTTAGGAAAAACAGGGGTTAAGTATTTAAATGGAACTCTATCTCTAACTACAGCAGGGTTTCTGTTATTGATAGCCTCTACTTTAATTAAAGGAAAATATTTTTCTCCAATTTTTGGAGGCCTAACACTTCCTCTTACAGTATCTCCAGTTTTTAATCCAAATAATTTTATTTGAGATTGAGATACATAAATATCATCAGGAGAATTTAAATAGTTGTAATCCGATGACCTTAAAAATCCATAACCATCAGGCATAATTTCTAAAACACCTTCACTAACAATAATTCCATCAAAGTTATAACCATGATCATCGGCCTTGTTATTATTTCTGTCTCGGTTATTACCATTCCCATTATTATCGTTATTTCTAGGGTTTGGTCTATTGTTATCTCTTGGGGTTGGTTTTGGTCTTGGTGCAGGTTTTTCTGCTTTTGGAGCTTGATTGATTTCTTTTGGCTCTTCTTCTTTTTTAGGTGCTGGGGTTGGTTTGTTTACTTCTGGTTTAGGTGTTTCGTTGTTAGGTTTTGTTATTGGAGCATCATCATTAAAAAGACTAGGTTTTTCAACTGGTATTCTTTTTCTTTTTGGTTTAGAAGGGGTAGCACCACTACTTGAACCAGCAGGAATTCGTTTACGCTCTTTTGGTTTATCAGTAGCTTCTTTTTTAGGAGGATTAATTGCTTGTTGATCTAGTATTTGATAAACTAAGTCTTCTTTTTTTAATTTTTCGGTTTTCTTTACGCCTAATCCTTTGGCGATTTCTCGAAGTTCTCCAACTAACTTCTTGTTTAATTCAATAATGTCGTACATAAAATGTTTAAATGATTTTCTATTTTATCTTTTTAAGATATTTTGATAATTACAGAATGTAATTTATAAATGAATATTGTTGTTATAATTTTAGCTTCTTACTGTAAAGTCGCGATTTAATTTTTGATTTAATGTTACTGGTTGAGTAACGCTATCAGGAGTCTGATAGTACAATAGTACGAATAAATTTATTAATGATTAATTTAATCTGAATTATTTTTAACCTAATAACGAAATAAAAGCAACGAAAGTTTATATTTATCGTCTATTTGTTATAAAACAAAAGGTATGAATAAAATAGGCTCAAAACTTTTAAATGCAACATTTACCGTTATATTACTAATAACAAGTAAGGTAGGATTTTCACAATCCCCGTGTTCTTCAAGTAATTACACTAGTGCTTATGTGCTAAATGCCAATGATTACCCTTATTTTAGTCCTGGTTCAGGTGTAACCGTAAGTGCAACAACCGCAGGTAATGTTCAAACATTAAGTAATTTTTCATATAACTGTAATGGTACTCCATATAACACTGTTGCTCCAGCATGGTGGATAAACAATGCAGCACAATCTATAACCTTAACTTTTAGTCAACCTGTATCTAGTTTTTCTGTTATTGTTAATGGAACTAATGCTGGGGAGGAGTTTTACTTTACCCCTAACTGTGGAGGTAATATATCACTAAGTTTATTATGTAACTCTAGTTGGTCTTTAACTAATGGCGGTTCATCTGCTTTATATAGTGGTGGTCCTGCTTCAAGTAATTTAATTGTTGTAAATAATTCAGTAGGATCTACTGTTTACACTCTAACTCACAATGGTATTGGTGCAGGTTCAAGGTATGCTCTTGTTGATTGCTTTGTTACAGCTCCACCACCACCTGGATTAACAAGCACTATGGCACAAACAGATGCTAACTGTAATCAATGTGATGGAACAGCAACCGTTACCCCTTCTGGAGGAACGGCTCCTTACACATATTCATGGAATACTACACCAGTACAAACAACACAAACTGCAAACAATTTATGTCCTGGAACATACTATGTTACATTTACTGATAATTCTGGCTGTCTTTCTGGAACAGATACTGTTATTATCAACCAATTAGCTGGTCCTAATCCACCTGTAATAACACCTGCTGGTCCTTTTTGCTTATCAGATCCTTTAATTAATCTAACAGTATCAAACCCTGGAGGGACATGGAGTGGTACAGGAATAACAAATCCAACAACAGGAGCTTTTGACCCAAATGCTGCAGGTATAGGTTCTCATCAAATTATTTATAATGATAGTGGGGCTTGTGCCGGTGCCGATACAATTAATATTGCTGTAAATGCTTCGGCTGATGCTACTATTAATCCTGCAGGACCATTTTGTTTAGGTAATGCCCCCGTTAATTTAACATCTGTTGGTGTTGGAGGTGTTTGGAGTGGAACAGGCATCACTAATACAGCTAATGGAACTTTTAATCCTATGACTGCAGGAGTTGGAACACATACAATTACTTATGGAATTTCTGGAAATTGTGGTGATACACAAACCGTTAATATTACTGTTGTTCCTAATGATGATCCTACAATTACTCAAGTTGGTCCTTATTGCCCTTTAGATCCTCCTGTTAATTTAACTGCTGCTACTGGTGGTGGTAACTGGACTGGAACGGGTATTACCAATGCTACCAATGGTACGTTTGATCCAAATGTTGCCGGAGCAGGAAATCATGTAATTACCTATACTATCCCTGGGCCTTGTGGAGGAACAGATACAATGACAATTGCTGTTAATGGTAGTTTAAATGCAACAATCACACCTGTTGGTCCTTTCTGTGAAAATGACCCATCTTTACTATTAACAGCGGTTGACCCTGGTGGAGTATGGAGTGGTACAGGTATTACTAATACTACTAACGGAACATTTGATCCAATGACGGCTGGAGCTGGAAACCATACGATTACGTATGGAATACCTGGTAGTTGCGGTGATACACAAACGGTAGATATTTTAATCATACCTAATGCAGATGCAACTATAAATCCAGTTGGACCTTTTTGTATAAACGATCCTGTAATAAATTTAACAGCTGTTGATCCGAATGGAGTATGGAGTGGAAATGGTATTACTAACCCAGCTTTAGGAACTTTTGATCCTGGTGCTGCAGGTGTTGGAACTCACACCATTACTTATACTATTGCAGGAGCTTGTGGTGATACAAAAACTACTACTATTGTTGTAACTCCTTTAGATGACCCTACAATTACTCAAGTTGGTCCTTTCTGTGTGTCAGAACCACAATTAATATTAAATGCTGCTACACCTGGAGGAACATGGAGTGGTACAGGTATTACTAATCCTGCTGTTGGTTCTTTCAGTCCTGCTGCTGCTGGTCCTGGAACACATCAAATTATTTATAATACTGGAGGTACTTGTTTTGATATTGATACCATTGATATTGTTGTAAATGCATTACCTGATGTACAGTTTACAGTTGATACTTTACAGGTTTGTATGGTTCCTGCTACGCCTTTTGAGTTTATTAATACAACCGATACTACTGGTGGAATGGTTGGTACAACATTATGGAATTTTGGAGATGGAACTACTGGTAGTGGAGATACCGTATTACATACTTATAATGCACCAGGAGTTTATAATGTAACTTTAACAGTAACATCAACTCCTGCGG